>Ga0180223_1000069_pt1 | contig 246684 bp, 235 predicted proteins | sample eDN5th30CKraftOP_FD_151337 | JGI IMG/M metagenome (GOLD analysis project Ga0180223, IMG submission 151337) | Enriched Organic Plus compost microbial communities from Emeryville, California, USA - eDNA 5th pass 30_C Kraft OP (version 2) (version 2) ...
AACGGAAGACCATCGAACACCGACGCTTGCAGCACCGCAAGCTCGCCGCTTAATATCAACCCCAGGACGAGGCCCGCGCTCCGCTAATCTACGCCGCGATCTGCGCCAAATGTTCTGACGACAGACACTGCAAGGAATGCCGGCGACGGGACCAGGTGCTGTTGCTGCCAGCGCGCAGCGACTTCGTGAACCTGAGCGGCGCAGAGGCGAATTCGCGATTGGTCGAGGCTTTCTTCCATGGAAACCGCCGAAAGGGCCGGCGGTGACGCGCCAGTCGTTTTATGCCACGCTCATGAGCTGCGAGGGAAATGGCTGGGCCAACGCGCAGGCGCCGTCATAGTCCGCAGTCAGCCAGGCCTCATAGTCGTCCGGCTGGAGGATCACCGGCATGGCCTTGGGATGCTTTGGCGCCACCAGCGGGTTCGGTTCGCATGTGAGGAAGGCGAACACATGGCCCGCCTCACTCGGTCGCCAGATGCCGGCGAAGCATGAGATCAGCGCATCGTTGACCGCGAACCACCATTCCTCGCGCCCCTGCCCGGCTTTCGGCTCTGCGAACTGCGAGAACGGGACAAGGCAGCGCCGGGCGGGATCGGCTAGCATCGACTTCCAGAACGGGCTGGTGAGGTTCCGCACGTTCGTGACGCGCTTCTCCAGCATCTTGCCGCTTTTGCCCTTTACCTTCGTCGGCACGCCCCACGCCATCATGTCGAGCACCCGGCGGCCTTCGTCGATGCGCGCTACGGTCGCCTCATATTTGGGCCATACATCGACCTTCGTTTCCGACCATTCGCGGCGCTCGAAGCCGGCGTATTCGGCCCAGGTCGGGATAGCTCCCGGATCGGCCTTGTAGTGGTTGCACATCGCCGCACCTGTCAGTCGGGGATGCCGCCGAAGTTGATGTCCCTGCGATCCGCCAGCGCGAAGCGGCGCAGGGCGAAATCGAAGCTGATGTTGTCGAGCGAGATCGCCTCCACCTCGATCATCTCGTCATCGAGGTGCGTGCGCCAGATCATGACCGTGGCATCACCATCGGACAGGTCGATCTTGTCCATGTTGAATTCGTAGAAGGCGTCGTCGAGGGCTTCGGTGATGCCGTTCGGACCCTCGCTGGCGATGATGCCGGCGAGGCGCTCGAAGTCGGATTGCTCGGTGTCGGTGCTCATGAACAGAATGAGAACACGCGGCTCCGAGTCGGGTCAAGCGCCGTCGTCAGGCTCCACGATGTCCGGCCCGTTGAAGCGACTGGGTGGATCAGCCTCAGTGCCCTTCGCGAAGGCCACCCTATCGAGCGGGTGAATGTCCCGGCGCGCAGCGACTTCGCGCACCTGAGCGGCCCGGCGGCCGCTGAGCAGGCAGTCGCGGCATGGTTCCACGGTCACCGGGCAAGGGCTGGCGTTAACATTCGAGGTCCAAATATGTTTGCACACCATTTCGCAAGTTTTTGATCTGTAAGAGGCGTGTTTGCACATCCAGTTACGTGGAAACGGCTCAACCGCTTGCTTTTAGGTTTACCCCGCTTTTACGTAGTGACGGCATGCTGTTTTGGTATATGAAGCCTCGGTCTTAGGCCAATCAACGGGATTTCCAGCGTGAGCCTTTCCTTGAAGATCCGGTCGCTTGCGGCCGTGCTCGTAGCGGTATCAACCAGTGCCATGGCCCAGGAGACAGCTTCTCCGCCCGCCGCACCGCCAAGCGCCGTCGAACGGCCCTACACCATCAATCCGGGCGACCAGATCGAAGTCTATGTGTGGGGCGAGGACCGTCTGCAGCGCACCATCCGCGTGCTGCCGGACGGCACCTTTTCCTTCCCGCTGGTCGGCCGCATCGTCGCGCAGGGCATGCTGCCCGAACAGATCGAGCAGGCGATCGCCAATGGCCTGGCCACCCAGTATCGCGGCGAACCGCCGCAGGTGACCGTCTCTGTGCAGACGCCGAGCGGCTATGTCTTCTCGGTCATCGGCCGGGTGCGCGGCCCCAGCCAGTTCACCCCCGGCCGCTATGTGAACCTCATCGAGGCGATCGCCATGGCCGGCGGTCCGGACGAGTTCGCCAATCTCGACAATGTGACGATCATCCGGAAGGAAGGCGACAAGCTCACCACCGTTCCCTTCCGCCTGGGCGGCGCCATGAAGGGCAATCTCTCGGCCGCCGCCGCGAACGCCATTCCGCAGATCCAGACAGGCGACACGGTGATCGTCCCATGAGGCCAGTGAAGGCGGCGCTCCTCGCCACCGCCACGGCGGCCGGACTTCTGGCCAGCAGCGGCGCCTGGGCGGATGCGCGCGTGGGCGCCACGGTCGGCGTGCGCGGCGGCTATGCGACCAATCCATACAGCTCGGGCGCCAACAGCACCGGATCGGGGACGCTCACCGGCACATTCTCGCCGACCATCGAGCTTGCATCGCCGACGGGATCGACCAGCATCAGCGGCGACATCAGCCACACGGAATTCACGCAGAAACATTATGACGGCGCAACCAACTACAACGCCGACCTGCGAACGGCCCAGCAGATCGCGCCGACCATCTCGATGACCGGCGGCGCGGGCTATTCCAGCGTGTTCCGCAACGCCCTCTTCGCCAATCTCGACCCGAACAATCCGCCCGGTGGACCGGACGATCCCATCATCGTCGACCCGTCGGGGGCCGCGACATACGGGCAGCGCACCAAATCCTGGTATGGCAATCTCGGCATGACCTTCACGCTCTCGCCGCGCGACAACCTCTCCATCAACGGACAGGCATCGCAGGTCGACTTCAGCGGTTCGTCATTGGGCCTGACGCAGGACTTCGATACGGTCTCGGGCGGCTTCTCCTACATGCGCGTGCTCAACCCGACGACATCGCTCGGCCTGGGCGTGAACATGTCGCGCAGCAACTATCACGATATGAGGTTCGGCGACGGCACGCAGATTTCGCCGACCCTCATTCTCGACACACGCTTCTCGTCGCGCTGGTCCCTGAACCTCAATGTCGGTCTCACCTTCAGCGACACCAAGCTGCTGATCGGATCGGCGCATCGCACGGCCTTCTCCGGCAGCGCCACGCTGTGCAACCAGGGCAGCCGCAGCAATTTCTGCCTGAACGGCTCGCGCTCCGTCGCACCCACGGCACTCAGCGGCATCTCCACCGTCACCATGATCGGCGCGAATTATCGCTACAGGGTCAGCGCGCGGGACGACGTCACCGCAAATGTGAGTTATTCCAACTCAAAACGTATCTACGGCATCTTTTCGGAAGACTATGATTATATCACTGCTAGGGTCAATTATGGCCGCAGGCTAGCTGACCGGCTGTCCGCTAACGTGAGTCTCACCTACAGCGACGCCTATAGTTCATTCATCAACCGTAGCGCGAATATCTGGGGAACGATCGGCATCAGCTACCGGCTGGGGGATATCTGATGAACAATGTGCAAGTCCATTACGACGTCCCGGAGGAGCAGAGCGGGATCTCCTTCCTGCCCTATCTGCCGTCGATCATCCTGCAGCGCAAATGGCTGGTCCTCCTGCCCGCCCTGTTCGGCCTCATCATCGGCCTGGCTGTGGCGTTTCTCCTGCCGGTCAAATATCAGTCGCGCGCCGTCCTGCTCGTGGAAGCGCCGCTGCTGCCCGAGGAAGTGGCGCTCGATCCGAGCGGCGCCGAGGTGGTCGACCAGCGCATGGCGCGCATCCGCCAGCAGGTGCTCAGCCGCCCGCAGCTCATCGAGCTGATCCAGCGTAACAATCTCTATCAGACCGAGCTGCGCACCAGCTCGCTCTCCGAAGTCATCAATGAGATGCGCGACTCGATCACCATCGAACCGGTCACCGCCGACATTCAGGCGACGGGCAGCGGCCGCAAGAGCACCATCGCCTTCGCGATGAGCTTCTTCTACAATGATCCGGTCAAGGTGCAGGCCGTCGCGCAGGCGCTCACCGAGCAGGTGCTGCAGATCGACGCGACCAAGAATGCTGCGCAGGCGGGCAATACGGTTGAGTTCCTGACCGATCAGGCCACCGACCTGCAGACCCAGATCAGCCAGCTTGAGAACACGATCTCGCAGATCAAGGCGCAATATGGCCTCTCCCTCGCGCCGGGCATCGGCATGGTCAGCAGCAACACCACCAACGCGCTCGACGCGCAGATTGCCGCCCTCACCTCCGCCAATGCCCAGCTCGTCGCGCAGAAGGAGCTGAACAACTCCGCGGCCGAACGCGATCCGGCGGTGCTTTCGGCCGAGCAGACGCTGTCCAACCTGCAGGCCCGCTATACCGACAATCATCCGGACATCGTGCTTGCCAAGCAGGCGCTGGACGAGGCGAAGGAACTCGCCCAGACCAATGCCGGCAAGATCCCGACCTCCCAGGTCGATGCGCAGATCGCCTCGAACAAGCAGCAGATTGCCGCCCTTGAGGCCGCACGCAATGTCGAGGCGGGGCGCAGCCAGGCCATGCTGGAGGCACAGGCCCGGGCGCCCGCCGTCCAGCAGCAGATCAGCCAGCTCCAGCAGCGGCTCGACGGCCTCAACGTCCAGTATCAGCGCGTCTCCGGCCAGCTCCTGTCCGCGCGTGCGGGCCAGCGGGCCGAGGAAGAGCGCCAGGGCGAGCGGCTGTCGCTGGTCGACGCGCCGGTCATCCCGGATGAGCCGGTGTCTCCCAATCGCCCGCTCATCGTGGGGCTGCTCACGGCGGCCGGGCTGGGCCTGGGTCTGGGCCTCATCCTGCTGATCGAGCTGGTGATGAAGCCGATCCGCGATACCAACGCCGTCGTCGCCGCCACCGGCGAGGCGCCGCTGGTCGTCATTCCCACCATCCTCGCGCGCGGAGAACGCAAGCGGGCCGGCTTCCGGAGCCTGTGGCCGTTCGGCGGCGGGGATGATGACGACGACGACGATGATGATGACGACGACGACAGCGGCAAGGCGAAGAGGAGCTCGACCCGTGCCTGATCAACTCACCTCGACACAGGTCGCCGACACCGCGCCATTCCGGATTCCGGCACAGTCGGATCTGACGCTGTTCACGCCCGACTGGCGACTGCTCGAAACCAACCATGTCGTCGGCTTCAACAGCCGCCACGTCTCCTCACGCCCGTTCAGCCTGCTGCGCTCGCAGCTGGTCAAGCGGATGAAGGCGCGCGGCCACCGACTCGTCGGCGTCACCTCGCCTTCGCCCGGCGCGGGCAAGTCGTTCCTGACCGCCAATCTCGCCGCTACGCTGAGCCGTCTGCCCAACCATTATGTCCATGTCTTCGACCTGGACGTGCGCCGCGCCTCGCTCGCCGCCAATTACGGCCTGATGGGCGAAGTGGGCTTCGAGCGCTTCCTGGCCGGTGAGACGGACGACCTGCGGAAGGTCGGCCGCCATGTGGAAGGGACGAGCCTGTCGCTCTATCCCTGCTACGCCAATGATTATGAGACGACACCGCTGCTCGCCGGCGAGCGGTTCAGCGCCTTCGTCGACTCGCTGCGCGCGCTGCCCGAGGATCATCTCGTGCTGTTCGACATGCCGCCGGTCTTCGCCAATGACGATGCGATGGTCGTGGCGGGCCAGATCGACGCCTATCTGATGGTGATCGAGCAGGGCCGCAACAGCCAGAAGCAGGTGATGGACGCCATCCGCCTGCTCGATCCCTCCGAATGCATCGGATCGGTGCTGAACCGCTATGACGGCGGCGTCGGCGATCCCTATGGCTATGGCTACGGCGCCTACAGCAAATATACGGACTATTTCAGCAAGGGCGATTGAGGCGCTTCACTTAGCCCCTCCCCTGAAAGGGAGGGGAGAAGAGTCGGTCGCCCACTCTCCCCAGCGGCCGGCTGGAATATCTCCATATGAGATAGAATCAGTGCTCCTGCGAAAGCAGGAGCCCAGGGCGATAGGACACTGCTCATGCGCCCTGGGCTCCTGCCTTCGCAGGAGCACGATACACGATATGGGTGCTATCTGGATCGGACAGCCGCCAGCCGCCCCAACCGATCAGCGCTTGATCTGCGCCCGCTCCAGCAGCGGCCGCCACCAGCCTTCATTGGCGAGATACCAGGCCAGCGTCTGCGCGAAGCCTTCCGCGAAGGTGCGGCGCGGCGCATAGCCGAGTTCGCCGCGCGCCTTGGTCTCGTCGATCGCATAGCGGCGGTCATGGCCGGCCCGGTCGGTGACGAAGCTCTTGAGGCTGACCGAGGGCTCGCCGCGCGCCGCCGGCGCATCCGGGAAGCGCCCCGCCAGCGAGGGATCGTCCGCGAACGCCCGATCGACCGTCGCGCAGATCTCCTCGATCACCCGCATGTTGGGCAGCTCCTGCCCGCCGCCGATATTGTAGGTCTCGCCTGGCCGGCCGGTCAGCAGCACCTTCTCGATGCCGTGGCAATGATCCTCGACATGCAGCCAGTCCCGCACATTCATGCCGTCGCCATAGATGGGCAGGCTGCGGCCGTGCAGGCAATTGAGCAGGAACAGCGGGATCAGCTTCTCGGGAAACTGGAACGGCCCGTAATTGTTCGAGCAGTTGCTGGTCGTGACCTCCAGCCCATAGGTATGGTGATAGGCGCGCACCAGATGGTCCGAGCCGGCCTTGCTCGCCGAATAGGGAGAGTTGGGCGCATAGGGCGTGGTCTCGCTGAACGCCGGATCGTCCGGCCCCAGCGAGCCATAGACCTCGTCCGTCGAGACATGGTGGAAGCGGTGCGGCCTGCCGGTGCCGGCATCCAGCCACAGCTTGCGCGCGGCCTTGAGCAGGCTGTGCGTGCCGATCACATTGGTCGTGACGAAGGCGTCCGGCCCGGTGATCGAGCGGTCGACATGGCTCTCGGCGGCGAAATGGACGATGGTGTCGATGCCGCGCTCGGCGAGCAGCCGCTCCACCAGCGCGGTGTCGCAAATGTCGCCCTCGATCAGGTCGACGCCGTTCAGCCCGGCGAGATTGGCGGGATTGCCGGCATAGGTGAGCGCGTCGAGCACCGTCACCGTGTCGCCGGGATGATGCTGCGCCCAGTAATGCACGAAATTGGCGCCGATGAAGCCGGCGCCGCCGGTGACGAGCAGATCAGCCATGGGCCTTGATGACTCCCAGCATGTCGCGAAGATGGACGCGCCAGTGCGGCGCGGGCGCCCCGACCAGCGCCACCGCCGACGCCTTGTCGAGGATGGAATAGGAAGGCCGGCGGGCCGGCGTCGGATAGTCGCCGGTCGCGATCGGGACGACCGGCACCGCGCGGGCGAGCAGCCCCAGCGCCAGCGCCTCCTCCTGGATGGCGACCGCGAAATCATACCAGCTCGCCGCGCCGCTGTCCGTCCAGTGATGGATGCCCTGCGCACCCGCCGCGTCGAGCGCCCAGAGCGCATGGGCAAGGCCGGTCGCGTAAGTCGGCGTGCCGATCTGGTCGGCAACCACGCGCAGCTCGTCACGCTCGGCCATCAGGCGCAGCATGGTACGCACGAAATTATGGCCGCTCGTGCCATAGACCCAGGCCGTGCGCACGATCAGCGCATCCGGGTGAGCCGCCAGCACCGCCTCCTCGCCGGCGCGCTTGCTGGCGCCATAGACGCCGAGCGGCGCCGTCGGCTGGTCAGGCCGATAGGGGATGCCGCTGGCGCCGTCGAAGACGAAGTCGGTCGAGACCTGGATGAAGCGCGCCCGCACCCCCGCTGCGGCCGCCGCCAGATGGCCCGGCCCGGCCGCATTGACGCGCCAGGCCGCCTCGGCATCGCTTTCCGCCTTGTCGACAGCGGTATAGGCGGCGGCATTGACGACGAGGTCCGGCGCGATCGCGTCGATCGCCGCCGCCACCGCGTCGCCGTCGCCGATGTCGAGCGCCGCCCGGTCCAGCGCCGTCAGGTCTGCATCCGCCGGCACACTCGCCGCCAGCGCCTGGCCGAGCTGGCCGTTCGCCCCCGTGACCAACACTTTCATGGGAAGGTCACCGCCTCGGCCAGCGGCTTGCCGGCCATGTCCTTCGCCGAGAGCTGTGGGATGATGCCCTCCAGCGGCCAGTCAATGCCCAGCGCCGGATCGTTCCACAGCAGGCTGTGCTCGTTGGCGGGATCATAATAGCCCCGGCACTTGTAGAGGAAGTCGGTGCCGTCCTCCAGGCAGAGGAAGCCGTGCGCCATGCCCTCAGGCACCCAGAACATGCGCTTGTTGGCCGCGCTCAGCTCGACGCCGACCGCGGTGCCGAACGTGGGCGAGGAGCGGCGCATGTCCACCGCCACATCATAGACCGCGCCGGCCGTCACCCGCACCAGCTTCCCCTGCGCGCCGGGCGACTGGTAATGGAGGCCGCGCAGCACGCCCCGCGCGGAGCGGCTGTGATTGTCCTGCACGAAATCAATGTCGAGGCCTGCCTCGCGGAAGGCCCGCGCATTCCAGCTCTCCATGAAGAAGCCACGATCGTCCCCGAACACACGAGGCTCGATGATGAGCACGCCGGCAATCGCCGTCTCGATGACCTTCATAGCGCGCCGCGCTCCAGCAGCTTGAGCAGATACTCCCCATAGCCGGACTTGCGCAGCGGCTCGGCGATGCGGAGCAGCTGCGCATCGTCGATGAAGCCCATGCGCCACACCAGTTCCTCGGGGCAGCAGATCTTGAGGCCCTGCCGCTCCTCGGTGATGCGCACATAATTGGCCGCGTCGATCAGCGAACCATGCGTGCCGGTGTCCAGCCAGGCATAGCCTCGCCCCATGATTTCCACCGACAGCTCGCCCGCCTCCAGATAGAGACGGTTGAGATCGGTGATCTCCAGCTCGCCGCGCGGCGAGGGCCGGATCGCGTGCGCGCGCTCCACCGCCTGGCCGTCGTAGAAATAGAGGCCAGTCACCGCGTAATTGGACCTGGGACTGGCCGGCTTCTCCTCGATCGTCTCGGCCTTGCCCCCGGCATCGAACGAGACCACGCCATAGGCCGTGGGGTCGTTCACATAATAGCCGAAGACGGTCGCGCCATGCTCCCGCCCGGACGCCGCCTTGAGCAGGTCGGTGAGGCCGTGGCCGTAGAAGATATTGTCGCCCAGGATGAGCGTGGAGGGATCGCTGCCGACGAAATCGGCGCCGATATGATAGGCCTGCGCCAGCCCGCCGGGATGCGGCTGCACGGCATAATGCAGGTCCAGCCCCAGCTCGGACCCGTCGCCCAGCAGCGCCTGGAAGGCCGCCTGGTCCTGCGGCGTGGTGATGATGAGGATCTCGCGGATGCCCGACATGATGAGCACCGAGAGCGGATAATAGATCATCGGCTTGTCGTAGACCGGCATCAGCTGCTTGGAGACAGCCTTGGTCAGCGGATAGAGCCGGGTTCCCGAGCCTCCCGCCAGGATGATGCCTTTACGCACGCGATTCTCCCGTTTTCCGGCCTGAAACAGCCGCGGCGACGCAGGCGCCATCCCTAGCGGCTCACCGGGCCATTGCAAGCACGGCACGCCGCGCCGATGAACCGTTGCGGCACGATTGGCACGACCTTAGGCTCGTGTCCCGAAAAAGATCGTGAATCGCTTTGCCTTTTGCCCGCAAAGATTTTAGCGCTGGCGTCCTCAACAGGGTAAGCGGCGGGTAACTCTCATCCGCCGGCGGAGGAGTTTGATGGAAACAGTCTATGACTGGCTCTCGCTTGCGATCTTCGCCGGCATCATCGTGCTTTTTCTTCAGCGCTCCTCCATGGAGAATCCGCCGGATCGCATGATCGACTATCTGCCGCCCGCGCTCGGCTGCGCGATCGCGAACCAGGCGGGCAATTACGGGATCGAGCATGACAGCCTGCTCATGCACGCGGCGGGCGTCGTCCTGCTGATCGGCGTCATCGTCTATGTCGTGCTGGTGTTGAAGCCCAAATTCAAATAGGGGGCTGCCCATCGCGGACAGCCTGGCTGCACCGGACCGGCCGGGGCCGGCGCGTGCGCACGGACGACACGAAAAGGGACTATCCTCCATGAAAATCACGATGATCGGCTCCGGCTATGTCGGCCTGGTCTCGGGCGCCTGCTTCGCCGATTTCGGCCATGACGTGGTCTGCGTCGACAAGGACGAGGCCAAGATCGCGTCGCTGCAATCCGGAGGCATTCCCATCTACGAGCCGGGGCTGGAGCAGCTCGTCGCGAGCAACGCCGCGGCCGGCCGCCTGTCCTTCACCACCGATCTGGCCGAGGGCGTCGCGGGCGCGGACGCCGTGTTCATCGCGGTCGGCACGCCCTCGCGGCGCGGCGACGGCCATGCGGACCTCAGCTTCGTCCATGCCGCCGCCGCCGAGATCGCCAGGGCGATCACCGGCTTCACGGTGATCGTCGACAAGTCGACCGTGCCCGTCGGCACCGGCGACGAGGTGGATCGCATCATCCGCGAGACCAATCCGAACGCCGATTTCGCGGTCGTCTCCAATCCCGAGTTCCTGCGCGAGGGCGCGGCGATCGAGGATTTCAAGCGGCCCGACCGCGTCGTCATCGGCGGGGATGAGCCGCGCGCGCTGGAGGTGATGCGCCAGATCTACCGGCCGCTGGCCCTCGGCCGCTCGCCGATCATCGAGATGAGCCGCCGCGCCGCCGAGCTGACCAAATATGCCGGCAACGCCTTCCTCGCGACCAAGATCACGTTCATCAACGAGATCGCCGACCTGTGCGAGAAGGTCGGCGCGGACGTGCAGGACGTGGCGCGCGGCATCGGCCTCGACAACCGCATCGGCGCCAAGTTCCTCCATGCCGGCCCCGGCTATGGCGGCAGCTGCTTCCCCAAGGACACGCTGGCGCTGCTCAAGACCGCGCAGGATCATGAGGCGCCGCAGCGCATCGTCGAGGCGGTGGTGGCGGTGAACGACCAGCGCAAGCGCGCCATGGGCCGCAAGGTCATCGCGGCCTGCGGCGGCGACGTGCGCGGCAAGACCATCGCCGTGCTCGGCCTCACCTTCAAGCCCAACACGGACGACATGCGCGATTCGCCGGCCATCGCCATCGTGCGCACGCTGCAGGATGCCGGCGCCACCGTGCGCGGCTATGATCCGGAAGGCATGGAGCAGGCGAAGAAGGACCTGCCCGACATCGTCTATTGCGCCAGCGCCTATGAGGCGATGGAAGGCGCCGACGCGCTGGTCATCGTCACCGAATGGGACGCCTTCCGCGCGCTGGACCTCGATCGCGCCAAAACGCTGCTCAAGGCGCCCGTCCTCGTCGACCTGCGCAACATCTATCCGCGCGACATGGCCGAGGCCGCCGGCTTCGCCTACAGCGCGGTGGGCCGGTGAGCATGGCCGGCCCGGTCCTGCTCACGGGCGCGGCCGGCTTCATCGGCCATGCCACGGCGCATCGCCTGCTGGCGCGCGGCGAGAGCGTCATCGGCATCGACAATCTCAACGACTATTACGACCCGGCGCTCAAGCAGGCCCGGCTCGCCACGCTGGCGGACCAGCCCGGCTTCCGCTTCGTGGCGGGCGACATCGCCGATCCGGACGCGGTGGCGAGCCTCGTGCGCGCGCATGGCGTGCGCCGCGTGGTGCATCTCGCCGCGCAGGCGGGCGTGCGCTACAGCCTCGAAAACCCCTTCGCCTATGAGCGCTCCAACCTCGCCGGCCATCTCGCCGTGCTGGAGGCGTGCCGGCATGCGGCGGATTTCGTGCATCTCGTCTATGCCTCGTCGAGCAGCGTCTATGGCGACCGGCCGCTCGCCGGGCAGGGATTTCGCGAGGACGATCCGGTCGACGCGCCCGTCTCGCTCTACGCCGCCACCAAGCGCTCCTGCGAGCTGGTGAGCCAGAGCTATGCGCGGCTCTACGGCTTCCCGCAGACGGGCCTGCGCTTCTTCACCGTCTATGGTCCTTGGGGCCGGCCGGACATGGCCTATTTCGGCTTCACCCGGAAGATCCTCGCGGGCGAGCCGATCGAGGTCTATGGCGAGGGCCGCATGGCGCGCGACTTCACCTATATCGACGATATCGTGGACGGCATCGTCGGCGCGCTCGACCATGTGCCGGCGGCTGGCGAGAACCGCATCCTCAACATCGGCGACAGTCATCCGGTCGGACTCATGGACATGATCGCCACGCTCGAATCGGCGCTCGGCCGCACGGCGGAGAAGATCATGCGGCCGATGCAGCCCGGCGACGTCACCGCCACCTATGCCGATGTGAGCCGGCTCCATGCGATCACCGGCTACCGGCCCCGCGTGATGCTCGCCGAAGGTTTGGGGCGCTTCATCGACTGGTACCGGGATTTTTACCACAATCCCGCATAGCCAGCCCAGCCGCGCCGATGCGCCAACGGGCAGTGCGCCAACAGGGAGTGAGTTGTGACGATCCGCAAAGCCGTGTTCCCCGTCGCCGGTCTCGGCACGCGATTCCTGCCCGCCACCAAGGCGGTGCCCAAGGAATTGCTGCCCGTGGTCGACCGGCCGCTCATCCAATATGCGGTGGACGAGGCGCGCGAAGCCGGCATCGAGACGATGATCTTCGTCACCGGCCGCAACAAGGGCGCGATCGAGGACCATTTCGACATGGCCTATGAGCTGGAGCGCATCCAGGCCGATCGCGGCAAGCCGCTCCACGCGCTGGAGGGCACGCGCCTGACGCCGGGCAACGCCATCTTCGTGCGCCAGCAGGAGCCGCGCGGCCTCGGCCACGCCATCTGGTGCGCGCGCGACATCGTGGGCGACGAACCGTTCGCCATCATCCTGCCCGACGAGCTGCTGATCGGCCGCGAGACCGGCTGCATGGCGCAGATGGTCGCGCAATATGAGAAGGTCGGCGGCAATCTGGTCTGCGCGCTCGAAGTGCCGATGGCGGAGACGCCGAGCTATGGCATCATCGATCCGGGCAAGCGCGACGGCGTGCTGACCGAGGTGAAGGGACTGGTCGAGAAGCCGAAGCTCGGCACCGCCCCCTCCAACCTCATGCTGCCCGGCCGCTACATCCTCCAGCCCGAGGTGATGGCGCTGCTGGCGACGCAGGAGGCCGGCGCGGGCGGCGAGGTGCAGCTCACCGATTCCATGGCCAGGCTGATCGGCACCCAGCCTTTTCACGGCGTCACCTTCGACGGCGAGCGGTTCGACTGCGGCTCCAAGCTCGGCTTCGCGCAGGCCAATTTCGCGCTGGCCAGCCGCGACGCGGCCATGGGCCCCGAGCTGAAGGCGTGGGCGAAGGGGCTGATCGCCGAGGGATGATCCCCCCTGCCCCGGTCGCGGCGCAGGATTGAACCAGCAAGTGCTCAGGGACCCAGGGCGCATGAGCCGTCCATAGCCGCCCTGGGCTCCTGCCTGCGCAGGAGCACTACTACTGCCCCTCACGCAAGGAAGATCGCCGCGAGATCGGCGGGCACGCGCATCAGCCGTTGCTCGGCCAGATCGATCATCGCCCAGCTGGTGCGGGCGGAGACCTTGAGCGTGCCGTCCGCGCCGAAAAAGTCGATCAGCCGCTCGAAGCGCGCCCCGCGCGGCGGGCCGGCGACGCGGGTGCGGGCCAGCACTTCGTCGCCCTCGCGCACATTGCCGCGATAGTCGATCTCGTGGCGGGTCACGACCCAGGCGTAGCGGGCCTGCGCCGCCGCCGGGGCCAGCGCTTCCCAGTGGGCCGTCGCGATCCTTTCCATCCAGCGCACCCAGACGGCATTGTTGACATGGCCCATCACGTCGATGTCCTCGGGCCGCGCCACGAAGCGCATCTCGAAGGGCGTGCATCCGGGCGGCCCTTCCTGCGCCATGGTCAGGCCTCGACGCCCAGCTGCCAGAGGATGAAGGCGAACTCTTCCGCCGTCTCGCGCAGCGACTCCCAGCGGCCGGACTTGCCGCCATGGCCCGCTTCCATGTTGGTCTTGAGCAGCAGCAGATTGTCGTCCGTCCTGGTCGCGCGCAGGCGCGCGACCCATTTGGCCGGCTCCCAATAGGTGACGCGCGGATCGTTGAGGCCGGCGGTCACCAGCATGGGCGGATAGGCCTGCGCCTTCACATTGTCATAGGGCGAATAGCTGGCGATGAGGTCATAGGCGGCCGCGTCCTCAATGGGGTTGCCCCATTCGGGCCACTCGCCCGGCGTCAGCGGCAGCGTCTCGTCCAGCATGGTGTTGAGCACATCCACGAAGGGCACATGCGCCACCACCGCGCCCCACAGCGCCGGGTCCGAATTGACGATCGCGCCCATCAACTCGCCGCCGGCCGAGCCCCCCGAGGTGGCGATGCGGCCGGCCGAGGTGTAGCCGAGCGCGATCAGCCCTTTCGCCACGTCCACGAAATCGTTGAACGTGTTGGTGCGCTTCTCCAGCTTGCCGTCCTTGTACCATTGCTGGCCGAGATCGTCGCCGCCGCGGATATGGGCGATGGCGAAGGCGAAGCCGCGATCGACGAGGCTGAGCCGCGAGGTGCCGAAGCCCGGCTCGATGGCGATGCCATAGGCGCCATAGCCATAGAGATAGAGCGGGCGGGAGCCGTCCAGCGGAAAATCCCGCCGGTGCAGGACCGAGACCGGCACGGCCGTGCCGTCGCGCGCCGTGACGGTCAGGCGCCTGGTCTCGTAGAGCGCGGGATCGAAGCCGGAGGGGATCTCCTGCACCTTCAGCACGTCGCGATGGCCGTCCGCGAGGCGATAGTCGAAGATCGTGTCCGGCGTGACCATCGACTCATAGCTGATGCGCAGCGTGTCGACGTCATATTCCGGATTGTCGTCGAGGCCGGCGACATAGCTCGCCTCGGGGAAATCGAGGCGGCGGGGCGCGTTGGTCGCATAGTCGCGGATCTCGATCTGGTCGAGCCCGTCCTCGCGGCCCTCGGTCACGTAGAAGCCCTTGAACAGACTGACGTCGGTCAGGTAGAAATGGTCCGAGGCGGGCAGCACCTCCTCCCACCGGCCCGGCGTCTCGATGCGCGCGCGGGCGAGGCGGAAATTGGGATGGGTGTCGTTGGTGCGGATGTAGAGCCAGCCCTCATGCTCATCGACATCATATTCGCGCTCGGGCAGGCGCGGCGAAATGAGGATGGGCGCGGCGGTCGGATCGCCGGCGGGGACGAGGCGGACTTCGCTGGTCACATGGTCGCCGCTGGCAATAACGATCCAGTTCTCCGCCGATGTGAGGCCGACCGAAACGCGGAAGCCCTCGTCATCCTCATGATACAGCGCTACATCATCGGCGGCGTCGGTGCCGAGGCGGTGGAGCATGGCCCGATCCGTGCGCCACTGGGCATTGGCGGGTGCGTAGACGAGGCCCTTGTCGTCCTTGGTCCAGACCAGCGCGGAGAGCACGTCCGGGATGACGTCCGGCAGCATCTCGCCGGTGGCCAGATCCCTGATGCGGACGGTGTAGCGCTCCGAGCCATTATCGTCGATCGCATAGGCGAGCAGCCGGTCGTCATTGGAGATGGCGACGGCGCCGAGGCGGAAATAGTCCTTGCCTTCCGCCAGCGCCGGCTCGTCCACGATCAGCTCGTCGGCCGAGCCGTCGGCCGGCGCATCGGCCTTGCGGCGCCAGTGGCGGCGATACTGCTCGCCCGTCTCGAACGTGCTCCAGTAGACATAGGCGCCGTCCTTCTGCGGGACGGACCTGTCCTCCTCCTTGATGCGCGCCTTCATCTCCGCGAACAGCGCGTCCACCTGGGGCTTGCGGGCGGCCATATGCGTCTCGAACCACGCATTCTCTGCCTTGAGATAGGCGAGGATGTCGGGGTCCGTGACCTGCGGATAGGCGGGATCGCGCAGCCAGGCCCAGGGGTCGCCGAGCGTGCGGCCATGATGGATGGACTCGTGCGGGCGCGGCGCGGCCAGCGGCGGACGGGGCGTGTCTGTCATGGCCGGGAGATAGGCCCGCGCGGCGCGGCGCTCAATGGGGTTGGCTGTTATCGACATATTCGATCAGCATGGGCCGGAAGGTTCTGAAGGTTCCGGTGCTGCCCCGACTAAAAACGCCATTTCACCCCTCCCTGATCGAGTGAGACGATCAGTCATGGCATGGGAGAGGCGGTGTAGGACAGGGGCGATGCCATCGCGCCATCCTCCCACGCGCGCAGGCCTCTCCGACACAAGGCGCGACACCCAGATCCCGTTCGCCCTGCGCTTGTCGAAGGGCTGGCTTTCTCTCCTTCATGGCGCGCAGAAGAAACAGAGCAGCGCTTCGACAAGCTCAGGGCGAGCGGATATCCACGCAAAGTTCGCACGCGCCGGAAGGATGACGGGCATTCCCGCCGACAATGCGCCATGCCCGATTGCGCATCGGGCGGCGAACCGGCACAAGGCACGCATGAGCGACACCGAATATACGCCGCTGACCAGCCTCGAAGCCGCCGTGCGCAACGGCATGGCCGGCAAGGGCAACGAGCAGGACATCATCGCGACGCTGATGCAATCGAAGGTCTTCGTGCCCTCGGCGAGCCAGTGCACGGCTGCGGGCGACAATCTGACGCCGCTGATCGTGGACGGCAAGCGCCATCCGGGGCCGAAGATCGTCGTGTTCGACGATACCCGCCATATCCCGCCCGAGGCCGCGCGCATGGCGCCCTACTGCCTGGAGACGGAGAGCAGATGGCTGGTCCAGGCGGTCGCGCCGGGCCATGGCCTCATCCTGTTCATCGGCCCGAGCATGGGCTGCGAGATTTCCGCCGAGCAGGTGGCCGAGCAGCGCGAGGCCCTTGCCGGCCAGTGAACCCCGCGTCGTGCTCCTGCTTTCGCAGGAGCACTGATTCTATCACATACGGACAGCCTCAGCCCGGCCCGTCATACTCGGCGGTCACGTCCTGCTTGGTGCCGCACAGGCCCACGGCCTTGCCGCCGGACAGGATCGGCATGGCGGTGAGCCGCATCCAGCGCTGGTCGCCATCGGGCCGGCGGATCAGCGCATCCAGCGAGAAACCGCGCATGTGCCGGATCGCATGGGCACGCAGCGCCTCCATCGCGGCGCGCGACTCGCCCTCATAGAGCGAGACGATGTACGCCCGCTCGATCGGCTCGTCCTCCGGCAGGCCGAACAGGCTGAAGACCGCGCCGGTCCAGCTCAGCCGATCGCCGGCGGCGAGATCGCAATGCCACAGGCCCATGCCGGCGTCCCGCGTCATCCGGCTTTCCCGATGCGCCAGCCAGGCGCGCCCGTCGAACGGCGCGGGCTGCGAATCGAACGGCAGATGCAGCGCGGCATCGTAGAGCGGCCAGCTGTGTGTGAGAGGAAGAAGCTCGATAGCAGCCATGGCACGATCCCGTCCGGGTCCTGATGCTACGCCCTCTCCCTTAACCGGGAGTTAGGACCGACCGCCGAGTAGGGTCAAGCCTCATGGCTGGCAAGCGCCGTCAAAAGGTTTAATACAGGCGCAAGGAAATTTCAGGAACACGTTCATGTCCACCTATGAAGATCGCCTCAAGGCGCTACGCGCCCAGCTCGCCCGCCAGTCGCTCGACGGTTTCGTCGTACCGCTCACCGACGAGCATCTCTCCGAATATGTCGGCGCCTATGCGCAGCGCCTCGCCTGGCTGACCGGCTTCCTCGGCTCGGCGGGCAGCGCCGTGGTGCTGCCGGAGGACGCCGCCATCTTCGTCGACGGACGCTACACGCTGCAGGTGCGCGATCAGGTGGACGGAGCGCACTGGCAATATGAGAGCGTGCCGCAGACCAGCATCGCCGCCTGGCTGGGCGCGCATGCGCCGGCGGGCGCGCGGATCGGCTATGATCCCTGGCTGCACACGCGCCGCTGGGTGGAGGAGGCGACGCGCGCGCTGGGCCGCAAGGGCGCGACCCTCGTGCCGGTCGAGACCAATCCGGTCGACGCGGTGTGGGACGACAAGCCGCAGCCGAGCAAGGCCAAGCTGGTCCCGCACGAGGAGCGCTTCGCCGGCCAGTCCAGCGCCGCCAAGCGCGAGGCCATCATCGACTGGATGAAGAGCGAGGATCTGGACGCGACGGTGCTGACCGCGCTCGATTCGATCGCCTGGACCTTCAACATCCGCGGCGCGGACGTGACGCACACGCCGGTCGCACTCGCCTATGCGCTGCTGCATGCGGACGGCAAGGCCGAGCTGTTCGTCGATCCCGAGAAGATCGACGGCACTGTGCGGGCGCATCTGGGCAATGCCGTGACGATCCGCGACCGCAGCGAATTCACCGCCGGCCTGCGCGATCTCACCGGCAAGACGGTGGGCGTGGACCCGGAGCGGGCGGTGGCCGCCATCTTCGAGGCGCTGGACGAGGCCGGCGCCACGGTGCGACAACTGCGCGACCCCGCGGTGCTGCCCAAGGCGATCAAGAACCCGGTCGAGGTCGCCGGCCACAAGGCCGCGCAGGCGCGCGACGGGGCGGCGATGGCGAAATTCCTGCACTGGCTCTCGGTGGAAGGCCCCAAGGGCGGCCAGACCGAGATCAGCGCATCCGACCGGCTGCAGAAGTTCCGCGAGGAGACCGGCGCGCTGGTCGACCTCTCCTTCGACACCATCTCCGGCTCGGGGCCGAACGGCGCGGTCGTCCACTACAAGGCGAGCGAGGCGACCAACCGGCCGGTGGAGAGCGGCACGCTGATGCTGGTCGATTCGGGCGGGCAATACAGGGACGGCACCACCGACATCACCCGCACCATGGCGATCGGCACGCCCACGCAGGCGATGCGCCATCATGCGACGCTGGTGCTCAAGGGCCATATCGCCCTCGCCACGGCGCGCTTCCCGGCGGGCACGCGCGGCTCGCAGCTCGACATATTGGCGCGGCAATATCTGTGGGCCGAGGGGCTGGATTATGCCCATGGCACCGGCCATGGCGTGGGCAGCTTCCTCGCCGTGCACGAGGGGCCGCAGCGCATCGCCACCTTCGGCGGCGGCGACGAACCGCTGGTGGCGGGCATGATCCTCTCCAACGAGCCGGGCTACTACAAGACCGGCGAATATGGCATCCGCTGGGAGAATCTGGTGCTGGTGGTCGAGGCGGAGATCGCGGGGGCGGAGAAGCCCTTCCTCCGGTTCGAGACGCTCACCCATGCGCCGATCGACCGCAACCTCATCGACAAGGCCATGCTCTCACCCGCCGAGCTGGCGTGGCTCGACGCCTATCATGCGAAGACGCTGACGATCGTGGGGCCGCAGCTCGATGGCGCGGACAAGGCATGGCTGGAGGCGGCCTGCGCACCGCTTTGAGCGGGGGCGCCCCATGTCCGAAATCCGGCTGGACGCACGGGGCTGGCGCGATCGCGACGACATATTCGCCGCGCTGTTACCGGCCCTGCGCGCGCCGGACTGGGCCGGCCCCAATCTCGACGCCCTGTTCGACTGCCTGTCCGGTGGCATTCTCGGGCTCTCTCCGCCCCTTCATGTGAGAGTCGATCATGCGGACGAAGCGCCTGAAGCGGTGCGAGCCTTTCTGGCGCGCGTCGAAACGGTCTTCCGCGATGCCGCGCGCGAATTCGGCCATGATGTGCGCTTTGTGTGGCGGCGAGATGGCTAGAACCGCGCCAGCCGCCGATCCAGCCACACCAGCGCCCAGCCGGCGAGCAGGAAGGCGACGGCGAGGCCCAGCGCGTTGAGGCCGACCTGCGGCCAGCCGAGCCGGGCGGCGTCGATGAACGGATAGGCATAGCGCCCGTCCAGCGCCGCGCGCAGCAGCGCATAGGGCAGATAAGCGACCGGGATCAGCGCCCAGCGGACCGGATCGCTCCGGCGCAGATAGCCCTTGGGCGCGATGGCCAGCCAGTAGAGCGCGACCAGCAGCGGCACGATATCGTGCATGATGAGGTTGGCCGCCTGCGCGGCGCCGGCGAGATGCTCGATCCCGCGCAGCAGCGTCGCAGAGACGATGCCGACCAGCCCCATGATGACGGCAATGCCGGCCAGGCGGCGGGGCGCGAAGGCGCCGGGACGGCCGAGCGCGATGGCCGCGAACAGCGCCAGCGTCAGCAGGTTGCTGATGATCGTGAAGAAGCGCAGCATCGCCCACAGCGCGGCGGGCAGTGAGCCGTTGGCGGCGGTGGAGACGGCGGTCTGGATGCCGAGGCCGGTCAGGCAGACGAGCGCGAGGCCGGCGGCGGCGATGCGGGCGGATGGCGGGGGATGTCCTGTCACTGCGCCTCTCCTACGGCGGGAGGGCCTGCCCTGACGGAGGCGTGGAGGGGCGAGGACCCCGAGCCACGAGTCCGCCGTTCCCTCATGCCTGGCACTTGGGACAGTAGAAGGTCGAGCGGCCCGAATCCACCCGGCGGCGCACGGTGCCGCCGCAGGGGCAGGGCTCGCCTTCGCGACCATAGACGCGCCAGTCCTTGGCGAAATAGCCCAGCTCGCCGTCCGGCCGGGCATAGTCGCGCAGGGTCGATCCGCCGGCGAGGATCGCGGCGCGCAGCACGGCCCTGATCGCCTCGACCAGCCGCTCCAGCCGCGCCCGCCCGATCCGCCCCGCTTCGCGCGTGGGCGCGATGCCGGCGATGTTCAGCGCCTCGCACACATAGATGTTGCCGAGGCCCGCCACGATGCGCTGGTCGAGCAGCATCGCCTTGATCGGCGCCACGCGGCTGGCCAGCGCCTCGGCCAGATGGGCGGCGTTGAAATCATCGCCCAGCGGCTCCGGGCCGAGGCCGGCGAAATGGCGATAGGCGGGTAGGCCCGCCCGCTCGACCAGATGCACGAAGCCGAAGCGGCGCGGATCGTGCAGGGCGAGGCGGTGCCGGGCGGTCTCCAGCACCAGATGGTCATGCTTGCCGATGTCGGCCGGGTCGATCCGCCAGCGGCCGGACATGCCGAGATGGAAGATCATCATATCGTCCCGGTCGGTCTCTATGAGGCCATATTTGGCGCGGCGGGAGAGGCCGGTGACGGTGGCGCCGGTCAGCCGCTGGCGCAGGTCCGGCGGGAAGGGAAAGCGCATGTCCGCGCGGCGCGGCTCGACGGAGAGGAGCGACGCGCCCTCCAGCACGGCGCGCAGGCCGGCGACGGTGGTCTCGACTTCGGGGAGCTCGGGCATGAGGCTCCGTCTAGAGTGATTTCGAGGCGGATGGAACATCCGCCGGCTCGGAAATCACGGCAAACAAACGAAAAGCCAACGCGCGCGGGGACGCCGCCAACCGCGTTTCAGAGCCAGAGCGGCCAGGGCAGGATGAGCGGCGCGGCGATGATGAGCGCCAGGGCGAGCAGCAGGCGGCGCCTGCCCGGTATGACGAGCGCGTCCGGCACCAGGCCGAGCGGCCGCGCCCAGAGCAGCGGGCAGGCGAGCCCCGCCAGCAGCAGGGTGAGCGTGCCGACCAGCGCCGCGCCGGCGAACGACGGCTGCGCCCGCAAGGCAAGCCCCGCGAGCGCGAACAGGATCGTCGTCAACCACATCAAGAGCCGCATGCTCGCTCCCCGGCCAGGCTCCCTTGAGGACGGCGCGGCGGGGCGGGGCTTTAGGGGGGCTGTCCTGTTACATGTGCTCCTGCGAAAGCAGGAGTCCAGGGCGGTAAGGCACTGCTCATGCGCCCTGGGCTCCTGCTTTCGCAGGAGCACATGTCGGTTCAATCCAAACAGGACAGATTCTAGCGGCTTTCCGCCTGCGGATCGTAGTTGCCGAAGCTCCACATGACGCCCTCGCTGTCGCGGGCCTCGTAGCTGCGGCCGCCATAGTCATTGTCGTGCGGCGCGCCGATGATGTCGGCGCCGGCCGCGGCGGCGCGGGCGTGGTGCGCGTCCGGATCGTCCAGCACCACATAGATGCAGAGCGGCGAGCGGCCCTCCAGCCTGCCGATCGGCACCATGCCGAACCGATCGTGCGAGTCCGGCCGCGCGGAGGAGAGCATGACGATATTGCCCCCCAGCATGAGCTGGGCGTGGTGGACGATATCGCCCTCGGCATGGACGGCATGGCGGGTGAAGCCGAACGCATCGCAGAGATGATCGATGGCGCGGGGCGCGTCGGCATAGACGAGGCATGGGATGATGGCGGGATGGACGGACATGGCGCTCTCCTTGCGCTGTGCGAGTCGCGCGTGGCGGACAGGGGACGGACGATATCATGCCTCGATCCCCGGCAGGCGCCCCGGCGACCCGCGCCGCATCCGGCTTTCGTTTCCGCTTGCGGCGATTTCCGAGCCGGCAGATGTTCCATCTGCCTCGGAATCACTCTAGCGGATGCGCATGGCCCTTTCCGACGACATCGCCCTCGCCAATGCCCTCGCCGATGCGGCGGGCGCGGCCATCCGTCCCTTCTTCCGCGCGCGCTGCGACGTGGAGTCCAAGGCCGACGCCTCGCCGGTGACCGAGGCCGACCGCGCCGCCGAGCGGGCGATGCGCGCGCTGCTCGATGCCGAGCGGCCGCGCGACGGCGTGGTGGGCGAGGAATATGGCACGGTGCGCGAGGGCACCGCGCGGCAATGGGTGCTGGACCCGATCGACGGCACGCGCAGCTTCATCGTGGGCCGCCCCATCTTCGGCACGCTGATCGCGCTGCTGCAGGATGGCTGGCCGGTGCTCGGCATCATCGACCAGCCGATCAGCGGCGAGCGCTGGGTGGGCGCGATGGGCCAGCCGACGACGTTGGGCGGCCGCCCCGCCCGCACGCGCGCCTGCCGCGCACTGCTCGGCGCCCAGATCGCCACGACCAGCCCGCACCTCTTGGGCGCGCATGAGGGCGAGCATTATCTGAACCTCGTCGCGGCGGTCTCCGGCGGGCAGGCGCGGCAGGGGCCGGTCTATGGCGGCGACTGCTACAATTACGGGCTGCTGGCGAGCGGCCATATCGACATCGTGGTGGAAGCGGGCCTCCAGCTCTATGACTATGCGGCGCTGGTGCCGATTGTCGAAGGCGCGGGCGGGCAGATGTGCGACTGGGCCGGCGAGCCGCTCACCGATGCGAGCGACGGGCGCGTGATCGCGATCGGCGATCCGGCGCGGCTGGAGGATGTGATCGAGGCGCTGGCCTGCCATCATTGATGGCGGCGGCCGGGCGATACGCCCGGGACCGAGCCGTTTCAGCCGGCCGAGGCGCCTTCCAGCTCGGCACGCGTGAAGGCGGCACGAACGGGAAGGTCAGGCATGGCGGCGATGGCCGGCACCCCCTCGCCGCGCCAGATCGCGCAGGCAACGCCGATCACCGTCGCACCGGCCGCGCGAACGAGCGGCAGCGCGTCGGCAATGGCACCGCCGGTGGTGATGACATCCTCGATGAGGAGGACACGCCGTCCCGTCACGTCGGCGCCCTCGACGGCAAGGCAGGTGCCGTAATCCTTGGCCTGCTTGCGCACGAACACCGCAGGCAGGCCGGACTGCAGCGCCATGGCGGTGGCGATCGGCACGCCGCCAAGCTCGAGTCCCGCCAGCACCTCCGTGTCCGGTGGAACGATCTCCAGCATCGCCTCGGCCAGGCGGCGCAGCAGGGCGGGATCGCTTTCGAAACGATATTTGTCGAAATAAATGTCGGCCATCCTGCCCGAGCGCAGACGAAATGATCCGCGCAGCGTGGCGGCCGCCGCAAGATCCGAAGCGAGCCTCCTGTCGCCGCTCATGGCCGGAGGTTCGCGCTGGACTGCTCGCCCGCGCCGTCCAGCGCGGATATCGTCCCCGTGGCGGGCGGCTCGCTCGCCAGTTGCGCCGCGACGCGCTCGGCCTGTTCCATCACGCGCAGGATGTTGCCGCCGGCGAGCCTGGCGATATTCGCGTCGCTCCAGCCGCGCTTCATCAGCTCCAGCAGCAGGGCGGGATAGCTTTCCACGCCATCCATGCCCTCGGGCAGGGCGGGCAGGCCATCATAGTCGCCGCCCAGCCCGACATGGTCATAGCCGGCCACCTGCGCGATATGGTCGATATGGTCGGCGACCATGGCGATCGTCACCTTGGGCTCGGGATGGGCGGCGAGCCACTCCGCCTGCGCCGCCTGCGCCCGCTCGGGCTGGCCGATATAGAGGCCGCCGAAGGGCGGGGCGTTGTAGAGCATGTCCAGCGCGCCGCGCTCGGCGCCCCAGACGCGGCGTTCCTCCGAGATATAGTTGGGCGCGAAGGCGACCATTACCACCCCGCCATTGCGCGCCACCTCCCTGAGCACCGCGTCGGAGACGTTGCGCGGATGGTCGCACAGCGCGCGGGCCGAGCTGTGCGAGAAGATGACCGGCGCGCGGCTGGCGGCGATCGCGTCGCGCATGGTCGCCTCGCTCACATGGCTGAGGTCCACCAGCATGCCGAGCCGGTTGAGCTCATGCACCATAGCGACGCCGAACGGGGTGAGCCCGTCATGCCGCGGATTGTCCGTGGCGCTGTCCGCCCATGCGATGGTCTTGCTGTGGGTGAGCGTCAGATAGCCTACGCCCAGCGCCGCATAGGCGCGCAGCACCGCGAAGCTGCCGTCGATCTGGCCGCCGCCTTCCGCGCCCATCAGCGAGGCGACATGGCCCGCGCGATGGGCGGCGCGCACCTCCCGCGCGGTGCGGACCAGCGTGAAATCATCGGGATAGCGCCGCGCGAAGGACTGGACGAGGTCGATCTGCTCCAGCGTCTGCTTCACCTGCTCCAGCGGCGGCAGCTCGGCGGAGACATAGACCGACCAGAACTGCCCGCCGACCATGCCGGTGCGCAGCCGCTCGATGTCGGTATCATAGGCCTCGGGATCGAGCCGGCGCAGGTCCATGGTCCAGCGGGCGTCCCCGGCGCGCTCGGCTAGCGTCTCGGCCCAGTCATTATGCCCGTCGATGAGCGGCGTGGCGCGCAGGATGCGCTGGAGGCGCGGCAGGTTGGGATCGTCGGGGTCCGGCGGCGCGGCGGCGGCAGGTGCGGAGAGGAGGATGGTGCCGGCCATGAGAGCCGCGAGCGCGCTGCGGAGGATCGTCATGGGGCGCGAGGATAAGCGGCTTTGCCGGCGCGGCGAAAGAGGAAATCCGGCGGCCTGCTCAGAGGCTGTTTGGAAATTCGCGAAGGGCGAATGTCCAAGGCGGCACCGGCCCGCTCCCCCACCCGGCCTCCCACAGAATACTGCCGTTGGGTGGCCGGGTGGGGGAGCGGGCCGGTGCCGCCAGGCGCATGCCCGAACAGACTCTCAGGACCAGTCCGCCTTGCCCAGCAGCGAGAGGAAGCGCAGCGCCGAGACATCGTGGCGGAAGGTCATGGGATTGACGCCACGCTGCTTCTCGCCGTCCACCAGCAGGTCGATCCGCGCGCCTCTTTCCACGCTGCGCAGCACATGCGACGGCGCGACGGGCAGCGGCTCGCAAGGACCGTTGCGGAAATCCCCGGTCACCCAGGCCCAGCCATGGGCGACGAGCTGGCCGGCATGATCGGCGAGGATGCCGAAGGCGCGCAGCCCCCCATCCGCCGGCTCGACATAGATGGCGGCGAAGCGGTCCTCATGGCCGTCTATCTCCATCATATTCTCGCCCAGCGTGGCGGTGAGCGCGCGCGGCACGCTCTGCGCGAGACCGCCCAGGTCGAGATTGCGCATGTCCTCACGCACATCGCCCCAGGCCGAGGTCGGCCCCGCGATGACGCCGGCATAGGCGACCAGCCCGTCGGCAGTCACCACCGGCACGGTCACCGCTCGCGCGGTGCCGGCGAGCACGCCCGCCACGATGTCCGCCGCCTCCGCCTCGCCGTGCAGCGCATGGGCGAGCAGGTTCATGGTGCCGCCGGGCAGGACGAGCATGTCGCCATCCCAGCCCTCCAGCCGCTGCGCGAGCGCGCTCACTGTGCCGTCGCCGGTCAGGATCATGATGCGCCCCACGCCCGCCGCATCGATCGCCGCGCGATCGGGCAGGTCGTCCTCGCCCAGCGCGATCACCCGCGCGAGAGGGGCGCCCGCCTCCGCGCAGCGCGCGCGGATCGTCTCGACCAGGTCGGCATCGTAGCTGCCGCTGCGCGGATTGGTGACCAGCCATGTCGTCGTCGTCATTGTTTCGACCGTCCTTGCCCTTGAGCCGCGCCCGCCAACCCGCTACAGCGCGCCCATATCGCGGCGCAGCATGCGCGTTGCCAAGGAACAGAATAATGGCCGAGTTTTCGCTCCCCGCCAACAGCGTGGTCCGCAAGAAGGGCAAGGTGCACAAGGCGCCCGAGGGCGCGGACCGGGTCAAGACGTTCAAGGTCTATCGCTACGACCCCGACTCGGGCGAGAATCCGCGCTACGACACGTTCGAGATCGATCTCGACGATTGCGGGCCGATGGTGCTCGACGCGCTCATCAAGATGAAAGGCGAGCAGGACAGCTCGCTCACCTTCCGCCGCTCCTGCCGCGAGGGCATCTGCGGCTCCTGCTCGATGAACATGAACGGCAAGAACGGCCTCGCCTGCACCACCGCGATCGAGGACTGCAAGGGCGAGGTGCGCATCACTCCCCTGCCGCACATGGACGTCATCAAGGATCTGGTGCCGGACTTCACGCATTTCTACGCGCAATACAGCTCCATCAAGCCCTGGCTGCAGACGGTGACGCCGCCGCCCGCCGGCAAGGAGCGGCTCCAGTCGCCGGCCGAGCGCGAGAAGCTGGACGGGCTCTACGAGTGCATCCTGTGCGCCTGCTGCTCGACGAGCTGCCCCAGCTACTGGTGGAACAGCGACCGCTTCCTCGGCCCCGCCATCCTGCTCCAGGCCTATCGCTGGCTGGCCGACAGCCGCGACGAGATGACCGGCGAGCGGCTTGACGCGCTGGAGGACCCCTTCCGCCTCTATCGCTGCCACACCATCATGAACTGCGCGAATGTCTGCCCCAAGGGCCTCTCGCCCGCCAAGGCGATCGCGGAGACCAAGAAGATGCTGGTGGAACGCGCCGTCTGATCGCGCGTCGGACCGGCCCGAACCGGCCTCCCCATGTCGCCATGCCGAAACGCCCTGCCCCACGGGCAGGGCGAACTGCCCCGCCGGGACAGCGAAACATGGTAAAAACTGTCGACTTATCCTGAACGAAAAGTTAACGGCTTCCCCACAGGTCGCACCGGGGGAACCTCCCCGGATCATCAATCATCGTTGTTTTTGATTCACCTTGTTTCAGGGAATACGACCATGTGGGACTCCAAACTTCTTCTTCTGGCGCCGCTGGCCCTCGCCGGTGCCGTCGCGACGCCGGCCTATGCCGATGTCTGTGTGGGAACGTGCGGCACGCTCGGCGCGGACGGTGTCGTCACCGAATCGCCGCTGACCGGCACCTATCAATATGTGTCGACCGAAAACGGTCTGGACGATGTCGGCTCGCTGGGCGTGGGTTCCGAGACGAACGGCTCGACCTTCCAGTCGTCCATCTTCGCGGCCAATGAAGGATCGGCGCTGCAATTCTACTTCAACTATGTGACGTCCGACGGCTCGGGCTATGCCGATTATGGCTGGGCGGCGCTGCGGCCCGACGATGGCGGCGACGACATCATCCTGTTCACGGCCCGCACCACGCCGGACGGCGACACGGTGCCCGGCTTCGGCCTGCCCGGCCTCGCGCCCGGCGTGGTGCTGACGCCCGCCTCGACGCCGATCATCCCCGGCGGACCGGCGTGGAGCCCGCTCGGCGGCAGCTCCGGCAGCTGCTATGATGACGGCTGCGGCTATACCGGCTGGATCGGCATGACCTACACGATCGCCGACGCGGGCAATTATTCGCTCATCTTCGGCGTCACCAACTGGGACGACACGTCCTATGAAACCGGCCTCGCCTTCGACGGCCTCACCATCGACGACACGCCGATCGGCCAGGTGCCCGAGCCGGCGACCTGGGCGATGATGATCGGCGGCTTCGCGCTGGTCGGCTCGGCCCTGCGCCGGCGCCGGACGGCGGTGTCCTTCGCCTGATCCCATCGGGAGAACCGGCAGGATCGCGGCGCGGCGGGACCCTCCCGCCGCGCCGTTTCCGGCTCCACGGATCGAAAGCCTTGCCGCCGCGCGGCTGAAACGAACCGATCCACCCTCCCTTTCATGATTTCCGGCCGACGGATGTTCCATCCGGCCCGAATTCCCTCTAGGCGCGGGCCATGACCCGTCTCATCGATCGCTATGACGCTCTGGTCTCCGCCGGCGAATTGCAGGCCGATCCCGACCAGCGCACCGCCGCGCTGCGGCTCGACCGGCTGCAACAGGATCTGGAGGCGGAGCCAAAGCGCGGCTCGGTGCTCTGGCGCATGCTGCGCAAGGCGCCCGAGCCGATTCGCGGCGTCTATATGTGGGGCGGCGTGGGGCGCGGCAAATCCATGCTGATGGACCTGTTGCGCGACTGCCTGCAAGGCCCGGCCAAGCGCCGCATCCATTTCCACGAGTTCATGCTGGACGTGCATGCCCGCCTGGGCGAGGCGCGCAGGAGCGAGAAGGGCGACCCCATCCCGCCCGTCGCCGCCGCTATCGCCGCCGAAGTGCGCGTGCTGCTGTTCGACGAGATGGTGGTCAACAACATGGCGGACGCGGCGATCATGTCGCGCCTGTTCACCGCCCTGCTGGACGCGGGCGTGACGCTGGTCGCCACCTCCAACCGCGCGCCGGACGATCTCTACAAGGACGGGCTCAACCGCGAGCTGTTCCTGCCCTTCATCGCGCTGCTCAAGGCGCGGCTGGATATCCTGCCGCTGAACGGGCCGACCGATTATCGGCTGGACCGGCTGGGCGACATGGACATCTGGCATGTGCCCAATGGCGAAGCGACCACCGCCAGGCTGCGTGAGATCTTCTTCCGCCTGACCGACTATCCGCCCGAGGACAGCGCGCATGTGCCGAGCGAGGAACTGTCGGTGGGCGGCGGACGCACGCTGCATGTGCCCAAATCGTTGAAGGGCGTGGCGGTCTTCTCCTTCAAGCGGCTGTGCGGCGAGGCGCGGGGTGCGGCCGACTATCTCGCCATCGCGCGGCGCTTCCACACCGTCATCATCGTGGGCATTCCCGTGCTCGGCCCGGAGAACCGCAACGAGGCGGCGCGCTTCGTCACGCTGATCGACGAGCTTTACGAGCATAAGGTGAAGCTGATCGCCGGCGCGGCGGCGAAGCCGGCCGGGCTCTATCCCGAGGGCGACGGCCGCTTCGAGTTCGAGCGCACGGTCTCGCGGCTGATGGAGATGCAGTCCAGGGACTATCTGGCGCTCGGCCACGGCTCGCAGGGCGCGAACGGCAAGGGCTGAGGCGAGCTGAAGCGGCGAAGCGCCACCCGTTCCCCTCCCCTCCCCTGAAGAGGAGGGGCTGGGGGTGGGGTCTTGCCCAGCAGCGCCGCGCTCAATCGCGAAAGCCCCACCCCAACCCCTCCCCTAAAGAGGAGGGGCTCAGGTTGCGCTGAACACCCACGCCCGGACATAGCCATGTCCGATTTATCGGCTATGATCGCGCCATGGGGCGACGATCGGGCGGCAATGAGGGCAAGGCGGTCGACATCATCGACCGCATGCGGCGTCACGTCGTCGCGCTCTGCCTGCTGCTCTTCGCCGCCAGCGCCCTGCGCTTCGCCGTCACCGGCGCGCCGGGCCTCGACGATATCGCGCATCTCCAGGCCATCGCCCTGCCCCTGCCCGATCTGCTCGGCTGGATCGCGGGCAGCGACGCCACAGGGCTGCGGCCCGCGCCTTCCCATGCCGCGCCGCTGCCGCTGCTGCTCGACGCGCTGCTCTGGCGGATCGACCCGTTCGGCCTCACGGGCCTGCGCCTCCTCCACCTCGCCATGGCGCTCGCCGCCTTCGGCCTGCTGCTGCGCGCCGTCGCCATGCGCATGGACCGGCGCACCGCACTCGTCGCCGGGCTGCTGATCGCGCTCTCGCCGCGCCTTATCGAGGCGGTCACCAATCTCGGCCCCGATCCCTATGTCGTCATCATCTTCTGCTGCCAGCTCGCCATATTGCTGACGCGCGGCAAGATCGGCGGGCGCGATCCACTGCTGCTGCTCTGTATCCTCGGCGTGCTCGCCGCGCTGTGCGGCGTCGCCGGCGCACTGGCCACGCTGACCCTGTTCGCGATGCTGCTGGTCGCCGCGCCCGACCGGGCCGAGGCGCGCCACCGGCTGCGCGCCGCGCTGCGGACCCTGCCGGCGCTGCTCATCCCCATCGCGCTGCAAATCGGCTTCGGGCCGCCGGCCGAGGCGCCGACCCTGGAACTGCTCATCGGCTTCGCCAACAAGCTGCTGGCGCACAATGCCGACCTGCTGCTGCCGACCGGCGTGCTGCTGCGCGTGCCGGGCATCGCGCTGCTCATCCTCATCGGCATGATCGGCCTCGCCCGGCGACTGCGCGCCCATGGCCCCTCCGAGCGGACCCATCCCTTCGCGGTGCTGCTGGCGGGCTGCGTCGCGGGGGCGCTGCTCGTCCTCGTTGCCGGCCCGCTGCTGCGCCTGCACGACTGGAGCGAGCCGACCCGCCATGCCTGGCTCAGCCTGCTGGTCGGCCTGCTCGCCGCCACCGCCTTCACGCCGCGCCTGATCTCGGCCGACGAGGCGCTGCGGCGCATCCGCCTCGCCGGCGCGGGCGCGATGATCGCGGGCGCACTGGTCGGCACCATCGCCTATCATTATCGCGCCGACTGGTTCGGGGCCGCGTCGCAGGCCGGGCTGGACCGGGCGCTGGCGGCGGCCGGCCCGCGCGCGGCGATCGTCTATACCGGCGCGGACTGGGAGCGCGCCTATGTGCCGCATCGCTGGCTGCGCGGGCCGGCGGCGAACGACCAGTGGCTGCTGACGGGCGACGGCCGCCATGTGCAGCACCTCCTGCCGGACGGCCGGCTCTCCGACGTCCGGCAGGCGCCGGACGCGCTGGACGGCCATGCGGCGCTGGTGCTGGTGCGAATCGACCGGCGCGGCTGGCGCGACCTGCGCAATGTCGTGAACAGCGCGGCGGCCAGCGCGATGCCGCCCGCCAGGCTGGATCATTTTTCACCGATGTGGCGGGCCGATCCGGCTCAGGCCGCGCCGGGCGAATATTGGCTGACCACCCAGATCCTCCGCCGGAAGGACGCTTTTTGACACTGGCATGACCATTATTGCTACTGCGAATGACTTGCAAAGAAAAGCGGAAATCCGGGCCGAACGACATTGAATCGGTAACCAAATCGGCCTAAAGGCTCGCCCATCGACGACCCATCACAATGGAGACTCAGGCGCATGGCTCGCAAGAAGATCGCCCTCATCGGCGCCGGCATGATCGGCGGCACGCTCGCTCACCTCGCAGCGAAGAAGGAGCTGGGCGACATCGTCCTGTTCGACATCGCCGAGGGCATTCCGCAGGGCAAGGCGCTGGACCTCTCCCAGTGCGGGCCGATCGAGGGCTTCGACGCGAGGATCACCGGCACCAACGACTATGCCGACATCGCCGGCGCGGACGTCATCATCGTGACCGCCGGCGTGCCGCGCAAGCCGGGCATGAGCCGCGACGACCTGCTCGGCATCAACCTGGGCGTGATGAAGTCGGTGGGCGAGGGCATCAAGGCGCATGCGCCGGACGCCTTCGTCATCTGCATCACCAATCCGCTCGACGCGATGGTCTGGGCGCTGCGTGAATTCTCCGGCCTGCCGCACGAGAAGGTGGTGGGCATGGCCGGCGTGCTGGATTCGGCGCGCTTCGCCACTTTCCTCGCCTGGGAGTTCGGCGTGTCCGTCAAGGACGTGAACGCCTTCGTGCTGGGCGGCCATGGCGACACGATGGTGCCGGTCCTCGAATATTCGACCGTCAGCGGCATCCCCGTCACCGACCTCGTCAAGATGGGCAAATCGAGCAAGGAAACGCTGGATGAGATCGTCAAGCGCACGCGCGGCGGCGGCGGCGAGATCGTCGGCCTGCTCAAGACCGGCTCGGCCTATTATGCGCCCGCCACCAGCGCTATCGCCATGGCCGAAGCATATCTCGGTGACCAGAAGCGCATCCTCCCCTGCGCCGTGCATGTGGACGGCAAATACGGCCTCGACGGCCTCTATGTCGGCGTGCCGGTGGTGATCGGCGCGGGCGGCGCGGAGGAAGTGATCGAGATCGCGCTCGACGACGAGGCGAAGGCGAATTTCCAGACCAGCGTCGATGCGGTCAAGGAACTGCTGGTGGCCTGCAAGGGTATCGAGCCGAGCCTGGCGTAATGGCCCGTCCGACTTCGACGTGTCCCCGCGCAGGCGGGGACCCAGTCTGGGCTCCCGCCTGCGCGGGAGCACATCGAAGGAGGGCGTGATTGCACCCCGGTTACGTCTACATGATGGCGAGCAAGCGGAACGGCACGCTCTACATCGGCGTAACCAGCAACCTGTTGAAGCGGGCATGGGAACATCGCGAGGGCGTCGCGGATGGTTTCACCAAGCGATACGGGTGCAAATCATTGGTCTGGTTCGAAGCGCATGACGATCTGCAGGAAGCCCGGCAACGGGAAGTGCGCTTGAAGAAGTGGAACAGAAGTTGGAAGTTGCGACTGATCGAGGAGCAGAATCCCGAATGGCGCGACTTGTATGAGACACTGATCTGAACGGGTGCTCCCGCGAAAGCGGGAGCCCAGACTGGATCCCCGCCTTCGCGGGGATACAATAAGGGAAACAAGGCGGCATGAGCATCCTCGTCGACAAGAACACCAAGGTCATCACGCAGGGCATGACCGGCGCCACCGGCACCTTCCACACCGAGCAGGCGCTGGCCTATGGCACGCAGATGGTCGGCGGCGTGACGCCGGGCAAGGGCGGCACCAGCCATATCGGTCTGCCGGTCTTCGACACGGTCGAGGAAGCGGTGGCGAAGACCGGCGCGACCGCCTCCGTCATCTATGTGCCGCCGCCATTCGCGGCCGACTCCATCCTGGAGGCGATCGACGCGGAGGTGCCGCTGATCGTGACCATCACCGAGGGCATTCCGGTGCTGGACATGGTCCGCGTGAAGCGCGCCCTTTCCGGCAGCAAGTCGCGGCTGATCGGCCCCAACTGCCCCGGCGTGCTGACGCCCGGCGAGTGCAAGATCGGCATCATGCCCGGCTCCATCTTCAAGAAGGGCAGCGTGGGCGTCGTCTCCCGCTCTGGCACGCTTACCTATGAGGCGGTGTTCCAGACCAGCAATGCCGGCCTCGGCCAGACCACGGCGGTCGGCATCGGCGGCGATCCGGTCAACGGCACCAATTTCATCGACGTGCTGGAGATGTTCCTCGCCGACGAGGCGACCAAGAGCATCATCATGATCGGCGAGATCGGCGGCAATGCCGAGGAGCAGGCCGCGCAGTTCCTGATCGATGAGGCCAAGAAGGGCCGCAAGAAGCCGATGGCCGGCTTCATCGCGGGCCGCACGGCGCCTCCGGGCCGCCGCATGGGCCATGCCGGCGCCATCGTCTCGGGCGGCCAGGGCGGCGCTGAGGACAAGATCGCGGCGATGGAGGCCGCAGGCATCAAGGTCGCCGCCAGCCCCTCGGAACTGGGCACCACGCTGCTCGAGGTGCTGAAGGGCTGACGAACCGTTTCCGGCGGGCCTTCCCCAAGCCGCCCGGAACGGGCAGATTTGGGGACGACCGCCGGACAGGATGGCGATGCGCGGCGGAAGCTAGGGATTTCGGATCATGGGTTTCGAGAATCAGGATTTTGGCGGCGTATCGGTCGAGACCGAGGCGGGGCCGAGCTGGGCGCGCAAGGGCTGGCCGCTCGATGCGACGGACGACCTCACCGCCGCGCTCGATCCCATGCAGATGCAGCTCGCCGTGAAGGCCGCCGCCGCCAAGGCCGGCGCGCCGATCGCCGAGGGCGACATCGCCAAGGCGGCGGGCGATTCCATCCGCGCCATGATGCTGATCCGCACCTACCGGGTGCGCGGCCATCTGGCGGCCAATCTCGATCCGCTCGGCCTCTCCAACCGCGAGCTGCCGGCCGACCTGACGCCGGAATATCACGGCTTCTCCGGCGCCGACCTCGACCGCAAGGTCTATGTGGGCGGCGCGCTCGGCTTCGAGTGGGCGACCATCCGCGAGATCGTCGACATCCTGCGCCGCAACTACTGCGGCAATGTCGGCCTCGAATATATGCATATCTCCGATGTCGAGGAGCGCCGCTTCCTGCAGGACCGCATGGAGGGCAAGGACAAGGAGATCGAGTTCACCGAGGTCGGCAAGAAGGCGATCCTCACCAAGGTGATCCAGGCCGAGCAATATGAGAAGTTCCTGGGCCGCAAATATGTCGGCACCAAGCGCTTCGGCCTCGACGGCGGCGAGTCCATGATCCCCGCGCTGGAAGCCGTCATCAAATATGGCGGCGCATACGGCGTGAAGGAGATCGTCTACGGCATGGCCCATCGCGGCCGGCTCAACGTGCTGGCCAATGTGCTGGCCAAGGGCTTCCGCGTCATCTTCCATGAATTCTCGGGTGGCACCGCCAATCCCGAGGATGTGGGCGGCTCGGGCGACGTCAAATATCATCTCGGCACCAGCACGGACCGCGAGTTCGACGGCATCAACGTCCATATGAGCCTGGTGCCCAACCCCTCGCATCTGGAGACGGTCGACCCGATCGTGCTCGGCAAGGTGCGCGCGCAGCAGGTGTTCCGCGACGATATCGGCCCGGGCCGGCACCAGCAGGTGCTGCCGGTGCTGATCCATGGCGACGCGGCCTTCGCGGGCCAGGGCATCGTGTGGGAATGCTTCGGCTTCTCCGGCATCCGCGGCTACAATACCGGCGGCTGCATCCACTTCGTCATCAACAACCAGATCGGCTTCACGACCAGCCCGCAGTTCGCGCGCTCCTCGCCCTATCCGAGCGACGTCGCCAAGGGCGTGCAGGCGCCGATCCTGCATGTGAACGGTGACGACCCCGAGGCGGTGACCTTCGCCTGCAAGCTGGCGATCGACTATCGCCAGACCTTCCACCGCGACATCGTGATCGACATGTGGTGCTATCGCCGCTTCGGCCACAATGAGGGCGACGAGCCGAGCTTCACCCAGCCGCTCATGTATGCCCGCATCAAGACCCATCCGCCGGTGAGCGAGATCTACGGCGCGCGGCTGCGCGAGCAGGGCGTGATCGACGACCCGTTCGTCAAGGTGACGACCGACGCCTTCGTCGACCTGCTCGAGGAGGAGTTCGAGGCGGCGAAGACCTACAAGTCCAACCATGCCGACTGGTTCGCCGGCCGCTGGTCCGGCCTGCATCAGCCCGCCGATGTGGAGACGGCGCGCAAGAGCGTGGAATCGGCCATCGCGCCCAAGCTGTTCGAGAGCCTGGGCCGCACGCTGACCACCGTGCCCGAGGGCCTCAACGTCCACAAGACGCTGCAGCGCATCCTCGCCGCCAAGGCCGAGATGTTCCGCACCGGCGAGAATTTCGACTGGGCGACGGGCGAGGCGCTGGCCTTCGGCTCGCTGCTCTCGGAAGGTTATGGCGTGCGCCTCTCGGGCCAGGATTCGGGGCGCGGCACGTTCAGCCAGCGCCACGCCGTGTGGGTCGACCAGAGCGACGAGCATAAATATATCCCGCTCTCGACCGTGCCGCACGGCCATTTCGAGGTCTATGACAGTCCGCTCTCCGAATATGGCGTGCTCGGCTTCGAATATGGCTATGCCATGGCGGACCCCAAGAGCCTCGTGCTGTGGGAAGCGCAGTTCGGCGACTTCGCCAACGGCGCGCAGATCGTCATCGACCAGTATATCGCCGCCTCCGAGGCCAAGTGGCTGCGCGCCAACGGCCTCGTGCTGCTGCTGCCCCACGGCTATGAAGGCCAGGGGCCGGAGCACAGCTCCGCGCGGCTGGAGCGCTTTCTCCAGCTTTGCGCCGAGGGCAATATCCAGGTCGCCAACTGCACCACGCCGGCCAATTATTTCCACATCCTGCGCCGGCAGATGCTGCGGCCGTTCCGCAAGCCACTCATCATCATGACGCCCAAGTCGCTGCTGCGCCACAAGCTGGCGGTCAGCAAGACCGAGGACTTCATCGGCGACACGCATTTCATGCGCATCCTCTCGGACCCCAATCCGGCGCCGGACACGCAGACGCGGCGGCTGGTGCTGTGCTCGGGCAAGGTCGCCTACGACCTCATGGAAGCGCGCGACGCGGCCGGCGACACGGACACGCAGATCGTCCGCATCGAGCAGCTCTACCCCTTCCCCACCGAGGCGCTCGCCGCGCGCATCAAGCGCATGAGCGCGCTGGAGGATGTGGTGTGGTGCCAGGAGGAGCCGCGCAACAATGGCGGCTGGTTCTTCGTCGAGCCGTTCATCGAGGAGGCGCTGAAGCAGGCCGGCAAGGCGCCGACGCGCGCCCGCTATGCCGGCCGCAAGGCATCCGCCTCGCCCGCCACCGGCCTCGCCAAGCGGCATCTTGCCGAGCAGGGCGCGCTGATCGCCGATGCGCTCGGCCACAGCGTCCGCGCCGAGATCAAGCGCCAGAAGCAAGCTTAAGCCCGCGCGTCGCGCGGCCTCAGGAGGAAAGACATGGCCACCGAAGTGAAAGTGCCCACGCTGGGCGAATCGGTCACCGAGGCGACCGTCGGCCAGTGGCTGAAGAAGCCCGGCGACGCCGTGGCGGCCGATGAGCCGATCGCCAGCCTGGAGACGGACAAGGTCGCCGTTGAGGTGCCCTCGCCCGTCGCCGGCGTGCTGGCCGAGCAGATCGTCAAGGAAGGCGACACGGTGAATGTGGGCGCGGTGATCGCGACCGTGGAGGAAGGCGCGAGCGCCGCCGCCAAGCCGGCCGCTGCTGCCGCCGCCGCGCCTGCGCCCGCGAAGAGCGAGACGCCGGCCCCCGCCCCGTCACCGGCGCCCGCGCCAACGCCCGCACCCGCTTCCGCCGCGCCCGCAGAGAGCGAGGCCGGCGGCGCCATCACCCTCTCCCCCGCCGTGCGCCGGCTGGTGCTGGAGCATGGGCTCGATCCCAGCCGCATCGCCGGCACGGGCAAGGACGGCCGACTCACCAAGGATGATGTGATGGCCGCCATTGCGGCGGGCACGGCGGTCGCCAGCGCGGCGCCGAGCGCCCCGGCCGCGGCGGCGAACGGCGGCGCGGAGGCCGGCCCCTCGCGCAAGCAGGAGCGGGTCAAGATGACGCGCCTGCGCCAGACCGTCGCCAAGCGCCTCAAGAGCGCGCAGGAGACCGCGGCGCTGCTCACCACCTTCAACGATGTCGACATGACCGCCGTCATCGAGGCGCGCGGCAAATATAAGGATCTGTTCGAGAAGAAGCATGGCGTGCGCCTCGGCTTCATGGGTTTCTTCGTGAAGGCCGCCTGCATGGCGCTCAAGGACGTGCCCGGCGTCAACGGGCAGATCGAGGGCGACGAGATCGTCTATAACGACTTCGCCGACATCTCCATCGCTGTGTCCGCGCCCAATGGCCTCGTCGTGCCGGTGATCCGCAATGCCGAGAGCATGAGCGTCGCGCAGATCGAGAAGACCATCGCCGACTTCGGCAAGCGCGCCAAGGAAGGCACGCTGACCATGGCGGACATGGCCGGCGGCACCTTCACCATCTCCAATGGCGGCGTGTTCGGATCGCTCATGTCCACGCCGATCATCAACCCGCCCCAGTCCGCCGTGCTCGGCCTGCACCGCATCGAGGAGCGGCCGGTGGTGCGCGGCGGCCAGATCGTGGCGCGGCAGATGATGTATATGGCATTGAGCTACGACCATCGCCTGATCGACGGCCGCGAGGCGGTGACCTTCCTCGCCGCGATCAAGAACGCGATCGAGGACCCGACGCGGCTGCTGATCGATTTGTAATATGCTTGCCGTTCGCCCTGAGTAGCTGCCGAGCTTGTCGAGGCGGCGTATCGAAGGGACCTCACGGTGCTTCGATACGGGACTTCGACAGGCTCAGTCCCTACTCAGCACGAACGGTGTGATTATTGTCCCGGATGGGAGTGCGAAATGGCAGACCAGTTCGACTATGACGTCCTCGTGATCGGTGCCGGGCCGGGCGGCTATGTCGCCGCGATCCGCGCCGCGCAGCTTGGCCTCAAGACCGCCTGTGCGGAGAGCCGCGAGACGCTGGGCGGAACCTGCCTCAATGTGGGCTGCATCCCTTCCAAGGCGCTGCTCCATGCCTCCGAATATTATGAGGCGGCTGCCGGCGACATGATGGCCAAGCTCGGCATCAAGGTGAAGCCGGAGCTGGACCTGTCCGCCATGCAGGGCCAGCGGCTGGACGCGGTGAAGGGCCTCACCGGCGGCATCGAGTTCCTGTTCAAGAAGAACAAGGTCGACTGGCTGAAGGGCCATGCCAGCTTCAAGGACGCGCACAGCGTCGAGGTCGCCGGCAAGGCGGTGACCGCGAAGAACATCGTCATCGCCACCGGCTCGTCGGTGACGCCGCTGCCGGGCGTGGAGGTCGACAACAAGAAGGGCGTCATCGTCGATTCGACCGGCGCGCTGGAGTTCGCGAAGGTGCCGGACCATCTCGTCGTCATCGGCGGCGGCGTGATCGGGCTGGAGCTGGGCAGCGTGTGGCGGCGGCTTGGCGCGAAAGTGACGGTGGTCGAGTTCCTCGACCAGATCCTGCCCGGCATGGACGGCGACGTGCGCAAGGAAGCGAACAAGATCTTCAAGAAGCAGGGCATCGAATTCAAGCTCGGCACGAAGGTCACCGGCGCGAGCGTGAAGGGCAAGAAGGCGACGCTGACGCTGGAGCCCGCCGCCGGCGGCGAAGCCGAGACGCTGGAGGCCGACGCGGTGCTGGTCGCCATCGGCCGCCGCGCCAATACCGACGGGCTGGGCCTCGACAGGATCGGGCTGGAGCTGAACCAGCGCGGCCAGATCGAGACCGACCATGATTTCTCGACCAAGGTGGCGGGCGTCTGGGCGATCGGCGACGTCGTCCCCGGCCCCATGCTGGCGCACAAGGCCGAGGATGAGGGCATCGCCGTCGCGGAGAATATCGCGGGGCTGACCGGCATCGTGAACCATGACGTGATCCCGAGCGTGGTCTACACGCTGCCCGAGATCGCCGGCGTCGGCCTCACCGAGGAAGCGGCGAAGGAGAAGGGTGAGATCAAGGTCGGAAAGTTCCCGATGCTCGCCAACAGCCGCGCCAAGACCAATCACGAGCCGGACGGCTTCGTGAAGGTGATCGCGGACGCGCAGAGCGACCGGGTGCTAGGCGTGTGGATCATCGCCAATGTCGCCGGCACGATGATCGCCCAGGCGGCGCAGGCCATGGAGTTCGGCGCCACCAGCGAGGATATCGCCTATACCTGCCACGCCCACCCGACGCACAGCGAGGCGATCAAGGAAGCGGCGATGGCGGTGCGCGGCAAGCCGATCCATATGTGAACGCGCGCCCTGCTCCCCTCCCCTGAAGGGGAGGGGCTTTATGTTGTGCTATCTGCCCCGACCCGACCCGCTCGACACACCCTCCCGCGCGCCGTAAAGCGCGGCCATGGAGACGCCCGCCATCACCGTCCCGATCGGCCCGATCCTGGGCCTGCTGAGCGATATCGGCATCTTCGTGTTCGCCGCGTCGGGCGCGCTGGCGGCGGCGCGGCTGCGGCAGACATTGGTCACCTTCGCCTTCTTCGCGCTCTCCACGGGCGTGGGCGGCGGCACGGTGCGCGATCTGCTGATCGGCGCGCCGGTCTTCTGGGTGCATGATCCCTCGCAGGCGGTGATCTGCCTCGCCGCCGCCCTGCTCGTCTATATGACGCCCGCACGCTGGTGGCCCGAGCGCGCGCTGGACTGGCTGGACGCGGTCGGCCTCGCCGCCTTCGCGGTGTTCGGCACGGCCAAGGCGATGGGCTTCGGCGTGCATCCCTTCGTCGCGGCGCTGATGGGCGTCATCACCGGCTGCGTGGGCGGCATCATCCGCGATCTGCTGGCGGGCGTGCCCTCCATCCTGCTGCGCCCGGAAATCTATGTGACCGCCGCCGCGCTGGCGGGCGGGCTCTATGCGCTGCTGGCGAGCCTGGGCATGCCCAGCCCGGTGGCGGGCCTGCTCGCCACGCTGGCGGGCATCGCGCTGCGCGGCATCGCCATCATGCGCGGCCTGGGCCTGCCGACCTATACGGGCCGCGATCAGTCCAACGGCGGCCCTTCCGGATAGCAGGGCAGGTCGTCCGCCAGCCTGAGCCAGGCCTGTTTGCGCGAGACCCAGATATGCGCGGTGGGGCTGAACCGGTCCGGTTCATCCAGACTGCCCATCAGCAGGCCGATACTGTTGCTGCCGATCCGCTCCGAATAGAGGCTGGTGCCGCATTGCGGGCAGAAGCCGCGCCGCAGGTCCGGCGAGCTTTCGTGCCAGCCGGTCGGCCCGCTGAGGCTCACCGTGTCGCGCGGCACGCGCACGCGCGCATAGAAGGGCGCGCCGGTCGCCTTCTGGCAGAGCCGGCAATGGCAGGCGCGGATGTCGAGCGGCGCGCCCTTGCTCTCATAGCGGCAGGCGCCGCACAGGCAGCCGCCGGTGATCGGCGCTTGCGCCGCCATGCTCAGCGCCCCGCCGCGCGCAGAAGCAGCGCCCACCAGCCCTCGCGCCCCGCCGCCGCCGGCATGCCGGAGGGCGCGTAGATACGGCATTCGAGGCAATCGGCGCGGATGGCCGGCCCGGCGACCAGCGATCGCATGTCGGCGACCGCCTGCATGGCGATCTGCTGGCGCCGCCATGCCGCCTGGCTCAGCCAGTCGCGCGGCGCGGCGCGGGCGGCGCGGCCTTCGCCCTGCCCGCCCAGCATGGCGAACACCATGCTCCAGCGATCCGGCGCGGGATCGAAATAGCGCGGGGCGGCGGCCGACCCGCTCAGCTTCGCCCGCCGCGCCGCTTCCGCCACGGCATCCTCCAGGCCGCCAAACCGGTCGACGAGCTGGAGCTGCCGCGCGGTGCCGCCGTCCCACACCCGGCCCTGGCCGATCTCGTCGACACGCTGCGCCGTGAGCTTGCGCGCCTCCGCGACGAGGCCGATGAACCGGCGATAGGTGTCCTCCACGCTCGCCTGCGCCAGCGCGTCGAACTGCGGGCTGACGCCGCCGACCACGTCCGGCTCGCCGGAGAGCGGCGTCGCCTTGACGCCGTCGCTGGTGATGCCGATGCGCGCCAGCGTATCCTCGAAGCTCGGCAGGATGCCGAACACACCGATCGAGCCGGTGATGGTGGCGGGCTCGGCGAAGATCATGTCCGCCGGCGTGCTCACCCAATAGCCGCCGCTCGCCGCCACATTGGCCATGGAAACGATGACCGGCATGCGGCGCGCGCGCGCCTCCAGCAGCGCGGCGCGGATCTCCTCCGAGGCCGTGACCGAGCCGCCGGGCGAATCGACCCGCAGCACCAGCGCCTTCATGTCGTCGTCGGCCAGCGCATCGCGGATCAGGTCGGCGATGCTGGTGCCGCCCGCCGTGCCCGCCGGCGCCTCGCCATCGACGATCTCGCCCGCCACGGTGACGACCGCAACTTGTCCAGACGTGGGATCGCCATGGCTGCGGGCATAATGGCCAAAGGGAATCGCGGCGAAATCGCCCGGCCCGCCGTCCTCGCCCTCGCCCGCGACCTGCGCCACGCGCTTGCCGAAGGCGATCGCGTCGCCCAGCTTGTCGACCAGTCCCGCGGCCAGCGCCGTCCTGGCCGCGTCGCCGCCCTGGGCGCGCATCAGCGCCAGCGGATCGCCGAGATAGGCCTCCACCTTCGCCCTGGGCCGCGCCTTGCCGACATCGGCCAGCCAGCTCGACCAGACCGCCTTCACCAGCGCCTCGTTGGCGGCGCGCGCTTCGGGCGACTGGTCGGTGCGGGTGAAGGGCTCGACCGCGCTCTTGTAGCTGCCGACGCGATAGACATGGGTTTTGGCGCCGAGCTTGTCGATCAGGCCCTTGTAATAGAGGTTGCTGCCGCCCGGCCCGGTGACGCCCACCATGCCGAGCGGATCGAGCCACACCTCGCTCGCATGGGCGGCGAGCAGATAGCCGTCATCGTCATAGAGCGTGGCATGGACCAGCACCGGCTTGCCGGCGGCGCGCACCTTGTCGAGCGCCGCGCCGACCCGCTCCATCGCCACCTGCCCGCCGCCGCCGAACCCGTCCAGGTCCAGCACCACCGCCTTGACCGCGCTGTCGCCCGAGGCCGCCTCGATGGCGCGCACCACGTCGCGCAGCCGATATTCGCGCGGGGCGCCGTCGCTGGCGAGGCTGGAAAGATTGTCCACCACCCGCGGCTGCTCGACGATCGGTCCGTCCAGCGCCAGATAGAGCGCGCCGCTGCCCGGCACACTCTCGGGCGTGCGGGCCATTTTGAGGCCGGTATAGACGAGGCCGAAGAACAGCAGCAGGAGCAGCAGCACCAGCGCATCCTTGAGCGCGACGACCAGCTTCCAGGCACCAATCAGGAATTTCATGGGCGCATGCCTTTCTCTGTCCGGCGCGGAGGCCAGGGTCTTTCCGCATGAGATGGATCGAAGGCCTCTAGCGCAACTGCGCGTCCGATGCACGCGGCCTTGTGGGCGGCGCGCCGGGCCGCCTCGCGCCCCGCATCGGCCCTCATATCGCCGCCGCGGCAAGAAGATTCGTCGCGCGGCCCTTGACCCACCTGCATGGCCACCCATATGGCGCGCGTTGGCACTCGCTCATGGGGAGTGCCAACAGACTGATTCATGCGCGGGGGACGAACCGGCATCTGGGGATCGAGCAGGCCATCGGCAAGAGCCGGCGGCGCGAAATTCCCCGGGACGGGCAGCCCCTCGCCCCACTAGGAAAGGACGAGACATGGCATTTCGCCCCCTGCACGACCGCGTGCTGGTTCGCCGCATCGAGGCTGACGAGAAGACGGCCGGCGGCATCATCATCCCCGACACCGCCAAGGAAAAGCCGCAGGAAGGCGAGATCGTCTCCGTCGGCACCGGCGCCAGGGCCGAGGACGGCAAGGTGACCCCGCTCGACGTCAAGGCCGGCGACCGCATCCTGTTCGGCAAGTGGTCCGGCACCGAGGTGAAGGTCGACGGTGAAGACCTGCTCATCATGAAGGAAAGCGACATTCTGGGCGTGATCGCCTGATTTCGCGGCACTGAATATAAGGAAGGATTAGAATCATGGCAGCCAAGGACGTCAAATTCTCCCGCGACGCCCGCGAGCGCATCCTGCGCGGCGTCGACATCCTCGCCGATGCGGTGAAGGTCACGCTCGGCCCCAAGGGCCGCAATGTCGTCATCGACAAGAGCTTCGGCGCCCCGCGCATCACCAAGGACGGCGTGAGCGTCGCCAAGGAGATCGAGCTCAAGGACAAGTTCGAGAATATGGGCGCGCAGATGGTGCGCGAAGTGGCCTCGAAGACCAATGACATCGCCGGCGACGGCACCACCACCGCCACCGTGCTCGCCCAGGCGATCGTGCGCGAGGGCATGAAGTCGGTCGCGGCCGGCATGAACCCGATGGACCTCAAGCGCGGCATCGATCTCGCCGTCACCAAGGTCGTCGAGGACCTCAAGGGCCGCTCGAAGGCCGTCGCGGGCAACAAGGAGATCGCCCAGGTCGGCATCATCTCCGCCAATGGCGACACCGAGGTCGGCGAGAAGATCGCCGAGGCCATGGAGAAGGTCGGCAAGGAAGGCGTCATCACGGTCGAGGAGGCCAAGGGCCTCGATTTCGAGCTGGACGTCGTCGAGGGCATGCAGTTCGACCGCGGCTATCTCTCGCCCTATTTCATCACCAACCCCGAGAAGATGCAGGTCGAGCTGACCGACCCCTACATCCTCATCCACGAGAAGAAGCTGTCCTCGCTCCAGGCGATGCTGCCGATCCTCGAGGCCGTGGTGCAGACGGGCCGTCCGCTGCTCATCATCGCCGAGGACATCGAGGGCGAGGCGCTGGCCACGCTGGTGGTCAACAAGCTGCGCGGCGGCCTCAAGGTCGCGGCGGTCAAGGCGCCCGGCTTCGGCGATCGCCGTAAGGCCATGCTGGAGGACATCGCGATCCTGACCAATGGCCAGATGATCTCCGAGGACCTCGGCATCAAGCTGGAGACGGTCTCGCTCACCATGCTCGGCCAGGCCAAGCGCGTCACCATCGACAAGGACAACACGACCATCGTCGATGGCGCCGGCGATGCCGACGCGATCAAGGGCCGCGTGGAGCAGATCCGTTCGCAGATCGAGACCACCACGTCCGACTATGACCGCGAGAAGCTGCAGGAGCGTCTGGCCAAGCTGGCCGGCGGCGTGGCCGTCATCAAGGTCGGCGGCGCCTCCGAGGTCGAGGTGAAGGAGCGCAAGGATCGCGTCGACGACGCGCTGCACGCCACGCGCGCGGCGGTCGAAGAGGGCATCGTCCCCGGCGGCGGCACGGCCCTGCTCTATGCCACCAAGGCCCTCGAAGGCCTGAAGGGCAGCAATGACGACCAGACCCGCGGCATCGACATCATCCGCAAGGCCATCGAGTCCCCGCTGCGCCAGATCGCCCAGAATGCGGGCTTCGACGGCGCCGTCGTCGCCGGCAACCTGCTGCGCGAGAATGACGAGACCAAGGGCTTCAACGCCGCGACCGACCAGTATGAGAATCTGGTCGCCTCCGGCGTGATCGACCCGACCAAGGTCGTGCGCGCGGCGCTGCAGGACGCGGCCTCGGTCGCCGGCCTGCTCATCACCACCGAGGCGACCATCGCCGAGCTGCCGGAAGACAAGCCGGCGCCGGCCGGCATGCCCGGCGGCATGGGCGGCATGGGCGGCATGGACTTCTAAGTCCCGCCCATCCGTTGACGAAAAAAGGGGGCCGGGCGAGCGATCGTCCGGCCCTTTTTCGTGCGTGACGGCGGGCAAGTCGAATATCCGGACATGTGCCTGATCCCAAGCGAACCGTGCTCCTGCGAAGGCAGGAGCACAACGGTTCCATCCCGAGCAGTCCTCCCGCCATTGCGGGAGCACCAGCCCTTGCTCATGGAGAAGGTTCTTGTCCCATCATGCACAATCATTCAGCCAAGCCCGTTGAACCCGCGCCCGCGCCCCCCTAAATCGCCAGCATCATGATGCGCCGTCTCGCCACTTTCTTCGCCGCCCTGTTCGCCCTGGGCTCGGTCCATGCCGAGGCGGCACAGCGCGGCAGCTATCCCTCGCTGGCCAAGCGCCCGGTCGAGACGCGCGACCGCAGCGTGCCCGCGCCCGCCCCGGTGGTCCCCGCCGCCGCCGATGCGGCGCTGGTCGCGCAGGTCGATACGCTCGCGCGCCAGGCGGGCACAGCCGATGCCGCCTTCCAGAGCCAGCTCGGCCCCGGCCGCACGGCCGTCGCGTCCGCGGGCGCCGCCGCGCCGGCGAGCGAGCTGTGGGTCAATGCCCAGCTCGCCATCAGCCGGCTCGACAGCGTGCGCTATGACAGCGTCTCGGCGCTCGCCGGGCTCGACACCCTCTATGTCGACAAGCAGAACGGCACGGACGCGGCGCGCATCAGCGCCGATCTCGCCACGATCGACCCGGCGCGCAGCCGCGTGCTGGCGCTGGTCGACGCGCAGAACGACGCGCTGGACCGGCTCAGGCAATCGCTCCGGCAGCCTTAAAGTTTGTCCTGTCCATATTGAACCGACATTGCGCTCCTGCGAAAGCAGGACCACTGCGCCATCCAAACAGGACGACCTCTGGCCTCACCCCCGATGGGCTTCAAGCGCGGCCTGATGCAGCGCGCGCTCATGCACATAGCCCCGCACGCCGCGCTGCATCCCCTCGATATCCGCCGCGCCCAGCTCCCGCATGAATTTCGCGGGGCGGCCGCTCCAGAGCTGGCCGGCGGGCATGCGCTTGCCGGGCGTGAGCATGGCCCCGGCGGCCAGCATGGCGTCGCCCTCGATCACGCAGCCGTCCATCACGATGGAGCCCATGCCGACGAAGGCGCGGTCTTCCAGCGTGCAGCCATGCACCAGCGCCATATGGCCGATCAGCACATCCTCGCCGATGATCGCGGGGTGGCCGCCGTCGCCATAGTCGCTCTCGACATGGATGACGCTGCCGTCCTGCACATTGCTGCGCGCGCCGATGCGGATGAAATTGATGTCCGCGCGGATCACGCAATTATACCAGATGCTCGCCTCCGGCCCGATCTCGACATCGCCGATGATGCAGCAGCCCGGCGCGATGAAGGCGCTGTCGTGGATCTTCGGGCTCTTGCCCTCGAAGGGCAGGATGAGGGGCTTGGTCATGGCGTCACGTCCTTGTCCGGCGCGCGGGCGCGCGCTCCATGTCATTCGCGCGGGGATCGGCACGCGAGGGTTGTCCGGACCGACATAGTCGAGATTGGGGCGCCGCGTCATGCCCGGCGTTCGAGGAAGCACGACAACGCGCTCTTTCCTCGGGGGATATGCCCGGACCCTCAGCCCCGCGCGATGCTGTAGACGATATGCGGGCGCAGCGGACTGTCCGCAGGCAGCGCCGGATGGTCGAAGTCCAGATCGGCATGCCGCGCCATGCCAAGGCGCTCCATGAGGCCCCAGCTGCGGCTGTTGGCGAGCACCGTCATCGCCCAGACGCGCGGGTCCGGCAGGGTGGCGAACGCGAAGGCGAGGCTCGCCTGCGCCGCCTCGCGCGCATAGCCCTGGCCCCAGGCGTCGGCGGCGAGGCGCCAGCCGATCTCCAGCCGACCGTCGAGCGGCGTGCCCTCGGGGCCGGGCTTGATGCCGCAGAAGCCGATCATCACCCCGTCCGACACGCGCTCGACCGCCCAGAAGCAATGGCCGCGCGTCGCCTGGAAGGCCCGCTGCCGCGCGATCGCGCCCTCGACCTCCGCGCGGCTCTGCGGCGGCCCCAGAAATTCCATCACGCGCGGATCGGTGCAGATGGCGTGGAGCCGCGGCACGTCCGCCTCGCGCCAGCCGCGCAGCACCAGCCGCCCGGTCGGCAGCGCGAACTCAGCCATGGAGCAGGTGCGCGGCGTGGAGCGCATGATAGGTCAGCACGCCCGCGCAGCCGGCGCGCTTGAAGGCCATCAGCGTCTCCAGCACCAGCGCGTCGCGGTCCCCCGCGCCGGCCGCGGCCGCGGCCTCGATCATCGCATATTCGCCGCTCACCTGATAGGCGAAGACAGGCACGTTGAAGTGCGCCTTCACCCGCGCGACGATGTCCAGATAGGGGAGGCCCGGCTTCACCATCACGCTGTCCGCGCCCTCGGCAATGTCCAGCGCCACCTCGCGCAGCGCCTCATCGCTGTTGGCCGGGTCCATCTGGTAGCTCTTCTTGTCGCCCTTCAGGAGGCCGCGCGAGCCGACCGCATCGCGGAACGGGCCATAGAAGGCGGAAGCATATTTGGCGGCATAGGCCATGATCTGCACATTGGCGTGGCCCTCCTCCTCCAGCGCCTGCCGGATCGCGCCCACGCGGCCGTCCATCATGTCGCTGGGCGCGATGATGTCCGCGCCCGCCGCCGCCTGGTTGAGCGACTGGCCGATGAGGACGTCGACCGTGGCGTCGTTCACCACATATCCGGCCTCGTCGAGCAGCCCGTCCTGGCCGTGCGCGGTGTAGGGATCGAGCGCCACGTCGGTCAATATGCCGATCTCCGGCACCGCATCCTTGATGGCGCGGATGGCCTGGCACATGAGATTGTCCGGGTTGAGCGCCTCGGCGCCATCGTCGCTGCGCCGCGCGGCCTGGGTGTTGGGGAAGAGGGCGAGGCACGGGATGCCCGCCGCCGCCGCATCCCGCGCGCGCGCCACGGCGAGGTCCACGGACCAGCGCGAGACGCCGGGCAGGCTGGCGATGGGCTCCTCCACCCCCTGCCCTTCGGTCACGAACAGCGGCCAGATCAGGTCGGCGGCGGTGAGGCGGTTCTCGGCGTGCAGCGCCCGGCTCCAGGCCGAGGCGCGCGTGCGGCGCAGGCGAAGCTGCGGATAGGCGGCGTGGCTCATGGGCGCCTCGATAGAGCGATTTCGCGGCAGATGGAACATCTCTCGGCCCGGAAATCCCCCGAACTGAAAACCATGAGCGGATGAAGCCCGGAGCCGCGCCACGCGCCACCTCTACCAAAAGGCAAGGGGCGCGGCCGGTTGTCCGGCCGCGCCCCCGCCCCTTTTTCCGCCTGTCTCAGGCGCCGCCGAGATTGAACCGCACGCCGAGCCGGAAGGCACGGCCGACCGGATCGAACAGGACCTGGTTGGTGCCGAGGTTGCCGCTCGGGATGGCCGGCGGATCACGGTCGAACAGATTGTTGATCGCGCCGAACAGCTCCATCTGCTGGCCCGAGCGCAGCGTGATCCGGTAGGAAGCGGCGAGGTCCATATAGAAGCGGCCGGGCACCCGGTTGTTGTTCACGCTGGTCGGGCCGGTCACCGAGTAGCGCGGATCGTCCGGGCCGATGAAGGCCACGTTGAACAGGCCGCTCGGGATGTAGCGCCCGTGGAAGGTCACGGTCGCCGGGCCAGTCGTGTAGGCGAGCGTGCCGTCGATCGAATAATCCGGCACGCCGAGCAGCGCGCCCGCGCGCGATCCGGTCTGGCCGGCCCGCTCGGTCGGCCCGGCGCTGTCCACCGTGATGAGGTCGAGATAGATGGTGCTGAGCAGGCGCAGATTGAGGTCGCCCAGGTCGCCCAGCGGCTGGCGATAGTCGAACTCGACATCGATGCCGCGCGTCTTGAGCTCATTGGCGTTGAGCAGCACGTCCTGCACCTGCACCACTTCATTGCCCGCATTGCGGGTGATGAGCGGGCACAGCTCGGTTGCGCCCTCGAAGCAGCGCTGCACGATGGTCTGCGCGCCGAGCTGGCCGATCGCGCCCTTCACGCGGATGTCGTAATAGTCGACCGACAGCCGCATGCGGGAGAGCAGGTCGCTGCCGCGCGGGGCCAGCACGATGCCGGCGGTGAAGCTGTCCGCCTTCTCCGGCTTGAGCCCGGTGTTGGAACCGCGGATGACCACCGGGTTGGCCTGCAGACCGGTCTCCGGATCGGTGAGGCCGATCGTGCTCTTCTGCTGCGGGCCGTGCAGCTCGGTGAGGTTGGGCGCGCGGATGTCTCGCGACTGGGTGACGCGCAGGCGCAGGCCCGGCACCGGCTCGTAGATGGCGCCGACCTTCCAGGTCTCCACGCTGCCGCTGTCGCTATAGTCGGTGTAGCGGAACGCGCCGTTGAGCTCGAGATTGCTGACCATCGGCAGGTCGGCGAGCAGCGGCACGACCAGCTCGCCATAGCCTTCCTTCACCGACTGGCGGCCCGAGACCGCCTGGCCGTTCAGCACCCAGAAGTCGAGCGTGTCCGAGATGGGATCGGTCTCGCCGGTGATCTCGTTGCGGCGCCACTCGCCGCCGATCGAGACGGCGACCGGCCGGCTGGTGATGCTGAACAGATCGCCACTGATGTTCGCGGCGACGACATGCTGCGTGTTCACCGTGCGCTGATAGCCCGAGCCGAGCACATAGTTGCGCGCGGACTGGCTATATTGCCCTTCGCCGAACAGGTTGATCGGCGCGCAGGCCGGATCGTCATTGGTGAGGTCGGCATCGGCATTGACGCGGCAGACGATGTTGCCGGCGCCGTCGCGCACCGCGTCCACCGCCTTGCGCATGCGCGAATTGATCGGGTTGTTGTAGGTGTCCTGGTGGAACTCGGTGCGGCCATATTGATAATAGACGTCCCATTTCCAGCCGCTGCCGAACTGGCCGTCCAGGCCGGTCACCACGCGGAACGTGTCGGTCGAGACGATCGCCACCGGGCTGCCGAGGTCGAAACCGGAGCGGCCGAGCTGGAGCTGGGCGACGCCATTCTCCACCATGACGTCGTGGATCGCCTCGGGAATGAAGGGATTGTCGACCTTGATGTTGCCGATGATCGAACCGTTATAGTCGCGGAAGGTGGAGGAGAGCGTCTTGCCCGACACGCGGCCGTAGGAGGCGTCGACATAGAGGTTGGTGCTGTCGCTCAGCTCGTAGGTGAAGGCGCCGTAGAGCGTCTGGCGCTGCACCGGCACCTTGAGCAGGAGGCTGGAGAGGAACGGGTTCTTGCCGTGGCCGTCGCCGCCGATCATGAACAGCACGCCCGCGAAATCGCCATAATTGAACGGCGTCGGCTGGCCATCCGCCGTGAAGGTGATGCCGCGCAGCGGATCGTCCGCCGCATTGGCGTAGAGCGCCTTGCCGTCCGCGCCGAGCGAGCGGTTGATGAGGCCGGTCGGCGACATGGTCGAGACGTGGACATCCTTGGTGATGATGCTGGACGGCATGCCGCGCGTGCCGGCCGGCGTGTTGCCGACGATGGAGACTTCCTGCGCGCACCAGTCGCGCGCGGAATAGCAGTCGCCCAGGCCGTTATTATCCTCATATTCGGCCGAGACGACGAGGTGGGCGCGGTCGCCGATGTCGAAGCCGCCGGTCACGCTGCCATACCAGTTCACATCGTCGCCACGCTGCGAGAAGCCGGATTGCAGCTCCATCTTGAGGCCGGTGAACTTGCGATCGAGGATGAAGTTGACGACGCCCGCGACGGCGTCCGAGCCGTAGACGGCGGAGGCGCCGCCGGTCACCACCTCGGTGCGCTGGATGAGGCCGGACGGGATGAGGTTGATATCCACCGTGCCCTCGCCCGTGCTGGGCACGAAGCGGCGGCCATCGACCAGCACCAGCGTGCGCGGCGCGCCGAGCGCGCGCAGGTCCAGCACGCGGGCGCCGACATTGCCGCCGGCCGACTGGACGTTCGCGGGCGAGCTGGAGGCGCGGAAGCTGGGGAGCTGATTGAGGCCGTCCGCCACGTTGGTGACGCCGAGCTGCTGCAGTCGCTCCGAGCCGACCACCGTCACCGGCGTCGGCGTGTTGAAGCCCGAGCGAGCGATGCGCGAGCCGGTGACGACGATCGCCTCGGCTTCCTCCTGCGGCGCGGCGGCGGGTGCCTGCGCTGGAGCCGGTGCCGGGGGCGCCTCGGCGACGGCCGAGTCGGCCTCCTGTGCGATGGCGGCAGCCGGGCAGAAGGCCAGCGCCGTGGCCAGCGCCGCGAGGCTCAGGCCCCGATCGGCTCGCGCGAATGTCAGCATGTTCGGCATGTCATCTCTCCCTCTATTCGTTAATTTTCAAATAGTTGTCTATGCAACCTTCGGTCCGACTCCTTGCATCGTCTGGCGACGCACCCCCGCCGGAAGGGGGATCTTTTAGATTGGGAATGCCGCAGTCGGCATGAACCCGCGGCGCTGAAAGCTAGTTTGGTAGTTATTACAATCGGAACGATTAGCCGGAAAGACGCGGCAGGGCAAGTCGGCCTCGTCGCGCCCGCGCGGGTGAAAATCGCGATGGCTCGAAGCGAGCATGCCGGCGCATCGGCCCGCATTCCGCGCGTCTTGTCTTCTGATTTGGAAGAAAATACGCGGACGCTATTGTCAATCATATCGATTGAGTTATTTTTGCCCATCTGGTGATTCGAATCCGGTCACCCCACGAGGAGGAACCAATGACACGCCCCACCATGACGATGACGTCATCGTCGCCTGATACGGCAGACACGCGATTGGCCGGTCCCCTTGGTATGATCGCCGAAGCACTCGATCGCCTCAAATTCGGCGCGGTCCACCTGACCGTCCACGAAGGCAGGCTCGTTCAGATCGAGGTCACCGAAAAGACGCGGCTGACCGCCTGAGCTCCCGGCGTCCGCAAGGGACGCCCGCGCTCGTTGCTCCCCGCAAGGGGGCCTTGCTTCGTTCAACTCCCATAGCCTTTCGATGCCGACCGGACCGCCGGAAGCATTTCTCTTTTCGTAACAAGGGGAAATCCATGATCCGCAGGTCCATATTGTCCGGCAGCGCGCTCGCTGCCATTCTCGCCCTCGCCGCGCCCGCCCATGCGCAGGACGACGCGCTGCCCGCCGACGATGCCGGCGCTCCGCAAGCCGCCGGCAATCCCGACGACATCGTGGTCACCGCCCGCCGCCGCACCGAGCGCGCGCAGGACGTGCCCATCGCCATGTCGATCGTGGGCGGGCAGGAGCTTGCCCGCACCGGCACCTTCAATCTGGGCCGGCTCCAGCAGCAGCAGCCGGCGCTGCAATTCTATTCCTCCAACCCGCGCAACTCGGCCATCAACATCCGCGGCCTCGGCGCGCCCTTCGGCCTCACCAATGACGGGCTGGAGCAGGGCGTCGGCTTCTATCTGGACGGCGTCTATGTCGGCCGCGTCGGCGCCTCGACCTTCGATTTCGTCGATGTCGAGCGCATCGAGGTGCTGCGCGGACCGCAGGGCACGCTCTACGGCAAGAACACCACGGCCGGCGCGGTCAACATCACCACGCGGCCACCCAGCTTCGATCTGGAGGGGCAGGCCGAGGCGAGCGTCGGCAATTACGACTATGTGCAGTTCAAGGGATCGGTCTCCGGCCCGCTGGTGGCGGATCGGCTCGCCGTGCGCCTCTCCACCTCGCTCACGCACCGGCGCGGCACCATCTACAATGTCACCAGCGACGAGCGCCTGCACCGGCTGGACAATGCGACGGTGCGCGGCCAGTTGCTCTGGCGCGCCACGGACAGGCTGGACCTGACGCTGTTCGGCGACTTCAACGTGCAGAACCCGATGTGCTGCGTGCAATATTATGCCCGCGAAGGCGCGACGCAGCGGCCGCTCAACCGCCAATATGCCGCGCTCGCCGCCGCCTTCGGCTACAGCCCGCCCAGCACCGATCCGTTCGACCGCGTGACCGACCTCGACGCCGACATCAACAGCCGGCAGGAAATGGGCGGCGCCTCGCTGCTCGCCAACTGGGACCTGGGCTTCGCGACGCTCACCTCCGTCACGGCCTGGCGCTACTGGGACTGGGGGCCGGCCAACGACCGCGACTATATCGGCCTGCCGATCACCACCGTCTCGCAGAACCCGTCCGAGCAGAAGCAGTTCACGCAGGAAGTGCGCCTTGCCTCGAACGGCGACGGGCCGCTGCAATATACGGTCGGCGCCTTCTATTTCTGGCAGAAGATCGACACGTCCGGCTCGCAGGTGCAGGGGCCGGCGGCGAGCCGCTGGCTGCTCAATCCCGGCGCGGTCGAGCCCGGCGCGAGCGGCTGCGCCACGCCGACCACGGCGGCCTGCGATCCGAGCGTGCTCGACGGGCTGACCAGCACCAACGACATCCATTTCCGCAACCAGAGCTTCGCCGTGTTCGGCAAGCTCAACTGGCAGCCGGTCGAGGGCCTGCATATCCAGCCCGGCGTGCGGCTCAACTATGACAAGAAGAGCGGCTCCTATGTGGCGGTGGTCACCACCAGCGCGGGCAGCACCGAGCTGACCGCCGACCAGCGCGGCGTGCTGGCGCCGCAGAGCTATGATCCCGAGTTCAGCGACTGGAACGTCTCGGGCGACTTCACCGTCTCCTACGACGTGTCGCCGGACGTGCATGTCTATGCGACCTACGCCAAGAGCTTCAAGTCGGGCGGCATCAACCTTTCCGGCCTGCCGCTGGACTCCAGCAACAACCCGATCCTGAGCGTGCAGACCGTGCGCCCCGAGGACGTCAACAATTATGAAGTCGGCATCAAGACCCAGTTCTGGGACCGCCGCATCACCCTCAACCTCGCCGGCTTCTGGACCGAGGTGAAGGATTATCAGGCGACCGTCACCAACGGCCAGCTCGGCGTCATCCGTGGCTATCTCGCCAATGCCGGCAAGGTCCGCTCGCGCGGCATCGAGCTGGATTCGAACATCCGGCCCTCGGACCGGTTCCGGGCCTATTTCAACGGCGCCTTCACCGACGCCAAATATGTCGACTTCAAGGACGCGCCCTGCCCGCCCGAGCTGGCCGGCGGAAGCGCCAGCCCGCCCTTCTGCGACGTTTCGGGCCAGCGCCTGCCCGGCATCTCGCGCTATTCGCTGTCCTGGGGCGGGGAATATAATGTGCCGGCGGGCAATGGCGAGGTCTATCTGGGCTATGATGCGAGCTATCGCAGCCGCTTCTCGTCCAATCCCTCGCCCTCGGCCTACACCTGGATCGGCGGCTATTCGCTGCACAATTTCCGGATCGGCTACCGGCAGGGCGACGATCTCAACATCTTCGCCTGGGTCCGCAACGCCTTCGCCAAGGATTATTTCGAGCTGCTCTCGGTGCAGTCCGGCAGCACCGGGCTCATCGTGGGCCAGCCGGGCGATCCGCGCACCTTCGGCCTGACGGTCAGCAAGAGCTTCTGACGGGGCCGCGCGGAACGGAACCACAAGCGAAGGGCCGCGTCGGATTGTTCCGGCGCGGCCCAGTGCGACCCGTCGGCCCTCCGCTTATCACGTGTCCGGCGACGAGAAACTGTTTGCGCATCGGGTGCCGACAGACGGCCGGAGGTCGCGGACATACACGACACCGATGTCCGACCCCATAGAGGTCGATCCCACCCGTCGTCGCATCGTCCGTTCTTGCCCCTGGGAAACCGCCTGTGCCGGCGGCTGTTGCACACCCGATCGCTTCGCTCGGCATAGGGCCATTCGCGGCTTGCCAAAGCAAGCCATGAATGGCTTATTGATGTCATAAGCTTTGGCTTCTTTCACATGATCGGACGCGGCATGGGAGCACGGGGTCGGTCGAACAGCTTCACCCTGCGCCAGCTCGATATTTTCGTGTCGGCGGCGCAGACGGGCAGCTTCGCGCTCGCCGCCGACCGCTTCGGCATTTCCCAGCCTGCCGTCAGCGACCATATCCGCACGCTGGAGACGCATCTCGGCCAGCGCCTGTTCGACCGGCGGCGCGGCACCACCCCGCTGCTGACCACCGCCGGCGAGGAGCTGCTGGAGCGCGCCATCGGCCTGCTCTCGGCCAGCGACACGCTGTGGCACGGGACCCCCGTCGAAATACTCGAGGAGCCGACCGCGGTGCGGCTCGCCGTCACCTCGCGCGTGGGGGAAGGCTATATCAAGCCCGTGCTGGCGCGCATCTTCCGCGAGCTGCCCCATCTGGACATCGAGCTGCGGCCGCCGATCCCGCTCGGCCACTGGAGCGCGGCGCTGGAGTTCGGCGAGGTGGACCTGGTGATCGGCGCCACCGACCGGCTGCCGGCGGACATCCCCAACCTGCACGTCCTCCAGTCGGTGCCGCTCTCGCTCGTCGCGGCGCCGGCCATCGCCGCGCGCATGGCGCAGGGCGACGCGACGCTGGAGACCATGCCGATCGTGCTTCCGAGCTATGCGCAGTCCGCCCGGCCCTGGTTCGAGACGCAGCTGGCGACCGGTGGGCTGCACCGGCGCCGGCCGCTGCGCTTCGTCGAGTTCAGCGACGTGATCCAGGGGCTGGTCGAGGACGGGCTGGCGCTCGCCATCCTGCTCGACGAGGAGATCCGCCCCGCCATCGTGGCCGGCCGCTTCGTCCGCCTGAACCCGCGGCTGGAGCCGATGCTGCGCGTCATCGCCCGCTCGCCGCGCGCGCCGCAGGCGGCCGAGGCGGTGGAGCAGATGCTCATCCACGCGATCGGCGACCAGCGCTGGCGCCATTGACGCCGGCATGGGTGCCTGGGGGCGTCTGGGGACTGGCTTCTCGCCTACCGAGGCTGCTATGCCATGGCTATATGAGCGCGAGGAGAGCCGGACCATGGCCGACAATGCAGACGTGCGGCGCATCGCGCTGGTCTCCCCCGGCGCCATGGGCGCGGCCATGGGCGCGCGGCTGATCGAGGCCGGCCATGACGTGCTGACCTCGCTCGCCGACCGCAGCGACGCCTCGCGCGCCCGGGCGGCGGACGCGGGCCTGCGCGATGCGGACGACCCCGATCTCGCCGCCTGCGACATCATCCTCTCGATCATGCCGCCGGCCAATGCCGGCGCCTTCGTCGAGCGGATGCTGCCGCATATCGCGGCCCGGCCGGCGGGCGCCCGGCCGCTGTTCGTGGACGCCAACGCGCTCGGCCCGGCCACCAAGAAGGCGCTCGCCGCGCGGCTGGCGACGGTGGGCTGCGCCATGGTGGATGCCGCCATATTGGGTCCGGCGCCGGTGCGGGAGGGTGGCGTCACCACGCTGCTGCTAGCCGGCGAGGGCGCCGGACAGGCCGCCGCCGCGCTCGCCACGCCGGCCTGCCCCGCCCGCGTCCTTACGGGCGGCATCGGCGCGGCGGCGAGCGTCAAGATGTGCTTCGGCGGTCTCAACAAGGGTCTGATCGGCCTCGCCAGCATGCTGCTGCTCGCCGCCGAGCGCCATGGCGCCACGGATGCGCTGGCGCTGGAGCTGGACCATGCCGCGCCCGATCTCGTCGCCCGCCTGACGCCGCAGATCCCGGCCATGATCCCCAAGGCCTATCGCTGGATCGCCGAGATGGAGGAGATCGCCGCCTTTCTGGAACCGGATGATCCGGCCGGCGCCGAGATGTTCCGGGGCCTCGCGGCCTTCTTCCGCTCCATCGCCGGGGACGCCGCGCGCGACCGCCGGCTCGTGGCGGCGCTCGAGCGCATCGTGGCGGAATGAGGCGCGGCTGAACCGATGAAGATCCTTGCCGATCCCGGCCATGTGCTCGCCCGGGGCCTCGATACGCTGCGCACCGAGATGCAGCTGCCCGCCGGTTTCCCGCCCGAGGCGATCGCCGCCGCGCAGGCCGCCGTCGCGCGCGCGCCGGATGCCCATGTCGACCGCACCGGCATGCCCTTCGTCACGCTCGATCCGGCCGGCTCGACCGATCTCGACCAGGCTTTCGCCATCGACGAGAGCGGCAGCGACCTCATCCTCCATTATGCCATCGCCGACGTCGCCTGGTTCGTGCGCGACGGCGACCCGCTCGACCAGGAAGCCTGGACGCGCGGCACCACCCAATATCTGCCGGACGGGCGCGTCGGCCTCTATCCGCCGATCCTGAGCGAAGGCGCGGCCAGCCTGCTACCGGAGGGGCCGCGCCCCTGCGTGCTGTTCACCGTGCGGCTCGATCCGGCCGGCGTGCCCCGGCTGGACGGCGTCGCGCGCGCGCTCATCCGCAGCCGCGCGAAGCTTGCCTACGACCATGTGCGGCCCGCCGATCTCCCTTCCGGCTTCGAGGAATTCGCCCGGCGCATGACGGCGGCCGAGCAGCGGCGCGGCGCGACCCGCATCGACGTGCCCGAGCAGGAAGTGGAACGGGACGCGCAGGGCCGCTTCGACCTGCGCTTCCGCCCGCGCAATGTGGCCGAGGACCGCAACGCCGCGCTCTCGCTCGCCTGCAACATGGCCGTCGCCACGGCGCTGCACGATCACCGCACCGGCCTGTTCCGGGTGATGGCCGGGCCGGACGACAAGGACATCGCCCGGCTGCGCAACGTGGCGCGCGCCTATGGCCTCGTCTGGCCGCATGGCGCCACGCTCACCCAGTTCGAGCGGCTGCTCGATCCGCAGGACCCGCGCCAGGCCGCCTTCGCCCAGGCCATCCACCGCAGCGGATCGGGCGCGCGCTACCAGCCTTTCACCGATGGCGTCATCCCCTGGCACGCCGCCATGGCCGCGCCCTATGCCCATGCCACCGCGCCGCTGCGCCGGCTGGCGGACCGCTATGTGGTGCAGGCGGCGCTGGCGATCGCCAATGGCCAGCGCGTGCCCGAAAGCGTGACCGCCGCCTTCGAGCGGCTGCCCAAGGTGATGGCGCGCGCAGAATCGCTCGGCGGCCGCATCGAGCATGCAGTCATCGACCTTGCCGAGGCGGTGATGCTCAAGGACCGGGTCGGCGAACGGTTCGACGCGGTGGTGACCGACACGGACCAGCGCGGCGCGCGCATCCAGCTGTGCCGCGCGCCGGTGGTGGCGCAGCTTCCGGTGGACGGCCTCGTCCCCGGCGACGAGATCGTGACGCGGCTGGTCGCGGCCGATCCGGTCGCGCGGCGCCTCGAGTTCGCGCTGGATCGAGGCGGTGCGGCGAAGGCGGGTGCCGCCTGATGGCCGATCCGCACTGGCAATTCTGGGTGGACCGGGGCGGCACGTTCACGGACGTGGTCGCCCGCGCGCCGGACGGGACGATCACCACCGCCAAGCTGCTCTCCGAGGACCCGGAGCGCTATCGCGACGCGGCCGCCGCGGCGATGCGGCGGATCATGGGCGTGGCCGAAGGGCCGTTGCCCCCCGCCGACCTGCGCGTCGGCACCACCGTCGCCACCAATGCGCTGCTGGAGCATAAGGGCGCGCCGACCGCGCTCGTCATCACGCGCGGCTTCGGCGATGCGCTGCGCATCGGTTATCAAGAGCGGCCCGACCTGTTCGCCCGCCACATCGTGAAGCCCGAGCCGGTCCATGCCCGCGTGATCGAGGTGGCCGAGCGGGTGCAGGCGGACGGCACGGTGCTGCTGCCGCTGGACGAGGCGCAGGCGCGCGCGGATTTGCAGGCCGCTTATGCCGCCGGCCTGCGCGCGGTCGCCATCATCCTCATGCACGGCTATCGCCACACCGCCCATGAGGCGCGGCTGGCGGCGATCGCGCGCGAGACCGGCTTCACGCAGGTCTCGGTGAGCCATGAGGTCGCGCCGCTCATCAAGCTAATCGGGCGCGGCGACACCACGCTGGTCGACGCCTATCTCTCGCCGGTGCTGCGCGCTTATGTGGAGGGGCTACGCGGCGAGGCGGGCGGGGCGGTGGACGCGCTGTTCATGCAGTCCAATGGCGGCCTCACCGCCGCCGACGCCTTCCGGGGCAAGGACGCCATCCTCTCCGGCCCGGCCGGCGGCATCGTCGGCATGGCGCGCACCGCGCTGGCGGCGGGTTTCGATCATGTGATCGGCTTCGACATGGGCGGCACCTCCACGGACGTCTCCCATTTCGCCGGCCATTATGAGCGGGACAGCGAGACAATGGTGGCCGGCGCCCGCATCCGCGCGCCGATGATGCGCATCCACACCGTCGCGGCCGGCGGCGGCTCGATCTGCGGCTTCGACGGCACGCGCTTCTTCGTCGGCCCCGAGTCGGCGGGGGCGGTGCCCGGCCCGGCCTGCTACCGGCGCGGCGGACCGCTCACCGTCACGGACTGCAACGTGATGCTGGGCAAGATCGTGCCGGCGCGCTTCCCGCATGTGTTCGGACCCGAGGGCGACCAGCCGCTGGACCGGGAGATCGTGCGCGCCCGCTTCGCGGCGCTGGCGGGCGAGGTCGCGGCCGCGACCGGCCGCGCGCTCAGCCCCGAGCAGGCGGCCGAGGGCTTCGTCGCCATCGCCGTCGCCAACATGGCCAACGCCATCAAGACCATCTCGGTCCAGCGCGGCCATGACGTCTCGCGTTACACGCTCGCCTGCTTCGGCGGCGCGGGCGGCCAGCATGCCTGCCTCGTCGCCGATGCGCTGGGCATGGACCGGGTGATGATCCACCCGCTCGCCGGCGTGCTTTCCGCTTACGGCATGGGCCTCGCCGACCGCCGCGAGGTGCGCGAACGCACGCTGGCGCTGCCGCTTGACGATGCCGCCATGCCGGCGCTGGACGCAGAGATCGCCGCGCTGGGCGAGGCGGCCGAGGCGGCGCTGCGCGCGCAGGGCGTCACCGGCACGCTGGTCCGCGAGACCGGCGTGCATCTCCGCCTCGCCGGCACGGACAGCCTGTTCGAAGTGCCGCACGGCTCGATGGACACCATGCGCGCGGCGTTCGAGACCGCCTATCGCGAGCGTTTCGGCTTCGTCGGCGATGCGCCGCTGGTCGCCGAGATGATCCGCGTGGAGGCCGTGCTGCCGGGCGGGCGCGACGCCGCCTTCGCGCCCGACCTGCCGGCGCGGTCCGCCCCGCCGGCCGAGCATGTGCGCTGCTTCATGGCCGGCGAGTCCCGGGACGCGCCGCTCTACGAGCGCGCCGGCCTCGCCGCCGGTTTCGCGGTGGAGGGTCCCGCGATCATTGTCGATCCGGTCTCCACCACCATCGTCGAGCCGGGCTGGCGGGCGCGGGTCGACGCGCAGGCCAATCTCATCCTCGAGCGCCATGCCGCCCGCACCGTCGCGCAAGCCGCCGGCACGCAGGTCGACCCTGTGCGGCTGGAGATCATGGGCGGGCTGTTCATGGCCATCGCCGAGGAGATGGGCGCCGCGCTCCAGCACAGCGCCTCCTCGGTGAACATCCGCGAGCGGCTGGATTTCTCCTGCGCGCTGTTCGACGGCGCGGGCAATCTCGTCGCCAACGCGCCGCACATGCCGGTGCATCTGGGCTCGATGGGCGAGAGCGTGCGCGCCATATTGCGCCGGCGCGGCGACGGGCGGGACGGGCGCGGCCTGCGACCCGGCGACGCCTATGCGCTCAACGCGCCCTATGAGGGCGGCACGCATCTGCCGGACATCACCGTCGTCATGCCCGTGTTCGTCGCGGAGACGGACGACGCGCCGGCCTATTTCGTCGCGGCGCGCGGCCATCATGCCGATATCGGCGGCATCACTCCCGGCTCCATGCCGCCGGGCAGCCGCAGCGTCGAGGAGGAAGGCGTCCTCATCGACAATGTGCCGATCGTGGCGGACGGGCGCTTCCTGGAGGATGAGGTCGCCGCGCTGCTCGGCGCGGGCCGCTGGCCCTCGCGCAACGTGGCGCAGAATATCGCGGACCTGAAGGCGCAGGTCGCCGCCTGCGCCAAAGGCGCGAGCGAGCTGCGCCGGATCAGCGCGGAGCAGGGGCGCGACGTGGTCGCGGCCTATATGGGCCATTGCCAGGCCCAGGCCGAGGAAGCGGTGCGGCGCCTGATCGCGCGGCTCAAGGATGGCGACTTCGCCTATGCCATGGACAATGGCGCGCAGGTGCGCGTGCGCGTCACCGTCGATGCGGCGGCGCGGGCCGCCACCTTCGACTTCACCGGCTCCAGCCCGCAGCTCGCCGACAATTTCAACGCGCCGCTGCCGGTGGTGCGCGCCGCCGCCCTCTATGTGCTGCGCACCATGCTGGACGACCCCATCCCCATGAACGAGGGCTGTCTGCGTCCGGTGACGCTGGTCGTGCCCGAGGGCTCGATGCTGAACCCGCGCCATCCCGCCGCCGTGGTCGCCGGCAATGTCGAGACCAGCCAGGTGGTGACGGACGCGCTGTTCGGCGCGCTACACGCCATGGCCGGCGCGCAGGGTACGATGAACAACTTCACTTTCGGCAATGACCGCCACCAATATTATGAGACGATCGCGGGCGGATCGGGCGCGGGGCCGGATTTCGACGGCACCGCCGTGGTGCAGACCCACATGACCAACAGCCGCCTCACCGATCCCGAAATATTGGAGACGCGCTTCCCGGTCCTGCTGGAGCAATTCTCCATCCGGCGCGGCTCGGGCGGCGCGGGCGCGCATCGTGGCGGCGACGGCGCGGTACGGCGCATCCGCTTCCTGGAAGCCATGACGGCGGGCATCCTCTCCAACCGGCGCGCGATCCCGCCGTTCGGGCTGGCGGGCGGCGCGCCGGGCGCGGCGGGGATCAACCGGGTGGAGCGGGCGGACGGCCGGGTGGAGACGCTGGGCGCCACGGCGACGGCCGAACTGGAGGCGGGCGACATGTTCGTGATCGAGACACCGGGCGGTGGGGGATATGGGGCGGTTGATCCTTCCATCACCCGTTCGTCCTGAGTAGCCAATGAGCCTGGCGAAATGGCGTATCGAAGGACCAGCGCACAGCCCCTCGATACAAGGCTTCGACTTCGCCCAGCCTCTACTCGGGGCGAACGGAAGGTTTGAATGGGCGATTCAAGAAGGAAACGGTTCGCATGTGGGTCCTGCTCGGCATAGCCGTCATCGTCGCGGGCTTCATGCTCCGCTTCAATCCGCTGCTGGTCATCCTCGCCTCGGCGCTGGCGACCGGACTGGCGGCGGGGCTCGACCTTGTCGCCATCGTCTCCGCCTTCGGCAAGGCGTTCAACGAGACGCGCTATGTGAGCATCGTGTGGATCGTGCTGCCGGTCATCGGCCTGCTTGAGGCCTATGGCCTGCGCGAGCGGGCGCGGGCGCTGATCGGCGGGCTGCGCGGCGCCACGGTCGGCCGCCTGCTCGCCGGCTATATGCTGCTGCGGCAGGTCACCGCCGCGCTCGGCCTCACCTCGGTCGCCGGCCATCCGCAGACGGTGCGCCCGCTGGTCGCCCCCATGGCGCTGGCCGCCGCCGAGGCGCAGGCCGGCCCGCTGCCGGAGAAGGAGAGCGAGGAGATCAAGGGCTGGTCCGCCGCCACGGACAATATCGGCCTGTTCTTCGGCGAGGATATCTTCCTCGCCATCGGCTCCATCCTGCTCATCAAGGGACTGCTGGAGCAATATGGCATCATCGTGCAGCCGCTCCAGCTCTCGGTCTGGGCGATCCCCACCGCGATCGCGGCTTTCCTCATCCACGGCTTCCGGCTGTGGCGGCTCGACCGGCGACTGAACGCGCGCCGCGCGCCGACCGCTCCGGCGCGGGAGGACGCCGCATGATAACCCTCCAGTGGGTCTATATCCTCGCCGGTGCCGCCTTCGCCGCATTCGCGCTGCTCGGCCTTGCCGACGCCAGCAATCCCCGCCGGCTGCGCAACGCGCTCTTCTGGGGGCTGATGGCGGCGAGCATGTGGGCGGGCGACCGGCTCGGCGATTTCGGCAACGGCCTGCTGGTGATCGCGCTGGTCGCCATCGGCGGCCTTGGCCTCGGGCGCGGCACGGTGGGCGAGGTGGCGCCGGAGGTGCGCGCCGAGCGGGCGGCGCGGCATCGCAACGCCCTGTTCCTCATCGCGCTGGTCATCCCCGCGACGGCGCTGATCGGCACATTCCTCTTCAAGCATCTGCCCGCGCTGGTCGACGCGAAGCAGGTGACGCTCATCAGCCTCGCGCTCGGCGTGCTGCTGGCGCTCGCCGCCGGCCATGCCCTGCTGCGCGCGCCGCCCGGCCTGCCGCTGCAACAGGGCCGGCGGCTCATGGACCAGGTCGGCTGGGCCGCCGTGCTGCCGCAGATGCTCGCCAGCCTGGGCGCCGTCTTCGCCATGGCCGGGGTGGGCGAGGCGGTCGGCGCGATCATCCGGCTCGGCATCCCGGAGGGGAGCCTCTTGGGCGCGGTGATCGCCTATGGCCTCGGCATGGCGCTCTTCACCATCGTGATGGGCAATGCCTTCGCCGCCTTCCCGGTGATGTTCGCGGCCATCGGCATGCCGCTGCTCATCGCCGGCTATCATGGCGACGCGGCGATCGTCAGCGCTATCGGCATGCTCGCCGGCTTCTGCGGTACGCTGATGACCCCCATGGCCGCCAACTTCAACCTCGTCCCCGCCGCTCTCCTGGAGCTGAAGGACGATTATGGCGTCATCCGCCGCCAGATCGGCACCGCGCTGCCGCTGCTGGCGATCAACATCCTCTTCATCTACTGGTTCGCCTTCTGATCGATCCGTCTCATTCAGGCCCGCTCGCAAGGCGCTTTTTCTTAAAGGCTGTCCGTTCCAGATTGAACCATCTCGTGCTCCTGCGAAAGCAGGAGTCCAGGGCGCATGAGCCGTGCATAGCCGCCCTGGGCTCCTGCTTTCGCAGGAGCACCGTTCCATCTCATCGGGGCAAGCTGTAAATCGGCGCCACGCCTCCTGATCCGCGAGTTCATGTTCGATGACCGATTTGACGCAAGACACCGCCGCCCGCTTCGCCCGGCTGACGCTCGGCCATCTCGGCCGGCAATATCCCTTCAAGATGGATCTGGTGCTGAACGGGCCGGAGGATGCCAAGCCGCCGTTCGAACATCACCCGATCTTTCACGGCAGCTTCGACTGGCACAGCTGCGTGCATGGCTGGTGGCAGGTGATGCGCCTCGCCCGCCTGTTCCCCGACATGGCCGGGGCGGCGGACATCCGCGCCCGCGCCGACGCCATGCTCGTGCCGGAGAAGGTGGCCGGCGAGCTGGCCTATCTGGCGCGGCCCAATGCGGCCGGCTTCGAGCGACCTTATGGCTGGGGCTGGCTGCTCGCCCTGCATGGCGAGCTTGCCCGGCACGGGGGCGCGCCCTGGGCCGATGCGCTGGAGCCGCTCGCCCGCGCCTTCGCCGCGCGCTTCACGGCCTTCCTGCCCAAGCTCACCTATCCGCTGCGCGTCGGCACCCATTTCAACATCGCCTTCGCGCTGACGCTGGCGCATCGCTGGGCGGTCACGCACGACATGGCGCTGCATGCGCTGATCGAGGCGCGCGCCCGCGACTGGTTCCTGGATGACCGGGATTGCCAGGCCTGGGAGCCGGGCGGCGACGAATTCCTCTCGCCCGCCCTGTGCGAGGCGCTGCTGATGAGCCGTGTGCTGCCGCGCGCGGATTTCGCCGAGTGGTTCGGCGCCTTCCTGCCGGGCGCGGCGCAAGCGCGGCCGCACAGCCTGTTCGTGCCCGTCACCGTCTCGGACCGCAGCGACGGCAAGATCGCGCATCTGGACGGCCTCAACCTGAGCCGCGTCTGGTGCTGGCGCGCGATCGGCGCGGCGCTCGCCCCGCATCCGCTGGAGCCGCTGGTCGAGCGCGTCACGCAGGACCATCTCGCCGCCAGCCTGCCGCATGTCGCGGGCGACTATATGGGCGAGCATTGGCTGGCGACCTTCGCCCTGCTGGCGCTGGCGGGGGATTGAGGGGGGTAGACCCTAGCTCACACCTCCCCCGTCATTCCGGCGAAGGATCCAGAACCCGGCAGAGCGCCGTTGGGGCCTGGATTCCGGCTTTCGCCGGAATGACGGGGGCTTGGAGGCTGTCTGATTCAGATAGAACCATATCGTGCTCCTGCGAAAGCAGGAGCACTGAGTCCATTTCATACGGGCAGGCTCTAGATGGTAAAACTCTCGCCGCAGCCGCAGCTGCCCTTCGCATTCGGATTCTCGAACACGAAGCCGGCGGTGAAATCGTCCTCGCGCCAGTCCATGATCGAGCCGATCAGATAGAGGACGGAGGCGGCGTCGATGAAGAATGTGCCGCCCGGCGTCTCGATCCGCTCGTCGAACTGGTCCGCCTGCGTCACATAGTCGACCGAATAGGCGAGGCCCGAGCAGCCCCGGCGCGGGGTGGAGAGCTTGACGCCGATCGCGCCCTCCGGCGCCCGCGCCATGAGATCGGCGACGCGCTGCTGCGCCGCCGGCGTCAGCGTGACGGCGGCGGGCCGGGCGCGGGTGGTGGTCGTGGTCGCGTTCATCTCTCTAACCTCTGTATCCGTACCGTTCGCCCTGAGCTTGTCGACGCCCTGTCTTGAAGAAGAAAGAACAGCCCTTCGACAAGCTCAGGGCGAACGGAACAGGGATAACTTGCCCTTCAAATCTCGCCCAAAGTACCACTTTTGGCGAAGCGCTTACAGCATCCCAAGCTCCAGCTTGGCCTCGTCGCTCATCTTCTGCGGGTCCCAGGGCGGGTCCCAGACGAGATTGACGTCGACCGTGCCCACGCCCGGCACCGATCCCACGCGCAGCTCGATTTCGCCCGGCATGGACTCGGCCACCGGGCAATGCGGCGTGGTCAGCGTCATGGTGATGGCGGCGTGGCCGTCCTGCGTCACCTCGACATTGTAGATCAGCCCCAGATCATAGATGTTCACCGGGATCTCGGGATCGTAAATGTCCTTCAGCGCCTCGATGATCGCCTCATAGGTCGCGCCGCCCGGCTCGGCCGCCGACGCATCGTGCGGCTGCTGCTTGAGGAAGCCTTCCAGATAGTCGCGCTTGCGCGCCATCGTCTCGCGCGGCGCCTCGGCCCCGGCGGCGTCCATGTCCACGCGCGCGCGTGGCGGGTGCGTCACGCTGTCCACTTCCTCGATCCTGATCTTGCCGTCCTCGTTCATCCGAATATCGCCCTCACGCGATCCAGGCCCCTCAGCAGCGCCTCGATATCGCTCTCGTCATTATAGACGCCGAAGCTCACCCGCGCCGTCGCCTCCACGCCCAGATGGGCCATCAGCGGCTGCGCGCAATGATGCCCGGCGCGGATCGCGACACCGCTCTCATCCAATATGGTGCCGATGTCGTGCGGATGCACCCCGTCCATCACGAAGGAGACGATGCCCGCGCTGTCCTCCGGCCCCAGCAGCCGCACCGCGTTGATCCGCCGCAGCGCGTCGCGCGTCCGGCGCACCAGCGCATCCTCATGCGCCGCGATGGTCGGCAGGCCGATCGCGTCGACATAATCGAGCGCCGCCGCAAGGCCGATCGTCTCGACGATCGCCGGCGTGCCCGCCTCGAACCGGGCCGGCGGCGGAGCATAGCTGGTGCGCTCGAACGTCACCTTGTCGATCATCGCGCCGCCGCCATGATAAGGCGGCATGCCGGCCAGGATCCCGGCGCGCGCCCAGAGCACGCCGATGCCGGTCGGCCCGTAGATCTTGTGGCCCGAGAAGAGATAGAAATCGCAGCCGAGCGCCGCCACGTCCACCGCCATGCGCGGCGCCGCCTGGCAGCCGTCCACCAGCAGCAGCGCGCCGGCATCATGGGCGATCCGTGCCGCGCGCTCCACGTCCAGCACGCTGCCCAGCACGTTGGAGACATGGGCCAGTGCCACGATCCGGTGCCGCGGGCCGATCATCGCGGCCATGGCGTCGAGGTCGATGCGCCCGTCCGCCGTCAGCGGCACGATGTCGATCTGCGCGCCCGTCCGCTCGGCGATGAGCTGCCAGGGCACGATATTGCTGTGATGCTCCAGCTGTGAAAGCAGGATGCGGTCGCCGGCCCGGAGATGCGCGCCGCCCCAGCTCTGCGCCACCAGATTGATGCCCTCGGTCGCGCCGCGCACGAATATGATCTCGTCCGGCGAAGGCGCATTGAGGAACCGCGCCACCCGCCGCCGCGCCGCCTCATAGGCGAGCGTCATGTCCGCCGAGCGGGCATAGACGCCGCGATGCACCGTCGCATAGTCGGCGCCCATGGCACGCAGCGTCGCCTCGATCACCTGCCGCGGCTTCTGGGCCGTGGCGGCAGTGTCGAGATAGTGCCAGCGTCGGCCGTCGGCGGTGACCAGGCCGGGAAAATCCGCCCGGAAATCCATCTCCCCCTGGGAGAGGGAAGGACCCGCGCCGAAGCTATGGGAGGGTGAGGGCTGTCCGCGCTCAGTCTCGCTCAGCCGCTCGCTTGAGGGAAGATTGGCGATGTCGCTCATTCCAGCGCCTCCAGCTTGCTGCGGGCGGCGTCATGGAAGCGCGCGCGCTCCGCCTCGTCGTCCATGTCGTCGAACAGCCCGGCGATGAACGCCTCCAGCAGCAGCGCCTTCGCCCGCGCCGGCGGCAGGCCGCGCGAGGCCATGTAGAAGAGCGCCGCCCTGTCCAGCTCGCCCACGCTGGCGCCATGCGCGCATTTGACGTCGTCGGCGAAGATCTCCAGCTCCGGCTTGGCGTTGGCGGCGGCGGTGCGGTCCAGCAGCATCGCCTTGAAGCTCTGCGCCGCATCGGTCTTCTGCGCTCCGCGCGCGACCTGGATCTGGCCGAGATAATTGGTCGTCGCCCGGCCCGCCGCGATGGCGCGGACGCGCTGGTCGCTGGTCGCGTCCGGCTCGGCATGGCGCAGCGTCGTCACCAGCTCCAGCGTCTGCGCCTCGCCGCCGAGCAGCGCGGCCTTGAGCTCGAAATGCGCGCCTCGCGCCAGCGTAACGTCGAAGGTCACGCGGCCGAGCGTGCCGCCCAGGTTCAGCAGATGCACCGCCAGCGTTCCGCCCGCGCCGATCTCGACGACATGGTCAAGCACCACCGCCGCGCCCGCGTCCGCATCCTGCAACAGGGCCAGCGCCAGCGCCTCACCGGGCGCGACGACCAACCGTTTCGGTTTGTCGACGGACCAGATGCGCGCCGCCGCCTCGACGTCGCTGTAGCGCCACGCCTCGTCCTTGCGGGTGGGCAGGGGCAGGGGCAGCGCCGCGTTCATGCCGCGATCACCTCCGCATAGCCCTCACGCTCCAGCGCCAGCGCCAGCTCCGGCCCGCCCGAGCGCACGATGCGCCCATCGGCGAGGATATGCACGAAATCCGGCCGCACATAGTCGAGCAGCCGCTGATAATGGGTGATAAGCAGCACCGCCTTGTCGCTCGCCCGCATGATGGTGTTGATGCCCGCGCCCACCGTCTTGAGCGCGTCGATGTCCAGCCCGCTGTCGGTCTCGTCGAGAATGGCGAGGCGGGGGTCGAGGATGCCCATCTGAACCATTTCGGCACGCTTCTTCTCGCCGCCGGAGAAGCCGACATTCACCGGCCGCTTGAGCATCTCCATGTCCATGCCGAGCAGGCCGGCCTTCTCGCGCGCCAGCCGCAGGAAGTCGGCCGCCGAGAGCGGCTCCTCCCCGCGGCCCAAGCGCTGGCTGTTCAGCGCCTCGCGCAGGAACTGCACATTGGAGACGCCGGGAATCTCGACCGGGTACTGGAAGCCCAGAAACAGCCCCGCCGCCGCGCGCTCATGTGGCTCCATGTCCAGCAGATCCGCGCCTTCGAAGGTCGCGCTGCCGCCTGTCACCTCATAGCCGGGCCGTCCGCCCAGCGTATAGGCCAGCGTCGACTTGCCGGCGCCGTTCGGCCCCATGATCGCATGGATCTCGCCCGCATTGATGGTGAGCGACAGGCCCTTGAGGATGGGCTTGTCGGCGACGGTGGCGTGGAGGTTGGAGATGGTGAGCATCAGCGTGTTTTCTCGTTGATTATCTGGATCCGGGCCTGAAAAGCCCCTCCCCTTCAGGGGAGGGGTTGGGGTGGGGACGTGCCCAGCGATCCGGCGCCTCATCAAGCGCACGAAGGATCGCTTCGCAAACGCCTTCGAGATTATTCATCACATCCGCATTTGCGACGTGGACCACCAAAAAGCCGAGCCTTTGGAGCTCACCGTCACGCTTCCGATCGGCCGATGCATCATGCGTATCGCCATCCACTTCCACGATCAGCGCCTTTTGAGCGCACAGGAAGTCGGCAATGAAGGGGCCAATCACGGCCTGTCGCCGGAACTTGTGCCCACCCAGTTGCGAACGGGACAGCTTGCCCCACAAGCGCTTTTCCGGCTCGGTCGGTGCACGGCGCATGTCGCGAGCCTGCGCGCCCAACCGATCAAGCCGCTCAACCGGCAGCCCCCACCCCCGACCCCTCCCCTGAAGGGGAGGGGAGGCTTGCCGGTGTGCCTGGTCGGCAGGAGTTAGCGTCACCCCACGCTCCCTTCAAGGCTGATCCCCAGCAGCTTCTGCGCTTCCACCGCGAACTCCATCGGCAGCTGTTGCAGCACTTCCTTCGCGAAGCCGTTGACGATGAGGCTCACCGCGCTTTCCTGATCCAGCCCGCGCTGCATGGCGTAGAAGAGCTGGTCGTCGCTGATCTTGCTGGTCGTCGCCTCATGCTCGACGATGGCGCTGGGGTTCTTCACCTCGATATAGGGCACGGTGTGTGCGCCGCACTGGTCGCCCAGCAGCAGGCTGTCGCACTGGGTGAAGTTGCGCGCGCCCTCGGCATTGGCGGCCATGCGGACGAGGCCGCGATAGGTGCCGTTGGAGCGCCCGGCGCTGATCCCCTTGGAGACGATGGTCGACCGGGTGCCCTTGCCGTTGTGGATCATCTTGGTGCCGGTGTCGGCCTGCTGGCGGTTGTTGGTCACCGCCACCGAATAGAATTCGCCGACGCTGTTCTCGCCGTTCAGCACGCAGCTCGGATATTTCCAGGTGATGGCGCTGCCCGTCTCCACCTGCGTCCAGCTCACCTTGCTGTTGCGACCCTGGCAGAGCGCGCGCTTGGTGACGAAATTATAGATGCCGCCGCGCCCCTCGGCATCGCCGGGATACCAGTTCTGCACGGTCGAATATTTGATCTCGGCATCGTCCAGCGCGACCAGCTCGACCACGGCGGCGTGGAGCTGGTTCTCGTCGCGCTGAGGCGCGGTGCAGCCCTCCAGATAGGAGACATAGGCGCCCCTGTCGGCGACGATCAGCGTGCGCTCGAACTGGCCGGTATTCTCCGCATTGATGCGGAAATAGGTGCTCAGTTCCATGGGGCAGCGCACGCCCTCGGGGATGTAGACGAAAGTACCGTCCGAGAAGACCGCGCAGTTGAGCGCCGCGAAATAATTGTCGTGCATCGGCACGACCTTGCCGAGCCACTTTTTCACCAGATCGGGAAATTCGCGGATCGCCTCGCTGATCGAGCGGAAGATGACGCCGGCTTCCTCCAGCTCCTTGCGGAAGGTGGTGGCGACCGAGACGCTGTCGAACACCGCGTCGACCGCAACCCGGCGCGATCCCGCGACATTGGCGAGCAGCTTCTGCTCCTCGATCGGGATGCCGAGCTTCTCGTATGTGCGGCGGATCTCCGGGTCCAGCTCGTCCAGGCTGGCCAGCTCCGCCTTCTTCTTGGGCGCCGCGTAATAATAGGCGTCCTGATAGTCGATCGGCGGCACGTCCAGCTTCGCCCAGTCGGGCGCCGTCATGGTCAGCCAGTGGCGATAGGCCTTGAGCCGCCAGTCGAGCATCCACTCCGGTTCGCCCTTCTTGGCCGAAATGAACCGGACCGTATCCTCGGACAGCCCCTTGGGCGCGAACTCCTGCTCGATGTCCGAGACGAAGCCCCACTCATAGTCGCTCGCCTTGCGGGCGGCTTCCAGCGCCTCGGCATTGCGCACCGGCGCCTCGTCCCGCTGGCGGATGTCCTGATCGAGCGGCGCCGTCATGCCCGCGCCTCCCCGGGCCGCGCCCCGGCGAGGGATGGCGGCGGCATGAACGGCAGCGCTTCCGCGCCGGCGCCGAGCTGCGCCAGCGTGACGCCGGCCAGCGCGTCGCGCACCAGATTGTTGATGCCGATCCAGTGCGGCCGGATCGCGCAAGGGCGGTCCAGCGCGCAGCAGTCCGCGCCCTCCGCGTCCAGGCAGGCGGTGAGCACGATCGGCCCGTCCACCGCCTCGATGATGTCGGCGAGCGTGATCGCGGCGGCCGGGCGCGCCAGCTTGATGCCGCCGCCGCTGCCGCGCGTGGCCTTGATGAGGCCGGCGCGGCCGAGCAGGCTGGCGAGCTTCTGGGCGGTGGGCACGGGAATGCCGGCCTCCTGCCCCAGGCTCGCGGCATTGGCCCGCGCGCCGCCGCAATGGGTGGCGGCGGTGCGCATCATCAGCACGGCATAGTCGGCAAGGCTGGACAGGCGCATCTGCGAACGACTCTCAAATCGGACTAAATTGGTCTGATTGGGCAGATGGTCCGTCGCGCGCCAGAAATCAAGCCCGAAACTGGTGGGTGTGGCAAAAGGCGTGGCCAGTTGGCGCGGGTGTTGCATGGGGCACGGGCGCGGCGGAGAGCGCTTCGGGGCGAGCCATGGCCGATCTCGCTGAGCCAGTGCTCCTGCGAAAGCAGGAGCACGACATGGTTCAACCTGAACCGAACAACTCCAAAACCACGTCATGCTGGAAGGAAAGCCAGCCGCTCCAGAAGCCTGAGGCCGATTTCACCCCGACATGGCGAAGGCATTGACGTCCAGCAGGTCGCCGGCGGTATTGGTCGCCGCTTCCAGCAGGCGGCGCTCCAGCGTGGCGAGGCGGGTCTTGCTCTCCAGCTTTCCGCCGAACAGGTCGGTCAGGTAGAAAGTGTCCACCGCGCGCTCGCCATAGGTGGCGACATGGGCGCTGTGGACCATGGTCTTGGACTGGAAGAGCGCGAAGGCGAGGCTCAACAGCAGCGCCGGCCGGTCGCGCGCCGCCACCTCGACCACGGTGAAGCGGTTGGAGGCCTTGTTGTCGATCAGCACCTGCGGCACCACCTGGAAGGCTTCGGCCCGCGCGCGCGGCGGCGGCCGTTGGTCGAGCCGGGTCATCAGCTTCTGCCGGTTGGACAGCGCTTCCTCGATGCAGGTGCGGATGCGCAGGAGCTGGCCGGGATCGTCGAAGCGGCCGCCGAGCGGGTCCTGCACCAGGAAATTGTCGAGCGCCGTGCCGTCCTTGAGCGTGTGGATGCGCGCGTCGATGATGTTGCCGCCGGCGAGGTGGATGGCGCCGGCGATGCGGTAGAACAGGCCCGGATGGTCGGCGGCATAGACGGTGACCAAAGTCGCGTCCCGCTCCGGATCGGACTGCGCCTCGATGGAGAGGGCGGAGTCCCCGGCGGAGAGCAGGTGGCGCGCATTCTGCTCCAGCACGTCCTCCGGCTCGGCGATCCAGTAGGATTGCGGGAAGCGATCGACCAGCGCGTTGAAGGTCGCCGCCTCGATGCCGAGCCGTTCGTTCAGCGTGGCGCGCTTGGCCTCGATGCGCTCCAGCCGCCCGCGCTGCTTGTGGCCGGGGCGGATCACCTCCTCGGCGAAATCGTATAGCTCGGCGAGGAGCTGGCGCTTCCAGCCGTTCCAGATGCCGGGGCCGACCGCGCGGATGTCCACGATGGTGAGGAGCAGCAGCAGGCGCAGCCGCTCGGGGCTCTGCACCACCTCGGCGAAATCGAGGATGGTCTTGTAGTCGGCGAGGTCGCGGCGGAAGGCCGTGGTGGACATGAGCAGATGATGCCGCACCAGCCAGGCGACCGTCTCCGTCTCGGCCGGGGTGAGGCCCAGGCGCGGGCACAGCCTCTCGGCGACGCCGGCGCCCAGCACCGAATGATCGCCCCCGCGCCCCTTGGCGATATCGTGCAGCAGCACCGCCATATAGAGCACGCGGCGCGAGTTGATCTTGTGGATGATCGCCGTGCCGAGCGGATGATCCTCATGGAACGCCCCCTTCTCGATCTGGGCAAGCAGGCCGATGGCGCGGATGGTGTGCTCGTCGACGGTATAGTGATGATACATGTCGAACTGCATCTGCGCGACGACGCGGCCGAAGTCCGGCACGAAGCGGCCGAACACGCCGGCCTCGTTCATCCAGCGCAGCACCTTCTCCGGATCGCGGGGCGAGGTCAGCACGTCCATGAACAGCGCGTTGGCGGCGGGATCGCCCCGCACCTTGCGGTCGATCAGCACCGCGTCGCGATTGAGCGCGCGCATGGCGTTGGGGTGGATCTCCAGCCCGTGCTTGTCCGCCAGCGCGAAGATCTCGATCATCCGCACCGGCTGCTGGCGGAACACATCGTCGTCGGGGATGGTGAGCCGGCCGCGGTCCAGCACGAAGCCGTCCAGCTTGCGGCGGCGGGTGAACATGGCGGGGATGTAGCGCCGGCCGCGCTTGGCCATCGATTCGTCGAGATGCGCCAGGAACACCCCGGTCAGGTCGCCGACCGTCTTGGCTACCAGGAAATAGAGATGCATGAAGCGCTCGACCGCCGAGCGGCCGCGCTTCTCGACAAAGCCCATGCGCCGCGCCACCTCGATCTGCAGGTCGAAAGTGAGGCGATCCTCGGCGCGGCGGGACAGCTCGTGCATGTGGCAGCGCACCGCCCACAGGAAATTCTCGCAGCGCTGGAACTGCGACAGCTCCGCCTTGGTGAGCAGCCCCACATCGACCAGCTCGGCGACGGTGCGCACCCGGTTCACATATTTGCCGATCCAGAAGAGCGTGTGCAGATCGCGCAGGCCGCCCTTGCCTTCCTTCACATTGGGCTCGACGACATAGCGGCTGTCGCCCATCTGCTTGTGCCGCGCCTCGCGCTCGGCCAGCTTCTCGGCGACGAAGGCGCGCGCCGTGCCCTGCATGATCTCCGCGTCGAAGCGGCGCACGCAGTCCTCGTAGAGTTCGCGGTCGCCCCAGATGAAGCGCGCCTCCAGCAGCGCGGTGCGGATGGTGAGGTCCGCCTTGGCCATGCGGATCGTCTCGTCGATCGAGCGGCTGGAATGGCCCACCTTCAGGCCCAGGTCCCAGAGCGCATAGAGCATGGATTCGATGACCTGCTCGGTCCAGCTCGTCGGCTTGTAGGGGGTGATGAAGCCGATATCGACGTCGCTGTGCGGCGCCATCTCGCCGCGCCCATAGCCGCCCACGGCGATCATGCTCAGCCGCTCCCCGGCGGTGGGGTTGCTGATCGGATAGAGATGAGTGACCGTCGCGTCGAACAGCAGCCGCACGATCTGGTCCATGAGGAAGGCCTGCGCGCTCACCGCGTCGCGGCCCCGCGTGGGATTGCGCGCGAGGCGACGGGAGACCTCGGCGCGGCCCTGCGCCAACGCCGCGCGCAGGCTCGTCACGATCGCCTGCCGGCGCGCGCCCGCATCGCCGAGCGTGGCCAGCTCCTGACGCAGCGCATCGGCGATCTTCCGCCGATCGATGATCGCGCGGCGGCCGTGCAGCGATTCGGCGACCTTATTCATGCAGCCTCATATAGGGGATGATTGCTGCAATTGCTTGAGCGCATAGACAAGGTCCAGCGCCTCGCGCGGCGTGAGGCTGTCCGCATCCACCCCGGCAAGCGCCTCGCGCAGCGGATCGGGCGCCGGTTCCGGCTCGGGGACGAGGGTCGCGGCGAACAGCGGCAGATCATCGAGCCCCGCCGCGATGCCGCCGGTCTTCGCCCGCCCCGCCTCCAGCTTGCCGAGCACCGATTTGGCGCGCGCCAGCACGGCGGGCGGCAGGCCGGCGAGCCGCGCGACGGCGAGGCCGTAGCTGCGGTCGGCCGGTCCCCGCGCCAGCTCGTGCAGCAGCACGAGATCGCCCTGCCACTCGCGCGCGCGGACATGGTGGAGCGAGAGCGCGTCCAGCCGTTCGGCGAGCCGGGTCAGCTCGTGATAATGGGTCGCGAACAGGCAGCGGCACATGTTCACGTCATGGACTGCCTCCACCACCGCCCAGGCGATGGCGAGGCCGTCATAGGTGGAGGTGCCGCGCCCCACCTCGTCCAGGATGACGAAGCTGCGCGGCGTCGCCTGCGCCAGGATGGCGGCGGTCTCGATCATCTCGACCATGAAGGTGGAGCGGCCGCGCGCCAGATTGTCCGAGGCGCCGACGCGGCTGAACAGCCGGTCGACCAGCCCCAGCCGCGCGGCGCGGGCGGGCACGAAGCTGCCGGCCTGCGCCAGGATGACCACCAGCGCATTCTGGCGCAGGAAGGTGGACTTGCCGCCCATATTGGGGCCGGTGACGAGCCACAGCCGGTCCGTCTCGTCGAGCCGGCAATCATTGGCGACGAAGGCGGCACCGTCCCGCGCCAGCGCCGCCTCGACCACCGGATGCCGACCGCCCTCGATCTCCAGGCAGGGCGCGTCGGCGAAATCGGGCCGCGTCCAGCCGCTCTCGACCGCCCGCTCGGCGAGCGCGGCCGCCACATCGAGGCGCGCCAGCGCGTCGGCGGCCCGCGCGATCGCGTCGCGCCGCTCCAGCGCCCTGGCGGTCAGCTCCTCGAAATGCGCCGCCTCGGCCGCCAGCGCATGCGCGCCGGCCTGCGCCACGCGGCCGGCCTGCTCGTGCAGGTCCACCGAATTGAAGCGCACCGCGCCGGCCAGCGTCTGGCGATGGGTGAAGCCGCTGTCCTGCGCCATCAGCGCGTCGGCATGGCGGGCCGGCACCTCGACATGATAGCCGAGCACGCCGTTATGCTTGATCTTGAGCGCGGCGATGCCGGTCTGCTCGCGATAGCGCGCCTCCAACGCGGCGATGGCGCGGCGCCCGTCGCCGGCCATGCGGCGCAGCTCATCCAGCGCGGCATCATAGCCCTCGGCGATATAGCCGCCATTGCCGGTCTCGGTCGGCGGGGCAGGCACCAGTGCGGTCATCAGCGTGTCGACCAGCGCGCCATGGCCGTCCAGCGCCGGCAGCAGCGCGTCGAGCAGGGCCGGGCGCTCGGGCAGGCGGCCGAGCGTCTCGCGCAGGGCGCGGGCGGCGTCGAGCCCGTCGCGCAGCTGCCCCAAGTCGCGCGGGCTGCCCCGGCCGATGGCGAGCCGGCCGAGCGCGCGGCCGATGTCCGGCAGGGTGCGCAGCCGGGCGCGCACATCCTCGCGCAGCGGCCCTTCGTCATGGAACCATTGCACCAGCGCCAGCCGCGCCTCGATCGCCGCGCGGTCCATGAGCGGCGCGGCGAGGTCGCCGGCGAGCAGCCGCGCACCCGCGCCGGTCACCGTGCGGTCGATGGTGCCGAGCAGGCTGCCGGCGCGTTGGCCGGCGGCGGTGGCGACGATCTCCAGGCTCTCGCGCGTCGCCGGGTCGATGGCGAGATGATCGCCCGAGCCGGCGCGCACGGGCGGCGCGAGGAACGGCATCCGCCCCTTGCCGACATGGTCGAGATAGGCGAGCAGGCCGCCCAGCGCGGAAAGCTCGGCGCGGGTGAATGCGCCGAAGCCATCCAGCGTCGCCACGCCGAAATGGCGGGCGATGTCCGCCTCGGCCCGCCCGCTGTCGAAGCCCCGGCTCTCGAAGGGCAGCGCCTCGCCGCCCAGCTTCGCGGCGAGCGCCGGGCGGGCGATCACCTCGCTGGCGCCGATGCGGGCCAGCTCGGCGGCAAGCGCGCCCCCGTCCGGCACGCCCCCGCCGAGCGCCACCACCTCCAGCCGGCCGGTCGAGACGTCCGCCGCCGCCACCGCCAGCGCGCCGCCCGCTTCGCCCACCGCCGCGAGGATATTGGCCCGGCGGCTGTCGAGCAGCGCATCCTCGGTCAGCGTGCCGGCCGTGACGAAGCGGACGATGGCGCGCTGCACCAGCGCCTTGGAGCCGCCGCGCGCGCGCGCCTGCTCGGGCGTCTCGGTCTGCTCGGCGATGGCGACGCGCAGCCCCGCCTTGATGAGCCGCGCCAGATAGGCATTGGCGCTGTGCACCGGCACGCCGCACATCGGGATCGCCGCGCCCAGATGCTCGCCGCGCGTGGTGAGCGCGATGTCCAGCACCTGCGCGGCGATCTTCGCATCCTCGAAGAACAGCTCGAAGAAATCGCCCATCCGATAGAAGAGCAGATCCCCGCCGGCCTCGGCCTTGAGCGCGAGATATTGCGCCATCATCGGCGTGGGGGCGGGAGCGTTGGCGTCGGGACTGGTCACTGCCTGCCGTTAGCAGCGCGGCCCGGATGGGAAAAGCCGGCGATGCGTGGACATGAATGGAGCGACACCAAATCCTCCCCCGGCTCGCTGGCGGAGGATTTATGCCGCACCCCCTTGTCGCGCGGGGCGGAAAGTCGTTAGGGCAGGACAGGCGGCAGGATGATGAGGGCGATGAGCGACGGGCGATGAGCGACAGGGCCAATATCGAATTTTCCGAGCGCGAGGCGCTTCTCTTCCACTCGGCCGGCCGGCCCGGCAAGATCGAGATCATCGCATCGAAGCCGATGGCGACGCAGCGCGACCTGGCGCTGGCCTATTCGCCCGGCGTCGCGGTGCCCGTACAGGCGATCGCGGACGATCCCGCCACCGCCTATGACTATACGGCGCGCGGCAATCTGGTGGCGGTCATCTCCAATGGCACCGCCATTCTCGGCATGGGCAATCTGGGGGCGCTCGCCGCCAAGCCGGTGATGGAAGGCAAGGCGGTGCTGTTCAAGCGCTTCGCCGATGTGGACGCCATCGACATCGAGGTCGGCACGGAAGACCCGCAGGCCTTCATCGACGCGGTGGCGCTGCTGGAGCCGAGCTTCGGCGGCATCAACCTGGAGGATATCAAGGCGCCCGAATGCTTCATCATCGAGGCGGCGCTCAAGGAGCGGATGAACATCCCGGTCATGCATGACGACCAGCATGGCACGGCGATCATCTGCGCGGCGGGGCTCATCAACGCCTGCCTGCTCACCGGCCGCGACATCCGCGAGACCCGCGTGGTGGTGAACGGCGCCGGTGCCGCGGCCATCGCCTGCACCGAGCTTATCAAGGCGCTGGGCGTGCCGCACGAGAATGTCATCATGTGCGACCGCGAGGGCGTGATCTACCAGGGCCGCACCACGGGCATGGACCAGTTCAAGTCCGCCCATGCGGTGCGGACGGACGCGCGCACGCTGCACGACGCGCTCAAGGACGCGGACATCTTCCTCGGCCTCTCGGCCAAGGATGCGCTGAAGCCCGAATGGCTCGGCGAGATGAAGAAGGCGCCGATCATCTTCGCCATGGCCAATCCCGATCCGGAGATCCTGCCGCCGGTCGCCAAGGCCGCTCGGCCCGATGCGATCGTGGCGACCGGCCGCTCGGACTATCCCAACCAGGTCAATAATGTGCTGGGCTTCCCGTTCATCTTCCGGGGCGCGCTGGACGTGCGGGCGACCGCGATCAACGAGGCGATGAAGATCGCCGCCGCCCAGGCGATCGCCGAGCTGGCCCGCGAGCAGGTGCCCGAGGAAGTGGCGATGGCCTATGGCACCTCGCACAGCTTCGGCGCCGACTATATCATCCCCGCGCCGTTCGATCCGCGCCTCATGGAAGTGGTGCCGGCGGCGGTGGCGCAGGCGGCGATGGATTCGGGCGTGGCGCAGCAGTCGATCGAGGACATGGCGGCCTATCGGCACAGCCTGCGCAGCCGGCTCAATCCCACCACGTCGGTGCTGACGCTCGCCTATGAGGGCGCCCGCGCCGCGCCCAAGCGGGTGGTGTTCGCGGAAGCGGACGAGGAAGTGGTGCTGCGCGCCGCCATCCAGTTCCGCGACGGCGGCTACGGCATCCCGGTGCTGGTCGGTCGGCAGGACGTCTACGACCGGCTGCGCGAGATGGGCGTCAAGGACCCCGGGAGCTACGAGCTCTACAACAGCATCAATTCGCCGCTGGTGCCCGAGATGGTCGACCGGCTCTATGCCCGTCTCCAGCGGCGGGGCTATCTGCGCCGCGACTGCGAGCGCATGGTCAATCGCGACCGCAACATCTTCGGCCCGCTGCTGCTGGAGATGGGCGAGGCGGACGCGCTCATCACCGGCGTCACCCGCACCTATGCCCAGACGATGCGCGAGCTGCGCCGGGTCATCGATCCCGCACCGGATCGCACGCCCTTCGGCATCCACATTCTCGTGGGCCGCAGCCACACGGTGTTCATGGCCGACACCACGGTGAACGAGCGCCCCAATGCGCAGGAGCTGGCGGACATCGCCATGGACACGGCGGCGGTGGCGCGGCGCATGGGGCATGAGCCGCGCGTCGCCTTCCTCTCCTACTCCACCTTCGGCAATCCGCCCGGCAACTGGCTGGAAGGCATCCGCGATGCAGTGGCGCTGCTCGACGCGCGCGGCGTCGACTTCGAATATGAGGGCGAGATGGCGCCGGACGTGGCGCTCAATCCGCGCGTAATGGCCAATTATCCCTTCTGCCGCCTATCCGGCCCGGCCAATGTGCTGGTGATGCCCGGCCTCCAGTCCGCCAATCTCTCCTCCAAACTGCTGCGCGAGCTGGGCGGCGATTCGGTGATCGGCCCGATGCTGATCGGCATGAGCCAGCCCGTGCAAGTCGCCACCATGGCCTCCACGGCCTCCGAGCTGGTGACGCTGGCCGTGCTCGCGGCGGGCGGGATCGCGCGGTAGGGGCAAGCGCCCCCGGAGCCGGCTTCAGTGCTCCTGCCTTCGCAGGCGCACGATGTGGTTTCGGCTCGTGCGGGGCAGCGGCTGCTACAGCAGGAACCGTCCCTCGATCACCGTGCGGCACTGGCCGGTCAGGATCGCTCGCTCGCCATCGAGCCGGCAGCCGATATGGCCGCCGCGCGGGCTGGCCTGAAAGGCGGTGAACGCCTCGCGCGCCAGCCGCGCCGCCCAATAGGGTGTCAGCAGGCAGTGCGCCGAGCCGGTCACCGGGTCCTCGTCGATGCCGGCGCCGGGCGCGAAGACGCGGCTGACGATGTCGGTCTCGCGGCCGGGCGCGGTGGCGATGGTCAGCACGTCGCCCAGCCGGGCGAGCGCGAGGAAGTCCGGCGTCAACGCGCGCACCGCCGCCTCGTCGGCATAGACGAGCAGCGCATAGCCGCCCTCGCGCCACAGCGTCTCGACCGGCGCCGGACCACCCAGCAGCGGCGCGATCTCCGGACGGTCGGCCGGCGTCATCGCCCAGGCAGGCAGATCGAGCGCATAGCCTTCGTCCGCCCGCGCCACGACCAGATCGCCGGCCCGGCGCGTGCGGAAGCGGATGCTGTCCGCACCCTTCGGCATCAGCACATGGCCGCTCGCCAGCGTCGCATGGCCGCACAGCGCGACCTCTACGGCGGGCGTGAACCAGCGCAGCTCATAATCGGCGCCCGCGCCTTCCGGCAGCTTCACCGTGAAGGCGGTCTCGGCGAGATTGTTCTCCTGCGCGATGGCGGCCAGCACGGCATCGTCCAGCCACGCGTCGAGCGGCATCACCGCCGCCGGATTGCCGGTGAAGGGCCGGTCCGCGAAGGCGTCGACCTGCGTGAAGGGCAGCGCGGTCACGGGAACAGCAGGCCGCTGGTCCAGCCGCCCGCGCCGTCCGCCTCGTAGCGGGTGCGCTCGTGCAGGCGGAAGGGGCGGTCCAGCCAGAACTCGATGGCGCGCGGCGCGAGGCGGAAGCCGGACCAGTGCGGCGGGCGCGGCACCTGCCCGCCGGCGAAACGCGCCTCGGCATCGGCGATGCGCTGCTCGAACGTCTCGCGCGCATCCAGCGGTCGGGACTGGTCGGAGGCCCAGGCGCCGATCTGCGAATCACGCGGGCGGCTGGCGAAATAGGCATCGGCCGTGGCGGTGTCGACCGGCGTCACCGGCCCCTCCACGCGCACCTGCCGGCGCAGCGATTTCCAGTGGAACAGCAGCGCCGCCTCGGGATTGGCGAGCAGTTCGGCCGCCTTGCGGCTCTCGAAATTGGTATAGAAGGTGAAGCCCGCCGGCCCATGATCCTTCATCAGCACCATGCGCAGCGAGGGCCGGCCACGCGCATCGACGCTGGCGACCGCCATCGCGTCCGGATCGTTCGGCTCGCTGGCCCGCGCCTCGGCGAACCATGTGTCGAACAGCGCAAAGGGATCGGTCGTCCGGGTCGTCGCGTCGGGGCTTGTCATGGCGTGCCTCCTAGGCTCTCGCGCAGCGCGCCGCAATGTCCGCACCACGCCTCCACTTGCGGCGAGCCGTGATAATCGCCAGATCATGGGCGCGATGCGGGGCGCATCGCTGCAACAAATACCGAGAACGGGTGACGAACGAGAATGGCCGATCCTTATTCCCTGCTGGGCGTGGCGCGCAATGCCGACGAGAAGGCGATCAAGTCCGCCTATCGCAAGCTCGCCAAGGAGCTGCATCCCGACCGGAACAAGGACAATCCCAAGGCAGCCGAGAAGTTCAGCGAGGTGACGCGCGCCTACGACCTGCTCTCGGACAAGGACAAGCGCGCCCAATATGACCGCGGCGAGATCGACGCGGAGGGCAATCCCACCCATCCCTTCGGCTTCGGCCAGGGCGGGGGCGATCCGCGCGGCTTCGGCGGCCAGGCGGGCGGCTTCGATTTCGGCGGCGGTGGCGGCGGCGGCAATGCCGATTTCGGCGACATCTTCGAGGGGCTGTTCGGCGGCGGTCGGCGCGCGGGCGGCTTTGGCGGCGGCTTCGGCCGGGGTGCGCCTCCGCCCCCGCAGCGCGGCGCCAATATGAGCTATCGCCTCGCCGTCCCCTTCATCGACGCGGCGACGCTGGCCGAGCAGCGCATCACGCTGGCCGACGGCAAGACCATCGACCTCAAGCTCCCCGCCGGCGTCGAGACCGGCACGCAGATGAAGCTCGGCGGCAAGGGCCAGCCGGGGCCTGGCGGCGCGGGCGACGCCATCGTCACCATCGAGGTGGGCAAACATCCCTTCTTCGAGCGGGAAGGCGACAATGTGCTGCTCGACCTGCCGATCAGCCTCGACGAGGCGGTGAAGGGCACGCGCGTCAAGGTGCCGACGGTCGAGGGTCCGGTGATGCTCTCCGTGCCCGCCGGCGCGCGCTCGGGCCAGACGCTGCGCCTCAAGGGCCGCGGCTTCACCCGCAAGGGCGGCGGACGCGGCGACCAGATGGTGCGGCTGATGATCGACGTGCCGGCCGACGACGCGGCGCTCAACGCTTTCGTGGACGGCTGGAAGGACAGCCGACCGCTGCGCAAGGCGCTGGGGGTGTAGGGCGTCCGCCGTCACGTCCGCGAAGGTGGGGCATCTGCGACATAGCGGGATTTGATGCGGCTTCCATCACCGGGAACGACGCACCGGTCCCGCAACAGTGGACGCCCACGCCGAAAACCGTCTAGCCTCGCTCCCGCGCGCCGAAGCCGGCGGCATCGCAGCAGAGGAGAGCCAGCGGGCATGACGGGGCACTATCTTTCACCGCCGGTCGACGATCGGCGGATCTGGGACATCTGGCTGTCCTTCCACGATCTGCCGGCCATGCTGGCCGCCGACGAGATCGGCCTGTTCGACGCGCTGGCCGATGCGCCCCTGCCGCTCGAGGCGCTGGCGGCGCGCTGCAACGTCAATGCCCGCGCGCTCGGCATCGTGGGGAGCCTGCTCGCGGGTCTCGGCCTGCTGGTGCGGCGGGATGGGCGCTATGGGCTCACGCCCGTCAGCCGCGCCTATCTGGTCCGGTCGAGCGACTTCTACTGGGGCGCGCTGCTGAGCACCTACCGCGCCAGCGCGCCGGCGACCGAGCAGATCCTCGCCGCGCTGGCGCCGGACGCGCGGCACACCGGCGGGGCCAATGCGCAGGGCTGGGAAGCGGGCAGCATCCCGCTCGACCGCGCCCGCGCCATCGCCGCCTTCATGCACGCGCACAGCCGCGCCGCCGCGATCGGCGCCGCGCAGCATCCCGTGTTCGCGGATATGCGACGGCTGCTCGACGTGGGCGGCGGATCGGGCGTGTTCCCCATCGCCTTCGCCCAGCGCTGGCCGCATCTGCGCGCAACGATGATGGACCTCGCCACCATGTGCCGGGTGGCGCAGGACTATGTGGCGGCGGGCGGCGTGGCCGACCGGGTGGAGACGCACGCGGCCGACATGTTCCGCGATCCCTGGCCGACCGGCCACGATGCGCTGTTCTTCTCCAACGTGTTCCATGACTGGAGCGACGAGACCTGCCTCGCCCTCGCCCGCAAGGCCTTCGATGCGCTGCCCGCGGGCGGCCACATCATGCTGCACGAGGCGCTGGTGAACGACAATCTGGACGGGCCGGCGACCACCGCCTCCTTTTCGGTGCTGATGCTCTACATGACGCAGGGGCGGCAGTTCAGCCTGCCCGAATTCGCCGGGCTGCTGGCGCAGGCGGGCTTCGTGGATTGCGAGGCGACCGCCACCTGCGGCTATTATTCGCTGGTCGTCGCGCGCAAGCCTTGATGCGCCTCCCGACGCATGACGGCAGAAAAGGGAACGCCACGCGCCTCTCGGGAATTGCCTTGCCTATGACCGTCGCCTTGCCCCAGAGCTGACGCGATGCTCGGCCTATCGCCCCAGTCGCCCGAGGAACGCCGCCGGCAACTGCGCGCGCACGGCACGCGCCTCAAGGCGGAGATCGAGCAGAGCCGCATCGGCATGCGGACGCTCACCGTGCTGCGCCGCGTGGCGGTCGGCGTCTATTCGGACGGGTTCATCCATGCCGGCAACCTCGCCTATCTCACCATGGTCGCGGTATTCCCCTTCTTCATCGTGGCGGCTGCGGTCGCGCAACTGGTGGGGCGCACGCAGGCGGGGCTGGAGGCGGTCAACGGCTTCCTGCTCACCGTGCCGCCCAGTGTCGCCGCCGTGCTGCGCCCCGCCATACTGGACGTGCTCTCGGCGCGCACCGGCAATCTCCTGTGGATCGGCGCGCTGATCGGCCTGTGGACGGTGGGCAGCCTTATCGAGACGATCCGCGACATCCTGCGCCGCGCCTATGGCACGCGCTCCACCCAGCCCTTCTGGACCTATCGCCTGCGCGCCATCGGCATCATCATCCTCAGCGTCTTCGCCGCGCTCGTCGCCCTGTCGCTGCAGGTGCTGCTGGCGGCGGCCGAGACGCTGGTCGGGAAGATCTTCCCGCTCGCCGACTTCGCCTTCAACATCATCACGGCCACGCGGCTGGTGCCGACGGCCATCCTGTTCGGCGCGCTCTACCTCCTGTTCGTGGCACTCACGCCCAGCCGCTATCGCGCCGCCCGCTTCCCCAAATGGCCCGGCGCGGCGTTCACGGCGCTGTGGTGGTATGGCACCTCGCTGCTGCTGCCGCCGGTGCTCTCCCACTTCACCAGCTACAGCCTCACCTATGGCGGCCTTGCCGGCGCCATGATCGTTCTCATTTTTTTCTTCATCATTGGGCTTGGCGTGGTAATTGGCGCCGAACTCAATGCGGCGCTGGCGGACTTTTCCGATGAGGATGCGCTGGCGGAAGAGACGGAGGAACAGCCCATATGACCGGCCTAATGGCGGGCAAACGCGGCCTCATCATGGGCCTGGCCAATGACAAGTCGCTTGCCTGGGGCATCGCCCAGGCGCTGCGTGCGCAGGGGGCCGAACTGGCCTTCTCCTATCTGGGCGAGGCGCTGGAGAAGCGCGTGCGCCCGCTCGCGGAGGAGCTGGGATCGGACTTCCTGCTCTCCTGCGACGTGGCGGACATGGCGTCGCTCGACGCCTGCTTCGCGCAACTCGCCGAGCGCTGGCCGACCATCGACTTCCTGGTCCACGCCATCGGCTTCTCGGACAAGAACGAGCTGCGCGGCCAATATGTCGACACCAGCCTCGAAAACTTCCTGATGACCATGAACATCTCGGCCTACAGCCTGGTGGCGGTGACGAGGCGCGCCGTACCGATGATGGCGCAGGGCGGCTCGATCCTCACGCTCACCTATTATGGCGCGGAGAAGGTCATCCCGCACTACAACGTCATGGGCGTGGCCAAGGCGGCGCTGGAGACCAGCGTCAAATATCTCGCCATGGACCTGGGGCCGCAGAATATCCGGGTGAACGCGGTCTCGGCCGGCCCGATCAAGACGCTGGCGGCCTCCGGCATCGGCGATTTCCGCTACATCATGAAGTGGAACGAGCTGAACAGCCCGCTGCGCCGCAACGTGACGATCGAGGATGTGGGCGGCGCCGGCCTCTACCTGCTCTCCGACCTCGCCTCCGGCGTCACCGGCGAGATCCACCATGTGGATGCGGGCTACAATGTCATCGGCATGAAGGCCGAGGACGCCCCGGACATCGCCCTGGAGAAATAATCCATTCCCTCTCCCCCGGGAGAGGGCGGCCGGCTTCGGCTGGAAGGGAAGATATGAGTTTCAACACCTTCGGGCGGGTTTTCCGCTTCACCAGCTGGGGCGAGAGCCATGGGCCGGCGATCGGCGCGGTGGTGGACGGCTGCCCGCCGGGGATCGCGCTGGCCGAGGCCGATATCCAGCCCTGGCTGGACAAGCGCCGGCCGGGCCAGTCCCGCTTCACCACGCAGCGGCAGGAGCCGGACCAGGTCCGTATCCTCTCCGGCGTGTTCGAGGGGCGCACCACCGGCACGCCGATCAGCCTGATGATCGAGAATGTCGACCAGCGCTCGAAGGATTATTCCGAGGTCGCGCAGGCCTATCGTCCCGGCCATGCCGACTATGCCTATGACGCCAAATACGGCTTTCGCGACTATCGCGGCGGCGGGCGCTCCTCGGCGCGCGAGACGGCGAGCCGGGTGGCGGCGGGCGCGGTGGCGCGGCTGGTCGTGCCGCAGGTCGAGATCACCGGCTATGTGAGCGAGATCGGCGGCGACGCCATCGACCCCGACCTGTTCGACAGCGCCGAGATCGGCCGCAATCCCTTCTTCTGCCCGGATGCGCGGGCGGCCGCGCGCTGGGAAGCGCTGGTCGACGCGGCGCGCAAGGACGGCTCCTCGCTCGGCGCCGTGGTCGAGTGCATCGCGACCGGCGTGCCGGCCGGCTGGGGCGCGCCGCTCTATGCCAAGCTGGACAGCGAACTGGCGGCGGCGATCATGAGCATCAACGCGGTCAAGGGCGTGGAGATCGGCGACGGGTTCGACGCCGCCCGGCTGCGCGGCGAGGAGAATGCCGATCCGATGCGCCCCGGCGAAGGCGGCCAGCCCACCTTCCTCGCCAATCATGCCGGCGGTATCGCGGGCGGCATCGCGACCGGCCAGCCCATCCGCCTGCGCGCGGCCTTCAAGCCGACCAGCTCCATCCTGATCCCGCAGGAAACGGTGACGCGCGAGGGGGCCGCCAGCGAGATCCGCACGAAGGGCCGGCACGATCCCTGCGTCGGTATCCGCGGCGTGCCGGTGGTGGAGGCGATGATGGCGCTCGTGCTGGCTGACCAGGCGCTGCTGCACCGGGCGCAGTGCGGGTGAGCGGGCGCCCGTGACCCTCCGGTGAGGGATACAGGGGATTGTCACCCCTCATGATATTTCCAAACCCGTGCTCCTGCGGAAGCAGGAGCACGGATGTGTGAGATATCCATGGTGGATTTCGATCGCAGCCCGGCCAGCTTCAGGCGCCCTCCAACCTCAACGGCCCGTCCGCTGTTTCCACCGGTTCGTCAATCGCTTACGACGAGGCGTGCGGCGCGCGCGATGGCGACGGGGCTTGGCCATTGCCGGATCGGCCGGGATTGCGGCAGGGGTGCCGGGAAGCCCCGGCGCGGTTCCCCCCCACCCCCCGCGCCGGGGTGACCGAAATTGATACCGCAGTCCCGATTCTCGGTATCACTGAGCCTCGTCGTATCGACGGGGCTCTTTTTTATTGGGCCACCCCCTGTTACGCATCACCCAAGCGCCCGAAGGAGGCGGAAAAAACGGGGCGAACGGGATCGAGCATGACCAACAAGCTGACCTTCTACATCGTGATCGGCATGGTGCTGGGCCTGCTGGCGGGCGTGGCCGGCCATGTGCTGATCGGCGACGATGTGGAGACGGCCAAGCAGGTGGCGAGCTATTTCCACCTGCTGGCTGACATCTTCCTGCACCTCATCAAGATGATTATCGCGCCGCTGGTGTTCGCCACCTTGGTCGCGGGCATCGCGCATATGCGCGACAGCGCGGCGCTGGGGCGGATCGGCGGGCGGGCGCTGCTGTGGTTCATCCTGGCGAGCCTCATCTCGCTCTCCATCGGCCTCGTCTACGCCAATCTGCTGCGCCCCGGCGAGGGGCTGGGGCTGGTCGCGCGCGGCGGCGACGCCGGTGTGGATACGACCGCGCTCAACCTGCGTGACTTCGTGCTGCACGTCTTCCCCACCTCCATGGTGGAAGCGATGGCGAGCAACAGCGTGCTGCAGATCGTGGTCTTCTCCCTGTTCGTGGGCGTCGGCCTCACCGCGATCGGCGATGCGGGCAAGCCCATCGTCACCCTGATCGAGGCGATCGTGGAGCTGATGCTGCAGGTCACAGGCTATGTGATGCGCTTCGCCCCCGTCGCCGTGTTCGGCGCCATCGCCGCGGTCATCACCGAGCGTGGGCTGGATGTCATCATCACCTTCGGCACGCTGGTCGGCGAATTCTATCTGGCGCTGTTCACGCTGTGGGTGGTGCTGGGGCTGGCGGGCTTCCTCTTCCTGGGGCCGCGGCTGTTCCATCTGCTGAGGCACATTCGCGGGCCGATCCTCATCGCCTTCTCCACCGCCTCCTCCGAGGCGGTCTATCCCAAGCTGCTGGAGCAGCTCGACCGGTTCGGCGTGCCGCGCCGCATCTCCAGCTTCGTGCTGCCGCTGGGCTACAGCTTCAATCTCGACGGCTCGATGATGTATGCGAGCTTCGCCACCCTGTTCATCGCGCAGGCCTATGGCATCGACCTCTCGCTCGGCACGCAGATCACCATCCTGCTGGTGCTGATGGTGACCAGCAAGGGCATCGCCGCCGTGCCGCGCGCCAGCCTGGTGGTGGTCGCCGCCACGCTCGCCCAGTTCAACCTGCCGGTGGAGGGCGTCGCCTTCATCCTCGCGGTCGATCATTTCATGGACATGGGCCGCACCATGACCAACGTGATCGGCAACGCCATCGCCACCTCGGTCGTCACCAAGTGGGAAGGCATGCTGGAGGTCGAGGAGGCCGAGGAGGTTCCCCGTCCGCACGCGCCGGCCCACACCGCCGCCGCCGGCAAGGGCGGCCTGGACCTCGCCGAGGACATGGTCCGCGACGATCGCGGGACGCGCTGACCACCCATGGCGGCCGCGGTGCAGGCGATCGTCGACGAGATCGTGGCCGCCATGGCCGCCGAAACCGAGCGGGGTGCCGTCGCCACCTATATTCCTGGCCTGGCCCGTGTCTCGCCGGATCATTTCGGCATGGCGATCGTCACCGCGCAGGACGAGGTGGCGCTGGGCGGGGACGCGGAGATGCCCTTCTCCATTCAGTCCATCTCCAAGGTGTTCGCGCTCACCATGGCGCTCGGCAAGGTGGGCGACCAGCTCTGGACGCGCGTCGGCCGCGAGCCTTCGGGCAATGCCTTCAACTCGATCGTCCAGCTCGAGGCGGAGCATGGCATCCCGCGCAATCCCTTCATCAATGCCGGGGCGATCGTGGTGGCGGACGTCAATCTCTCCGGCCATCAGCCGCGCGAGACGATCGGCGAGCTGATCCGCTTCATCCGCTTCCTGGCCGATGACGACACTATCGTGGCGGACGAGGCCATCGCGCGCGGCGAGCAGGAGACCGGCTATCTCAACATCGCGCTCGCCAACTATATGCGCGCCTTCGGCAATCTGCGTCATCCGGTCGAGCTGGTCACCGGCGTCTATTTCCACCAGTGCGCCATCGCGATGAGCTGCCTCCAGCTCGCCCGCGCCGGCCGCTTCCTGATGCTGGACGGGCAGCAGCCGGGCGCCGGCCGCGTCGTCTCGGCCCGGCGGGCGCGGCGCATCAACGCGCTGATGCTCACCTGCGGCCAATATGATGCGAGCGGCGACTTCGCCTTCCGCGTCGGCATCCCCGCCAAGTCGGGCGTGGGCGGCGGCATCCTCGCCATCGTGCCGGGCATCGCCAGCATCGCGGTGTGGTCGCCCGGGCTCAACGGCACGGGCAATTCGCGGCTCGGCTCGCTGGCGCTGGAGCGGCTGGCGCAGGCGACCGGCTGGAGCGTGTTCAGCGCCCGCGCATGATGTGATTGAAAAAGCCCGCTTTTCGACGATACGGGAACAAAGTGGGATCAGCCGTGTTCCGTTGCAGGGAGCGCAATTTGGGAGAGTTTGCGATGGACCGGACCGATTTCAACCCTGACGAACCGCTGCCTGGCGGAGCGCCGCAGCCGGGTCCAGGACCGATCCACCGCCGGCACATGCTGCACTGGCTCGGCGGCGCCGGCATGTTCGCCCTGCTGACGGGCTGCGGCGACGACGGTGGCGACGGCGGCGTCACCATCCCGCCGACCCCGACGCCCACCCCCACGCCGACCCCGGTGCCGCCGCCCACGCCGACGCCGCCCGGCCCCGAGCCGCTCTGCGCGGAGACGCCGCCCGAGACGAGCGGCGACTATCCGGCCGACGGCACCAACACCGCGCCCGGCGCGACCAGCAACGTGCTGACCTATGCCGCGCTCCAGCGCGAGGACATCCGCCCGAGCTTCATCGACACGACCACGGTCGCGGCGGGCGTGCAGCTCAGCCTCACCGTCACCATCCTGGACGGCACCAGCTGCGAGCCACTCTCCGGCCGCGCCGTCTATATCTGGCAGGCCGACGCGGAAGGGCTGTTCTCGCTCTACACCAAGCCCGGTGAAAGCTATCTGCGCGGCATCGGCGTCACCAATGCCGATGGCGAGGTGAGCTTCACCACCATCGTGCCCGGCTGCCTGGAGGATCGCTGGCCGCACATCTATGTCGAGGTCTTCCCCAGCCTGTTCGTAGCGAACAAGGGCAGCGCGGCCGATCTGGTCACCCAGCTCATCGTGCCCGAGGCGATCTGCGCGGCCGCCTATGCGGACACCGACACCTATCCGGATTCGGCCGGCAATCTCGACGATGTGAGCATCGCGGAGGATCCGGTGTTCGGCGACGATTCGACCGAGGAGAACGACGCGCGCACCCTCTCGGTCAGCGGCAGCGCCTCGGCCGGCTTCGTCTCGACCGTCGCGATCACTCTGCCCGCCGACGGCTGATGTCCATTGCAAGCACGACCTAGCCCCTCCCCTTCAGGGGAGGGGTTGGGGTGGGGGCTTTCGATTAGGCGCCACACTGCTGGGCACTTCCCCACCCCCCGGCCCCTCCTCTCCAGGGGAGGGGAGCAGAAGTGTGCAATCTCGCTCATTCAGGCCATTGCAGCACCCTCGCTATTGGCAATGGCCCGGCGCACACCTAACTGGCCTCCATGAGGACGATCGAGGCAGGCGCGAGCGAACAGGTTCAGTCCGGATGGGCGACGCTGCGGCGCTTCCTTCCCTATCTCTGGCCGGCGGGCGAGCCGCGCCTGCGCGCGCGCATCGCCCTCGCCCTGGCGCTGGTGCTGGCCGGCAAGGCGATCACCCTCGTCATGCCCTTCGCCTACAAGGGCATCATCGACAATATGGAGCCGGCCGCGCGCGAACGGATCGGCCTCGCGCTGGGGCTGGTGCTCGCCTATGCGGGCGCACGGTTCGGCGGCGTGCTGTCGGACAATCTGCGCAACGTCGCCTTCGAGCGGGTGGGGCGCAACGCGCAACGGCTGATGTCCGAGCAGCTGCTGCGGCATCTCCACAATCTCTCGCTGCGCTTCCACCTCAACCGCAAGACCGGCGCGGTGACGCGCGTGGTCGAGCGTGGCACCACCACCATCGAGACGATGCTGAACTTCATGCTGTTCAACATCGCACCGACCGTCATCGAGCTGGCGGCGGTGTGCGTGATCTTCCAGCTGCGCTTCGGCCCCGGCCTCGTGGTGGCGACGCTGGCGCTGGTCGCCATCTACATCTGGTTCACCCAGGCGGTGACGGAATGGCGCAACGACCTGCGCCGCAAGATGGTGGACATGGACACCGGCGCCGTCGCCCATGCCGTGGACAGCCTGCTCAACTTCGAGACGGTCAAATATTTCAACGCCGAGGACCGCGAGGCCGCCCGCTACAGCCGGGCGCAGCGCCAGTATATGGACGCCGCGACCAAGAGCAACAACAGCCTCGCCATGCTCAATATCGGCCAGGCGCTGCTCACCAACCTGATGATGGGCGGCGCCATGGCCTATACGGTGTGGGGCTGGAGCCGGGGGCGCTTCACGCCGGGCGACGTGGTGCTGGTCAATGCGCTGCTCATGCAGCTGTTCCGCCCGCTCGACTTCCTGGGCATGGTCTATCGCACGATCCGCCAGGGCCTCATCGACATGGAGGCGATGTTCAAGCTGATCGACACGCAGACCGAGATCGTCGATGCGGCTCACGCGCCGCCGCTCATCGTGAGCGCGGGCGAGGTGCGCTTCGAGCATGTCCGCTTCGGTTATGATCCGGACGAGCGCATCATCCTCAAGGATGTGAGCTTCACCGTGCCCGCCGGCACCACGCTGGCGATCGTGGGCCATTCGGGCGCCGGCAAGTCCACCATCGCGCGGCTGCTCTACCGCTTCTACGACATACAGGGCGGCCGCATCCTCATCGACGGGCAGGACATCGCGCAGGTGCGGCAGGCCTCGCTGCGGGAAGCCATCGGCATCGTGCCGCAGGACATGGTGCTGTTCAACGACACGGTCGGTTACAATATCGGCTATGGCCGCGAGGGCGCCACGCAGGACGAGATCGCGGCAGCGGCGCGCGGCGCGGCGATCGACCGCTTCATCGAGACCCAGCCGCTCGGCTACGACACGCGGGTGGGCGAGCGCGGCCTCAAGCTCTCCGGCGGCGAGAAGCAGCGCGTCGCCATCGCGCGCACGCTGGTCAAGGACCCGCCGATCCTGATCCTCGACGAAGCCACCAGCGCGCTCGACAGCCGCACCGAGGCGGCGATCCAGGGCGTGCTGGACGACATCGCCGCCCGCCGCACCACCATCATCGTGGCGCACCGCCTCTCCACCATCGTCCATGCCGACAGCATCATCGTGCTGGAGGACGGCCGCGTGGCCGAGCAGGGCAGCCACAGGGCGCTGCTCGCCAGGGACGGCCTCTACGCGCAGATGTGGGCAAGGCAGGCGGCGGAGCGGATGAACCCGGAGGCGGGGGCGCCGGTGGCGGCGGGAATGGTGGAGTGATACGCCGCTCGCTGGGGCAGCTTGAATGTCGATACAGCCCGTGAGCCGATAGATGCGCCGTGAAGACCCGACGCCCGACCCTTTCCCCCACATGAACCGCCCGTAGCGACCGGTTCAGCCACGCCGTCATACACTCCGACTCGTTCTCCGTCCCTTGCGGAGGACGAGAGACAGGTTTTGGAGTGAGCAGATGTTGAAAGCTCTCAAGAACGGTATCGTCGCCCTGGCGCTGGGCGCCATGACAGTCGGCACGATCGCCGCGACGCCCGCCGCCGCGCGGGATCGGCATGATCGGCATGATCGGCATGATCGGCACGGGCGCTATGATCGGAATGACCGCCATGACCGTCATGACCGGCGGGATTATCGCGGTTATCGCGACCGGGGCCGCGACCGCGTCGTCGTGGTGCGTGATCGCCGCCCGTCGCGCGTGATCTATCGCTATGACTGGAACCGGCCGGACCCGCGCTATCGCGGCGGCTATTATGCGAACTATTATTATCGCGGCGGCTATGCGCCGATCATGGTGGATCGCCGCACGCGCATCTATCGCGGCTATGACGACCGCTATTATTGCCGCCGCTCGGACGGCACGACCGGCCTCATCATCGGCGCGGCGCTGGGCGGCGTGATCGGCGACAGCATGGACCGGGGCCGCTCCTCGATCCTGGGCGCGGTGCTCGGCGCGGGCGCGGGCGCGGCAATCGGCCACGAGATCGACAGCGGCCGGGTAGTCTGCCGCTGAACGCGGGGCGGCTGCGGCCGCCTCGGACCTCCGGCGAATGAAGAAGGAGCGCGAGGCAGCGGACTGCCTCGCGCTCCTTCCATTTCAAATTCCGGCGTGACGTAGGGCCGTCAGAGGTGCCAACCAAGACTTGATTTTAAGCCTTACGCCACGGCCTCGGAACGCAACGCATTGGATTTCGTTGCGGTCCAGCGACCTCATTTTCGATCTTATCGCAAAGCCTTGGCGGTTTCCATAGGCATGGCGCGATTTCCGAACGGCTCGTCCCGTGCGGGGCCGCTTGCGCCGCTGCCGCCTCATGTGTATTATTCATGCAATACAGATTGGATTTGCCCATGATCCCGCTTCTTGTCGCCGCCCTCGCCCACAGCGCCGCCCCGTCCGCCCTGCCGGAAGGTCCCGCGCTCACCCAGGCCGTGCGCACGGCTGACGAGGCGCTGTTCGACCTCTTCTTCAACCGCTGCGATCCGCCGGCGCTGGCCGCCATGGTGGCGCCGGACTTCAGGATGTATCACGACCGGGACGGCGTTGTGGCGACGACCGGCCAGGCCTTCGTCGCCACCTATGCCGAGCAATGCACCGCGCGGCAGGCGCCCGACGCGTGGCGCAGCCGCCGCGAACTGGTGGCGGACAGCCTGCATGTCGACCCCGTGCCGGGCTATGGCGCGATCGAGGAAGGCGACCATCTCTTCTACGAGCGACGCGGCGACGGGCCGGAGCAGCTGGTCGGGCGCGCCCATTTCGTGCAGCTCTGGCGGCTGGAGGATGGCCGGTGGCGGCTGGCGCTGGTGCTCAGCTACGCGCATCGCGCGGCGGGGGCCGGGGCGGAGCCGCAAGGGGCGGACGCGGCGCGCTGAGAGCCGATCACACGCCGCGCGCGCGATCAGTTGATCGCGTCCTCGCCGGCCTGGCCCACCGACTGGATGTCCCGCCCCAGTCCCTTGACTGTGGCGCAGGCGGACAGGAGCAGGGCCGAGCCAAGCAGGGCGGCGAGCAGGACGTGGATTTTCATGATGGCCCTTTCCGATCGCTGGCCGGCTGATGTGTGCGCGCCGATGTTCCACAAAGCGGCGCGGCGCGCAATCGCGCACGCAGGCGCGGAACCCGCGGGCCGGCCTCAGCGTATTGACCATGGCACAGGCCTCGCCATCGCACAGGAGATCAGCCCCATGGACCCCGTCACCATCGAGGATCGCAAGAAGGAACTGCACGCGCTGCTGGAGCAGATGCAGGCCCATCCATCCCGCAACTGGAACAAGGAGCGCGAGCGGGTGGCGGTGCTCCAGCAGATGATCGCGGCGGAAGAAGCCCGCAAGACTCCCGCCTGATCCGGGCGTCCGCAGCGCCGGATCGCCACGTCCATTCCGCGTCCGCCCGCGCCGTGCGTCGCAAGGGGATTTCGCTCGCGGCGATTGTTGCCTATTTACCACGCTCCACGAACGCGACGAGTCGAGTCGCACACGGTCTTGCCTTCCCTCGCCATGCGACCGATAAGGGCGCGCGCGGGGGTTTTGTGATGTGACGTCACCGCACGTCACGCAGTTGGGAGGATCATCATGGCTCCACGCATGCCGCGTATTTCCGGCCTGGTGGCGCTTGCCTTGCCGCTCGTGATGGCGGCCTGTGCCCCCAAGGCGGTGGAAGCGCCGCCGATCGCCACGATCACCGTGCCGCTGCCGCAGAATGTGCCGCTGGAGGCGCCGCCCCCGCCGCCGCCCGCACTCATCAACGCCAACAAGGGCGAGGACCTCTGGCACCTGCGCTCCGGCCTGAACGTCGCCGTGCTGATGTGCATGGGCGCGGACAATCCGGCGATGGTCGCCAGCTACAACGGCATCCTCAACACCCATCGCGGCCTGCTGGCGGAAGCCGCGCAGATCGAGGTCGATCTCTACAAGGCCCGCGGCGGTCGTGGCTGGCAGGATGCCTATGACGACCATATGACCAAGGTCTACAACGCCTATGCCGGCACGCTGGCGCGCGACGCCTTCTGCAGCACGGCCCGCGAGATCCTGACCGAAGCGGCCGGCGCCACGGCGGACGGCTTCAACGACCGGGCCACCGCGATGCTCTGGGCGCTCAACAAGGCGGCCGGCCTGCCCGACCCCGACGGCGCGCTGGCGCGCGCGGCCACGGGCGCCCCGCCGCCGCCGCCCGCCCTGCTCACCTCCTCGCGCTGACCGCTCCGGCGCGGCCGGGCGACCATGATGTGAGATGTGAGGCAGGCGGCGCGCGCGGCTTCGCGTGTCGCCTCGCATTGAATTGGATCGGCTCCGGTTTCCCGCTTGCTTGCCACGATTTCCGAGCCGGCGGATGGTTCCATCCGCCGCGAAATCACACTAGGATCGATGCACCGGCGGCACGATCGCCGGATGAGGATGTGATGGCCCGAACCATGCCCGACACCACTCGTGGCGGCACGACCACCTCGCCGTTCGGCTATCCCGCGTTCCGGGCGATGTGGGTCGCCAATCTTGCCTCCAATTTCGGCGGCATGATCCATGCGGTCGCGGCCGCCTGGCTGATGGCGTCGATCACCCAGTCGCCGACCATGGTGGCGCTGGTGCAGGCCTCGGTCTCGCTGCCGATCATGCTGCTCTCGCTCGTCTCGGGGGCGCTGGCCGACAGCCTCGACCGGCGGATCATGATGCTGTCCGCGCAATGCTTCATGCTGACCGTCTCGGTCGCGCTGACACTGTGTGCCTGGACGGGGGCGCTGACGCCCTGGCTGCTGCTGACCTTCACCTTCCTCATCGGCTGCGGCACCGCGGCCAACACGCCTGCCTGGCAGGCCTCCGTCGGCGATCTGGTGCCGCGCAGCGAGCTGTCCTCGGCGGTCTCGCTCAATTCCATGGGCTTCAACATCGCGCGCAGCGTCGGCCCGGCGGTGGGCGGCGCGATCGTCGCCGGGGCGGGCGCGGCGGCGGCCTTCGTCCTCAACGCGCTGAGCTATGTCGGCCTCATCGGCGTACTGGCGCGCTGGCGGCCGGAGCGAGCCGAGCAGGCCATGCCGCGCGAGACGCTGGGCGTCGCGATCGGCGCGGGCCTGCGCTATGTCGCCATGTCGCCCGCCATCCTCGCGGTGCTGCTGCGCGGCGGCATCTTCGGCTTCGCGGCGAGCGCGGTGACCGCGCTGCTGCCGATCGTCACGCGCGACATACTGGTGAGCGGCCCGCTCAGCTACGGCTTCCTGCTCGGCGCCTTCGGCATCGGCGCGGTCTCCGGCGCGCTGGGCGGCGCGCGGCTGCGGCGCAGGCTCTCGGCCGAATGGATCGTGCGCTACGCCGCCCTGGTCTGGACCGCGGGCGCGGCGCTCGCCGCGATCAGCCCGGTGCTGCCGCTCACCATGTTCGCCATGATGCTCGCCGGCCTCGCCTTCCTGCTCGCCCTCTCCACGTTCAACGTCACGGTGCAGCTCTCCTCGCCGCGCTGGGTGGTGGCGCGCACCCTCTCGCTCTACCAGATGGTGACGTTCGGCGGCATGGCGCTGGGCAGCTGGATCTGGGGCGAGCTGGCGGCGGACGTCGACCCGCGCACCGCCCTGCTGGCGGCGGCGGGCGTGCAACTGCTGACCGTGCTCGTCGGCCTGCGCGCGCCCATGCCCGAAGCGCAGAATCTCGATCTCAATCCGCTCCGCCGCTGGCAGGAGCCGCAGGTGAGCGTGCCGCTGCTCTCGCGCAGCGGGCCGATCATCGTGACCATCGAATATCGCATCGCGCCCGAGGACCAGCGCGCCTTTCTGGAGGCCATGGTCGAGCGCCGCCGCATCCGCCGGCGCGACGGCGCGCGCAACTGGAACCTGCTCCATGATCTGGGCGAGCCGGAGCTGTGGCTGGAGCGCTACCACACGCCGACCTGGCTGGACTATGTGCGCCACAACAGCCGCACCACCATCGCCGACCGCGAGATCACCGAGCGCATCCGCGCACTGCACCGGGGCGACGAGCCACCCAAGGTCCGCCGCATGATCGAGCGCCAACCGGGCCGGCACGACCTGACCGGACTGAATGTGGTCGACCCGCCGCGCGACCTTTCAGGGGAGCATGGCTGAGGGACTGTGCTCCCGCGTAAGGCGTTACCTTAGCCCCTCCCCTTCAGGGGAGGGGAGAATGGGCGCGCTCAGGCCTGCGCCAGCAGCCGGCCCAGCTTGCGCGCATAGACACGGCCCGCGCCGATGGCGGTGCCGTTGGCCAGGACGACGTCGATATGGCCAAGGCGCGAATGGCGCAGCTCGGCGATGGCGTCGCGGCGCACCAGCGCGCGGCGGTGCACGCGCACGAACAGGGCCGGGTCGACGCGCTCCTCCAGCCCCCGGATCGAGCCGCGCATCAGGAAGGAGCCGGCATGGGTGTGCAGGCGGACATAATCCTCCTCGCTGGTCACCCAGTCGATCGTGTCGACGGCGATGCGCAGCAGGCCGCCCATGCTCTTCCTGATCCACAGCTCGGTTTCGTAATGCGTGCCCTCGGCGCGGTTGGCGGCGGCGCGCAGGTTGCGCACGATCTCGCCCAGCTCCGCGATGCGCCGATCCGCTTCCGCCGCCGCGACCGCCCCGCGCGCGCGGTCGATCGCCCGGGCCAGCCGGTCCCGCTCGACGGGCTTGAGCAGATAGTCCGTCACGCTGACGTCGAAGGCGCGCATGGCGAACTGGTCGAAGGCGGAGACGAAGATGATGGCGGGCGGGCGCGGCCGGCCGGCCAGCGCCTCCACCAGATCGAAGCCGCTGCCATCGCGCATCCTGATGTCGAGCAGCAATATGTCCGGCGCCAGGCTGCGGGCCTTGTGCAGCGCCTCCGCGCAGCCCGTCGCCTCGCCGACATGCTCGACATCGGGAATGGTCTCCAGCAGCAGCTTGAGGCGGCGCAGCGCCAGCAGCTCGTCATCCACGGTGAGGATGCGGGCGGTCATCGCCGGACCTCCAGCGGCAGGGTGAGCCGCACGCGATAGCCGCGATCGGGCAGCGGGCCGGTCTCGAGCCGCTGCGCCTCGCCATAATGGAGCGCCAGCCGCTGGCGCACATTGGCGAGGCCGATGCCCGCGCCGCCGCCTGCCTTCTGTGCGCCGTCGCCGCTATCGGCGACCTCGATCACCAGCGCATCGCCTTCGCGATGGGCGTTGATGACGATCTGCGTGGGCGGCGAGGACCCCGCCACGCCATATTTGACGGCATTCTCGACAATGGGCTGCAGGATGAGCGTGGGCACCAGCGCATCGTCCAGCGCCTCCGGCAGGCCGATCGTCACGGCGAGGTCCGGGTAACGGAGCTGCTCGATCTCCAGATAGGCCCGTTGCAGCGCCACTTCGCGGGAGAGGACGATCATGTCCAGCGGATCGACCGCCAGCCCCATGCGGAAGAAATGCGCCAGCTTCACCACCATCGCCTCCGCCCGCTCCATCTGCCGGTCGAGAATGAGCGCGGCGATCGAGTTGAGGCTGTTGAACAGGAAGTGCGGATTGACCTGATAATGCAGCGCCCGCAGCCGCGCGGCATGGGCGAGCGACTGCAGCTCGTTGGCGCGGTCCCGCTCGTCCTGCACGTCGAAGCTGTAGAGCAGGGCGAGGTAGAGGCCCGCCCAGGCCAGGAAGAACCAGGACCAGAAGCTGATGGTGCTCACCACCCCGCTCCAGGTGAAGGGCTGGGCGCGCACCACCGGATCGGCGGCGGCGATGCCGAAATAATGCGCCCAGGCGAAGGTCTCCGCCGCCACCGGCACCATGCAGGCCAGCACGATGACGCGGCGGCGGAACGGCGCGCCGGCCATGCGGGTCATGACGACATGGATGCCGTAGCACAGCAGCAGCCCGAACAGGATCGCCAGCGCACGCATGGCGGTGATGCCCAGCCAGTGGACATTGCCGGAGAGCAGCGTGCCCAGGCTGAGCAGCAGCAGGTTGGAGAGCCAGAAGCCCAGCGTCAGGGCGATGACGGCGCGCGAGCGGCGGCCGCGCGCGCGCGGCGCCGCCGGGCGCTCCAGCAGCAGGCGCGCCTCCTCTGATCGGGCAGCGTCGGTCGATATCGTGGCCATGCCCCAGGATGCGCCCATAAGCGCCGCCTGTCGACGGGCGTTCATCCGCACGGAAGCGACGTTCGGCCGCAGAAACCGCCCTTCGCCGGCACGGATCGGCGATCCGCCCGCAAGTCCGTTCCCTCGCCCGCCACCCTTGCCGATCCTCGCTCCGACAAGCCGGCAAAGCGGGGAGCATGAGCATGGCGCAGGCCGTCGCGGGAACGAGGCCCGATGCGGGATATTGGAAGGCGACCCTGGCCGGAGGGCTGGCGGCGGGCGCGATCGACATCGTCTATGCCTTCGTCCACTGGGCGCATCTCGGGCCGGTCCGCATCCTCCAGTCGATCGCCGCGGGGCTGCTCGGCGCCGACGCCTTTGCCGGCGGCATGGCGACGGCGGCGCTGGGCGGCGTGCTGCATGTCGCGATGGCGATCGCGATGGCGGCCATCTTCGTGAGCGCAGCCCGGCGCTCGGCCCTGCTGCGCCGGCACCTGCTGGCGGCGGGCCTCGCCTATGGCGCGGTCATCTATTTCGGCATGCGGCTGGTGGTGATCCCGCTCTCGCGCGTGCCCAACCCGGTCTTCCGCTTCGAGCTGTCCGAATTTCTCGGCCATCTGCTCGGCGTCGGCCTCCTGATCGCGCTGGCGGCGCGGCAATGGGCCGTGCCGAGAGGCAATATCATGTGAAAGCAAACACATAGCAGGGAGTGTGTATCATGCGCGGATCGAACAGGGACATATTGGGCACGGCCAGCCTGATGATCGTGGCGGCGGTCGCCTGCGGCGCGCCGGCGCTGGCGCAGGACGCCGCGCCGCAAGCCGCCGCCGAGGGCGAGCCGGCCGAGGCCATCGTCGTCACCGGCACGCGGATCCAGAACCCCAATCTCGTCCAGTCCAGCCCGGTACAGGTCGTCAATGCCGAGGAGATCGCGCTGCGCCAGCCGGTCTCCGCCGAGGAGCTGGTGCGCGAGCTGCCGGGCGCGGTGCCGAACATCGGCGCGGCAGTGAACAACGGCGCCAACGGATCGGCGAACATCGACCTGCGCGGCCTGGGCTCGAACCGCAACATCGTGCTGCTCGACGGCCAGCGGATCGTGCCGGACGGGCTCACGGCGGTGGCGGACATCAACAACATCCCCAGCGCGCTGATCGAGCGGGTGGACATCACCACCGGCGGCGGCTCGTCCGTCTATGGCGCGGACGCCGTGGCGGGTGTCGCCAACTTCATCACCAAGCGCGATTTCAGCGGGCTGGAGGCCAATGCGACGCGCGGCATCACCGAACAGGGCGACGGCAAGCGGTTCACCACGGACCTGACCGTGGGCGCAAATTTCGACGACGGGCGCGGCAATGCGGTGCTCAGCATCGGCTATGCGCATACCGATCCGGTCTATCAGGGTGACCGCTCGTTCAGCCAGTTTTCGCTCAGTTCGGCGAACGGCACGCAGCAGGGCTCGGGCACCGCCGTCCCCACCGTGATCCTCTTCCCGCTGCCCGCGACGGTCGACACCGGCCAGATCGATCCCGACACAGGCGAGTTGGTCGAGGCGTTCAGCACCTATAATTTCAACCCGCTGAACGTCTTCCAGACACCGTTCAAGCGGATCAACCTCTATGGCGCCGCGCGCTACCAGGCGACCGACGCGATCGAGGTGTTCGCCAGCGGCATGTTCGTCCACAACGAGATCACCCAGATCATCGCGCCCAGCGGCACCTTCTTCAACACCTACATGATGCCGCTCAGCAATCCCTACCTGCCAGCCGGCGTGCGGGGCGCCTTCTGCGCGAGTCCCGACATCGGGCTCACGCCGGCGCAGTGCGACGCGGCCGCCGTGGCGACCGACCCGGACGACCCCAATTATACCGAGATCCCGATCATCCCAGGGCGGCGCTTCGTCGAGACCGGGCCGCGCATCGCCAATTTCACGACCGACATCTACCAGGTCTCGGCCGGGGCGCGCGGCGCGCTCGTCTCCAACCTCGATTGGGAGCTGCGCGGCCAATATGGCGAATCCAACCGACTGAGCACGAGCTATGCCAACGGCCTCAGTTCGCGCGTGCAGCAGGCGCTGCTCGCCACCGACCGGGAAGCCTGCCTCGATCCCGCCAATGGCTGCGTGCCGATCGACCTGTTCGGCCCGGCCGGCAGCATCACGCCCGAGATGCTGGGCTTCATCGATCCCGCGCCGGCCACGATCCGCGTGCGCACCTCGCTGCTCGGCGTCAGCGGCTCGGTGGGCGGCGATGTCGGCGTGGCGAGCCCGCTCGCCGAAAACCCGATCGGCTTCGCCCTCGGCGCGGAATATCGCGAATATAAGGCGCAGGTGATCCCCGACCTGCCGAGCCAGACGGACAATGAGATCCTCGGCGCGGGCGGCGCCACCCAGCCGGTGGACGGCGGCTTCCACGTCGCCGAGTTCTTCGGCGAGGTGATCGCGCCGCTGGTCGAGTTCAAGCCCTTCCTCCACAGCCTCACGCTGGAAGCGGGCATCCGCTATTCGGACTATTCGACCGCCGGCGGCAGCACCGCGTGGAAGGCGGGCGCGAGCTGGGAGCCGGTGCGCAGCCTCAAGCTGCGCGGCATCTACCAGCGCGCCGTGCGCGCGCCCAACATCGCCGAACTGTTCACGCCGCGCAGCCTGGGCCTCGCCAATCAGGACACCGATCCCTGCCAGGGCAGCCTGCCGGTCGGCAATCCGCAGCTCGCCGCCGCCTGCATCGCCTCGGGCGCGCCGGAAGGCTCGATCGGCCGCATCGCCGCGCCGTCCGCCGGGCAGATCAACATCTCCTTCGGCGGCAATCCGGACCTGCAGCCGGAAAAGGCGCGGACTATCACCTTGGGCGCGGTGTTCACACCGGAGTTCATCCCCGGCTTCTCCGCCACGGTCGACTATTACGACATCCTCATCAAGGACGCGATCACCGCGCCCAATGTGGATGACCTGTTCAACGGCTGCTATGTCCGCTTCGATCTCGACATCTGCAGCACCATCGGGCGCAATCCCCTGAACGGCAGCCTCAACGGCGGCGCGGAGACGCCCGGCCTGCCGCTCTTCTCCTCCAACACCGGCCGCATCCAGACCTCCGGGCTCGACATGTCGCTCAACTATCGCCGCGAGCTGGGCTTCGGCACCATCAACATCGGCTTCACCGGCAACTATACGTTCGAGCAGAAGTTCAAGGCGACGCCGGCCTCGATCGACCGCGAATGCGTGGGCTATTACAGCGTCAATTGCGGGCTTTCCGGGGCCATCCAGCCGGAAATCTCGTGGAACCAGCGCACCACCCTCACGATCGGCGCCGTGGACCTCTCCTATCTGTGGCGCCATCTCGGGCCGGTCCGCGTGGAGCCGCTGCTCGAGAGCAGCTTCTTCGAGCCCTATCGGCGCATCAAGGCCTATGACTATTTCGATCTCTCGGCGCGGGTCGGGATCGGCGATCATCTGAGCGTCACCGCGACGGTCAACAATCTCTTCGATCGCAAGCCGCCGATCGTCGGCAACACGATCGGCACGACCAGCTTCAACAGCGGCAACACCTATCCCACCACCTATGATGCGCTCGGCCGGCGCGTCACGATCGGCGTGAAGATGCGCTTCTGAGGAGCGCGGCGGGGCAATCGAAACCCGCGGGCGCCGGGCGGCCTTTCCCTTGCAGGCCGCCCGGCGACAGGCGCGGGGAAGCCGCCTGTGGCATTTCCCCCGGGCCGCGCATTAGTCTGCCGCCATGGACAAGCTCTTGTGGCGCGCGCACTCCATTGATCTTGCTGGCCCTGCTGACCACGGCGGCCAGCCTGCCCGGCCCCGAGACGGCGCGCTGGAAAGCCGAGGCGGCCAGCGTCACCATCACCCGCGACGACTGGGGCATCCCGCATGTGAACGGCCGCACGGACATGGACGCCGTGATGAAGAGTTCAGTGCTCCTGCGAAGGCAGGAGCCCAGGGCGATAGCGAACTGCCCGTGCGCCCTGGGCTCCTGCCTTCGCAGGAGCACATGAAAGTTCAAATAGGATGGGTTAGTCTCTAAGGCCCCGGAACCAGCCGCTTCCAGCGCGCGTCGAGGCGGGCCTGCGCCTCATCCGCCTTCACCCGCGCGACCAGGGACAGGCCGCGCAATGTGACGCTATGGCCGCTCAGCCAGCGGCCCGATATGGTGTAGCCGATATCGTAGAGCGCCACATCCTCATGCGCCTCGCTGTCCACGAGGAAGCGCGTGGTGATGACCACGGGCAGCCGCTCGTCGCCGCGGCTGTCGTCCGGCAGGCCGGCCTGATTGCGCGCCTTCTTGAGCGCCCGCTCGAACCATGCCGCCTCGATGCGCGGCTCGCCGGTGGTTTCGGCCGGCGCGGCGCCCAGCGCGGTGGGGAAGGCGATGTGCTGGCTCTGCACGGATTGCCCGTCAGCCGCTGGCCTCAGCGCCAGTTCCCGCTGGTCGGCGGTGGCGGCCGTCAGCACCAGCGTCGCCGCCCGCGCCGAGGCCTGCCGCGTCTCGGCATGCCGCGCCGCCTCGCTATCGCTGCGCTGGCTCCAGTTGTTCCACAGCGTCAGCCCGGAGATGATGACGGCGATCACCGCCAGCACCTCGCCCAACGTGATCCATCGCCGCCGGATGGCGGCCGCCTCGGCGGCGCGGGCCTCGGCCTTGGCGGCGGAGTCGGGTTTTGGAGGCGTGTCGCTCACACCGCCCTTCCATCATCTGCCGCCGCTGCGGTCAAGCGGTCGCGAACGGGCCGGTATCAGAGTCTGTTGGATGCAGCCCCGGCCCGCTCCCCCACCCGGCCTCACAGCGGCCCGAGCGCCGGCGGCGGGGCGCGCAGCTGCGCCAGCAGGCCCCGGACCTCCGCATCGTCCCGCCAGCGCGTCTCCATCCGGCTGACGATGCTGTGGGAATACCAGCGCTCGCCGAGCAGCACCGCCTCGTGCAGCAGCCCCAGCATTTCCGCGCGGTCGCCCGCCGCCGAGGCATAGAAGGCCGGCACTTCCCGGATACGCCGGGTGCCGAGCGCGATTTCGCGGCGGGCATCCTCGATGAGCACGCGGTGCGCCGTCGCCGGACGATCGCGCACCGCCGCGTCCAGCCGGGCGGAGAGCGCCAGCAGGTCCGGCTCCCCGCGTAGCTTCGCCAGCGCCGCATAGGCCCGCGCCGCGCCGGCCATGTCGCCCAGCCCGATATGCACCCAGCCGAGGCAATTGTTGATCGTGGGATCGTCGGGATGCTCCGCGCGCAGGGCAGCGAGCCGCTCGAGCGCGAGCTGGTCGCGCCCTGCCTGCCACTGGGCGCAGGCATGCTCGATGGCGATGGGCAGCGAGCCGGGCGAGAGCAGCCGCGCCTGGGCATAATGGCGCTCGGCCGCCTCGTCCTGCCCTAGGTCGGCGAGGATGTTCGCGAACCAGAAATGCGTCTGCGCGTCCCGGGCGTCGAGCGTCAGGGCGTGCTGGAAGGCCGCGACCGCGCCGACCGGATCATTGTCCCACCAATAGTCGATGAAGCCCAGCGCGCGATGGGCGCTGGGCAGCGCGGGATCGAGGCTGATCGCCTTGCGCGCCGCGATGCGGGCCGCGCCATAGGCGCGCGCGTCGGTCACGCCGCCATATTCGCGCAGGATCAGCCAGGCCTCGGCAAGGCCCGCCCGCGCCGGCGCGAAATCCGGCTCGGCGCGGATCACCCGTTCGTACAGCGTGACGGCCCGATCGAGATCGGCCGGCGTGCGGCGCCCCCAGGCATCGCGCGCCGCCACGAAATCGGCGGCGGCGGCCGTCGATCGCGGCATCGTCGCCCTGGGGCCTTGCTCGGCCGAAAGGCGGGGCTGGAGCATGACGAACAGCAGCAGCACGCACAGGATTGCGCCGAGGCCCAGCCAGAGCCGGCCCCGGGCGAGCGGCCACCAGCGGGCACGGGCGACCGCCGCTCCGCCCGCCGCATCGCCGCTCTCCGGCAGGACCGGCGCGGCCGCGCGCGGCGCATCGCCATTGATGTTGCGCGTCGCCCATTCGCGCAGCTCGTCCTCGAAGGCGAAGACCGAGCGCTGCTTGCCGCCGGGGATGACATGGACCGGCAGCCCCCGCTCGCGTGCCCAGCGCGCCACCGTGTTGCGATCCCGGCTGAAATAGGCGGCGATGGCCTTCCAGCCGACAAGTTTCTTCACCATGCGATTGTGCTGATCCCCCGGCCCCACTCACGAATCCATAACAGCCACGTCATGAATTTCGAGAGCGCTTATGGCGCGCCATGCCACGGCCTGCCGCAAAATAGGTCTGTCGCCGGAAGCCGGTCCCGAAGCGGCGCTTTCGGGCGGCGCGACAATTTGTCGCGGTCTGAGGCGCTTTGCAGCATGCGCCAAGCCGCACCCCATGGCATGGCGATGTGGCCATCGGGGCGATGGCGATCGGCGGTCCCGATCCGGTGGGGGCCGCGATGCGTGGGGCAGCGGACCGCCTTTCGTCTCGCCCGATCTGCTGCGGACCCGGCAGCGAACCTCCGCCCCGGACCCGACATGGGTCCGGGGCGCCTTTTTCGCGCGTGGATCGCCGGCCGGCGCGGCGCCTCGCACCCTTCCCTCTGTCCTACACCCCACGGATCATGCCAGCATGCGCCGTATGGCACCGCTTCGTTCCCGCTTCCGTCACGTCCCGGCGCGCATGCGCCCGCATGCCCGGAAGGCGGGAAATTTGGTTTTCACCCGAACCTTCAGAACCTTTGGAAGAAAATTGCGCGCCGCCGCACGCCTGCGTCCCCTGCTTGACCGCCCGCCGCGCCGCCCCGATCCTTTCCGGTCATGACCAGCCTCTACCATCTCGACGTCCGCGCGCAGGACGTCGCCGCGCGCTTCGGCGCCGAGGCCGGCCGTGATCCGTGGGACGGCGGCTATGTCGCGCCCGCCCGCTTCGCCCCGGTGATCGTGACCGGCCCTGATGGCGGCCGGCGCATCGTGCCGCGCCTGTGGGGCGTGCCCCCGCCGCCCAATGCCGCGCGCATGCCCGATGCGCGCCCGGTCATCCATGTGCGCAATCTGGAAAGCCCGTTCTGGATCGGCACGCTGCGCCACCGCCACCTGCGCTGCCTGGTGCCGGCGACCGCCTTCCCCGTCTGGGCCGACGCGCCCGATCCCGCCACCGGCAAGCGCGCCCGGCATCGCTTCAGCCTGCCGGACCGGCCGCTCTTCGCCTTCGCGGGCATCTGGCGGGACAGCGAGGTGCCGAGCTTCGCCATCTTGACCTGCGAGCCCAACCGCATGGTCGGCGCGGTGAGCGCCCGCACCATGCCGGTCATCCTCCATCGCGAGGAGGAGGACGACTGGCTGCGCGCGGACTGGGCAAGGGCGCGGCGGCTGGTCGCGCCCTATCCCTCGCAGCTCATGGCCATGGACGCCGCCGCGCCGCCCCGTACCGGCGGCGATGCATGACCGCAGCCCGTTCTCCACGCGAAAGTTCAGCCGAAAATTCGGCCTAAAATTTGGTTTGTGTCGCATACAATTTTGCGGCACTCTGCCCGATGAACGGATCGGCGGATTCACCCCGCCCCGGCGCGCATGAGGAGAGGCCAAAGTGGCAAAGATCATCGGCGGCATCGCCGTCTCGCACACCCCCACCATCGCCTTCGCGCATGACGCGAACAAATATGACGATCCGGTCTGGGCGCCCATCTTCCAGGGCTTCGAACCGATCAAGCAGTGGCTGGCCGAGCAGAAGCCGGACGTGATCTTCTACGTCTACAACGACCACATGACTTCCTTCTTCGAGCATTATTCCCACTTCGCGCTGGGCGTGGGCGAGCGCTACGAGCCGGCGGACGAAGGCGGCGGCCAGCGCGACCTGCCCGCGATCGAGGGCGATCCCGCGCTCGCCAGGCATATCGCAGAATGCCTCGTCGCCGACGAGTTCGACCTCGCCTACTGGCAGGGCATGGGGCTGGACCATGGCGCCTTCTCGCCGCTCTCGGTGCTGCTGCCGCATGAGCATGGCTGGCCCTGCCGGCTGGTGCCGCTCCAGTGCGGCGTCCTCCAGCATCCCATCCCCAAGGCGCGGCGCTTCTGGAATTTCGGCCGCTCGCTGCGCCGCGCGATCCAGAGCTATCCCGGGGACATCAAGGTGGCGATCGCCGGCACCGGCGGCCTCTCTCACCAGGTGCATGGCGAGCGCGCGGGCTTCAACAACACGCAGTGGGACATGGAGTTCATGGACCGGCTCGCCAACGATCCCGAATCCCTGCTGGACGCGACTGTCGTGGACCTCGCGAAGAAGGGCGGCTGGGAAGGCGCCGAGGTGGTGATGTGGCTGCTGATGCGCGGCGCGCTCTCGGCCGACGTGAAGACGCTCCACCAGAGCTATTTCCTCCCCTCCATGACCGCCATCGCCACCATGCTGTTCGAGGACGAGGGCGATGCGATCCCGCCGGCGGAGAGCGACGAGGCCCTGCGCGCCCGCGCCGCGCGCGAACTGGCCGGCGTGGAGGAGATCGAGGGCACCTATCCCTTCACCATCGACCGCGCGGTGAAGGGCTTCCGCATGAACCATTTCCTGCACCGGCTGATCGAGCCGGCCTTCCGCAAGCGCTTCGTGGAGGATCAGGAGGGCCTGTTCGCCGAGTCCGATCTCACCGAGGAGGAGAAGGACCTCATCCGCCGCCGCGACTGGATCGGCATGATCCACTATGGCGTGATCTTCTTCATGCTGGAGAAGATGGCCGCCGTGCTCGGCATCGGCAATATCGACGTCTACGCCGCCTTCCGCGGCCTCTCGGTGCCCGAGTTCCAGAAGACCCGCAACGCGGCGATCACTTATTCGGTGGCGGGCAAGCAATAGGCAGCTCAGCGGGGACAAGGCCATCGCGAGAGACCTTCCGCGCCGATATCCAGTGCTCCTGCGAAGGCAGGAGCCCAGGGCGCATGAGCCGTCCCTAACCGCCCTGGGCTCCTGCTTTCGCAGGAGCACGAGCCGGCTCAAACTCGCTTGCCTTCCCGGCAATGCCACCTTCCGTCCCGCTATCGCCCTTGATATGCCGCGACGAACAGCAGGGAGAGGATGCCGGCCCATGAGTTCGAATCTCGCATGACCGCGAACGACGACGCGCAACGCAGCCTCGCCTCCCCGCCCCACGCCCGCCGCCACGAGCTGATCGTCCTCCTCATCCTCGCGCTGGTCAACGGCGTGGTGGCGCTGGACCGGCTGGCGGTCAATTTCCTCTCGCCCTACATCATCGCCGATTTCGGCCTCACCAACACCCAGCTCGGCCTGCTCTCCTCGGCGCTCTCGGGCGCGATCTCGGTCTCGGGCCTGCTCTTCGCCGCGCTGGCCGACCGGACGGGCAAGCAGAAGACCATCCTCGTCTGGATGCTCGTCGCCTTCTCGCTCATGTCCGGCGGCGCGGGCATCGCGCTCGGCTTCGCGACCCTGTTCCTCGCCCGCCTGCTGCTGGGCGTGACCGAGGGACCGCTGGTGCCGCTCGCCCAGACGATCATGGGCGCGGCCTCGGCGCCGCAGCGGCGCGGGCTCAACATGGGCGCGATGCAGATCGGCGGCGCCTTCCTGATCGGCGCCATGCTCGGCCCGGTGATCGCCGTGCAGGCCGCCGAGCGGATCGGCTGGCAGGCGACCTTCTTCCTGAGCGCGCTGCCCGGCCTCGCCTGCGCGCTGCTCGTCGCGCTGTTCGTGCGCCAGCCCGGCCTCGCCGGCCTGCGCGGCCCGGCGGCGCAGGCGCGCCAGCCCGCCCCGCCCTCGATCCGCACCGTGCTGCGCGCCCGCAACCTGCGCCTCTCCATGGCCATCGCCGCGCTGTTCACCGCCTGGATCACCATCCAGAACGTGTTCCTGCCGCGCTATCTCACCGAGCAGATGGGCTATGACCGGCAGGCGATGGCGCTGCTGCTCAGCCTCTCCGGCCTCGGCGGGCTGATCGGCGGCATCCTCATCCCGGCGCTGTCCGACCGGTTCGGCCGCAAGCCCATGACCATCCTCGCCGGCTTCGGCTCGGTGCTGGTGCCGCTGGCGCTGCTCGCCGTCGCGAGCGACGCCGTGCTGCTCGGCGCGGCCATGGCGATCGGCGGACTGACCGTGGGCTGCGCGCCGCTGGTCTGCGCGATCATCCCTTCCGAAAGCGTCGATCCCACGCGCGTGACGACGGCGGTGGCGCTCTCCATGTGCACCGCCGAGCTGGTCGGCGGCGTGCTCTCACCGCCTGTCGCGGGCTGGGCGGCCGACCTGTGGGGCTTGCGCGCGGTTTTCTGGCTGGACATCGCCCTCGCGATCGCCTGCGGCCTGCTCGCCATGGCGCTGCGGGAGACGCGGGCGCGGGAATAGGAAAGTCTCCCTCCTTGCCGCTCGTCCAGATGAAGCTCGTGCTCCTGCGAAGGCAGGAACCTTGGTTAGTTCCCTCTGACGACCTCTTTCGCTCGAAAGCGCCTGCTCAGCCCTGCGCAGCACCCGCCGAATAGAGCACCGGCCATTCCCATGCGCCGCGGCAGACCGGCATCGCCCGCGCTTCGGTCAGGCGGAAGAGATCGCCGTCCCACTTGTAGGTCTCGGCCGTGCCGCAATCGCCCAGGCCCCGCCCCTTGGCGAAGCTGGAAAGCTCGCGCTTCACCGGGTTCCAGCGGGCGTTGACGATGAGCGGCGGCGTGCCGGGATCGCCGGTGAACCCCGGCGCATGGTCGAAGCGGGCGATGCGGAACTGCCAGTGACCCGGCCCGCCGCTCCCAATCAGCGGCACCGCGCTCACATTATAGGCGCCGGCATTGCAGGGCAGCAGCACCAGCGCATGGGCGCCGTCCAGATCGTGCGTCTCCAGCGGATAGTCGTTCTCGAGCCGTCCTTCGCACACGGCGAGGCGGCGCGCGGCGGTCTGCTCCTCCGGCGTCAGCGCCGGGGGCGGCGCATCGGATGCGACCGCCCCGCCGGCCGTGACGACCGGCTCGGGCGGCACGGGCCGCGCCATGTCGGGCCGGGCATCGCCGATGGCCGCCAGCGCGCCCTGGCTGCCCACCCGGCCCTGCTGCTCGTCCATGTAGCGCAGCGCATCGGGCAGGCCGCGCAGCGAGGGCGCGTCGATCACCCGCTGCTTCTCGCGCAACTCGAAGGCGTAGCTGCTGCCGAGCGTGCGGATCATCGCCACCGCCTCCGGGCCGGTGATCTCGATCGTGTCGCCCCGCACCTTGATGCGCTTCAGCGGGTTGTTGTCCGCGATGAGGTCGATCTTGCCGCGCAGTTGATCGGCCGCGATCAGCCGCAGCAGCCCGGCGCCCTCGGGGCCGCCCGCCCGCTGGATCGTCACCAGCACGCTATAGGCCGTGCCGGCGCCTTCCGGCACCAGCGAGACGGCGCTGCAGCTCAGCCGGTTGTCGCAGCCCACCGCCCAGTCCTCGAAGATCTGCAGGCGGCCGATCGCCGGCTCGCCTGGATTGACGACCGGCGGCGGCGCGACCGCCTGTCCGGGCGCGGCACCCGCGAGCGGCGGCGGCTCCGGCAGGGGCGCGTCATCCTCCTGCGCCGCGAGCGGCAGGGCCAGGGCAGTCAGAACGGCGAACGCGCCGACCCGTGCAGTCAGGGCGACAAAGCTTGTCATCGCGCCCCTCATAATGCAGTTGCGGGCAATGGTGTAGAGCCAAGCTGCAATGCGGCGACAGGCCGCAGGAGGATGTGAAAATGCGCAAGATCGGCGTGATCGGGGCCGGCCAGATGGGCGCCGGCATCGCCCATGTTTCCGCGCAGGCGGGCTATGACGTGCTGCTGCGCGACGTGGACCTCGCACGTGCGGAAGCGTGCAAGGCGGGCATCGCCAAGCGGATGGCCCGCGCCGTGGACGGCGGCAAGATGACGGCGGACGAAGCCGAGGCGGCGCTGGCGCGCATCGCGCCGCTCGCCGATCTGGCGCCCTTCGCGGACTGCGACCTGGTGATCGAGGCCGCCACCGAGCGCGAGGAGATCAAGCGCGCCATCTTCGCCGATGTGAGCGCCGTGCTGGGCGAGCGCGCCGTCCTCGCCTCCAACACCTCTTCCATCCCGATCACGCGCCTCGCCCAGGCGAGCAAGGACCCGGCGCGCTTCATCGGCGTGCATTTCTTCAATCCGGTGCCTGTGATGGGCCTCATCGAGGTGATTCGCGGCCTCGCCACCGCGCCGGAGACAGTCAGCGCCGTGGAGGCCTTTGCCCGGATGCTCGGCAAGGAAGTCGTCCACGCCTTCGATGCGCCCGGCTTCGTCGTCAACCGCGTGCTGATGCCGATGCTCAACGAGGCGATCTTCGCGCTGGGCGAGGGCGTCGCCAGCGTGGCGGACATCGACACCGCCATCCGCCTCGGCCTCAATCACCCGATGGGGCCGCTAACCCTCGCGGATTTCGTGGGTCTGGACACCTGCCTGGAGATCTGCCGCGTGCTGTACACGAGCACCGGCGATCCCAAGTTCCGGCCCGCCCCGCTGCTCGTCAAATATGTCGAGGCGGGCTGGTATGGCCGCAAGACCGGCAAGGGCTTCTACGATTATTCCGGTCCCGAGCCGGTGCCGACCCGTTGAGGGACAGGGGCGGCGGGGATTGGCGGCGAACCGCCTTTCCATCCGCCGCCGATCTGCTACGCTCCTCCAAGGAGCCGCGCGACAAGCGGCCCGATGGAGAGGCTATGCATAATCGACTGACCGACAGCCAGCAGGTCCAGCTGGCCCTTGATTCGATCGGCATGCGCCAGCGCGGCACCGCAGTAGGGCTGCTGCAGCTCTGCAAGGAACTGCTCGACGCGGGCGTGCTGGAGGAGGATGCCGTCACCCGCATCCGCGAGGCGATCGTCGAGGACGTCGCCCTCAACTGCCCCCGCACCCTGCCCGTGGCGGAGTATCAGTGCATGGTGCGCGAGCGGCTGAATTCGATCCTCGCCCGGCCGAAAGGCGCGCCGATCATGCAGGAGGGCATGCCGGCGCATTAGAGGTTTTCCGATCCGGATGGACCAGTGCTCCCGCGAAGGCAGGCGCAGTTGACCAGCTCCATCAAGGCCGGGACGGCTCTGTCTTGCGATTATGCCTGAGCTGCAAGGGAACGAACCGCTTCAGCCCGCGCGCGCCTTCGCGGCCGCCTGGATGAAGCGGAACACCTCGGCATCGAAGCCGGGATCGGCCTGCCCCTCGCCCATGCCCTGCCATTCCTCAATCCGCTCGTAGAAGCGCGTGGTCGCCGCCTGCATCGCCGGCGTCGCGGCATCGGTGAAGGGCTGGAGCAGCGCCTGCCATTCCGCAAGGAAATCCTGCGCCCGGTCACCGGCCGGGTCGAGCGGCAAGGCGGCCTTGATGCGATCGCCGAGGGTCTTCCATCGCGCCGAATAGGCCGCCTGATCGAAATCGGCCGGCACCTTGTGCATCGCCTCAGCGAAATCGGCCTTCTCCGCATCGCTGAAATAGCGGGACGTCACCGCGTCCCATGCATCCTTCGTCATCAGTCTTTCTCCAGCAAGGATCAGCGAGCAGAAGGTCGCGGCATCGATGGGCTCGCTGCGATCGACGCGGGACAGGATGGCGCCGAGCAATTTGCGGGCGGTCTCGATCTCCGCCGCCTGCGCGCGCAGGGCTTCCAGTTGCGCCGCCACGAGCGCACGCAGGTCGACCCGGCCGCCGACGGTCAGCCGCTGAATCTGCGCGAGGCTGAGGCCGGCGCGCTTGAGTGCCAGAATCTGGTGCACGCGCTCCAGCTCCGCCGGGCCATAATGGCGCCGGCCCGAAGCGGTGCGCAGCGGCGCAAGCAGCCCGCGCGCCTCATAGAAGCGCAGGGCGCGGGCGGTCAGGCCGGTGCGGCGCGCCACTTCGGCGATGTCGAGCGATTCGGTCATGCCCTCTTGTGCCAGTTGACTCAGCGTCAACTTCAAGAGGTTTTCGGCGGCGGCGCCCCGGCCGCCCTCACCTCACAAGTTGAGCATCAGCCCCGCAAGCGCCGCGCTCATCAGATTGGCGAGGCTGCCGGCGATCAGCGCCTTGATGCCCAGCTTGGCGATCATCGGCCGCTGGTTGGGAGCGAGGTTGCCGGTCACCGCCATCTGGATGGCGATGGACGAGAAGTTGGCGAAGCCGCACAGCGCGAAGGTGGCGATGGCGATGGTGGAGGGCGAGAGCGCGCCCTGCGCCTGCCCCAGCTCGATATAGGCCACGAACTCATTGAGCACGACCTTGGTGCCGAACAGGCCGCCGGCCACCTGCGCCTCGGTCCAGGGGATGTTGAGCAGCAGCATGACCGGCGCGAAGATCTTGCCGAGCAGCATCTGGAAGCTGAGGTCGGGATAGCCGAACCAGCCGCCGATGCCGCCCAGCAGCCCGTTGGCCAGCGCCACCAGCGCCACGAAGGCCAGCACCATCGCGCCCACCGCCACGGCGAGCTTGACGCCGGTCTGCGCGCCCTGCGCGGCGGCCATGATGATGTTGGCCGGCTTCTCCTCGTCATGGCTCGCTTCCGGCATCGGCTCGCCGGGCGTGCCCTCCGGCAGCAGCGCCGCCGGGCCGCGCCCGCTGATCCGGCCGTGAGGCAGGTGCACGTCGCCTTCGTCTCCGGGTTCGAGCGGCAGCTCGCCCTGCACCGGCACGCGCTCGTCCGGCATGATGATCTTGGCCATCAGGATGCCGCCCGGCGCCGCCATGAAGCTCGCCGCCAGCAGATAGTCGATCTTGATGCCCATGGAGGCATAGGCCGCCAGGATGGTGCCGGCGACGCCCGCCATGCCGCTGGTCATCACGGTGAAGAGCTGCGGCGGGGTGAGGCCCGCCAGATAGGGCCGGATGACGAGCGGGCTCTCACTCTGGCCCACGAAGATGTTCGCCGCCGCGCACAGGCTCTCCACCTTGGAGACGCCGGTCACCTTCTCGATCGCGCCGCCCACCCAGCGCACGATCTGCTGCATGATGCCGAGATAGTAGAGGATCGAGACGAGGCTGGCGAAGAAGATGATGACCGGCAGCGCCGCGATGGCGAAGCTGGTGCCGCCGATATCGGGCCGGGCGAGCGGGCCGAAGATGAAGTCCGTGCCCGCCTGCGCATAATGCAGCAGGTTGGAGACGCCCTGCGACATGCCGGCGATGACCGCCTTGCCCGCCGGCACATAGAGCACGAGCAGCGCGATGCCCGCCTGCAGCGCGAAGGCCGAGGCGACGACGCGGGGGCGGATGGCGCGGCGGTTGCTGGAGAGCAGGACGGCGATGGCGAGGATGGCGACGATGCCGCCGAGGCCGATGACGATGGGCATGGATGAAAAGGCTTGTCCCCCTGGGCGTCGACCCTTCGCCGCGCCTGGCGGGGGTCACTTATACAGCGGCGGGGCGCGGCGGCAATGCGGCGTGTGGGATGGCCGTGGGACGCGGCGTCTCGGGTCGGCCCTGCGCGGCGGCGTGAGCTCTCCCCGCGCCGCGCAACCCCGCCGGGCCGAGACGAGCCGGAGAGCCGCCACGCCCTCTTGGGTCTAGGCCGGATAAGATGGAATCAGTGCTCCTGCCTTCGCGGGAGCACTGATTCCACCGGCTCTAGCTCGCCGCCGGTTTCAACAGGTCCAGCACCGCCGCGGTCATCGCGGTCGCGCCGGTGACGATGGCCGGCTCCGGCAAGATCTTGAAGGTGGGTGAATGGTGCGAGGAGACCGCCAGCCCGCCATTCTCCGCCGCGTCGAGCGCCTCCTGCGCGGTGCCGCCCACGGAGAAATAATAGCCTTTGACGCCGGTCTCGGGCGTCACGAAATAGGCGAAATCCTCCGCGCCCATCGCCTTCTGCTCATAGGGCGTGACGACCCCGGCGCCGAGCGCATCGGCGAGCGCTGCGTTGAGGCGGTGCGCCAGCGCCGGATCATTGGCGGTGACCGGCGTGGTCTCGACCACATTAACGGTCGGCATCCGGTCCTGCGGCATGCCGTTCAATTCCGCCACGCTGCGCACCACGCGCCTGATACCCTCGATCAGCTCGTCACGCTCCGCCTGGGTGTTGGCGCGCACCGTGACTTCCAGCTTCGCTTCCTCCGAGATGATATTGTGCTTGGAGCCGGCATGGAAACTGCCCACGGTGATGACGCCCGGCTCCAGCGGCGGCCGCTCGCGGCTGATGAGGCCCTGCAGCGCGATCACGATCTGCGAGCCCATATAGACCGGGTCCTTGCCCATATGCGGGGCGGCGCCGTGCGCGCCGATGCCGGGGATGATGATGTCCACCGCGTCGGCCGAGCTGTATTGCGTGCCTTCCGCCGCCGCGATCGTGCCCGCCGCGCGCGAGGAATCCACATGCCAGGCCAGCGCATAGTCGGGCTTGGGGAAGCGCTCGTAGAGCCCGTCCTTGAGCATGGCGAGCGCGCCGCCGATCCGCTCCTCGGCCGGCTGGGCGATGAACACCACCGTGCCCTGCCAGCGGTCCTTCATGGCGGCAAGCTGGCGGGCGGTGGCGATGAGGCCGGTGATGTGCGTGTCGTGCCCGCAGGCGTGCATGACCGGCTTCTCGATGCCGTCGATATCCTCCTGATGCGCCGTGCTGGCCATCGGCAGGCCGGAATGCTCCTCGATCGGCAGCCCGTCCATGTCCGCGCGGACCAGCACCGTGGGACCGGCGCCGTTCGCCAGCACGCCGACGACGCCGGTGCCGCCCACATGCTCCGTCACCACGATGCCTGGAATGGCCCGCAGCGCCGCCGCCATCTTGCCGGCGGTGCGCGTCTCGCGGAAGGACAGCTCGGGATTACGGTGGAAATCCTCCCACATGGCGCCCAGGTCGCGCGCATAGTCGGCGCGGATGGCGGCGGCATAATCGGGTTCGGCAAGAGCCGGCTGGGCAGCCAGCAGCGCGAGCAGGACGGCCGGAACGATAGGACGCATGTCGGTGATCTCCCCCTGTTTAGGCGCAAGCCTATCGCCGGATCGGGCGGGAGGCCACAGGGATTTGTCCTTCCCATGGCTCCCTCCATCCGTTCGCTTCGAGCGAAGGGTCGAGCAAACCGAACGGCAATGCGGGGAGAGACGCACGGTCCGCGCCGCCACTTCCCCAGCGCCATCAAAGCCGATATGACCCCGCCATGTCAGCCTCCCCGCCGCCGGCCGCCGCCGCGCCCGCCCGCATCTCCACCTCGCTCTTCTTCCTCGCCGTCTTCTATGGCGGCATGGTCTGCATCGCCGGCGTGCTGGGCAACAAGCAGGTGTCGCTGGGGCCGCTCTCGGCGGTCGGGCCGCTGCTCGGGCTGGGGCCGCTGGCGGTGGAGGCGGGCATCTTCGCCTTCCTGCTGCTGGTGGTGGTGTCGAGCGCCGTCGCCGAGCTGCACGGCCGCGCGATCGCCAACCGGCTCGTCCAGTTCGGCTTCGTGCCGCTGATCGTCTCGATCCTGCTCTCGGTGGTCGTCCTCGCCATCCCGCCCGCACGGGACATGGCGCCCGACCGCCAGGCCGCCTTCGCCATGATGATGGGCGGCACGCCGCGCATCTGGGCAGGCGGCATCATCGCCTACGGCATCTCGCAGACGCTCAACGTCACCCTCTTCGCCGCTCTCAAGGGCCGTGAGGGCAGCCGCATGCTCTGGCTGCGCGCCGCCATCGCCTCCATGCTCTCGCAGATCGTCGACACCTTGCTGTTCGTGACCATCGCGTTCCTCGGCGTCTTCCCCATCACCGAGCTGCTGGTGGGCCAGATGATCGCCAAGGTGCTGCTCTCCGCGATCCTCGTGCCCCCGCTGATCTACCTGTTCGTGAGCCTCGGGCGGCGGCTGGATGGCTGAGAGCGCGGAACATCTCGTCTCCGTTCGCCCTGAGTAGCCACTGAGCCTGTCGAAGTGGCGTATCGAAGGGCTGTGCGCGATGCTTCGATACGGGCCTTCGCTACGCGCCTCACGGCGCTACTCAGGCCCTACTCAGCACGAACGGGGATGAGCGCCCGCCATTATCTCTCACCCCCTCCATTCTTGCGCCCTCCCCCCAACGCGCCTATGCGCCCGCGCATGACCACCGACCGCTACGCTCCCGACCCCGCCCTGCTCGCCAAGGCCGAGACGCTCACCGAGGCGCTGCCCTATATGCAGCGCTATGCCGGCGAGACCTTCGTCGTGAAATATGGCGGCCATGCCATGGGCGATCCCGAGGCGGCGCGCGACTTCGCCGAGGATGTGGTCCTCATGAAGATGGTCGGCATCAATGTCGTCGTCGTGCATGGCGGCGGGCCGCAGATCGGCGCGATGCTCAAGAAGCTCGGCGTCGAGAGCCGGTTCGTGAACGGCCTGCGCGTCACCGACGCGGAGACCGCGCAGATCGCCGAGATGGTCCTCGCCGGCTCGATCAACAAGGAGATCGTCGGCTGGATCGCGGGCGCGGGCGGCCGCGCGGTCGGCATCTCGGGCAAGGATGGCGGCCTCGTGCTGTGCGAGAAGGTGGGCGGCACGCGCGCGCCCGATCCCAACAGCGGCATCGAGCGGCATGTCGACCTCGGCTTCGTCGGCGATCCGGTGAAGGTGGACCGGCGCATCCTCGATTCGCTCTCGCGCGACGGCATCATCCCGGTGGTGGCGCCGGTGGGCATCGGCGCGGACGGCCACACCTACAATGTGAACGCGGACACCATGGCCGGCGCCATCGCCGCCGAGCTGGGCGCCAAGCGCTTCTTCCTGCTCACCGACGTGCCGGGTGTGCTCAGCAAGGAGAAGGAGCTGCTCTCCGACCTCGATCCCGCCCGCATCGGGGGACTTGTGGCGGACGGCACCATCTCGGGCGGCATGATCCCCAAGGTGGAGACCTGCGTGAGGGCGGTCGAGGGCGGCGTGAACGCGGCGGTCATCCTGGACGGGCGCGTGCCGCATGTGATGCTGCTGGAGATCTTCACCCGGCAGGGCGCGGGCACGCTGGTACATTTGTAAGGGACGCCGGATTCCAAACAGCGTTCGCCCTGAGCAGGGGCTGAGCGAAGTCGAAGCCCCGTATCGAAGGGGCCTGCCCGCGCCAAGGCCCTTCGATACGCCATGTCGACGAGCGCAATGGCTACTCAGGACGAACGGGACGTTTGTCGAACGGATGCGCGCCATCACCCCAACGCCCTTGCCCCCGCCATCTCCGCTGGGTTAGACGCCCTCCAGCCCCCAATTTGCACAGGACCCCTCATGGCCACTGCCCTCATCCAGACGCTGGCGATCCTGCTCGACGTGGCCTGGTGGATCATCATCATCCAGGCGATCCTGAGCTGGCTGATCGCGTTCAACGTCATCAACACCAGCAACGACATCATCCGCAGCATCTGGATCGCGCTCGACCGGCTCACCGAGCCGCTCTACCGGCCGATCCGCCGCGTCATGCCGGACCTGGGGGCGCTCGACCTCTCGCCGATGGTGGTGCTGCTCATCATCATCATCCTGCGCGGTCCCGTGCTCGGCGCGCTCGCCCGCGCGACGCTGACGATGTGAGCGGGCCGGTCCGCCGTGACGGCGCGGACCTGTTCGTCGCCATCCGCCTGACGCCCCGCGCCGCCAGTGCCAGACTGGGCGGCGGGTTCACCGATTCGGCCGGCCAGTGCTGGCTGCAAGCCGCCGTCACCGCGCCGCCGGACAAGGGAAAGGCCAATGCCGCCCTCATCGATCTGCTCGCCCGGCGGATCGGCATGCCCCGCTCGTCGATTTTGCTGGAGGCGGGCGACACCAACAGGCTAAAGCGCCTGCGGATTGCGGACTGCACGCCAGCGATCGAACAGCTTTTGAGAGCAATCGCCAGCGAGGAGCGGACAGACAGATGACCCTGGGCAAGATTATCGACGGCAAGGCATTCGCGGCCAAGGTGCAGGAGAAGGTCGCGGACGGCGTCGCCAAATTCACCGGCAAGGTGGGCCGCAAGCCCGGCCTCGCCGTCGTCCTGGTCGGCGAGGACCCGGCGAGCGCGGTCTATGTGCGCTCCAAGGGCAAGATGACCGTCCAGCTCGGCATGGAGAGCTTCGAGTTCAAGCGCCCGGCCAATATCAGCCAGGACGAGCTGATGGAACTGGTCGAGGAGCTGAACGGCGATCCGCGCGTGGACGGCATCCTCGTGCAGCTGCCGCTGCCCGGGCATCTCGACGAGCAGGCGGTGGTGAACGCCATCAATCCGGACAAGGATGTGGACGGCCTTACCCCGATCAGCTCCGGCCGGCTGGCGCTGGGCCTGCCCGGCCTCGTGCCCTGCACGCCGCTCGGCAGCCTCATGCTGCTCAAGGACGAGCTGGGCGACCTCTCCGGCAAGTCCGCCGTGGTGATCGGCCGCTCCATCCTCGTCGGCAAGCCCATGGCGCAGCTGCTGCTCGGTGAGAACTGCACCGTCACCATCGCGCACAGCCGCACCAAGGACCTCGCCAGCGTGGTCCATCAGGCGGATATCGTCGTGGCGGCGGTCGGCCGGCCGGAAATGGTGAAGGGCGACTGGATCAGGCCCGGCGCGACCGTGATCGACGTGGGCATCAACCGCGTGCCGGCGCAGGAGGAGGGCAAGACCCGTCTGGTCGGCGATGTCGACACTGCCGGCGCCATGCCGCATGTCGCGGGCATCACGCCGGTGCCGGGTGGCGTCGGCCCGATGACCATCGCCGTGCTGATGCGCAACACGCTGGCGGCCGCGCATATGCGCGAGGGCCTGCCCGCGCCCGAGGGGCTTTGATCGCCCGGCGGCTCATCCTGGCGGCCGGCGCGCTCGCCTGCTGCGCGACGCTCGCCGCCGCCCAGCAGCGCGGGGGCGGCCGCATGGCGGTGCGCCCCGGCGCCAATCCCAGCGCGATCGTCTCGGCGGAGCTGGCCTTCGCCCGGATGGCACGCGAGCGGGGCCAGTGGGCCGCCTTCCGCGAGACGGCGGACGAGGACGCGATCCTCTTCATGCCCGGCCCGGTCAATGCGCGCGCCTGGCTCAGGAACCGGCCCGAGCCGGCGCAGGCGCTGAGCTGGGCGCCGCGCGCCGTCTATGTCTCCTGCGACGGCGTCTATGCCGTCTCGACCGGCCCCTGGACGCATCCGGGCGGCGCGAGCGGCACCTTCATCACGCTCTGGCGCCGCCAGCGCAACGGCAGCTTCAAATGGGTGATCGATTTCGGCGACGACACGCCTTACCCGGCCGATGGCGGCGATGACCTGCTGATCGACGGCAAGGTAGCCGATTGCCCGGCCCGCGGCCCCGGTGGCGGCGGCGGCGGGATGGACCGGCGCGACGATCCGGCGCGGCTTCCCGTCGTCGCCATCCCCGACCCGCCGCCCGCCAGCGGCGAGGGCCAGTCGCACGACGGCTCGCTGCGCTGGCGCTGGTCGAGCGGGCCGGCCGAGCGCCATCTCATCGTCACCATGCGCTACCAGCAGGAGGAGCGGACCGTGATCGACCGGACCGTCGCGATAACCGCGCCATGATGGAGCTGTTCCTTTCCGCCTTCGTCACGCTGTTCGTGGTGATCGATCCGCCCGGCTGCGCGCCGATCTTCTATGGGCTCACCGCCCAGGCCAGCGCCGTCCAGCGCCGCCGCATGGCGATCCGCGCGGTGGTCGTCTCTACCTTCATCCTGGTCGGCTTCGCCGCGGTGGGCGAGGATCTGCTGCGCGCGCTCGGCATCAGCATGTCGGCCTTCCGCATCGCCGGCGGCATCATGCTGTTCGTCATCGCTATCGACATGGTGTTCGAGAAACGCACCCAGCGCCGCGAAGACCGCGCGCAGAAGATCAGGGAGACGCCCGAGATCGAGGATGTCTCGATCTTCCCCATGGCCATGCCGATGATCGCCGGCCCCGGCTCCATCGCCACGGTGATGCTGCTGATGGCGCGCGCCCACGGGCCGGAAGCGAACATCGTCGTGTTCGCCGCGCTGGCCGCCAACCTGCTCCTCATGCTCGCCGCGCTGCTGGCGATCGGTCCGATCATGCGGGTGTTCGGCGGCCAGGTGGAAGCGGTCATCACGCGCCTGCTCGGCGTGATCCTCGCCGCGCTGGCCGTCCAGTTCGTGCTCGACGGGCTGGAGGGGAGCATTTTCTAACCCGCCTGCTCCCCTCCTCTTCGGGGGAGGGGCCGGGGGTGGGGCCTTGCGCAGCCGCGCTGCGCTTGATTGCCAACCCCCACCCCAACCCCTCCCCTTCAGGGGAGGGGCTTATGTTGCGCTATTCAATCAACGCTGAAAATCAGCTCGCGCCTTCCACCGCCGGCACGATCTTGATCTCGACGCGGCGGTTCTGCGCCTTGCCCTCGGGCGTCTCGTTGCTGGCGATGGGCCGCATCTCGCCATAGCCCATGGTCGCCACGCGCACCGGGTCGATGCCGCGGCCGGAGAGATAGCTCGCGACCGATTGCGCGCGCCGCTCGGACAGCGCCTGATTGTAGGATTCCGTGCCGTCCGAATCGGTGTAGCCCAGCACGTCGATCATCGTCTTGGGATATTGCGAGAGGGTCGATGCCACCTCGTTCAGCGTGCCCTGGAACTGCGGCTGGATGGTCGACTGGTTGGTGGCGAAGGTGATGCCGGACGGCATGCGCAGCAGCAGCTCGTCGCCCTCGCGCACCACGTCCACGCCGGTGCCGGCGGTCTGCTCGCGCAGCTTGCGCTCCTGCGCATCCATATAGGCGCCCACGCCCGCACCGGCGAGCGCGCCGATGCCCGCGCCGACGATCTTCTCGGTGCGGTCATGCCGCCCGCCGACCAGATCGCCCAGCAGATAGCCGCCCAGCGCGCCGCCCACGCCGCCGATGGCCGCCTTGGAAATCCTGCGGTTCCCCGTCTCGGGATCCGTTACGCAGCCCGACAGCGTCAGCGCGGCCAGCGCGCCGGCGAGGGCCAGTCTTTGCGGTGTGCCCAGCATCATGTTCGTCTCCCAATCGTCTCACTCTGTTCAGAATAGCACATAGCCACGGGGCCATGCAGGGTCTTTAATGACGAGCCGGGCTGATCGTTCCCTGAACGGCCCTGCGGGACCGGCGCACGCCCCGATGCTCCCTCAAATGCTCCCCATTGTCGAAACCCGCAAAAAACAGCTAAGGAGGCGCCTCACCATGAACGCTCCCCCCCCGCTACCCGCCTTCCCCTGGCTCGACGTCGCCATCGTGCTGGCCCTCGTCGCGCTCAACGGCCTGTTCGCCATGTCCGAGCTGGCCATCGTCTCCGCCCGCCGGCCGCGCCTGCAGGCAATGGCCAAGGCCGGCAAGCGCGGCGCGAAGACGGCGCTGGAGCTGAGCGCGGACCCCGGCCGCTTTCTCTCCACCGTGCAGATCGGCATCACCGGCATCGGCGTGCTGGCCGGCGCCTTCTCGGGCGAGAAGCTGGGCGGGCCGTTCGGGCAGATTCTCGCGGCCGCCTTCGGGCTCGATGCCAATCTGGCCGAGAATATCGGCTTCACCATCGCCATCGTGCTGACCACCTATGTGTCGCTCATCATCGGCGAGCTGGTGCCCAAGCAATATGCGCTCCGCAATCCGGAGCCGATCGCCGCGCTGGTGGCGCCCGCCATGGCCGGCCTGGCGCGCGTGACGGCGCCGCTGGTGTGGCTGCTCGAAGGCTCCAGCCGCTTCATCTTCCGCCTGTTCCGCATGAAGGAGGATTCGCCCGATCATGTGACGGCGGAGGAATTGCAGCTCATCGTCGCCGAGGCCTCGCGCCAGGGCGTGATCGAGGAGAGCGAGCGGGCGATCATCTCCGGCGTCGTGCGCCTCGCCGACCGGCCGGTGCGCGAGGTGATGACGCCGCGCACCGAGGTCGACTGGCTGGATGCCGACGCCGCCCCGGACGCGCTGCGCGAGACGCTGCTGGAGACGCCGCACACCCGCCTGCCGGTGGCGCAGGGCAGCGTGGAGGACATCATCGGCGTCGTGCAGGCGCGCGACGTGATGAGCGCGCTGTTCCGGGGCGAGACGCTGGACCTGCGCGCGCTGATGCGCCCGGTCTCCATCGTGCCCGATCAGGTCGACGCCATGGACGCGCTCAATCGCCTGCGCGAGGCGGACGTGCCGATGGTCATGGTCCATGACGAATATGGCCATTTCGAGGGCATCGTGACCCCGGCCGACCTGCTCTCCGCCATCGCCGGCGAGTTCGCCTCCGACCTCGACCTCTACGATGCGCCGATGGTCACCGAGCGCGAGGACGGCTCGCTGCTCGTCTCCGGCCAGATGTCCATCGACAGCCTGGCCGAGCGCATCGAGCTCGCCCTGCCCGAGGACCGCGACTACGCCACCGTCGCCGGCTTCGCCCTCGCCGTGCTGCGCCGCCTGCCCGAGGAAGGCGAGCATTTCAGCGAACAGGGCTGGCGCTTCGAGATCGTCGACATGGACGGCCGCAAGATCGACAAGCTGCTGGTGGCGGCGGAGCCGGGCTGAGGGGGCGTCCGAGCGTCCCCAAGGTTTGTCCGGTTCATTGAACAGGCATGAGCTCCTGCGAAGGCAGGAGCCCAGGGCGGCTAGGAACCGCTCATGCGCCCTGAGCTCCTGCCTTCGCAGGAGCACGACCCAATTCAAGCAAGCCCGCCCCTACACCCCCGCCCCAGCTCCAGATGCAGGAACTGGTTGAAATCGCTCGCCGCATAGTCTCCGAAGGCCGGGCCGGGCGCGAATCCCCGTTGGCGATAGAGCGCCAGCGCCGGCTCGAAGGCGGCGCCGCTGCCTGTCTCCAGCGAGAGGCGTGCAAGCCCCTCGGTCCGCGCCGCCGCGATCAGATGCGCCAGCAGCGCCCGCGCCACGCCCTTGCCCAGATAGTCGGGATGGGTGCGCATCGACTTGATCTCGCCGGTGCCGCCGCCGAGCCGCTGCAACGCGGCCATGCCGGCCAGTGCCGCGCCATCCCATGCGCCCCACAAGGTGAGGCCGGGCTTCTCATAACCGCCAAGGTCCAGCGCGAAGACCTGTTCCGGCGGAGAATGATCCCGCATGCCGCGCAGATGCAGCGCGATCAGCGCGCGAACGGGCGCCAGCGCGGTCGTGACCGGCTCGATCCGCAACGCCCCGGTCCTGCCCATGCGCGTCAGAGATGGCCGTAGCGCTGCTTGAACGTCTCCATGTCGCCGGCGGCGAGCAGCCGGGCCTGGGCGATCCACTCGTCGCGGATGATGCGACCCTTGAACTCGCCGAGGCTGGCGTCGATCGCCTCGATATCCTCGGGCATCCAGCTGGCGATCTGCGCGAAGCGGTCGATGCCCAGGCTGCGCAGCAGCGCGTCGATCTGGGGACCGATCCCCTTGATGAGCATGAGGTCATCCGACGGCCCGGCAGCCATGCGCGCCGGCTCCACGGGCTCGTCCAGCTCGGCGAAGGTCGCGGGCGCTTCGGCCGCCTCCGCCTCATAGTCCCGCACCCAGTCCGGCGTCTCGGTGGCCGGGATTTCCTCGGCGGGCGCCGCATCGCGCGGCGGCCATGCGAGCGGCTTTTCCTCCTCGACGAGATCGAGCGGCGCGCGCCACCAGCCCCAGGTCCACCAGGCCGTGAGCAGGCCGATCAACACCGCGATGACGAGGCCGAACCAGTAATGGGCGATGAGCGCGATCATGGCTTGCCTCCCTGCCCTGCCGTCAGCGCCGCCAGATCACCGCGCCGACACCCAGGCCGATCGCATAGGCGACGAGGAAGATCAGGATGGTTTCGATCGCGAGCGGCATCAGGCGCCTCCCCCGGTGACGGTGAAGCTGATCCGGCGATTGGCCGGATCGGCGGCGTTGGTGGCGGGCAGCGGCCTGGTGGAGCCATAGCCCCGCGCCGTCACCGCGCCCGCCGGCACGCCCTGCTCGACCAGCGCCGCGCGCACGCGCTCGGCGCGCTCCCGCGACATGGCGGCATTCACCGCCTCGCTGCCGCTGGCGTCGGTATGGCCGCCGATGACCAGCGCATAGCCGCGGCAGGGCTTGAGCGCCGCCGCCACATCCGCGATCATCCGGCGCGACTGCGGATTGAGCCAGGCGCTGCCCGACCGGAAACTCATCACCCGGCCGCCCAGCGCCTTGTCCACCCCGCCCTGGCACGGCCCCGGCTGCGCTGCGGCGGCGGCGGCCGCCGCCGGAGCGGGCTTGGGCGCGGGCGTAGCCGATGGCGTGGGCGTGGGGGTCGGCGACGGCGTCGCCGCCGGGGCGGGTGGCGATGGTTGCGCCGGCGCTGGCTCGGCCGCGTTCACGGCATTCGCGGGCGGCGGGACGGACCCGCCGGCATCCGCGAGCGCCTCGCGCCCGCCATCCCACATCGCGCCGGCGCTGCCCCGTAGCGTGCGCAGCAGGCGGACCGCATCGGCCTGCCGCTCCTGCGGGACGTCACCGGAGAGGTGCGCCACGCGGGCATAGGGGCTATCCGGAAAACTCACCTTGACGTCGCCCAGCCCCTTCGTGGCCAGAACGGCGCGCGCATGCTCCTGAAGCTGCGCCATGAAGGATGCACCCATGCCCATCGGCCCATGCGCGACGAGGGCGATCAGCGCCGTCACGCCTGCTCCGGTCAGTATTCTGAGCCCGTCATGCACGACGCCGACTCTCCCCCTGCTGGCTGCATCGCGCGCAGGCTGGCAAATTCGGGGCCGCCCATCAATCCCTGACGGACAGGAAACGTGCCGATATGAGACTCGAAGAGGCCCGGCGCGGCCCGTTCAGCGCGTCTCGCGCGCCACTTCGCGCCAGCCGATGTCGCCCCGGCAGAAGCCGTCGGCATAGTCGACCGCGTCCACCAGCGCATAGGCGGCCCGTTGCGCCTGCGTCACGCTCGCGCCCCGCGCCGTGACCGCCAGCACCCGCCCGCCGCTCGCGACGAGGCCGCCCTCGGCCAGCGCCGTACCCGCCTGGAAGATGCGCGCGTCCGCCCCCAACGCCGGCGCCGTCTCCGGCAGCCGGATCGCCCCGCCCTTCTCCGGCGTGCCCGGATAGCCGCGCGCCGCCACCACCACCGTCAGCGCCGGATCGGCCGAGAGGGCGGGCGCCCGCCCCTCGTCCAGCCGCCCTTGCGCGACCGAGAGCAGCAGCGCCGCCAGATCCTCCTCCAGCCGCATCATCAGCACCTGGCATTCGGGGTCGCCGAACCGGCAATTATATTCGATGAGCTTGGGTCCCTCGGCGGTCAGCATCAGGCCCGCGAACAGCACGCCGGAATAGGGCGTGCCGCGCCGGGCCAGCGTCTCCACGGTCGGGCGGATCATCCGCGCCATCACCTCGGCCTCCAGCGCGGGCGTCAGCACCGAGGCGGGGCTGTAGGCGCCCATGCCGCCGGTATTGGGGCCGGTGTCGCCGTCGCCCACCCGCTTGTGGTCCTGCGCCGAGCCGAAGGGCACGACGTGGACGCCGTCGCTCAGCGCGAAGAAGCTCGCTTCCTCGCCCTCCAGAAATTCCTCCAGCACCACTTCCGCGCCCGAGGCGCCGAAGCTGCCGCCGAACATGTCCGCGATCGCGCCTTCCGCCTCGGCGCGGGTCTGGGCGATGATAACGCCCTTGCCCGCCGCCAGCCCATCCGCCTTCACCACCACCGGCAGCGTGAAATCGTCGAGCGCGGCGCGCGCCTGCGCTTCGCTCGCGCAGCGCACATAGCGGGCGGTGGGGATGTCCGCCTCCGCGCACAGATCCTTGGTGAAGCCCTTGGAGCCTTCCAGCTGCGCAGCCGCCGCGCCGGGACCGAACACGGCGATGCCGGCCGCACGCAGGCTGTCCGCGATGCCCTCCACCAGCGGCGCCTCGGGGCCGACCACCACCAGCCCGATCGCCCGCGCGCGGCAGAAGGCCACCACCACCGCATGATCGGCAAGGTCGAGGTCGACCAGCGCGGCATGCTCGGCTATGCCGGGATTGCCCGGCGCCGCATACAGCGTCTCGCAGAGCGGCGATTGCGCCAGCTTCCAGGCAAGGGCATGTTCGCGGCCCCCGCCGCCCAGCAGAAGGATGTTCATGGAGGAAGACCCCGTCCGGTTCGATGTGTCCGGCCGCCTGTTAGCGCAGGAGCGGCAGGGCGACAATGCGGCCGCGCTCAGCATCACCGAACTCTCCATGCTGCTCAAGCGCACGGTCGAGGACCGCTTCGGCCATGTGCGCCTGCGCGGCGAGATTTCCGGCTTCAAGCGCGCCGCCTCGGGCCATGTCTATCTCGCCCTCAAGGACGACAATGCCGTCATCGACGGGGTGATGTGGAAAGGCACGGCCGCCCGCCTCGCCTTCCGCCCGGAGGACGGGCTGGAGGTGATCGCGACCGGCAAGATCACCACCTATCCGGGCCGCTCCAAATATCAGATCGTCATCGAGGGCCTGGAGCTGGCCGGCGAGGGCGCGCTGATGCAGCTGTTCGAGAAGCTCAAGGCGCGCCTTTCCGCCGAGGGCCTGTTCGATCCCGCGAAACGCCGGCCCATCCCCATGCTGCCGCGCGTGATCGGCGTGGTCACATCGCCCACCGGCGCGGTGATCCGCGACATCCTCCACCGTCTTGCCGACCGCTTTCCCAGCCATGTGCTGCTCTGGCCGGTGCTGGTGCAGGGCGATGGCGCGGCGGCGCAGATCGCGGCGGCGGTGCGCGGCTTCGGCGCGCTGCCCGCGGGCGGCGCGGTCCCCCGGCCGGACGTGCTGATCGTGGCGCGCGGCGGCGGCTCGATCGAGGATCTCTGGTCGTTCAACGAGGAGATCGTCGTGCGTGCCGTGGCGGACTCGCCCATTCCCGTCATCTCGGCCGTGGGCCATGAGACGGACACGACTTTGTGCGATTTCGCCGCCGACCTGCGCGCGCCCACGCCTACCGCCGCCGCCGAGATGGCCGTGCCGGTGCGCGCCGAGCTCGGCGCCCAGATCGCCGAGCTGGACGCCCGCATGCGCCGCTGCCTCGCGCGCGGCGTGGAGCGCGGCCGCGAGCGGCTGGAGGCGCAGCGCCGGCTCATGCCCCGACCCGACATGCTGCTCGCCCAGGCCCGCCAGCGCGCCGACGATCTGGGCGACCGGCTGCGACGCGGCCTCTCGCATCGCCTGAGCGTCGCCCGCCACGAGCTGGCCGACGCCGCCGGCGCGCTGCGCCCCGCCCTGCTGGACGCGCAGATCCAGCGCGGCCGCCAGCAGCTCGCCGCCGTGCGCCTCTCGCCACATCTGCTGGAGCGCCGCCTCGGCGAGGCGCGCCGCCAGTTCGATGGATTGTGGCGCCTCGCCCAGTCGCTCGATCCGGACAAGCCGATGAAGCGCGGCTTCGCGCGGGTGATGGCGGGCGACCGGCTGGTCCGCACCGCCGGGGACGCTCTGGCCGCCGGCGCCGTCACGCTGCGCTTCAAGGACGGTGCAGTCGCCGCGACGACCGGGCCGGCGGGCGAGACGATAGCGCCCTCGCCCCGCGGCGCGCCGCCGCAGCCACCGCAGCCGCCGCGCCGCCGCGAGCGTCCATCCGGCGAAACCCGCCAGACCGACCTGTTCGACTGATCGCCGGCCTTGCGCCGGGCCGGCGCGGACTCCATGCTCGCGCCATGCGTGCCTTGCCGTTCATCGCCGTCCTGCTTCTCACCGCCTGCGTCGCCCCTTCGGCGCCGCCGCCCGCCGCAGCGCCGAGCGTCACCGCGCCGCCGCTCCCCGGCCCCGTGCCGGTCCCGCATGGCCCCGCCGCGCTCCAGCTCGACGGCATCCCCCGCCAGGGCGGCCTGATGCGCGGCCGCGTGCCGATCGGCACGGCGACGCTGGTCCTGGACGGCAAGGCCATCGGCTTCGATCCCGACCGGGGCGATTTCATCATCGCCTTCGATCGGGATGCGCCGCCTCGGGCCATGCTGACGGTCGAGCGCGCCAGCGGCGGCACGGACAGCCGGCCGCTCGACGTGGCGCCGGGCAACTGGCGCATCGAGCGCGTCAATGCCGCGCTCACCGGATCGGCGACGAGCGAGGAATTCCGCCGCATCCGGGCCGGCGAGCTGGAGCGGATCGCGGCGGCGCGCGCGCTGGAGAGCGGCAGCGAGGGCTGGAAGCAGCATTTCATCTGGCCGGTGCGGGCGCGCATCTCCGGCCTGTTCGGCGCCCAGCGCATCTATCGCGGCACGCCCGCCAGCTATCATAGCGGGCTGGACCTGGCCGGCGGCGCCGGCACCGTCTATGTCGCGCCGGCCGACGGCGTGGTGACGCTCGCCGCGCAGAGCCCCTTCTCGCTGGAGGGCAATCTGCTGATGATCGACCATGGCATGGGCCTCAACAGCGCCTTCCTGCACAACCAGCGGCTGCTGGTGAAGCAGGGCGACGTTGTGCGGCAGGGCCAGCCGATCGGCGTCATCGGCGCCACCGGCCGGGCCAGCGGCCCGCACCTCCACTGGAGCCTCAAATGGCGCGACGCGCGGATCGACCCGCTGCCGCTGCTGGAGGCGGCGGGGCGCTGACGGGCGGCGGCAAGGCGCGCGCCCGTTGCGCGAGCCTCAGTTGACGCGGCGCATCTTCACCGGCACCCAATTCTCGACGCTGCCCCGGTAGCTGCTCAATGCGCCCTTGCGGATCACGATGCTCATGCCTTCGCGCGGCCGCCCGTAAGGCAGCGGCTCGAGGGTCTCCCAGCGCGCGCCATCGGGCAAGGTGAACTGCCATTTGCCATAGGGCAGGGCGCGTGCCGAGGCGATCGTCGCGCTGATTTCCCGCACGGCGTCGGCATCGCTTTCGTCCTCATCGTCGCCGCCGCCGAAGAAGGGCAGGCGCGGCAGCGACAGGCCGAACAGCGATCGCCGCGTCTCGCGCACGGTCTCCCGGTCCACGACGGCGATCCGGTTGGTGCTCGCCGCCTCGTCCAGGCTCGCGCTCTCGCGATCGAAGCAGGCGAGGCGCTCGGTCGCACCGGCGATCCGGCGGCAATCCAGCAGCGGCCGGATCGCGCCCGCACGATCCTCCGGTTCGTCAGCCGCCATGGCGGCCGTGCTCGCGCCGATCGCGATCAGCAGCCCGGCCGCAAGAGCCATTTTCCGCCGCTCGACCATGTCCTTCTCCTGTGTCTTCGATTCACCACAGTGGTGACTATGGGTTTTGGCAAGCGCCCTGTGCAAGGGCAATGAGGAGCGTCGCGGCGGGCCTGCCGCTCCGCAGCGGATATCGCTGTTGCGAACGGCTTGCCGATTCGATTTGCCAGTTCGAATGCTACAGACCGCCTCGCCTCCGAACAAGTTCGTGATACACCTGTAAGCGAATGCGCAATTTTATGTTGCGGCGCAGAATAGGCGATGCGCCATGTGGGCAAAGATTGTTGCACGAATGCTACACAGCCCTTCAAAACTAGGGATAAAACCGGCTGTTCCGCTTTACAGTCAGCCCCCCGCCGCGCAGTTTCCCCGGAGCACGTGCAGGGGAATCACGTGGCGAGCTACATGCGTCCCTTGCCGTATTGGGCGTCAGACCGTCTGCCGCTCCTATTCATTCCAGAGCAAGGGACTGGATCGTGAAAAAACTCTCCTCTCAATCAATGCTGAAGGTCGCGGCGGCACCGGCAGTGCTGGGCTTTGCCCTGCTGTCGACCTCGGCTTTCGCGCAGGAGCCTCAGGGGGCCGATGACACGGCCGGTGAGGCCATCATCGTCACCGGCTCGCGCATTCCGCAGCCGAACCTCGAAAGCGCCACGCCGATCACGGTGGTGGGCGCGGAAGACATCAAGCAGACCGGCACGACCCGCGTCGAGGACATGCTGAACTCGCTGCCGCAGGTCTTCGCGGGCCAGAACTCGAACTATTCGAACGGCTCGAGCGGCACCTCGACGGTGAACCTGCGCGGCCTCGGTTCCGAGCGCAACCTGGTTCTGGTCAATGGCCGCCGTCTCGTCCCGGGTGACCCGAATTCGGCCGCTGCCGACCTTAACTTCATCCCGGCCGCACTCGTGCAGCGCGTCGACGTGCTGACCGGCGGTGCTTCGTCCGTGTACGGCGCCGACGCCGTGACCGGCGTCGTCAACTTCGTGATGGACACGCAGTTCGAGGGCTTCAAGCTCGACGCCCAGTACGGCCTGTACAACCACAACAATCGTGCCGGCTCGGACGTCACCGGCGCGCTCGATGCGCGTGGCTTCCCCTATCCGAAGGGCATGACCACCGACGGCGGCACGCTGGACGCCACGCTGGCCTTCGGCACGAGCTTCGATGATGGCCGCGGCCACATCACGGCCTATGTCGGCTACCGCAAGATCAACGCGATCCTGCAGTCCAAGCGCGACTATTCGTCCTGCGCCCTCGCCGCTCGCGGCAGCAATGCCTATACGGGCTCGAACGGCCTCTACACCTGCGGTGGTTCCGGCACGTCGCCCCAGGGCACGTTCTACACCTGGGATTCGAGCAGCTACCATGTCGGCGACGGCGGCGACTTCCTGCCGGGTTCGGTTCCGTACAACTTCGCGCCGACCAACTATTATCAGCGTCCGGACGAGCGTTACACGGCCGGCTTCTTCGCCGATTATGAAATTTCGCCGGCTTTGAAGCCCTATGCGGAGTTCATGTTCATGGACGACCGCACGGTCGCCCAGATCGCGGCCTCGGGTGACTTCGGCAACACGCTGACCATCAACTGCGACAATCCGCTGCTCTCCGCGCAGCAGATGTCTGTCGCCTGCGCGGCGGACAACCTGCTGTCCACGACGAACTTTTTCGACATCACCGGTGATACGGGCGATGCGCCCTTTGAGTTCGTCGATGCGCTCGGCAACACGTACAACAAGGGCTTCCTGCAGATCCTGCGCCGTAACGTCGAAGGCGGTGGTCGTCAGGACGACCTGCAGCACACCAGCTACCGCGCCGTTCTGGGCATGAAGGGCGAGCTGGGTTCGGCTTGGTCTTATGACGCCTATTATCAGTATGGCCGTACGCTGCTTGCCGAGACCTACAAGAACGACTTCTCGGTGACGCGCCTGAGCCGGGCTCTCGACGTTGTGACCGATCCGTCGACGGGCGAAGCGGTCTGCCGTTCCGTCCTCGACGGCACGGACCCGAACTGCGTGCCGTGGAATATCTTCACGCCCGGCGGCGTTTCGCCCGAAGCGCTCGACTATCTCCAGACCCCGGGCTTCCAGCGCGGCGTCAACACCCAGATGGTGGTGTCGGGCAGCCTCGCGGGCGATCTTGGCGTCTATGGTGTCCAGTCGCCCTGGTCGACCACGGGTGTCGGCATCGCTTTCGGTGCCGAATATCGCAAGGAGACGCTCAGCTTCTCGGTGGATCAGGCCTTCTCAACCGGCGATCTTGCTGGTCAGGGCGGCGCGACGCTGCCGGTCGCCGGCAATTTCGACGTGAAGGAAGTCTTCGGCGAAATCAGCATTCCGATTGTCGAGGAGAGCTTCATCGATTCGCTGGTCCTCAAGGCCGGCTATCGTTATTCGGACTACAAGAACTCGGCTGGTGGGAGCTTCAGCACGGATACCTACAAGGTCGAGTTCGAACTGGCCCCGGTCCGGGATATCCGCTTCCGCGGTGGTTACAACCGGGCGGTTCGTGCGCCGTCCATCCAGGACTGGTTCTCGTCGCAGCGCGTCGTGCTTGACGGCACGAGCGATCCTTGCGCCGGGTTCGAGATCACTGCGGCCGATGTCGGCTGTATCATGCAGGGTCTCTCGGTTGGCCAGACTGTCGCGCCGAATGCGGCGAGCCAGTATAACGGCCTGATCGGCGGCAATCCCGGTCTGCAGGCGGAAGTGGCCGACACCTACACGCTGGGTGTCGTCCTGCAGCCGCGCTTCGTGCCGGGTCTCGCCGTCTCGGTCGACTGGTGGAAGATCAAGCTCGACAAGGCCGTTCAGGGCATCGGTGCCGACACGATCCTCGCCAACTGCGTGGACAATGCCGACCCGTTCTTCTGTGACCTCGTCCATCGCGATGCCACCGGCTCGCTGTGGCGCACGCCGGACGGCTATGTCGTCGACCTGACGCAGAATATCGGTGGCGTGAAGACCGAGGGTGTCGACGTCAATGCGAGCTATTCGTACGACTTCGGCTTCGGCCGGATTTCGGCGAGCGTGGTGGGCACCTATCTGGACAAGCTGTTCAGCGACACGGGTGCCGGCGCGACGCTGGAATGCGTGGGTCTCTACGGCAACCAGTGCGGCACGCCGAACCCGACCTGGCGCCACAGCGCAAGGCTGGGCTGGACCTCGGCTGGCGGTGTCATCGGTGCGTCTGTCCGCTGGCGCTATCTCTCCAGCGTCACGCGCGACACGATCCCGGCGACCAACTATCCGGTTGCGGACCTGAAGATCCCGTCGCAGAACTACTTCGATCTCACGCTGACCGCGCGGATCGAGGATCACTACACCTTCCGTCTGGGTGCCAACAACATCCTGGACAAGTCGCCGCCGCTCACGGGCAGCGGGACCTGCCCGGCTGGCCCCTGCAACGGCAACACCTGGGGTGGTGTGTACGACGTTCTGGGTCGCTACATCTACGCCGGCTTCACGCTCGACTTCTAAGTCGCAGCGCACTGAACAAGAGAATTCGGCGGGCCTTCGGGTCCGCCGTTTTCTTTTGCGGTCGAGTCACTTAATGTAACACCATCGCACTGGACGCATGGGGACGAGCGGTCTTTTCAACATGATGAACGATAGCGAAGGCCCGGCGGCCATGCATATCGGCGATCTACGGCTTTCACGGCCGCTGCGCGCGTGGATCGCTTGTCCGAGATCATTCGGCCGTGAATGATCCGACCGTGCAGGGCGCGATCAAGGCTGCGCTCCAGCAGATCAATGCCGGCCGCGACCACGCTGCCCTGCCCATTCTCGATAGCGCCCTGGCGCGCGTGCCGCGCGATCCGGCCCTGCTGCAGACCAAGGGCCTGGCGCTGCGCAATCTCGGCGACCTGGCCCCCGCCCTCGAGATCCTGAAACGGGCACGCAGTATCGCGCCGCGCGATCAGCTCATTGCCCATACACTCGCCCGTGCGGCGATGGAGGCCGGGCTTCCGGCGAGCGCACTCTATGAGGACGCGCTGAAACTCGCGCCGGGCAACCCCGACATGGTGCTCGGCTCGGTCGCCGCCCTGATGGCGGAGGGTCAGGCACAGCGCGCGGAGGAAAGGCTGCGCGATGCGAGCTTCGGTCAGCCGGGCTGGATTCAGGCCCACCGCGAATCGATGCGTCTGCGCCTGATGCTGGGACAATCATTGGAGAGCGCAAGCGAGGGCTTCGCCCGCGCCGTTTCCGCGCGCCCCGCGGAGCCGGCCTTGTGGCATGGCTGGATCAGCGCACTCATGGAAGGGCGCCGTGCCGAAGAGGCAGACGCGGTTCTGGCGCGGGCGCGCGCCGCTCTGCCCGGCCAGCCACTCTGGGCTGCGCTCGAGCCGATGATTGCTGCGATGCGCGGCGACGCGGACCGGGCCGATCGGGGCTTTGCCGCACTGGGCCGGCTCGACCGGACCGACCTTCTGCTGGGGTTCGTCCGCCATCTTTTCAGGCAGGGTCGGCATGCGCAGGCGCTGGGCGAAGCGTTGCGCGGCCTCCCCCTGCCAGGCGGTCGGCATCTCTGGCCCTATGTCGCGCTCGGCTGGCGGCTCACCGACGATCCGCGATGGCGCTGGCTGGAAGGCGACGAGCGACTGGTTTCCGTCATTGACCTGCCGCTCGACGAGGGATTTCTCGCCGCTCTGGCGGATCGCCTGCGCGCACTTCACCTGACGGTCGCCGAGCCGCCCGAGCAGTCGGTCCGGCGCGGCACGCAGACCGACGGCCCGCTCTTTTCCCGGCTTGAACCCGAAATCCGGCAACTCAAGGCCGCCGTGACCCAGGCGGTGCGCCAGCATATCGCGCAGCTTCCACCGGCCGATCCGCGCCACCCCACGCTCGCCATGCGCCGCGATCAGCCCGTGCGCTATGCCGGCGCCTGGTCCGTGCGGCTGACCGGCGAGGGCTATCATGCCGATCATGTTCATTCGGCCGGCTGGCTGAGCTCGGCCTTCTATGTCCAGACGCCCGATACGCTGGACGCGGGCACGCAGGCCGGCTGGCTCTCGCTTGGAGAGGTCCGAGATCTCGTGCCCGATCTGCCGCCCTTCAGGCTGGTCGAGCCCAGGCCCGGCCGGCTCGTCATCTTCCCGTCCGTCATGTGGCACGGCACGCGCCCCTTTGCCGCTGGCGAACGTCTGAGCGTCGCCTTCGACGTCGCGGCGCCGCCGGCCTGACTCCTTTCTACGCCGGCCAAATTGGGCTAGGCCGCCCGTCATGGCTATCGACGAGATCATGAAGCAGGTTGCGGATGCCTTGCGCCGCGAGGACGGGCCGAACGCAAGGCAGATCCTCGCCCGGGCTCTGATGGCCAGCCCCGATCGGCCCGAACTGCTGAACCTCGCCGGCATTCTGGCCGCAAGGGCCGGTGACACGGCACAGGCGGTCACCCATTTCGGCCGTTATCACCGCCTGTATCCCGACGATCCCGCTGGCCGCACCAATCTCGCGACCGCGCTGGTCGCCGACGGGCAGCTTGATGCAGCGGAAGTCGTCATTGTCGATCATGAACATGAGACACGGCTCCGGCGCCTTCTCGCGCAGATCGCGCAGCTCAAGGGCGACCTGCCCCGCGCCGTCGAACTCTATACTGCCGTGGTCGCGCTGACGCCGGCCGACTGGGAGGCCTGGAACAATCTCGGCAACGCGCGAGGCGCGCTGGGGGACATCGATGGCGGGATAGAAGCGCTCAGGCATGCGATCAGCCAGCGGCCGGACGCCAGGGCACCCTATCTCAATCTGGCCATTCTGCTCGGCAAGGCCGAGCGCCACGAGCAACGCGTCGAGACGATCCGCGCGGCCGCGCAACGGTTTTCCGACGATCCGGCCGTGCTCACCGAGCTGGGCCGTGCCGAAGCGGCCTTGCAGGGGATGAGCAGCGCGTCAGCGGCCGCCTTGCACAAGGCGGGCGCAGCGGAAGCGGCATTCGAGGCGGCCATTGCCCATGACCCCCGGCATGTCGCGGCCTATGTCGAGCTGGCGGTCCTGCTGGAGAACCGCAATCGCCTGGATGCGCTTGGCGATCTGGTGGCGCGAGCCGAGGCGGCAGGCATTGGCCCGGGCGAGCTCGCCTATATCCGCGCATGGCACCTGCGCCGGGCGGGTCATCTGGAAGAGGCCCTGGCATTCGCCGAGGCCGCCCCCGAAACGATCAATCCGCAGCGTCGCGCGCAGTTGATCGGTGGCCTTGCCGATCGATTGGGCAATATCGACAAGGCCTTCGCGGCCTTTACGACCATGAACGACCTCGCACGTGCTTCGCGCGCGCCGCCGCCGGGGCCTGACTACCGGACGCGCATCGAGCGGGATCTCGTGAAATGGGGCGATGATCTCGGCACGCGCTGGCTGCCCTGTCGACCGGAGAGTCCGCGGCCCGATCCGGTGTTCATCGTCGGCTTCCCGCGTTCGGGAACGACCTTGCTCGATACGATGCTGGGCAATGCCGAAGAGCTGAATGTCATGGAGGAACTGCCGGTTCTGGCGCATGTCCTCACGCATCTTTCACCGGACGCCGACCTTGCGACGATGCCGCCGGCCGAGATCGAACGGCTGCGAGCGATCTATTTCACGGAAGCGGATCGCCTGTCGCCCGCGCGCACGGGCACCCGGCTCGTTGACAAGATGCCGCTGCATCTCACCCATGCGCCCCTCCTGCACCGCCTGTTTCCCGCCGGGCAGTTTATCTTCGTCGAGCGGCACCCCTGCGATGTGGTGCTGAGCTGTTTCATGCAGAATTTCCAGCTCAACCTCGCGATGCGCAGCTTCACGACCCTGGAGGAAAGCGCGCGCACCTACGACGCGGTCATGCGGAGCTGGACTTATGCGATGGGACAGCTGCCCCTTCAGGTCGCCCATGTTCGCTATGAGCGGATGACCGCCGCCCCTGCCGAGGAACTGCGCAAGGCCACGGATTTTCTGGGCCTGCCCTGGCGCCCCGGTCTCGCCGACAACCGGCAGGCGGCCGCCGCGCGCGATCATATCCGGACGGCAAGCTATTCTCAGGTGGGCGAGCCGATCTACAGGCGATCAGTCTATCGCTGGCAACGCTATCGCCGGCATCTGCAGCCGATCCTTCCCATTCTCGCGCCCTGGGCCGATGGCATGGGCTATGGGATGGATGGCCCTGCAGAGAGCGCCGCGGGATCGTGACCATCACCATCTGATGCGGCAGCGCATGCTGCCGATGGACCGGCGCGCCCATGCCGAATGAGGATATGTGGATAGCTGCTTACCCGGCGGGCGAGCAGGCGCGCCTATCGAGACGGACGAACCGCCTTTGGCCCTATTGGCTGAAAGACCCCGTGGCGATCAATTCCCCTCCAGGGGACGATCCTTCTGCGCACGCTCGATCTGATGGCGATTGTCCAGCCTCACCTGCGCCCATTCCGCCGCCGTCATGCAGCGACGGTTGACGCCGAGGCGCGACCCCAGGATCGGCTCGCGGCGGCAGATGATGCGATTGGCATCCCCATTGTCCACCGAACTGCGATCCGGCTCACGCGGCACGGGGTCGACCGTCTCAGCGGCCAGTGCAGGCACGACCATCAGCCCAAAGGACAAGGGCAATGCGATCAGCTTGATCTTCGTCATGAAACTGCACACTCCCGCACAAAGCAATCACGCTAGGCATTGCGTCCAGCCACTCAATGGCCTGGAACCACCGGGCAGGCTATCAGAACAGCTCCGCGCCCGCCCGAACAACAGACAGATCAGCCGCCAGACGTCGGACGGATGCCCTGACCACGCTCGAGCTGCTGCCGCTGCTCCTGCTGCTCATCGCTCCATTGGGCCGCAGTCATGCAACGACGCTTCGCTCCGAGCCGGGAGCCCGTCGACGCTTCGCGGCGACAGATCACACGGTTGGGATCCTGGTCGGCGGCGCGCTCGCCGGCATTTGCGTCCGATCGTCCATTCGTGGCGCCACCGCCGCTGGCGGCGAGAGCAGGCACGGCACCGCCGCACAGCAAGAGTCCGAGACCGATAACTTTCAGGCTCGCCATTATTCAATTCTCCCGAGGCCCTGCTTATCAAGGCATTAATCGCAGTATAAGCCGATTCGCATTGCAGCGCAATGAACGCCCCGGCGCCCGTCAGGACTCCGCGACCCGTAACGACAGCCCGCCGTCGCCCTCGTCGACATGCACCGCCGCGCCGTCCGGCACCTCGCCGCGCAGGATGAGGTCGGCGAGCGGGTCCTGCAGGTAGCGCTGCACCGCCCGCTTGAGCGGCCGCGCGCCATAGATGGGATCGTAGCCGACCCGCCCCAGCCAGGCCCTCGCGGCGTCGGTCAGCGCCAGCGTCACCTTGCGGTCCCTGAGCAGCTTCTGCACCCGCGCCACCTGGATGTCGACGATCGGCCCCATATGCTCGACGCCGAGGCGGTGGAACAGCACGATCTCGTCGAGCCGGTTCAGGAACTCGGGCCGGAAATGCGCCCGCACGATCTCCATCACCTGATCCTCGACCTTCTCCACCGGCTCGTCGTCGGCAAGGCCGGCGATGAACTGGCTGCCCAGGTTGGAGGTCAGGATGATGAGCGTGTTGGTGAAGTCCACCGTGCGGCCCTGCCCGTCGGTCAGGCGCCCGTCGTCGAGTACCTGGAGCAGCACATTGAACACGTCGCCATGCGCCTTCTCCACCTCGTCGAACAGCACGACCTGATAGGGCCGCCGCCGCACCGCCTCGGTCAGCACGCCGCCTTCCTCATAGCCGACATAGCCCGGAGGGGCACCGATCAGCCGCGCGACAGAGTGCTTCTCCATGAACTCGCTCATGTCGATGCGGACCATGGCGTTGCTGTCGTCGAACAGGAATTCGGCGAGCGCCTTGGTCAGCTCGGTCTTGCCCACGCCCGTGGGACCGAGGAACAGGAAGCTGCCGAGCGGCCGGTTGGGGTCCTGCAGGCCGGCGCGCGCGCGGCGCACGGCGGTGGAGACGGCCTTCACCGCATCGGCCTGGCCGATCACGCGCTTGCCCAGCGCCTCCTCCATGTGGAGCAGCTTCTCGCGCTCGCCTTCCATCATCCGGTCGACGGGGATGCCGGTCCAGCGCGAGACGACGCTGGCGATGTCCTCGCTGGTCACTTCCTCGCGCAGCATCGCGCCCTTGGTGGCCGACTGCGCCTCCTCCAGCTGCTTCTCCAGCGCGGGAATGGTGCCGTAGCTGAGCTCGCCGGCCTTGGCGAGATCGCCCGCGCGCTGCGCCTGCTCAAGCTGGATGCGCGCGGCGTCGAGCTGCTCCTTGAGCTTCGCCTCGCCAGCGATCTTGTCGCGCTCGGCCTGCCAGCGGCCGGTCAGTTCGCTCGACTGCTGCTGGAGATTGGCCAGCTCCGCCTCCAGCGCGTCCAGCCGGTCCTTGCTCGCCTGGTCGCTCTCCTTCTTCAGCGCCTCGCGCTCGATCTGGAGCTGCATGATGCGCCGGTCGAGATTTTCGATCTCCTCGGGCTTGGACTCCACCTCCATGCGGATGCGGCTCGCTGCCTCGTCCATCAGGTCGATGGCCTTGTCCGGCAGGAAGCGATCGGTGATGTAGCGGTTGGAGAGGGTCGCAGCCGAGACCAGCGCCCCGTCCGTGATGCGCACGCCATGATGCGCCTCATATTTGTCCTTGAGGCCGCGCAGGATGGAGATGGTGTCCTCCACCGTCGGCTCGCCCACGAACACGGGCTGGAAGCGCCGCTGGAGCGCGGGGTCCTTCTCCACATATTTGCGATATTCATCGAGCGTGGTCGCGCCGATGCAGTGCAGCTCGCCGCGCGCGAGCGCAGGCTTGAGCAGGTTGGAGGCGTCCATCGCCCCGTCCGTCTTGCCCGCGCCGATCAGCGTGTGCATCTCGTCGATGAACAGGACGATCTGCCCCTCGCCGGCCTTCACCTCGTCGAGCACGCCCTTCAGGCGCTCCTCGAACTCGCCGCGATACTTCGCGCCCGCGATCAGGCTGCCCATGTCGAGCGCCATCAGCGTGCGGTCCTTGAGCGTATCGGGCACGTCGCCATTGGCGATGCGCAGCGCCAGCCCCTCGGCGATGGCGGTCTTGCCGACGCCGGGCTCGCCGATCAGCACCGGATTGTTCTTGGTGCGCCGGGCGAGGATCTGGATGGTGCGGCGGATCTCCTCGTCGCGGCCGATCACCGGATCGAGCTTGCCGTCGCGCGCCGCCTCGGTGAGATCGCGCGCGAATTTCTTGAGCGCATCATAGCGGTCCTCGGCCGAGGCGGTGTCGGCGGTCTTGCCCTTGCGCAACTCGTTGATCGCGGCATTGAGCGCATCGGCCTTCACGCCCGCCGCCTGCAGGGCCTTGCCCGCCGCGGTGTTGAGCGAGAGCGCCAGCGCGAGCAGCAGCCGCTCGACGGTCACATAGGAATCGCCCGCCTTCTGCGCGATCTGCTCGGCCTGGTCGAGCACGCGCACGGCATCGTTGCCGAGGCCCGGCGCCTGCTGCGCGCCGCTGCCGGACACGGCCGGAATCTTGGAGAGGGCCAGGTCCGTCTCGCTCATCGCGCGCAGCGGATCACCGCCGGCGGCGCGGATGAGGCCGCTCGCCATGCCCTGCTCGTCCTCCAGCAGCGCCTTCAAGATATGCTCGGGCGTGATCTGCTGGTGGTTCATGCGGATCGCGACGGTCTGCGCGCTCTGCAGGAAGCCCTTGGCGCGATCGGTGAATTTCTCGAGGTTCATGGAATCTCCCTTCGGCCATCCAGATAGTGTTGCCGATATGCAACACAAGATGTCGCATCCACTTTATTCCAGCCCGCCGTGTCCGCCACGCTCGCAGTCTTGCCCGCCGTTCGATCCGCCTGATACAAGACGCCGCAGGGAGACATCTAGGGGCCGCGTCGGAAATTGGAAGGGACGCTCTGGCGCATCGCAGGCTATGGCGCGCTGCTCGCGGGCGGCACGCTCCTGCTCCAGTGGCTCGACTATCTCTGGTTCTCCCGGATGCATTCGGAGGCGATCTATGTCGCGCTCATCGCCCTGCTGTTCCTCGGCCTCGGCACGCTCGTCGGCGCCAGCGCCCTGCGGCGGCCCCGGCCCGCGCCTTTCGCCGGCAATCCGCAGGCGCTCGCCAGCCTGCGCATCAGCCCGCGCGAGCTCATGGTGCTGAAGGAACTGGCGGCGGGCCATTCCAACAAGGAGATCGCCGCCCGCCTGCACGTCTCGCCGCACACCGTGAAGACCCATGTCGGCCGCCTGCTGGAGAAACTGGAGGCCCGCCGTCGCACCGACGCCATCCACCGCGCCCGCGAACTGGGCATCCTGCCCTAGACGTCTCATTCCGGAAGGCGATTCCCCGGGAATCACCCTTTCGGGCGATTGATTCTCCCGCCGTTCCCCCGTCTCATCCACGCGGCACGACCCATCGGCGGGAGGACCCAGCCCATGCTACGCGACATCCTGAAATATGGCATCATCGGCGGCCTGATCGTCGCCGCGCTGATGGCGCTCTCCATCCCGCTGGTGCGCGGCACCCCGGCCAAGGCCTATGGGATGGCGATCGGCTATCTCACCATGCTGATCGCGCTCAGCACGGTGTTTGTCGCGATCAAGCGCCGGCGCGACCATGTGCTGGGCGGCGTCATCCGCTTCTGGCCCGCCTTCGGGCTGGGGATCGGCATCAGCACCGTCGCCGGCATCCTCTATGTGCTGGCGTGGGAAGCGATGCTGCCGCTGCTTCCCGGCGATTTCATGGGCGAGATGATCGCCAGGGCCATCGCCGACCAGAAGGCGAAGGGCGTGAGCGCCGAGGCGCTCGCGCAATTCGTCGCGCAGATGGAGCAGTTCCGCCGCGACTATGCCAATCCCTTCTACCGCATGCCGATCACCTTCACCGAGATTTTCCCGGTCGGCCTGCTGGTCTCGCTGGTGAGCGCCGGCCTGCTGCGCAACAGCCGCTTCCTGCCCGCGCGCGCTTCACGCTGAGCCTGTGTCGCTTGGTTGGCTACAGTGCTCCTGCGAAAGCAGGAGCCCAGGGCGCATGGGCAGTTCGCTATCGCCGTGTGCTCCTGCCTCCGCAGGAGCACTCTGGCCATTTGATGGACATCATCTCCAAGACCAAGCGATACCCCTCATGCGATGATCCATTGCACCGCCCGGCGCGCCGGCTATGGTCGGCGGCATGAGTGGGGTGCGGGCGAGGCCATGCATCCCGGCCGCTTCCGGGAGATGTTGATGCCCGCCTTGTTCGTTCGCCGCCCCTTGTCCGCCACCCTCGCGCTCTGCGCCCTGTCGCTCGTCATCGGCGCGCCGGCGTTCGCGCGCGATGCGGCGCCTGCCGCCCAGCCGGCGGCCGCCCAGCCCGCGCCGCTCGCCGACCTCGTCCGCCGGGTCGACATCCCCTACGAGACCTTCACGCTCTCGAACGGCCTGCGCGTCATCGTCCATACCGATCGCAAGGCGCCGGTCGTCGGCGTCACCGTCTATTATCGCGTGGGCTCCAAGAACGAGCCGGCCGGCAGCACCGGCTTCGCGCATCTCTTCGAGCATCTGATGTTCGGCGGCTCGGAGAACATGCCGAATTTCGACGAGCCGCTGGTCGCCGCCGGCTCCACCGCCACCAACGGCTCGACCTGGTTCGACCGCACCAACTATGTCGAGACGGTGCCGGTCGGCGCGCTCGACCTCGCCCTGTTCGCCGAAGCGGACCGGATGGGCCATCTGCTCGGCGCCGTCACCCAGGGCAAGCTCGACGCGCAGCGCGCCGTCGTCCAGAACGAGAAGCGGCAGGGCGACAACCAGCCTTATGGCCTCGTCGAATATGCCCAGCTCGCCGCGCTCTTCCCGCCGGATCATCCCTATGGTCACTCCACCATCGGCTCCATGGCCGATCTGGACGCGGCCAGCGTGGAGACGGTGAAAAACTGGTTCCGCGACAATTACGGCCCCAACAACGCCATCATCGCGCTGGCCGGCGATATCGACCTCGCGACCGCGCGCGAGAAGGTGGAGCGCTATTTCGGCGCGATCCCCGCCGGCCCGGCGGTGAAGCCGGTCGAGGCCGCCGTGCCCACCCTGCCGGCGCGCGTCGATCAGGTGATGAAGGACCGCGTCGCCACCACGCGCCTCTACCGCATGTGGATCACGCCGGACCGCAACAGCGCCGATGCGCCCCTGCTCTCTGTGGGCGCGGCCGTGCTGGGCGGCCTCGCCAGCTCCCGGCTCGACAATGTGCTGGTGCGCGACGAGCAGCTTGCCGTGGGCGTCACGGCCGGTCTCCAGCAGTTCGAGCAGATCGGCATGCTGGAAGTGACCGCCGACGTGAAGCCGGGCATCGACCCCGATCTCGTCTCGCGCCGGCTGGACGAGGTCATCGCCGACCTCGTCGCCAACGGCCCCACCGCCGATGAGGTGACGCGCGTCGCCACGCGGCAGGTCGCGGCGGAGATTTCCGCTCTGGAAGTGGTCGGCGGCTTCGGCGGCAAGGCCGCGACGCTGGCCGAGGGGCTGCTCTATTCGGGCGATCCGGGCCAGTATAAGAAGGACCTCGCCGCCATCGCCTCCGCGACGCCGCAGGGCGTGCGCGAAGCCATGCAGCGCTGGCTCAACCGCCCCGTCTATGCCCTGCGCGTCGAGCCCGGCGAGCGCGACGCCTATGAGGAGGCCATGGTGGGCGCGCCCGGCAATGCGCCGGCCGATGCCGAGGCGGCCGAGGCGGCGACACCCCCGCCGCCCCCGCAGCTTGCCCTGCCCGCCGTCCAGCCCAGCCCGGCGCTCGATTTCCCGGCGGTCGAGACCGCGCAGCTGCGCAACGGCATCAAGGTCCATCTCGCCCGCCGCACCACCGTGCCGGCGGTGCGCGTGGCGGTCAGCTTCGATGCCGGCATGGCCGCCGACCGGCGTGACCGGCTCGGCATCGGCGCGCTGATGCTCGATCTGCTCGAGGCCGGCACCACCAGCCTCTCCACGCTGCAGATCGCCGAAGAGCAGGAGCGGCTGGGCGCCAATATTTCCGGCGGCCAGAGCATGGACCGCACCGCGGTCTCGCTGTTCGCGCTCACCGCCAATCTCGATCCCTCGCTCGACCTGCTGGCGGACATCATCCGCAACCCGGCTTTCGATCCGGGCGAGATCGAGCGGCTGCGCGCCATCCAGCTCGCCGATATCTCGGCCGAGCTGACCCAGCCCAGCGGCCTCGCCGGCCGCGCGATCATGCCGCTGCTCTATGGCGAGACCCATCCCTATGGCATGCCCGCCAGCGGCAATGGCGACATCGCGACGGTGAAGGCGATCACCCGCGACGATCTCGTGGCCTTCCACGGCCGCTGGCTGGTGCCGGGCAAGGCGGAGATTTTCGTGGTGGGCGACGTCACCATGGCGCAGATCCTGCCGCTGCTGGACACACGCTTCGGCGCCTGGCCGCAGAACCGCATGGCGCCCGCGACCAAGGATTTCAGCGTCGCCATCCCGCCGGCCCGGCCCGGCATCTACCTCATCGACCGGCCGCAATCGCCCCAGTCGATGATCCTCGGCGGGTTCGTCACCACCGCGCGCGGCGCGGACGATCTCGTCGCGTTCGGCGCCGCCAACACCATCCTGGGCGACGATTTCCTCTCGCGCCTCAACACGGACATCCGCGAGACGCGCGGCTGGTCCTACGGCGTGCGGGCCTATCTCACTACGCGGGTGGAGCGCAGCCCCTATATTGTCGCGGCGCCCGTCCAGGCCGACCAGACCGGCCCGGCCATCAGCGCGATGCGCGACGACATCGTGCAGTTCCTCGGCGCCAGGGGCGTGACCCAGCCCGAGTTCGCGCGCGTCGTCAGCGGCAACATCGCGCGGCTGCCCGCGCGTTTCGAGACCGGCGGCGCCGTGCTCGGCCAGATGCAGTCGGACGCGCTCTACGGGCGCCCGTTCGACTATGTCGAGAGCCTGGCCGGCCGCTATGCCCGGCTCACGCCGCAGGCGCTGGACGAGGCGGCGCGCGCGCTCATCGATCCGGCCAAGCTGAGCTGGGTCGTGGTCGGCGACAAGGCGAAGATCGGCGACCAGCTCGGCGCGCTCGGCCTGCCCGTCACCGAGATCGACCTGCACGCCCGGCCCGCCGAATAGCCGGCAGGCGCCGGTCCGCTTCGGTTTGAAGTGGACCGGCGCCTGCGTCCGTCAGCGGTGATGTCCGGGCCGGCGGCTGTTCCATCTGCCGCGAAATCACTCTATCCGATCAGCCAGCCAATCAGGAGAACGCCATGAGCAGCAGTGTCGACGGAGCCTATGACTGCACCACCAAGACGCCGATGGGCGACCAGCAAAGCGTGTTCACCGTCATCAGCGACGGCGACCGCTTCAACGGCACCAATGCCGGCCCGCTCGGCTCGCTGGACGTCAGGGACGGCAAGGTGGACGGCAACCGCCTGAACTGGACCATGGAGATGACCATGCCCATGCCGATGACGCTCAAGTGCGAGGCCATCGTCACCGACGGCAAGCTCACCGGCACCATCGACGCCGGCGCCTTCGGCCAGCTCAGCATGACCGGCACGCGGCGGGGCTGAGAGAGGCAGCGGCGGGCGGCGGATCATCGCGCCCGAGCCTGCCCGCGCCAAATGGACCATCGTGCTCCTGCTTTCGCAGGAGCACGGATGCCATTTTTACGCACAACCTAAGCCCCTCCCCTTCAGGGGAGGGGAGCAGATGCAGCCCCTCTCCCAAAGGGAGAAGGAGGGAGCGTCTTCGCGCCAGCGGGGACGCGGAAGGGTGAGGACACGCCCCCCAAATGAAAAAGGGCGGCCCCGCAGGGCCGCCCTTCCCGTTTCCGATTCGCAGATCGTCAGTCGATCGTGACGGTCACGGCGCGGCGGTTCTGCGCCCAGGAGGCTTCGTCCGATCCGGTGGCGATCGGGCGCTCCTTGCCGTAGCTGATCGTGGTCAGGCGCGAGGGGTCAATGCCCAGCGCGGCGAGATAGTTCTTCGCCGAATTGGCGCGACGCTGACCCAGCGCGAGGTTGTATTCGCGCGTGCCGCGCTCGTCGCAATGGCCCTCGATGGTGGCGCGCTTGTTGGGATAGCGCTGCAGCCACTCCGCCTGGCTGCGCAGGATGGTGCGATCCGCATCGTCGACGTCGCTGCTGTCGAGATCGAAATGGATCGTGTCCGACTGCACGCTGGCGAGGAAGTCGGCCTGGCTGCCCGGCTGCGGACCGCTCGGCTGGGCCGGCGGCGGGGCGGGCGGGGCCGTGTCCTGCGGCGGGGGCGGCAGCTGGCCTTCGGGTGCCTTCTTGGAGCAAGCGGACAGCGCGAGCGCGCCGCTGGTCAGAAGCAACAGGATGGTCGTCTTGCGCATGATGGTCTTCTCCTCACGGTCTTCGTCTAGGTCCCACGGTCCATCGTATTTTTGAGGCGGTTTGTCGACAAGTCAATCGGCAAACGCCTCGGGTCGCCCTGCTATTGCAACAGCGGACCCCAGGACGGGTCCGATCCGTCGACGGGCGTCGTGATGCGGCGCTCGTTCACGCCGGTCAGATCCACCTGCCAAACGGTCGAGCGGCCGGATCGTCCCTGGCTCGTGCGGAAAAACTGGAGCACGCGGCCGTTGGGCGCCCAGGTCGGCGCCTCGTCCTGCCAGCCATTGGTCAGCAGCCGCTCTCCGCCGCCGTCGATGTTCATCACGCCGATGCGGAAATTGCCCGCCATCTTGGTGAAGGCGATGAGGTCGCCGCGAGGGCTCCACTCCGGCGTCGCATAGCGCCCGCCGCCGAAGCTGATGCGCCGCTGGCCCGATCCGTCCGCGCTCATCACATAGATTTGCTGCCCGCCGGAGCGGTCGCTCTCGAACACGATTCGCGAGCCGTCGGGCGAGAAGGAGCCGCCCACATTGATGCCCGGCGTGTTGGTGAGCCGCGTCGGATTGCCGCCGCTCGCGGAGATCTTGTAGATGTCCGTATTGGCGCCGGTCGACATGGAGAAGAGCAGCGTGCGCCCGTCCGGCGACCAGCGCGGCGCGAACACCGCATTGTTGGTCTGGAGGATGGCGCGCTGGCGGCCCTGGTCCACGTCATAGATGTAGATGCGCACGCTGTGGCCGACATAGCTCACATAGGCGATCGACTTGTAGTCCGGCGACCAGCGCGGGGTGAGCGCGATCGACTGGCCGTTGGTGATGAAGCGGTGATTCGCCCCGTCGCTGTCCATGATCGCCAGCCGCTTCACGCGATGGTCCTTGGGACCGGTCTCGGCGATATAGGCGATGCGGCTGTCGAAGAACGGGCTTTCGCCGGTCAGGCGCGAGTAGATGAGGTCGGCGCAGCGGTGCGCGGCGCGGCGCCAGTCGCGCGGCGCGACGACATAGCCCTGCCGCGTCTGCTCGGTGCGCAGCGCCACGTCATAGAGATAGCAGCCCACGGTGAGCTGCGAATCGCCGCCCGCCGAGCGCACGAAGCCGTGCACCAGCGCCTCGACATTGCGGCCCGCCCAGCGGTCGAACTGGGGATTGGTCACTTCCGGCATGCCGGGCGTGGGCAGGCCGGCCGGACCGACCGGCGCGAACAGGCCGCTGTTCTTGAGGTCGTTGGCGATCACCTCGGCGATCTTCTGGCCGAGCAGCTCGGTCGATCCCGCCGGCGTATCCACATCCTGCTGGGTGGGCATGGGCGGAATCGCGATGCGCGTGATGTCGCTCGTCTCGTCCGTCACGCGGCCGACGAGGCCGCCTTCATTGTCCTGCGCCTGCGCCGCGCCGCCGAAGATCATCAGGAGCGCCGGCAGGACCGCGCGTGAGAATGCTCGCTTCATCGGATCAAAGCCTTCTGTCGAAACTGAACTCACGGATATATTTCCAATTGTCATAGAGGTCCGGCGGCAGTTGGAAAGGGGCTGCGGCACGCACCGCGCGAATCGCCGCCTCGATATGCAGCTGCTGCTGGGGCCGGTTGCTGGCCGTCTGGCCGGTCTGCTGGACCACCTCCGGGCCGGAGGCGATGGTGCCATCCGGGTTGAGCCGCCAGCGCAGCACCGTCACCAGCTGGTCGGCATCGGCGCCGGTGGGCGCGCGCCAGTAGCGCTTGAGCTGTCGGCTGATCTCCGCATTGAGCGCGCGCGCCGCGGCGGCGCCGAGCGGCGCGTTGCTGCCGCCGGTCGTCGCATCGCTGCGCTGCGAGGGCGCATCGGCCTGCACGCCCTTGAGGAAATCGTCGCCGAGCCGTTGCGCCCGCCGGGCCGGCGCCCGTTCGCGGCGCGGCTCGGGCCGGGGCGCGGCGCGCGGCGGCGTCTCACGGGCATCTTCGCGCGCCGGGGCGCGGCGCTCCGGCCTCGGGCTCGGCTCGGGCCGGCGCTCGGGCTGCTGGGCGCGCGGCGCGGGCGGCGGCGGCGTCGCCGGAGCGGGCGGGGCCGCCGGGGCCGATGCGGGGTCGGGCGGCGCGGCATCCGGCTCGGGCGGCCCCACTTCGGGCGCGGTCGCCACTTGCGGCGATTCGATGGAAGGATTGGGCGTGCGGCTCTCCAGCGCGATCTCGTCGGCCAGCGTCACGTCGATGGTGGGCGGCCGGGAGGGCAGTTCGGGCGCGCGGAACAGGCCGAGCGACAGCGCGGCGACCAGCAGCACATGCCCTGCCGTCGATACACCCAGCCCGAGACGTTCGCCGCGATCCATGCCCGCCGCCTATTACTCGCCCGATGAATGGCGGCTGGACGGGGCCGCCTGCGCGTCGCCCATCCCGCTCGTCACCAGCGCCACCCGGTCGAGCCCGGCGCGGTTCAGCTCGCCCATCACGCGCATCACCCGGCCATAGTCCAGCCCGGTGTCGGCGCGCAGATAGACCTGGTCGGTGGGGCCGATCGCCTCGCGCAGCTGTGCCAGCCGGTCCGGCAGCGCCTCATAGTCCACCGGCTCGTCGTCGATGAACAGCGCGCCCTGGTCGTCGATGGAGAGGACGGTCGGCTTCTGGTCCTGGTCGAGCGCATTGGCGCGCGACTGGGGCAGGTTGATCGACACGCCGGTCACCAGCAGCGGCGCCGTCACCATGAAGATGATGAGCAGCACCAGCATGACATCGACCAGCGGCGTCACGTTGATCTCCGCCATCGGCGCGCGGCGGCCGCCCCGGCCGCGCCGCCCGGAAGGCGTGCCCATGCCCATCAGGCTTCCAGCTCCCGGCTGAAAGTGGTGTAGAGCCCGTCGGCGAAGCGGCTGAGCCGCGCCTCCAGCCGGTTCACGCCATGGCTGAGGCGGTTATAGGCGATCACCGCCGGAATGGCCGCGAACAGGCCGATGGCGGTGGCGAACAGCGCCTCGGCGATGCCCGGCGCGACCACCGCGAGGCTGGTGTTCTGCTCGCCGGCAATGGCGGTGAAGCTGCGCATGATGCCCCAGACGGTGCCGAACAGCCCCACGAACGGCGCCACCGAGCCGACCGTCGCCAGCACGTTGAGCCGATCGGAGATGGTGTCGATCGCGCCGGCCACGGCCGATCCCATGGCGGTCGAGAGCCGGTCGCGCATGCCTTCGGGCTTCATGTTGCGCTGGGTGGTGGAGCGGCGCCATTCGGTGAGCGCGGCATTGAGCACCTGCGCGCTCGGCACGTCCTGCCCGCCCTTCTCCCGCGCGAAGGCGTCCATGTCCTTGGCCTGCCAGAAGCCCTTCTCGAAGCTTTCGCAATTGCGCCGCGCCTTGCCCAGGCCCAGCGAGAAGCTGACGATGATGCCCCAGGTCCAGATGCTGGCGAGCAGCAGGCCGATCATCACGCCCTTCACCACGATGTCCGCCTCCATGAACAGGGAGACGGGCGAGAGGGTGATCGGTCCGGGAGCGGCAGCGGCGGCGGGCGCGGCGGCGGCGAGCAGCGAGAGAGCGTTCATGGGTGCGTCAGTGGCTCCGAGAGGATATGTCAGTCGAAATGATGTGTTGGAAAGTCGCCAGCCAGGGCGCGGGCTGGCGGCGCGGACGGCCGGTCGCTGCATCGACGAACGCGACCGTCACGTCCGCCTGCGCCACGATAGTCTCCGCGCACATGACTCCCTGATGAATCACGCAGCGCGCGGCGCCATAATCGACCAGCCGGCTGCGCACGAGCAGCGCATCGTCGAGCCGCGCCGGCGCGCGATAGCGGATATGGACGTCCGCCACGGCATAATGGCCGAGGCCCTCTTCCATCGCCGCGCGCTGATCGATGCCCGCCACGCGCAGCATGTCCGAGCGCGCACGCTCCATGTAGCGCAGATAGTTGGCATGATAGACGACGCCGGACAGATCGGTATCCTCATAATAGACGCGCACCGGAAAGAGATGCTCCGTGCCCCTGAAAAAACCTGATGGGGGCTTAGGTTCCATTTCCGTCGCCATCGCGCAGGAACCCTTAATCGAGCCGAGTCGCGGGGGAAACCCCCAATGACCGCGCGATCCGCGAACCGCCGCGATGTTCCCCCGGTTCCTCCCCAAGCTTGCTTGGGGAGGGGGACCGCCGGCAAAGCCGGCGGTGGAGGGGCAAAAGCGCCACGCCGCCGCGATCCCTCCCCTCCCGCCTGCGGGAGGGGGCCGGGGTGGGGCTCCATCGCTGCGAACGGGCGCTGGAGAGGTTTCCGACCAAGACAGATGCAGGGCTCCTGCGAAAGCAGGAGCCCAGGGCGCATGGGCGGTTCAATATGAACAGGACAAACTCTATCGGACGACCGGAAGGCCCACCCCTACCCCCTCCCGCAAGGGGGAGGGGAACAGCCGCTGCCGCTCAGTCGAACAACCCGTCCTGCCCGCCCGCCGGCGGATTGAGCCCGAGATGCTTCCATCCCGGCGCATTGAGCAGCCGCCCCCGCGCGGTGCGGGCGATGAGGCCGAGCTGGAGCAGATAGGGCTCGATCACGTCCTCGATCGTGTCGCGTGGCTCGGAAAGCCCGGCCGCCAGCGCCTCCACGCCCACCGGGCCGCCCTTGTAGATGTCCGCGATCATGCGCAGGTAGCGCCGGTCCATGGCGTCGAGGCCGAGCTGGTCCACCTCCAGCCGCGAGAGCGCGCCGTCGGCCGCCGGCGCATCCACCACCTCATGCCCTGCCGCATGGGCGAAGTCGCGCACCCGGCGCAGCAGCCGCCCGGCGATGCGCGGCGTGCCCCGCGAGCGGCGAGCGATCTCGGTGCAGCCGTCCGGCGCGATGGCCAGCGCGAGCAGCCGCGCGGCGCGCGCGATCACCTGCTCCAGCTCCTCGACCGTGTAGAAGTTCAGCCGCACCGGGATGCCGAAGCGGTCGCGCAGCGGCGTCGTCAGTAGGCCCTGCCGCGTGGTGGCGCCGACCAGCGTGAAGCGCGGCAGGTCGATCCGCACCGAGCGCGCCGAGGGACCCTCGCCGATCATGATGTCCAGCGCCCGGTCCTCCATCGCCGGATAGAGGATTTCCTCGACGGAGGGGTTGAGCCGGTGGATCTCGTCCACGAACAGCACGTCGCCCTCGTCCAGATTGGTGAGCAGCGCGGCGAGGTCGCCCGCCTTGGCGATCACCGGGCCGGAGGTCGCGCGGAAGCCCACGCCCATCTCGCGCGCCACGATCTGCGCCAGCGTCGTCTTGCCCAGGCCTGGCGGCCCGAAGAACAGCACATGGTCCAGCGCCTCGCCGCGCGCCTTGGCCGCGCCGATGAAGATGCGCAGATTCTCCCGCGCCGCCCTCTGCCCGACGAATTCGTCCAGCGTCTTGGGACGCAGCGCCGCATCGGCATCGTCGGGCGCGCGCTGCGCGGAAAGAAGGGGCGATGAGGCCATCGGCTCCTGGGTCCATGTTGCCGGGTCGCGATGTTCTATATCCGTTCGCTCGGTCAAGTCGACAGCAAAACTGATGTCCGCGCCGCATCCGGCTCTGGTCTCGCCGAGACGCTCGTGCGAGGAGGAGGTCGCAATCGAACGGGAGGGAAGAGATATGGACATCTCGAGACGCGGTCTCATCGCCGGCGCGGGCGCCACCGTGGCGCTGGCGGCCATGCCAGGCAAGGCGGCGCGCGCCCGAGAGGATGCCGGCCCGGCCTGGTATCGCGGCGCCATGGTCATCGACGGGCTGGGCGGCATCGGCGATCCCTATGCGCCCGAGGACCAGCTCCGCTTCTCCGACCGTGCCCGCACCGAATTGCTGAGCACCGGCGTCACCGCGGTCAATCTCACCGTCACGCCGGTCGGCAACGATCCCGACATCTGGACCAAGATCAATCATGGCCTCGACATGTGGGGCTATGTCATCGCCGCCAATCCCGATTTCCTCGTGCCCGTCCGCAAGGCCGGGGACCTGCGCGCGGCCAAGGCGGCCGGCAAGATGGGCCTCATCTACGGCACGCAGGACACCAGCATGGTCGGCGCCGCGCTGGATCGCATCGCCGCGCTCAAGGAGCGCGGCGTGCGGGTGATGCAGCTCACCTACAATCTGCGCAATCTCTCCGGCGACGGCTCGCTGGAGCCGGGCAATGCCGGCCTCTCGCGCCTCGGCCATGCGACGATCGAGCGGATCGAGGCCGAAAAGCTGCTGCTCGACCTCAGCCATGCCGGCGCGCGCACGATCCGGGAAGGCATCGCGGCCGCCACCCGCCCGCTCACCATCAGCCACACCGGCTGCCGCGCGCTGTTCGATCATCCGCGCAACACCGGCGACGAGAATCTCAAGGCGCTGGCCGACAAGGGCGGCGTCGCGGGCATCTATTTCATGCCGTATCTCGCCGGCACCTACAAACCGACCGGCGAGGAGCTGGTCGCCCATATCGAGCATATGGCCAATGTCTGCGGCGAGGATCATGTCGGCATCGGCTCGGACAACGGCCCCATGCCGATCCCGATCAACGCGCAGACGCTGGAGGCCGCCCGGCAGGATTATGAGAATCGCAAGGCCGCCGGCTTCGCCGCGCCGGGCGAGGGGCCGGAAGTGATGACGCTGGTCGCCGACTATAATTCCCTCGACCGCTTCCAGCGCCTCGCCCGCGTGCTGGAGCGCCGCGGCTGGACACAGGCACGGCTGGAGAAATTCTTCGGCGGCAACCTGCTGCGCCTCTATGGCGAGGTGTGGGACGGCTGAGGCGGGCGCCTCGCTTCCCCAAAAAAAAGAAAAGCATGTGCTCCTGCTTTCGCAGGAGCACCATTTCCCATGGATGGAGATAAGCCGGGCTGTCAGCAGGGGGAGCTTCCAAAACCACCCGCTTGCATCCACGCCCCCCTATTCCCACGGAGGCGGAAATGGGAGAGCATTTGACGCTCAGCCCGCAATCACGCGCCTGCGCAGCGCCCGAATCAGCCGCTCACCGCGCCGCCTTACGCAGCGCCAGACGCACCAGCGCATCCAGCGTGGCGGTCTCACCCAGTTCGTCCAGCGCCGCCGCCACCGCGACCGACGCCTCGCCGGGCTTGAACCCGAGCGCCGCCAGCGCCGCCAGCGAATCCGCCTGGACGCCGCCGCCCGCCAGTGCGGCCCCGCCCACGCCGCCGACCGGCAGCGGCCCGGTGGCGAGCGCGCCCACCTTGTCCTTCAGTTCGCGCACGATGCGCTCGGCGAGCTTGGGGCCGACGCCGTTGGCGCGCGCCACCATCGCCTTGTCCTGCCCCGCCACGGCGCGCTGCAAGTCGCCCGGCTCCAGCGCCGAGAGGATGGCGAGCGCCACCTTGGCGCCCACGCCTTGCACGCCGGTGAGCAGGCGGAACCAGTCCCGCTCCGCCTCACTGGCGAAGCCGACCAGCCGGATGAACTCCTCGCCCACCAGCATCTCGGTATGCACCGTCACCGCCTCGCCGACGCGGCCGAGCGCCGAGAGGCTGCGCGCGGACATGCCCACCAGATAGCCGACGCCGCCCACGTCGATCACGGCGCTGTCCAGTCCGGTGGCGGCCAGCAGGCCCTTCAAATGCGCGATCATGGCGCGGGTCTAGGACCTGCCCCGCGCAAATGGAACCATGTTGTGCGGGGACGTCACGGATGATCCTTTCACCCTCATGTCCGTGATGGAGGCAAGGGAGGGGACGAGCGGACCATGGCACTTACGCTGCAATCGCCCTGTCCTACACGGCCCGCACCATGCCATGCTCCCCGCCATGCGCCGCCCTGCCCGCCTCTCATCCCCTCTCGCGCCGCCCGCTGGCGCAGCCATGGCCGGAAAGGCGAGTTATTTCGATTTCACCAGAACCTTCAGAACCTTTCGGCATCCGACAGCCACGCCATCGGGCCAGGCAACAGCCCGAAAACCCGCCGAAATCGCCCGGGCGCGATTGACAATTCGGCCGCTTCCGCCTATCGGCCCGCCTTCGGACAGGCGGTCGCCCCCCGCGCCCAACGGCGCGAGGCGGCCCTTTTTGTCGATTCTGATAGACCGATTCGAATTGAGGAATGAACGATGAAGCGCACCTTCCAGCCGAGCAATCTGGTTCGCAAGCGTCGCCACGGCTTCCGCAGCCGCATGGCGACGGTGGGCGGCCGCAAGGTGCTGGCAGCGCGTCGCGCCCGCGGCCGCAAGAAGCTGTCGGCCTGATCCAGCCCGGCCGGCGCGCGCTGGGTCGCATGACCCGCCGCGCCGATTATCTGGCCGCGAATCGCGGCCTGCGCGCGCCCATGCCCGGCTTCGTGCTGCTGGTGCGCGACCGGGCCGATGGCGATCCGACGATTCGCCTCGGCATCACCGTCACCAAGAAGATCGGCGGCGCTGTCATCCGCAACCGGATGAAGCGCCGTTTTCGCGCGCTGGCGCGGGCCATCCTGCCCGAGCGCGGCATCGCCGGCGCCGATCATGTGCTGATCGGCCGCGAGGGCGGCATCGAGCGCGACCATGCGCTGCTCACCGCCGAACTGGAGAAGGCGCTGGGCCGCGTGGCCGGCAAGCGCCAGGCCCCGGCGGATCAGGCTCCGGCATGATCGCCCGCGCGCTCATCCTCATCGCGCGCGCCTGGCAGCTCGGCCCCAGCCGCATCCTGCCGCCCACCTGCCGCTATGCGCCCAGCTGCTCGCAATATGCGATCGAGGCGCTGGGCCGGCATGGCGCGATAAAGGGTGGCTGGCTGGCGCTGAAGCGGCTATTGCGCTGCCACCCCTGGGGCGGCTCCGGCTACGATCCGGTGCCATGACCCGCCACACCGACGCATAACGGCGACAAACGGCGATCAAGAATAGCGGGAAGCAAGAAAGACGTGGACGACAAGCGCAACATCATCCTCGCCGTGGTGCTGACCATCGCGATCCTGTTCGGTTGGCCGATGATCGCCAACCATTTCTTCCCGACCGCGAATCCGCCGGTGACGCAGGTGTCCGGCGGCGAGACCAAGGTGCTGCCCCAGCCCCAGGCCGATCCGGCGGCGGACACGCCCACCGCGATCCGCGACCGCGCGCTGGTGCTGCGCGAGAGCGCCCGCGTCGCCATCGATACGCCCAAGCTCAGGGGCTCGATCAACCTCAAGGGCGCGCGGATCGACGATATCCTGCTGCCGACCCACAAGGAGACGATCGCGAAGGATTCGGCGCCCGTCCGCCTGTTCAGCCCCAGCGGCACGGCGGACGCCTATTTCGCCGGCTTCGCCTGGGCGGGCGAGGGCGTGACGCTGCCGGACGCCAACACCGTCTGGACGCCCGACCGCTCGACCCTCACGCCGCAGACGCCGGTGACGCTGCGCTGGGACAATGGCGCGGGCCAGCGCTTCATCATGAAGATCTCGGTCGACGAGGATTATATGCTCACCGTCGCGCAGACGGTGGAGAATCGCGGCGCCGGCGCCATCGTGGCGCGGCCCTATGGCCTGCTCTCGCGCATCGGCCCCTCCAAGGACCCGTCGACCTGGACGATCCACACCGGCCCGGTCGGCGTGTTCAACGGGTCGGTCAACTATGATGTCGACTTCTCCACGTTGGACGAGAAGGGCGACCAGCGCTTCCCGACGCGCGGCGGCTGGCTCGGCTTCACCGATCATTACTGGCATGCCGCGCTCATCCCCGCGCAGGACCGGCCGGTGGAGGCGCAGTTCCGCGCGGGTGCCGGCAAGCGCTATCAGGCCGACGTCACTTATGCGCCGAGCGCCATCGCGCCCGGCCAGGCCGCCACCATCACCAGCAAGCTGTTCGTGGGCGCCAAGGAAGTGCCCGTGCTGGAGCATTATACCAAGGCGGACGGCATCACCTTCTTCGATCGCGCGATCGACTGGGGCTGGTTCATCTGGTTCGAGAAGCCGATCTTCTACCTGCTCGACTGGCTGTTCCGGAACATCGGCAATTTCGGCGTGGCGATCATCTGCCTCACCTTCGTGGTGCGCGGCCTCATGTTCCCCATCGCCCAGCGCCAGTTCAAGTCCTTCGCCGCGATGCGCGCCATCCAGCCCAAGATGAAGGCCATCCAGGAGCGCTACAAGGGCGACAAGGCCAAGCAGCAGCAGGAGATCATGGAGCTGTATCGCTCCGAGAAGGTCAATCCGCTCGCCGGCTGCCTGCCCATCTTCCTGCAGATCCCGGTCTTCTTCGCGCTCTACAAGGTGCTGATGCTGGTCGTGGACATGCGCCACCAGCCCTTCTACCTGTGGATCAAGGACCTCTCCGCGCCCGATCCGCTGCACGTGCTGAACCTGTTCGGCCTGCTCCCCTTCACGCCGCCCGCCTTCCTCGGCATCGGCGTGCTGGCGATCATCCTCGGCATCACCATGTGGCTGCAGTTCAAGCTCAACCCGGCGCCGATGGACGACATGCAGAAGCAGATCTTCGCGATCATGCCCTGGATCATGATGTTCGTCATGGCGCCCTTCGCGGCGGGCCTGCTGATCTACTGGTGCACGTCCAACATCCTCACCATCGCCCAGCAATGGTGGCTCTACCGCCAGCATCCGGTGCTGAGCCAGCCGGCGGCGACGGCGGCGAAATGAAAGACCAACCGTTCGTGCTGAGTAGGGACTGAGCCTGTCGAAGTCCCGTATCGAAGCAGCCCGCGCGGGACAGACCCTTCGATACGTCGCTTCGATGAACGCAGCGGCCCCTCAGGGCGAACGGAGCATTTTTGGAATGACCGAGGCAGAGCAGGATCAGGACCGCATCGAGGAAGCCCGGCGCATCTTCGCCGGCCCGATTACGTTCCTCAAGTCCGCGCCCGCGCTCAAGTTCCTGCCGGACGCCAGCGTGCCCGAGGTCGCCTTCGCCGGCCGCTCCAATGTCGGCAAGTCCTCGCTCATCAATGCGCTGACGGGCCGCAACGCCCTCGCCCGCACCTCCAACACGCCGGGCCGCACGCAGGAGCTCAATTTCTTCGATGTGGGCAACCCGCTGCGCTTCCGCCTCGTCGACATGCCCGGCTATGGCTATGCCAAGGCGCCCAAGGACATGCTCAAGCAGTGGCGCTTCCTGGTGAACGACTATCTGCGCGGCCGCCCGGTGCTCAAGCGCACCCATGTCCTCATCGACTGTCGTCACGGCCTCAAGGATGTCGACGCCACCCTGCTCGACATGCTGGACGAGGCGGCGGTGAGCTACCGCATCGTGCTGACCAAGGCGGACAAGGTGAAGGCGAGCGCGCTGATCGAAGTGACCGAGCGCACCGCGCAGGCCGTCCGCAAGCGCCCCGCCGCCCATCCCGAGATCATCGCCACCTCGAGCGAGAAGGGCATGGGCCTGCCGGAACTGCGCGCCGCCGTGATCGACGCGCTGGATTGAGAGGGAGGAGACGCCCATGCTGACGCTCATCATCGGCAACAAGGCCTATTCGAGCTGGTCGCTGCGCGGCTGGCTGGCGGCGAAGCAGTCCGGCCTGCCCTTCGAGGAGGTGCTGGTGCCGCTCTATGACGACGACTGGGAGAGCCGGAAGGCGCAGCCCGATCTCGCCCCCTCGCAAGGCAAGGTGCCCACCCTGTGGGACGGCGACATTCCGGTGTGGGACAGCATCGCCATCATCGACTATCTGGACGCGCTCTCCGGCGGCACGCGCTTCTGGCCGCGGGACAAGGCCGCGCTGGCGCTCGCCCGCTCCATGGCGGCGGAGATGCACGCCGGCTATCAGGCGCTGCGCCAGCAATGCAGCATGAACGTGCGCCGCATCTTCCCGGTCCGTCCGCCCAGCCCCGAGGTCGCCGCCGACACCGCCCGCATCGCGGCGCTGTGGCGCGCGGCGCGCACCCGCTTCGGCAGCGGCGCGGGCGACTATCTGTTCGGCGCGTTCGGCGCGGCGGACATCATGTTCGCGCCTGTGGTGACGCGCTTCGTCACCTATTCGATCCCCGTGCCCGACGATGCCCGCACCTATATGGATGCAGTGCTGGCCCATCCCTTCATGGTCGAATGGCTGGACGGCGCGGCGGCCGAGCCGTGGGTGCTCGCCCGATATGAGCCCGAAGGCGCCACCGGCTGATCGCGGTCAGGGCTGACTGCGCTTCGGATAGGGCGTGCCGTCCTTGTGCAGATAATCCTGTTCGGTGAATGTCATGTCGATGTCCGAATATTCGCCGCCCTCCGACCGGTCCCCCGCCCCCACGGCGACGAACACGCAGTCCGCCGCGCTGCGATTGACCAGATGATGCCCGTCGCGCACGCCCGCCGGCCAGGCCGCGCAATCGCCCGCGCGCAGCACCGTCTCGCCCCCGTCCTCGATCAGCACGGCCTCGCCGCTCAGCATCACCAGGAACTCGTCCTCGCCCGCATGCCAGTGGCGCTGCGAGGACCAGGCGCCCGGCCTGAGCGTCACATGGCTCACGCCCATGGCGGTGAGGCCCGCGACCGGCCCGATGCGGCGCTGCCAGCGACCCGCGACCGGCGCATCGAAGGGCGGCGGATAGCCGGTCCGGTTGACCTGCGGAATGGCGTCGAGATCGACCTTGGGCATGGCGGCGTCTCCTCCTCCTGCGCGCGCGTCACCGGATACACGCGCCCGCGCGGCAGGACCAGAGCGACGGCCGCGCCCGATCTGCATCGGGCCGCTTTCCATGGCGCGCGCCTTTGGCTAACGCCGCCACGATGACGCCCGACCTCACCGATCCCGCTGCGCTGGCGGAAGCCCTCATCGCCTGCCCATCCATCACGCCCGCCACGGGCGCGGTGTTCGATGCGCTGGAGGCCATGCTCGCCCCGCTCGGCTTCACCGTCACGCGCTTCCTTGACGGCGCGGCGCCGGACGGGCCGGTCGAGAATCTGCTGGCGACGCGCGTGGACGGCCCGGGTCCGCATTTCGCCTTCGCCGGCCATCTCGACGTGGTGCCGCCCGGCGAGGGCTGGGCCAGCGACGCCTTCGTGCCCGAGCGACGGGGCGAACTGCTCTACGGACGCGGCGCGGTCGACATGAAGGGCGCCATCGCCGCCTTCGTCGCGGCGCTCGCGCGCGGCGCGTCCGGCGGCGGCACGCTCAGCCTGCTCATCACCGGCGACGAGGAAGGCGAGGCCATCCACGGCACCCGCGCGCTGATGGCGCACATGGCCGCGCGCGGCGTGACGCCCGACCTCTGCCTGATCGGCGAGCCGACCAGCGTCCACCGCCTCGGCGACACGATCAAGATCGGCCGGCGCGGCTCGGTCAACATGTGGATCAGCGTGGCGGGCGTGCAGGGCCATGTCGCCTATCCGCATCTCGCCAGCAATCCGATCCCGCCGCTGGTGCGCATCCTCTCCGCCATCGAGGCGATGGTGCTGGACGAGGGGACCGACTGGTTCCAGCCGAGCAATATCGAGATCACCGACATCATGGTCGGCAATCCCGCGACCAATGTGATTCCCGCCCGGGCCGTGGCGCGGCTCTCCATCCGCTTCAACGACCTGCACCGGGGCGAGGCGCTGATCGCGCGCATCCGCGCCCTGGCGGAAGCGGAAGGCGGCACGCTGGAGGCGCGGATCAGCGGCGAGGCGTTCCTGACGCCGCCCGGCGCCCTCTCCACGCTGGTGAGCGAGGCCATCGCGGCGGAGACGGGCCTCACACCCGAGCTCTCGACCAGCGGCGGCACGTCCGACGCGCGCTTCCTCTCGGCCCTCTGCCCGGTCGTCGAGTTCGGTCTCCTCAACGCGACCATGCACAAGCTGGACGAGGCGGTCGCCCTGCCCGATCTGGAGCAGCTGACGCGCATCTACATGCGGATCATCGCCGGGGCGACAACCGCTCCTTGATCGCCTGCCGCGACCATGCGCCGAGGCAGGAGAGCGATGCCATGGAAGACCGTATCGACATTCAGCCTCGGCTTACAAAGTCACGTCATGCCGAATTTGAACGCAGGAACGGTCCGCTCTTCAAGAAACCTGAATGTCGATACGTTGCGCGGTGCAACTGCTGAGCACGATCAAAACGGCGATGAGACAGATGCCCCGCCTCACTCCGCCGCCACGGCGGTCGCCTTGCCGGCGTCGCTCTGCTCGGCTTCCGCCTTCGCGGCCTCGATCTCGGCGGCCTTGGCCTCGACCAGCTTCACGATATGGTCGATCATCTCGGCGTCCTGGATATGGTGGTCGGTGACGCCGGAGAGATAGACCATATGCTTGCCGTGGCCGCCGCCGGTGATGCCGATGTCGGTCTCGCGCGCCTCGCCGGGGCCGTTCACCACGCAGCCCAGCACCGAGAGCGAGATGGGTGTGTTGATGTGCTGGAGGCGGGTTTCCAGCGCCTCGACCGTGCGGATGACGTCGAAGCCCTGCCGCGCGCAACTGGGGCAGGAGACGACGCGCACGCCGCGGGTGCGGATGCCGAGCGACTTCAATATCTCGTAGCCGACGCGCACTTCCTCCTCCGGCTCGGCGGAGAGGGAGACGCGGATCGTGTCGCCGATGCCGGCCCAGAGCAGGTTGCCGATGCCGATCGCCGACTTGACCGTGCCGCCGATCAGCCCGCCGGCCTCGGTGATGCCGAGATGCAGCGGGCAGTCCACCGCCTCGGCCAGCTGCATATAGGCAGCGACCGCGAGGAACACGTCGCTCGCCTTCACCGCGACCTTGTAGTCGTGGAAATCCTGGTCCTGGAGCAGCCTGATATGGTCGAGCGCGCTTTCGACCAGCGCCTCGGGGCAAGGCTCGCCATATTTCTCCAGCAGGTCCTTCTCGAGGCTGCCGGCATTGACGCCGATGCGGATGGCGCAGCCATTGGCCTTGGCGGCGTCCACCACTTCCTTCACGCGCGCCTCCGAGCCGATATTGCCGGGGTTGATGCGCAGGCACGCCGCGCCCGCATCGGCCGCTTCCAGCGCGCGCTTGTAGTGGAAATGGATGTCCGCGATGATCGGCACGCGGGCGGCGCGGACGATCTGCCTGAGCGCGGCGGTGCTCTCCACGTCCGGGCAGGAGACGCGGATCAGGTCCACGCCCGCCTCCTCGCAGCGGCGGATCTGGTCGATCGTGGCGCGCGCGTCGGAGGTCGGCGTGTTGGTCATGGTCTGCACGGTGATCGGCGCGTCGCCGCCCACCGGCACGCTGCCGACCATGATCTGCCGGCACGGACGCCGCGCGATGTCGCGCCAGGGGCGCAGGCCGGGATTATGCTCGGACATGAAGGGGACTCCGGGTCATCTGCGCGGCCTTATAGGCGCGCGGCGTGCCGGGCGAAAGTCCCGTGCGGGCGGGCGGGCGTCAGTCCTTCCCGCCCCAGCGCCATTTCCAGCCGCCGCGCGTGCGGCGCTTGACCACGAGGACGAACAGGGCGGTGAGCACGAGGATGCCCGCGACCGCCAGTGTCCTGTGCGGCAGCGTGCCGTTGCCGAGACCGAGCGCGAGACCGGTGACGGCGAGGCCATAGGCGAGGCAGAGCGCCCAGCCCTGCCAGGCGATGGGCAGCCTCGCGCCATAGCCATAGCGCTTGGGGGCGAACCAGTCGCCGGGTTCCAGGAATTTGTGCAGCATCGTCATCCTTCCTTTCTGGCGTTCCCATGTCGAGCCTCACGCCCCCTCCTTCGGCGGCCGGCCGCGCCTGCGCAGCCGGGGCGGGTCGAGCGTCACGCCGCGACGGGCCAGCCCCTCGCGCAACATCAGCTCGATCTGGGCGTTGACGCTGCGCAGCTCGCCGGCGGCGCAGCGCTGCAGCGCGTCGTAGAGGGCCGGATCGACGCGGAGCGCGAAGGCCTTTTTGGGCGGCTCGGTCATGGCGGCGCTGTCCCCTCCGGCGCGCCTACTGGTAGAGCGAGCCCGTGTTCACCACAGGCTGCGTGTCGCGCTCCGAGCAGAGCACCACCATCAGGTTGGAGACCATCGCCGCCTTGCGCTCGTCGTCCAGCTCCACGACATTCTTGGCCGAGAGATGCTCCAGCGCCATCTCCACCATGCCCACGGCGCCCTGCACCAGCTTCTGCCGCGCCGCGATCACCGCCTCGGCCTGTTGGCGGCGCAGCATCGCCTGGGCGATTTCCGGCGCATAGGCGAGGTGGGTGAGACGGCACTCATCGATGGTGACGCCGGCGCGCTCGACCCGGTCCTGGAGCTGGATCTCCAGCTGCTCGCTCACTTCCGCCGCGTCGCCGCGCAGCGTCACTTCATGATGCTCGATATCGTCATAGGGATAGCGCGAGGCGATGACGCGCACCGCGCTCTCGATCTGGATGTCCACGAACTCCTGATAATGCTCCACGTCGAACAGCGCCCGCGCGGTGTCCGTCACGCGCCACACGACATTGGTGGCGACCTCGATGGGATTGCCGCGCAGGTCGTTCACCTTGACCGTGTCCGAGGTCACATTGTGGATGCGCACCGAGATCTTCTTGCGGCTGAGCCAGGGCAGCGTCCAGCGCAGGCCGGTCGCCCGGTCCGTGCCCTTGTAGGCGCCGAAGAGCTGGATCGCCGCCGCCTCGTTGGGCGCGAGCAGGTAGAAGCCGGGCGCGACGAAGAGGATCAGCAGCGCGGCGGTGACGATCAGCGCCGCCCCAGCCAGCGGGGCGGACGCCATGGCGGTGGTCGCCCAGGCGATGACCAGCGCCGCCAGCAGCAGGAGCAGCAGCATGGGATAGCCGCTCATCGTGGCGGCGGGCATTTCACGCGAGGCCGTGAGTCCGGGGCGCGCCGTGTGGTCTTGCGGGCGGTCCTGCGTGTCGGTCATCTCCATTCCCTCCCTAAAATCATGATATCATAATTATATGATTCGAGACCGCTGTCAACGACCTGTCCCGTGCGGGGACTCGTGCCGCGCGTGCGGGGAACCGTGCCGCCGGCCCACGCGTTCAGCAGCCAGGAAGGGAATGCGCGATGACATATCCAGCGAATGTGGACAGCATCTCATCGCGGCGGGTGGCTGACAGATTCGACGGCCTGCCGCCGCACTATGCGGTGCATTATCATGCGGGAGTGGTGAACCATTGCCCCGGCTGCGCGGGCACGCAATGGTTCGTGGGCCGGACGATGGCGCAGTGCGCGCGGTGCGAGACGGCACTGCCACTGGCGCGCGTCGCCGAGACGCCCATGCACCCGCTGTTCGTGACGCGGGGCCATGGTCCCATGGGGGCCTGCGCGGCCTGAACGGGCCGGATCACATCTCCCCTTGCGCGCCCGCCGCCTCCGGCGGACGCGGGCAGCGCATTGCCGTCGCACGCGCAAGCGCATAAGCAGGGCCGGCGCGCGGGCTGTCCCGGCCCGTTCCTGCGCGATCCTGCGTTTCGAGAAGGGGGAGGCTTCATGCTGCGACATCATCTGCCCGCATTGTTGGTCCTGTGCGCCGCGTCCGCGGCCCTGGCGCAACCGGCCACGCCGCCACCGCCGCCCGCGCCCGCCGATGCCCAGCCCCAGCGCGCCTTCACCGGCCGCGACCTCTTCTCGCTGGAAGCCGCCAACGATCCGCAGATCAGCCCGGACGGGCGCTGGATCGCCTATGTGCGCAAGTCCAACGACATCATGACCGACCGCGCGCGCTCGACCATCTGGCTGATCGAGGTGGCGAGCGGCACGCAGGCGCCGCTGGCGGCGGGGGCGGGCAACCATATGGCGCCGCGCTGGTCCCCGGACGGCAAGCGCCTCGCCTATGTCTCGGCCGATGGCGGCGCGGCGCAGCTCCATGTGATGTGGCTGGCGGATCGCACCAGCGCCCGCATCACCGGCCTGCCGGACAGCCCCGGCTCCGTCGCCTGGTCGCCGGACGGCCGGCGCATCGCCTACACGATGCGCGTGCCGGGCACGGACACGCATCTCGGCCGCGCGCCGGACAAGCCCGAGGGGGCAAAATGGGCCGATCCGCTGGAGGTGATCGACCGCGTGACCTATCGCGCGGACGGCGCGGGCTATCTGGAGCCCGGCTTCGACCATCTGTTCGTCGTCCCGGCGGATGGCGGCGCGCCCCGGCAGCTCACTTTCGGGTCGTTCGACGATGGCGGGCCGCTGAGCTGGTCGCCGGACGGGCGGACCATCCTCTTCTCCGCCAATCGCCATGACGATTGGGAATTGAAGCCCATCAACGGCGAGGTCTATGCCGTGGATGTGTCGAGCGGCGAGGTCCGCGCCCTCACCAGCCGCGACGGGCCGGACGGCGGCGCGCAATATTCGCCGGACGGCAAGCATATCGCCTATCTCGGCTTCGACGACCGGCAGCGCGGCTATGACAATGTCGAGCTCTATGTGATGAACGCGGACGGCTCGGGCAGCCGCTCCCTCACCGCATCGCTGGACCGCAGCATCGACAGCGCGCGCTGGGCCGGCAACGGCACGCTCTATGTGCGCTATGACGATCATGGCGTGGGCCGCGTGGCGCGGGTCTCGCTGGACGGGCGGCTGACCCCGGCGGCCCAGGGCCTGGCCGGCGACGATCTGGACCGGCCCTATAGCGGCGGCAGCTTCAGCGTCTCGAACGGCGGCACGGTGGCCTATATGGGCGGCGACGCGCTCAATCCGGCCGACGTCTATGTGGCGGACGGGCGGGACGGCCGGCGCCTCACCCGGCTCAATGCCGACTGGCTGGGCGCCAAGGCGCTGGGGCAGGTGCGCAAACTCCCCGTGACCGCGCCGGACGGCCGCGCCATCGATGCCTGGCTGGTGACGCCGCCCGGCTACCGGGAGGGCCAGCGCGTGCCGCTGATCCTGGAGATCCATGGCGGACCCTTCGCCGCCTACGGCCCCTATTTCTCGACCGACGACCAGCTCTATGCGGCGGCCGGCTATGCGGTGCTCTACACCAACCCGCGCGGCAGCACCTCCTATGGCGCCGAGTTCGCCAACCTCATCGACAAGGCCTATCCGGGCCAGGACTATGACGACCTGATCGCGAGCGTGGACGCGGCGATCGCGGCGGGCGTGGCCGATCCGGACAATCTGTTCGTCACCGGCGGGTCCGGCGGCGGCGTGCTCACCGCCTGGATCGTGGGCAAGACCGACCGCTTCAAGGCGGCCGCGACGCAGAAGCCGGTGATCGACTGGGCCAGCTTCGTGCTGACGTCGGATGGGGCGAACTATTATTCGCCCTACTGGTTCGCCAAGAAGCCGTGGGAGGACCCGCAGGGCTATTGGGCGCGCTCGCCGCTGAGCCTGGTCGGCAATGTGAAGACGCCCACGCTGGTGGTGGTCGGCTCGGAGGATTATCGCACGCCGGTGAGCGAGTCCGAGCAATATTACACCGCGCTCAAGCTGCGCGGCGTGCCGACCGCGCTGGTCAAGGTGCCCGGCGCCAGCCACGGCGGCATCGCCGCCCGCCCCAGCCAGGCGGCGGCGAAGGCCTCGGCGATCCTCGACTGGTTCAACCGCTACCGGACACGGCCGGCGAGCTGAGGGGGGAGCTATACCACAGAGTCGCAGCCCTCACCCTTGCCACTCGGCCGCGCCGAGCGGAAGGGTGAGGGCTGCGACGTTGCGATCTCGAGGCGGTGCAGCCGCCGCGCCTCCCCTCAACCCGCGAAGGGCGTTTCCGGCAATCCCGGCACCTCGACGCGGAAGGCGAAGATGGCGCCCGCATGGGGCTGCTCCGCGCGTTCCGCGTCCGATAGCCCGGTCCACGCGCTCGTCACATAGGCGGTGCGCAGGTCCGCGCCGCCGAAGACGATCATCGTCGGGCGGCTGACCGGCAGCGCCACGCTCTGCACGACCTCGCTCGCTGGGGAGAGCCGCACGACGCGGCCGCCGTCGAACAGGGCGGACCAGTAGCAGCCCTCGGCATCGAAGGAGCCGCCGTCCGGCCGGCCCTTGCCCTGCGCGAACCGGTGGACGATCCGCCGGCCGGACAGGGTGCCGCGCGCCGGATCGGCATCGTAGAAGCGCAGGGCGTGGCTGGGCGTGTCGGCATGGGCGAATGTGGTGCCGGCGGCGGTGAAGGCCGCGCCGTTGCAGGTCAGCATGCCATTCTCGATGACGCTGATCGCGCCGTCCGGGTCCACGCGATAGAGCGCCGCGTCGCGCGCGCGCTTGGCGGTGTTGACCGTGCCGGCCCAGAAGCGTCCGGCCGGATCGGTGCGCCCGTCGTTGAAGCGCAGGTCGGGCCGGCCGGCGAGGATCGGCGCGCCGAAGGGGCGGGGCTCGCCGGCCCAGTCGTCGAGCAGCGCCAGCCCGTCCTGCATCGCCAGCAGCAGGCCGCCGCCCGCGCGGAAGGCGAAGCAGCCGACCGGCGCCTCGAAGGAGCGCATCTCGTCCGTGCCGCGCGCCGGATCGAAACGGTGCAGCTCGCGTCGCGCGATATCGACCCAGTAGAGGCGCTGCTCCCCGCCATGCCAGCGCGGCCCCTCGCCCAGTTCGGCGCGGGCATCGAGCGCGATGGAGGGATGCGGGACCATATTGCGGGCATGTCGCGATTCGCCCGCGCGTGCAAGGTCGGCCGACGCGCATGGTCTTCGAGGACGGCGCCGCGCGCGATCCCGCTCAACCCGGGCAGACCAGCGCATAGCCGGCGCCGCGCACCGTGCGGAGCATCGGCCAGGCATAATCGCGGTCGAGCTTGGCGCGCAGCCGCGAGACATGGACCTCGACCACATTGGTGCCGGGATCGAAGCGCAGCCGCCAGACGTCGCGCAGCAGCGTCTCGCGCGATTGCGGGCGACCGGCGCGGCGGGCGAGCAGGTGCAGCAGCTCGAACTCGCGCTGGAGCAGGCCGAGCGTGCGCCCGTCGCGCCGCGCCTCGCGCTCGATGAGGTCGATCTCCAGCTCGCCCAGTCGCAGCCGCGTCGCGGGCGAGGGCGGCGGACCGGCGCGGGCCAGCCGCAGGGCGCGGGCCAGCGCCTCGGCCGGGTGCATCCACGGCCCGGCCACATCGCCCGCGCCCAGCGCCAGCAGCCGCGCCCGCTCGAGCGGATCGTCCCGCGCCTGCCAGACGAGCGCTGCGGCCGGCTCGCCGCTCTCGCCGGCCGAGGGCGGGACCAGCCGCGCCGCCACGCCGGCATCGGCGAGCGCGGCCAGCAGATGGCTGATCGGGCCGTCGGGCGCGGCGTCCGCGCCGAGATGGATGTCGATGCGCTGCACGTCCCCCTCGCTGCGCCTGCATCCGGTCTAGCCGCGTTCCGGCGTGGCCGGTGGCCGATCGTCTCCGGAACGGATGCGATCGAGCGCGCGCCGCGCGGCGCGGGCGAGGTGGGGGCAATCGGTGCGCAGCGCCGCCTCCGCCCAGCCGGCGCGATCGGCCGGCGCCGCCAGCATGCCGTCCAGCGCGGACCAGGCCGCGAGGCGCATGCGCGGATCGGGATGATCGCGCATGAAGCCCTGCGCCAGGTCGCGGGCATTGCCGGCATCGAGCGCGACGCCCAGGCGCAGCAGCAGGTCCGCGCCGGTCGCGGTCATGTCCTGCACGATGCGCCGCGCGGCGACATCGAACAGATATTGCCGCCGCCCCGCCTGCCCCGGCGCCTGCGGCATGACGTTGATGGAGACCGAGAGGCTGTCCGGCGGCCTCTGGTCGTGCACGTCACGATTGGCGCGATAGAGCAGCATCCGGCCCGGCGAGAGCTGGCTGCGCTCCACAAAGCGCAGGTCGACCGTCTCGCCCGGCAGGCCCGTCACACTGGCGGGCTCCACCTCATAATAGTCGGACCAGTAGCCCGGCCCCAGATAACCGAGCGTCAGGAAATCGAAGCTGTGGTCATGCGGCACGCGGTAGAAGAAGCTGGCCGGCCCGCTGGCGCGCAGCACCGGATCGGCCGCGCTGGGCCAGATATTGGCGCGCAGGAAGAAGCGGCCCTCCGGCGGATGCAGCAGCAGCACCTGCGGCGAATAGCTGTTGGCGGCGAGCTGGCCGCGGCACTTCTCCTTGAGCGCGTCCAGCGCGAAATCGGCGAGGAAACGGCGATTGTTGCCGAGCGCGCGGAGCACGGGGGCGATGGCGGCGAGTCCGTCCGGGCTGCCCGCGTCGAAGGCGGGCGAGCGGCAGGCGTCGACCAGATCGGCAAGGCCGGCGACCGCGTCGGTCGCGCATTCGATCAGGCGGGGCATGGGGCGCTGTCCGGCATGAGGGCACCGTGGCGCGCCAGCACCGCGCCCGCCACGTGCCGCAGCGCCGCGTCCGGCTCGTCCGCCGCCATGCGCGCCAGCCGGGGCCAGACGGCGGTGGAATCGAGCGCGAGCAGTTCGCGCATCACCGTCCAGCGATCGCGGCCATGGGTGCGGTCCAGCAGGGCGAGCATTTCGGGAACGGCGGCGCGATGGTCGAGCGCGCGCAGCACGGAGAGCAGCATGGCGGTGCGCGCGAAGCCGTCATCGCCCTGCACCGTGGCGAGCGGCCGCCCGTCATCGAGCGCGAAATGCCGCACCGGCGGCGCCGGCCGGCGGGCGATGCGGGCGCGCAGCAGCAGGACCGTGCTCTCCTGCGGGGCGATGCGCAGCGCGAACCGGCGTTCGTCCAGCGCCAGCGTGCGGCCCGGCCGCAGGCGCACCGGGCGCGTGCGGCAGCTCTGGCCGTCGCGGGCGAGCCGGCCGAGCGTCGCCGTCACGGGCTGCGGCGAGAGCAGGCGATAGACGCCATGGGCGCCGGAGAAACCGATGGCGGGATCGGCCGCCGGCGGCAGGTCGGGCCGCTCCGCCGCCCCATCGATGAGCGTGAGCAGCAGCAGGACGGGCGGCGCCGCGGCCAGCGTCAGGTTGACGACCGGGCCGTTGCGCATCGCCGGCAGCGTGGACGCCTCGCCGGCCGCATCCATCGGCGCGAGCCATGCGGCGGCGAGATCGGCGAGCCAGCCCGTATCGGTGAACAGCGCCGCCACGGCATCCTCGGGCGAGGCGGCGGCGGCCGCCCGCGCGACCCGCGCGGCGAGCCACTGGCTGGCGGCGCCGTCGCGCGGATGGGCCGCCGCGCCCGCCATCACGGATGGGTGATGAGCGAGATGATGATATGGTCGGCGGCGATCTGCATGGCCGCCGGATCGATCGCGGCGTCGAACAGGGCGGCCTCGTTCTCCAGCAGCGGCAGGTCGGCGATCGGGATGGGCGCGGCGATGGGTGGCATGATCCTGGCTCCTTCCGGGCGATTGTCCGCCCCGGAAAGCCTAGGCCGGCCGCCGCGTCGCCAGCCAGTTACATCGCTGTAATCCGGAGGATTATCGTGAGGCCCGGCTGGCCCTGCGGTGGCTCGCCGGGGGAGAGCGGCACGCGCACGGCATCGGCGCGGGCGCGGGCGAGGATGGCGGCGGGCACGGCGGGATCGTGCAGGATGCGGTCCGCCTCGCCGAGCAGCCGCGCCGCGCGCAGGGTGAGGTCGTCCGGGTCGGTCGAGGTCAGCGCGATGGTCTCGGTGCGGTCGGCTGGCGGCGCGGCGGGATCGGCGAGCCAGCGCGCCACCGCATCCGGCTCATGCGCGCCGAGCGGATCGAGCCGGCCGCCGGCCCGCAGCGCCGCGTCCAGCGCCCGGCGGCGCTGCCCCGCGTCCGGCCAGCGTTCGCGCAGGGCCGGGCGCGCCGCCGCGAGGGCGCGGGCGAGATCGCCGAGCCGCGCCGGCAGCCGCCGCTCGATGCCCTGCCGCACCGCCTTGGCGAGCCCGGCCGAGGCGCCGCCCGTCCCCACCGCGACCAGCACCGGATCGCGGTCGACAATGGCGGGCGTGGTGAAGTCGCACAGGTCCGGCCGGTCGACCACATTGACGAGCAGCCCGCGCGCCTTGAGTTCACTCGCCGCGACCTCCGCCGCCACGGCGTCGTCCAGCGCCACGAAGGCGATGCGCGCCCGCGCCGCCAAGGCATCGTCCATCCCCACCGGCCGCCCCCCGGCCCGCTCGATCAGCCGCCGCTTGGCCGCCGCCGCCTCCCCTGCGCCGACCAGGACGACCGGCGCGCCGGCGAGCTTCACGAAGAGGGGCAGGCTGTGCATGGGGCGGGTGTAGCGCCGGATGCGGCAAAGGCGAAGCGTGCGTTATCGTCACCTAGCCCCTCCCCTTCAGGTTCAAACGAGTCACGTGCCTCGTTTGAAGGGTTGGGGTGGGGTCTGGCGATTAAGCACGGCGCGGCTGGGCAAGACCCCACCCCCGGCCCCTCCCCTGAAGGGGAGGGGAGAAGATGTGGTCGCAGCCCGCTCCACATGGAGAACCCGTGCTCCTGCTTCCGTAGGAGCACGGGTTCTCCCTAATCCTCCAGGAAATCCGGCACGCGTTCGGCGGCGATCAGCGTCTCGGGCAGCACGCGGTCGGCGACCACGGCGAAGCGGTCGCCATCGACCATCACCTCGGGCACCAGCGGGCGGCTGTTGTAGGTGCTGGCCATGGTCGCGCCATAGGCGCCGGCGGTGCGGAACACGGCGAGGTCGCCGCTCGCCACCGCGTCGATCCGCCGCGCCTTGGCGAAGGTGTCGCCGCTCTCGCAGACCGGGCCGGCGATATTGGCCTCCATCTGCGCGCCATTGGGCGCCACCGCCTCGAAATCGTGCCAGGCGTCATACATGGCGGGGCGGGCGAGGTCGTTCATCGCCGCGTCCACGATCACCCAGGGCCGCGCCACGCCCGGCTTCACCCAGATGACGCGGGTGAGCAGCACGCCGGCATTGCCCACGATCACCCGGCCCGGCTCGAAATAGAGCGTCACGTCCCAGCCGCGCGTCGCGCGCGCCACCATCTCGCCATAGTCGGCGGGCGAGGGCGGCACCTTGTGGCGCTCATAGGGCACGCCGAGGCCGCCGCCCAGGTCCACCCGGTCGATGGCGTGGCCCGCCGCGCGCAAGTCCGCCACCAGCGCGCCGATGCGGCCATAGGCGGCCTCCAGCGGCGCGAGGTCGAAGAGCTGGCTGCCGATATGCAGGGCGACGCCGCGCATGGCGAGGCCGGGCAGCGCCGCGAGCCGCGCGAAGATGGCGCCCGCCTCGTCGATCGGCACGCCGAACTTGTTCTCCTTCATGCCGGTGGAGATCTTGGCGTGGGTGCCGGGGTCCACGTCCGGATTGACGCGCAGCACCGCGTCCACGCGCCTGCCCATGGCGTGGGCGATCTGCGCCAGCGCCGCGCCTTCCTCCTCCAGCTCGATATTCACCTGGCCGATGCCGGCCTCGATCGCGGCGGCGAGTTCCTCGCGCGTCTTGCCGACGCCGGAGAAGACGATGTCGCGCGCCGGCATGCCCGCCGCCAGCGCCCGCTTCATCTCGCCGACCGAGACGATGTCCGCGCCATAGCCCTCGCGCTGCAGCACCTTGAGCACGGCGAGGTTGGGATTGGCCTTGATCGCGAAGGCGATGTGCGTGCGCGGCAGGCCGGCCAGCGCCTCGCGGAACACGCGCGCATGGCGCTCCAGCGTGGCGCGCGAATAGACATAGACCGGCGTGCCAACCGCCTGCGCGATCCGTTCCAGCGGCACGTCCTCGGCATGGAGGATGCCGCTCCGATAGGCGAAATGATCCATGCGGCGAGCCCCTAGAGGGATTTCGGGGGAGAGGGAACATCTGCCGGACAGAAAAGCAGGGGAAGGCGCCGGGTCATGGCGATGGGCGGCGAAAGGGCGAGGACGGCCGCCCGCGTCCCACCACGCCCTCCGCAAGTTTGTTTTAAGGTGGAATCAAATCGGATCGGAATCGCAGAAGAATATTCTGCGAATCGGCATAGTCTGCTCGGCGATGACTTTATCTACTGATGATATCCATATCCGACAATATCTCGATAAAATTCGCTCATATCGGCCAATATTCTTCATGATATCAAAGGCATCATTGAATATGATGGATAATCCATCTGCCCCTTGTCTCATATCAACTTTCACCGTCCTCGCCGATCCTGTATAAGGCGGGATTGCGGGACTGGGGGCATATTGTGTGGGAGACATCATATGAACAGGAGCATGATTGCGCTCGCGACTTGCGCGGCGCTCGTCGGCGCTGCGCCGGCATTTGCGGCGACGGTCTATGACAACGGCCTGCCGAACACGACGGACGGCAACGACGCGACGGAATGGGTGCAGGCGGAGGACTTCTCCTTCGGCGCGCTGACCACGATCACCGGCGCGGGCGTCTATCTGGCGGGCTTCGACGGCATCGGCAATTATGACGGCGGCTTCCAATATTATCTGTTCGCCGATAACGGGGGCGTTCCGGGCGCCGTGCTGCAGACCGGCAGCGTCAGCCCCACCATCACCGATTCCGGCCTGCCCTGGTGCTGCGGGGGCAATGCCTATCTCTTCGAGTTCGATTTCGACTCCGCCTTCGACGCCGCGGCGGGCACGCTCTATTATCTCGGCATCCACGCCGCGAGCGATTTTGCGCGCAATGACATCTATTGGGTGACCGCGGATCTCAACGCCACGAACCCCGGCTGGGAGAGCGATTTCGGCACATTCGACAATTGGGCGTCGAACTTCAACGAACATGCCTTCTACCTCGTCGGCGGCGATGTGACGCCGGTGCCCGAAGCATCGACCTGGCTGATGATGATCGGCGGCCTCGCCGCAGCGGGCGCAGCAATGCGTCGTCGCCGCAGCGTGAGCGTCAGCTTCGTCTGAGGGACTCCGTGGAGCCGGGCGCCCGCGCGGTGTCCGGCTCCATGACCCAGAAACGGCCCTGTTAAGGGAAGCCGTGCTCCTGCGAAAGCAGGAGCACATGCCGGTTCAATATGAACAGGACAAACCCTAATCCCCCTTGCGTCCGTTGTCCGGCCCCGGTGGCAGGTCGAAAGGGTCGTCCTTGCGCTCGACCGAGCGGGTGATGAGGTCGGCCTGACGGTCGGGCTGGGACTGGGTGTTCGGCGTCATGAGCTGGGTCGGCGTCTCGGGCGCCTGCGCGGCGACGGCGGTGGGAACCTGGCCCATGCCTTCGGTGGGACGCAGTTCCGCCCGCGATCCGCAGGCCGCGGTCATGGCCAGCAGCGGCAGGATGAGCAGGCTTGTCCTCATGCTCCGGCGTCCTTCTCCAGCGCGGCGCGCGCCTCGGCGATCCGGGCGCGGACCTGATCCGGCGCGGTGCCGCCATAGGAGCGGCGGCTCGCCACCGATGCGTCCACGGTCAGCACCGCATATACACGCTCGTCGATGCGCGGGTCGATGGCTTTCAGTGTCCCGATCGGCAGCGCGGCGAGCGCCACGCCCGCCTCCTCCGCCGCCTTCACCGCGCGGCCGGTGATATGGTGCGCCTCGCGGAACGGCACGTCGGCCTCGCGCACCAGCCAGTCGGCGAGGTCGGTCGCGGTGGCGAAGCCGCTCTGCGCCAGCGCGCGCATCCGGTCGGTGCGGAAGCGGGTGGTCTCCACCATGCCGGTCATCGCGGTGATGGAGAGGCCGAGCAGGTCGTGCGCCTCGAACAGCGGCGGCTTGTCGTCCTGCATGTCCTTGGAATAGGCGAGCGGCAGGCCCTTCATGGTGACGCACAGGCTGGTCATGCAGCCCATGATGCGCCCGGCATGGCCGCGCACCAGCTCGGCGGCGTCCGGATTGCGCTTCTGCGGCATGATCGAGCTGCCGGTCGAATAGGCGTCGGGCAGGGCGATGAAGCCGAAGGGCTGGCTCGCCCAGATGACGAACTCCTCGGCGAGGCGCGAGAGGTGCAGGCTGCACTGGGTCGCCGCCATCAGATAATCGAGCGCGAAGTCGCGGTCGGAGACGGCGTCCAGGCTGTTGCGCGTCGGCCCGTCGAAACCGAGCGCCGCCGCCGTCGCCGCCCGGTCGATGGGGAAGCCGGTGCCGGCCAGCGCCGCGCTGCCCAGCGGCGAGCGGTTCATGCGCGCGCGGGCGTCGGCGAAGCGCGAGCGGTCCCGCGCGATCATTTCATGATAGGCCATCAGATGATGGCCGAGCGTCACCGGCTGGGCGCTCTGGAGATGGGTGAAGCCGGGCATCACCGCCTCGACATGCTCCTCAGCCCGGTCGATGAGCGCGCGCTGGAGGGCGGCAAGGGCGGCGTCCACCTCATCCAGGCAATCGCGCACGAACAGGCGGAAGTCGGTCGCGACCTGATCGTTGCGCGAGCGGGCGGTGTGGAGGCGGCCGGCGACGGCGCCGATCCTGTCCGCCAGCCGCGCCTCGGTCGCCATGTGGATGTCCTCCAGGTCGAGATCATCCGGCAGGTCGCCCGCTTCATAGTCCGCGCGGATCGCTTCCAGCCCGGCGACGATGGCCGCCGCCTCGCCTTCCTGGAGGATGCCCTGCGCGCCCAGCATGCGGGCATGGGCGATGGAGCCGGCGATGTCCTGCCGCCACAAGCGCTTGTCGAAGGGGAGCGAGGCATTTATCTCGCGCATCACGGCCGCCGGGCCGTCCGCGAAACGGCCGCCCCACATGCTGTTCGCGCCCCTCTTGTCGGAGTTCGCCATGCGTTCCCTTGCTGCTCTTGCTGTGTTGACCGGCCTGTCACTGGCCGTGGTCGGGTGCGATAGGCAATCCGGGGGAGCCGCGCAAGGCGGCGGCAACGGCGCCGCGGCGGACATGGCCGCGACGCCGGACGAAGTGACCAGTGACGAGGTCGCCCCCGGCGGCGATGGCGGCGAGGAGAGCTTCCGCCATGTGGTGGACCGCAGCCACAAGGGCGAGCCGATGCCGGACAAGCCCTTCACCACGCTCGACGGGCAGGCCGCGACGCTCCGGCAGATCGGTGGCGGCAAGCCGCTGCTGGTCAATCTCTGGGCGACCTGGTGCGCGCCCTGCGTGGCCGAGCTGCCGGCACTGGACGGCATCGCGGCGGCGAGCGCGGCCCGCGGCATCGGCGTCGTCGCCGTCTCGCAGGACATGGAAGGCAGCACGGTGGTCCCGCCCTTCTGGGAAGCACGCAAATTGAAGACGCTCAAGACCTGGGTGGACGCGGAGAATGTGCTGGGCTTCCATTACGGCACCGGCACGCTGCCCACGACCGTGCTTTACGATGCGCAGGGCAAGGAGATCCTGCGCGTGATCGGCGCGCTGGACTGGACGGCGCCGGACGGCGAGGCACTGCTGCGGGAGCTGGCGGGCTAGGACGGATCGACATTCAGCCTCGGCTTTACAAAACCCCGTCATGCTGAACTTGTTTCAGCATGACGTGGAATTCGAACGCAAGAACGGTCCATCCTTCAAGAAAGCTGAATGTCGATCCGGCCTGGAGCCTGTCCGGCTTGAACGGGACAGCCTCCAAACAACCATCCCAGCCGCGCCGCGCCCCATCAGGCTATGGTTACGCGATCCGCATCACCATCCCCGGCCGCAGCATCCCCAGCACCGCCCGCATATCCTCCGGCGCCACCGCCACGCAGCCCTCGGTCGGCTTGGGCGCGCCGTCCGCGCCGATCACCCATTGGTGGAAGAAGATCGCGCTTCCCATGCCGGGCACGGGCGGCGCGTCATTGTGGCCGAGCGCCACCACCACGTCATAGGCCTGGTCGGCGCGCTGCAACTCCTCATGGCTGGTGGCGCGCGGCAGGCGGACGGGGCGGTTATAGGCGGGGTCGGCAGGGTCGTCGCACCAGCCGTCGCCCGCGCGCGTCCAGCGCCAGGGAATGGCGGGGGCGTGGGCGCGGTCGATGCGGCCGGGGCGCAGCAGGGCGGCGCGGATCGGCCAGTCGCCGATCGGGGTGGCGCCGTCGCCCTCGCGCTTGTCGGCGGCGGCGATCAGGCCGCCCTTGCCGATCACGCAGGGGCAGGACCAGCCGCCGATGCGCAGCCGCCGCGCAGCGCCGTCAACGTCGATCACAGGTCGTGCCCGGTGCGGTCGCGCTTGGTTGCGAGATAGCGTTCGTTGAACGGATTGCCCGGCAGCGCCAGCGGCAGGCGCTCGGCGACGCGGATGCCCTCGGCCTCCAGCCCCGCCACCTTGGCCGGATTGTTGGTGAGCAGCCGCACGCCCGGCACGCCGAGCAGGTCCAGCATCCGCGCCGCCACGCCGAAATCGCGCGCGTCGATGGCGAAGCCCAGCCGCACATTGGCGTCGACCGTGTCGAAGCCCTGATCCTGCAGCGCATAGGCGCGCAGCTTGTTGATGAGGCCGATGCCGCGCCCCTCCTGCCGCAGATAGAGCAGCACGCCCCAGCGCGCCTCGGCGATGCGGTGCAGGGCGCTGTGGAGCTGCGGTCCGCAATCGCATTTGAGGCTGCCCAGCACGTCGCCGGTCAGGCATTCGCTGTGCAGGCGCACCACCGGCAGGCTCTCGTCCCGCTCGCCGAGGATGAGCGCGACATGCTCGCGCGGGTCCTCCGGGCTGCGGAAGGCGACGATTTCCGTCTCCACCTTGTCGGCGATGGGCAGGCGCGCGCGGGTCGCGATGGCGAGTCGGCGGGGGTCGGCATAGGCGGCGACGTCGGCGACGCTCAGCATGGCCTCCACCGGCGCGTCCGCCGCGCCCACCGCATAGGCCGGCAGCAGGCCCGCCACCCGTGCCAGCACCAGCGCCGCGCCCGCCGCCTCGGCCTGTGCGATGGGCAGGGCGCGGAACGGGCCTTTGAGGGGCGTCATGAGGTCGCGCACCGGGTCGGCGATGGCCATCATGTCGGCGGCATCGGCGATCCAGCGCTCGCGGGCGATCAGCACCGGCGCCTGCGGATCGGCGGCCTCGCGCTGGTTGGCGAGCTTGAGCGTCACCGCGCGCGCGGCCGAGACGAGCAGCGGCGCCCGGCCCTCGGGATCGAAGGCGGCGAGGCTTTGCGGCGTCGCGCCCTCGATGGGCAGCAGCGCGAGGGCGCCGTCCCCGCCGGCGAGGCGGATCGGCCAGCCGCGCCGCAGCGCATCGATCGCGCGGGCGGCGGCGCGCGCGTCCATCAGAGCGCGAACTCCGTGATGAGCGGCGCATGGTCGGAGGGGCGCATCCAGCCCCGCGCGCCCTCGATCACTTCATGGCCGGTCGCCGTGGCGGCCACGTCCGGGCTCATCCACATATGGTCGAGCCGCCGGCCGCGATCGGACTTGGCCCAGTCCAGCGCGCGATAGCTCCACCAGGTGTAGAGCCGCTCTGGCGCGGGCACGAAGCGGCGGCCGAGATCCACCCAGTTGTGGCTGTTCTGCAGCGCCGTCAGCAGCTCCACCTCGACCGGCGTGTGGCTCACCACATTGAGCAGCTGCTTGTGGCTCCACACGTCGCATTCCAGCGGCGCCACGTTGAAGTCGCCGACCAGCAGGGTCGAGCCGTCGAGCCGGCCGGACCAGTCGATCATGCGCTGGATGAAGTCGAGCTTCTGGCCGAATTTGGGATTGACCGTGCGGTCCGGTTCGTCGCCGCCGGCGGGGATGTAGACATTCTCGATGCGCAGGCCGTTGTCCAGCCGCACGCCGATATGGCGCGCCTCGCCATTGGCCTGCCAGTCCAGCCGCTCCTCGTCGCGCATCGGCAGCTTGCTGATGATGGCGACGCCATGGTGCATGCGCTGGCCGTTGAGCATGAGATGATTATAGCCCAGCCGCCGGAACAGCCCCTCCGGGAAGGTCTCGTTCACGACCTTGGTTTCCTGCAGGCAGAGGATGTCGGGCTGGTGCTCGGTGAGGAAGCGCTCCACGATCTCGGCGCGGGCGCGGACGCTGTTGATGTTCCAGGAGGCGACTTTGAGGCTGTTGGACTTGGCTTTGCTGGACATGGCGTGTCCCTAGAGCGATTTCGAGGCGGATGGAACCGCCGCCGGGCGGGAAATCGGGGTTCGTGGCAAGAAAGCTGGAGACGATCCGATACGGTCCGCGGCGGATTGGCTTCGCTAGTGCTCCCGCGAAGGCGGGAGCCCAGGGCGCATGGGCGGTTCGCTGCCGCCCTGGGCTCCTGCTTTCGCAGGAGCACTTCATGGCGTGGACGGCCCGAAAAATGCGCGGATCTCGCCAATCCAAACTTCGGGCACGAGCCCGCCGGCCCGCCCCTAGGCGGATACAAAAACCCCCGCTCCGGGGGGCGTGGAACGGGGGTCTCAGATGCGCCCGAGAGCGCGTGTGGCGTGGGTGTCGCCGGGTAACAGGGGGGGAATCCCGGGTCTGTCCCGACGCCACGAGGTCTAGATAAGGCGGCTCAGATGAGCGGTGGATGAATGAACCATGTCGGCCCTGCAATCATCGCAAGCCCGCCTCGTTTCATCGCGCGCCGGGCCGCCTTGTGGGGCGCGGGTCGCGCCAGCGGAAGGCGCTGTCCGCCACCGGCTGGTCGTAGACGAGATTGGAGAGGCGGATGGTGGTGCGGTTGCCCTGCGCGTCCTTGGCCACCCAGCCGTAGAATTGCAGGCCGGCCGGCCCGCTCGGCTGGCGCATGAAGATGAGGTTGATGACGCCATATTCCGGATGATCGGGATCGCGCACCTCGACCGAGACGACATTGCGCTCGCCGGTGTCGATCACGCGGCCATAGCGCGCGATGTCGCGCGAAGGATCGAGCAGCGCGCCGAGCGGCGAATTGCGGATCGGCCAGCGCTGCACCTGGCTGACCTGATAATCCACCATGTAGAGCGAGCGCCCGTCCGCCACGATGAGCAGGTCCGATCCCTCGCCATAGTCGAAGCGGATATGGCCGGGCTGCTTGAGCAGCAGGCGGCCGGTCATCACCTGCCCGGCGCGATCGGTCTGCGAGAAATCGGCCCGGAGCGACTGGATGGAGCGGATGGCGCGATCCACGGCGGCGAGGTCGTCCCGCGCGGTCTGCGCGTGCGCGGGGCCGGCCGCGAGCAGGGCGGGCGCCGCAAGGGGCAGCGCGAGGAGGGCGCCGGCCAGCAGGCGGCGGGTGACGGGAAGAGCGGTCTTCATCATGCGCGCAGCCTTAGAGATGCGGCCTTGAATGTCCACTGAACCATGGGCCGGCCGTGAACGGGACGGCGGCGCGTCCTTGGAGTCTGTTTGAAAATTCGCGGAAGAGCGAATTTTGAGCGCCGCAAGGCGCATGCCCAAACAACCTCTCAGCTGATGCGGCTCAGCCGGGAGACCTCGCCTTCCAGCTCCGCGCGCTTCATCGACAGGCGGATGACGATGCTGGCCCGATCGCGCAGCTCGGTCGGCGTCATGCCGGTGAAATGCTTCATCTCGCGGATGAAATGCGACTGGTCGTAGAAGGCGTCCCCGCCCACATCCTGCCAGTCCATATCCTCGCGGGCGAGCACCTGGGCGCAGCGCAGCGCGCGATATTTGCGCGCCAGATATTTGGGCGCGGCGCCGTAGAGCCGGTTGCACCAGCGCGCCAGCTGCCGCGCGGAGAGGCCGGTCGCTTCCTGCAAGGTCTCGATGCGCGGGGAGCGCTCGTCGGCCAGCCAGCGATCGGTCTCGCCCACGAAGCGCCGCTCCACATCGGTGACCGGCCGCAGGCGCGTGCGCAGGAAGGTCCAGAACAGCTCCTGCCCCCGGCGCGGATCGTCGATGGCGCGCAACTGGAGCAGGGCGTCGTGCCAGGCCGGCGCGCTCGCCGCCATGTCGATCACGTCGTCCGCCGCCTGGTCCGCATCGCCCATGCGCAGCGCCGCCCAGCCGAGCGGCAGCACGGTGACGCCCAGCACCTGGACCGGGCCGATCAGGTCGAAATGCGTGGCCATGCTGCTCGGGCCGAGCAGGCAGGCCTCCGGCGTCTGCACCTTGCGCCCGTCGCTGAAATGATAGCGGCCGGCGCCGGCCAGCAGGAAGCGCAGCTGCGCGAAGTCCGCGCGCGTGTGGTCCGCGATCCGGGGCTGGTCGATGGTGAAGAGATACATGGCGCCGAAATAGTCAGCGAGATCGGCCGGCGGCACGAAATAGCTGAGGGCGACCATGTCGGCTGCGTCTGTGGCAGAGAATATGTGGCGCATGTCGATCCCGACCATCTCCATACAAGAAGAAAGCTGTCCCCGAGACGGCGCAGCCCTGGTCGAGCAGGGCGGGCGGAGGCGGATCCGATGCCCTACCCCCTTCCCAGCCCGATTATAGGCACGACTCGGCGGGAAAGTGAACGAAAAAAGCGGCCTGGCCGGCGAAATGCCGGTCAGACCGCCTGAGTTCAAGGTCTCTGAGCCGGATGACTGAGAGCCCTTCGGGTCGCGGCCCCTGTTTAGAACGACTCGCAGGGCGATGATTGGACGGAATCGTCATGCCCGTCTTTTTCGGCGCATTTCCCGGATTGGGACGAGTCCCGGCGCTTTGACGCGCTGCGCGGGCGCTGGCATAGGCGCGCCATGTATCGACTGGCGCGCCCCTTCCTCTTCCGCCTCGACGCCGAATCGGCGCACCATGCCGCCCTCGCCGCGCTGCGCCTGCCCTGGCCCGCCGCCGCCGCGCCGGACCCGATCCTGGCGCAGACCGTGCTGGGCCGCCGCTTCGCCAGTCCCGTGGGCCTGGCGGCGGGCTTCGACAAGGACGGCATCGTGGCGCACCGCATGGGCGCGCTGGGCTTCGGTTTCGCCGAGCTGGGCACGCTGACGCCGCTGCCCCAGCCGGGCAATCCGCGCCCGCGCCTGTTCCGCCTCGCCGAGGACCGGGCCGTCATCAACCGCATGGGCTTCAACAATGGCGGCCACGCCGCCGCCTGCGCACGGCTGGCCGCGCGCGGCCCCGCGCCCCTTCCCGTCGGCATCAATATCGGCGCCAACAAGGATGCCGCCGACCGCATCGCCGATTATGAGGCCGGCGTGCGGGCGATGGCGCCGCTGGCCGACTATCTCACCGTCAACATCTCCTCACCCAACACGCCCGGCCTGCGCGCCTTGCAGGACCGCGACGCGCTGGACGCGCTGCTCGGCCGGGTGATGGCCGCGCGCCCGGCAGGCGGCCCGCCGATCCTGCTCAAGGTGGCGCCGGACCTCCAGCCCGCCGATATCGACGATATCGCCGCGCTGGCCCTCGCTCACCGCATCGACGGGCTGATCGTCAGCAACACCACCATCGGCCGGCCGCCGCTGCGCTCGCGCCATCGCGACGAGACGGGCGGGCTTTCCGGAGCGCCTCTGCATGATCTGGCGCTGGCCCGGCTGCGCGATTTCCGCCGTCTCGTCGGCCCGGGCCTGCTGCTGGTCGGGGCGGGCGGCATCGCCGACGCGGGCCAGGCCTATGTCCGCATCCGCGCCGGGGCGCGGCTGGTCCAGCTCTACTCGGCGCTGGTCTATGAAGGCCCCTATCTGCCCGCGCGCATCAACAAGGGCCTCGCCGCGCTGCTCAGGCGCGACGGCTTCGCGAGCGTGGCGGACGCGGTGGGGGTGGACGCGGATTAGAGTCCGTCCGTGTGAGATGGGCTCAGTGCTCCTGTGGAGCCGAAGGCGGGCGTAGCCCAACGCAGGAGCACAAGGCGGACCTTGACTTCAACTCACGGCGCCGGCTCGGCGATCGCCCGCCCTTCCCGCCGGGGATCATAGCCGCCATCGAACCGTCCATCGCGGATGATAACGCCATGCACGCCCGAATCCTCGCCTTCGCCCGGCTGGAGATCGATGCCCCGCGCCTTCAATCCTTCGATCACGGCAGGCGGGAACTTGTCCACCTCGCCCCGGAAGGCCGCGCCGCGCGCGACCAGATTGGGCAACGCCAGTGCCTCCTGCGTCGGCAGGCCCCAGTCCACCGCCGCCACCAGCGACTTGCCGACATAGGCGAGGATCGAATTGCCCCCCGCTGATCCCATGGCGCCGGCGAAATGCCCCGCGCCGTCCAGCATGATGAGCGGCACCATGGAGGAGCGCGGCCGCTTGCCCGGCGCGACGGCATTGGCGAGCGGCCGCCCCTGCGCATCGCGCGGCACGAAGGAAAAGTCGGTGAGCTGGTTGTTGAGGAAGAAGCCGTCGACCATCCGGCCCGAGCCGAAGATGGATTCGACCGTGGTGGTCATGGAGACGACATTGCCGTCCGCATCACCGATGATGAAATGGGTGGTGCCGCCGGCCTCATGCGTGCCGTCCCGCGCGGCGAGCGGCGCGCCGGGCGGATTGCCGGCCTCGGGCGGCGGCCCCGCCCGCTCGCCGATCAGCGCCGCCCGCGACGCCACATAGGCGGGGTCGAGCAGGCCGCGCACCGGCACGTCGACGAAGCCGCCGTCGCCCACATAGCGGTCCCGGTCGGCATACATGATGCGGCTCGCCTGCGCGAAGAGGAACCAGGCCTGCGGATCGTCCGGCCCGCGCGCCGCGATGTCCGTATGCTCCAGCATGGCGAGCAGCTGCAGCAGCGCGACCCCGCTGGAGGGCGGCGGCGGCACGCAGACGGTGTAGGCATGCCAGGGATTGCACAGCGCCTCGCGCTTGACCGGCGCATAGCCGGCGAGATCGGCCAGCGTCATGCTGCTCGGCCGCGCATCGTCATGCAGCTTGTCGATGATGCGCTGCGCGGTGGCGCCGGTGTAGAGCGCGTCCGGCCCCTGCGCCGCCAGCCGCTGGAGAAATTCGGCATAGGGCGTGTTGACCAGCCGGTCGCCGGTCTTCTTGAGGCCGCCCTGCCCGTCGCCGAAATAGGCGCGCACGTCCGGCGCGCGCAGCTGCGGGAAGCTGCCGATCGCGAGGAAGCGGCCGAGGCGCGGGGAGATGACGAAGCCCTCCCGCGCCGTGCGCTCGGCATCGCCGAACAGGCTGCTCCAGGGCAGCTTGCCATGCTCGCCATGGGCCATGCCCAGCATCTTCACCGCGCCGGGCATGCCGGTCGAAAGGCCGCTCAGCACCGCGACGGGGAAGGGCAGCGGGCGGCCGTTATCGTCCATGAACAGATTTTCGGTGGCGCCCGCCGGCGCCGTCTCGCGCCCGTCATAGACGGCGACCTTGCCGGTCCGCCCGTCGAGGAAGGTCATGAAGGCGCCGCCGCCCATGCCGGAGCTTTGCGGCTCGACCAGCGAGAGCATCGCCTGCACCGCGACCGCCGCGTCCACCGCGCTGCCGCCCCGGCGCAGCACGGCGAGGCCGGCCTCGACGGCAAGCGGATTGGCCGCCACCACGAAAATCTCCTTGCGCGCCGGCGCCGGCGCCGGCGCGGCGGCCTGCGCATCGCCCGTTTGCGGCGGCGGCGCGCCGGTCGCGGCGCAGGCGACCAGCGCCAGGGCGGAGAGCATGGAGGCGGCGGCACGATACAGGCTCATGGAAAGCGACCCTCTTGAGACGGGGATTGGGACCGGGGCGCCCCTGGCGCGGATGTGGCGGGCGGGACAGTGCGGTCTCGCGCCGGCCGGCGCAAGGGGGGAGTGGCCGCGCCCGCACTGGCCCTGAAGGAATCGCCCATCTATATGGGCAGGTCAGGCGCCGCGCGAGCGACGGCGCCGCCCGCCCATGGAGAGCATCGGTTTGCGCCAGTTCGAGACCTTCCCCAGCCTGACGACGATGTTCTTCACCCGCGCCGCGCAGCAGGGCGACAGGCCGTTCCTGTGGCGCAAGCAGGGTGAGACCTGGCGCGAGATCGGCTGGCGCGAGGCGGCGGATCAGGTCGCCGCAATGGCGCAGGCGCTCCGGGCGCTCGGCATCCTGCCCGGCGACCGGGTGATGCTGGTGAGCGAGAACCGGCCGGAATTCTGCATCGCGGACCTCGCCATCATGGCGGCCGGGGCGATCACCGTGCCGACCTACACCACCAACACCACGCGCGACCACGCCCACATCATCTCCAACAGCGGCGCGCGGGCGGTGATCTTCTCCACCGCGAAGATCGCCAAGGCGCTGATGCCGGCGGTGATGCACTCGCGCATCGAGATCGGCATCGCCATGGAGCCGCAGAAGGCGATGCAGACCTCCGGCTTCGCCCTGCACGACTGGCAGACGCTGCTGCGCACCCACGGGGCGGACGCGCAGGCCTGCGCCGCCGCGCAGACCGCCACGCGGGACGATATCGCCTGCATCATCTACACCAGCGGCACCGGCGGCGCGCCGCGCGGCGTCATCCAGCATCACGGCTCGATCCTCGCCAATGTGGAGGGCGCCGCGGCGGTCATCGCCGAGGATTTCGGCTGGGAGGACGAGGTGTTCCTCTCCTTCCTGCCGATCAGCCATGCCTATGAGCATTCGGGCGGCCAGTTCCTGCCCATCGGCCTGGGCGCCCAGATCTATTATGCCGAGAGCCTGGAGAAGCTCGCCGCCAACATCGCCGAGGCGCGGCCGACCATCATGGTGGTGGTCCCCCGCCTGTTCGAGCTGCTGCGCATGCGCGTCACCAAGGCGATCGAGAAGCAGGGCAAGCTCCCGGCCCGCATGCTGGCGCAGATGCTGCGCATCGGCGGCAAGCGCGCGGCGGGCGAGCGCCTGTCCCTGCTCGACCGCGCGGTGGAGGCGCTGCTCCAGCGCACCCTCGCGCCCAAAATCCGCGCGCGCTTCGGCGGGCGGATGAAGGCGCTGGTCTCGGGCGGGGCGCCGCTCAATCCGGATGTCGGCATCTTCTTCCAGTCGCTCGGCCTCACCCTGCTGCAGGGCTATGGCCAGACCGAGGCCGGACCGGTGGTGAGCTGCAACCGCCCCTCGGTGGGCCTGCGCATGGACACGGTCGGCCCGCCGCTCAAGGGCGTGGAAGTGCGCATCGCCGAGGATGGCGAGATATTGGTGCGCGGCGAGCTGGTGATGAAGGGCTATTGGAACAATGAGGCCGAAACCGCGCGGACCATCCGAGACGGCTGGCTGCACACCGGCGACATCGGCGAGTTCGACAGCGACGGCCGGCTGCGCATCACCGACCGCAAGAAGGACCTGATCGTCAACGACAAGGGCGACAATGTCGCGCCGCAGAAGCTGGAGGGCATGCTGACTCTCCAGCCCGAAATCGGGCAGGTGATGGTCTATGGCGACCGGCGGCCCAACATCGTGGCGCTCATCGTGCCCGATCCGGACTGGATGGCGCAATGGGCGCGCGAGAGCGGCAAGCCGGCCGATCTTGCCACGCTGCGCGACGACCCCGCCTTCCATGCCGCCATCCGCGCGGGGGTGGACCGGGTGAATGCCGACCTCTCCGTCATCGAGAAGGTCCGCCGCTTCGCCCTCGCCGACGAGCCCTTCACCATCGAGAACGAGATGCTGACGCCCAAACAGTCCATCCGCCGCCACATCATCCGCAAGCATTATCAGGATCGGCTGGACGCGCTCTATGGCGCGCGGGCGGAGGATTGAGGGCGCAGGCAATCCGCCAGACAGCTCCCGATCTTCCCGACCAATCACCTCCGTTCGCCCTGAGCTTGTCGAAGGGTTGTCCTTCTTCTTTTCAACGCTGGAGAAGAAAAGGACGGCCCTTCGACAAGCTCAGGGCGAACGGGGATTATAGGATGGGCACTACATCAGGCGCCCATGCTCAAACACGCCGCCCTCAGCGCCCGCCGCTCCCCGGCGCGCGCCGATAGGGCGTGAAATCGCCGAGCGCGCAGCTGCCGCTGGGCATGCCGCTCGGCAGGTTCACCACCCGCGCGATGTCGCCGCGGCAATATTGGCTCGTGGTGCGGTTGAGCACCAGCGTGTCGCCCTGCGCCAGGCCGCGGCAGGCGCCCTGCAGCGTGTTCACATAGACGACGTCGCCGCTGTAGCGGTAGATCAGCGTATTGTCGCCGATGGGCCGCAGGTCCGAGCTGCGGTCGGCCGGCACGCAGCTCACCGGATCGCCGGCCACGCGGCCCTCGATGGCGCGCGCCAGCTGCTCGGCCTCGCGCGTGCCGAGCTTGGTCTCGGTGTCGCCGTTCTGCGCGCAGGCCGCCACCGGCAGGACGAGCGCCGCAAGCAAGATCCTCTTCATATCGCCTTCTCCTCTCGCCCCCGTCGATGGCCATCATGATAGCGCAGGCCGCTGCGCCGCGCATCCGGATATCCAACGACAGAACGCTTCATACCCGCAAGACGTTGCGCCCGCTGCCACACCGCATGATCGACCGGTCAGGGCCGGACGACGCCGTCCCTATCCCGCATCCTTCTCCGCGCGCCGGCGGGCCAGTTCCGCCACGCTCGCCGCGCGCATGAAGGGGTTGGTCGCGCGTTCCAGCGCGATGGTGGTCGGCACCGTCGCCTCGCCGCGCGCGCGCATCGCCTCCACCTGCGCCAGCCGCGCCGCCACCGCGCCATTGTCCGGCTCGGCGCGGGCGGCATAGCGGCCGTTGGAGAGCGTATATTCATGCGCGCAATAGACGCGCGTCTCGTCCGGCAGCGCCTCGAACCGGCGCATATTGGCATACATCTGGTCCGCCGTGCCCTCGAACAGGCGGCCGCAGCCCATGGCGAACATGGTGTCGCCCACGAAGATCGCGCCGTCCCGCGCGAAATGATAGGCGATATGGCCCGCCGTATGCGCCGGCACCGCCATCACCGCCGCCGCATGATCGCCCAGCCGCACCCGGTCGCCCTCGCGCACCGCATGGTCGACGCCGGGAATCTTGCCCAGTTCGGCGGCCGGGGCGGTCACGCGGGCGCCGGTCGCCGCGACGATGCCGGCATTGCCGCCGATATGGTCGCCATGCCAGTGGGTGTTCCAGATTTGCCCGATCCGCCAGCCGCGCGCATCCGCCGCCGCCAGCACCGGCTCGGCGACCGAGGGGTCGACCGCCAGCGTCTCCTCGCTCGCCGGATCATGCACCAGCCACACATAATTGTCGGCCAGCACCGGCACGCGCACGATCTCGAGTTCAGCCATTTTCCGTCTCCAGTGCCGCGAGCGCCGCCTGCGCGACGCCGCGCGTCAAAGCCTCGGCATCCTGCGCCACCACGCGCGGGCCGCCGGTGCCGGTCCAGAGCGAGGCATAATCCGCCCGCCCCTCCGCATCCGCCTTCGCGCGCAGCGGCGCAAGCCCGTTGGAGGCATAGGGAAAGGCCGGCGCCTCGGGCCGGATCGGCCCCAGCTCGCGCATCAGCCGGTTGCGGATGCCGCGCGCCTCGCGGCCGGTGAGCAGGTTGGTGAAGGCCGCGTCCGCCGCCGCCGGCGTGCCGAGCAGCGCGCGATAGGCCGGCGAAATGGCGCTTTGCGGAGTCGCCAGATAGGCCGTGCCGATCTGCACCGCGCTCGCCCCCGCGCGCAGCGCCGCCGCCATGTCCGCGCCGTCGACGATGCCGCCGGCCGCGATCACCGGCACCTCCGGCCGCGCGCGCAGCAGATCGGCGAGCGGTGTCGGCTCGTGCCGGGCGCCCAGGAACCAGCCGGCATGGCCGCCCGCCTCCGCGCCTTGCAGGATGACGGCGTCACAGCCCTTCTCCGCCAGCCAATGCGCCTCGGCCGCCGTGGTCGCGCTGGCGAGGATGCGCACGCCCGCCGCGCGCACCCGCGCGAGCAGCGCATCGTCGGGCAGGCCGAAGTGGAAGCTCGCAAAGGTGGGGCGCAGCGCCTCCACCACAGCGCAGAGCGCATCGTCGAACGGGCGGCGCAGCGGCGCCGGCGCGCCGGGCGAAACAGCTTCCTCGGCGAAATATGGCGCCAGCAGCGCCAGCCACGCGCTTTCGTCCGGCGGATCAGGCAGGCTGTGGCAGAAGACGTTGAGATTGAGCGGGCCGTCGACGGCCGCCCGCACCTCCGCCACCTGCGCGCGCAGTTGCTCGGGCGAGAGCAGCGCCGCCGGCAGCGACCCCACCGCCCCGCCGCGCATCGCCGCGATCGCCAGCGCCGTCCCGCCGGAGCCGGCCATCGGCGCCTGCACGATCGGCACGGCCGCGCCGCTCATCGCCAGGAAGCGCTCGCAAGCGGCGGGCCAGCGCGCCATGATCCTTACCACACGCCCGTATTGGGCATGGAAGCCCATGGCTCGGCCGGCTCCAGCTGCCCGTCCTGCAGCAGCTCGACCGAGATGCCGTCCGGCGTGCGCACGAAGGCCATGTGCCCGTCGCGCGGCGGGCGATTGATGGTGACGCCGCCGTCCATCAGCCGCTGGCAGGTCTCGTAGATATTCTCCACCCGATAGGCGAGATGGCCGAAATTGCGACCGCCCGCATAGGCTTCCGGGGCGCTGCCGTCCTGCGCCGGCCAGTTGTAGGTCAGCTCCACCTGCGCATCCTCGTCGCCCGGCGCGGCGACGAACACCAGCGTGAAGCGGCCCTGCTCATTGTCGAAGCGGCGCACTTCCTTGAGGCCGAGCAGCTCGAAGAAGCGCAGTGTCGCGTCGATGTCGGTCACGCGGATCATGGTGTGGAGATATTTGGGCATCGGCGATCACTCCGTTCGTCGCTCGTCAGCAACGGTTCATCTCAGGGGTGGCATTTGGTCATGGCTGAGATAAGCTCGCGCAGGCGCGTGGGGAAGAGAGGATCGGCGGAAAATGGGCTGGATGCAGGACATCAACAAGATCGCGCTGGCCGGCGCCGTGGTGCTGGCCGGCGGCATGGTGGTGGGCGGCTATCTGCTGGGCGACGGCCTGCGCCGCGCCCATGCGGCCGAACGCTCGGTGACGGTGCGCGGCCTTGCCGAGCGGGACGTGACGGCGGACCTCGCCACATGGACCATCGCCTATTCGGCGACCGGCACGCAGCTCCCGACCGTGCGCGGCGAGATCGAGCAGAACACGGGGGCGCTGCGCGACTATTTCCGCAGCCTCGGCTTCCCGGACGATGCGCTCACCGCCACCGGCGCGGGCGTCAATCAATATATGAACAACGGCGTCAACACGATCACCATCACCCAGCGCATGCAGCTGCGCACCACGGACATTCCGCGCGCGCAGAAGGCGGTGGCCAGCCAGTTCGATCTGGTGCGGCGCGGCGTCACGCTGCAGGAAGGCTCGGGGATGAGCTACAGCTTCACCAAGCTCAACGACATCAAGCCGCCGATGGTGGCCGAGGCGACCAAGGACGCGCGCAAGGCCGCCGAGCAGTTCGCGCAGGATTCAGGCACGGCGGTGGGCGGCATCAAGAGCGCGACCCAGGGCTATTTCTCCATCGAGGCGCGCGACGGCGAGCAATCCGGCGGCTACGGCGCGGCCGACACGCCCTACAAGAAGGTGCGCGTGGTGACGACGGTGGATTTCTATCTGGAGTGAGACCGATTTCAGACTCTGTCTGATTGAGATTGAACCATCCTTGTGCTCCTGCGAAAGCAGGAGTCCAGGGCGCGCAAGCAGTTCGCTATCGCCCTGGACTCCTGCTTTCGCAGGAGCACGGCTTCCACTTCATCCGGACGAACCTCTAGCCCCTCCCCTTCAGGTTCAAACGAGTCACGTGCCTCGTTTGAAGGGTTGGGGTGGGGTATGGCGATTGAACGCGGCGCTGCTGGGCGAGACCCCACCCCCGGCTCCTCCCCTGAAGGGGAGGGGAGCAGATGGGATCAGCGCCCCTCCACCTGCGGCGGCGGCGTGCCATCCTCCGCGGCCGGCGCCCCGCCCAGTTGCGCCAGATAATCCTCCGCCTGCCGCGCGATCTCGCTGCCGGGCGCGGCCAGCTCCTTCGCCCGGCTGAAGGCCGCGCGCGCCGCTTCGTCCCGGTCGCCGGAGAGCGCATCGATCACGCCCTGCTCCAGCGCCACGGCGGCGTCGTTGCCGGCCCGCCGCGCGGCTTCCTGAATGTGTGTGCGGGCCAGCGGCAGGTCGTTCATGCGCCGCGCCAGCGTGGCGGAGAGCAGCCAGGCCATGGGATCGGCCTGCGCCAGCACCAGCGCCTTGTCGAGGTCGACCCGCGCGCCGGGCTGGTCGCCATTGGCCACCCGCGCCCGGGCGCGGTCGAGATGGATCTCGCCCGTCTCCAGCGTCGGCGGCAGCGGCTGGGCGAGCGCATTGTCGAAGGCCCGCAGCGCCCGCGCCGTGTCGTCGCCGAGCAGCGCCGCATTGCCCGCCTGCGCCCAGAGCCGCGCCCGCGTCACCGCGTCCAGCCCCGGCGCGGTCGCCCCGGTCTCGAACGCGCTCGCCGATTCGGCCCAGCGCCCGGCCTTGCCCAGCGCATAGCCGGCGCACTGGTCCGCATAAGCGCCGCCGCCATCCTCGTCCCGCCAGGCGCGCGCATCGGCGATGCCCTGATCGGGATCGGCATTGGCCTTGGCGAGGCAGCCCGCCAGCCGCTCCGCCATCGCCGGCGGCACGACCGCGGCCAGCGCGGCGCGATCGTCGCCCGCCTCGGCCTGCGCTGCCACTGGCTGTGCGGGTGGCGGCGCGGGCTGCTCCTGCGCCTGCCGCCGCTCGTCGCGATGGCGCAGCAGCGCCTCGATCTCGGGATCATAGCCCGCCGAACCATTATTGGGCGTGAGCTGCGCAAGCTGCGCGCCTTGCGCGAGCGCGAGGGCAAGGAGGAGGGACATGGGGGTCAGGACTCCGTGAGGCCGGCCACGGTCGCGATCAGCAGGGCGATGTCCTGCGGGCGCGAGAGGCGATGGTCGCCGTCCTTGACGAGGATCGCCTGCACGTCCGCTGAACGGAGCCGTTCGGCGATGCGCAGCGCGATGTGCCAGGGCACGTCCGGATCGGCCTGCCCCTGCAGCAGCCGCACCGGCCCGTCGAAGCCGATCTCGTCCTCCAGCAGCCGCAGCGCCTGGCCGGATTCCCAGAAATCGAGCGTGGTCACATAAGGCTGGTCGCCATAGGGCGTCGGTTCCTCGATGCGCCCGTCCCGCCGCATGGCCGCCTTCTGCGCCTCGTCGAAACCCCAGTCGGTGAAGTCAGGCGCGGCGGCGATGCCGACCAGCCCGGCCACGCGCGCGCCGAGGTCGCGCGCCAGCAGCAGCGCCAGCCAGCCGCCCATGGAGGAGCCGACCAGCAGCAGCGGCCCATCCGGCACCACCGCGTCGATCACCGCCCGCGCATCGTCGCGCCAGCTCGCCAGCGTGCCGTCCACGAACGCGCCGTCGCTCTCGCCGCAACCGGCATAGTCGAGCCGCAGCATCGCCCGCCCTTCCCGCGCGGCCCAGCCATCCAGCGCCGCCGCCTTGCCGCCCAGCATGTCGGACATATAGCCCGGCAGGAAGACGATGGTCGGCCCCGCCCCCGCGCGATGGCGATAGGCGAGGCGCGCCGCGCCGGGGCGGTCGAGATAGGCGGGGGGTGCGGGCGTGTCGGTCATGACACGACCATAACGGCTCGCTCCGCATTTGGGCAGCGCCTTGGCGTCCGCTGGCGGACGGGTAACGGCATTTCAAAAATCGCCTATACCGACCCGCGACGGCATTATCCGCCGTCGCACCAAAGGAGGAAAGTCCAATGTCGTTTGGTGACTTGTGTCTCTTCCTTGGGGCGTTGTTCGCTTTCGCCACCCTCATTCTGAAGATGGTCGAGGTGACGCGCTCCAAATAGAGCCAACGGGCGGGGGCGCGTTGCCGCGCGTCCCCAAACGATTGAACCCCCGCCATTGCCGTGACGGGGGTTCGATCCAAAGGCGAAAAGCCAATGTCGTTTGGTCTGCTCTATATACGGCGAAACCGCTCGTCGTTCAACCGCGCCGGCCCCTCAGAAAAACCCGCTCTTGGGCGCCACGTCGGGATCGTTCGCGCAGGCATCGACCACCGCCTTCCACTCCTGCGCGGAGAGGGCGGGGGCATAGCGGTGCCCCTTCACCGCCGAGCGGCGGAAGGCCGCCTCGCGCTCGGCCGAGACGGGGTGGGAGGCCATCCAGCTCGTCGCGCGCTCCACCCTTTCGCCGCCGGCCATGCCGGAGAGGCGCTCGAAGAAGCTCGCCGTCGGCAGCGGGGAGATGTCGGCGGCGCGCAGCGCGTCGATCGAATATCGGTCCGCCGCCCGCTCCGCCTCGCGCGAATAGCTCATCGCGAGCAGGCCGTTGACCGCCCCGCCCACCTGCCCGTTGAACCCGCCCAGGAGCACGCTGAGGCCGAGCTGGCGGACCAGCGCCGTCATCGTGTCGCGGTGGCGCACATGGCCCATCTCATGCGCCAGCACGCCGGCCAGCTCGTCCGGCGACTTCGCCTCGGAGAGGAGGTCGTCGAACAGCAGGATGCGCCCGCCGGGCAGCGCGACGGCGTTCACCATGCCCACATTGGCGATGGCGATGCTGCGCACCGGCACGTCCGGCCCCAGCGCCCGGCGCAGCTTCTCCAGCGCCGCCTCGCTGGCCGGCGTGCGGCACAGCCGGCCGCCGAAATCGCCGACCATCGCATCGCCCAGCCGCTCCTCCCAGCTGCGCGGCACATAGGGCGCGATCCAGGCCGGGGCGCTCAGGACCAGGAAGACGAGGCCCGCCGCCGCGACCGTGAACAGGCCCACCGCCCGCCACAGGCCGATCCGGTCGATCCAGCGCCCGTAGCGCGCCGGCAGCGGCAGGTGGACCGCGAAATCCGGCGGCGGCGCGCCGGCGAAGCCCAGCCGCCAGCCCGCCTCGCCGCGCAGGCCGTAGACGGATCGCCCGCCCGTGCCGTCGATCGGCACCAGCGCGCTCCAGCCATGCGGGCCGCTGCGCCCGCCGTCCCACGCCAGCGAGAAGCCGTCCGCATCCCAGTCGATGCGCGGATGGCGGCGCGTGGCGCTGGCGCCGTCATAATGCCAGATATCCGGATCGGGACCCGCGCTCGCCATGGTCGATCCTGGAGCCTAGATGGCGCCGATGTCGAACGCATCGGCCAGCCCCTCGCCCTGTCCCGGCGCGGCGGTGGTCGACTGAGTCAGCTCGGAGAGGCGGATCTCGCCCGAGGCATCCAGATGGGTCACGAAGAACGCCCAATGCCGATAGCTGAGGAAGATCGCCCCGATGCCCAGCGTCAGCATGACAAGCGCGATGTCGCCCAGAATGAGCCTGAACCAGTCCTTCGTGCGCGCGTCGAAATGGAAGTCGAGCGTGGAGAGCGACAGCCCGCCGATCGCGACGCGGAAGAATTTGGCGTAGAAGACCAGCGCCACCAGCCCCAGCCCGACATAGAAGAGCAGGCCGACGAGGAATATGATGCCGAAAACGCGCGGATCGGCCTCCTCCCCCGGACGGGGAAGCAGGCTGCCGTCCTTCATCATCATGCCGGCCACCGCGAAGAGCAGCACGACCAGCAGGATCGGCAGCAGGTAGAAGAGCAGGAACCGCCCGTAGATCGGCGCCGCGCCCGCCTCCGAGCGGAAGGCGAAGGGACCGAAGCTCATCTTCGACCAGCGCTCGTTCCACAGCGTCATCATCGCCCAGGGCACCGGCAGGTAGAGCGCGATGAACGAGAGCAGGTAGCGCCACACATAGGACCAGCCATAGCCCCAGCCCTTGTCGTCCGCGCCGCCGCGGATGCCGTGCCACCAGGTGCGGCTCAGCCGATAGCGCAGCATGCGGAAGCGCGCGACGCCGCCCAGATAGAAGATGAAGGCCACCGCCGCGATCGCCAGCATCATCGCCTCGGCGGCATAGCCCTGGAAGATCATCGCCTGCATGCCGAACTGCAGGAAGACCAGCGGGATGCCGAACAGCAGCAGCACGATGAGGAAGCCGATGAGCAGCTCCAGCCCCGTGCCGGTCCACTCCAGCTGCTCGTCGATGAAGCGGGTGCGGCTCCACAGATAGCGCCGGGTGCGCGTCGTCGCCCAGAAGCGGTAGATGCCGAGCGTGACGATGGTCAGCAGCAGGTTGGTGAAGGCGATCGGCGCATATTCGCGCCAGCTGCCGTGAAAGCCGAATGCCTGCGCGCTACGCCCGTGCATATGGACGCTCCCCCCATTGTCCCCGCCGCATAGAGCCGGGCGGCGCGGATGCTGTCAAGCAAGCGATGGGGGTCGGCCCTCCCTCTCTCAGGCCGGCATCGATCAACCTCCGTTCGCCCTGAGCCTGCCGAAGGGCCGTTCCCTTCTTGTCCAGCGTTTGAGAGTAAAGAAGCGCAGCCCTTCGACAGGCTCAGGGCGAGCGGATGATTTGCGAAGGTTTCGCGCTCAAGGTTCGCGCTCAGGGATGGCAGAGAACGGGCAGAGCATGGGGCCGGTAGCCCCGCCGCGCCCCATCCTGAACCGCCCCTTTGTTTCCGCGCTGTAAACCGCATGTTTCCGCGCTATGAACGCGCGCCCGCCTGCGCGGGCTCGACTCGGCCGGGGACTCATGGACGCACAGACAGACGCAACCGGCGGTGGCGAGGCCGTGCTCGGCGCGCGGGGCTGGCGGCCCAGCAAGTTCGTGATGCGGCGCGGGCGCTGGCGCAGCGCGACCGATCATGTCGGCATCGGCTCGCGCCTCGCGGCCGACCGGGCGCTCGATGCCTATGTCGCGGCGATCCGCGGCCATGCCCGGGGCGCACTGGCGGATCTGGGCTGCGGCAACGCGCCGCTCGCCGGCGTCTATGCGCCGCATGTGACGTCCATGCTGTGGGTCGACTGGCCGGCCAGCACGCACCGGCGCGTCACGCCCGATGTGGAGCAGGACCTCGCCGAGCCGCTCGCCATCCCCGCCGCGTCTCTGGACACGGTACTGCTCACCGACGTGCTGGAGCATATGCGCGAGCCGGACCGGCTCATCGCCGAGATCCGCCGCGTGCTGCGCCCCGGCGGCCGCGCCATCATCGGCGTGCCCTTCCTCTACTGGCTGCACGAGGAGCCGCACGACCATCACCGCTACACCATCCACAAGCTGCGCGACTTCGCCGCGCGGCATGGTTTCGAGATGGTCGAGGAACGCGTCTATGGCGGCGGGCTGGACGTGGTGCGCGACCTGCTCACCAAGATGGCCTATACGCGCCGCTTCCCCCTCGCCGGCTGGTTGATGCACCATCTCGCCGGCCTCGCACTTCTCCCGCTGGCCCCGCTCGGCCGCCGCATGCGCGATGTGATGCCGATGGGCTATCTGGTGGTGCTGGGGGTGCGTTGAGAGAGCAGCCTTAGCCCCTCCCCTTCAGGTTCCAACGAGTCACGTGCCTCGTTTGAAGGGTTGGGGTGGGGTCTGGCGATCGAGCACCGCGCTGCTGGGATAGCCCCCCACCCCCAGCCCCTCCCCTGAAGGGGAGGGGGAATGACATCAATCCACGCCCAGAAACGCATCCACTGCCCGGTCGAACGCTTCGGGCTGATCCAGCATCACGAAATGTCCGCTCTGCCCCACCGGCACGAAGGTCGTGCCCTGCGCCGGCGCATAGACGCCCCGGTAGAGCTGGTCCGCCTGCGCCTGCGTCAGCCGCTCGCCGTCCCAGGCATAGACGATGGTGAGCGGCACGCGCACCGCTGCAAGGCCCGGCCGCGCATCGGTGGTCAGGTCCTCATAGACGGCATGGGCGACCGCGCGCAGGTCGACCGCGCCGGCCCATTGCGTGATCTTCGCCTTGCCTGCCGCGCTCAGCGCCAGATTGGTCGCGGCCGGCATGGCCCGCCCGGCGGCGGCGGCCGCGAGCATGCCGTCGCGCATCGCCTTCGCGCGCGGCTCGACCGCCTCGACCGTGGCGGAGGGGCCGCCGACCATGATCCCGGCATAGGGCAGCGCCTCGACGATCATCACCCGGTCGATCCCCTCGGGATGCCGCTCGGCCAGTTCCAGCGCCGCAAGGCCGCCCAGCGAGTGGCCAATCACCAGCGCATGCTCCAGCCCCCGAGCCCGGATATAGGCCGCCAGCCCCTCGACCGTGCCGGCGATGGCGCCGCCCTGCGCATTCGGCCCCGCATCGCCGGCGGCGAAACCGCGCAGTTCGACCAGATGCAGCCGCGCCTTGCCCTTCAGCCGCTCGGCCAGCGGGCGGAAGACCTCGCGCGGCGTGGCGAGGCCGGGGATGAGGATCACGTCCGGCCCCTGCGTGCCCACCCGCTCCACGGTGAAGCGCTCATGCGCCTCGACCGAATCGGCGGCGGCCGCGGCTTCGGCCCGGGCCGGCGGCGCGGCGACGAGCGGCGTGACGGACAGCGCCAGCAAGGCGACGCCGATTCGGAGGCAGGATGTCATGGCGGTCTCTCCTTTCGGGCGACTGTAGGTCAGTCGCATTGGAAAATCTGCTCGATCGCCAGGCCGAACAGGCCGGCGATGCGGAAGGCGAGCGGCAGCGAGGGATCATATTTGCCGGTCTCGATCGCATTGACGCTCTGCCGGCTGATGCCGAGCCGCTCGGCGAGATCGCCCTGCGTCCAGTCCCGCTCGGCGCGCAGGACCTTCAGGCGGTTCCTCACCGGCAGCCTCCCCCGTCGCCGAGGGTCAGCCGGTTGACCAGCTGGCCCACGAACAGCCCGAGGCACCAGAGCGGATAGGCGAAGAAGATCGGCAGGCGCGGCACGGTGGTGAACAGTTCGAGCAGGCCCCACATGCTGGTGAGCGCGAGCATGAAGCCCGTCGCCACCAGGAATTTGCGCACTTCGAGCATGCGCAGATATTCGTCGTCCAGCTCGATCAGCAGCCGCGCCATCGCCCAGACCCAGCCGGCCGCGGCCAGGCCGGGCAGCAGGGCGAGCAGGACGGTCCCCACCGTGGGCGGGGCATGATCGGGGATCAGCCAGGAGGCCAGCCCCACCGCCGCGAGATAGGCAAGCGCGGTCGGCAGCATGCGCCGCACATAGCGTCGATAGGCGGCATGTCGTGGCGGGCGGGTCATGCGGATATCTCCGTGAGAGGACAGGTCGAATCAAGCTTCCTTGCATTTATGTCAAGCATAGTTGACAAAATGGGAGCGTCTGTCAAGTGTCATTGACATGGCGAGGCGCGAGCGCGCGCGATATGGATGACAAGCGCCGGGCCGCCGACTATATGCATGCCCATGCCGATGTCGCTCATCTCGACGACGACTATGACCACCACCACCCGGACGGGTCCGGGGGTCTTCGGCATGCGCGCCCTTCGCTGACGCGCGTTCGCCAGGAGGCCCATCCGGACTGGATGGGCACGCCGGCGCGGCCTCCATCCTCGTCCAGCCTCTTTCAATTCCGCCCGCGCCCGCCTAAGCGCGAGGCCGCAGACAGGGACGATATCGATGACGGAACTTGTGAAGATCACGCTCCCCGACGGCTCCAGCCGGGATGTCGCGCGCGGCACCACGCCGGCGCAGATCGCCGCCGCCATCGGCCCCGGCCTCGCCAAGGCGGCGCTGGCCGCGAAGGTGGACGGCGCGCTGGTCGACATCACCCGCCCGCTGGAGGCGGACGCCAGCCTCGCGCTCGTCACCGCGCGGGACGAGGCCGATGCGCTGGAGCTGGTCCGCCACGATTATGCGCATGTGCTGGCCGAGGCGGTGCAGGCGCTGTTCCCCGGCACGCAGATCACCTTCGGCCCGGCGACGGACGACGGCTTCTATTATGACTTCGCCCCGCCCGCCGACCATGGCCCGTTCACCGAGGACGACCTGCCGCGCATCGAGGCGAAGATGCGCGAGATCATCGCTGCCGACAAGCCGCTGCGCCGCGAGGAGTGGACGCGCGCGCAGCTCATCGAGCGCTGGGCGCGCCAGGGCGAGAGCTTCAAGGCCGAGTGGGCGCAGGAGCTGCCCGAGGGCGAGGCGCTGAGCGTCTACTGGTCCGGGGACGACTGGCTGGACATGTGCCGCGGCCCGCATCTCGCCTCGACGGGCAAGCTCGATCCCGCCGCCTTCAAGCTGATGCGCGTCTCCGGCGCCTATTGGCGCGGCGACCAGAAGAACGCGCAGCTCTCGCGCATCTACGGCACGGGCTGGCTCAACAGGAAGCAGCTCGACGCGCATCTCCACAGGCTGGAGGAAGCCGCCAGGCGCGACCATCGCAAGATCGGCCAGGAGATGGACCTGTTCCACCTCCAGCAGGAAGCGCATGGCAGCGTCTTCTGGCATCCGCAGGGCTTCGTCATCTGGCGCGCGCTCGAGGCCTATATGCGCCGGGCGATCGACGCGGCGGGCTATCAGGAAGTGAAGACGCCGCAGGTGATGGACGCCCGCCAGTGGGAGCAGTCCGGCCATTGGGGCAAATATCGCGAGAATATGTTCGTCATCCCCGACGAGGTGCCGAACATCGAGGATGAAGGCCCGATCGTCTCGGACGAGGCGGACTGGATGGCGCTCAAGCCGATGAACTGCCCGGCGCATGTGCTGATCTTCCGGCAGGGCATCAAATCCTATCGGGACCTGCCGCTGCGCCTCTACGAGAATGGCTGCTGCCATCGCAACGAGCCGCATGGCGCGCTGCACGGCCTCATGCGCGTGCGCCAGTTCACGCAGGACGATGCGCATATCTTCGCCAGAGAGGATCAGATCGTCGACGAGGTGCAGGCCTTCTGCCAGCTCGCCGACCGCATCTATCGCGACTTCGGTTTCACCTATTCGATCAAGCTGGCGCTGCGCCCGGAGAAGCGCTTCGGCACGGAAGAGATGTGGGACCAGGCCGAGGCGGAGCTGCGCGACGCCGTCGAGCGCGCCGGCCTCGCCACGCCCGATTATGGCTGGGAGGAGCTGCCCGGCGAAGGCGCCTTCTACGCGCCCAAGCTCGAATGGCACCTGACCGACGCGATCGGCCGCACCTGGCAGGTCGGCACCATCCAGTCCGACCGCGTGCTGCCCGAGCGGCTCGACGCCGCCTATGTGGGCGAAGATGGCGAGAAGCATCGCCCGGTGATGCTCCACCGCGCCATCTTCGGCTCCTACGAGCGCTTCATCGGCATCCTCATCGAGCATTTCGCCGGCAAGCTGCCGGACTGGCTGGCGCCGACCCAGGCGGTGGTGGCGACGATCGTCTCGGACGCGGACGGCTATGCGCAGGATGTCGCGGCGAAGCTGCGCGCGGCGGGCCTGCGCGTGGAGACCGACCTGCGCAACGAGAAGATCAACTACAAGGTGCGCGAGCACAGCCTCGCCAAGGTGCCCAACCTGCTCGTCGTCGGCCGGCGCGAGGCGGAAGAAGGCACCGTGGCCCTGCGCCGCCTCGGCTCGGACGAGCATCAGAAGGTGATGCCGGTGGACGATCTCATCGCCCGGCTGGTCGAAGAGGCGACGCCGCCGGACCTGCGATGAGCGGCTGCCGGCGCAAGCCGACATGCTACAGCAAGGCAAAACGAAATAAACTTGGTGGCAACCTTGTCCGGTCTTTATGGCGCATGACCATTCGGAAGATCGCAGGGTGAAGCATATGTCGCTTGGTTTGAGGCAATTGTCCGTGGAGGAAAGGACCAAGCTGGTCAACGAGCTGTGGGATGCCCAGAATGGACGCTGCTACATATCGGAAAGGCCGATTGATCTTGCGCTTCATCGAGACGAACTGGACATCGATCATGTGATTCCGACGCGGGATGGCGGCAAGGACGACCGGTCCAACTGGGCATTGACGTTCAGCCACTATAACCGGTCGAAGCAGGCTGCCGATCTGCGTGTCGCGCGTGTCCTCGCTCGCTTTGAAAAGCTGAAGGAAAGCGTCGCCGATGCGCGCGGCGTGAATCTGGGGCATCTGCTCGCCGATGCACACGGTGCCGAGCATCCCCTGCCAGTAGTCCTCTCCGATGATGGAGCGTCGCTGAGCTATTCCCTCGCGGCGGTCGGTGAGGCGGCTATCGTGACGACGCCCGTCTGGACGGACGATCTGTCGGGATTGAAATATGGTTTTGCCAACCTGCCGATCGAATATCTGTTTCATGACGACCGGCTGAACCCGCGCGGCATCGGATCAAATATCCGGGCGCTGGTGATCGAGTTTTTCTCCCGGTTCCCGCAGTTGCATGTCCCACTCGCCTGGATCGACTCGACGGATCCGGATGGCGCCCGAGTCCGGATTTTCGATGGCCAGCACAAGGCTGCGGCGCAAATCCTGCTTGGTGTCCGGCGGCTTCCGGTTCGTATTTTCATCGATCCCGATCCTGATCTACTCCTGACAGCGAACACGCATGCGGGAACGACCCTGCGGCAGGTCGCGTTCGACAAGGCGACCCAGCGGCATCTGGGCGCAAGCATCCTGCTGGATCGCATCGAGCGGTTCCGCTCCGATCGGGGGCATCCGCAAGATTATACGAGCTACACCGAGCAGCAGCTGGTCGACCATTTCAAGGGTGAACAGGCGCAGATGCGGCGATATGTCATCGACGCGCAGCGCAACGACATCACCTATCACGCACAGAACCGGCTCCGGGACTTCATCGAGATGGGCGGCAAGGGCACCGAGAAGCCGCTCTCCTACAGCGCAGTGGAGAAAGCGATCTATTCACAGACCATCTTCGGTGGCATGTTGGAGACGCCAGCCGATCACAAGATGGATATGGGTGAAAATCCCCGCGACCTGGAACGAGACCAGATCGTGCGGCTCCTGAACGTCATCGCCGACCGCATTTATATCGGTAGCTGGAAGCCGGAAATCGGCAGCGGCAAGCTGGAGAACAAGGTCCAGAACGATCATGACGTTCCGGAAGATCACCTGCGCGCACACCGAATGGGACGCGAGGAGATATTGCAGGCATGGATCGAGCTTTGTCTGTCTGTTTGCCAGACCGTCGTCATTTCCTCGGGCCAGCTCTGGAACGCCGAAAGACCGTTTCATCGCCCCGTCCCCGAAACCGTCTGGTCCAGCCTCGACAACTTCATCACCAATTTCTCCAGGCTGCCACTGTGGAAGAACCGCGCCCTGTCGGCGACCGTTTTCGGGGGGAAACAGACAACGCAATTCTGGAAGGAAGCGTTTGCAACGGGCACGGCAAATCAGATCAGGATATTGGCCGGTGGGGGCGTCAATCTGCTGGACCTCATGCAGCCGCCCGGTTGAATGCGCGACACGCGCCCGCCTGTGGCTATCGGGCCGCACTGTGGTGATTCTCCGCCAGCGCCCCTTTTCGTTGCGGTCAAAAACCATTAAGTTAGAAGGCCACGCAATCCACCTGAAGGAGTCTGCACTATACGTCCCCCTATGATGCGCCGCCCGATGGCGCCGCCGCAGCCGATGAACGGCCCCCGATATAATGACTTCATCAATGTGCCCAAGGTGCGCGTCATTGATGAGAATGGCGAGAATCTCGGCGTGATGTTCACGCGCGAGGCGATCGAGCAGGCCGCCGATGTCGGGCTCGATCTCGTCGAAGTCTCGCCCAACGCCGATCCGCCGGTCTGCAAGTTCCTCGACATCGGCAAGTTCAAGTACGAGGCGCAGAAGAAGGCCAATATCGCCCGCAAGACGCAGAAGACGCAGGAGATCAAGGAGATCAAGATGCGTCCGAACATCGATGACCATGACTATGACACCAAGATGAAGAAGGTGTTCGACTTCATCGAGGAAGGTGACAAGGTGAAGGTCACGCTGCGCTTCCGCGGCCGCGAGATGGCGCACCAGCAGCTCGGCATGCAGCTGCTCCAGCGCGTCGCCGAACAGACCACCGAGGTCGCCAAGGTCGAATCCTATCCGCGCCTCGAAGGCCGCCAGATGCTGATGGTGCTGGCGCCCAAGGGCTGAACCGGAGCGGCCGGCGCCGAATCCCGTTCGGGGACAGGCCGCGCGCATCCCCCCTGACCCCTTTCCTTCCGTTTCTCCGCATGTGTGATGAAGGCGGCGCTCCCGTTGCGCCGCCGGATCACCGTGGGAGAAACACATGTCCATCAAGACCGTCCTCATGGCCGCCCTGGCCTGCTCCGGCTCGCTCGCGCTGCCGGGCATGGCCAGCGCGAGCGTGACCATCCTCGATTTCGCGGGGGCCATCTGCGGCGCGACCGGCACCGATGCCTGCGGCAGCGGCTCGCAGATCGGCCAGAGCTACGGCGACACGGCCGGCGTGATCGATGTGTCCTACCGCTCGATCACCAACGCGACCGGCGTCACCTATGAGCCCTATCTCAAACATTGGGGCACCGGCTATGGCGACCTGGCCCATGTGGCCTGGGGCGGCACGGACGCGACCAACCATCAGGCCGAAATCGTCTTCACCCCCGCCGCCGGCTATGAGGTCGCGCTGCTCGGCTTCGATTTCGGCTGCTACCAGAACCGCACGAGCTGCCAGACGCTGAACTACGGCATCGAGTCGCTCGGCGGCACCGCCATCGACGCCGGCGCGCTGCCCACCCTCTATCCGGGCCACGGCACGCTCGCGCTCGGCGCCCTCTATGTCAGCGACGGCATCAGGCTGGTCTGGGGGCCGGACAGCTATGATGTGGGCCTCGCCAACATCGCCTTCGACGTCCGCCTCATCGACGGCACGCCGCCGCCGGTCGTCCCTGAGCCGGCGAGCTGGGCGATGATGATCGCGGGCCTCGGCATCGTCGGCAGCGTGCTGCGCCGCTCGCGCCCCCGCCTCGCCTTCGCCTGACGACATGGGGAGGGGGAGCGCCCCGCGTGCTCCCCCTTCCAACGTGCTCCTGCTTTCGCAGAAGCACGGGTTGGCCCTGTCCGGACCACGCGGGAGTTGACCTGCGCGCGCTGTCCGCTCAGATGCAGCGCCATGACCGAGACCGTCCCCCTGCGGCTGTTCAACAGCCTGACGCGCCAGATCGAGCCGTTCGCGCCCGTCCATCCCGGCGAGGCGCGCGTCTATACCTGCGGGCCGACGGTCTACAACTATCCCCATATCGGCAACATGCGCGCCTATGTGTTCGCCGACACGCTGGGCCGCGCGCTGCGCTTCAAGGGCTACCGGCTCACCCATGTCATCAACATCACCGATGTCGGCCACCTAACCGACGATGCCGATGCCGGCGAGGACAAGATGGAGAAGATGGCGGCGCAGCAGGCCCAGTCCATCTGGGACATCGCGCGCCATTATACGCAGGCCTATTGGGCGGACGTGAAGGCGCTCAATATCCGCGAGCCGGCGCACTGGTCGATCGCCACCGACTATGTGCCGCAGATGATCGAGTTCGCGCAATCCATCGCGCCGGCCCATTGCTACGAGCTGGAGAGCGGCCTTTATTTCGACACCGCCACGGTCGCCGATTATGGCCGCCTTGCCCGCACCGCGACCGATGAAGGCGAGAGTCGCATCGATCCGGTGGAGGGCAAGCGCCATCCGGCGGACTTCGCCATCTGGCGCAGGACGCCGCCCGGCGAGACGCGGCAGATGGAGTGGGAGTCGCCCTGGGGCCGGGGCGCGCCCGGCTGGCATCTCGAATGCTCGGTGATGAGCCGCGCGCTGCTCGGCCTGCCCTTCGACATCCACACCGGCGGCATCGACCATCGCGAGATCCACCATCCCAACGAGATCGCCCAGAATCAGGCGATCCAGGGCCATGACGCCGCCCACGGCCATCTCGACTGCGCGCAGAACAGCGGCGCGCGGGTCTGGATGCACAACAACTTCCTGATCGACCGTGCCGGCAAGATGAGCAAGTCGGCCGGCGAGTTCCTGCGGCTGCAGCTGCTCATCGATCGGGGCTATCATCCGCTCGCCTACCGCATGCTCTGCCTGCAGGCGCATTACCGATCGGAGCTGGAGTTCAGCTGGGACAATCTCGGCGCGGCGCTCACCCGCCTGAAGCGCATGGTGATGGCGGTGGCGCCGCTCAGGGAGGTGAGCGCCGCCGAGGCCGTCCGCCATCCCAGGCTCGCGCCCCTGCTCGCCGGGTTCGACGCGGCGATCAGCGACGATCTCAACACGCCCGTCGCGCTCACCCTGTTCGACGAGGCGGTGGCGATGAAGAAGGTGCCCGCCGAAGAGAAGCGCGCGCTCATCGAGGCGATGGACGCCGTGCTCGGCCTGGGCCTGCTCGATCTGACCCGCGCGGACCTCCGCATCCGCCCCAGGCCCGCGACAATCGCCGAAGCTGAAATCGAGGCCGCGCTGGCGCAGCGCAAGGCCGCCCGCGCGGAGAAGGATTTCGCCACGTCCGACGCCATCCGTGACAGGCTCATCGCCACCGGCGTGGAGGTGATGGACGGCGATCCGCTCGGCTGGGAATGGAGACTGGACCATGGCGCATAAGCCCCTCATCGTCTTTCCCGAGCGCTACCGCGCGCAGCTGGAGGCGCTGCTGCCCGAGGGCGTGAGCGTGAAGGGCTTCTCCACGCTGGCCGAGGCGATGGCGCTGGCGCCGGAAGCCGAGATCGGCTGGTTCGACGAGTTCGCGGACGGCATCTATGCCAAGGCGCCCGCCGCCGCGGTCAACGCGAAGTGGATCAACAGCGTCGTCGTCGGGCTCGATGCCTTCCCGACCGCGCTGTTCGCCGAGCGCGGCCAGATCTTCACCAACGGCGCCGGCATGATGCCGGACGTGATCGCCGATTATGCGGTGATGGGCGCCCTCACCCTCGCCAAGCGGCTGGACAAGGTGGTGCGCGCCCACGACCGGCAAGACTGGCTGACCGGCGCCGCGCCGGGCGATTTCGAGATGCTGGGCGCCAAGGCGCTGGTCATCGGCTATGGCGCCATCGGCCGCGAGATCGGCAAGCGCCTCAAGGCCTTCGGCACGGAAGTGACCGGCGTGCGCCGCAGCGCGGACAACAATCCCGACATCATCGGCGCGGACGACTGGCGCGCCCGCCTCGGCGATTATGATTTCGTCATCCTCGCGACGCCCAGCACCGCCGACACCCGCGCCATGATCGGCGCGGAGGAGCTGGCCGCGATGAAGCCGGGCGCCCGCCTCGTGAACATCGCGCGCGGCGAGCTGGTCGATCAGGACGCGCTCGTCGCCGCGCTCGAATCCGGCCATCTCGGCAGCGCCTTCCTGGACGTGACCACGCCCGAGCCGCTGCCCGCCGGCCATCCGCTGTGGAGCGCGCCCAACAGCCTCGTCACCATGCACCTCTCCGGCCGCAGCCAGAACACCGCCTTCCGCCGCGGCGCCGAGCGCTTCCTCAAGAATCTGCGCCACTATCTCGCCGGCGAGCCGCTGGAGCATGTGGTGGATCTGGGCCGGGGCTATTAGCCCCTTCTCTAGCCCCTCCCCTTCAGGGGAGGGGTTGGGGTGGGGGCTGGCGATTGAGCGCAGGCCTGCCGGGATAGGCCCCGCCCCTGAAGAGAAGGGGAGAAGGGCCGCCTTTCAATGCACCGTCTCCCCCGCCGGGCCGATTGCCTCGCGCGCCGCGTCCAGCGCTTCCGGCACCGTGGCGCGGTAGCGGGCATGGGGCGGCTTGACGCCATGGGCGAACAGCACGCGCCGCACCCCTGTCCCCGCGCCGCTGATGTAGAGCCGCGCGCCGCGCCGCTCGATCTTGCGCACGAAGCCCTCGATGGTGGCGGCGCCGGTCGAATCGAGCATCGCCACGCCCGAGAGATCGAGCACATAGGCGCGCGGATGCTCGCCCAGCCGGTCCAGCGTGGCGCCGACCATGCCGGCCGAGCCGAAGAAGAAGGCGCCCGAGATGCGGCAGAAGGCGATGTCCGGGTCGATGCGCGGCAGGTCCGGGCCATTGTCCCCGTCCGCCCGGTCGCCCTCGATCAGCGGCGCACCGCTCTCGATCTCCACGCTCCGGGCGAGGCGATGCAGGATGACCAGCGCGCCCAGCGCGAAGCCCATCAGGATGCCGAGGCTGAGGTCGCGGAAGATCACCACCAGGAAGGTCACCGCCAGCACCAGCGCCGCCCCGCGCGAGGCGCGCAGCAGCGCGGCGATCTCGTTCCGCTCGATCATGTTCCAGCAGACCGTGGCGAGCAGCCCGGCGAGGCCGGCGAGCGGGATATAGCTGGCGAGCGGCGCGGCGATCAGGATGAAGGCGAGCAGGAACAGCGCGTGCAGCATGCCCGCCACCGGCCCGCGCGCCCCGGCGCGGACATTGGTGGCGGTGCGCGCGATGGTGCCGGTCACGCAGATGCCGCCGAACAGCGCGCTGCCCATATTGGCCGCGCCCTGCGCCACCAGCTCGCAATTGGAGCGGTGCCGCCCGCCGCTCATGCTGTCCGCCACCACCGCCGAGAGCAGGCTCTCGATGGCGCCGAGCAGCGTGAAGGAGAGGGCGGCGGGGAGCAGCGCCGCGATGCGCGCCGGCGATAGATCGGGCAGGTGCGGCGCGGGCAGGGCGCGCGGGATGCCGCCGAAGCGGGAGCCGATCGTCTCGACAGGCAGGTGCAGGGCGAAGGCCAGCGCCGCGCTCACCGCCACGGCGATGAGGAAGGCCGGCCAGTGCGGCCGCCACACCCGGCAGGCGGCGATGATGCCGATGGAGACCAGCGCGATCCCCACCGCCGCGCCGTTCACCGTGGGCAGGGCGAGCGCCAGCGCTTCCAGCTTGGGGACCAGCTCGCCCGGCTCCGGCCCGGTCAGCGTCAGGCCGAGCAGGTCCTTCACCTGGCTGGCGAAGATGATGACGCCGATGCCGGCGGTGAAGCCCACCGTCACCGGATAGGGGATGAACTTGACGAAGGTGCCGAGCCGCAGCCAGCCCGCCGCCATCAGCATGAGGCCGGAGAGGAAGGTGGCGAGCAGCAGCCCGTCGACGCCATGGGCCGCCACCGTCGCCGCCACCAGCACGATGAAGGCGCCCGCCGGCCCGCCGATCTGGAACCGGCTGCCGCCCAGCAGCGACACGATGAACCCGCCGGCAATGGCCGTGTAGAGCCCGCGCTCCGGCCCGACGCCGGATGCGATGGCGATCGCCATGGAGAGCGGCAGCGCGACGATGGCGACGGTCAGCCCGGCAATGGCGTCCGCCTTGAAGCCGGCAAGGTCGTAGCCTTCGCGCAGCACCGTCACCAGCTTGGGCATGTAGAGCGCGGCGAAGCCCGGTCGGGCGGCGCGCGCGGCGGTCATGCCTCGCTCCGTCCAGAGTCTCTCAGGCCAGAGTCTCTCAGGCCGGAGTCCCGCAGCCGCACGCCGCGCCCGCCCTGCAGGCTCGGCGCATCGTCGCCGATCAGCTCCACACCGGCCCGGCCCAGCGCCTCGACCACCTTGACCAGGCTGTCGACATTGCCCCGCACATTGCCGTCGCTCGCCTCCATCCGCTGGACGGTCGGCAGCGACACGCCGGAGAGGCCGGCCAGCTGCTTCTGGTCGATCCCGAGCAGCGCGCGCGCAGCGCGCATCTGGGCGGCAGTCATCATGGGGAATGATATATGTGATGGAATAAGTGATGTCCAGAACATCATATCAGCTATGCAAAACGTCATCCACTCCCCCTCCCGTTTACGGGAGGGGCCGGGGGGTGGGCTCTCCAACGCCGCGTCGGCTGGTCCACCCCTACCCCCTCCCGCAAGCCGGAGGGGGAACAGCCACCGGAACAAACTTGCCTCGCCGCCCCATATCGGGCCACGAAGCCGCGCTTCACCCCGCCCAAGCGGCAATGACCTTGCTTCACCGACCCCGAAAGCGTAGGGGCAGGCCCCCGTCCGCGCTGCGCCTTTCGGCCGCGCGCGGACGCATGGAGTTGACGATATCATGGCGGCGAACTGGACCCCCGCGAGCTGGCGGGATCATGAAGGGCTGCAAATGCCCGTCTATAACGACGCGGCGGCGCTGGCCGCCACGGAGGCGCAGCTCGGCAGCTTTCCGCCGCTCGTCTTCGCGGGCGAGGCGCGCAGCCTGAAGGCCGATCTCGCCAGGGTCGTCGCCGGCGACTCCTTCCTGCTCCAGGGCGGCGACTGCGCCGAGAGCTTCGCCGAGTTCCACCCGAACAACATCCGCGACACCTTCCGCGTGCTGCTCCAGATGGCGGTGGTGCTCACCTTCGCCAGCAAGCTGCCGGTGGTGAAGGTCGGCCGCATGGCGGGCCAGTTCGCCAAGCCGCGCTCGGCGCCGACCGAGACGGTGAACGGCGTGGAGCTGCCCAGCTATCGCGGCGACAATGTAAACGACATCGCCTTCACGAAGGACGGCCGCGAGCCCGATCCGCAGCGCATGGTCCGCGCCTACAACCAGTCGGCCGCGACGCTCAACCTGCTGCGCGCCTTCTCGACCGGCGGCTATGCCAGCCTGGACCGGGTGCATGGCTGGATGCTCGACTTCATGGGCCGCAGCCAATGGGCGAAGAAGTTCGCCGAGATGGCCGACCGCATCGGCGAGACGCTGGCCTTCATGAAGGCGTGCGGCCTCAGCCCGGAGACGGTGCCCCAGCTCGGCACCACCGGCTTCTACACCAGCCACGAGGCGCTGCTGCTCCCTTATGAGCAGGCGCTCACCCGGCAGGATTCGCTCACCGGCGACTGGTATGACACCAGCGCGCACATGCTCTGGATCGGCGACCGTACGCGGTTCGTGGGCAGCGCCCATGTCGAATATCTGCGCGGCATCGGCAATCCGATCGGCATGAAGGTCGGCCCCAGCCTGGAGCCGGACGCGCTGCTGCGCCTGCTCGACACGCTCAACCCGGCGCGCGAGCCCGGCCGCATCACGCTCATCACCCGCTACGGGCACGACAAGATCGAGGCCGCCCTGCCGCCGCTGGTCCGCGCCGTGCTGCGCGAGGGGCATCCGGTCGTCTGGTCCTGCGATCCGATGCACGGCAATGTCATCAAGGCGGCGAACGGCTATAAGACCCGCCCCTTCGAGCGTATCCTCGCCGAGGTGCGCGGCTTCTTCGCCGTGCACCGCGCGGAGGGCAGCTTCGGCGGCGGCATCCATGCCGAGATGACCGGCCAGAACGTCACCGAATGCACCGGCGGCGCCATCGACGTCACCGAGCAGAGCCTGGCCGACCGCTACCACACCCATTGCGACCCGCGCCTCAACGCGGCGCAGAGCCTGGAGCTGGCCTTCCTGCTCGCCGAGATGCTCAACGACGAACTGGCCGAGCGCCGCAAGCAGGCAGCGTAACACCTCCCCCCTCCCGCAAGCGGGAGAGGGCCGGGGGGTGGGTCTTCCGACGCATCATCGGCAAATCGCCCTAACAGTGCTCCTGCGAAAGCAGGAGCCCAGGGCGGCTACGCACCGCCCATGCGCCCCGGGCTCCTGCCTTCACGGGAGCGCTCGCCTGATTCCCCGAAAACCGCCGCCCGCACCCCGGATTTCGACGCCTTATCCCTTGCGTAACCGGCTTTCTCTGCCCAATAGAGAGAGTATGCTTTCGCAACGGACGCGATATTCGATCCGCGCGCTCCAGCACCTCGCGCGGCACTATGGGGGAGGGCCGATCCAGCTCGCCGAGATCGCGTCCGCGCAGAATATCCCGGCCAAGTTCCTCACCGTCATCCTCTCCGAGATGAGCCGCGCCGGGCTCGTCGCCACGCGCCGCGGGCGGGACGGCGGCTACTGGCTCGCCCTGCCGCCGATCGACATCCGCTATGGCGATATCTTCCGCCTGACCGACGGCGCGCTGGCGCTGGTGCCCTGCGCCAGCCGGTTCGCGCACCAGCCCTGCAAGAATTGCCTGCCCGAGGACCAGTGCGAGTTGCGCCGCATCATGCTCAAGGTGCGCGACGAGACCGCCGCCATCCTCGACCGGCTGACGCTCGCCGACACGTTCGAGCTGGAGGCGGAAGAGGAAGGGGCGCCGGCATGAAGCGGCTCGACATCGCGGTGACCGGCGGCTGCCAGTGCGGGGCGGTGCGCTATGCCTCCGCCCAGATCATGGACAATGCGCATATCTGCCATTGCCGCATGTGCCAGAAGGCGATGGGCAACCTCTTCGCCGCGCTGGTCGGCGCGCCCAACGACACTCTGGTCTGGACGCGCGGCCGGCCCGCCACCTTCGCCTCGTCCGACCTTGCCGAGCGCGGCTTCTGCGCGCGCTGCGGCACGCCGCTCTTCTACCGCGCGGTGGGCGGCACCCGCACCGGCCTCACCATCGGCTCGCTCGACGATCCCATGCTGGCGCCGCCGCATGTGCAGGTCGGCATGGAAGGCCGCCACGCCTTCATGGACGGCCTCCTCGCCCTGCCCGACGAAGGCGCGACCGAGCAAGACATGGTGGAGGAAGCGCCGCTGATCCGCGCCAGCAACCACCAGCATCCCGATCACGACACGGAGCAATGGCCCCCCGCATGAGCATCACCCTGCACGGCATCCCCAATTGCGACACGGTCAGGAAGGCGCGCGCCTGGCTGGACGGCAAGGGCATCGCCCATGAGTTCCGCGACTATAAGAAGGCCCCGCCGAGCACGGCGGAACTCGCCGGCTGGGCGGCGGAGACCGGCTGGGAGACGCTGCTCAACAAGGCCGGCACCACCTTCCGCAAGCTGCCCGACGCGGACAAGGCCGGGCTGGACGAGCGCAAGGCCATCGCCCTGATGGTCGCCAATCCCTCCACCATCAAGCGCCCGGTCGTGACCGGCGCGGGCGTGCCGATCGTGGGCTTCAAGGCGGAGGAGTGGGCGGCGCGCTTCGGCTGAGAGCGCGCGACCCATCCCAATCTTAGCCCCTCCCCTTCAGGGGAGGGGTTGGGGTGGGGTCTCGCGATTGAGCGCAGCGCGGCTGGGCGATCCCCCACCCCCAGCCCCTCCCCTGAAGGAGAGGGGAGAAAGCGGCCGCCCCAAAGCCCGCCGTCCTACACAGGCCAAATCCTGCCACGATCGCCCCACGCGCCCGAGTCGGAGATTTTGCAAATGGCCCCGGCACCATAATTTTCAGAACCTTTCAGCCGCCGCGGCCGGGCTGATGGATGCGCCCGCGCCACAGCCCGGCGCAAAATCGTGCCGGCGCCGATCGCGCCCGGCCGCCCGGAAGCCGATTGCCTTTCCCGCGCATTTGGGATGATGTCATGCAGCCGCCGCAGGGAACGAACAGGACGCCGATGAAGACGAAAGACAATCAGGGGCCGCGCGTCGAGGACGGCTTCTTCATGGCCTTCGTGCTGGTCATCACCGTCGCCTTCGCGCTGGTGATCGAGCCCTTCTTCGCCGCCATATTGTGGGCGGTGATCGCGGCCATCCTGTTCGCGCCGGTCAACGACCGGCTGCTGCGCCGCATGCCGAACCGGCGCAACGGCGCCGCGCTCATCACCCTGCTGCTCATCACCGCCATGGTCATCCTGCCGGCGATCCTGCTGGGGCTGGCGCTGATCCAGGAAATCTCGAATTTCTACAATCGCATCCAGTCCGGCCAGATCGATTTCGCCATGCTGTTCGACCAGATCCAGTCCAGCCTGCCGGCATGGCTCCAGCCCTATCTGGAGCGCTTCGGCCTCAATGATTTCAATGCCGTGCAGGACCGGCTGAACGAGGCGCTCGCCTCCAGCTTCCGCACGCTGGCCGCGCGGGCGGTGTCCATCGGGCAGGGCGCGTTCAGCTTCATCGTCGCGCTCGGCGTCATGCTCTATCTCACCTTCTTCCTGCTGCGGGACAGCGAGGCGCTGACCGCAAGGCTCAGCCACACCACGCCGCTGCGCCCGGCGCAGCAGCAGGCGCTGTTCGAGCAGTTCGTGAAGGTGGTGCGCGCCACCATCAAGGGCAGCGTGGTGGTGGCGATCGTGCAGGGGCTGATCGGCGGCATCGTGTTCTGGGCGCTCGGCGTGGAGGGCGCGCTGCTCTGGAGCGTGCTGATGGGCTTCTTCTCGCTGCTGCCGGCGATCGGCACCGGCCTCATCTGGGTGCCCGTCGCCATCTATCTCTTCGCCTCGGGCGCCATCGTCAAGGCGGTGATCCTCGTCTTCTGCGGCGTGTTCGTCATCGGCATGGTCGACAATCTGCTGCGGCCCATCCTCGTGGGCCGGGACACGCGCCTGCCCGACTATGTGGTGCTCATCACCACGCTGGGCGGCATCGAGCTGCTGGGGTTCAGCGGCATCGTGATCGGCCCGGTGATCGCCGCGCTGTTCATCGCCACCTGGAACATCCTGGCGGCGATGCGCAATCCGCGGGAAGCCGCTATGGTCGCATCGGGAGCCGACTCGGGCGCACCGCCCGGCGCGGCATGAAGGGGGAGAAGGCTCATGCCGTCATCGGATCCATTGTCGACGCGTGCCGGGGGGCGCTGGGGGTGGCTCCTGGCCTATGGCATCATCGTCGTCGTCATCGGCTTCATCGCGCTCACCAACCCGCTGGCCACGGGCCTCGCCACCGGCATATTGCTGGCCGTCGGCCTGCTGCTCTACGGCGTGACGGCGGTCATATCGGCCGTCTCGGCCCTGTCCGAGCGCGGCCGCTGGATCGAGCTGCTGCTCGGCCTGCTCGCGATCCTCGTCGGTATCGTCGTCGCCTTCTCACCCTGGCTGGGTGCCTTGTCGCTGATCTGGGCGATCGGCTTCTGGCTGCTCGTCTCCGGCGTCTTCCAGCTGGTGACCGCCATGCGCTTCCGCACCGATCGCTGGTGGCGCCTGTTCCTGGGCCTGCTCGATCTGGCGCTGGGCCTCATCCTCATCAGCGCGCCGCCCGGCCCCGCCTTCGCCTATCTGGCGCTGCTGGTGGGCATCAGCCTGCTGTTCCGCGGCGCCTTCATCATCATGCTCGCGCTGGCGCTGCGGCGGCGCTAGAGCGATTTCGAGGCAGGTGGAATCACCTGCCGGCTCGGAAATCACGGCAACAAAGGAAAGCCGGACTCGATCCGGTTCAACCTGAACCGGATCGAGTCCAGCGGCTTTTCCGGCCGCGCCGCGCGCGGGACGGGTTGACGCTGGGGCCGATCACCGCTAATGGCCCGGCCTTCCGCGCGGTCTCGCAGGAGTCTCCCTCCGGGGGATTCGCGCCGCGCCGTCAGCAACAGCTTTTCGAGAGTTCGAGGAATTACATGGCCAATACGCCGCAGGCAAAGAAGCGCATCCGCCGCAACGCACGCCGCGCCGAGATCAACGGCAGCCGCATGAGCCGCATCCGCACGCTCGTGAAGAAGGTGGAAGCCGCCGTGGTCGCGGGCGACAAGTCCGCCGCCGAGGTCGCGCTCAAGGCCGCGCAGCCGGAAATGGCCCGGGGCGTGGCGCGCGGCGTGCTGCACAAGAACACCGCCTCGCGCAAGTTCGGCCGCCTGACCAAGGCCGTCGCCGCGCTCGGCTGAACCGCCGGCTCCCAACGCGAGACCAGAATCGGCGCCGGGCTCCCGGCGCCGTTTTCGTCTGTGCCGCACTCGGCTGTTGAGCCACGGCGCAATTGAGGCACAATCCCCCGCGAAACGACTCCGCGCGGGGCAGGCGGAACCATGGCAACGGACGAGACGAGCGGGCAGCTGGAGAGCGGGCAGGAGACCGGCCAAGAGACCGAGGCGCGCGCCGAGATATCCGGCGCGCTGATCGGCTGGGCGCGCCAGTCCTCGCGCCACGGCATCATCATCACGCTGCAGGTCGTCCACAATGCGTCCGACTATAAGGACCACCGCTTCCACACGGTCTCGGTCGCCCTCAACGAGCGCCAGCTCCGCTCGCTGGCCCGCGACCTCGCCCGCGCCGCCCGGTCGCGCGGCCTGAGCCTGCGCGCCAGGGCGCCGCTGCACCGGCGGCTGTGGCATGGCCTGCTGCGCGTGGTGGGCCGCTGAAGATGGAGGCAGGAGCCCAAGCGGCAACGCACTGCCCATGCGCCCTGGGCTCCTGCCTTCGCAGGAGCACAAGATCAATTTGAGCACTGTCGCGCTGCGCTCGACCTCAATCCACCTCGTCCGCAAAGCCGATCGCGATCCCCGCGCCGCCCATGACGACCGGGGCGGAGAGCAAGGCGCAGTCCAGCCGCCCCAGCGCCTCGCCCGCCAGTTGCTGCGGCTCCAGCGCCAGCACGATGCTCGTCCCCGCGCACGCCGCCATCTCCCCGGCCCGCAGGCGCGCCATATGGATCGTGCAGCGCCCGCGCCGGGCCATGGCATTGAGGTCGAGCATGGTGCCGGTCAGCGGGGCGCCCATGACCGGCGCCGCGCCGTCGAAGGCGAAGGGCGGGCTGTCGGCGCTCAGTTCCACCGACCAGTCCGGGCCGGAGAGGCGCAGGGCGCCCTCCAGCACCGCCAGCACGCGATCCGTGCCCTCGAAGCGGGAGAACGGCCCGGCTGCGTCCACTCGCGCCATGCTGAGCCGCCACAGGAAATCGTCCATCCCCGCGCCCGGCGGATGGACCGCGATCTCCCGCGTCGTCCCGCCGCCATTCTTCCACGGCACCGCCCGCAGCGCCGCCGCGCGGATGATGCGGGCGATGCTCAACCGAGGATGCCCGGCAGGTCCAGCCCCTTCTCGCGCGCGCAATCGAGCGCGATCTCATAGCCCGCGTCGGCATGGCGCATGACGCCGGTGGCCGGGTCGTTCCACAATACCCGCTCCAGCCGCGCCGCCGCTTCCGGCGTGCCGTCCGCCACGATCACCATGCCGGCATGCTGGGAATAGCCCATGCCCACGCCGCCGCCATGGTGCAGCGATACCCAGGTCGCGCCGCTCGCCGTGTTGAGCAGCGCGTTGAGCAGCGGCCAGTCCGAGACCGCATCGGTGCCGTCGCGCATGGCCTCCGTCTCGCGGTTGGGCGAGGCGACCGAGCCTGAATCGAGATGATCGCGGCCGATGACGATCGGCGCCTTCACCTCGCCCTTCGCCACCATCTCGTTGAAGGCGAGGCCGAGCCGGTGCCGGTCGCCCAGCCCCACCCAGCAGATGCGCGCGGGCAGGCCCTGGAACTTGATCTTCTCCCGCGCCATGTCGAGCCAGCGGTGCAGATGCGCGTCGTCCGGCAGCAATGCCTTCACCGTCTCGTCGGTGCGGTAGATGTCCTCGGGATCGCCCGAGAGCGCCGCCCAGCGGAACGGCCCCACGCCCCGGCAGAAGAGCGGGCGGATATAGGCCGGCACGAAGCCGGGGAAGTCGAAGGCGTTCCCGACCCCCTCGTCCTTGGCCATCTGGCGGATATTGTTGCCATAGTCGGTGGTCGGCACGCCTTGCGCCTGGAAGTCCAGCATCGCGCGCACATGCACCGCCATGCTCGCCTTCGCCGCTTTGGCCACCGCCTCGGGCTCGCGCTCGCGCCGCTCGACCCATTGCGCGACGGTCCAGCCGATCGGCAGATAGCCGTTCACCGGATCATGCGCGCTGGTCTGGTCGGTGAGCAGGTCCGGCCTGATGCCGCGCTTCACCATCTCCGGCAGCAGTTCGGCGGCATTGCCGAGCAGGCCGACCGAGACGGGCGTCTTGGCGCCGGTCACGATCTCCAGCGCCTCCTCCAGGCTCTCGGTCGCGCGATCGAGATAGCCGGTGCGCAGGCGCATCTCGATGCGGCTCGGCTGGCACTCGATGGCGAGGCAGGAGGCCCCCGCCATCACTGCCGCGAGCGGCTGCGCGCCGCCCATGCCGCCCAGGCCCGCGGTCAGCAGCCAGCGCCCGGAGAGGTCACCGCCATAGTGCTGCCGGCCCATCTCCACGAAGGTCTCGTAAGTGCCCTGCACGATGCCTTGCGTGCCGATATAGATCCAGGAGCCGGCGGTCATCTGGCCGTACATGGCGAGGCCCTTGCGATCCAGCTCGTTGAAATGCTCCCAGTCGGCCCATCTGGGCACGAGATTGGAGTTGGCGATCAGCACGCGCGGCGCGTCCGCATGCGTGCGGAACACGCCGACCGGCTTGCCGGACTGGACCAGCAGCGTCTGGTCCGCCTCCAGCCGGCGCAGCGTCTCGACGATCTTGTCATAGCTCTCCCAGTCCCGCGCGGCGCGGCCGATGCCGCCATAGACGACCAGCTCCTCCGGCCGCTCGGCGACGTCCGGGTGGAGATTGTTCATCAGCATGCGCAGCGGCGCCTCGGTGAGCCAGCTCTTCGCGCTGAGGTCCGTGCCCGTGGCAGGACGGATCACGCGGCTGTTGTCGATACGGGTCATGCTTGTCCTTTCCGGGCGAAATCGAGGCAGGCGGCGAGGATGGCGCGCAGCGTCTCCTGCAAGGGGGCGGCGAAGGCGGCGTCGAAGGGCGGCGGCCAGTTGCTCTCGTCCGGCACGTCCGGCTCGGGCATGTAGCCACGGATCGCCAGCTCCATCTGGATGGCGTGGACGCCCGTGTCCGGGGCGCCATAATGGCGGGTCGTCCAGCCGCCCCGGAAGCGGCCGTCCACGACATGGCTGTGCCCGCTCGCCGCGCACAGGGCTGCCACCGCGTCGCGCAGCGCCGGGTCGCAGGTCACGCCGCCATTGGTGCCGATGTTGAACTGCGGCAATGCGCCTTCGAACAGGCGCGGCACATGGCTGCGGATCGAATGGGCGTCATACAGCACCACGCGCGGATGGACCGCGCGCAGCCGGGCGATCTCGCCGGAGAGCGCGTCATGATAGGGCGCGAACCAGCGCGCGCGCCGCCGCTCGATCTCCGCCGCGTCCGGCTCGGCCGCCGCATAGAGCGGCTCGCCGTCGAAGGTGGTGGTGGGGCACAGCGCGGTCGTCGCCTGCCCCGGATAGAGCGAGGCGCCGGAGGGGTCGCGATTGAGGTCGATCACGCTGCGCGAGATGGCGGAGCGCACCGTCGTCGCGCCCATGTCGCGCGCGAAGGCATAGAGCGCATGCACCCACCAGTCGGCGTCGCGCCGGGCGAGCCAGGGCGACTGGAACGCCTCCGCCACATCGGCCAGATCCTCGCCCGTATGCGGGAAGGCGACGATCAGCGCCGCTTCGCCGCGATGGATCTCCAGCCAGTCGGTCATGCCACCCCCGGCAGCGCCGTCGCCACCGCCTCGATGAGCGCGCCGGAGCGCACCAGCGCATTGGCCGCTTCCATGTCAGGATGGAAATGCCGGTCGTCCTCCAGATGGGGTATCTGCGCGCGCAGCCGCGCCCGCGCCGCCTCCAGCGCCGCGCTGGAGGCGAGCGGCGCGTGGAAATCGCAGCCCTGCGCGGCGGCGAGCAGCTCGATGCCGATCACCGCGCTGGCATTCTCCGCCATGTCGATCAGCCGCCGCGCGCCATGGGCGGCCATGGAGACATGGTCCTCCTGATTGGCCGAAGTGGGAATGGAATCCACGCTTGCCGGGAAGGCGCGCTGCTTGTTCTCGGAAACGAGCGCGGCCGCCGTCACCTGGGGGATCATGAAGCCGGAATTGAGGCCCGGCAGGGGCGTCAGGAACGCGGGCAGGCCCGAGAGCGCCGGATCGACCAGCATGGCGATGCGCCGCTCGGCAATGGAACCGATCTCGCAGATCGCCATGGCGATCATGTCGGCGGCGAAGGCCACCGCCTGTGCATGGAAATTGCCGCCGGACAGCGCCTCGTCGCTCGCCGTCATGATGAGCGGATTGTCCGAGACGCCATTGGCCTCCACCGCCAGCGTGTCGCCCGCCTGCCGCAGCACGCCCAGCGCGGCGCCCATCACCTGCGGCTGGCAGCGCAGGCAATAGGGGTCCTGCACGCGCGGATCGTCGACGGCGTGGGAGGCGCGGATGGCCGATCCCTCCATCAGGCCGCGCAGCGCCGCCGCCGTCTCGACCTGCCCGGCATGGGGCCGCAGCGCATGGATGCGCGGATCGAAGGGCGTGTCGGAGCCCTTGGCCGCCTCGGTGGAGAGCGCGCCCGTCACCAGCGCGGACTGGAACAGCCGCTCGGCCTCGAACAGGCCGGCCAGCGCATGCGCGGTCGAGAATTGCGTGCCGTTGAGCAGCGCCAGCCCCTCCTTGGGGCCAAGCAGCAGCGGCGCGAGGCCGGAGAGCGCCAGCGCGTCCGCCGCCGGCAGCGGATGGTCGTCCACCATGATCTCGCCTACGCCGATCATCGTCGCGGCGAGATGCGCGAGCGGGGCAAGATCGCCGCTGGCGCCCACCGAACCTTGGGCAGGGATCACCGGGACCAGCCCCTGCACCAGCATCGCCTCCAGCAGCGCCACCGTCTCCGGCGCGACGCCCGAAGCGCCATGAGCGAGGCTGGCGAGCTTGAGCGCCATCATCAGCCGCACGATCTCCGGACGCATCGCGACGCCCGTGCCGGCGGCATGGCTGAGCACGATGTTGCGCTGGAGCGTCGCCAGATCCGCCTCGCCGATACGCACGCTGGCGAGCTTCCCGAAGCCGGTGTTGATCCCGTAGACCGGATCGCCATGGGAGAGGATGCGCGCCACCGCCGCCGCACTCTCCGCGATGCGCGGCGCGCAGGCCGGGTCCAGCCGCGCCGGCGCGCCGCGATAGAGGGCGCGCCATTGCGCCAGCGTCACGCCGCCCGGTGTGAGCATGATCTCGTTCATTGGCCCCTCCAGATGCGCGCATGGAGCGGGTTCAGCCCCATGCGATAGACCAGCTCCGCCGGCCGCTCGATATCCCAGATCGCGAGGTCGCAGCTTTTGCCCGCCGCCAGCGTGCCGGTCTCGTCGGCCAGCCCCAGCGCGCGCGCCGCATTGCGGGTGACGCCGGCCAGGCACTCGTCGACCGTCAGGCGAAACAGGGTTGCGCCCATGTTCAGCACCAGCAGGATGGAGCTGAGCGGCGCGGTGCCGGGATTGCAGTCGGTCGCCAGCGCGATGGGCACGCCGGCGGCGCGCAGCGCGTCCACCGGCGGATGCCGCGTCTCGCGCATGAAGTAGAAGGCGCCGGGCAGCAGCGTCGCGACCGTGCCCGCGCGCGCCATGGCGGCGATGCCGTCCGCGTCCAGATGCTCCAGATGATCGGCCGAAAGCGCGCCATGCTCGGCGGCGAGCCGCGCGCCGTGCTGGTTGGAAAGCTGCTCGGCATGGAGCTTCACCGGCAGGCCATGGGCGGCAGCGGCGGTGAAGACGCGCGCTGTCTGCCCAGACGTGAAACCGATGCCTTCACAGAAGGCATCCACCGCGTCGGCCAGCCCTTGCGCGGCGACCTGCGGCAGCATCGTCTCGCAGACCAGCTCGACATAGCCGTCCGCATCGTCCCGATATTCGGGCGGCAGCGCATGGGCGCCGAGGAAGGTGGTGCGGATATCCACCGGCCGCGCGCGCCCCAGCCGCCGCGCCGCGCGCAGCATCTTCAGCTCCGGCTCGGTCGCGAGGCCATAGCCGGACTTGACCTCCACGGTGGTCACGCCTTCGCCGATCAACGCATCGAGGCGCGGCAGCGCACTCGCCACCAGTTCGTCCTCGCTCGCCGCCCGCGTCGCGCCCATGGTGGAGACGATGCCCCCGCCCGCCCGCGCGATCTCCTCATAGGAGGCGCCGGCCAGCCGCAGCTCGAACTCATGGGCGCGGTTCCCGGCATGGACGAGATGGGTGTGGCAGTCGATCAGCCCCGGCGTGATCCAGCGGCCGGCGCAGTCGATCGTCTCTGCGGCATCGAGCGCCGGCGCCGCGTCGCGCGGCCCGGCATAGAGGATGATCCCGTCCTCGCTCGCCACCACACCGTCCTCGACGATGCCGAGTCCGGGGCTGGCCATGGTCGCCAGCCGGGCGTTGGTCCAGAGTCTGTCGCAGCGCATCTCGACGGGTCCGCCTCCTGTCCCGCGCAAGATTGCATCATCGGGCAATAATGTATAGACAAAATCGCCATCCAGGAGGCGCCCCAGGAGACACCGATGCCGCAGCAGCATGATCCCCGATCCGGGCACGCACTCTTCTTCGACCTAGCCCTGCTGCCGGACGGCTGGGCGCGGGACGTGCGGTTGAGCATGGCTGGCGGCCGCATCGCCGCTATCGAGACCGGCACCCGGCCGCAACCGGGCGACGCATGCCATCGCTGCGCCATCCCGGGCATGCCCAATCTGCACAGCCACGCCTTCCAGCGCGCCATGGCCGGCCTCACCGAGCGGCGCGGCCCGGGCGACGACAGCTTCTGGACGTGGCGCGAGGTCATGTATCGCTTCGTCGATGCGCTCACGCCCGACGACGTGCAGGCCATTGCCGCCCTCGCCTATACCGAGATGCTGGAGAGCGGCTTCACCCGCGTCGGCGAATTCCACTATCTCCACCACCACCGGGACGGCCGCCCCTATGCCGAGCGCGCCGCGACGAGCGCCGCCATCGCGGCTGCGGCGGCGCAGACCGGCATCGGCCTCACCCTGCTGCCTGTCTTCTACGCCCATGCCGATTTCGGCGGCGCCCCGCCGCAGCCCGGCCAGCGCCGCTTCATCAACGATCTGGACGGTTTCGCCCTGCTGCTCGATGGCGCCGGGCGCGCGACGGCGGATCTGCCGGACGCCGTGGTCGGCATCGCCCCGCACAGCCTGCGCGCGGTGACGCCGGACGAACTGGCCGCGCTGGAGCGGCTCGGTCATGCCGGCCCGATCCACATCCACATCGCCGAGCAGATGCACGAGGTGGAGGCCTGCCTCGCCTGGTCCGGCCAGCGCCCCGTCGAATGGCTGCTGGATCATGCGGATGTGGACGCGCGCTGGTGCCTCGTCCATGCCACGCACATGACCGACACCGAGACCCATGCCCTCGCCGCGACCGGCGCCGTCGCCGGCCTCTGCCCCATCACCGAGGCTAATCTGGGCGACGGCCTGTTCCCCGCCGCGCCGTTCCTGATGGCGGGCGGCGCGATCGGCGTGGGCAGCGATTCGAACGTGCGCATCGACATGAGCGAGGAGCTGCGCCTGCTCGAATACGGCCAGCGCCTCGCCGCGCGCGGCCGCAACCTGCTCGCCGCCGGGCCGGACCGCTCGACGGGCGCAGACCTCCATGCCGCCGCGCTCACCGGCGGCGCCCGCGCACTGGGCGTCGCGGCGGGGCTCGCGGTGGGCAACAGTGCGGACCTGATCGGCCTCGACCTCGATCATCCCTCACTGGTCGACGCGCAGCCCACCACACTGCTCGACGGACTGGTCTTCTCGGCCGGCAGCGCCGCGATCGACAGCGTCTGGCGGCGGGGCGAGCTCGTGGTGAGCGGCGGCCGCCACCGGGATCGCGACGCCATCGCCGCCCGCTACCGCGCGACACTGGCGCGGCTCTCGGCATGAGCGCGCCCCTACACGAGCGCATCCGCGCTGATTTCGAGAAGCATATTCTGGCGGGCGATCTGGCACCCGGCGATCGCCTGCCCACCGAGCAGGACCTGATGCGCCATTATGGCTGCGCGCGCATGACGGTGAGCCGCGCCCTCTCCGCACTTGCCGCCGCCGGCCTCATCGACCGGCGCAAGCGGGCCGGCACCTTCGTGGCCCGCCCGCGCGTCCATTCGATGGTGCTGGACGTGCCGGACCTCGCCGCCCAGATCCGCGCACGGGGCGAGACCTATGCCTTTCGCCTGCTGCGCGCCCGCGCCCGGCCGCCCCATGCCGGGCAGGCGCATGAGCGATGGGTTGCCGGCGCCGGTCCCCTGCTCGCGCTCGACGGCCTCCACCTCGCCGACGATGTCCCCATCGCCATCGAGCATCGCCTGATTGGCCTCGCCGCCGTCCCCGCCGCGCGGGACACGGATTTCGCGGCAGTCTCGCCGGGGAGTTGGCTGCTCCAGCATGTCCCCTGGACCGAGGCCGAGACCCGCATCTCCGCGCTCGGCTGCCCCCCCGTCGATGCGCATCCGCTCGGCATCGACGCCGGCGCGCCATGCCTGTGCATCGAGCGCCGCACCTGGCGCGGCGGCGACCCCGTCACCCATGTGCGCCAGCTCTTCCTCGCCCATGCCTATGATCTGGTGGCCCGCTTCGGCCCCGCCGCGACGCAGGCGGCGGCCGCTCGCGACGTGGATGCCTGCGAGGCATGCGCATGAGCGAAACGGATGGCGACAGGGTCGATTACGCCGCTCTGGCCGATTTTCGGCATGCGCTTCGCCACTTCCTGCTGTTCAGCGAGTTGCGGGCGGCCGAGCATGGCCTCACCGCCCGGCAGCATCAGGCCCTGCTGGCGATTCGCGGCGCACCCACGCCACATGTGACCGTGGGCTATGTCGCCGACCGGCTCGTCATCAAGCCGCACAGCGCCTCCGGCCTGATCGCCCGTCTGGAGGTGCTGGACCTGATCGCCCGCACGCCTTCGCCCACCGACGGCCGGCAGGCGCAGGTGACGCTCACCGCCCGCGCCCGCAATCTGCTCGAGCGCCTGTCGGCCACGCACCGGGAGGAACTGCGCAGGCTGCGACCATTGTTCACGGCGCTGCTCACCCGCCTGGACTGACCGCCACCCCGCGGGCGCTTGAAATTATATCGTTATACGATATATGTAAATGGAGGCCGCACAACGGCCAACCGATATGGCGGCCTCGGGAGAGGCGCGATGCAGTTCATCATCCTGGTCCTGGAATCGATCGGCCTCATCATGGGCAGTCTTGTCGCCGCCCTGCTGCTCTGCCTCGGCCTGTCCCGCCTGCTCCGCCTTGCCCGCCACCCCGACTGGATCCTCCTCCCGGCCATCGCGCTCGTGCCGGCCGCCTTCCTCCTCTCCGACAGCGAATTCGTCCGCATGACGGTGATCCTCGCGATGCTGATGGCCATCCCCTTGTGGATGGAGGACCGCCCCTGGCCCTTTCGCCCGTCACAGAGAGTCACGAAACGCGATGGCAGCGGGGCGCGATGAGGGGAAGGCCGATCGCGAGAAGCCAGCGGAAATCCGGAAAAATCAATGTGAAGTGGCGGAGCGGGAGGGATTCGAACCTAGCCGGCAAGTAGCTGATCTACCGATGGCTAAGTTTATCCATACCCGCTGGATGCCACGAAAAGTACCAAGGGTTCATTTTCGCCAAATTACCGACGGCCAGCGTCAGCGTTCGACCTAGCGAACTTAATTCGGCGGACAGCGAACGGCAAGTGCTGGGACAAAGCGGTCGTTCCGACGTAATTCGTTGAACGGTGGGTCTGATCAGGAGCCGACATCCAGAAATTCCCTGACCGGCATCCTTAGCACCGCCAAAACAGGCTGGAGTAGCGGCTGAAGGCGCGAGGCCGGATTAGGCGCCGGAGGATAGTCGGCGCAGAGGGAGGCTACGTGACACTCTCTACGTTCCGCAGGAGAACCTGTTTCTGCTGCCGAGCGGCGGCGACTATCCGATATTAGCCGACAAAGATCGCGTCCCTGTGCCGCGCTCAAGGTGAAATGAGAATTACACGGCGCGCGTCACGACATAGGCGCCCACCGTGATAACGACGATGGCGAAGCCCCGCTCGAGCACTCCCTTGCGCCTGCCGAGCGATCGGCCCAGCAAGATACCGACGCTCGTTCCCACGACACCGCCAGCCACCAGAAATGCCGTTATGCGCCAATCCACCAGACCCGATACGGCGTAAGATGTGGCGGTCGTCAGGCCCAGAGAACTTACCACCAGCAGGGACGTGCCAATCGCGTAAGGCAGCGGCATCGCGGTCGCGAGCATCAGCCCCGGCACGATCAGAAATCCGCCCCCTATGCCGAAGAAGCCAGCGGCTACACCGACACCGAGTCCGATCGGCACCAGCCTCGGCAACAGCGCCGCAGCGCTATCCCGCGTCAGCCGCACGTCCGGAGCTTCCAACGTGCGCCGTTTGCGCAACATGGACAGGCCAACGCCAATCATCAGTAACCCAAACAGAGCGAGCAGGCTGTTGCCGTCGATCGCCTTGCCCAATTCCGCACCCAAAGCGGCACCGACCATTCCAGACGCCGCAAAGACAATGGCACAACGCCATTTGACCCGACCGGCACGGGCATGACCGATCAGGCTGGCGAGCGAATTAATTGTCACCGCTACGGCGGCAGTTCCGATCGCGGCATGGGGTGAACCCATGCCCACAACATAGATTAGCAGAGGCACCGCCAGAATCGACCCACCCCCGCCGACAAGACCAAGAACGAGACCGATCAGGCCGCCCGAAGCGACCGCTGCATAGATGGCGACTGTGTCCATTCCAGCCTTACCCCGCCGCGCGTCGGTTCCACGGCATCAAGCGGAGAAGAGTGGCCATCCCGCACCAACCCGTCGCTCCAGCAAATACTAATCCTGCGCCGACGAAAGCGGACAAGCCGAAGAAGCCCGGCGCAACGAACAGGCCGAGCAGCAAGCCTGCCAGGACCAGCGAGCCTGCGGTAATCTGCACTTGGCGCATGATCTCCAGCGGTTGCGATCGATCGGTGATGATGGCCTGACCTGCGCGGCGCCATGCATCGATCCCGCCCTCGAGAAGATAGGCCGGCACGTCGCCAGCCGCAGCGGTGAGCCGATCCGCATTGGCGCTGGTCCGCATTCCGGAACGGCAATGGAAGACAACCGGCGCGCTATCGCGCGGCAGATCCAAAATTTGCTCAAGGGGCAGGTTGATCGCGCCGGGAATGCGCTCGCGCGCATGTTCGTCGGCGTCGCGAATGTCGATCATCCGTGCGCCACCATTGATCGCGGCGCGCGCTTCAATCGGAGAGAGCGTCCTCATCGTCATTTCGTCAATCCTTGCAGTAAAGCTGATAGAGAGTGGCCAGCAGCGCCTCGACGCGAGGATCGGCAATCCGATACCAGAGCATCTGGCTTTCCCGTCGGAAGTGGACGAGGCCCTCGTCCCGCATCTTCGCAAGGTGCTGCGAACATGCGGACGATGACAGGCCGACATCGCGGGCAAGGTCACCCACAGTCAGCTCGCCATGTTCGACCAGCTTGCACAGCAGCATCAGCCGCCGCGCATTGCCAATCGCTTTCAATATGTCCGCAACCTGACCGGCCTTCGCCTCAAAGGTCGCCAAATCCATTGGTAGCTTGAGCATTGCCTTTACTCCATTACCTATTGCTAATTTAGCGTAACCTAATATATAGTCAAGGCATAACGGAGGACGACCATGACCCAGCCCTTCATCGAGGCCTTTTTCGACGAGCCGACCAACACGATCAGCTATCTCGTCGGCGATCCCGTCACGCGCGCCGCCGCAGTCATCGACCCCGTACTGGATTTCGACCTCCCAAGCGGTGTCGCGGACACCCGCTCAGCCAAGCGGATCCTGGCTTTCGCCCTTGAGCATGGCTGGCGCATCGAGATGGTGCTGGAGACGCACGCACACGCCGATCACCTGTCGGCTGCTCCTTTCATCAAAGCCCAAACTGGCGCGTGGATCGGGATCGGAGCGCACATCCGCGAGGTGCAGCGCATCTTTCGACCGGTTTTCGATATGACCGACCTCAAGACCGATGGTTCCGATTTCGATCGGCTGTTCGAGGACGGCGACCGCTTCAGTATTGGCGAACTGGATATCGAGGTGCTGCTTGTCCCGGGCCATACCCCGGCGGACGTGGCCTTTCTCATCGGTGATGCCGCCTTCATTGGCGATACGTTGTTCATGCCGGATTACGGCACGGCGCGCGCCGACTTCCCCGGTGGGGACGCACGCACTCTCTACCGTTCGATCCGCAGACTGCTGGCATTGCCAGACGAGACGCGGCTGTTCCTATGCCACGACTACAAGGCTCCGGGCCGTGACACTTATCAATGGGAAACGACAGTCGGCGAGCAGCGCCGGTCGAGCGTCCACATCCATGACGGTGTTGACGAAGACGCCTTCGTGGCAATGCGACAAAGCCGTGACGCTGGACTGTCCGTTCCCAAGCTGCTGCTGCCCTCGATCCAGGTCAACATCCGCGCTGGCCAGTTTCCCCACGCTGAAGCGAACGGCGTCACATATTTGCGGATTCCGGTGAAATGGCGGAGCCCGTCCCAGTAGACTGGACTCGATCAGCGCCTGTCAGCGAAGGTCGGCAATCACGAATGAAATCGCAGCAGCGAGCATGATGGCGGCGAAGATTCGCGTCACGGTCTTCGTGCGCGCCGCATCGGACAGCCAGTCATGCACCGCACTTCCCGTAAAGACGATTCCCAGGTGAATGGTCGTGGCTATGGTCACGCTGATCAATGACAGGATGAGCGCATTCCTCATGCCGAGCGCTTCGCCGCGCAGGAAGTGCGGCGCGACCACGAGGAAGAATATGCAGGCCTTCGGGTTCAGCAGATTGATCAGGGCACCAGTCGCTAACGCCCGGCGGGGCGAGCCATCGGGCTGGATGGATCGGGATCCATTGCCTGAACTGCGCCACGCTTCGATGACAAGCCACAGCATCATGGCGGCTTCCGCGAAACGCAGTATCTTCCAAAGCTGAGGCGCGGCCTGCGGCAGGGCAGCGAGCCTAGCGCCGCAAGAATGCCATTTGCGAGCAGGCCGAGCGTGACGCCCCATACGGCTGCCAAGCCCCAGCGCCGGCCTTTCGTGGCGGCAAGGTCGCAAGCCAGGCCATATTGGGGCCTAGCGTCAGCTCAATCAGCAGGACGGCAAGCGCAAACCCAAGAATGTCCAAATTGTCTCCCGCCGGGCTAGACGCTGGCCCCGAACAGCCAGCCTATACCCGCCGTGAGTCCCATGGCCAGTGCTCCCCAGAAAACGACGCGCGCGACGGGCTTCAGTGGCTGCGCCCCGCCAGTGACTGCACCGACCCATCCGAGCAAAGCGAGAAACAGGAGAGATGCCACCGCCTCGCCCACGACGAGCAGGGATTGCGGCAGAAGGACGACAACCAGCAGCGGGAGGGCAGCCCCGACCGTGAACGTGCCCGCCGAGGTGAACGCTGCGGTGATCGGGCGCGCGGCTGTCATGTCGGTGATGTGAAGTTCATCGCGTGCGTGGGTTTTGAGGGCGTCAAACGCTGTCATCTGTTCGGCAACGGTCCGTGCAAGATCGGCATCGACGCCGCGCGCCCGATAGATGCCGGCGAGTTCGTCAAGCTCTGCATTGGGGTCTGTCGCGAGTTCGAGCCGTTCGCGTTCGAGGTCCGATCGTTCGGTGTCCGACTGCGAACTCACCGAGACATATTCCCCGGCTGCCATCGACATCGCGCCCGCCACAAGGCCCGCGACGCCGGAAACAAGGATCGCCGAACGCGGCGCGCCGGAGGCGGCAACGCCCATGATGAGGCTGGCCGTCGAGACGATGCCGTCATTGGCACCGAGTACGGCGGCGCGCAGCCACCCGATGCGGGAAACAAGATGGCTTTCGCGGTGGATTCTCATGCTCCAATTCCCTGCTGCAAATCTTCGACCTTCTTGATCTGTCGCCATCGCCAAGATTATCGATCATCAAGGCCATCAGGCCGACCTGTCAATGCGCTCCGGCCTTTTTCGCAAATGTGCACCAGTGGGAAGGCAGCCCCAGCGCCGGCATGCTTTAAGCGACGCGGCAACAAACCGAGTCAGGTCTCCGTCAGCTGCGCTGTCTAGCAACCGGACATGAGCGCAAAATCCACATCTGCGTTCGCCGAAACTGAGGACAAAAGTGGTTACATTTCGCAAATCGGTCGCTGCGCTTGCGGCGCTGCTGACAGTGGCAACCCTGGCTGGTTGCGTCACCGGCCCAAAGCTCAACCCATCAATGACGGGGATGGGGAGCGATCGTCTACAGATCCTCTGGCTGCACGCTTATAAAGACAAACAAGGCGTGCGGCTGTTGGGGCATGTGCGTCGAAATACCGGCGGGGTTGGCCCGGTCGGGGGGCACCTCCATGTCGTCGGATATTTCGCGGATGGTTCGCCACCGCTCGTTGCCGACACCCGATGGGGAACATTACCACGCCGCGGCGGCGGGATGGCCTCATTCAGCATATTGTTGCGTACGCTGCGTCCGGATCACGTTGAACGGATCACTCTCGAACATCGGCCAAATTCCAGGGACGCCGCGTTCTGAAGGCGTGCCGTCGCCGCGAAAACACGAACAGGTGCCACCGAGCCGCCGTTGACGAGCGAAGCGTGGTTCTAGCTGCCCGCGCAAAAGACGTGCGCCATAAGGTGCTTTGCGCCGGCTCGTTGTGAACCACACGACCTGTCGGCCGAAGCTACTCTTCGGTAGGCGCCCAAATGGTGTGGGAATCTATTTCCAGCTTGACGATGGCTCTCCCGGCATCTGCGCGCGCCGCGATTTCGGCGCGCCGGGCATCATTGGCCTGCCGTTCGGCCAAAAGCAGATCAGTCAGGTCGATGGCGCCAAGTGCGTAGCCTTTGCCCGTGCGCTCGCTCATGGATTCGGTGCGGAGGCGGGCCTCGCGCACTTGCTCCCAGACGATGAGCCGTGTGCGCGCATTGGAAAGGTCGGCATCGGCCATTGCCTGCACTTCGCGCTCGACCACGCCTTGTTCGAGCTTCGCCGAACTGGCCATCGCCGCGGCCTCGTCGGCTGCGCGCGCGCGGTAGCGCCCGCCCAGCGGCAACGAGGCTACAAGCCCAACACCCTTCTCTATGCCGCCGCGTTCGCTGAACAGGCGAAAGCCCAGCGAGGGATCGGCGACCTTTTCCGCCCTCACGCGCTGCGCCGTCACGGACTGGCGATCGGCTTCTGCCCGTGCCGCACCGATCTCATGACTGCGGGCGATGACGAGCGCGCGCAACTCCTCGAAATTCTGCGGGAGATGGTGAGGGTCCGCCATGTCGGGCGCATCGAATGGCAGGGGCAGGTCCGGGAACTGCGCCGCGAGCTTGACCCGCGCTTCGGCCGCCGTCGAGCGCGCCTGCGCCAGCTGGCCCTGTGCGAGAGCCAGGGCCGCCGCAGCCTGGTCTGCGTCCAGGTCCGAGGCGTCGCGCAATGTGACGCGACGCTTCACCGCCACAAGGGCGCGTTCCAGGTTGGCGACTGTCTCGGTATCGTTGCGCGCCATGGCCGATGCGGCCATCCAGTCATACCATAAGCCGGCAAGGAGCAACGCAGTCTGGTGGCGCACATCCTCGGCGCGGTTTTGCGCGGCCTCGATGCCAAAATCACCGGCTTTGCGGTCCAGGCTCGCCTTGCCAGGCAGGCGAAAAGCCCGGGTCACGGTCGTGTCGAACTCGTTGAAGCCCCCTTCGCTATCCACCGAACGCCGCAAATAGCTGCCCTGCACGGTTACCTCATGTGGGCCTGCAGCCAGCATCCCGGCTTGAGCGCGCGCGGCCGCGACCCGCGTCGCGGCGGCTTCCACCGCAGGGTGATGATCCAGCGCCTGGGCGACCAGTTCGGGCGGCGGCAGATCCGGATGAAGGCGCGCCTGCGTCAGAGCAGGCATTGATGCACCCAACATCGAGCCGAGCAGGGCGACGCGCAGTATGGGCTTCATATCAACCTCCCCGAAGCGATCACCGGCGTCAGCCGCCAGCGCACCGGCGCAGCGCGCTTCAATGATCCGACCTGCGCGATGAGCGCCTGAGCGGCGCCTTCTTCGACCCGCACATCGATAGCGCAGCGATCGAGCCGCCCGACCACGCTCTCGGCCATGGTGGCGTCCGAGAAGTCGAGGCCATGCACGGTCTCGTCGCGCTGGTGGACGGGATGGCGCGTCGCGTCGCGAAGCATGGCCGCGATCGGACCTGCGTCGGACTTGCTGCAATAGACTGTGAGCAGAAGCTCAGCCATTGACCGCTTCCTCCCCGCTCTCGCCGAACCTCTCGAACAGGATCGGCAGAAGGATAAGTGTCAGCAGCGTGGACGTGACGAGCCCGCCGATCACCACAATGGCGAGCGGGCGCTGAATTTCCGAACCCGGCCCGGTCGCAAACAGCAGTGGCACAAGGCCGAAGGCCGTGATGCTCGCCGTCATCATCACCGGGCGCAACCGCCGCTCTGCGCCAATCCGCACGGCCTCGCTAAGCGGCATGCCCTCGGCGCGGAGCTGCCGGAAATAGGCGACCAGCACGAGACCGTTGAGAACAGCGATCCCCAGAAGGGCGATGAAGCCGACCGAGGCGGGTACCGACAGATATTCGCCCGAGCCCCAGAGCGAGACGATCCCGCCGACCATGGCAAAGGGGATGTTGATGAGGATCAGCGTTGACGCGCGCAAGGATCGCAGCGTCGCCAGCAGCACGAAGAAGATGAGGAGAAGCGCGGCCGGCACGACCAGCATCAACCGGGCCGAGGCGCGCTGCTGGTTTTCGAACTGCCCGCCCCAGACGAGGCGATAGCCCGCCGGGAGGGCAACCTGCTTCGCCACCGCCGCTTTGGCCTCATCGACATAGCCGACGAGGTCGCGGCCCGAGACGAAAGCCTGCACGATAGCGTAGCGCGAGCCATTTTCATGGTCGAGCTTCACTGGCCCCTCAACCCGCTCGACGCGCGCGAGATCGCTCACACGCGCGAAACTGCCACTCGGCGTGCGAAGCATGAGGTCGGCGAAGCGAGCCGGATCGCTCCGGAGCGTGTCGTCGCCCTTGATCAGGATTGGCGTGCGCTTCTGCCCTTCCGCGACAATGCCGGCATGGAGCCCTTCGAGCTGCGCGCGCATCGCATCCTGCAGCGTGTCGACCGGCATACCCGCGCGACCAGCCGCCAGGCGGTCGATGTCGATTTGGAGATAGTCGACCTTATCGTTGGCCACGGTCATGACTTCCGTTGCGCCGCGAACTTTCGAAAGCGCGCCCTGGATGCGGCCGGCGAGGTCGGAGAGGGTATTGAGATCCGGCCCGAAGATCTTGACCGCAAGATCGCCGCGCGCGCCGGTTAGCATCTCCGAGACGCGCATCTCGATCGGCTGGGTGAAACTCGGTTCAATGCCCGGCAGGCTTTCCATCGCCTTGCGGATGGCCTCGACAATATCTTCCTTGCTCCCCCGCCACTCCGAGCGTGGCTTTAGCGAAAGAAAGCTGTCCGCTTCGCTCAGCGCCATCGGATCCAGCCCGATCTCGTCGCTGCCGACGCGCGTGATCATGCTCTTCACTTCAGGCACGGCCTTGAGGATCGCCTGCTGGGCCGCCACATCGCCCGCGATTGAATGAGCAAGGCCGACGCTTGGCAGCTTGGTTGTCTGCATGACCACCGTGCCTTCGTCCATCGAGGGCATGAAGGTCTTGCCGACCGCGCCATAGGCCACCACCGCCACGGCAAGGCCTGCCACGGCGAGGCCATAGACGAGCCCTTTACGCGCAAAGGCGCCCGCGAGCAGCGCGCTGTAGCGCGGCATCATCACGCGCATGATCCAGGGCTCACGATGATGTCCGGCCTTGAGCCCGAGCGAAGCCAGCACCGGCACGAGCGTCAGTGCGAGCAGCAACGAGGCGCCCAGCGCGAAGATGATGGTGAGAGCGACCGGGCCGAACAGCTTTCCTTCCAGTCCCTGCAGGGCAAGCAGGGGCAGGAAGACCAAAGCGATGATCAGGATACCAGCCGAGACCGGCACGACGACGTCGCCGGTCGCGCGGAACACATGGTTGAGCCGCGGGTGAGGATCGTCGGTGCCGACCTTGTTCAATCGTTCGACGACATTCTCGACGACCACGACCGCGGCATCGACCAGCATGCCGATTGCGATGGCAAGGCCACCGAGACTCATCAGATTGGCAGTGAGACCTACGGCATGCATGATGAGGAACGTGATCAGCGCCGCCATCGGCAGGATGAGCGCAACAATTCCTGCGGCACGCCAGTCGCCAAGGAACAGGATGAGCAGCACCACGACCAGGATTGTCGCCTCGATCAGTGCTTTCTCAACCGTGCCGACCGCGCGGGTGATCAGGTCTGACCGGTCGTAGAAGACATCGATTTTCGTTCCTGCGGGGAATGTCTTCTCAAGTTCTGCGAGACGTTCCTTGACGCCCGCCACGACCTGTCGGGCATCGGCGCCGCGCAGAGCAATAACCAGCCCCTGGACCGCCTCTCCCTCGCCGTCGCGGCTGACCGCGCCGTAGCGCGTCAGGCTGCCGATGCCGACCTGTGCGACGTCGCCAAGCTGCACGACATGGCCGCCCTCCGTACGGATGACCAGCGCGCGCAGATCGTCCTCGGACTGGATCGCACCCACGGCGCGGACGATGAGCGCGTCTTCGCCTTCGGCCAGGCGGCCAGCGCCATCATTGCGGTTGCCGCTTTCGATGGCCTGCCGGAGATCGGCGATCGTAAGGCCAGCCGCGCTCAGCGTCACCGGATCGGGCCGAATCTCGAAGGTCTTCACATGGCCGCCGAGTGAATTCACGTCCGCAACGCCCGGCACGGTGCGCAGTGCCGGACGGATCGTCCAGTCGAGCAGCGTGCGCTTCGCCTGCAGGGACAACGGCCCTTCTATGGTGAACATGTACATGTCCGAGAGGGGCGTCGAGATCGGCGCCATGCCGCCGCTGACCGACGCAGGCAGGTCGCCCATCACGCCAGAAAGACGCTCGGCAACCTGCTGGCGTGCCCAGTAGATGTCCGTGCCGTCCTGGAAGTCGATGGTGATGTCGGCGATGGCATATTTGGCAGTCGAGCGCAGGATGGCCTGGCCGGGAATGCCGAGCATCTCCATTTCGATCGGCGTGATGACGCGCGTCTCGACTTCTTCGGGCGTCATGCCCGGCGCTTTCAGGATGATCTTGACTTGGGCCGGCGCGATGTTGGGATAGGCATCGACCGGCAAGCGCGTGAAGGCCCATGCGCCGAGCCCGGCGATCACGACGGCCAATGCGAGCACGAACAGACGGTATGAGAGGGCCTGCGCGACGAGTGAGCGGAGCATCCGATAGGTCCTATTCGGCCGTCGCGAGCGACTTGAGTTCGCTCACTGCACTGACCGCTATCTCATCACCCGCCTTCAGGCCCGACAGGACAACCCGCTCGCCGTCCGCACCTGCGCCGCCCTCGGCCAGTATTACCGGCCGGGCGACGACACCCGTGGCGGTCTTTACGAAAACCGCGGTCCCGCCGGACATCTGGGCCACTGCCGCGCCAGGGATACGGACAGCGCCCTCTGCGGCCGACCCCATGACCGAGAGCGAAAGCGATTGTCCCGAGCGGATCGATGGATCGGCTGGCAGGCTGGCGGTCAAGCTTGCCGAGCGTGTGGCGGGATCGATAGTCGTACCTACAGCCAGCACCTTACCCTCGACGCGGCCGGCGCGCACGGTCATGCCCGGCCGGATCGCACCAATCAGGCGTTCGGGGAGCTGCGCCTGAGCTTGCATCTCCCCATTTGCGTCGATCACGAAGGGCGCCGCGCCGGGATCAAGCGCCTTGCCGGTTTCGATGTTCATTGTGCTGATCCGGCCCGTGATCGGCGCGGTTAGCGTGTAGCCAGCGCCGCCGCTCGATCCGTTTGCCATGCCGATCAGCCGCGCTTGCTCGGAAACGTCGATCTGAGCCTGATGCAATTGTGCATTCGCCTCATCCGCCCGCGCGGAGGCGATGATTCCCTCTCTACTGAGCTGACTGATGCGCGTGGCATTTGCGCGCGCCACGTTCAGGCGCGCCCGAGCACGGGAAAGTTCGGCGCCGAGCGTCACCATATCGCGGCTCGAAACGGTCGCGAGCGGCTGCCCAGCGCGCACCTCAGCACCCTCGACGACAAGCACCCGAGTCACAATGCCCGGCAGCTGTGCGGCGACGGCGACACGGGCATTGGGCGGAGGAGCGATCATGGCAGGCAGTGTCGCGATTGGGACCAGATCTGCCCTTGCCGCGGTCACAAAGCGCAGCGAAAGAGCCTTTGCCTGATGGGTCGAGATCGCGATCTGCCTGGGCCCCTCGGCAGCCGTATTCATGACGGCCTCGAGCGTCGTTGAATCCTCGCTCGCGCCCTGCGGCACGAGCCACCAGATCAGCGCCAGCGCCACCAGACCGAGCGCACCGCCGATGAGCCATTTCCTGTTGTCCATGCGCCCTGTGTTAAGGAGCGTGGCTGACGAGTCGCTGACGGAAATCAAACGTTCGGGAAAATGAGCCGCAATTCTCGCTTGTCGGGATCGGTGACCAGCCGCCCGCCATGCGCCGCCATGATCCGTGCGACGATAGCGAGGCCGAGGCCAGCGCCGTTCGTGCTGGCGTAATCGGCGCGGCGCAGGCGCTGCACGAGGATGTCCAGCCGCTCGGAGGATAGACCCGCGCCGCCATCGCGCACGGCTAGCTGCCCTGGCTGGTCGGCCAGGACCACGACCGGGATCCCCAGCGGCGTGACGCGCAGCGCATTTTCGATCAGGTTGCGCAGCGCCGCCGCTACGGCCTCGCGTCGCGCTAGAATGAAGCTATGCCCTTCGCCGCGCAACTCAAGCATCCTGCCACCCGCAAGGGCCGCCGGCGCCAGCTGCGCTAACACATCGCCCGCCACCTCGATCAGATCGACCGACGTGGGCGGCAGATGCGCTGCCTGTTCCGCATCGATCTGCGCAAGGAGCATGAGTTGGTCGATCAGGCGGCGCATTGCCGCAACATCCATGCGCAATTGCGCCGCGTGGGCCCCGTCGAGGCGGTCCAGTTCGAGCGAGAGCAAAGTGAGCGGCGTGCGTAACTCATGGGCGATGTCCGCCGCGAAAGCCTCGTGCAACGCAGCTGCATCGTCGACGCGCTCCAGCAACGAATTGACCGCTCTTGCGAAAGGCTGGGCTTCGAGTGGCAGGCTCAGGGCATCTATTCGCACGCCGCGCGCCTCACCGCGTGCGGCGTCGATCTTTTGCGCGGCCAGCTCCAGCGGCTCTACTGCGCGACGGATTGCCCAGCGCGCCGCGACCGCCATCGGAATGGCAAGGAGGATCATGGGGATCACGACATGCTCGGTGAGCTCGTGGATGACTACTTGTAGTGCGGCTCCATCGGACAGTTCTGCGAAGGAAATTCGATATTCGATGCCGATGAACAGCAGCAGCAGCAGTGCGCCGACCAGTGAAACGATGGTCAGACTGCGCATCAACCGACCCTGGATCGATACCTGTCCGTTCATCAATCGGTCCCGACATCACGCAGGAGGTAACCGACGCCGCGCACGGTATGCAGCTGGCCGACCGTGCCGGCGTCGTCCAGCTTGCGGCGCAGGCGCGAAACAATGGCCTCGAGGGCATTGGGCGTTACAGCTTCGTCGAAGCGATAAAGCGCGTCCTCGATGGTGCGCCGGCGAACCACTTGGCCTGCGCGCCGCAGCAGTAGTTCCAGCAGGTCCGCCTCGCGTCGGGCCAGATCGAGCGAACGATCATGGACGGATGCGCTCCTGCTGGCGGTATCATAGCGGATGGGCCCAACCTTCAGGACCGGCTCGGCGCGCCGCCCAGGTCTGCGAAGAAGGGCGCGCAGTCGCGCGGCCAGTTCCTCAACCGAGAAGGGCTTCACCAGATAATCGTCGGCGCCAGCGTCCAACCCCTTGATTCTGTCTTCCAGGCCGCCGCGTGCCGTGAGAATGAGAGCGGGCGGCTCACCGGCGGGCTGGCGCGCACGCAGCCAGTCGAGCCCATCCCCATCAGGCAAGCCGAGATCCAGCACGATGGCATCGAAGCTCGCTACCGCCAGTGCGGCATCCGCATCAGCCAGGCAGCAAGCAACGTCGCTTCGATAGCCGCGCCCGGCCAAACCCTCGGCGATCAGCGCACCAAGCCGCTCATTGTCCTCGATCACCAGCAGTCGCGCCATCTGGTCCTATTCTCCATCTGACAGCATAAAGTCCACGAGGCTTGATGGGTCCAGTTTAACGCAAGTCGGAATACAAGCCATCATGACGGCAGCGGCTGACCAAAGCCTGACACGCTGGCATCACCCGGCTTAAAACTGGATCCGATCCAAGGCAGCCGCTTGAACTGCCTTTCGGCGCGATTTTTGATTTCTGGCGTCAGGTCTCCGTCAGCCTCCGCGCCCTAGCAGCACGTGAATGGGCTCTCTGCCGCCGAGACCCTGAACGACCGGTCCCAGCTTCGCGCTGGGCTCCGGACCTGAAGGGAGGAATATCATGAAGGCAAAGGTTGCATCGATCCTGTTCTCGACAGCGGTGATCGCGGGCTGCTCCTCCAAAACGACGCAAGTTCCGGAGCCAGCACAAAAACAGGTCACGCTTTTTGAATTCATGACACAGAAGATCGACAAGGATGCCGATGTCATCTGGGGTATTGGCAATAAGGCAATCGACAACAATGCCTCGCTAGATCCTTCCTTGATGAGCGAAGCGGACTGGACGAGGCTCAAGGAAGCTGCGGGCCGCATGGGAACGGATGCACGGGCTCTGGCAGCGGTAGACAAGCTGATCGTCAAGCCGCAGGGCGTTTCCATCGCGGATGAAGGGACTCCCGGCGCTCCCACCACGGCCGAGATCGAGGGTCACATTGGAAGAGATCACGACCTCTTTCGCTCGCTGGCGGGTGCCTTGGCCGGTCATGCTGACGAACTCGCCAGCGCCTCCGCAAAGAGAGACAGCGTCAAGGCCGCGCGCCTGATCAACGAACTGGATGGGGTCTGCGAAAGCTGCCATCTCGAATTCTGGTACCCCGAGCAGAAAAAGATCATTCAGCAAATGGGCATCAAAACCAGATAATCGAACGCTAAATGGGTGTCTCGGGGAGGACCATCGAGACGGTGGTTCCCTTTCGAGCGCCGCTCGAAGGTCGTGAGCTTGGCGACGCGCTTACGCAAATCGGGATAGCCACAGCGCTGCGGCAACCATGCGGTTCTGCGTAAGCGTGCCGGTTTTGTCCGTGCAGAGAACCGTCGTGGCACCCATGGCTTCGATGGCCAAGGCACGCCGTGTCGGCACGCCGACCTGAGCGATGCGCCAGGCGCCCGTTGCGAGGAAGATCGTGAGGACCACCGGGAATTCTTCCGGGAGCAGAGACATGCAGATTGCAATGCCGGCGAGCAGCGCATCGAGCCAACCGCCCCGGACCATGCCGTACAGCAGGAAGACCAGAACGGAGATGCTTGCCCCCCGAAAGCGGCAATCTGGATGATCCGGGCCGTCTCCCTTTTGAGGCGTGGCGCCTCTGTTTCCAGTGTGGCGAGAGAACGCCCGATCGCGCCGATCTGACTGCGCGGGCCTGTCGCTGTCGCGCATACCAATCCCCCGCCGCGTGTCACGATTGCACGGGCATAGACCTGCGGTTTGTCATCGCCGCCTGGCTCGACATCCTCTTGGTCATCCGGATTGACGGCACGCTTGCGAACCGGAACGGACTCGCCTGTCAGCAGAGATTCATCGCTCTCGAACTCCCGGGCATCGAGTAGCAATGCGTCGGCGGCGATCCGGTCGCCCTGATCGAGGACGAGAATGTCGCCTTGGACGACCTCGCGGCCAGCGATGCGAACCGGACTGCCATCGCGAACGACCAGCGCGCGCGGCGCCGAAAGGTCGCGCAAGGATTCCAGTACATTTTCGATGCGCGTTTCCTTCACGATGGTCACGATGATCGAAAATCCCGCGAAGAGCAGGAGGATCAGCGCTTCGCTGGGCTCACCCAGCAGGAGGTAAGTCGCTCCCGCCACCAACAACAACGCCAGCATGGGTTCACGCAATACATCGACGGCGATCCGCAGAGGTTGGCGCTTTTTCTGCTTCGGCAGTTCGTTGGGGCCATCCCGTTTCCGGCGCTCGCTCGCCTGCTCATGCGACAACCCGCCACGCTCGCTGGAAAATCTGGATGCCACGAGTGCGGTCTACCCTATGAACAGCACGCTGTTCTTGCGCGAGAACAAGTCGGGCCTCAACCAAAACGGACTGTCCGCAACAAACGGCCAGCAGGGGCAGCGGTCTTGGCCAGTTTTCTGCCCATGGTTTCTCGCGCGCAGTTCTATCATCGCGTGCTCGCGCACCTACGATCAGCCCTGCGCCACACTGATCCGATGGCGAACCAGTGTAAGGGGTTGTTGCGCTGCGTGCAGCAAGTTCAGGTAATCACCAGATGCATTGCGTTTGCCGGGCCGAGGGTCGAGAAAGGAACGCTGCCTCAACCCTTTTCTGAGGAACCTGACCCGATGAGTAACGAGCCCCAGATCACTTTTCACGGCGCCGCAGGGACGGTCACCGGCTCGTGCATGGAGCTGCATTATGAAGGGAGCACAGTTCTCATTGATTGCGGTCTTTTTCAGGGGCCGAGAACCCTCGAGACGCTCAATCGGGAGCCTTTTTCATTCGATGTCAGCAAGGTCGACGCCGTTCTGCTGACCCACGCGCATATCGATCATAGCGGCCTTCTCCCTAGACTGGCGGCAGAGGGCTATCACGGCCCGATCTACTGCACCGCCCAGACCAAAGACCTTCTTTACTATATGCTGCCCGATGCCGGGCGCATCCAGGAGAGCGAAGCAGAGCGCCGCAACCGCCGGCTGGACCGTGTGGACGAAGAGCCATTCAAACCGATCTACACCGAAGCGGATTCATTGGCCGCCTATGATCTGTGCGAAACGGTGGAGCTGAACCAGTGGTTCGAGCCCGTGCCCGGCTTCAGAACCCAGTTCTGGAATGCGGGACATATTCTGGGATCTGCATCAATCGAAATGCACGTTGGAGGCTCGCATCTGCTGTTCTCCGGCGACATTGGGCCACATCACAAAGCGTTTCATGCCGATCCCGACGCGCCGGTCGGCCTGGATCATGTGATATGCGAAAGCACCTATGGCGACCGGATTCGCGAGGAACTCTCGATAGAGGAGCGCAGAACCCAGCTTGGGGCGGAGATCAATGCGGCCCTCACGCGCGGAGGGAATCTGGTGATCCCTGTATTTGCGCTCGAACGTACGCAGGAATTGCTGCTCGACATAGCGATGCTGGTCAACACGGGCCGGCTGGCCTTCCCGCAAGTGTTTATCGACTCGCCGTTGGCAACGCGAGCGACCGAGGTGTTCGCCAGACATGCCGGCGAACTCGAAGACATGGGTTCCGGCGAGATCTTCCATCACCCCGCATTCCATTACACCGCCACCACTGCTGAATCGATGCGGCTGAACAGCATGTCCGGCGCCATCATCATGGCAGCGTCGGGCATGTGCGAGGCGGGGCGCATTCGCCACCATCTGCGCAACAATCTCGCGCGCCGGGAATCGACCATCCTGTTCGTCGGCTTTCAGGCGGCTGGCTCACTGGGCCGCACAATTCTTGACGGCGCAAAACGTGTCCGCATTTGGGGCCAGGACGTCGCGGTTCGCGCTCAAATTCGGCGGATCGATGGCTATTCCGCGCATGGCGACCAGACAGACCTGAAAGAATGGATCGCAGGACGAATGCCGATCGAGGGCAGCCTTTTTCTGGATCATGGCGAGCCAGGCTCCATCGAGGCGCTGCGTCGCCTCATGCAAGGCGAAGGTGTGTCGTCGATGATCGCGCCTCAGATCGGCGAAACCTATTCTCTGCCCGCAGGCGCGCCGGCCAAGCGGCTGAAAACGGGCAACGTCGAGCTGCAGAGCGTGGTTTTGCGAGACTGGCAGAATGATTATGCGGACTTCACCGTCCGGCTGAAGAAGGAACTTCAGGACATCGAAAATGCATCGGCACGGCGTGAGGCGCTCGCAAGAATGGAGGAGATTCTTCGCTCTTACCGCGCCAGTCGCGAGAGGCAGAAGAAGTAGAAGCGGAGCCTCCCCGCCCATTTTACGTCCACCAATGCTGACGAGCCAGGTCCATGAACATTCCTGACGCTGAATTGCTCCGTGCCCTGGCGGCATCCCTTGCGGTCGGATTCCTGATCGGCATTGAGCGCGGCTGGCGACAGCGCGATGCAACCGACGGGAGCCGCGTAAGTGGGTTTCGTACCTTTGGCCTGCTTGGCCTCGCTGGCGGCATCGCTGCGCACGTTCCGGAGCTTTTGGCGGCCGTTATTGCCCTGGCGGCGCTGTCGAGTCTCGTCCTTGGTTACCGCAGCACGCTCGCGCGCGAAGAAAGCCTGTCAGTCACCAACACGCTCGTGGGGATTGTCACCTTTGCCCTTGGCTTCATCGCGGCAGAGGGCCAGATCAGCGAAGCCCTGGCCGTCGCCGCCGTCATCACGCTTGTTCTCACGCAGCGCCGAGGGGCTCATGCGATGCTCAAGGGAATGACCGAAAAGGAGATCGAGTCGATCGCACGCTTTGCGCTCGTCGCGCTCGTCATTCTGCCGATTCTGCCAGATCGCTATCTTGGCCCCTATGGCGCCTGGAATCTCCGCCAGATCTGGATGGTGGTCGTGGTCGTATTGGGATTGAGCTTTGCGGGCTATGTCGCGACACGGCGCCTCGGGCCGGAGAAAGGCCTCATGATCACTGCGCTGTGCGGAGCGCTGGTATCGTCCACGGCCGTGACATTGGCCTATGCACGGCGGCTGCGCGAGAAGGACGGTCCAGAGGCGCCTTTGATCGCAGGCATCGCCCTGGCATCGCTGGTGATGTTCGTTCGGGTCCAGGTTCTGGCCATTGCGCTTGTTCCCTATGCGGCTCGCTCGCTCGCTCTGGCCATGGTTCCCGCGTTCATTGTCGGCGGATTGACGACGTTACTGGCCCTTCGCTCGCGCAAGACGGAAGGGAGTGTTGGCGCCGTTCAATTGGGAAACCCGCTCGATTTTGGGCCAGCACTGCTGCTCGCGGGGCTGGTTGCGGTGATAGCGATACCGGCGCGGTGGGCGCTTGAGCAATTTGGCGACGGGGGCATCGTCGTGGTGTTGGGCTTGACCGGTATGTGGGATGTGGATGCCGCAGTCCTCACACTTGCGGGCATGCCCGATGATATTCTCACTGGGCGCACCGCCGGGCTTGTGCTCGCGGTGCCGGTTCTTGCGAATACTGCGATCAAGGGCATTCTGACACTCGCTATCGCGGGGCCGCGCCAACAGGGCTGGAAGGCATCCGGAGCCTTGTTCGCATCGGTGCTGGCCTCTGGCGTCGGGATCGTGACGCTGCTCTCGCTCACCTAATTTTGACGCCGAGAATTTCCGTCGGCAGGCAGAGACTCCTAAGCGACTGCTTATTGCGGCCCGATAAGCAGCGCTCCAATGGCAAGCCAAATACGCCTTCGACATCTTGGCGCGGTTACGTGTCGGCAGGCTCGATGTGCGGTTTGTCTATCTGCTTCGCAATATTGACGGGCCGAAGCAATCGACAGCGGCGTGACGGCGGTGATGCTTCTAGCGAAGAAAAAAATGTGGAGGTAATGATGACGAATGAGACGATCTCCCGCCGGGGATGGGACCCAGTTGTCAAACTGACGCACTGGTCGATCGTACTTGCCGTGCTGGCCAATGCCATCGTGACAGAAGAGGGATCCAGCGCCCACATCTGGGTTGGTTACGCGCTCGCCGCCATTCTCGGCCTCAGATTGCTGTGGGGTTTGATCGGGCCTGCGGAGGCACGCTTCACAGCTTTTCCCCCCAGCCCGGCGAGAGCTTTTGCCCATGTTCGGGAAATCCGCCAGAACCGGAGAAGCCAGCACTCATCCCACAATCCGCTCGGTGCCCTTATGGTCTACGCAATCTGGTCATGCCTGCTCGTCATCATCGCGACGGGCATCGCTATGGCGGGCCTCCCCCTCTCGAAAGATGGGCGCGACGATACCGGCCACGCGGCCACGAACTACAACATATCGATAAATGGTCAGGACATCGCCGAGCACGGCGACAATGACGGGCGCCAGAAGCTGCGACCCTCTGGCGAAAAAGGCGAAGATCACGAAGAGGGGGCGCTTGTCGAGATTCACGAAACGGCGGCGAACGTGCTTTACTTTCTCATCTTGCTCCACATTGCGGGAGTTATTTTTGAGACGCGTCGCAGCGGCCGGCAGGTTATTCTGGCCATGCTCCCCGGGCACCGATAATCAGCTTCAGTGATCAATCGGAGGCGCATTCTCGAAAGGCAGGCCACGGCTATGACGGTCGTCGTAGCATTGCAGGCCACGGCGACGATTTTCTTTATCGTCGACGTCGCCGGCGACCTATCTACCGAGGGTTTCGGCGGTCATTTGTTGATCGAGGGCGTTGCCGCCATTGCTCTGCTCGCTGCTGTCATCATGGGGGCATTCCAGGTTCGATGGCTGGTGCTTGGAGCTCGGCAGGACGAGATTTCCGTTGCTCTTGTCAAAGGGGCTGCAACGGAACTCATCCAACTCCGGTTCACGCAGTGGAAGCTGACCGGTGCCGAAGCAGATGTGGCGTGTTCGCGCTCAAGGGATGCGATGTCCAAGAGATATCAGTTCTCAGACGAGCCGCAGCTGGCACTGTCCGCGCCCAGCTCACCAAAGTGTATGCGAAAGCGGGAGTCAGTTCACAGTCCTCGCTGATAGCCCTTTTCCTCGAAGAACTCATTGATCCGGCGATGATCCGGGACGAGGCCTGCCAGGGCAAGGATGTCGCAAATGAGACTGCATAGAGAAAGGTTTTTCACCAGGTGCCGGTGGCGCTCACAACAATGCGTGCCAGATACTCGCCCGATCCGATCGGATTATCAGCGCGCCAGGCGCACGTTGGACGGACTGGACTTTTACCGGTCGCTCGATGGGCAGGTCATAGCGCGCTTCATAACGTGTCAGATAGTCGATCACGTCGTCGCGCGTGGGATAGCCTTCATGAGCGGGCGGTGATCGGCTTTATTGTTCCTGCCCGAACCGGCCCTGGCCCTGTGGGAGCCACGCGATGAAGTCCTCCAGGTCCGCGTAAAGGGCGACGGCGACTGGCGCTTGACGTGCCGGTGGCAAGACCGTCGTGGACGTCCGCAAACGAGCGAGATCAAGGGCCGGAATCGGGATTGAGAACGTGTCCACATCAACCGGCCCGCAAGCGGCACGTGCAGCTATCAAACTGCGGCAGAAAGCACGCTCACGATCAGGCTCAAGAGTCCGCTCTATCGCTGTACTTTGCATCAGCCCGGCCAAGATGGTTGCGAACAAACCTTCCCGGCGGGGACAAACGGCGAGTTCACCCTCGCTCCGAGAGAGTAAGATCGGAAGGCCGCCAATCTTGATCGCACGGATATTTCCGCTAATGTCGAATCATGGAAATGATTAATGCGGTGGCGGCGCTCTCCGCCTTGGCCCATCAGGGGCGGCTCGCAGTGTTTCGCATGCTTGTCCAGACAGGTCACGAAGGCATTGCGGCGGGCGAGATAGCGCGTCGGCTCGACGTGCCGCCCAATACGCTTTCGTCAAACCTCAACATCCTGTCGCATGCGCGGCTGATCGCGGGGCGGCGAGACGGGCGATCGATCATCTACACCGCGCGATACGAAGTCATGACCGAACTGCTGGAGTATCTGATGCAAAATTGTTGCGCCGGAAATCCCGAGATCTGCGCGCCGCTCGCGGCGCTCGTGCTGGACAGCCGCTGCTGCGAGGAGGGCCAGGCATGACCGGGCGCATCTTCAACGTCCTGTTTCTGTGTACGGGCAATTCGGCGCGGTCCGTTCTTGCCGAAAGTGCCCTGAATAAATTGGGCGCCGGTAGATTCCGGGCGTTTTCTGCCGGCAGCCTTCCGAAGGGCCAGGTTCACCCGATGGCTCTCGAACTGCTGAGCTCGCTCGGTTATCCGACCGAGGCCTTGCGTTCGAAAAGCTGGGATGAATTTGCTCAACCCGGTGCCCCGGTGTTCGATTTCATTTTTACGGTCTGCGACAATGCGGCCGGGGAGACCTGTCCGATCTGGCCCGGTCATCCGATGACAGCGCATTGGGGCATTGAAGACCCGGCAGCCGCGGAAGGCGAAGGGCAACTTGAGGCATTCAAGCGTGCGCTAATCTTCCTGAGCAACCGGATTTCTCTATTTCTGGCCCTGCCGCATGAGAGCCTCGATGAACTGGCCATGCGCAACAAGCTGCGCGAGATCGGACAAACCGAGGGTGCGACCACCAAGACCGAAGAGGCCTGAATGGCGACCGACATCATTATCTATCACAATCCCGAATGCGGGACGTCGCGCAATACGCTTGCAATGATCCGCAACGCTGGGATCGAACCGCATGTGATGGAATATCTCAAGACACCGCCCTCGCGCGCGATGCTGGAGAGCCTGATCGCACGGGCCGGCATGACGCCGCGTGCCCTGCTACGCGAGAAAGGTACGCCCTATGCGGAATTGGGGCTCGATAATCCTGCGCTGAGGGATGAAGCCCTGATCGATGCCATGATGGCGCACCCGATCCTCATCAATCGCCCCCTCGTCGTGACCCCGCTCGGCGTGAATCTCTGCCGTCCGTCCGAGGCCGTCCTCGACATCCTGCCCGCGCCGCAGCGGGGCGCCTTCGCCAAGGAGGATGGCGAGCAGGTCGTCGATGCCGCCGGCAATCGCGTGCCGAGCTGAAGGAAAACCGATGACTGCCCCCGCCGCCAAGCGCGAACGCCTGTCGTTCCTCGACCGCTATCTCACCTTGTGGATATTCCTGGCCATGGCACTGGGCGTCGGCTTGGGTTCGGCATTCTCGGGCCTCCCAAAGGCCATCGACAGCCTCTCGGTCGGCACGACGAACATCCCCATCGCCATCGGCCTCATCCTGATGATGTATCCGCCGCTGGCGCGCGTGCGCTACGAGGAACTGCCGCGCGTATTCGCGGACAAGCGCGTGCTGGCCATTTCGCTCGTTCAGAACTGGATCATCGGCCCGGTGCTGATGTTCGTGATGGCCGTGCTCTTCCTGTCCGACAAGCCGGAATATATGACCGGCCTCATCCTCATCGGCCTTGCCCGATGCATCGCCATGGTGGTCGTCTGGAACCAGCTTGCCAAGGGCGACAATCAATATGTCGCGGCGCTGGTCGCGTTCAATTCGATCTTCCAGATCCTGTTCTTCAGCGTCTATGCGTGGTTCTTCCTCGCGTTCCTGCCACCGCTCTTCGGCCTTGAGGGCAGCGTAATCCATGTCAGCTTCTGGACCATCGCACAGGCGGTCCTCATCTATCTCGGCATTCCCTTCCTCGCGGGCTTCCTCACCCGCAAGCTGCTCGTCTCCGCCAAGGGCAATGTCTGGTATGAGAGCCGCTTCCTGCCCAGGATCGGGCCGGTCACGCTGGTCGCGCTCCTCTTCACCATCGTCGCCATGTTCAGCCTCAAGGGCAGCGAGATCGTAACTCTGCCCGGGGACACGTTGCGCATCGCGATCCCGTTGACGATCTACTTCGTCGTCCAGTTCTCCATCAGCTTCTTCATGGGCAAGCTGATCGCCAGCGACTATCCGCGCACGACGGCCGTGGCGTTCACGGCGGCAGGCAATAATTTCGAACTGGCCATCGCCGTCGCCATCGCGGCTTTCGGGCTCGCCTCACCCGTCGCCTTCGCTGCCGTCATCGGTCCGCTGGTCGAGGTGCCGGTGCTGATCCTGCTGGTCAATGTCGCCTTCTGGTTCGGGCGGCGCTGGTTTCCAGATAGCGTGCCGGCCGAGGGCAAGGCATGAGCGATCCCGTTCACCAGAGCCTGCGCCTGCGCCCGCTGTCCGAGCCCGAGCATCTGCCGGCCCTGAAGCCCGAATATCTGCATCGGCGCCCGGCACTCGGACTTGGCAATCTGGACCCGCCGCCGCGCATCCTGCTGCTTTACGGCTCCCTGCGCGAACGCTCTTATTCCCGCCTGGTCGTCGAGGAAGCCGCGCGCCTGCTTCAGCTCTTCGGCTGCGAGACGCGTATCTTCGATCCTGCGGACCTCCCGCTGCCCGATCAGGTGCCCGGTGACGACCATCCTGCCGTCCACGAGCTGCGCGCGCACAGCCTCTGGTCGGAAGGGCAAATCTGGTGCAGCCCGGAGCGTCATGGCCAGATCTCAAGTATCATGAAGGCGCAGATCGACCATTTGCCGCTCGCCTACAAAGGCCTACGCCCCACCCAGGGCCGCACGCTCGCCGTCATGCAGGTCTCCGCCGGCTCGCAATCGTTCAATAGCGTGAACACGTTGCGTATCCTCGGTCGCTGGATGCGTATGTTCACCATCCCCAACCAGTCGAGTGTCGCCAAGGCCTATGAGGAGTTCGACGAGGCCGGACGCATGAAGACATCCAGCTATTATGACCGCATCGTCGACGTGGTCGAGGAGCTGGTGCGCTTCACCGTGCTGCTGCGGCCGCATGCGGACCAACTGGTCGATCGCTATTCCGAGCGGAAGGAACGGAATGAGCCCGTCGATACACATGTGGAACGAGCGCGGCTCGCAAATACCTGAGACGCGCTGCGAAAGTCGGCCGTCGCTAGGAATCGACTAGCTTCAGACTAGGACGTGCCGCTATTTGAAGGGAAGCTCGGCACGTGAACGGACGGCGGCTATCGGGACGATCAGGTTCGTCATCGAACGACCGAGATTGGGGCGGCTCCCGCCTAACAGCCTAGGTTAATCCGAACGACCGCTACTGTCAGGGTCGGACGTTCGCATGCTCTATGCGAACGTCGTAATCTGGTCGCAAGCCGATATGGCGCCCTTAAATTTTCCGCATCTTTCCCTCGAAGCCATCTTTCACATCGTTAATCCAAGCGGTGATCTCACGGTCGCTCCAGCGGGACGCAAAAGGCGAAAGTTTGTATGGCGCGGGGAACCTGTCTTCCTGAATCAGGCGATAGATCATCGACTTTCCGAGACCAACGCGGCGCTTGACCTCGTCGATCCTGATAAGGCGGTCGGCATGGCGTTCGACGTCGCTCATTTGGCAGCCGCCCGGCTGCGCGCGAAGCTGCGGTCGCTTTCGAGAAACGACATGAGCATCGCCGGTATCAATTCCGTAACCGGCTCGCTCACGCCATAGCTCTCTGCATAAAGAGCCGCGTAGTCGGTCAGCGCTGCCTGAAGGTCGGGCGTAATCGTAATCGCCAGCTTGATTGGCGTCCGATCTGGCAGTTTGCCCAATTTGAGATCGGCCATGTCAGTTTTCCTTTCCACGCCACGGCGCCAGGATGAGGTCGCGGGTCACAAGCACGCGGACTGGCGCACCGGGGCGGATCGTGATCGTTGGTTGAACGTCGAGATTGCGCTGCGTGATCCGATCGCCTGCCCGCGCACCATTCGACTGGACGGACTCGCGCATCGCCTGCACGAGGTCGCTTTCGCCCGAGATCGACAGTTCCGAACCGACGCCGAGCAAGGTGGCGACCGCGACGCCCTTGAGGAGCGTCCAGCTGTGGAAGTCCACCTGGTCGGCAAGGCCGGCATAGCCGCCCGCGTCAGTCGCTGGCATGTTGTCGAGCCGCACCGAACCGCCGTCCGGCAGGATCAGCCGCTGCCAGATGATCAATGCGCGCCGCTGTCCGAACGCCACCACGCTATCATATTTGCCGATCAGCCGGGCACCCTGGGGCACAAGACGGACGTTGCCCGTCACGGTATCGAACACGCTTTGCGTCACCTGCGCCGTGACCATGCCTGGCAGGTCGGAGTTGAGGCCGGTGATGAGGCTCGCCGCGATCACGCTTCCTGCAAGCAGGCTGTTCGGCGACACGGGCGCGACCAGCCTGCCGGAGTTAAGATCGCTGCCATCGTCGCGCGCCGAAGTGAACTGTTCCTTCCGCGTTGCCGGTTGTGTCGAGTTTGCGCTCAGCGCCTCAGTCGCCACAGCGGCGCCGCCAGATGCCACCGGCGCTACCGCGCCTTGGCCGGGCGTCGTCTGTGCCATGAGACCGGATTCCCGGGCAGCCTTGAGGTCGGCAAGACGCTGCTGCCGTGCCGCGGTCGCGGTATCGATCGAGGTGGGGGCGCTCGTCGCTTCGGCGCGCTGCTGCGCGCGAAGGATCGGTCGGCCGAGATCGCCCGGCAATGGGGGGCCGAGCTTGGGCGCATCACCATAGTTGGTCGGCAATCCCGACAGTGCGTCCGCAGCCGGTTTCGCCATCGGCTGGGACAACTCGCTTTCCTGTGCGACCTGCCGGAATATCCGAGGCTTCAGCGCCATCCATGCGATGCCCATGAGACAAGCAGAGCCAAGCGCGGCCGCCCCGATGATCGCGCCGCGACGGAAGCGGATGGCGCGCGCCGGACGAGAGCGGATGGTCAGCGTCTCGGGATCGAGTTTTGCCGCCGTGGTCGGCGGTTCGGTTGCGAGGGTGTCGGTCATGCGCCCCTCCTTTTGGAGCGAGGCGAGACGCGATCGATGCGGACGATCTGCTGTCTCTTGAGGCCCAGCCGCAGTTCCGCGGCATCGAAGATTCGATCGACGACATAGAAGCGGTCGCGCAGCCGGTAGTTGACCAGTTCCGCCTTGCCATCCGTGCCGACCACAAACAGTGGCGGCGCCTCAACATTGGCAAGGGTCACGGGAAATTCGACATAGGTCTTCGCCCCGTCGTCAAACACGCGCAGCGGACGCCATGCCGGACGGTCGCCACTGATCGCGTAGTCGAAGTGCAATTGCTCGATCGCCAGCCCCGTCGCCACAGGCGCGGCAGCTAGCACCGCCTCCGCCTTCCGTCGCAGCGCCAGCAGTTCCTCCTGCGGATAGGTCCAGCGCATCGAGGACAAGGCCGTCGCCGTGGTACTGACCAGCCGGACATGATAGGCGCGCCGGTCTGTCGTGATGACCAAATTCGTGAGCAAGCCGGCCGAGAACGGCTTCACCAGCACATGGGTCTGCTTGCCATCGCCCGACCCACTGGTCGTATCGCCGATTACCCAGCGGGCGGTGTCGCCGCTTGCCACTGCGACGAGATTTTCACCGGGCTGGAGCATGATGTCGGTGACGAGACCGGGCGCGGCATAGGCCTGAAAGATCGTGCCTTCGCTGAACGGATAGACCTGCGCCCCGCTGACGAAGCCGGTTGCCGCAGGCTCGACCGTGGCGCCTTGCGTCGCGGAGCGCACTGCATTCAACGGGGACGCGGTGCGGTCCTGTGCGAGCAGGGGGCTAGCAAGGACCATTCCGGCGATGGCCGGCAATATGAGGTGCTTCATGGATTCTTCTCCTGCGAGTTGGAAAGGCTCGGCGCGTCCGTTCGCGCACCAAGGGCGGGATCGAGGGGCGATCCGAGCGGAAGAGCCGCTCCCGGCTGCAGCGCGGGCGCAGTGGAGGGCTTTGCGGTGGGCGGCGTCTCGAGTGTCCGCCGTCAGCGCCAATGGCACAGATTTGAGGTTGTGATTTAAGGAGGATTTGGGCTTCGTCGTAGTGACGAGGGAACGAAGATGAAGCCCAAATCCTCCTTGAAAAAATCGGCGCCGAAGGCC
>Ga0180223_1000070_pt1 | contig 246482 bp, 213 predicted proteins | sample eDN5th30CKraftOP_FD_151337 | JGI IMG/M metagenome (GOLD analysis project Ga0180223, IMG submission 151337) | Enriched Organic Plus compost microbial communities from Emeryville, California, USA - eDNA 5th pass 30_C Kraft OP (version 2) (version 2) ...
TTATGAGCTGGGGCGTGAGGGGGTTCGATTTCCGGTGGTTCGAGGGGATCGAGGTTGTTTTCCCATCTGGCGACGGCGGCGGAGGCGACGGCATTGCCGATGACGTTGGTGGCGGAGCGTCCCATGTCGAGGAACTGGTCGACGGCAAGGATGAGCAGCAGTCCGGCTTCGGGGATATGGAAGAAGCTGAGTGTGGCGGCGATGACGACGAGGGAAGCGCGCGGCACGCCTGCCATGCCCTTGGAGGTGACCATGAGCAGCAGCAGCATGGTGATTTCCTGGCCCAGCGTCAGGTCGATGCCATAGGCCTGGGCGATGAAGATGGTTGCAAAGGTGCAATACATCATCGACCCATCGAGGTTGAACGAATAGCCCAGCGGCAGCACGAAGCTGGCGATGCGGCGCGGCACGCCGAAGCGGTCCAGCGCCTCCAGCGTGCGCGGATAGGCGGCCTCGGACGAGGCGGTGGAAAAGGCCAGCAGCACCGGCTCGCGGATATAGCGCAGCAGCAGCCCGGCGCGCGGCCCGATGACGAGGAAGGCGAGCAGCGCCAGCACCCCCCAGAGCGAGAACAGCCCAAGGTAGAAGCCGCCGACGAACTTGCCGAAGGTGGTGAGGATCGCCAGACCGTTGACCGCGACCGCAGCGGCGATTGCCGCGAACACCGCCAGCGGCGCGGCGCGCATCACATAATCGGTGATCTGCAGCATCACCGCCACCAGCGCCTCGATGCCGCGCACCAGCGGCCGCGCCCGCTCGCCGATGGCGGTGATCGCCACCCCCATGAACAGCGAGAAGATGACGATCTGCAATATCTCGTTCTTCGCCATCGCATCGATCATCGAGGCCGGCACCAGATGGGTGACGAACTCATGCGCGTTGAGGCTGGCCGCCTGTATCCCCGATGTGCTGTGGCTGTCGGGGATCGGCAGGCCAAGCCCGCTGCCCGGCTGCAGCAGGTTGACGATCACCAGGCCCAGCGTCAGCGAGATCAGCGATGCGCTGATGAACCACAGGATCGTGCGCAGGCCGATGCGGCCAAGTGCCGCCGTGTCCCCCATATGCGCAATGCCGACCACCAGCGTCGAAAACACCAGCGGCGCGATGATCATCTTGATCAGACGCAAAAACAGGTCCGTCACGATCGAAAACCAGCCCGCAACCGCCTTCAGACGATCCGCATCCCCAATCCACACATTGAGAAACCAGCCAACCCCTATCCCCAATACCATCGCCACCAATATGTATAGCGTCAGACGACGGGCCATTGCTTCTGCCTGAAAAATGAATGAATCGTTTGAATGAAGACGCAGTGGCGCGCGCATCACTCACCGGAAAAAGGACTAGAAGCTGATCCGCGCCTCCACGCCCCAGCTGCGCGGCTGGGTGCTGTAAAGCTGGTTGAGGCCAAAAGCGTTGGAATAATAGCGCATGCGGCCGACATGGCCGGCCAGGTTGCGCACGAAAAGCGCAGCGGACCATCCATCGCGCGATACGCCGGTGCGCAGATCGATCTGCGCATAGCGGCCCATGCTCTGATAATAGGCGATATCGGGATTGAACTGGGAATGGGAGCGGCCGACATAAACCCCGTCGACGCGCACAAACCCTTCCATCCTGTCGGATAAAAGATGGCGATATTCCCCGCCGAACGAAAGCGACAGTTTCGGCACATAGGGGATAGAATCGCCGCGCCGGCCATTGCCATAGGCAAAGGCATTGAGCTGGTCGGCACTCAACCGCGCATTGATGAAGCTGACACCGCCATTGAGCGAAAGGCCGGGCCATGGCGTTGCCGCAAGCTGCACTTCCAGCCCGTCGATCTGCGCGGCACCGATATTGCTGTTGAACGAAAAGGCGCCATTGGTGCTGGTGACGCCATAGATCATATTCGTCCAGTCTATGTGATAGGCGGCGGCATCGACATTGAACCGGCCGCCGAACCACTGGCCTTTCACCCCCAGTTCGTAACTCCACAGATGATCGGCCTTGTAGGCGACCAGCCCATCAGGCAGATCCGGCACCAGATTGACGCCGCCGGGCCGATAGCCCTGTGCCGCCTGCGCATAGGCCAGCAGATGCGGATCAAGCTGGGCACTGGCCAGAAATTTGAAGTTCCAGCCTTTTTCGCGCGTGGCGTAATGGCCGGTGGGTGAATCCGCCGTGCCGGTGATGACATTGGGAATGACCACATAGCCGCCGGCATCACGGAAATAATCGAAATAGCGAAAGCCCGTGGTCAGCGTCAGTGCGCCGATCGGATAGCCGATTTCACCGAACACCGCCTTCTGGTGCAATGTGCTGGACAGGGCGCGATAAGCGGTGAGATCGCGCGGCACGACCTGTTCGCCGGTGGCGGCATCAATGCGTGGCACCATGCTGTCGGCATCGTCGCCGCGCCGTTCCAGAAAGGCCCCGATCGTCCATATCGGGCGCGATGCAGCCGTAGAGGAAAGACGGATTTCATTGGTCCATGAATGGACCGTCATCGGCTGATAGAGCAGTGCCGGCAGGCGCGAACCGACATATTCCGCATAGGATTGCAACTGTGTGGTATCACAATCAGCACTTGCCGCCAGTCCGCTGTAACGCCGGCACCCGTCCTGGCTATTGCTTTGTGCATCCAGCACGCGACTGTAATCGGAACTGCGCACCATCGCCCATCGATAATAGGATGTCGTAGCCACCAGCGAGGCGGGGCCGATGTCCCAATGCGCGGTGAGGTTGAACAGATCGGTATCGCTTTGGAATGGTGACCTGACGCGCTGGTCGTTCAGATAAAGGCCGGTGTCGGGATACCAGAAGGTTGCATCGGCGATGCGCGAACGCTGGATGGCAGCGCTGGCGGAAAGGGTGAGCGCCGGCGCCGGAAACCATGAAAGGGCAAGACGACCGCCGCGCACCCGCGCATGATTGATATCGTCCAGCCCCAGCCGGGGATTGTCGATATAGCCGCCGCTATTGCGTTGATAGAGGACAAGGCGTGCAGCCAGCCGGTCTTTCACCAGCGGCATGTTGATCACCCCTGCCAGCCTGCCGCCGGGAGAGCCATGCTCCATCACGACCGCTTCCCCCTCCACCGATCCGCTCCACCGTGTCGGATCGGGCTTGGCGAAGATCACGCGCACCGTGCCGCCCATCGAGCTTGCACCATAAAGCGTGCCCTGGGGACCGCTCAGCACTTCCACCCGGTCGACATCGACCAGTTCGAGATCGGGGCCCGAACTGCCCGGATCGAATGTCGTGCCCGATGGGCCGGTGACCGGCGTTTCGTCATAATAAAGGCCGACCGTCGCTTCGCCCGCGCCATAGATGCCGCGCATCGTCAGGCGGCGCTGGCCGGTGCCGGTGTCGGTCAGCAGCAGGCCGGGTACGCGGCGGCTGACGTCGCGAAGGTCGTGAACACCGCGCTGGCCGATCGCTTCATGCGACAGCACTGCGATGCTCAGCGCCGTCTGCGTCAATATGGTCGGGCGCTTCAGCGCCGTGACCAATATATCTTCCTGCCGGGACGGAGCAGGGACGACTACGGTCCGGTCGGTCATCGGCGTAGGTTCGATGAGAATCACCCCGCCTTCGATGAAGCGATAGCGCAATCCGGACCCCGAAAGCAGTTGGTCGAGCGCATCTTCGGTGCCCAGGCGACCATGAAGCGGCATCGAGCGGTGGCCGGCGGCAAGCTGGGGTGAAAAAAGCAGCTGGTGATGACTTTGGGTAGCGAAAACAGCCAATGCTGCCGCCAGCGGTTGCCCCGGAATGTTGAAATTGGGCGAACGGTCCGTCGCTGCCCAGCAATGCTGGGCCGGCAGCCACAGTGCCGCGAGCAGCAGGGCGTGGGACGGGCAGGGAGCAACAATGACGCGGGCATCACCCTTGGGTGATCCCCAACGATACCGTAACCAGCCCGCGCTGCTGAAACCCCATTTCCTGCCCACGATTGAAGTTTTCATACTTGACGCACGTTCGGCAATACGATCCCTTCGGAATCATAAAAATTCTTTCCTGTGGGGAGAGGAAGGAATTCGGGGGTTCGGTGATGACTCTGTGGCGATCGCGTGCGCCGGAAATATCGCACGATAGGGGACAGGACAGCGACCTTTCCCGGTATCTGCCGGCTTTGCGGGCCTTTTTTGCAAAAAGGGCGCGCTGGGAAGATGTGGACGACATGGTGCAGGACGTGATGCTGCGGATGCAGCTGCGCCAGTCCGACTGCAGAATCGAAAACATCCAGGGCTATCTGTTCCAGGTGGCGGCCAGTGTTCTGGCGGATCGCGGAAGGCGGGACCAGGTGCGCCACCGCACCGCCCATGGAGAGTTGACAGAAAACGATCATCCTGTTGAGGAACTTTCGCCTGAGCGCGTCTTGCAAGGGCGCGAGCAGATGAACCTGCTGGTCAATGCCATTGCCGAACTGCCGGAACGAACGCGTCAGGCTTTTGTACTGCATCGGTTCGAGGAAATGACCTATACGGCCATCGCGAGTCACATGGGTATTTCGACGAGTGGTGTGGAGAAACATATCATGAAGGCGATCCGGCATCTTGCCGAACGGACTTCCAGATGAGTGACGTACCCGGCCAGAGGGTCGACAGCGGCGACGCGCAGGCGACGGCGGCGGCATGGTTTGCCCATGTCCGTTCCGGCGGTGCGACCGCGGCCGACCATCGGGCAATTGAATATTGGTGTGATTCCCATCCGGCCAACCGCGCGGCATGGAATGACATGAACCGCAGCTGGGACATGGCGGGGTCATTGCGCAGCGACCCGGCGATAATGGCCATGCGCGAACAGGCGATGGCAAAACCCCGCGCTCAGCCCCGTTTCCGTTTTCAGCACATGGCGGCGGCAGCGGCGGTTGCACTCGCCGTGGTCGGCGCGGGTGCAATTGGCGTGAAGCAGTTCCGGCCATCATCCGCGCCGGATGCACGCATTGCCATTGCCGAGCGCGAGTTCCGCACCGGCATCGGCCAGACCGCGACGATGAAGCTTGCGGATGGATCGATCGTGACACTCAACACCGATTCGGCGGTACGCGTTGGCGACTGGGGCAGCAAGCGTCAGGTTCAGCTGCTGAAGGGCCAGGCCTTTTTCAAGGTGGCCAAGGATGCCGCCCATCCTTTTGAGGTGAAGGCCGGCGGTAATGCCGTGACCGCGCTGGGCACCGCCTTTGACGTACGCATCGATCCCGGCCGCATGGCGGTGACACTGGTGGAAGGGCGCGTGCGCGTCGATACGCCGGCACCGGTGGACCAGCAGGGCAAGGATGCGTCGGCCATCCAGTCGACGCTGATGACCGCCGGATCCCAGCTTGTCTGGAACGGACGCAACATCAGCCTCGACAGGATCGACACCAATGCAGCAACCAGCTGGCTGCACGGGCAGCTGGTGTTCAATGCACGGCCGCTTTCGGATGTGGTGGCGGAAATGAACCGTTTTTCCAGCCGCAAGATCACGCTTGAGGACAAGCGCCTTGCCGGCGTGCCGGTAAGCGGCGTGTTCCAGACCGGCCAGCCCGACGCCTTTGTGCGCGCGCTTGAAGCCTATCGCCTTGCCCGTGTGGCAAGCGAACAGGGCGACAATATCGCCCTCAGGACATTCTGAACGCATCGTTCGAAGGCTGAACGCAAAGACGTTGAAAAACCGGGCCTGACGTTTGGCCAGGCCCGGCGCATGGCATTATTCCGAACGGCTGGGTTTGCGATAATCCAGCGGCGGCTTGCGATCGCCGACCAGCGCCTTGTAGACGAAGTCCTTGCCGCGCCGCTGATCGAACTCGGCCTTGGCGGCCGCGATTTCTTCAGGGCTGCGGAACAGCTCGGCTGCTGTCAACGCCAACGTCTTGGCGGCAACGACTGCACCCTTCACGCCAATGCTCATGCCCGCAGCGGCGGCATTCTGCCAGCTGTGGCCAGCCGATCCGGGAACGAAAGTGGCGGTGGAAAGTCCGACGGTGGGCGTCACCCAACTGATGTCGGAAACATCGGTCGATCCAGCCATCAGGCTGCCCACCCTGGCCGGCTCGATTTCGCCCACACTGCTGAGCGGAGGCGGCGTGGTTTCAAAGCTTTTCTGGATTTTTTGCGCAAATGCGGTTTCCGCCGGGGTCCATTGGATGCCACCCACCTTGTGCAGATTGCGATCCATCACCTTCATCAGCGTTTCATTGGGAAGCAGGCTGTAAACACCGCCGGTCTGCTCGAACTCCACCGTCGTGCCGGTGCCCATCGCAGCGCCTTCGGCCGCTTTCTTCACCCGGTTCATCACATCGACGACGATCTTGGGATCAGCCTGACGGACGTAATAATATACCTCGGCGAAATCAGGGACGACATTGGGTGCCTTGCCGCCAGAGGTGATGACATAATGGATGCGCGTTTCATCCGGAATATGCTCGCGCAGCATGTTGACCATATTGTCCATCGCTTCCACCCCGTCGAGGGCGGAGCGACCCTTTTCCGGCGCGGCAGCGGCATGGGCGGAAATGCCGTGGAAACGGAACTTGCCGCTGATATTGGCCATGGACGGCGCCTGTGATGCGCTGTTCACATTGCCGGGATGCCAGTGCAACGTCACGTCCACGTCCCTGAACAGTCCGTCACGCACGAAATAGACCTTGCCGGAACCGCCTTCCTCGGCAGGGGTGCCATAGACGCGCAGCTCCCCGCCCACCTTGTTGCGGATCATCCAGTCCTTCACCGCGATCGCGGCCTCGGTAGAGGCGGCGCCGAACAGATTATGGCCGCAGCCATGGCCCGCCACCTTGCCCAGGCTCTGCTTTTCGGGAGCTGCGGCCTGTGAAAGGCCGGGCAGCGCATCGAATTCGGCAAGCAGCGCAACCACCGGACCGGAGCCGTTCTTGAAGCTGGCGATAAAGCCGGTCGGCTCACCCGCGACACCCGCCGTCACCGTGAAACCGGCGTCCTTCAACGTCTGCTGGAGCAGGGCGGAGCTTTGCGTTTCCTGATAGCCAAGTTCGGCGAAGTTCCAGATCTTCAGCGCGACATCACTCAGCTGCCCGGCATTTTTTTCCACCGTGCCCAACAGTTCGGCCTGCTGCGCCGTCGGCAGCGCCGCGGCCTGCGCCCCGGCCGAAGCCATCATGGCAAGCGCAAGGGCCAGCCCGGCACCCGCCAGAACATGCTTCCTTTTCATCGAAATCTCCCTGTTCCCATCACGGGCGCACCTTTGGCGGACGCCCCTGTGATGTCTGACGCAGCAGGGGACCGCATCCTCACCTGCTGCGCGGACAAAATGCATAGACAAATGCGAAATGGGGATGAGGAGCCGCCGCCAGCCTGCGTCTTGCCAGTGTCGGAAACAGATGGAAGATCCAATGGCGCTGGAATTGCACATCATCAGCAGGGAAGAGTTCATGGCGCTTCGCCAGGCATTGCCGGCGATCACCAGCGAACATCTCTTCAATCTCTATGGCATCAGCGAGAATACCTGGCGCCGCCTGCGCGAAGGGCGCGGGGTCCGCCGTTCCACGCTGGACCGGATACGCGCCCGCTATGCGCGGATTCACCAGAATTGAGGCGCCGCGTCTCCCAGCGGCGGCGCTGAAGGAAATTCTTCGCCCGGTGCTGAGGGACAGCGTGAAGCGCGCGTCTTTCAATCAGGAAGATGGCTTGAAAAGCCATCCGGGGAAAAGGGAAGAACCATGACCATGGCAAGAACATCTATGCGCACGCTGGCGCTCGCGGGTTGCGCCGCGGCGGCAATCGGCATCGGCGCGGCCGCCGCACAGACCGCCGGCCCGTCTGCATCGCCGACGCCGGCTGCTGGCACATCGACCAGTGTTGATTCAGGTGAAATCGTCGTCACCGCGCTGAAGCGCGCCACCAATCTTCAGGACACGCCGATCAGCATTTCGGCCGTGACCGAAAAGACGCTGACCCATCTGGGCGCATCCAGCGTCAACGATTACTTCCGCCAGGTGCCGAACCTTCAGGTGGAAGGCAATGCCCCCACATCACGCCGCATCACCATTCGCGGCGTGCGCAGCGCGGGCGAAGCCACCGTCGGCCTGTATTATGATGAAACACCGCTGACCGGCCCGAACGGCACCACGCAGGACGCATCCTCCACCAACCCGGACGTCAACCTGTTCGACGTGGAACGGGTGGAAGTGCTGCGCGGCCCACAGGGGACGCTTTATGGTTCCGGTTCCATGGGCGGCACGCTGCGCCTGATCTTCAACAAGGCGAACACGCATGACTGGCAGGGCGCCACCGAAGCACAGGGCACGGTGACGAAGGACGGTGATCCCGGCTTCTACGTGAAAGGCATGATCAACGCGCCGCTGGTCGACGACAAGCTGGGTCTGCGCATCGTCGCCTATCGCCAGCGCGTCGGCGGCTATGTCGACGATGTCGCCCTGAACAAGAAGAACATCAACGAATCCAATTCCTACGGCGGGCGGGCGATGCTCACCTTTACGCCGACCGACAATCTGACCATCTATGGTTCGGCCAGCTACCAGAAGTCGAAGCTGAACGGGCAGAGCGAATGGTATCAGCGCCTTGGCGAAAAGGATTACGCCACCGATTTCGTGGCGATCGGCCGCACCAACGACGAGCTGAAGCTTTATAATCTGACCGCCAGATGGGACATGGACTGGGCGACCTTCACCGTCACTTCATCCCATTATACCTGGCGCCTGCTGCGCAACTCCGACTATTCGGCCACGCTTTCGGCCAACCGCACCAATGCGACGGCGTGCCGCAACTATTTCTCCATCACTTCAGCCTGTTCGGCAGATCAGCTGTCGACCTTTGCCGCCTATGCCGACAGCCGCGTGCCCGGCCTGCTTTACCAGCCGATGCGGCTCAACACCTGGAACCACGAAGCACGGCTGAACGGTTCGCTGTTTGACGATGCGATCGACTGGACGCTCGGCGCCTATTATGAAAAGCGCAAGGATCGCATCGACAGCCAGGTTGCGCAGGCCGATCCGACCACCGGTGAAGTGATCAAGCCGCTGGACCTGACGGCATGGCGTTATGTCACCAACAATGTGAAGCAGACCGCCTTCTTCGGCGAAGTGTCCTACAAGCCGGTCCGCAAGCTGACGCTGACCGCCGGCGTCCGCCGCTTCGATTATGACAAGACGGTGGGCGGCGAAGTGGTCGTCAGCAATTATATCACCCAATCCTATATCACGCCCTATAGCGAGGTGGACGCAAGCGCCAGCGGCTGGGTGAGCAAGTTCAACGCTTCCTATGAGTTCAACCGCGACCTCATGATCTATGCCACTGCGGCGAAAGGCTTCCGCCCCGGTGGCGCCAACAACATCCCGGGCCTGACCACCGGGCTGGTCAGCTATTCGCCGGATTCACTGTGGAACTACGAGCTTGGCCTCAAGTCCCAGCTGTTCGACCGGATGCTGACGTTCAACGCCGCCATCTATCAGATCGACTGGAGCAATCTTCAGGTTCAGGCAACCAGCGCCAACGGTGCGTTCAGCTTCCTGACCAATGCCGGCAAGGCGCGCATCCGCGGTGCCGAAATCGAAGCGGTGCTGCGCCCCATGCAGGGCCTGACGCTGTCCACCGGCCTGGGCTTCACCAATGCGAAGCTGACGGAAGACCAGACCAATTCGTCGATCCTGATCAGCGGATCGACCGGGCTTGACGGTGATCGCTTCCCGAACGTGCCGAAGTTCAATGGCTCGTTCAGCGCGGAATATGTCTTCCCGCTCAACGATACCGTCGACGGGCTGTTGCGCGCCGACCTGACCCATACGGGCAAGTCCGCTTCCCAGTTCCGGCCGACCTATGTCTATTACGAGAAGCAGCCCGCCTATGATAACGTCAATCTGCGCGCAGGCGTGGAGACGGACAAATGGGGCGCCTATGTGTTCGTGCAGAATCTCTTCAACGAGATCGGGCCGCTCTCCGTGTCGTCCGGCTTTGGCTTTCAGGATCGCATCACCAGCCTGACGCCGCGCACCTTCGGCATCATGGCGCGCAAGAGCTTCTGACAAATGCCGGCGGCGGGGCAATGCCCCGCCAGCTTTCCAATCGCACCCCTTGCCGGCCGTATCCCACGGCCGGCATTTTTATGGGCTGCTCCGGGGGGATTGGCCGGATCAGCCCATGGCTGATCCCTTTGCCGCCTCAATGCCTGCGGCGCATGCCTTCAGTGAACGAACACAGCGCAACGACGGTGACAAAGCTGGTGAATGCAACGCCGACCAGCATCAGAAACGGCGATTCAAGAATGATCATCATGGCTGCTCCCTTTTTCTGCCACAGGGATGCCATTCCCGCCCCGTGTCCGCCTTGATCTGGATCAACGGTGCTTAAAAACCGATGATCTTCAGCCAGACTGCGGAACCAAACGCCTGGCAGAGTCGCATGAGCGGCCATTTTCTGCTATCTGAAGCCTCAACGGGATCTGGGTCACATCTAGGAAGAGACAGCGTGGGGACACTAACCGAACGCGCGGTTTCGCGTCGCGGACTGATCAAGGCGGGATCGTTGCTTTCCATGGGACTGGCGGTGCCAAAGGCCTTTGCCAGCGTTGCCGCACAGCCGAAAATCACCGGCGTGAAACCTGAACTGGTTTCGCGCGCCTTTGCCGCCATGCAGAAGCACCAGCGGTCCGGCGTGCCGACCAGTGTTTTCGCCATTGCCGATTTCGACGAACCGTCCAACAAGCCGCGCTTTCATGTGATCGACATGATCGCCGGCAAGACGAGAAGCTATCTGGTTTCACACGGCCGGGGTTCAGACCCCGACCATAGCGGCTGGCTGAGGCGGTTCTCGAACCAGGAAGGTTCCTATGCTTCCAGTTCAGGCACTTATCTGACCAGCGAACTCTATGTCGGCAAGCACGGCAAATCGCGCCGTCTGGTTGGGCTGGATCCAAGCAATTCCAATGCCGAGCCGCGCGCCATCGTGATTCATTCGGCATGGTATGTGTCGGACGAGATGGTGCGCCAGCATGGCAAGCTGGGCCGCAGCGAAGGCTGTTTCGCACTGGACAAGGCTTGCCTGGACGAGGCGCTGACCGTGCTGGGCCCGAACCGCTTTATCTACGCCGACAAGATTTAGGGTTCCCGCGCGCGGCAAATATTTTTCCCGCGGCAAGCCTGCGACAAAATCGGTTTTCAGCCGTTCACTTCATGATCCGGGTCGGTAATCCGATCGGCCCCTGTCCCGCGATCATGGAGCGTGAACACAGGCATGAATATCCGCAGGCTTAGTCTTTCCACCGCCTTTGTCGCTATTTCCACGCTGCTCGCCGGTGCGGGAAGTATCACGTCATCCAGCGCAGTCGCCCAGCCCGATCCCGTTCCGGCACCGGCACCGGCCGTTAAACCTGCAACCCCGACCACCGCTGCTATGCCCAACCTATCGGAGCGGCAGAAAAACGTCCTGCGGCAATTGCTGGACAAGGCCGGTGAACAGGGCCTGCGTCCACCTACCGGCGGAGCGGCCGCACTGAACGATCAGGCATTGGTGCAGCAGGCGCTGGATTATGCAGCGGCGATGCATGGCCAGCGGTTGAGGAGCGAGGATTTCCTGCGCGACTGGGGCCTGCACCCGCTGCCGTTCGATCCGCGGCCATCATTCATCACCGCGGTCAACACGGACCGGCTGGATGAATGGGCAGGAACGCTGGCACCGCCCTATGCCGGTTATGATGCGCTGCGCCAGGGTCTTGCCTATTATCGCAAGGTTGCCGCCAATGGCGGGTGGCCCCAGATTCCAGCCGGTCCGGACCTTGCCATGGGCGCCACCGGCGAGCGGGTGGATGCCCTCCGCCGCAGGCTGGCCGCGGAAAATGGCGTGACGCCAAAAGGGCTTGGCCAGCCCTATGATGCTGCGCTGGCCGATGAAGTGCGCGAGGCGCAAAAACGCTTCGGCATCGAACGGACGGGCACCGTCGGCAAACAGACGCTCGCCGCACTCAACGTGCCGGTAAACACTCGTATCCGGCAGATCGTCGCCAATATGGAAAGATGGCGCTGGCTGCCGTACAAGCTGCCTGCCGAACGGATTCAGGTGAACACGGCGGCGGCGGTCCTCACCTATTTCCGCGAGGATCGGCCGGTGATGTCGATGCGTGTTGTGACGGGGCGGCCGGGCCATGAAACACCCATTCTTCAGTCGCAGATTCACAGCATCGTGCTCAACCCGCCATGGAATGTGCCGACGTCGATCGCCAATAAGGAAATATGGCCAAAGGCGCGCGCCCATCCCGGTTATCTGAAGCGCGCGGGCTTTCGGGTGATTTCAACCTCGGGCGGCAAGCGCCTCCAGCAAGTCGCAGGGCCGAAGAGCGCGCTTGGGCGAGTGAAGTTCGATTTTGACAACCCCTATGGCGTTTATCTGCATGACACACCGGCCAAGGCGGTGTTCGACCGTTATGGCCGGTTGGCCAGCCATGGTTGCGTGCGGATGGAAAAGCCCGTGCTGCTGACGGACCAGCTGTTGCGCAACAATCCGGAATGGACGCGACAGACGGTGGAAGCCAAGATTCAGACGACCGACACCGAAAGGGTGCAATTGGGCACCCCGGTCAACGTGCTGCTGCTTTACTGGACGGCCTACGGCAGCGGAAACGGCCCGCTGAGCTTCCGCAACGATCCCTATGGCTGGGACGAGTTGCTTGCAAAGAAGCTGGATGCAGCGGCTGGACGGACGATCATCACTATGGGAGCATCATCGTGACGCGCCTTCCTTCCCCTCGCGCCGGCCTTTCCGCAATGGTCATCGCCATGGCTGCCTGCCTTGCCGCCAGTGCATGCAGCAGCGGCGGCGATGATCAGGCGGACAATGGCACACCGCAGACCGCCACTGCACGGCAGGAGAGTGCGCAGGCCATGGATAATGATGAAGGCGCCGTCATCGATGCCATGGCGCAGGGCATGGATGCGGACATCCCCAGCCCGTCGCCAACGGCGCCGCCCCCCACAGCGGCGGTGGCGTCGTCGACAACGGTGTCAGCCACGCCTGCGACTGCCGTATCGACACCAGCGGCAACATCGGAAACACCGTTGCTGGACAATGATGCTCCACTTTCGCCCGATGCGCAGATGCTGGAGGATGTCGAAGCGACGGGCATGACCTCGGCCGCGCCTGCAACCAATAGTGATGGCAATCTGCTGTAACGCAAGCGCCGGAGCCGCTGCGCCATCAGTCCCCTGCCGCCGCGTCGAGCATGTCGCGAATCTTCTCGGCCAGCGTGCGCAGCCGATAGGGCTTGTGGATCAACGCCACGCCCGGTTCTGCACGGCCACTGCCCAGGAATTGCGAATCCTCGGCATGGCCTGACATGAACAGCACCGCCATTTCCGGCCATTGTTCATGCACCCGTTCGGCCAGTTCACGTCCGCTGATACCACCGGGCAGAGTGGCGGCAGCCAGCATCAGTTCGAAACCTGGCGCATCCTCCAGCAGCGTCAATGCTTCACGCCCGTCCGCCGCACCCATTGCCGCATAGCCGAGCGCGCCAAGCTGAAGGACGATATGGTTGCGCACCAGCCTGTCGCTTTCCACCACCAATATGCGTTCGCAGCCATGGGGAATAGGCGGCTCCACCTGTTCCGGCGGTTGCTGCTGTGTGACATTCTCCTCAGGCGCGCGCGGCAGGAACAGCTTTACCGTGGTTCCAAAGCCCGGTTCTGAAAAAAGTTCGATATGGCCGCCCGACTGTTTGACGAAGCCATGCACCATGCTGAGGCCAAGCCCGCTGTTGCGGCCATTTTCCTTGGTGGTGAAAAAGGGTTCGAACGCGCGATCGATCACGTCCGGCTTCATGCCGATCCCCGTATCGGATACCGAAATCATCAGATATTGCCCGCGTCGGCTGTCCAGCCGCGCATCGGGATAATGGTGATCGAGCACGGCATTCGCCACTTCGATGGTCAGCAACCCGCCTTCGGGCATGGCGTCGCGCGCGTTGATCGCCAGATTGAGGATCACGCTTTCCAGCCGTGTCGGGTCGGCATAGGCGCACCAGCATTCGCTGCCGCACATCACGTCAATGCCGATGTCGCCAGCCAGCGTGCGGCGCAGCAGCCCGTCCATCCGGTCCAGCAGCAGGCGCACGTCCACCGTCTGCGGATCGAGCGGCTGCCGCCTTGCAAAGGCAAGCAGCTGGTGCGTCAGCTCCGCCCCGCGTTCCGCCGCCATGCAGGACATGTCGGCCAGTTCGCGCAGCGGATCGTCATCAGCCATGTCGGCCAGCATCGCTTCCGAATTGCCGAGGATCACCGTCAACAGGTTATTGAAGTCATGCGCAACGCCGCCGGTAAGCTGACCGATCGATTCCAGCCGCTGACTCTGCTGAAGGCGCCGCTCCATCGACAGACGTTCGCTGACGTCCATCAATATGCCGACCAGTTTCACCGGCCGGCCGCCGCCATCCCGCATACATTCGGCAACCAGTTCGAACGAGCAGGGCCGCCCAAGCGCGGGATCGCGGCGGCAGTAAATGCTGGATGCGCCGATCAGCCCGCGCACTCGCGCGAAAAAGTCGGACACCATGGCGCGATCGTCAGGGTGAATTGCGGACAGGAAATCGTCGATGTCCAACGCCATGCTGCCCGGGCTGCGGTTGAGCAACCGATACATCTGCTGCGACCACCAGCCCGCTTCACCAACCAGGCTGATTTCCCAACTGCCGAGATTGGCACGTTCCTGCGCCATCAACAGATGCTGTTCGCTTTCGCGCAATGCCCGTTCCGCAGCCTTGCGGCGGGTAATGTCGTTCGCCTGTATGATGAAATAGTCGATCCGCCCGCCGTCGCCGCGCGCAGCGGTGATCGCCAGATCGACATCGCGCAGCCCGCGGGAGGCGAGGAATCGTTCCTCCAGCACCAGCGCGCCATCGATACGCGCGGCGCGGGCGAGATAGTGCAGCCATTGTGCCCGGCCGTCCGGCATTGCCGCCGTCCATGGCGTTTCCCACAATTTCCGGCCGACGATGTCGGTGTGCACCATACCCCCGGCGCGTAACGGCAGATCGTTGATCATCAGCACATCGCCATCCGGCGACGCGACGGCGATGAACTGGAATTGCAGGTTGAATATCGATTCAAACCACTGCCGGCTTTCAGTAAGCGCCTGTTCGGTCGCCACCCATTTCGTCACGTCCAGCACCGACACCAGCTGTGCCCGCCGCGCCCGAAAGCTGATGGCGTGTGCTGCCATTTCCACCATGATCACCTGCCCATCAGCGCGCAGGTGCCGCTGCGGCCCGGACGAGGCTTCGGTCCAGCCATGTGCAGCGGCGGCAGAACGCGGCGGCAGCCCCACACCTGTCTCCTCCGGCAGCAGATCGGCCATCGTCATTGTGGCAAAGGCGTCGCGCCCATAGCCATAGTGCGCCGCTGCCGCGTCATTTACCGCGAGGATGTCGAGCGTATCCGGATCATGGATCAACATCGGTTGCGGGTGGCAAAGGAAGATATGGCGATATTCGGCACCGGCACGCGCCAGCAGGCGAAAACCATTCTGCCCACGCCGCAGCGCGAAGATCGTCGCAGCGCCGGAAATCAGAAGAAGCATGGCCAGCACCAGCAGGCCGGTTTCGGTGGCAAGGCCGATATGCAGTATGACGGCGATCGTCGTCAGCGCAAGCGCCAGCCATGACAGGACCAGAAGTGCAGCGGCGATGCGCCACTGGCGGAAACCCGGCGCCCGGCTTTCATCGCTGCGCCCGTGATCCGCCAGCATCTCCCAATGTTCCGCCATTGCCGTTACCCGGTCGACTGTGAACGCCCGGCCGGCAAAAGAAAAGCCGTTTCAACCGTTCTGCAAGGCGGGAAACATCATGTCAGACCGGTGAAGGCTGGTGCGCCGCAACACGATGCAGCCGCCAGTTGCCGATATGGGCGATACCCACCAGCGATACGCCGGCGACCGTCAGCCCCACTTCGAGCACATGACGCTGGTGCAGCAGCACCCCCAGCGCCATCAGGCCCAGGCCCACCAGGCCAACGATCAACGGCAGCCAACGGCCATGGTTGCGATAACCGCGCACCAGCGCAAACAGGCTCAGCGGAAGGGCCAGCGCAAGCAGTACCTCATGCGTCCATTCAGGCATATGAAGCACAGAACCAAGCGCGGGCATCGCGGCAATCACTATGGGCAGAACAATGCAATGGACGAGGCACAGGCCCGAAAGGCTGGTCGCCGCGCCATCCATCCATGCCGCCATCCGCCCGGATCGACGTTCACCCATTGCCTGCCTCCTTGATCGAGGCCTGCATATAGATGTTATATTATATCATTCAAGAGGCATGGCGTCAGATCCACCGCCGCCAGCGGATGACCAGCCACATGATGAAAGCGACGACGCAGCAGCCAATGGCGATCTGCATGAAGGCGTTCGGGTCGTCCTTCAACGGTATGCCTTCCACATTCATGCCGAACAGCCCGGACACGAAGGTGAGCGGCAGGAAAATGAGCGCGATCATGGCGACGACGAGGGAGCGATGATCAATCTGTTCGGTGCGCAGATCGGTAAGCTGTTCATGCAGCAGCGCTGACCGTTCGCGGATCGCCTCCGTCTCTTCAGCCATGCGCGCCGCGCGGTCCGCCGCTTCACGCAGATGATCGCGATCCTCGCCGGTCAGCCAGTCTGTCGTGGCGGTGGAAAGTCGTTCCAGCGCAGCGCGTTGCGGTTGCAGGAACCGGCGGAAATCAATGGCGCGCGACCGTGCCTCTGCAATCTGGCGGCGTGCGCCATAGATGACCGCATTGCCGACGCTCGCCTCAAGCTCATCGACAAGGTCGCCCAGCCGCGCCACTTCAGGATCTAGGCAATGGGTAATGTGCAGCGCCAGCGCCGTGATCAGATCGCCAGGGTCCAGTATCCGCCCGTCGGCCATGTCGCCGCACACCTGCTCAATGGCGACAAGGGTACGGAAACTGATGGAAATCACCCGGCCTGCCTCAGCCCAGAGGCGGATGGAGACAAGCGTGTCCGGATCGTCATCCGGCGTTTCGCCCAGCCCGCGCAGGTTGATGATGGCGCCCTTGTCCAGCAGATCACCGCGCGGCCGGGTTTCAACCGCGGAAAGCGCCCCCACCGCGCGCAGCGGCAGATTCGCCTGCTCCCGCAGCCATTCCAGGCTGTTGTTATTGCGTCCGTTCAGATGAATCCAGACGAAATGGGCCTTGCCAAAGGCAGCGCACGCCTCGTCCCGCGCGACGGTTCGTGCCTTTTCACCCGGCCGGTCGACGACATAGGCCCAGTCGCGGTTCATTGATGCTCCATGGTGATAAGGACCGACCGCCCCGCTTCGATGCTGTCCGGAGGCGGTGCCGCGATGCGTGCTGCATCGGCCCGCGCACGATCCAATATTGCCGGCGGCACATCCGCGGCATGATAGATGCGATCAGCCTGTGCCAGCAGTCGCGCCGCCCTGAGCGTGAGATCATCGGGATCGGCGCTGGTCAGCGCGATATGATCGAGACGGCCGGTATCCGCAGCCACAATGGCTGACTGAAGCGCCCGTTCAATCGCAACAGATGGTGCATCGTGCGGCTGAAGCGGGTCGAGCGGTCCGACGCCGATCGCCAGCAGATCGTCAAGAAAGCGCCGCCGCACCGCTGGCGTGACCAGTTGGGCGGCAATGCGCCCACGCGCCTGGCGTAACGCCAGCGCCAGCGCGCCAAGCCCCTGCGGCAGCACGGCCTCCAGCCATTGACGCAGCGCCTTGGCCAGGCTTGCCGAAGCGCCGCCGGTACCGATGGCGATGATCACCGGCGACCGATCGACAATGGCGGGCAAGGTGAAATCGCACAGCTGCGGCCGGTCCACCACATTCAGCAACACGCCGCGCGCACGGAGATGGGCGGCCGCTGCCTGTGCTTCCCCCTCATCCTCCAGCGCGACGATCGCCAGCGCGGCCGGTGCGTCCCTGTCGCGCATGATGTGCGCACCGGCGCGATGCAGCAGCCGCGCCTTGGCGTCGGCCGCTTCGCCGTCACCCAGCAGGATGATCGGCCTGTCCTTCAACGACATGAACAGGGGCAATGAATCCACGTCCCTCTTTCGCGTAGGGCGCGGTCATTGCCAAGGGGCCATCTGCACCATAAAGCTTTTGCCCATGCGCGCGGTTCGCTTTCTTCTTCTTGCACTGCTGCTTGCCTCCGGCCTTGGCGGGGCGGGGATGCCGGTGCAGGCCATGGACAGCGATGCGCATATTGCCATGTCCTGTCATGACGTCGCGCCTGCCGGCCGAAAGGGGGAGGAAGGCAAGCAGCATCCCGCCGCCATCGGCCATTTGTGCATTGGCTGTGCGGTGCTGCCGCTGCGCGTTGCCGCGCTGCCGGCTGCCGTGGAGACACGCCAGACGATCGACACTCCCGCCGCACCGCACGGCCTGTCCGGCCTGATACCCGACACGGCAACCCCGCCGCCGCGCTTCTTCGCCTGAACCTTTCCGGCGGCCCTGCCGCTGAAATGACCAGACGAGGACGATATGAAATATGTGATGCTGATCGGCGGCGCGCTTTGTGCCGCCACGCCTGCCCTGGCGCAGACAACCGACAATATGGGCGACATGCCGGCAATGGATCATGCCGCCGGTCACGACCATATGGCCATGATGAAGGCCGATGCCGACTGGCAGCCATCGTCAGGGACCAGCCGTGCACCCGGTAACACGCCGATGCATGGGCTGCACCTTGCCGCCGGCGACTGGATGGTGATGGTGCATGGTTATGGCTGGGCCAGCTATACCGATCAGGGCGGGCCGCGCGGTGAATCCAAAACCTTCGTGCAAAGCATGGCGATGATCGAGGCCAGCCGCCCGCTGGACGGCAACAAGGCGCTGGTGTTGCGATCGATGCTGTCGCTGGACCCGCTGATGGGTGATCGCGGCTATCCCAATCTGTTTGCCACCGGCGAAACGGCAGGCGGCGTGGCGCTGGTCGACCGGCAGCACCCCCATGACCTGTTCATGGAAATGTCTGCCCGGCTGAATGTCGATATCGGCAATGACATGCAGTTCTTCCTTTACGGCGGCCTGCCGGGGGAGCCCGCACTGGGGCCAAGCGCGTTCATGCATCGCGCATCCGCCCGCTTCGATCCCGATGCACCGATCACCCACCATTGGTTCGATTCCACCCACATCACCTTTGGCGTGATAACGGCGGGAATCGGCAACCCGCACTGGCAGTTTGAAGCATCCGCCTTCAATGGCCGCGAGCCCGATGAAGATCGATGGGACATTGAGAAGCCCCGGCTGAACAGCTGGTCGGTTCGCGCCAGCTGGACGCCGACACCGTACTGGGCAGCCCAGATCTCCTATGGCCGTCTGCACCGGCCGGAGCTGCTGCATCCAGGGGAGGATGAAGGACGGCTGACGGCGAGCATCAGCTATTCAAAAGGACCGCTGGCGGCGACGGCCGGATGGTCGCGCAAGAACCGCATGCCGGGCCGTTCGCTCAACGGCTGGTTTGCCGAGGCCAATTACAACATTGCCGGGCCGCACAATATATTCGGCCGTTATGAGCGGGTGACGAACGACGAATTGTTCGGGGAAGATTCATCGCTGCACGACCAGCCCTTCACCATCGACAAGCTGAGCCTTGGCTATGCCTGGCAATTGCCGCTTGGCGGTGAATGGCATCTGGCGCTGGGCGGCATGGGCAGCCTATATGGCAAGCCCGACCGGCTGAATGCCTATTATGGCGCGCACCCGCGTTCATTCGTGCTGTTCGCGAAACTTTCGCTGGGCGATTGACGCAGCGGCCGTCGCTGCAATGACGCGGCGACGGCCGAACCTTCCTCAGCCAAGCGTGGCGATGAAGTTCTTCACGGCCGGGCCGATATCCGCCCGCTCCAGCGACAGTGCGATATTGGCCTGGATGAAACCGGCCTTGTCACCGCAATCATGCCGGTCGCCGTCAAAGGTGCGGGCATGGAATGGCTGGCGGCCGATCAGCTTTGCCATGGCGTCGGTCAGCTGGATTTCATTGCCGGCGCCGCGTTCTCCAGCGGAAAGCACATCCATCACTTCGGGCTGAAGGATATAACGGCCGATGGCAGCCAGACGTGACGGCGCATCCGCCTTGGGCTTTTCGATCAGCCCCTTCACTTCGGTCACCGGGCCTTCGACCGCGCCCGGCGCGACAATGCCGTAACGGTCGGTGTGCCCCTCCGGCACTTCCAGCACGGCCACCACATTGCCGCCCTTGGCTGCATAGGTTTCGCGCATCTGCGCAAGACAGGGCGCCTTTGGGTTCCATAGCAGCTCATCGGCCAGCAGCACTGCAAATGGCTCATTCCCGATCAGGTCGCGCGCGCACCACACGGCATGGCCAAGGCCCAGCGGTTCCTGCTGGCGGATGAACACAGCATCGCCGGGATCGAGGCGGCTGGTTTCCAGCGTCGCCAGAATATCCTGCTTGGCGCGCGCGCTGAGTGTTTCCTCAAGCTCATAGGCAATGTCGAAATAATCCTCGATCGCATTTTTCCCGCGACCGGTAACAAAGATCATCTGTTCGATGCCGGCGGCGCGCGCCTCGTCAATCGCATATTGAATCAATGGCTTGTCGACGACAGGCAGCATTTCCTTCGGCACCGCCTTGGTCGCCGGAAGGAAACGGGTGCCAAGCCCGGCAACGGGAAAAATCGCCTTGCGAACCGGTTTGAACTGCATGTTTCCCCTCTTATCCTTCCAGCCACGGCGCCAGTGCATCGCCCTGGATCAGCGCCTCCACCGGCGGCCGTTCACGCACAATTGCCCATTTGTCATCAGAAACCATCACTTCAGGGATAAGCGGACGCGAATTATAGGTGGACGCCATGGTCGCGCCATAGGCGCCGGCCGTCATGAAGGCGATCAGATCGCCCGCCTCCACCTGCGAAAGCGTGCGATCCTCCGCAAAGGTGTCGCCGGTTTCACATACCGGTCCGACGAGCGTTGCAGTAACACTGCCCGCACGCGGCTGCACTGCCTTCACATCATGCCATGCTTCATAAAGCGTGGGTCGAATAAGGTCGTTCATCGCGGCATCAACGATGACGAAGCTTTTCGTTTCCCCCTTTTTTACGCGAATGACGCGGGAAACCAGCACACCCGCATTGCCGACGATGACGCGGCCCGGTTCGAACATCAGGCGCACGCCCCAATCCGCGGTCACGCGCGCCACCATCGCACCATAGGCAGCCGGCAGCGGCGGCGCAGGCTTTTTCGCGTCATAGGGCACGCCGAGCCCGCCGCCCAGATCGGCACGGCGGATGTCATGCCCGGCGGCGCGCAGATCGCCGATCAACCGGCCGATCCGCAGGAATGCAGCCTCCAGCGGTTCAAGCTGGGTCAGCTGGCTGCCGATGTGAACGGCGACACCCACCGGGTCCAGTCCGGGCAGGCTGGCGGCAAGCGCATAGGCTTCCAGCGCGCGGCTGATCGGCACGCCGAACTTGTTTTCCGCCTTGCCGGTCGAAATCTTGGCATGGGTGCCGGCATCGACATCGGGGTTCACGCGGAAGGATACCGGCGCCAGCTTGCCGCGCGCAATGGCAATGGCGGAAAGCATTTCGGCTTCCGGTTCCGATTCAAGGTTGAACTGGTAAATGCCGGCGTCCAGCGCCTCCGCCAGTTCACCCTCGGTCTTGCCGACGCCGGAAAAGACGATGCGCGATGCAGGCACGCCGGCAGCCAGCGCGCGGCGCATTTCCCCGACGGAGACGACATCGGCCCCGGCGCCCATGCGCGCCAGCGTGGCGACGACCGAACGATTGGGATTGGCCTTGACCGCAAAGGCGATCAACGGGCCGTCAGGGCCGGAGGAGACATTCGCAAGCGCTTCGCGGAACACGCGGAAATGCCGTTCGATGGTTGCCGTGGCATAGCAATAGAATGGCGTGCCCACCGCCTCGGCCAATGCGGGAAGGGGTACATCCTCGGCAAACAGCGTGCCATCACGATAATCGAAATGATCCATTGAAAGATTTCCCGGGGCGGACGCGCCGCACAGAATGGATATGGGGAAAATCAGCCCGGCGGCGGCAGATCGAACGGATCGTCCGGCCGGTCCTGTGATTTTGTCAGCGGATCATTGACCCTGTCGGGCGCGGCCTGCGGCGGCAGCGTCATCATCTGCTGGAAATTGGGCGCTTCGTTTGCAGTGGCGGGCTTCGGCGGCAATTGGCCATGCGGCGGTTCAAGCCCGCGTTTGGCGCCACAGGCCGAAACCAGCGCCATCACGCCAAGAAACGCGAACCTGATCCGTGCGTCCATCATTCCATTCCCAATTGCGCCTTCGCCTCGGCGATGCGCGCGCGCACCTGATCGGGCGCGGTGCCGCCGTGGCTCTTGCGGCTGGCCACCGATGCTTCCACCGAAAGCACATCATAGACGCGGGTATCGATGCGTGCATCAATTGCCTGCAACGTCGCAAGCGGCAGTTCGGCCAGCATCACGCCCGCTTCCTCCGCCGCCTTCACCGCGCGGCCGGTGATGTGATGCGCCTCGCGGAAGGGGACAGCCGCCTCGCGCACCAGCCAGTCGGCAAGGTCGGTGGCGGTGGAAAAACCGGCGGCCGCCGCCGCGCGCATCCGTTCGGGTACGAAGGTGATGGTTTCCACCATGCCGGTCATCGCCGCGATGCTCAGCGCGAGCAGGTCATAAGCCTCGAACACCGGTGGCTTGTCGTCCTGCATGTCCTTGGAATAGGCCAGCGGCAGGCCCTTCATCGTCACCATCAGCGATGTCATGCACCCCATGATCCGCCCGGCATGGCCACGCACCAGTTCCGCCGCATCGGGATTGCGCTTTTGCGGCATGATGGAAGAGCCGGTGGAATAGGCGTCTGGCAGCTTGACGAAGCCGTAGGGCTGCGATGCCCAGATGATGATTTCTTCTGCCAGCCGCGACAGGTGCAGCGACGCCTGCACGGCACTGCTGAGGAACTCGATCGCGAAATCGCGGTCGGAAACGCTGTCCAGCGAATTGGCGGTCGGGCCGTCGAAGCCCAGTTCCCGCGCAGTCATGAACCGATCGGTGGGAAATCCCGTGCCGGCCAACGCCGCCGCACCCAGCGGAGAGCGGTTGAGCCGGGTGCGCGCATCGCCAAAACGGCCAAGATCGCGCGATACCATTTCATGATAGGCCATCAGATGATGGCCCAGCGTCACTGGCTGCGCGACCTGCAAATGGGTAAAGCCAGGCATCACCGTATCGGCATGTTCTTCTGCCCGCGTCACCAGCGCGCGGACCAGCGCCTGCAGCCCGTCCATGATCGCATCGGTGGCGTCACGCACCCAGAGGCGGAAATCCGTCGCCACCTGATCGTTGCGGGACCGCGCGGTGTGCAGCCGCCCCGCCGCCGGCCCGATCAATTCGGCCAGTCGCGATTCGACGTGCATATGGATGTCTTCCAGCGCCAGATCCTCGACCAGGCCGCCGGCTTCATATTCCGCCTCTATCGCCTGCAGGCCTTCCAGAATCCGGTCCGCATCGCCAGCATCGATGATGCCCTGCGCCTTCAGCATCCGGGCATGCGCCATTGATCCGCGCAGATCCTGTCGCCACAGGCGCTTGTCGAACGGGATTGAAGCGTTAATCTCGCGCATCACCGCAGAAGGGCCTTCGGCAAAACGCCCGCCCCATAATTTGTTGGACGTATCCATGCGCTTTGTAATCGCCGCTCTCCTCGCGCTCACACTGGCTGGTTGCGATAAGGGAGAACAGCAGCAGCCGCAAGGCAATCAGCAAGTGCAGACCGGCCGAATCGATCGGTCGCTTGCCGGAATGCCTGCACCGGCCACGCCTTTTCTTGGCCCGCAGGACGAGCCTGTGACCCTTGCCTCTTTCCGGGGCAAGCCGCTGATCGTCAACCTTTGGGCGACATGGTGCGCGCCCTGCCTTGCCGAAATGCCGGCGCTGGACACATTCGCCAAATCCACCGGCGACAAGGCGCAGGTGATTGCCGTTTCGGTGGATCTGGAAGGGCGGCGCGCGGTAACGCCCTATTTCGCAAAGATGAAGTTCGGCGCGCTGAAACCCTATCTGGACAAGGACAATGTCCTGCCGCTGGGTGTTCGTGCCGCCGGCCTGCCGACGACGCTGGTTTATGATGCCAATGGCAAGGAAGTGCTGCGTGTCAACGGCCCACTGAAATGGGACGGGCCTGAAGGCCGCAAACTGCTTGAGGAACTTGCCAGTGGAACAAAGGCTTAGCCTGGTCACCCTTGGCGTTGCCGATCTGGCGCGCAGCATCGCCTTTTACGAAGGGCTGGGCTGGCAGCGCCGGATGAAGGCGGTGCCCGGCGTCGCCTTTTTCCAGCTAGGCGCCATTGGCCTGTCGCTCTACCCCATGGCCGATCTGGCCGGGGATGCGGGTGTCGCGACACCGGCCAGCGGCGGTTTTGGCGGCATGGCGCTGGCGCATAATGTCCGCAGCCGGGATGCGGTGGATACGGCGATGGCGCAGGCGGTTTCCGCCGGGGCACGAATCACCCGTGCGGCACGCGATATGCCTTGGGACGGCTATTGTGGATATTTCGCCGATCCGGATGGCCATTGCTGGGAAATCGCCTGGAACCCCGGCTTTCCCATCGATGAAGATGGCGCCATCCATATTCCCGACGCAATCTGACGCCAGACCGTGAAAGATGCCGGCTGTGAAAAAGGCCGCACGGCAATGCCGCACGGCCCCTTCCTTCATCAGGCTGTTTCAGACGCTCAGTCGCGCAGCAGATCGTTGATCGCGGTTTTGGAACGCGTCTGCGCGTCCACCCGCTTGACGATCACCGCGCAGGCAAGGTTCGGTCCAGGCGTGCCATCGGGCAGCGGCTTGCCGGGCAGGGTGCCGGGCACCACCACCGAATAGGACGGCACGCGGCCGACGAACACTTCGCCGGTGGTGCGATCGACGATCTTGGTGGTGGAAGACAGGAACACACCCATCGCCAGCACCGCGCCTTCTTCAACCACCACGCCTTCGACGACTTCCGAACGCGCGCCGATGAAGCAATTGTCCTCGATGATGACCGGCCCGGCCTGCAGCGGTTCCAGCACGCCGCCGATACCGACGCCGCCCGACAGATGCACATTCCTGCCGATCTGCGCACAGGAACCGACAGTGGCCCAGGTATCCACCATCGTGCCTTCGCCGACATAGGCGCCCAGGTTGACGAAGGACGGCATCAGCACCACGCCCGGCGCGATATGCGCGCCATGCCGCACGATCGATCCCGGTACCGCGCGGAAACCGGCGCTGCGGAACTCGGTTTCGCTCCATCCGGCGAATTTCGACGGCACCTTGTCCCACCAATGGGTGTTGGCACCCGGCCCGCCGGCAATCAGCCCCATGTCGTTCAGACGGAAGGACAGCAACACCGCCTTTTTCAGCCATTGGTTGACCTGCCACTGGCCGCCGATCTTTTCAGCGGTGCGCAAGCTGCCGTCGTCCAGCCCGGCAAGCGCCTTGTCCACCGCCTGACGCACTTCACCCATGGTTTGCGCGTTCACCTGATCGCGGTTTTCCCAGGCGTTTTCGATGACGCCCTTCAACTGTTCGCTCATGCGTCCTCCTGCTTGAATCCGAGAGACCGGAGCCAGCGGCCCAGATCGTCAATCTCTATGTCGATGAAATCGGCATGGGCTTCATGCGCACCGCGTTCGGAACCATTGTTGATCCACACGGTCGTCATGCCCAATGCCTTGGCCGGCTTCAGGTTGCGCGCCATGTCCTCCACGAACAACGCACGGCGCGGATCGATGCCGAAAGCCTCGATCATGCCATGATAGGCCGAAGGGGTCGGCTTTGGCGCATAGCCGCAGGCATGGATGTCGTGGATCGCCTCGAACGTCTCGCCAAGGCCGATCCGGTCGAGCACACGCAGCGCATAAGGCGCATCACCATTGGTGAAGATGAACTTGCGCCCCGGCAATCCGGCAATCGCCTCTATCAGCAGCGGATCGGCGTCGAGGACCGACAGATCGACATCATGAACGTAATCGAGGAAGCGGCCCGGTTCCACACCATGAAAGGCCATCAGCCCGGCCAGCGTAGTGCCATGTTCGTGGAAATATTTCTTCTGCACGCGCCGCGCCTCTGCCGCGTCGCAACCCAGCAGATCGGCGATGAACGCCCCCATGCGCACATCGATCTGGCCGAAGATGTCGGCCGACGGCGGATAAAGCGTATTGTCGAGATCGAAGATCCACGCATCGACATGGCCGAGCATGGCCGAAGCGCCGGTCATGACTCCAGCCGGATTGCGACGGATCGGGCATGGGCAGGCAGCCCTTCGGCACGGGCAAGCTGCACCGCCGCCGGGCCGATGACGCCCAGCGATGCCGGGGTGCAGGCCAGAAAGCTGGTCCGCTTCATGAAATCGAGCACCGACAGGCCGGACGAAAAGCGCGCGCGGCGGCCGGTGGGCAGCACATGGTTCGGCCCGCCGACATAATCGCCAACCGCTTCGGGCGTGTGGCGGCCAAGGAATACCGATCCGGCATGGCGCACCTGCGCGAACAGCGCGTCGGGATCATCGATGGCAAGCGCCAGATGCTCGGGTGCCAGACGATCGATATAGGATGGCGTTTCGGCCAGATCGGCAAAGACGATGATCGCTCCGTAATTCGTCCAGCTGCGGCGCGCCGTCTCCTCAGTGGCAAGCTGCGCCAACTGCCGGTCCACCGCCGCCGCGACGGCATCGGCAAAGCCATGGTCGTCGGTGAATAATATCGATTGCGCCGTGGCATCATGTTCGGCCTGGCTGAGCAGATCGGCGGCAATCCATTCCGGATCGTTGCGCGCATCGGCAACGACAAGGATTTCCGACGGCCCGGCAACCATATCGATGCCCACCGTGCCGTAAAGCTGGCGCTTGGCTTCCGCCACCCAGGCATTGCCGGGGCCGACGACGACGTCGACCGCAGGCACGCGCGCGGTGCCATAGGCGAGTGCGGCCACCGCCTGAGCGCCGCCGATCCTGAAAATCTGATCCACCCCGGCGATTTCCGCCGCTGCCAGCACCAACGGATTGAGGCGCCCATCGGGTGTCGGCGTCGTCATCGTCAACCGCTGGACACCGGCGACGCGAGCGGGAATGGCATTCATCAGCACCGACGACGGATAGCTGGCCAGACCACCCGGCACATACAGGCCGGCCGATTCCACCGCCGTCCATCGTGCGCCCATGCGCACACCGGCGGCGTCCACCTCGTCCCGGTCCTCCGGCCGCTGCTTTTCATGATAGGCGCGGATGCGCGCGGCCGCAGTCTCCAGCGCCTCGTGCAAGGCCGGGTCCAGCGAACGCAGCGCTTCCCGCCGCTCCTCGGCAGGGATTTCCCAGCCTGCCGAATCCAGATCGATACGATCGAACCGCGACGTCAGCCGGGCAAGCGCCGCATCACCATTTTCACGCACATCGGCAAGAATGGCGGTAACGCCGGCGGTGATGTCATTGGCCGATTCGCGGCGATCCGACACCAGCCTGTCGAATGCGGCCGCAAAACCGGCCTCGCGCGCATCAAGCCGCATCGGACCGTTCCTTCACCACGCGGCCGAAACCGTCGATCAACGCGCCAAGCTCCTCAGCGCGGGTCTTGAAGGCGGCACGGTTGACGATCAGGCGCGATGTCACTTCCGCAATGGTCTCCACTTCCACCAGCCCGTTTTCGCGAAGCGTGCGGCCTGAAGACACCAGATCGACGATGCGGGTGGAAAGGCCCAGCACCGGCGCCAGTTCCATTGCGCCGTTCAGCTTCACACATTCGGCCTGAACGCCGCGCGCCTCGAAATAGCGACGGGTGACGCCGGGATATTTGGTGGCGACACGCACATGGCTCCACGACCGCGGATCGTCGGACGCGGCAATCGCCGCCGGTTCCGCCACCGACAGGCGGCAATAACCGATGCCCAGATCGACCGGCGCATAGATTTCGGAATAGCCGAACTCCATCAGCACATCATTGCCGCAAATGCCGAGCTGCGCCGCACCATGGGCGACGAAGGTCGCCACATCGAAAGATCGGACGCGAATCAGCTCCACATCCGGACGGTTGGTGGCAAAGCGGAGCGCGCGCGACGACTCGTCGGTGAAGGCGGGTTCCGGCTCAATGCCGACGGCGGCCAGAAGCGGCAATGCTTCGGCGAGGATGCGCCCTTTGGGCAATGCGATGACAAGCGGCTTGGCCATGACGACTGGCGCTTTACCGGGCCTGCGTGGCCGGGGCAACACATCGATCGAAAACAGCGGGACCCCATGCCTGCATTTGCTTGCAATTTCACCATTTCTGGCGCAAAGGCGGCGGCTTCACAGGACAAATCGGACACTGGATGGCGAAGGAAGAACTTCTCGAAATGCGCGGACAGGTGGTCGAGCTGCTGCCGAACGCCATGTTTCGCGTGCGGTTGGAAAACGACCATGAGATTCTTGGACACACTGCCGGCAAGATGCGCAAGAACCGCATCCGCGTGCTGGTGGGGGACGAGGTTCTGGTTGAACTGACGCCGTACGACCTGACCAAGGGTCGCATCACCTATCGTTTCAAATAGGCCGGATCATGCCCGCACGGCTGGTGCTGGCATCGGCAAGCCCGCGGCGGGTTGAACTGCTCGCGCGGCTTGGCCTCGTCACGGCTGCAACCGATCCTGCCGATCTTGACGAAACACCGCTGAAACAGGAAGCGCCTGCGGCCCATGCCCGCAGGCTGGCGCGCGAAAAGGCCGTGGCCGTCGCCGCGCGACATGACGGCTGTGTCACGCTGGCCGCCGATACCGTGGTTGCCGTCGGCCGCCGTATCCTGCCAAAGGCGGAAGACCGCGATTGCGCGCGCCGCTGCCTTGAGCTGATTTCAGGCCGCCGTCACCGCGTTCACACCGCCGTCTGCGTAATCGATCCGCAGGGCCGCTGCCGTGAACGGCTGTCCACCACCGTCATCACCATGAAGCGCCTGCACGCCGATGAGATCGCCAGCTATCTGGACAGCGGCGAATGGCAGGGCAAGGCGGGCGGCTATGCCATACAGGGCCGGGCGGAAGCCTTTGCACTGGACCTTTCAGGCAGCCATTCGGGGGTGATGGGCCTGCCGCTCTATGAAACCCGGCTGCTGTTGCAGGCGGCCGGCATCGCCCTTGGCTGAATGGCTTTATGAACAGGGCATCGGCGAGGCGCGCGCCGCGCTGATCGGCCATGGCCGCATCATCGAAGCGATTGTCGAACGCGACGACATTTCGCCACGCGCCGGTGCGGTGGTGGAAGCGCGGTTGCAAACGCTGGTGATCCCCCGCCGCCGTGCGATCATGATGCTTGCGGACGGGACAGCGGCATTGATGGAGCCGGTGCCCGCCGGCCTTGCCGAAGGCGCGCGCACCCATGTGCTGGTGACACGTGAATCGATACCCGAAACCGGACGGCCGAAACTGCCCAGGGTGCAGGCAACCAACCTTGCCCTGCGCACCGCGCAGACATTGCGGGAAAGGCTGGCCTTGCGCGGCAGGGTACGCGACCTGCTGCCCGGCGGCGCCGATCTGCTGGAAGATGCCGGCTGGTCCGAAGTGATCGATGAAGCGATGCGCGGCGAAATCAGCTTTCCCGGCGGCGCATTGCGGATCAGCCTGACCCCGGCGATGACGCTGATCGACGTCGATGGCCCATTGCCGCCCGATGAACTGGCACAGGCGGGGGCTGCTGCTGCCGGCCATGCGATCCGCCGCCTTGGCCTTGCCGGCTCCATCGGCATCGACCTGCCCGGCACCAGCGGCAAGGCAGCGCGGCAGAAAGCGGCCGAAGCGCTTGATTCGGCTTTGCCGCAGCCGTTCGAACGCACCGCCGTCAACGGCTTTGGTTTCTTACAGATCGTGCGGCGGCGGGAACGACCCTCCCTTGCCGAGCAGCTTCAGGCAGATCGTCCGCTTGCCGCGGCGCTTCACCTGCTTCGCCAGGCCGAACGCGCCACCGGACATGGTGTGATGACCATTGCCGCCCATCCGACAGTGATTGATCGCATCGGCTCCCGGCCGGACTGGGTGGCGATGCTGGAACGGCGCACCGCGGCGCCGATACGCTTGTCTGCCGTGGCCGAAACGCCCATATCCGGTGGCCATGTCAGCCGTGAACAACTCTGAACGCAGCCGCGTCGACCTTTGCCCCGTGTGCCGTAAACTGGCCACGCCCGAACATATGCCTTTCTGCAGCCAGGGCTGCCGCGATCGCGACCTGCTCAACTGGCTGGGAGAGGGTTATCGCATCCCCGGTCCGTCGATCGATGAAGAAAGCGGAGATTGATGCTGGACAAGGACATAGGGTCTTCTCTATAGCCGCGCTGCATTCGCCGGAACGGCATATGCCCAGGTAGCTCAGTCGGTAGAGCAGGGGATTGAAAATCCCCGTGTCGGCGGTTCGATTCCGTCCCTGGGCACCACTTCTCCCCAAGCATTGCCATCACTGCCCACATTGATGCGGTCAGCGCGAGCGCGACACTGCCTCTCTGCGGCGGTCGTGCAGAAAATCATTGCAACATGGTCGCCATGATCTTCACCTATGCCGCATCAGGCAGGCCGGTGGAAAGGGAAACGCGGCATGAACTGCGGGCGACTGGACGCAATCAGGCGACTGGGCGGCATGATGATGGCGGCGGCGATGGCGCTTTCGCTGCTGGCCGCCCCGGCGGATGCGGGGACGGCCCCACCCCGGCCAAAGCTGTTCATCGTCATTTCGGTGGATCAGTTCAGCGCGGCGCTGTTCGACCAGTATCGCAGCCGTTTTTCGGCCGGGCTGAAGCGGCTGGAAACGCAGGGCGTGGTTTTCCCCAATGGCTATCAAAGCCATGCCGCCACCGAAACCTGTCCCGGCCATTCGACACTGCTGACCGGTCGCCACCCCTCCGCCACCGGCATCATTGCCAATGACTGGCGTGATCGCGCCACCGGCCGCAATGTCTATTGCGTGTTCGATCCGTCACACCCGGTGCCTGGGCGGGCGGACCAGCCACGCGGCCCGGCCAATCTGCGCGTTTCCACCTTTGGCGACTGGCTGAAGGCAGCGGATCCACGGTCACGCGTGGTTGGCGTGTCCGGCAAGGACCGCGCCGCGATCATGATGACCGGCCACCATCCCGATGCGGTGTTCTGGTGGGATGATGAGCGCGGCTTCAACACCTATGTCCCGGCCGGCAGGACAGCGGCCGCGCAACTGAAACCGGTGGCCGGGTTCAACGACAGGCTTTTTGCCCAATGGCATGGCAGGCCGCCGGCATGGCAGCCGATCGATTCGCGCTGCGGGACGCTTGCCGGCCCGCACAGCTATGGCGATTTGACCATCGATCATCGCGTCCCGCCGCCGATGAACGGCAATGGCGATTTCATGCGGGATGCTGCCACCCGCCAGTGGTTTCGCGCGTCACCGGCGCTGGACAGCGTCACCATGGCACTGGCCGAAAAGCTGATCGTGGAGATGAAGCTGGGGCGCGGCGCGGCGCCCGACCTGCTGGCGATCAGCCTGAGCGCGACCGACTATATCGGCCATCTCTACGGCAATCAGGGGCCGGAGATGTGCGACCAGCTTGCCCATCTGGACAGGTTGATCGGCACATTGCTGGACCGATTGGACGCAATGGGCGTCACTGCCCTGGTCACACTTTCGGCCGATCATGGCTCCATCGATGCGGCGGAACGCGTTGCCGAACGCGGTTTCGCGGCAGAGCGGACCAGCCCGGCGGCGATGGTGAAAGCCATCAGCCGCAGCGTGCGCGATTCGCTGAAACTGGATTTCGATCCGCTGGCCGGCGATGGGCAGCAATTCTATGTCACATCATCCGGCAGCGATCCGGCGCTGAAGGGGCGGATCATTGCCGCGGCTGTCGCAGCGCTGAAACGCCATGCCGAAATCGCCGCCGTCTTTACCGCCGATGAAATCGCCGCGACCACATCACCGCGCGACAAGCCGGTGGACGAGCTGACATTGGCCGAGCGCATGGCCGAAAGTTACGACGCGCAACGCAGCGGCGATATTCTGGTCGCCTACCGGCCCTATATGTCATTTGGCATCCCCAGCCCCGGCAGAAGGGCGATTGCCGGACATGGATCGCCCTGGAACTATGACCGCCGGGTGCCGATCCTGTTCTGGTGGCCGGGCGTGCAGGGGTTCGAACAGGCATTGCCCGTGGAAACGGTGGACATTGCGCCAACGCTTGCCGGCCTTGCCGGCATCACTCCGCCACCGGTGGACGGTGTCTGCCGCGATCTGGATCGGGGCAGCGCCAGCAGCTGCCCCATCACCCATGAACCGGAATGACGTTTCGGCCTTGTGTCAGAAAATCGTCATGCAGCCCGACGCAGCCGGGGGCGACCCAGCAGCGCCAGATGCAGGGCTTCCAATTGTTCGCAGTTGAAGCCGGCGCCGATGAAACGGATGATTTCCTCTTCATCGACCTGGCCATTGCCGTGACGCAGCAAAATGGCGAAGCGGCGCAGCCCTTCCAGCCGGTCACTGGCCAGCCGGTTGGGGCGTGACAAGCCGAACAGTCGGTCGACCCATTGGCCAACACGACCTTTGGCGCGAATGGTGCGCAGCCCTTCGCGCCATGCCATGTCCAGCACCTTCAGCTCGATCGCGGTAAACAATGCCTCGTGCCGCACCGGACGCGACGGTGCAGTGCTGATTGTTTCACCAGCGGATGCACAGGGCCAATCCTGCTCCTGCAGGGTGGCAGAGGCATTGAAATCCATAGCGGCCTCCCTTCACCGATATGCTCCGCCTCCCCATCAGGCGGAACCCGACCGGAAGAGCGGCGTTTTCGCCTTGGCGGTCGGTATATCCGGATACATATATTTCGCTGTCCATATTTGATTGGCACCCCCGTTCGTCAAGGGTTGCGATTTTGCGCCGCGTCATTTCCACAAAGGCTGTGCGCCGCGCGCAACAGCCATGGCTTTGGTGCGTTTGCCTGCCATGCACTATGCCTCGCCAACAGCTTCGCCAGCCACGCCGCGCATCGGCACCGCCGGCTGGTCCGTCGCCAGTGGCGAAGCCAGGCTGTTCGCGGGTGAGGGCAGCCATCTTCAACGCTATGGCCAGATACTCAACGCGGTGGAAATCAACACATCCTTCTATCGCCCACATCGGCGCCAGACCTATGAACGCTGGGCAGCAAGCGTGCCGTCGGATTTTCGCTTTTCAGTGAAGATGCCGCGCACGATCACCCATGAAGCGAGGCTGCGCGACTGCCAGCCGCTGATAGACAGATTTGTGGACGAAACCGCCGGCCTTGGCGAAAAGCTGGCGGTGCTGCTTGTCCAGCTACCGCCAAGCCTGGCTTTCGATCCGGCCATTGTCGATACATTCCTTGAGCAACTGCGGACACACACCGGCACGGCCATTGTCTGTGAACCGCGCCACCGATCATGGTTTTGCGATACGGCCGACCGGCTGCTTGCGGCACACGGCGTCGGCCGAGTGGCGGCCGACCCGTCAATAATGGCTGAAGCCGCCGTGCCGGGCGGCAGCGACGCGCTGATATATTACCGGCTCCACGGTTCGCCGCGCATCTATCATTCGTCCTATGATGGGACATATCTGGCAGCATTGGCGCAACGCCTGCGCAGCAGTTGCGCAACTGGCCGCCTATGCTGGTGCATTTTCGACAATACCGCACAGGGTGCCGCACTGGACAACGCGCTGGAGCTGCTTTCGCGCGGCCAATGCGGCCCCGCGATGCAGTGATCAGCCGGTCAATGCCCCGCCGGTGGCCCTGCGGTATTGACGGCAGCGCCAGCCGGTTCGGGCGCCGGTGGCGGCGAAGGCAAGGGCACGACATTTTCATCATGCCCCGGCGGCGGCGCCAACAATGCCACGGTTTCAAGCATGTCCAGCGCCTGCCGTGCCACGACATAGCGCCGGGCGGCCGTGATCCATCCCGCCGCTTTGGTGCGGACATCACCCGGCAAACGGCCGATCAGCCACAGCGCGCCGGCGACATCGCCTGTGGCAAGGCGGCTGCGTGCCTGATCAAGCTGGCTGAGCGGCTCCACCGTTTCAGAACCCTTGCGGCGAACGATGATCAGCGATGCAAGGTCTGACCGCAATTCTTCCCACCAGCCCCCGCCACGCACTGCCTGGCGGATCTGCGGTTGCAGCGTTTCCAGCCCGGCTTGAAGCTGCGACAGCGTCACCGGCTTTTGCGCGGCGGCGATGAGCGAGGCGACCGCCTGAGGCTGCGTACCGCCGAAGCGTTCACGCAACATGCCTTCGATGACGCCAAGCTGCTGGCCGGTGTCCACCGCCCTTCGGGCAGCCAATGTCAGCAACATACCTTCGGCACGCGATGCATTGGCCAGCGCCATGCTGCTGCGGCTGTCGAGTTCATCGAAACGCTTTTCCAGCGCATCCATCCGCCCGCCAAGGTCCGTCACCGCCTGCCGTTGCTGTTCCTGATCGCCGGCGGCGGTCTGCTGTTCCAGCGTCTCCAGCCGCCGTTCGACGCGGGCGGCCTGGGCATGTTCCTGCCGGGTGGCCACAATCTCTACCGGCTGCGCATTCTTGCCGAACAGGAAACGGGAATGCATTTCATTGCTCAGCCAGGGACCGGCAAACAGGCCAAGCGCAAAGGCAAGGACGCACACCACCGCCACCGCAACCCACGGCAGCAGGCGGCGGCGGGGCGGCACAGCTTCGCCATCGCTGTTGATCTGATTTTCGTCACCGGGAAAGTCAGCCATTGGTTTCCTCACCCCTCGCCTGGGGATGGCTTGTCGCACAGCAGGCCACAGGCCGCAAACAGATGATCTTCATCGGGCCGGTCGGCAATGTGCACGGCGCGCCAGCCCGTGCCCGCCGCCGCCGCAACTGCATGGCTGAGGCAGCCGATGGCGATGGTTTCGCGCAACAGCCCGTGCCGGTCCGCCAGTTCGGCGAATCGCGCGGCAGCACGGGGGGAATAAAGCAGCACCATCGCTGGCCCATCCGCTGCAAACACAGCGCGCGTCGCTTCGCCCAGCACATCGAAGGCAACTGTTTCATAGACGATGCGGACGTCGACGGTGAGACCGGCCGGCCCCACTGGCGGCCTGTGTTCGCGCCCGGCAAGCCAAAGCAATTGCCCGACGCCGTCGCCGCTGATTCGGCGCAACAATGCCGCGGCATCGGCATCGCCGACGATGATGCGCGAGAAGCCGGCCTTTCGGGCCTGTGCCGCCGTCGCTTCCCCCACCGCATAGCAGGGCAGGGCCAGCAGCGGCGCGGGCAGCGGCCCTGACAGGCGCGGGGCATTGGCGCTGGTCAGCATCACCGCCTGTGGATGTTTTTCAGGCGCGGTCCATGTCGCGGGCCGTAACAGGAACAGGGGCGCCACCATTGCATCGATGCCGCCAGCCGCCAGCCGCGCCGCGCTGACCCCCGCCGCGGGCATCGGCCGGGTAATGATGACCTTTGCAGTCACTGCCCGAACAGGGCGCGCAGCGTCGGGCTGGCGCGGCCAAGCATTTCCGCCCCCAGCACGGTCGCGGCGGCAATGATGTCGTCCGGGTCCGCACGCACTTCATCTTCCACCGTTTCGCGGCCGTCGGGCGAAAGAATCTGTGCCCGCAGGCGAAAACCGTCGCCATCGGGCAGGGCAAGCGCCGCAATGGGGGAGCGGCAGGTGCCGTCCAACGCGGCAAGCAGCGCACGTTCCGCCATCACCGCCGAAAATGTCTGCCGGTCACTGATCGTAGCAAGCAGATCCATGGTGACGGGATCGTTGCTGCGCACCTCCACCCCGATAGCGCCCTGCGCCGGGGCCGGCAGCATCACATCCACCGGAACCGCATGGCCGACGTCATCCTGCCCCAGCCGGTGAAGCCCGGCGGCGGCAAGCAGCGTTGCATCCGCCTGTCCTTCCGCCAGCTTGCGCAGGCGGGTGGCGACATTGCCGCGGAACAGCAGGATGGACAGGTCGGGCCGAAGCGCCAGAAGCTGTGCACCCCGGCGCGGCGAGGACGTGCCGACACGCGCGCCCCGCGGCAGGCCTGCCACCGTTTCCGCACCGATCAACCGGTCGCGCACATCGGCGCGCGGCAGCATTGCGGCAATGGTGATTTCAGCCGGGCGGAAGGTTTCGACATCCTTCATCGAATGAACGGCGATGTCGATCCGGCCATCGCCAAGCGCCGCATCAAGTTCCTTGGTCCACAGCGCCTTGCCGCCGATTTCGGCAAGGGCGCGGTCCTGCACCCTGTCACCCGTGGTGGTAAGCGGGACGATAGCCACGTCTTCAGGCGCCCAGCCATGCGCCGCAACCAGCGCGTCGGCCACCATATGCGCCTGTTTCATCGCAAGCGGGGAGGCACGGGTGCCAAGGCGGAGGCAGGGCGTGTTTGCAGATGCTGTCGTCATTGTTCTTGCTCTAGGCCCAAGGCGGCTGGCAGGAAAGCCGCCATGTCACATCCTGCAATCATCCTTGGCATCGAATCGAGCTGCGATGAAACCGCCGCCGCGCTGGTCACGACGGATCGGCAGATATTGGCGCATCGCGTGGCGGGGCAGGAAGAAGCACATCGCCCGTTCGGCGGCGTGGTGCCGGAAATCGCCGCGCGCGCGCATGTGGAAACACTGGCGCCGCTGGTCGAACAGGTGCTGGGGGAGGCGGGAATTGCACTTGCCGATGTCGATGCGATCGCAGCAACGGCTGGCCCGGGCCTGATCGGCGGGGTGATGGTGGGATTGGTGACGGGCAAGGCACTGGCATTTGCGGCGGGCAAGCCGCTGATCGCCGTCAACCATCTGGAAGGCCATGCGCTGAGCCCAAGGCTGGCCGATGCATCGCTGGCGTTCCCCTATCTGCTGCTGCTGGCATCCGGCGGGCATTGCCAGTTGCTGCTGGTGGAAGGGGTCGGCCGCTATGCCCGGCTGGCGACCACCATCGATGACGCGGCCGGTGAAGCGTTCGACAAGACAGCCAAAATTTTGGGCCTTGGCTTTCCCGGTGGACCGGCGGTGGAAAGGGCGGCGATGGCCGGCGACCCGCATGGCGTGCCGCTGCCACGCCCGCTGGTGGGGTCAGGAGAGCCGCATTTCAGCTTTGCCGGGCTGAAAAGTGCCGTGCTTCGAATGCATGAAAGCGGCCGCTATCGGGTGGAAGACATTGCCGCATCGTTCAGCCAGGCCGTGATCGATTGCCTTGTCGACCGCACGAAGCTGGCGCTTGCTGCCCGGCCGGAGGCACTGGCGCTGGTGGTGGCGGGCGGTGTCGCGGCCAATCAGGGTATCCGCAGCGCATTGGCCAGCCTTGCCGAAGATCATGGCCTGCCCTTCATCGCGCCGCCCGGCTGGCTGTGCACCGATAATGGCGCGATGATCGCCTGGGCTGGCGCAGAACGGTTCGCGGCGGGGATGATCGATGGGCTGGATGCGGTGGCGCGGGCGCGCTGGCCGCTGGACCCGGATGCGCCGCCGGCACGAGGAGCGGGAGTAAAGGCATGACAGCGGTGGAAAGCATCGGCGTGATCGGCGGTGGCGCATGGGGCACTGCATTGGCGCAGGTGGCGGCAGCCGGTGGCCGCGACGTGCTGCTGTGGGCGCGCGAGGATGAGGTTGTCGGCGCGATCAACAACGGCCATGAAAACACTGCCTTTCTGCCCGGCGTGCCGCTGGCCGAATCAATCCGCGCGACGCAGGATCTGGCGGCACTGTCCACGCGCGATGCGCTGCTGGTGGTGGCGCCTGCCCAGCATGTTCGCACCGTATTGACGCAGGTGGTGCAATGCGGCCAACCGCTGGTGCTGTGCGCCAAGGGCATAGAAGCCGGATCGATGAAGCTGCTGACCGAAGTGGCGGCAGAGGTTCAGCCCGCATCGCCCATTGCGGTGCTTTCAGGCCCCACTTTCGCGCATGAAGTTGCCGCCGGTTTGCCCACTGCGGTGACGCTGGCGGCGGGCGATGAAGAGCTGGCACAGGCGATCATGACACGCCTGGCACTGCCCGCCTTCCGTCCCTATTGGTCGGATGATCTGGTTGGCGCGGAAATCGGCGGCGCGGTGAAGAATGTGCTGGCGATTGCCTGCGGCGTGGTGGAGGGGCGCGGTCTTGGTCAGAACGCCCGTTCAGCATTGATCAGCCGTGGCTTTGCGGAAATGCAACGTTTCGGCGTGGCGCGTGGCGCGCGACCTGAAACGCTGGCCGGCCTTTCCGGACTTGGCGATCTGGTGCTGACCTGCTCATCCCGATCGTCGCGCAACTTCAGCCTCGGCTTCGGATTGGGGCAGGGGCAGAAGGCGGCAGAGTTGATGGCGGACCGGCGCACCGTTGCCGAAGGCGCGTTCACCGCCCCCGTTCTGCGTGAGGCGGCACGGCTGGCCGGCGTCGACATGCCGATCGTCGGCGCGGTGTGCGATCTGCTGGACGGCACGGCCGATATTGGCGCGGTGGTGGAAGGGTTGCTTTCCCGCCCGCTGAAGGCGGAGCATTGACCCGCCAGGCCATCCGCAACCATATGGTCAGAAATCGACGGCGATCCCCTTGTTCTCCCAATCGCCATAGCGTGTGGGTTCAGGCCCGTCGCGACCGCCGGCTTCATCGCTGGCGGCAGTTGCTTCGGGACGCGGAGCGGGCGGCCCTTTCGCCCAATGCGCCGGCGGTTTCACCCAGTCCGGCCGTCTGGATTTTTCGGTCATCTTCGATACTGCCTTGAATTGCCGGCCCATGGTAACGAGATTCTGCGCGCGGAGGTAGATGTTAGAAGCATGAACTGGTTTCGAACGACGTTGCTGCTGGCGGCGCTGACGGCGCTGTTCATGGCGCTTGGCTTCATGCTGGGTGGCCGTGGCGGCATGATGATCGCGCTGATCGTGGCGCTGGGCCTCAACCTGTTTTCCTATTGGAATGCCGACAAGATCGTGCTGCGCATGCATAATGCGCAGGAGGTGGACGCAGCCAGCGCGCCCGATCTTTACGGGCTGGTGCGCGATCTGGCCGCAAGGGCGGGCCTGCCGATGCCGCGCGTCTATATCGTCGACAGTCCGCACCCCAATGCCTTTGCCACCGGCCGCAACCCCGAACATGCAGCGGTTGCCGCGACCACCGGCCTGCTGGCCATGCTGAACCGCGAGGAGCTGGCCGGCGTAATGGCGCATGAGCTGGGCCATGTGAAAAACCGCGATACGCTGATCATGACGATCACCGCCACCATCGCCGGTGCAATTTCCATGCTGGGCAATTTCGCGATGTTCGCCGGGTTGACCGGACGAGGCGAAAACCGGCCGAATCCGCTGGCGATGCTTGCAGCGATGATCGTCGCCCCGATGGCGGCGGCACTGGTGCAGATGGCGATCAGCCGTACCCGCGAATATGCCGCCGACCGCGCGGGAGCAGAGATTTCGGGCAGGCCGCTTGCCCTTGCATCGGCGCTGGCCAAGCTGGCCGGCGGGGTGGAGCGTGTTCCCAACCCGGTGGCGGAGCGGAACCCCGCCGCCGCGCATCTCTATATCGTCCATCCGACGGTAGGCCATGGCATGGACAATCTGTTTTCAACCCATCCCGATACCGGCAACCGCATTGCGGCACTGCGTGACATTGCACAGCAAATGGGCGGCAGCGCGCTGCATCAGCCGGTGACGCCATCGCCCGCAGCGGCGGCGGCAAGCCCGGCTTCCGGCCCATGGGGCACCACTGCCGGCCAGCCACGCCGCAGTGCGCTTGATCCGCTGGCGGGGCATAGCACCGCATCGCAACATCGCGGGCCCTGGTCTTGAGCCGCCCCCCCGAAGCGGCGGGCGTCGGTGCCCGCCGGGCCGCCTTGCGTCTGCTCGATTCCGTGCTGCGGCGCGGACAGCCGCTGGAAAGCGCGCTGGCGGCAAGCACCGCCGGCCTTTCCCCGTCCGATCGCGGCCTTGCCCATGCGATTGCGGCAATCGTACTGCGCTGGCAGCCCGATCTTGATGCGCTGATCGACAGCGCGACCAAACGCCCGCTGCCGCCCGATGCCAAGGCGCGCATGGCGTTGCGCATTGCACTTGGCCAATCGCTTCGCCTTGGTACGCCCGGCCATGCCGCGATTTCCACCGTGCTGCCATTGCTGGACGGCGGTCCGCGCAAGCTGGTGCATGGCGTGTTCGGCACGCTGGACCGGCGCAAGGCCATGCTGCCTGAAGCACCGCACCTGCCCGATCCCGTGGCAATGCGCTGGCAGGCGCTGTGGGGCGATACAATGGTCGCCGCCGCCGGCGAGGCGCTGGCGGACCAGCCGCCCATCGACCTTGGCCTGAAGGACGCGGGCGCGACCGATGAATGGGCGCAGCGGCTGGGCGGGCAGTCGCTTGCCCCCGGCCATGTACGCCTGCCCGCCGGCGTGAAGGTGGATGGCCTGCCCGGCTTCGACGATGGCGCATGGTGGGTGCAGGATCTTGCCGCCTCGCTTCCCGCACGGCTGTTGCCCAGCGGCGCGCACAATGTGCTGGACCTGTGCGCAGCGCCCGGCGGCAAGACAATGCAACTGGCGGCTGCCGGCGCCTCTGTCACCGCGCTGGACGTTTCCGAAACCCGTCTTGCCCGGCTGACCGACAATCTGCGCCGTACCGGCCTGAAGGCTGAGATGATTGCCGCCGATGCGCTGCAATGGCAGCCGGACACACCTTATGATGCCGTGCTGCTGGATGCGCCCTGTTCGGCAACCGGCATTTTCCGCCGCCATCCGGACGTCATCCACCGCGTGCGCCCGGCAGATATCGCCACAATGGCGGAAATGCAGGCAGCCCTGCTGGCCCGCGCCGCGCAATGGGTGAAGCCCGGCGGCACCCTGATCTATTGCGTCTGTTCGCTGGAACAGGCCGAAGGCGAGGCACAGATGCAGGGCATCGACCGGCTGGGGCTGGAGGTGGCGCCTGTTCTGCACGATGAACTGCCTGCCGGTCTGGTTGCCGACGCCAATGGCTTTGTGCGCACATTGCCCACCCACCTGGCGGCACAGGGACGGCTGGACGGCTTCTTCGTCGCCCGCCTGCGCCGGAAGGATCAACAGCGGCGGTAGCCCGCCTTGCCGCCTTTGGCCGGGGCGTCTAAAGCCATGGACATGCAGCAGCCCGTACGAATCTCACCATCCATATTGTCCGCCGATTTCGCCCGCCTGGGCGATGAGGTGAGGGAGATTGACGCCGCCGGGGCGGACTGGATCCATGTGGATGTGATGGACGGGCATTTCGTGCCAAACATCACCATCGGCCCGGCGGTGGTGAAGGCGCTGCGCCCCTATACCGACAAGCCATTCGACGTGCATCTGATGATCAGCCCGGTCGATCTCTTCCTTGACGCCTTTGCCGAGGCGGGGGCCGACATCATCACCGTTCATCCCGAAGCGGGTCCGCACGTCCATCGCACCATCCAGCGGATCAAGGCGCTGGGCAAAAAGGCAGGCGTGTCGCTGAACCCGGCAACACCCGCCAAGATGCTGGACTATATACTGGAGGATGTGGATCTGGTGCTGGTGATGAGCGTCAACCCCGGTTTTGGCGGGCAAAGCTTTATTTCCAGTCAGCTCCGCAAGATCGAGGCGATCCGCAAATCGATCGACAGGCTGGGCAAGGCGATCGACCTGGAGGTGGACGGCGGCATCGACGCGCAGACCGCGCGCCTTGCGATCGACGCGGGCGCCGATGTGCTGGTTGCCGGCACTGCCACCTTCCGTGGCGGACCATCGGCCTATGCGGACAATATCGGACGGCTTCGTGGCGAATAAGGCACCCATTTCCACCCCTTCCGAAGAAGAGGACGCCGATGGCGTGGAAGCCGGCCGCCGGCTGGTGCGCATCGATGGCGGGCGGGGCATTTCGCTGGCCGAGCGCGTCGCCGCGCATCTGCGCCTGCTCGCCTGGAAGAGCCCGCTGCACAAATTGCGCCTGCGCGGCCGTTTTCCGCTGAAGCTGATCACCGTCCCGACCGACCCCATCGAAGGCGATGCGACACGCGGCACCGCGCTGCTTTCGGGCGGTTTTTCCTATATGGGCACGCGGATTCCGCTGAAGGGGTTCAGTTTCCTTGGCATCCGGGGGGCGCCTGCGGTGCGTGACTGGCTGCACAGCTTTGCCTGGCTGCGCGACCTGGCCGCCGCTGCGCCGCGTGAAACGGCCGCGATGGTGGCCGAACCGCTGACCCGTGTGTGGCTGCACGAATATGACGAATTCGACCCCATCGGCTGGCGTCCGGACCTGATCGGAAGCCGCATCCTGTTCTGGACGGCCTATGCACCGATGATCTGCAAGGGAGCGGATCTGGTCTATTGGTCGTCCGTGCTCAATGCGCTCGCCCGCATGGCGCGCCATCTGGAACGATCGGCCGCCAAGACGGAAGATGGGCTGCCGCGCATCACCGCATTTGCCGGGCTTGTCGCATCCGGGTTGATGCTGCCGGGCGGCGAACAGCGGCAGATGCTTGGCCAGGCGGGGCTGGAACGCGCACTTGCCCAGTTCGTGCATGATGACGGCGGCATTGCCAGCCGCTGCCCGGCTGAGGCGCTGGAACTGCTTGAGCTGCTGCTGATGACGCGCGCCTGTTATTCGTCGCGCCGGATGCTGCCGCCGCCCTGGTTTGATTCGACGATCGACCGGATGGTGCCCGCGCTGAAGGGCGTCACCATGGGCGATGGCGCACTTTCGGCGTGGCATGGCGGTGGGCCTGTCAACGCACAGCGGCTGGAACGCGCGATCAGCGCATCGGGCATCATGGCGCGGCCGCAGAAGCGCGGCGACGACTGGGGCTTTCAACGGCTGGCCGGCGGCAAGACCGTGCTGGTCTGCGATGTCGGGCCACCGCCTGCGGCTCGGCTCGCGGGCAGCGGTCACGCATCCACCCTTGCCTTTGAACTTTCCGACGGTGCACAGCGCATCGTCGTCAATTGCGGCGGCGGGCGTGGCGCATCCACCGCGCTGGACGGTGAAATCGCGCTGCTGCTGAAAAGCACGGCAGCCCATTCCACGCTGATCATCGCCGACGTCAATTCCACCGCGATCCGCAGTGACGGGGCGCTTGGCCGCGGCGTTGGCGAAGTGCTGGTCCATCGCCAGGAAAACGAAGGCGGCACATGGGTTGATGCCGAACATGACGGCTATGTCCGCCGCTTTGGCGTGCGCCACACCCGCCGGCTTTACATGGCCGCCAATGGCGTCGACCTGCGCGGCGAGGACATATTGGTGCCTGCGCAGACACGCAACGCCCGGCGGCGGAACGAGCCGCTGCGGTTCGACGTGCGCTTTCACCTTGCGCCCGGGGTGGAGGCGGTGCCCACGGCAGATGGCCAGGCCGCGTTGATCAAGCTGCCCGGCGGGCGCGTATGGCAATTCCGTTGTCGTGGCGGCGCATTGACCTTTGACGACAGCATCTGGGTGGACGGTTCCGGCACGATCAGGCCCACCCGGCAGATGGTTGTGAGTGGCGAAGCCCCGCCGGGGGGCGGTTCGGTGGCGTGGTCGTTCCGGCGCGCCGGTTGAATAGGGAATTGGGATGAACGGAGTGAAGGTTACACGGGCGCTGCTTTCGGTGTCCGACAAATCAGGCCTTGTCGAATTGGGGCAGGCGCTGGCGCGACATGGGGTGGAACTGCTTTCCACCGGCGGCACCGCAAAGACGCTGCGCGACGCCGGGCTGACGGTGAAGGACGTTTCGGAACACACCGGCTTTCCCGAAATGATGGATGGCCGGGTCAAGACGCTGCACCCCATGGTCCATGGCGGCCTGCTGGCCGTGCGCGACAATGCCGAACATGCCGCCGCGATGAAGGAACACGGCATTCCCCCCATCGATCTGGTGGTGGTGAACCTTTACCCCTTTGCACAGACGGTGGCGCGCGGGGCGGAACGCGAAGACATTGTCGAAAACATCGACATCGGCGGCCCGTCCATGGTGCGTTCGGCGGCGAAGAACCATGATTATGTGGCGATACTGACCGATCCGGCCGATTATGCCGGTTTCATCGCCGATCTGGACGCGAACAATGGCGAAACCGCGCTGGCACTGCGCAAGCGACTGGCCGCCAAGGCGTTCGCCGCCACTGCCGCCTATGACGCGATGATCGCCAGCTGGTTCTCGCTGGTCGATCAGGGTGAAACCATGCCGGAACAGGTGCATCTGTCCGGCCGCCGCGTCGCATCGCTGCGCTATGGCGAAAATCCCCACCAGTCGGCAGCGCTTTACGTGCCGGCCGGGGAACGGGTGCGCGGCATTGCCCAGGCCGAACAGGTGCAGGGCAAGGAACTGAGCTACAATAATTACAACGATGCCGATGCCGCGCTGGAACTGGTGTCGGAGTTTCGCGACGGCCCGCCGACGGTGGTGATCGTGAAGCACGCCAACCCCTGCGGCGTGGCCACCGGCAACACGCTGCTGGAGGCCTATGAAGCAGCACTGGCATGCGACAGCGTTTCGGCCTTTGGCGGCATTATCGCCGTCAACCGCCCGCTGGACGGCGAAACCGCGCGGGCGATGACGCAGATCTTCACCGAAGTGGTTGCAGCGCCCGATGCCGATGCGGAAGCACGCGCCGCCTTTGCCGCCAAGAAGAACCTGCGCCTGCTGATCACCGGCGAACTGCCCGATCCGGCACGAGATGGCCTGATGATGAAGACCATTGCCGGCGGGTTGCTGGTCCAGTCGCGCGACAATGGCCGCATCACCCGTGACCAGCTGAAAATCGTGACGAAGCGGCAGCCGACCGAACGGGAGCTGGAAGACTGCCTGTTCGCCTGGACGGTGGCCAAGCATGTCAAATCCAATGCCATCGTCTATGCCAGGGACGGCGCCACGGCAGGTGTCGGCGCAGGCCAGATGAACCGGCTGGAATCGGCACGCATTGCGGCATGGAAAGCAAAGGATGCAGCCGAAAAGGCCGGATGGGCGGAACCGCGCACCATCGGCTCCGCCGTCGCGTCCGATGCTTTCTTCCCCTTTGCCGATGGGCTGCTTGCCGCGGTGGAGGCAGGGGCAACCGCAGTGATCCAGCCGGGTGGGTCGATCCGCGATGATGATGTGATCGCCGCCGCCGATGAAGCGGGGCTGGCAATGATCTTCACCAGCCAGCGGCACTTCCGCCACTGACATGGAACAACCGCCGGCTTCCCATGCGGGGAGGCCGGCGGCACATGGCTGTATCGATATTGAAGATCTTCAGCTGGTCGGCGGTGCCGGTGACTTCATGCGGAACAACAGCCTGTCTTCCGGTCCGAAGCCGCGATACCAGATGACCAGCCCATAGCTGGCAAGAATGGCGGGAATGCCGATGGCGAGTTCGCCCCATTCCGGCACCCGGGTCGCCACCCAGCCGACAGCCCCGGCGACCAGCCCGGCCGGCAGCAATGCCCATCGCCAACCCGATACCGGCGCATTGAGCAGATGCGCCAGCAGCCGCGCCTTCAGGACCGAAGACAGGCCAAGCGCCAGCAACAGGCCGACAGCCGGCGATGCCGCGGCGATGCTGTCTGGCAGATGATAGGCGCGTGCGAGCAGGATCAACCCGAAGCTGAGCCCGGCCTGTGCCGCCACCATCAGCAACGAAATCATCAGATTGCGGTGCCGCGCCACATAGACCAGCGCAGCCTCTGACACAGCGGCGGTGGCGGCGATGACCTCGGCCGAAAGCAAAACCGCCAATATCACCACGCCGGACACGAAATTGGGGCCCACGAGGCCCATCACGCCCTGTCCCGGTATGCCCAGCGCCAGCGCCACGCCCGCCTGTGCGGCGATGATCCAGAAGCCGACCTGCGCCACCTGCGCGGCCACTGCCTGCCGATCGCCCTTGGCAAGATTGCGGGTGATCACCGGCCCCAGAATGGGATCGAAGCTGGTCTTCAGCTTTTGCGGCAACGACGCGACCTGTTGTGCGACATAATAGATGCCGACAATCGCCGGAGAGAAGAACAGGCCAAGAATGGCCAGATCAAGCCGGCGGGAACCCCATTCAATGGCGTCGGCGCCTGCCAGCGGCACATTGCGCCGCGCCAGCGTCGCCAACGCCACCGGCCTTGGCCGCCAGCCTTCCGGCCAGCCATAGGCACGTACGAAAGGCACGAAGGAGGCGATGAACGCCGCGACCAGCGACAGGACATAGGCAAGGATCAACCCGTCGCGCGTCGAATAAAAGGCAAAGAGCAGCGCGCCGCCGCTGATCGTCCATGGTTCGATGATCGAACGCGCACGCACGGTGGCGCCAATGTCCAGCCGATAGGCAAGGGCGGCGAGCGTGATGTCCGAGCCGACAATGGCGAAGATGATCAGCGGGAACAGCCGGTCCAGCCCGGTGATAAAGCTGTTGGGGAACATCAGCCCCGGCAGCGCGATCAGGATTATCGCGGCGATGGCGGACAATATCCATCCCACCATCAGCGCATCCCACACCACATGGGTTTCGGGCCGTTCGTCACGGCTCAACTGCTGTGCAAGCCCCCGCTTCAGGCCAAGTGTGGCAAGCTGGCCGGCAAATTCGACCACGATCACCGCATAGGCAAAGCGCCCCAGCGTTTCAGCACCATACATGCGCCCGGCGATGAACAGGAACGGCAGACGCGCGGCAAGGCGCAACAGAAAACCGAAGAAATTGGTGCGGCCGCCCTTGGCCAGCGCAACAAGATCGCTCATCGCCGGGTGGTTCGCACAAGCCGTTCAACCGGACGGCCAGGCCCGTCATTCGCCATCCTCAATTCACATCCCGCTTCTGTTGCGCAGCGCCCCTGTAGACCAGCACCCGCCCCGCCGCCAGCGACCATCGCCCGTCGTTCATCGAAGATGGGCTTCAATGCGCCGCCCCCCAGGACGGGCCGGTGCCGATTTCAATGCCAAGCGGCACCGAAAGTGCAATCGCCGGACCTGCCGCACTGGCAAGGACATTGCGGATAACGGCGGTTGCCGCTTCAACATCCTCATCGCGCACTTCGAACACCAGTTCGTCATGCACCTGCAGCAGCATCCGCACATGTGAAAGCCCGGCGGCGGTCAGTGCCGCCGGCATCCGCACCATGGCGCGCTTGATGATGTCGGCCGATGTGCCCTGAATGGGCGCATTGATCGCTGCGCGTTCGGAACCCTGGCGTTCGCCCATGTTCTTTGAACGGATATTGGGGAAATGCGTCTTGCGGCCGAACAGGGTGCTGACAAAGCCCTGTTCGCGGACATGGGTGAGCGTATCGGCGATATAGGCGCTGATGCCGGGAAAGCGTTCGAAATAGCGATCGATGATCGCCTGCGCGGTGGCGCGGTCCGTCCCCAGCCGGTTCGCCAGTCCGAAGGCGGAAATGCCATAGAGGATGGCGAAGTTGATCGTCTTTGCCTGTCCGCGCGTGTCGCGATTGACCTCGCCGAACAATTCGGTGGCGGTCAGCGCGTGAATATCGGCCCCTTCGGCAAAAGCCGCCTTCAGAGCCGGCTCGTCCGCCATATGCGCGGCCAGCCGCAGTTCGATCTGGCTATAGTCGGCCGCCAATATCACATGCCCGGGCTCCGCCACGAACGCATCACGGATGCGACGGCCCAGTTCGGTGCGAATGGGGATGTTCTGCAGATTGGGATCGGTGGAGGACAGCCGCCCTGTCTGCGCCACCGCCAGCGAAAAGCTGGTATGGACCCGCCCGGTATCGGGGTTGATCTGTGCCTGCAACGCATCGGTATAGGTGGATTTCAGCTTCGAAAGCTGCCGCCATTCCAGCACCAGGCGAGGGATTTCATGGCCATCCGCTGCCAGCCGCTCCATCTCGCTGACATCGGTGGACCAGACACCCGACTTGCCCTTCTTCCCGCCTTTCAGGCCCAGCCTGTCGAACAGCACTTCGCCCAGTTGCTTGGGGCTGCCGATGGTGAAGGCGCCGCCGGCAAGCGTGTGGATTTCCCCCTCCAGCCGGGCGATTTCGCGGGCATAATCGGCAGAAAGCCGGGCCAGCTCCTCCCGGTCCACCTTGATACCGGCACGTTCCATGTCCGAAATCACCGGGACGAGCGGCCTGTCGACCATTTCATAGACACGGGTCGCACCTTCGCGCGCCAGCCGCGGTTTCAACCGCCGCCACAGTCGCAAGGTGACATCCGCATCTTCGGCGGCATAGCAGGTCGCCCTGTCCAGAGGCGCCTTGTCGAAGGTGATCTGCGCCTTGCCGGTGCCGCACACATCCTTGAACGCAATGGGACAATGGCTGAGATGGCGGTTACACAGTTCATCCATGCCATGCCCGCCACGCCCGGCATCCAGCGCATAGCTGATCAGCATCGTGTCGTCATAAGGCGCGACGTCGATGCCAGCCCGGCGCAATATGGTGAGGTCGTATTTGAGGTTATGGCCGATTTTCAGCGTGGCCGGATCTTCCAGCAGCGGCTTCAATTTCTGCAGCACCAGATCGCGCGAAAGCTGCTGCGGCGCTTCCGACAGCAGGCCGTCGCCGACATGGCCGATGGGAATGTAGCAGGCCCGGCCGGGGGCGGTGGCAAGGCTGATGCCGACCAGATTGGCCCGAACCGCATCCAGATTGTCGGTTTCGGTATCGACTGCAACGATGGTCGCGGCCGCGGCCTCGGCAATCCATGCGTCCAGCTGATCTTCCTGCGTCACGCAAGCATAGGAATCGTGCTGGAAGGGCAGATCGTCTTCTGCTGCCGGTGTTTCAGCCGCAGCAGGCGATGCAGCGGCCGATCCGGAAACCGGCGCATCTGCCCCCAGCTTTGCCAGCAGCGAACGAAAGCCCTGATCGGCCAGAAAGGCGCGCAGCGGTTCTGGCGGAATGCCCTTCAACTTCAGGTCGTCCAGCGGTTCCGGCAACGGCAGTTCGCATTGCAGCCGGACGAGCTGGCGTGAAAGCCGCGCATTTTCGGCATGGACCAGCAGATTTTCACGCAGCTTCGGCTTTTTGATGCCTTCCGCTGCCGCCAGCACCTGTTCGACATCGCCATAGGTGCGCACCAGATCAGCCGCCGTTTTCGGGCCGATGCCTGGAACGCCGGGCACATTGTCGACGCTGTCGCCCATCAACGCCAGCACATCGCCCAGCTGTTCGGGGCCGACACCGAATTTTTCGATCACCTGTTCGCGTTCGATGCGCCGGTTGTTCATCGTGTCCAGCAGGTCGAGGCCGGGCTGGACAAGTTGCATCAGATCCTTGTCGGAAGAGACAATGGTGACTTCATAACCCGCCTGCAACGCCGCGCAGGCGTAAGAGGCGATCAGGTCGTCCGCCTCGAATCCCAGCTGTTCGATGCACGGCACGGAGAAGGCGCGCGTCGCATCGCGGATGATCGGGAATTGCGGCACCAGATCTTCCGGCGGCGGCGGGCGATTGGCCTTGTACTGATCGTAAAGTTCGTTGCGGAAGCTGGTTTTGCCTGCATCGAAGATCACGGCCAGATGTGTCGGCTTATCATCACGATTCAGTTCCTCCACCAGTTTCCACAACATGGTGGTGAAGCCATAGACGGCGCCAACGGGTTCGCCGCGCTGGTTGGTGAGCGGCGGCAGGCGATGATAGGCCCGGAAAATATAGCCCGAACCGTCGACCAGATAGAGATGATTGGATGCCATGCCCCGCCTTTAGCAGAGGCGGAACATATTCGTCAGCTTTCGTTGAAGGGCTTTTGCGACGGGCGGCGCGGCACCGGGGTCAGGAGCCGATCGGCCCGATCACCGTGTCTTCGGCGCGCGGCAGCATATCGGGATAATCCAGCGTATAATGCAGGCCCCGGCTTTCCTTGCGCGCCAGTGCCGAACGCACGATCAGTTCGGCCACGTCGATCAGGTTGCGCAGCTCGATCAAATCGGGCGTCACCCGGAAGTTGCGATAATATTCGCGCACTTCGGACCGCAGCAGGGTGGTGCGGTGCAGCGCTCGCTCCAGCCTTTTGGTGGTGCGGACGATGCCGACATAATCCCACATGAACCGACGGATTTCGCGCCAGTTATGCTGGACGACCACTTCCTCGTCCGAATCGGTGACGCGGCTTTCGTCCCATGGCCGCACGGCGGGGGGCATGGGCAGGCTGTCGAAACCGGTACGAATATCGGCAGCCGCCGCTTCACCGAAGACGAGACATTCGAGCAGCGAATTGGACGCAAGCCGGTTTGCGCCATGCAGTCCGGACTGGCTGACTTCGCCCGCGGCATAAAGGCCGGGAAGATCGGTGCGTCCGGAAAGATCGATCAGCACGCCGCCGCAGGTGTAATGTGCGGCCGGCACCACCGGTATCGGCTGACGGGTGATGTCGATCCCCAGCGACATCAGCTTGCGATAGATGGTGGGGAAGTGATGCGTCACGAAATCGGCCGGCTGGTGGCTGATATCCAGATGGACATAATCCAGGCCCAGCCGCTTGATTTCATGATCGATCGCGCGCGCCACCACATCGCGCGGCGCCAGTTCCGCCCGTTCGTCGAATTCCGGCATGAAACGGCTGCCGTCGGTGGGACGCAGCAATTTCCCGCCTTCACCGCGCACAGCCTCTGAAATCAGGAAGTTCTTGACCTCCGGATGATAGAGGCAGGTGGGATGGAACTGGTTGAATTCCATGTTGGAGATGCGGCAGCCGGCGCGCCACGCCATGGCGATGCCATCCCCGGTCGAGCCGCGGGTGTTGGTGGAATAAAGATAGGTGCGCGACGCGCCGCCCGTGGCAAGCACCACCGCCCGGCCGATGAAGCGATGCACCTGCCCGGTCGCACGTTCGCAGGCATAGACGCCATGGACGCGGCGGGGGTCATCGACAGCGGTTTCGGCATGGCGGCCGGTAATCAGGTCGATCGCCACCATATCGGGCACAAGACGGATGTTGGGATTGGCGACGGCGGCGCGTTCCAGCGCCTGCTGCACCGCCCAGCCGGTCGCGTCGTCGACATGGACGATGCGGCGATGGCTGTGCCCGCCTTCGCGGGTCAGGTGCCAGCGGTCCGACATGTTTTCGCCGGGGTTGAACGGCACGCCCAGGCTGGCCAGCCGTTCGATGGCGGCAGGCGCATTTTCCACCACATATTCCACCGAACGCCGGTTGTTCAGCCCCGCCCCGGCGATCATCGTATCTTCGATATGGCTTTCGAAGGTGTCGCCTTCCTCCATCACCGCGGCGATGCCGCCCTGTGCCCAGGCTGTGGAGCCGGATGAAATATCGGCCTTGGCAAGAACGACGACACGATAATGTTCGGCAAGGCTGATCGCCGCCGTCAGCCCCGCCGCGCCGGATCCGATGACGACCACATCGGCCTGATATTCAGCCATGCGACTCGCTTAGCCGTGTACGGGCGTGCGGGTCAGGTTGAGGAAGACATCCTCAAGATCCGGCTCGCGCGTGGAAACATCGACAATGCCATAGCCCGCACTGACAAGCGCGCCGAGCACTTCGCCGGCATTCACCCTGCGCTTGTCATAGCTGATCGACAGGGTGCGCGGCCCGGCAAGGCTCGTCCGGTCGAAACAGGGGGCCGACGGCGGCGTGTCGATGTCACGGTCCACCGTCACCAGCACCTGCTTTTCCTGTGCCATGCCCACCAGGTCGCGCGTCGCCTCATTGGCGATCAGCCGGCCGTGGTTGATGATGGCGATGCGGTCGCACAACTCTTCGGCTTCTTCGAGATAATGGGTGGTCAGCACCACGGTGACGCCGCCGGCGTTCAGTTCACGCACATAATCCCAAAGCTGCTGGCGCAATTCGATGTCGACGCCCGCCGTCGGCTCATCCAGCACCAGCACGGGCGGCGAATGGACCATCGCCTTGGCGACCAGCAACCGCCGCTTCATGCCGCCCGACAGCGTGCGGGCATAGGCATTGGCCTTGTCTTCCAGATGGACGGCGCGCAGCAATTCCATGGTCCGGCGCCTGTGCTTGGGCACGGCATAAAGCCCGGCCTGGATTTCCAGCACTTCCGCCGGGGTGAAATAGGGATCGAACAATATTTCCTGCGGCACGATGCCGATGGATGCCTTGGCATTGCGCGGGCTGGCGGCAATGTCGAAGCCCCAGATTTCAGCGGTTCCACCAGTCTTGTTGACCAGCCCGGCCAGAATGTTGATCAGGGTCGATTTGCCCGCGCCATTGGGGCCTAGCAGGCCGAAAATCTGGCCACGAGGCACCTCGAAACTGACGCCGTCCAACGCACGCTTGCCGTTGGAATAGACCTTTTCCAGCCCCCGGATGGAAATCGCGGAATCGTTCATGACCCCTTCGATAGCGTTCGCGGCGCACTTGGCAAGCGTCCGTGATGCTTCATCCGTGTTTTCTGCGTCTTTTCGTTCGCGCCGAAAGGCGCTAGAGGCGCAATTCATGATACCGCCGCCAGAAACCATCCGTGTGGAAACCGCCCGCGTCGCCTGTGATGGCGATGGCGGCGCACTGGGCCATCCCCGAGTCTTTCTGCAGATAGACGAAAAGGGATATGTCGATTGTGGCTATTGCGACAGGCGTTTCGTGCTTGTCGGCGGCCCGGCCGACCCGCAGGGCGGTGGACAGGCGCATTAGGCGGATTATATCGGGTGCATGAGTGCATCCGATCCCACCAGCTTCTTCTATCGCAACAGCGACCTTGATCCCGCGCGCATTGGCGGAATCGTATCCACCGCGCTTGGCGGATGCGACGATGGCGAGCTTTACCTGCAATATGCCGCATCCGAAAGTTTCGGGTTCGATGACGGCAGGCTGAAGAACGCCAGCTATGACACGCAACAGGGCTTTGGCCTGCGTGGCGTGAATGGCGAGACGACGGGCTTTGCCCATGCCAATGAACTGTCGGAGGCGGCCATTCGCCGGGCGGCGGAAACCGTCCGGCTGGTGGCACAGGGACATGGCGGCGCAATCGCGCTTGCCCCGCCGCGCACCAATGCCCGGCTTTACACCGATGAAAATCCGCTGGACCTGGTGCCCTTTGCCCGCAAGGCGGCGCTTTGCCAGGAAATAGACGCAGCCGCCCGCGCGCGCGATCCGCGTGTGGTGCAGGTGTCCGTCGGCCTTTCCGGATCGTGGAGCGTGGTGGAGATCGTTCGCCCCGACGGCTTCATCGCACGCGACATCCGCCCGCTGGTCCGGCTGAACGTATCATTGGTGGTGGAACAGAATGGGCGGCGCGAAAGCGGCTTCCATGGCCTTGGCGGTCGCTGGCTGTATGATCGACTGTTCGAGCCGGAAAGCTGGAACCGGGCCATCGACGTCGCACTGGCGCAGGCGCTGGTCAATCTGGACGCGGTGCCGGCACCTGCCGGCGAAATGACGGTGGTGCTTGGCCCCGGCTGGCCGGGCGTGCTGCTGCATGAGGCGGTTGGCCATGGCCTTGAAGGCGATTTCAACCGCAAGGGCACATCGGCCTTTTCCGGCCGGGTGGGCGAACGGGTGGCGGCGCCGGGCGTGACGGTAATCGACGATGGATCGATCGACGGGCGGCGCGGATCGCTGACCATCGACGATGAAGGCACGCCCACCCAGCGCAATGTCCTGATCGAGGACGGCATATTGAAGGGCTATCTTCAGGACCGGTTGAATGCCCGTCTGATGGGCGTGCCCGCCACTGGTAACGGGCGGCGCGAAAGCTATGCCCATGCACCGATGCCGCGCATGACCAACACCTTCATGCTTGGCGGCAATGACGACCCCGGCGAAATATTGGCGCGCGCGAAGAACGGCATTTATGCGCGCAGCTTCGGCGGCGGGCAGGTGGACATCACCAGCGGCAAGTTCGTCTTTTCCTGCACCGAGGCCTATCGCATCGAAAACGGCCGGCTGGGCGCGCCGATCAAGGGGGCGACGCTGATCGGCAATGGCCCGGAAGTGCTCAAGCACGTCAAGGCGATCGGCAATGACATGGCGCTGGACGAAGGTGTCGGCATTTGCGGCAAGGGTGGCCAGTCCGTCCCGGCCGGTGTCGGCCAGCCGACACTGCTGGTGGAGGGGCTGACCGTCGGCGGCACCGGCTGATCCTGCCACCGGCGGGCACCAAACCGCGGGCCGTTCAGGCCCGTCCGACCGCTGGCTGAATGCAATTGCGGCAATCCGTCGAAGCGTGGCGGAACTGTTTTCCACAGGCGAACTTCTTGGGGATGCAAGCTGCCCTCAAGGCGGCGGTGACTGTGCAGCGGCGTCATTTTCCCTGGCCTGGCTTATCGCCGCAAGAAGATCGCCAAGTTCCTTCCGCTTGCCCAACAGATCGGCAAGGGTATAGCGGTCGAGTACGCCCAGAAAGGCGCGCAACGCTTCCTTCAATATGCCGGTCAATCCACAGGCGGGGGCGACGACGCAGCTGCCGCAATCGACCAGATTGAATCCGTCCTCGGTATGGCGGACCAGCGCGCCGATGTTGATTTCACCCGCCGGCTTGCCCAGCCTGATGCCGCCGAAACGGCCGCGCACGCTTTCGATATAGCCGCTGCGGGACAGCTCGTTCACCACCTTCATCAGATGATTCTGTGAAATGCCATAGGCGCGCGCCACCTCTGCGATGGAGCACAGCCGTTCTGGCCGCGCGCCGAGATAGAGCAGCACCCGCATCGAATAATCGGTGAACAGCGTCAGCTTCATTCCCGTTCCCGGTCCGAAAAACCCACCCCTTATAATATGCATTCTTCTTGCATGTTTCAAATGGCCATTATAGATGTATCTCCAATGCATGATTGGAGTGCGAGTCGTGGACAGCAGCGCCAAGATCGAGGAAACCCGGTTGCCCAAGCTGGTCGCCGCCTTTTACGCCAAGGTGCGTGCGGATGCGGAACTGGGGCCGATTTTCAACGGCGCGATCGATGACTGGCCCGCGCATCTGGAAAAGCTGGCGGCCTTCTGGTCGTCGGTGATGCTGGGCAGCGGCCGCTACAAGGGCAGACCTGTTCCCGCCCATATGAAGCATGTGGCGCATATGACCCCGGCGCTGTTCCAGCGCTGGCTGGCGCTGTGGGCACAGACCACGGACGAAATGATGCCGCCTGCCGCCGCTGCCGCCCTTCAGGCAAAGGCCGCCCATATCGCTGAAAGCCTGCAGCTTGCCCTTTTCTTCCGGCTGGATCGCCAGCCTGCTTCCCGGCCCGCCCCAGCGACGGACCATCCTGACAGGAGTGTCCTGCAATGACCGACATCCCGTTCGTTGACCTCACGGTTCATCACAAGCCACGCGATCTGGCCGACAGGATTGCATTGGGTTTCACCAAGACCCTGCGCTTTTGCGCCGATACATTTTTCGCCAAACGCTATGGCCATCGGGCAATCGTGCTGGAGACGGTGGCGGCAGTGCCCGGCATGGTGGGGGCGACGATCAACCATCTGAAGTGCCTGCGCCGCATGTGCGACGACAAGGGCTGGATCCGCACCCTGATGGAGGAGGCGGAGAATGAACGCATGCACCTGATGACCTTCATCGAAGTGGCCCGGCCCACCCTGTTCGAACGGCTGGTGATCCTGGGCGTGCAATGGGTTTTCTATCTGGCCTTTTTCGCACTTTACCTGGTGAGCGCCAGAACCGCCCATCGCATCGTCGGCTATTTCGAGGAGGAAGCGGTGATCAGCTACACCCTTTATCTCAAGGAAATCGACGAGGGCCGCAGCCCGAACGTGGCCGCGCCCGCCCTTGCCCGGCATTATTGGAAGCTGCCGGAAAATGCGACGCTGCGTGATGTCGTGCTGGTGGTAAGGGCCGATGAAGCCCATCACCGCGACGTCAACCACGGCTTTGCAAGTGAGCTGGCCGGAATTGCGCCCGCTGCCAACGCCGCGCCCTATCCCGAACATGCCGGCGATATCAGGGTGGCGGCCTGACCATGGCAAGCCGGCCTTATCGTTCAACCCCGGTCTTTGATGAGAATAGCCTGCCGGCCGCATTGCGTGGCCGGCACAGCACCAAGGCCGGCGTCTGGGGCGTGGTTCGGGTGATCGAGGGGCGCGTGCGCCTCACCTTTCTGGAGCCGCCGTCACAGGTTGAGCTTGATCCGGACAAGCCGGGAATAGTGCTGCCTGAACAGCCGCATTTCGTGGAGCCGATCGGCCCGATGCGGATGCGGGTGGATTTTTATGGCGAGCCGCCATCCCTTTGATTTCTGACTTGAAGACACCCCATAGGAGATGCTGATGTCGCAGACACTCAGTGAACAGACCGTCACGATCGTCAAGGCCACTGTTCCGGCGCTGGAGGCCCATGGGCTGGATATTGTGCGCGAAATGTATTCCCGCATGTTCCAGAATCCGGAAATCCGCGATCTGTTCAACCAGTCGCATCATGGTGATACCGGATCCCAACCACGCGCGCTGACCGCGGCAATTCTTGCCTATGCCGCCAATATCGACAATCTGGGCGCGCTGGCGCCTGCTGTGGAACGGATTGCGCAAAAGCATGTGGGCCTGCAGATCCTGCCCGAACATTACCCCCATGTGGCCGAAGCCTTGCTGGGTGCGATCAAAACCGTGCTTGGCGATGCGGCAACCGAGGAAGTGCTTGCTGCCTGGGGAGAGGCCTATTGGTTCCTTGCCCATATATTGATCGCGCGGGAAGAACGCATCTATCACGCACTGGCCGATGCGGACGGCGGCTGGACAGGCTGGCGCGACTTTCGCGTCGAACAGGTGGCGCGCGAAAGCAGCATCATCACCTCCTTCATCCTGCGGCCGGTGGATGGCCAAGCCGTTATTCGCCACAAGCCGGGCCAGTATCTTACCTTCTGGCTTGCCATTCCCGGCCACCCGCCGGTGAAGCGCAACTATTCCATTTCCAGCGCCCCCAATGGCGCATTCTATCGCATATCAGTAAAGCGCGAGCCGCAGGGGCTGGCTTCGGGCTGGCTGCACGATCATGCCGTGCCGGGCACCGTGCTGAAGGTCGCACCGCCGGCGGGCGAATTCTTCCTGTCCGATCAGCCGGAACGGCCGGTGGTGCTGCTGTCGGGCGGGGTGGGACTGACCCCGATGGTTTCGATGCTGGAAACACTGGCACAAAGCGGAACTGAAACGCCGGTTCATTATGTGCATGGCACCCATGACCGCGACACCCATGCTATGCGCGACCATATCCGCGCGTTGGCCGCAGCATCCCCGTCGATCACGGTAACGGACTTCCACCAGAACCCGCTTTCCGATGAAGTCGCCGGGCAGGATTATGACCAGCGCGGCATTATCACCGCGGAATGGCTGGTCGCCAACACACCGGCAGGCGAGGCTGATTATTATCTGTGCGGACCGCGCCCGTTCCTGCGAATCATGGTATCGGCGCTTTCCCTGGCCGGAGTGCCATCAGACCGGATCCATTATGAATTCTTCGGTCCGGCCGACGAACTGCTTGCTGCCTGAATAAGCCAATCATGCACCTGACCAACAGCCGGTGCATGACTGCTTATCGTGAAGAGGCTGTCGGCTTCATCCGGCAGCCTCTGTTTTTCAGGACGTGAAGAACTGCTGGGTGCCGTGCGCCTCGATCGCTTCCGCAAGCCGCCCAAGCGCATGGACATAGGCCGCACTTCGCAACGAAATCCCACGCTTTCCAGCCAGATTCCAGATTGAACGCCCTTCCGCTTCCATGCTCGCCTTCAGTCGTTCGTGAATTTCGGCAACCGTCCAATAATAGCCCTGCCGGTTCTGCACCCATTCGAAATAGGAGACGGTGACGCCCCCCGCATTAGCCAGAATATCCGGCAGAACGGCCACTTTATTGGCTTGCAGAATTTCATCCGCCTCAGGCGTGATGGGACCATTGGCAAGTTCGACAACGACCTTTGCCTGCACCGATGCGGCATTGCCTTCATGGATAAGGTTTTCGAGTGCGGCCGGCACCAGCACTTCACAATCGATACCAACGACATCCTGCGGCGCAATGGCCTGAACATTGTCTGCACCTGCCAGGCTGGCCAGCCCCGCCCCCCGTTTGGCGGCGACAAGCCGATCAAAGGCGATGCCATCAGGCGCGTGAATGCCATGGCGTGAATCCGAAACTGCAACAATGCGATAACCGGCGTCGGACAGCAGCCGTGCCATATGGCTGCCGGCATTGCCAAAGCCCTGAATGGCCACGCGCGCACCCGGGCCAACATCCAGATCCTGTTCCAGATGCCGCAACAGATAGAAACCGCCCCGTGCAGTCGCGTCATCGCGGCCAAGCGAACCGCCAAGCGCGATCGGCTTGCCGGTGATGACGGCTGGCGACACCCGCCCGACGATGGAGGCATATTCATCGGCCATCCAGCCCATGATCATGGCATTGGTATAAACATCGGGCGCGGGAATATCGCGATCTGGCCCGATCACGCTTGAAAATGCCTGCATATAGGCGCGCGAAAGCCGTTCCAGCTCAGCCTTGGACAATTTATGCGGATCGACCTGAACAGCGCCCTTGCCGCCGCCATAAGGCAGGTTCATCACCGCGCATTTGAAGGTCATCCAGAAGGCAAGCGTTTCCACTTCATCCATTGAAGCGTCGGGATGAAAGCGAATGCCGCCCTTGGTGGGGCCGCGCGTATCGTCATAGCGACACCGCCAGGCCATGAAGGACTTTCGCGAGCCATCGTCCATGCGGATCAGCAGCCTGGTTTTGATCGTTTCACGCGGATATTTGAGCTTTTCCAGCACATCGGGATCAAGCTGGAGGTGACTTGCCGCGTCGTCGAGCCGGGTCAACGCCTGATCAAGCATGGATGGGGACATAGGTTTTCCTTCGGTTTGTTGAACTTGAAATGGCTCAGGCAGCTGCCGCGGAGACCTGGCTGACCTTGACGATGGCAAGCCTGCGCTTGTGCCCGTCGCGGTCTGGCCAAAGGATCGACTGGCCTTCACGCAAGCCGATAAGCCCCGCGCCCACAGGCGTAAGTATCGAGATACGCCCTGCGGAAATATCGGCATCCTTGGGATAGACGAGTTGAACGGTGCGCGTTGCGCCGCTGCCTTCATCGGTGAATTCGACACTGGCATGCATGGTGACGACATCGGCCGGAATGCGCGCGGCCTTATGGATTATGGCGCGGCCGATTTCTTCCAGAAGCAACTGGCTGACCTGGGGAAGGCGTTCTTCGATGCCTATTGCCAGATCGGTAAGAAGATCGGCTTCGGTATCGATCATATGCACTGGCGGCCGTCTTGGCGCCTTGCTGTTCGTCATGATTCGGTTTTCCGGTGAAGGGATAAGCGCAGGGCCTGGGCTTTGCGCTCAGGCCATCAGGTCTGGCCCCGAGTTCGGGGCGTGCCGCACCGGAACCCGGGGCTAAATGCCCGCGAGAAGCTGCCCCCCGTGGTGGCGGAATCGGAAATGACGGCGCCAAATCTGCATCGCGCAATGATGTCGTGCATGCACGATCAAGTCAAATTTCCAGCTTTTGCCTGGTGTTCGGCGGGCAGCGTCTCGTCATGAATCGCTACATCGCCTTTCAAGCCGAGGCCGATGCTTGACTCCGCTGGAGCATTGAAGCGATTATAGAACATATGGTGAACATATTGCCGAATCGTCCCTCTGTCGAACTGCTCAGGCGCATGGTTGCGCGAAGCGGGCAGGCGGGTGCGTACAGTTCCATCGGCCATGCCGGGATCGACCGGGCATTGGGCGGCGGATTGGCGCGTGGGCGGCTGCATGAGATGTTCACCAGCGATGTGGCGGATGCAGCAAGCGCCGCCGGTTTCGCCACAATGATCGGCTGCCGGCTGGGCGGCCATATCGTGTGGCTGCGCGAGGAACAGGCCGAACGGCAGGGCGGGGCGGTATTCGCACCGGGGCTGCGGGACATTGGGATAGACCCGGCAAGGCTGGTGCTGGGTGTATTGCCCGATCCGCTGGCGGTGTTGCGCGCCGCCGCCGATGTCGCGCGTTGCAGCGGCGTTGGTGTCGCCGTGATCGAGCTGTGGCGCAACCCCGGCTTTCTGGACCTGACGGCAAGCAGGCGGCTGGCGCTGGCGGCGGAGAAATCGGGCGTTACCCTCCTGCTGCTGCGGGTGGCGGCAAAACCGCTGCCAAGCGCCGCGCAAACCCGCTGGAAAGTGCAATCGGCACCCTCGCTGCCGCTGGAAGCCAATGCCACCGGCCATCCGGCGCTGGAGGTGGAACTGCTGCGCCAGCGCGGCCGCCCGCCCGCCGGCCCATGGCAATTGGAGTGGAGTCGTGACGAAGCAAGTTTCCGCAACCGGGATGATCGGCGGGCGACGCTATCTGGCACTATGGTTCCCCTTCCTGCCGGTGGATCGGGTGATGCGGACGGCGGCGTCCCGCTGCGCCGCGCCGCCGCCGGATGATGCCCCTTTCGCGCTGGTGGAAAAGATACGTGGCGCGATACGGCTGTTCGCGCCCTGCCCGCAGGCGCTTGCCCTTGGGCTGACGCCGGGTCTTGCCCTTGCCGATGCAAGGGCGCGGGTGCCAGAACTGCATGTGAGGGAGGCCGACCCGACCGCCGACCAGCAATGGCTGGAACAGATTGCCGAGGATTGCGATCGTTTCACGCCGATGGTCGAAACCTGTCCGCCTGATGGCCTGACGCTGGATATTACCGGCTGCGCCCATCTGTTCGGTGGGGAGGCAGCCCTTGCCGCCGCTGTCGAGGCACGGATGCAGCGCTGGAGCGATCATCTGCGTCATGCCTTTGCCGCCACACCCGAAGGGGCACAGGCGCTGGCCCGTTTCCAGACCAGCCCCGCCGCCAGCGAGGAGGCCGCCCTGCGTCGCCTGCCGATCGCCGCCCTGCAACTGGAAGAGGATATGGAAACGGCCTTGCGCCGCGCCGGCCTGAAGACGATCGGCGATCTTGCAGCACGCCCCACCACGCCGCTTGCCGCGCGTTTCGGGGAGGAAATGATTGCCATGCTGGCGCGGTTGCTGGGCAAGGTGGACAGCACCATAACACCGCGCCGCCCGCCGCCGGCGCTGTATTTCGAACGCCGCTTTGCCGAACCCATCGGCCGCACCGAAGATGCCTTTGCCGTGATTGGCGCGCTGGCGCAGGATGCGGCACAGGCATTGGAAGGACGGGGCAGGGGTGGCCGCCGCTTTGTTGCCCGGCTTTATCGCAGCGATGCCCGAACTTTCGACCTGACGGCTGAAAGCAGCCTGCCGCTTCGCGATCCGGCGATGCTGGTCCGCCTGTTCCGCGAGCGGATGGAGTCCTTTTGCGATCCGATCGATCCCGGTTTCGGCTTCGACATGATCCGCCTTGCCGTTCCGTCGATCGAGCCGTTGGCGCCAAGCCAGTTGCAGCTTGAGGGCGGATCGCTGAGCGAGGAAGCAATGGCGGCACTGGTCGACCGGCTGAGTGCGCGCATGGGGCGGAACCGCCTGCGTCGTTTCGTGCCGCAGGACACGCATATTCCCGAACAGGCGATGCTGGCGCTGCCCGCCATCGATACAAGCCGATCGCAACATTGGGAGGCGGCCGCAACTGATGCCCCGCCAACACGCCCCATTCAGCTGTTCGATCCGCCCCAGCCGATCGAAGTGGTGGCGGAAATACCCGATGGCCCGCCCCGCCGGTTTCGCTGGCGGCGATCGCTGCACGACATCACGCGCTTTGAAGGGCCGGAACGTATCGCTCCTGAATGGTGGCGGCATGGCCACGACCAGAAGCTGACACGCGATTATTATCGCATCGAGGATTCACACGGCCGCCGCTTCTGGGTTTTTCGAAACGGCCTGCATGATCGGGAAAGGCCTGATCCCCACTGGTATGTGCATGGCCTGTTCGCATGAAACCATGTTTTGCCGAGCTTGTCGCCGCCACCAATTTTTCCTTTCTGCGCGGCGCATCGCATCCATCGGACATGGTGGCGCAAGCCATAGGGCTTGGCATGGCCGGTATCGGCATCGCCGATCGCAATACGGTGGCGGGCGTGGTGCGCGCCCATGTCGCGCTGCGCGATGCGCGTGAAAAGGCGAAGGCCGCCGGTCTGGCAGATGTTGATTTCAGGCTTGTCGTCGGTGCCCGGCTGGTCTTTGTCGATGGCACGCCCGACATCATCGCCTATCCGGCGACACGCCTTGGCTGGGGACGGCTGACCCGGCTGCTGACCCGCGGCAACAGGCGCGCAGAAAAAGGCAACTGCATCCTCACCATCGATGATTTCATCGGCCATGCGCAGGATCTGCTGGTGATCGTCATGGCAGGCGAAGACGAGGAGGGCGTTCTTCGCAGGATTGCGGCGGTCTGCTCCGGCCGTTGCTGGCTGGGCGCGACCATGCCCCATGGCGGCAGCGACCATCGCCACCTCGCCCGGCTGATCGCGCTTTCCCGCTCAACCGACGTGCCACTTCTTGCCACCAATGATGCGCTTTATGCCGAACCGGCGCAGCGCCCGCTGCACGACATCATCACCTGCATCCGTGAAGGCGTGACCATCCACGCCGCCGGGCGCAAGCTGGCGGCCAATGCCGAACGCCATCTGAAATCCCCTGCCGAAATGGCGCGGCTGTTCCGGGATTGCCCCGCCGCCGTCACCGAAACCTCTGCATTTCTGTCACGCATCGCATTCACGCTGGATGATCTGCGCTATGAATATCCGCATGAACCGGTGCCCGATGGATGGGAGCCGCAGGCCTGGCTTGAACATCTGGTGACGCAGGCCGCCCATCAGCGTTACGGCAACCGACTGCCGGACAAGATTCGCAAGCTGATGGACGAGGAGTTCGGCCTCATCGCCCGCCAGAAATATGCCTATTATTTTCTGACGGTGCATGATCTGGTGCGTTTTGCCCGATCGCAGGATCCGCCGATCCTGTGTCAGGGCCGCGGCTCGGCCGCCAATTCGATCGTCTGCTTCCTGCTGGGCGTCACATCCATCGACCCATTGCATCACGACCTGCTGTTCTCGCGCTTCGTATCGGAAGATCGGGGGGAGCCACCCGATATCGATGTGGATTTCGAGCATGAGCGGCGCGAGGAGGTGATGCAATATATCTACCGCCGCTATGGCCGCCATCGTGCCGCCATTGCCGCCACCGTCATCCATTATCGCCCCAGAAGCGCGGTGCGTGAAACGGGCAAGGCGCTGGGCCTTTCAGAAGATGTGACGGCGCGGCTTTCCAGCACCGTCTGGGGCAGCTTTGCAAGCGAGATGGAGGAACAGCGCTATGGCGAGGCCGGCCTTGACCCTGCCAACCCGGAAATCGCACGGCTGAAGGATCTGGTATCGCAGCTGATCAACTTTCCCCGCCATCTGTCGCAGCATGTCGGCGGCTTTGTGCTGACCGAGGGGCGGCTGGATGAAACCGTGCCCATCCATAACGGGGCAATGGAGGACCGAACCTTCATCGAATGGGACAAGGACGATATCGACGCGCTTGGGCTGATGAAGGTGGATGTGCTGGCGCTGGGCATGTTGACCTGCATCCGCAAATCCTTCGACCTGATGCGCCGGCACGGCCTTGGCGATCATGACCTGCAGGTGGATATCGATGCATCTGACGATGCAGTGTTCGACATGCTGTGCAAGGGCGACAGTATCGGCGTATTCCAGGTGGAAAGCCGCGCACAGATCAACATGTTGCCAAGGCTGAAGCCGCGTACCCTTTATGACCTGACCATACAGGTGGCGATCGTGCGCCCCGGCCCGATCGAAGGCGATATGGTTCACCCCTATCTCAGGCGGCGATGCGGGCAGGAAAAGGTCGATTATCCATCACCGGCCTGGCCCAATGACCCGCATGAACTGGAAGGACTGCTGGGCAAGACCTATGGCGTGCCGCTTTTCCAGGAACAGGTGATGAAGCTGGCCATCATCGCAGCGGAGTTCACCCCGGCGGAGGCGAACCAGCTGCGCCGGGCAATGGCCACTTTCCGCAATGTCGGCACCATTCACCAGTTTCGGGAAAAGCTGGTGAACGGCATGACAAGGCGCGGCTATGAAGCGGCGTTTGCCGAACGCTGTTTCAAGCAGATAGAAGGCTTTGGCAGCTATGGCTTTCCGGAAAGCCATGCCATGTCCTTTGCACGCCTCGTCTATGTGTCGTCCTGGATCAAATGCCACCATCCGGCGGTCTTTGCCTGTGCGCTGCTCAATTCCCAGCCCATGGGCTTTTACGCCCCTGCGCAAATCATACGGGATGCACGCCAGCATGGCGTGGAGGTGCGGCCGATCGACATCAATGCCAGCTGCTGGGACAATCATCTGGAAGAGGATGGCCAAGGCGGGCTGGCACTGCGGCTGGGCTTTCGCCAGATGGATGGGTTTCAGCAGGATTGGGCCGAAACACTGGCTGATGCGCGCGGCAATATAGGCGCTTTCCCAACGATAGAATCGCTTGCCCGCCATGCCGGATTGCCGCGACGCGCACTGCGGCGGCTGGCCGACGCCGATGCCTTTGGCTCCATCGGCCTGTCGCGGCGACAGGCGCTGTGGGATGTGCGCCGGGTGGCGGACGATGAGCTGCCGCTGTTCGCCGCGAGCGGCGTGCCGGAACTGGGTGGGGAGGCCGATATGGCGCTGCCCATTATGCCACAGGCCGAAGAAGTGGTGATCGATTACCAGACCACCCGCCTTTCGCTGAAGAATCACCCCATGGCTTTCCTGCGCGAGCATTTGCAGGGACAGGGCATTTCAAGCTGTGCCGAGACACAGGACACCCCATCCGGCACAAGGGTGTGCACTGCCGGCGTCGTCCTTGTTCGCCAGCGTCCGGGCAAAGGCAATGCCATTTTCGTGACGCTGGAGGATGAAACGGGGATCACCAATGTCCTGCTCTGGGCGCGGCTGTTCGACATGTATCGCCGCCCGGTCATGGCCGCACGGCTGATGATGGTGGAAGGCGAAGTGCAGCGCAGCCGGGAAGGCGTGGTGCATCTGATGGCCAGCCGCATCCACGACCGCACCGATCTGCTCGACCATCTGGGTGATACCGTTCCGCTTTCATCGGCAGGAGATAGCGCCCGCGCATCGCGCGCATACCACCCCCGCGACGTTCGCATCCTGCCGCAGTCACGCGATTTTCACTGACAACAGGAGTGGTTAATAAAAAGACGTGATGCAGGAGCGCGATCGTCTGCTGTAGGGCTATGAGGATAAGACAACCCTTCTGGAGGAGAACAGCGCCAAGTTGATCAGTATGCGCGGAGTTCGACGAGCAGCGACGCGCCACCCCAAAGGTGCAGGCTGATCTGGAGCGGCTGGAGCACCAGCATCGCCTGCTGGGTTCGAGGTTGGTACGGCACGATTATCTGTCTTGTGGAATTATCGTGACAAAACGTGCCCACAGACGTGCCAAAGGGTCGTGCCAGCTCGCACACCCCGGTTTTGAGGCGTAAGTCATTGAAAAAATAATAGGTGAATGGCGCGCCCGGAACGATTCGAACGTCCGACCCTCAGATTCGTAGTCTGATGCTCTATCCAGCTGAGCTACGGGCGCGTTGGGAGGCCGCATAATGCGGTAATAGGTGATTGGCAAGCCCGTTGCAGCCATTCTGTTCAAAGAATAAGAAAAGCGGGTGAAACGTTACCTGATTATCGGCAGCCTCTGCCTCTCGCTTGGCGCGTGCGTCTCCAATGACGATGCCGCCTATCCATCGCTGGCCCCGCGCCCGATCGAAAAGCTGGCGAATGAGCCGCCGACACCCGTAACCGTGCCGCTAAAGGCCCCCGATGCCGCGCTGGTGCAGCGGGTGGCGGGCATCGAAAAGCAGCTGAGCACGGCCGCGGCGGGGCTGAATCAGGCCATTGCACAAGCGCCGGCCACCCGTGCATCGCGGCTGACCCGCGGCAGCGACGCATGGACCGAAGCACAGATTGCCGCGTCCCGCCTTGAAGCTGCTGTCGGCGCATTGCGGACGGTGCAGGGCGATATTGCCGACGTTCGTTTGAAGCTGGCGCAGGCCGCATCCACCGGTACCGATACCGGCGCATTGATGCAGCAGCTTGCCCCGCTGGCTGAACGAGCCGATTCGCTGGTGGCGCAAGGGCAGGCGGAAATCGACCGCAGGCGCTGATGCCGACAGGCACGATCTGCCACTCGATTCGCCTGGCCGGATGTTCATTTATGCATCGTTCAGCGCCGCTTCATCGACCAAGGCGGATTTCCGGCGCTCAAAGCGGGCTTTTGACCGGCAAAGCACGACGAATATTCCCCTCGGCCCTTCCGGCCATGATCGAAATCGGATAGGCGACTAACCGCAACAATGGCCAATTCTTCCCGATCCCCGTCGCCCCGTCGCGGCCGTGGCCCCCGCGAATGGGGCTGGCTTGCCATCAAGCTGGCCGTCATTGCCGCCGTCGCGGGACTGGCGGTACTAGCCGTCGCCGTGATGATCGCCATGTCGTCGCTGCCCGGCTTCAATGAAATGAAGGCGTCGCCCAATGGGCAGATGATCCGCGTGATGGCACGCGACGGCACCGTCATCGCCTCCATCGGCCCGTCCTATGGTCAATGGCTGAGCTATGACGAGATTCCACCGGTGATGGCGGATGCAATGGTCGCCGTGGAAGACCGGCGTTTCTACATGCACCCGGGCGTCGACCCGCTGGGCATTGCCCGCGCGGCATGGGTGAACTTTCGCCGGGGCGGCAATTATCAGGGTGCCTCGACCATCACCCAGCAGCTTGCCCGCAACCTGTTTCTGACAAGCGCGCGCAAATTTGCCCGCAAGGTGCGCGAAGGCATTCTGGCGCTGGCGCTGGAACGCAAGTTCACCAAGCAGCAGATTCTGGAGCTTTACCTCAACCGCGTCTATTTCGGCGGCGGTGCCTATGGCATCGACGCGGCCAGCCGCCGCTTCTTCGGCCATTCCGCCACGCGGCTGAGCCTGGAAGAAGCATCGATCATCGCCGGCCTGGTGAAGGCGCCATCGCATTATGCGCCATCCGCCGATCCCGAAGCCGCGCGTGAACGGGCACGCGTGGTGATCGGCCTGATGCGCGAGACCGGCAAGATCAGCTCTGCCACGGCCAATACCGCCGATCTCGCCACCGTGCGGATCGCGCCCCAGCCGCGCCAGAACAGCGTGCGCTATTTCACCGACTGGGCGCTGCCCCAGCTTGACGAGCTGACCGGCGAAACCAACAAGCCGCTGAACGTGACGACCACGCTGGACCTGTCGATGCAGCGGGCGGCGGATGATGCAATCAGCCAATTCGCGCCGTCGGGCACACAGGGTGCGCTGGTGGCGATGACCAATGACGGCGCGGTGCGTGCCATGGTTGGCGGGCGGGATTATGTGAGTTCGATCTATAATCGCGCGACCCAGGCGCAACGCCAGCCCGGATCGGCATTCAAGCTGTTCGTCTATCTGTCCGCGATCGAGGATGGCGTGACGCCCGACGACATTGTGGTGGACGAGCCGGTGACGATCGACGGCTGGTCACCGCGCAATTACACCCGCGGCTATCTTGGCCCGATCACGGTGCGCGAGGCCTTTGCCCATTCCATCAACACCATAGCGGCCAAGCTGGGGCAACGGGTCGGCTATCAACGGGTTGCCGACATGGCCCGCCGGTTCGGCATCACCACGCCGGTCAACACCCATCCTTCAATGGTGCTTGGCACATCGGATGTGCGGCTGATCGACATGACGCGCGCCTTTGCTGCCGTTGCCAATGGCGGTGCGGCGGTGACGCCCTATGCCATCACCCAGGTTTCCACGGGATCCGGCGAAGTGCTTTATGAACGCACGCCGGATGAACCGCGCGTTCTGGTGGCGCCATGGGTCGCCGCATCGATGACCGACCTGCTGAAAGCGGCGGTGGAAACCGGCACCGGCCGCGCGGCACAGATCGGCCGGCCGCTGGCGGGCAAGACTGGCACCACCAATTCCAGCAAGGATGGCTGGTTCCTGGGCTTTACCGGCAATCTGACTGCTGGCGTGTGGATGGGCCGCGACGATGCCCGCCATGTAGCTGGCCTGCAGGGTGGTACGGCCCCGGCGCGGGCCTTTGCCGCCTTCATGCGCCGGGCGACCGCCGGCATTCCGGAAAAGGACCTGACGACATCGTTCGATCTGCCGGGCGACCAGATGGAGCCGGATGCCGAAGCCTATGGCATTATCGAAAACGGCATCAGCGACGATCAGCTGGTGGACCCGGACGGTATGCCGCTGGGATCAGGTCCCGCCCGCTCCCCAGCCGAAGAGGAACCGAGGCTGGATGATAAATGGCTGAGCCAGGTATTGTCCGATGCGCCCACGCCTCAGCGCGGCCGCCCTACCCAGTGAAGCGCCGGGCCGTTCGCGGCCAACCATTGCCGGGCGGGGCGGGGATCGGTGCCCAGCAGCTCCCCATGCAGGCGGTGGAAAGCGGGGGAATGATCCATATGCACCAGATGCGCCACTTCATGCGCGGCGACCGAATCGCGCACCCATGATGGCGCAAGGATCAGCCGCCAGCTGAAGGAAATGCGCGCAGATGTGGTGCAGCTGCCCCAGCGGCCGGTGGCATCGGCAATGCGGATCGCAGCAATCGGCCTGCCGATTTTCGCGGCATATTGACGGGCGCGTGCCGAAAGATCATTCCGCGCCTGCAACCGCAGCCATTGGCTGACGCGCTGTTCCACCCTGTCAATCGGCCCGCCAACCAGCAGCAGCCCCTGAACCAGCATCGGTGCACGGGCGTGGCCTTTATTCCAGTCTATCACGACAGACGCACCATCATACGGGATTGCCGCACCCGGCACGAAGGGGCAGGGGACCGGCAGGCCTTGCAGTCGTTCGGCAATCCACTGCCGATGATCGTCGACCAGCCGCCGCGCGATCGACAACGACGCGCGTAGCGGCAGGCTCAGCCGGATCTCACCGCGCACCTTGTCGACCCGCAACGTCGCGCGACGTGCCCTGGCATTGCGGGTGATGATGACCGGCACATCCCGGCCATCGACTGCGAAATATCGCTGATCAGAGCTCACGGTCGATCAGATGATTTTCCAGATCGCCGACATCGTCTTCCGATACGGTCCAGCCGCGCACCGACTGGCCGGCCCGATGGACCGATTCAGGATCGCCGCTGACCAGTGGATGCCAGTCCGGCAGATCCTGCCCCTGATAGACAAGCAGATAGGCGCAGGTGGACGGCAGCCAGTCTATCTGTTTCAACCGTGCCGGCGTCAGCCGCACACATTCAGGCACATAGGCCTGACGGCGGCGATAATCGCTGCAGCGGCCGCTTCGTCGATCAAGCAGGCGGCAGGCAACGTTGGTGGGCAGAAGCTGACCGGTTTCCTCATCCTCCAGCTTGTGAATGCAGCATTTGCCGCAGCCGTCGCACAGTGATTCCCATTCGGCCCGCGTCATGGCCGAAAGCGATTTGGCCTTCCAGAAAGGCTGGTCGTTCATTTCACCCACTGGTCCAGCGTCGCGGCAATGGCCTGCGGCGTATCGGTGCTGGTGAACAACACCATCGGCCGGCCCTGTTCATCGAACAGATAGGCATTGGCGCTGTGATCGACCAGATAATCCTTTGCGCCGGGCGGTCCCTGCCGTTTCGCATAGATGCGATAGGATTGCATTGCCTGCTGCACCGCCGCCGTGCTGCCGGTAAGTCCTATCAGCCGGGGATGAAAGGCGGAAACGAACTGGCCGACGACCTGCGGCGTGTCCCGTTCCGGATCGACGGTAAAGAACACCGGCAGCACATGGGCGGCACGGGCGGCATCCTGCTTCTCAAAGATGCGCAGCCCCTGCATCAGCCGGGCAAGATCGGTCGGGCAAACATCGGGACAATAGCTGTAGCCGAAATAGACCAGCGCATAATGGCCCCGCAGATCCTTGTCGGTGAATGGCTTGCCATGCTGATCGACGAGCGAGAATGGTCCGCCAATGGCAGCGCCGGCCAGCGGCGGCTGTGCATCATTGCGGCCACCGCGGACCGACCATATGGCCATCACCACGATGATCAGGATCAGCCCAAGCGAAAAATAAAGAAGGGTGCGTCTGTTCATGGCAAAAACACCTCTGCTTTGATAGGGCATGGCTGGCAAGGCTAGATTCGACAAGAGGCAGGCAATGCGTTCCATCCTGATGAAAATTGCCGTCGCGATTGGGCTTGCCGGCGCGGTGGCCGCACCGGCAAGTGCACAGTTCCAGTCCGAAGGTTACAAGTTCCTGAAGGCGGTCCGTGATCAGGACGCGGCGAAAGCCAAGGACATGTTCGACAAGCCCGGGTCCACCGTGGTGAACGCCAAGGATTACAACACCGGCGAAAGCGCCATGCATATTGTGGTGAAACGCCGCGATGTCGCCTGGATCAATTTTCTGTCGAACGCCGGTGCGGACATGAACATCCGCGACAGTGACGGGCGCACGCCGCTGATCATTGCTGCGCAGATCGGCTTTCTGGATGGCGCGCGCGTGCTCCTCTATCACGGGGCGGATGTGAATGCCGACGACAGCAAGGGCCAGACACCGCTGATCATGGCCGTACAGGCCCATGACCTGCCGATGGTGCGGCTGCTCGTCGAAAACGGCGCCGATCCCGCCCAGCCGGACCGGCTGACAGGCATGAGCGCACATGATTATGCCCAGCGCGATGGCCGTAGCGCCGCCATGCTGAAGGTGATGGAAGGCGCCAAGCCCCGGAAGAAGGCATCTTCGCAGATTTTCGGCCCCAGGCTTTGATCACCGCCTGATCCCGTCACGCTGTCCGCGGGATCAGCCGGCCAGGCAATCATGATCGGGATCGACCGACGCCAGCAACCGACGCGCGGCACGCCGGGCAAACCTCAGTTGTTCAGCCTTGCGCCGGGCCGCCGTCAACGGGCGTAGCGGCGCATCGCGCAGGATCGCCGCGCCATATCTGTCGGCCACCATCAGCCCGGTGACATCAGGCAGGAAGTCGGGCAGATCGAAAGGGTTCAGGGAGAAGCCTTCGGGCACCGCCCAGAAATATCTGTCGCAATAATCCAGATAGTCGCGCCATTTGGCATCGCCGCGCAGATCGGCAAGGCTGACCTTTATTTCAACAAGCGTGATCCGACCTGCGCCATCCAGCGCCATGATGTCCGCGCGACGGCCATTGCCCAACGGCACTTCGCACAAGGGCATGGCGTCATGCTGGAACAACAGACGCGATACGCCGCGCGCGACATCGGCCGCAACCATCGGTGCATCGCAAGACCTGCTGGCAATCATGGAAGCCATGGCCCGTCCCTACCGGAACGGAGCGCGAACATCAATGCAGCGAAAGGAAATGCCGATCAGCGATAAAAGACATGGGCACCGATCTGACTGATCCGCTCACGCCCATGACGCCAGGACGGCGAAACATAATTGGCGTGGAAGAACAGTGCGTCGGGGGTGATTTCCGCCCAGCTCTGGCTGTTGGCGATACGGGCAATGGCAATTGCCGTTTTCCAGCTGCTGGAATGTTCGCGGATCTTGCCCGTCTTGCTGAAGGAAAACTGGTTTGGCTGGTTCACCACGCCGCAGATGCTGTCGGCAAAACGCTGCGACTGGACGCGGTTGATGATCACCTGTGCCACGGCAAGCTGGCCTTCCAGCGGCTCGCCCTTCGATTCAAAATAAACGGCGGTAGCCAGGCATTTCAGTTCGGGATCAAGCGCATCCTGGTCTTCCTCCTCAGCGGAAACCAACGCTTTCAGTGATCCGACCTTCTTGTTGATCGTCTGCTGCTTATCAGCATCGATCGGCGCTTCGAAATCATAAGGCAGTGCAGCAGATGCTGTCTCTGTCGTGGCCTTGGCGTCGTCCAGGACCAAGGTATAGCTTTGGTCTGGCTGACTATTCGAAAGGGCCGGCGTCGCTGCCGGCAGATTGCTTGAAGCAGCACCAAGCACCAAGGCGGCCGCAGCCACGATGGCCGCGCGCAGGACAAGCTGCATCTGGAACTCCATCCCATGCGCCATCCCGGTGTATGCACGGGCCACTAAAACTGCCCGGCAATCCGTTGGATCACGACTTATTATGGAAAGCGCGTCCTACCCTCGCGCTGTCTTCCATAATCGTAAACATCAAAAGCGGGGGGTCCTCTGAAGCCTTGAGCCGTCAATGTCAATGCTGGGAAAAAGATTCGTCGATGAAATGGTCTGGCGATGCGACATCCAGCTCCACTATCCAGATGTCGGGATCGAAGCGTTTGCGCTTGTTTAGAAATTCATCAATCTTTTCAATTATTTCTTCATCTTTTGGACCGGTTCTTCGCCAGTCGTAATCGCCTGTTTCACCTAGAACCCGCTCAAAACAACCAATAATTTTTCCGCGTGTGCACAATATCAGAATGATGGCGCCGGCGGTGGGATCGCCTTTGTGGAGCACGGCACCAAAACCGCCTTCCGCATTGGCGCGACGCACCAGCGAGGACACGTGCATGGCGGTGGTCAGCCGTGCCATGCCTCAGTCGCCAGCCGCGCCGGCGGTATAGCCGGACAGCGATGCCAGCGTGATGCGCGAGCGCATGAACGTTCCGGTACCGCGCGCCACTTCATCGCCGCTGCTGTCGATGATGCGCGCCTCTGCCACGAGCACACGACGCCGACCACTGACCCAGCGCCCTTCGGCACGGGCGGGCCCAGCCTTCATCGGCCGCGTCAACAGGAGATTGAAGGCGGTGGTGAGCAGGAACATGTCCGTCACCATGGTATTGGCGGCGTAAAAGGCCGCATCGTCCAGCATCTTGAAATAAATAGTGCCATGGGCGGCGCCAGCGGCATGGAAATGCTGCCGCTCCACCATGAAATCAATGGCGGAAAGGCCGGGCTGGGTAATGATCAGCCGCGACCCGAAATAGCTGTTGACGGGTGCGCTGGCGTAAAGCGATTCAAGCGCACGGCAATGGGCACGCGCGCCGGCTTCATTCTCCATGCGAGCGTCCGCCCCTGTAGGAAGGGAGCAGCCGAGCCTTGGGCAGGATCAATGCAAGTCCCATTCTGCCGCCGGTGCGATAAGCGACGACGGCTGCGCATCGGCCGCCGAAATCGGTTTCCAGCATCACCGGAGTTCCGCGCCCCAATGCCGGCGCATCGATTACACAGACGCCTTCATCGCTGATGTCGATCAGCCGGCACTGGAAACTGCGGCGCATGAAAATAAGCAATGCATCGCCAAACACCCGCTTTCGCGAGCTGGCACGGCGTTCGATCAGGGAACCGCCTTTAGGCGGCATCCCGCGTCTTGATGCTGGAAACGAGCGCATAAATGGCATCCGGTGAGCCTGCACCCCGAAGTTTGGCAATGAAATCCCTGTCTCGCAAGGCGCGGCTTACCCGTGCCAGTGCTTTCAGATGTTCGGTGCCCGCGTCGCGCGGTGACAACAGCAGCACCACCACATCCACCGGCAGATCGTCGATTGCACCATAATCCACCGGCTCCGGCAGAACGGCAAGAAAAGCCATGACCTGCTGAATCGCGTCCAGCTTGCCGTGCGGAATCGCGATGCCGCCTCCGAATCCGGTGGAGCCAAGCTTTTCACGCTCTGCCAGCACTTCGCAGATTCGTTCCGGATCGCAGCCGAGCATCGGTGCAACACGTTCCGCCATTTCCCGAAACAGCTGCTTTTTGCTTTTGGCCACGACATCGGTGGCAATGGCCTTTGGATCCAGAAGATCGGTCAGCAACTCATTCATCAACACGATTCTCGAATACACGATGATTGGCGACGCGTTTAGGCGCGCCGCCAACCAAACAACAGCCTTTTATAGCCGGTCAGGCAGATTGCGGCTCCACCCATCCGATATTTCCGTCCTCACGCCGATAAACCATGTTGAGCGTGCCTGTTCCCGAATTGCGGAACAACAGCGCCGTGGTGTTGCGCAGGTCCAGCATCATCACCGCGTCCGACACGCTGCTGTCGGGAATATCCACCCGGGTCTCGGCGATGATGACCGGATTTTCGGCACCGCCATCATCCTCTTCCTCCTCTTCCGTGGCGAACACGGTATAGGCGGCATTCAGGTCAAGCTCTGCATTGGCCTGGCCCTTATGGTCCTTCAGCCGGCGCATATAACGGCGCAACTGCTTTTCAATGCGGTCGGCGGCGGCTTCGAAGGCGGGATGCGCCTCCTGCGCCTGGCCGGAGCCTTTCAGCACCACGCCCTGCATCACATGAGCGATGATGTCGCACAGAAAGCCGGTGTCATGCGGCCCCTTGGAAAAGGTGACCTGTGCGCTGATCGCCCGTGAGAAATATTTGTCGGCTATTCCGTTCAGCCGGTCTGCGACATGGCCCTGCAACGCGGCGCCGACCTCGACCTGATGACCGGAAATCCGAATGTCCATGTCTACCTCCTTGTGATGAAACCTGTCTGGTGGCCGCCATTCACTCCTGCCGCAGCCACAGGGCATCGGCAATGCGGGCGACAAAGGCCTGATGCCGCTCGATCTCGGCCGCCGATGGCGCATGTGGCCGCGGCGGCAGATAACGGCGTTCGATCTGTATGGCGGCGGCGATGCCGACACCGCCCACGGCATTGGGGCGCGGTGTTTCGGCATGAAGCTCAAGGCCGATCTGCCTGCCGCCGGTAAGTTCGATATAGACCTGGGCCAATAGCTGCGCGTCGAGCAATGCGCCATGCTTGATGCGATGTGACCGATCCACTCCATAACGTGTACACAACGCATCCAGCGAATGCTTGGATCCCGGATGGCGGGTGCGCGCAAGTGCAAGAGTATCCACAACATTTGTCATGCCATAAGGCAGATGGCCGCAGCGCGAGAGTTCGGCATCGATGAAGCCGATGTCGAACTGGGCATTATGCGCGACGAGTATCGCACCATCGATGAAATCGACCAGTTCCTGCGCAAGCTCTGAAAAGCATGGCTTGTCGGAAAGAAAATGTTCCGACAGGCCGTGAACGGCCTCCGCCTCTGCCGGCATCGACCGTTGGGGGTTGAAATAGGCATGGAAGGTGCGGCCCGTTTCCACCCGGCCGATCATTTCGACCATGCCGATTTCCACCATCCGGTCGCCCGATGCCGGATCGAGCCCGGTCGTTTCAGTATCCAGAATGATTTCACGAACAGTAATCGATGCCACGCCTGTCACCCATTCACCGGCAGCCGCAGGAATGAACCGCCTGTGGACGATTATAATTCACCGTTGGTCGATGACCAGCGAGATCATGCGCGTCATGGGCAGGGCGAGCGCAAAAACCGGCAGATGATACGGCCCACCGCTGCCCGCGTCTGATGAAGCGGACAGCCGGTGGGAATGATGAAATCGGCCATCCGCCTTTTACGGGCATCGGGCATCTGCAACCGTAGCACCGACAGGAAACGCCGTTGCGTCATTCCCGGCCGGCGGAGCACCCGGCGACGCTGGACGATGAACGGTGCAGACACCACCGCCACGGCATCGACATGGCGGTTGCCGCCGGTTTCGAACAGCAATGGCACATCCAGCACCACCAGCGGCCGGAACCTGTGACGGTGAAGGAAGCGCCGCCGACTTGCGGCCACTGCGGGATGAACAATGTCGGTCAGCCGCCGCAGCGCCTGTGGATCGTCAAGCACGCGACGGCCAAGTTCACGCCGGTTCACCCCTGCCGGGCCGGTGGCGCCGGGAAACAACGCCTCGATCCGGCCGATCAATTCGCTGTCCCGGGCCTGAAGGCGATGCACCTCGGCATCGGCATCGAACACCGGGACATGGCTGTCACGAAACATCTGCGCGACCGCCGATTTTCCCATGCCGATCGAGCCGGTGAGGCCAAGCACGATCATTTGACCAACAGCGCCCGCAATTCCCGATCATGCTGGCGTGGCGCGTCGACGCCGAAGAAAAGATGAAAGGCGCGTGCCGCTTGGCCGATCAGCATCACCAACCCGTCGACCATCGCCATGCCCGCATTGCCGGCAGCGCAAAGCAGCGCAGTGTCAAGCGGTGCATAGACCATGTCGAACACCAGCGCACCCGGCGCAAGAACGGGAACAGCGCGGATCACCGCATCCGGCATTGGCGGCTGTCCTGTCATGCCAAGCGGACTGGCATTGATCAGCACCGAACGGCCCGCCATGGCCGCATGGGCCTGTGGAAAATCAAAGGCGGCGCCATCCAGCCCAAATTCGGCAAGCAGGGCCAGCGCCTGTTCACGCCGGCGAGCGATGATGGCGACATCGCCCGTACCCCGCCGCTTGAGCACATGCAAAGCCGCCCGCGCCGCGCCGCCCGCGCCGATCAGGCAGATACGCGCACCTGAAAGCGATGCGCCGGAAAGGGCGTCCTCAATCCCGTCGACATCGGTGTTGGTGCCCGAAAGCCGGCCGTCATCACCGACGACGACGGTGTTCACCGCACCGACTGCCCGTGCCGCCTCATCGACGTCCGACAACAGCCGCATCACTGCTTCCTTGTGCGGAACGGTGACGTTGACCCCCCTGAAGCCCAGTGGCGAAAGCCCGGCGATGGCGTCGCCAAGACGCGCCGGATCGACCGGGAAGCGCGAATAGTCACCGTCGGTTGCGCATTTATCGAGCCAGAAGCGATGGATAACCGGCGAACGGGAATGGGCGACCGGCCAACCGATCACCCCAGCGATGCCCGGCATCGGCCTTGCAGTCATGACGGCAGCACACCCCTGATCCGCAGGAAATCGAGCACCGGGAGCAAGGGCAGGCCAAGCACGGTGAAATAATTGCCGCGCACCCGCGAGAACAGTTGCACACCCATGCCTTCCAGCCGGTAGCAACCGACGCAGCCGCTGATTTCCGGCCATTCGCGATCGAGATATTGATCGAGATAGGCATCGGAAAAATGGCGCATCGCCAATTCGGCCTGATCGACGGCGCGCCAGATCGGTTGGCCATCGAGCGCGATCACCGCCGCAGAAATCAACTTGTGGACGGATCCGCGCAACAGCCTGAGCTGCGCGGCGGCATCGTCACGCGATTCCGGCTTGTCGAGCAATTGCCCGTCCTGCGTCGCCAATATCTGATCCGCACCGAGCACCAGCGCACCGGGCAGGCGTTGCGATACCTTCACCGCCTTCACCTCTGCCAGCGCATCGGCAGTCTCGCGCCCGCCCAGCCCACGTGCACCAAGCGATTCCTTCAGTGCAAGTTCGTCGACGCGGGGCGCGATCGCTTCATGCGGAACGCCGGCCGATGCAAGCATCTGACGCCGTGCGGCGCTGGTGGAAGCCAATACCAATGTCATTGCGCGCCTTCCTGCTGTTCGCGCCTGTCCTGATGGAGATTCATGATCGCGGCTGCCGTTTCCTCGATCGAACGACGCGTGACATCGATCACCGGCCAGTCATTATCGGCGAACATGCGCCGGGCAAAGGACAGTTCCGCCGCAACCACCTCAGGATCGACATAGGCGGTTTCCGGCACCTGGCGAAGCGACAGAAGCCGATTGCGCCTGATCTGCACCAGCCGGTCGGCCGTGGTCGTCAATCCGACGACAAGCGGCTGGACCAGCCGGTAAAGCTCAGGCGGGGGCGGTGATTCGGGCACCACCGGCACATTGGCGACCTTGAACCCGCGGTTGGCCAGATAGATGGACGTCGGCGTTTTTGACGATCGTGATACCCCCGCCAGCACGATATCGGCCTGTTCCCATTCTTCCGCGAGCGCCCCGTCATCATGGGCAATGGTGTAATGAATGGCGTCAACCCGCGCGAAATAGGCAGCATCCAGCTTGTGCTGACCGCCGGGACGGTTCTGCGCTTCCTGGCCAAGAACGCGCGACAATGCATCCAGCACCGGATCAAGCGCCGACACCAGCGGCAGCCCAAGCGCATGAGCGCGATTTTCCAGCTTCCGCCGGACATCGCCATTGACAAGCGTGTAGAGGATGAGACCGGGCCGTTCCGCGATTTCGGCCATCACCCTGTCGAGATGCCCGGCCGAACGTACCATCGGCCAGTAATGCTTGATCGCTTCCACATCGGGAAACTGGGCAAGGCACGCCTTGGCCACGGATTCCAGCGTCTCCCCCGTGGAATCCGAAACCAGATGAACGTGAAGCCGGGTCAATTTTCCACCCCTGTGGACAATGTTGGGCATAGCGCTAGCCCAGCGATGGGGATTTCATCAAGCAAAGGATTCTGCACACCGTGGCACAGACTCATTTCAGTCAGATTTCCACATGTGCATGGGAAAACCAGAGGGGCTGTGGATAATGTGGATGAAAACTGCGACTCGTTGAGTCTGCTCTGACTCCCAAGAGTCAAACTGTTGGCAATCCGCCGTAGCCGGATTAAACCCCGCCATTCCACCCGACAACAACCACTTACAATACCTTTAGAAAGATTCTTTTGATGATGGAGGTTGGCGAAACCAGCGTTTCTGCCCGAAAGCTGCTGGACACGCTGAACGGTCGGCGTTTTGAGACTCCACCCGTCTGGATGATGCGCCAGGCCGGGCGTTATCTCCCCGAATATCGGGCATTACGCGCGGAAAAGGGCGGGTTTCTGGAACTGGTCCATGACAGCGAGGCGGCCGCGACAGTCACGTTGCAACCGCTGCATCGCTTCCCGCTGGACGGCGCGATCCTTTTTTCCGATATCCTCGTCATCCCCCATGCACTGGGGCAGGAGCTGACATTCGGCCCGGGCGAAGGACCGCGGCTGACCCCACCGCTGAGCAACGGCGCGCTGGATGGCCTGAGCTTTCGGCCAGAACGGCTTTCCCCGATCATTGAGACGATCCGGCGCGTCCGTACCCTGCTGTCACCCGAAAAGACCTTCCTGGGCTTTGCAGGAAGCCCGTGGACGATCGCAACCTATATGGTGGCGGGTCAGGGGAGCCGCGACCATGCAGATGCCCGCAGACTGGCTTATCGTGACCCTGTGCGCTTCCAGGTGCTGATCGACAGCATCATCGATGCGACGGTTGCGTATCTTTCCGACCAGATTCACGCCGGCGTTGATGCCGTGCAGTTGTTCGACAGCTGGGCGGGCAGCCTGTCACCCGTCCAATATGAGAAATGGGTGATCGCCCCAACCGCCGCCATGGTCAGCAGGATCAAGGCATTGCATCCTGAAACGCCGGTGATCGGCTTTCCAAAGGGCTCCGGCGCCAAGATATCGGCCTATGCACGAGAGACTGGGGTGAACGCCGTCGGCCTGGATGAGACGATCGACCCGTTCTGGGCCGATGCGACACTGCCGCCGGAACTGCCGGTGCAGGGCAATCTCGATCCGCTGGCGCTCAACGCCGGTGGCCAGGCGCTGGACGATGCGGTGCGCACGATCAGAAAAGCCTTTGCAAACCGGCCGCATGTCTTCAATCTGGGGCATGGCATTCTGCCGGACACCGCCATCGACCATGTAGAGCGGATGCTGGCCGTGCTGCGGGAAGGAAGGGATTGATGATCGGCTGGCTTGGCGCTGCCTATCCATGGGTGCGGGCTCTGCACGTGATCATGGTCATCTTCTGGATGTCCGGCCTGTTCATGCTGCCGCGGTTCTTCATCTATCATCACCCTGTCGCGGCGGGATCGGCCGAGGACGACCAGTGGATCGAGCGGGAGCGGCGGCTGCAGCGCATCATCCTGAATCCTGCGATGATCCTGACCTGGGTGTTCGGGTTGATGCTGGCGTTCAACATCGGCTGGATGGGCGGATGGCTGCACGCCAAGTTGCTGTTCGTGCTGGGGCTGAGTGGCTTTCAGGGCTGGCTTGGCAAGACACGCAAGCGCTTTGCCGCCGGTGAACGGCCGGTGGCGGAGAAAAAACTGCGCCTCTTGAACGAAGTGCCCGGCATCGCCATCATCATTATCGTGATGCTGGCCGTCGCAAAGCCGTTCTAAGGCGCTTGACGCCAGGCGAAGCGGAGATTAAGCGGCGGAAAAGGCGGCCCGTTCGGGCCCTTCTACCAGCCAGAATCCCGCGAATGATCGCCTGGTAATTCCTTATTTCGGATAGCTCGATGCATCTTCACGATCTAAAGCGCAAATCGCCCGCCGAACTGGTCGCAATGGCCGAAGAACTGGGCGTGGAAGGCGCGTCCACCCTTCGCAAGCAGGATCTGATGTTCTCGATCCTCAAGGCGCTCGCCGAAGGGGATGAGCAGATCATGGGCTCGGGCACGATCGAGGTGCTGCCCGACGGATTCGGCTTTCTGCGTTCGCCGGAGGCCAATTATCTGGCCGGGCCGGATGATATTTATGTCAGCCCGGCACAAGTGCGCAAATTCGGTCTGCGGACCGGCGACACGGTGGAAGGCGAGATCCGCGCGCCCAAGGACGGGGAACGCTATTTCGCGCTGACCCGGCTGACCGCAATCAATTTCGATGATCCTGATGTGGTGCGCCATCGGGTCAATTTCGACAATCTGACCCCGCTCTATCCCGAACAGAAGCTGACGCTCGACAATTCCGACCCGACGGTGAAGGACAAATCCGCCCGGGTGATCGACATCATCAGCCCGCAGGGCAAGGGCCAGCGTTCGCTGATCGTCGCACCGCCCCGCGTCGGCAAGACAGTGCTGCTCCAGAACATCGCCAAGGCGATTTCGACCAACCATCCCGAAGTCTTCCTGATCGTGCTGCTGATCGATGAACGGCCGGAGGAAGTGACCGACATGCAGCGGTCGGTTCAGGGCGAAGTCGTCTCCTCCACCTTCGACGAACCGGCCCAGCGCCATGTGCAGGTGGCCGAAATGGTCATCGAAAAGGCCAAGCGCCTTGTCGAGCACAAGCGCGACGTGGTGATCCTGCTCGATTCCATCACCCGTCTTGCCCGCGCCTACAATACGGTCGTGCCCAGCTCCGGCAAGGTGCTGACCGGTGGTGTCGATGCCAATGCACTGCAGCGGCCGAAGCGTTTCTTCGGTGCGGCGCGCAATATCGAGGAGGGCGGCTCGCTGTCGATCATTGCCACCGCGCTTATCGATACCGGCAGCCGCATGGATGAAGTGATCTTCGAAGAGTTCAAGGGCACCGGCAATTCCGAAATCGTGCTTGATCGGAAAGTGGCCGACAAGCGCATCTTCCCGGCAATGGACGTCGGCAAATCCGGCACCCGCAAGGAAGAACTGCTGGTGGACAAGGGCACGCTCAGCAAGATGTGGGTGTTGCGCCGCATCCTGATGCAGATGGGCACCGTCGACGCGATGGAGTTCCTTCTCGACAAGATGAAGGATTCCAAGACCAACGAAGATTTCTTCGAATCGATGAACCACTGATACGCGCGTCCATTGGACGGGTCGTGCGTTATCGGACATGGATCGGGATTGCGGTGATATGCCATGATCCCGCCTGTTCGTTGCGCTGACACAATGATGGACGGAAAGCGACCGTGCATTTTGACTTTGCAGAAATACTGACACCTGCGGGCATCAATGCCCTGTTGCAGGTTCTGATGATCGATCTGGTGCTGGCCGGCGACAATGCGATTGTCGTCGGTTCGCTGGCCGCCGGCCTGTCTGGCAAGGATCGCCGCCGCGTCATCGCGGTCGGCATTGGTGCTGCACTTGTGCTGCGCATCATTTTTGCACTTGTTGCAACGCAACTGGTCCAGATTATCGGTCTTTTACTGGCGGGTGGGCTGTTGCTGCTGTGGGTAGCATGGAAGTTCTGGCGCGAATTGCGGCATGGTGAAGTCGGTCAGGAAGGGGATTCCGATTCCGATACACTGCGCACGCCGCGCAGTTTTGCTGCAGCAGCATGGTCGGTCGCGCTGGCTGATGTGAGCATGAGCCTGGACAATGTGCTGGGCGTTGTCGGCGCGGCGCGTGAACATCCCAGCGTGCTGGTGATCGGCCTTGTCCTGTCGGTGGCGTTGATGGGGCTTGCCGCCAATTTCATCGCGCGTGTCATCAACCGCCATCGCTGGATCGCCTATGTCGGGCTGGTGGTGATCCTTTATGTTGCGTTGAAAATGATATGGGAGGGCTGGCACCAGGTGGAGCCGGTTGCCCTCCACCTGTTCGGTTAAGGGATCAACAGGGTAGAACCGCTGGTCTTCCGGGCTTCAAGCGCCTGATGCGCCTGTGCTGCCTGAGACAGCGGAAAGCGCTGGCCGATGCTGATCTTCACCGCGCCCGATTGCAGCATTTCGAACAGGCGCGCAGCGGATTGGCGCCGTGATGCCGTATCGGGGCAATAATCGCCAAGGCGAGGGCGGGTGAGGAACAGCGATCCTGCCTTCAGAAGTTCCAGCGGTGATAGCGGCCTGACCGGTCCCGACGCGTTGCCGAAGGAGATGACCAACCCACGCATGGCGGTTGCGGCGAGCGATGAGTTGAACGATGCCGTGCCAACGCCGTCGAACACCACGTCCACGCCACGCCAGTCTGTGAGCCGACGCACTTCGGCTGCAAGATCATCGAATCCGCTGGTCAACACATGGTCGCAGCCATTGGCAGTGGCGATTGCTACCTTTGCCTCGCTGCCGACATGGCCGATCACCCTTGCGCCCACCGCCTTCAGCCATTGGCAAAGGATGGAGCCGACACCGCCGGCGGCAGCATGAACCAGCGTCCATTGGCCCGGTTGCACCTTTGCGCAGCGTTCCACCAGAAATTCCGTGGTCATGCCCTTCAACATGGCTGCGGCGGCAATATCACTCGATATGGCATCGGGAATGGGGGCCAGCCATTCGCTGCCCATCGTCCTGACGCTGGAATAGGCGCCCTGCGGGCCAAGCGAATAGGCAACGCGATCCCCCGGCTTGAAATCCGTTACATCGGCGCCGACGGCCACGACTACACCCGCTGCTTCTGAGCCCAAACCGCTTGGCAGCGGCGTTTCGTAAAGGCCGGAACGATAATAGGTGTCGATGAAATTCAGCCCGATGGCTTCTTGGCGGACGACCACTTCGCCGCTGCCGGGGTTGGCCCGCTCCACGGGTTGAAGCTCGAGGACTTCCGGCCCACCCAGCTGTGAAAAGACGATGCGTACGTCCGCCACCGATGCTTCTCCTCAGCCCAGATGCTGCGCAAAAAAAGCGCGGGTGCGACCGTCTGCCAGATTGGCGGCGGCCTCGTTCCGGGACTTGCCAAAGGCGCGGGCAAAGGCGTGCCCGACCCCGTCATAATCATGGATGGTCACATGGGGGTTGCCGTCCAGTGCTTCGTGGATCGTTTTCTGGACGTCGGCCCCGATATGCGCATCTTCTTTGCCAAAGTGCAGCAAAAGCGGCTTGCCTATGGCATGTCGTTCACCAAGCAGCTTGTCGATGCCGCCGCCATAATAGCCGACATTGGCATCGGCATCGGTGCGGGTGGCGGCAAGAAAGGCAATGCGGCCGCCAAGGCAATAGCCAACCAGCCCGATCTTGCCGCTGGTCAGCGATCGGGCCTTCTTGATCACCGCTTCGACGTCCTTGATCGCGGTATCAAGGTCGAACTCCTGCATAAGCCCATAGGCCTTCTTCAACTCGTCCTCGACATCGGCATCAAGCTGGACGCCGGGTTCAAGCCGCCAGAAAAGATCGGGTGCAAGTGCAGCATAACCCAAATCCGCCCAATCATCCGCCATTTTACGAATGCCCGGATTAACACCGAAAATTTCCTGAATAACGATAATTGCTGCCTTAGGCACGCCTTGCGGCATTGCACAATAAGCGTTGAAGCAGCCGCTTCCGTCAAGCGCATCGATGCTGATCATCTGTCCCATTGAACTCTCCACTATCGTGCAATCATCGCCTTGGCGGGTCGATCAAAGCCTTGTTGTTGCGGTGATAACAGCCAACGCCCCAAGGTACTTATGTTTGCAAGAGGCATTGGCATCTCCTGCTATGAGGTTTAGCAATGTCGAAGCCCGGCGCTCAATAGCGGATGACAAATGATGAAGATCAAACTCGATATCGAATGTTCACCGCAGGAAGCGCGCGCCTTTTTCGGCCTGCCCGATCTTGACCCTGTGCATCAGGTTTATATTGAACGTATGCAAGCCTTTGTGAAGGAAGGACTTTCTGCGTCAGATATAGAAAAGCTGATGCGAGGATGGCTGCCTTTTCTGGAGGGCGGCTTTGATGCCTGGTCCAAGACGATGCAGCATATGACGAGCGGTGCAGCTTCGTTCAACAAGGATTGATCTTCCTTTTCATCTTTCAGCCATGACCAATATCGACAGGGACAGCATGGTTGAGCACCGGCCCACTTTGTTCGCCATTTCCACTGGCCGGCCGCCCGCTGCGATTGCAGTGATGAGGATTTCCGGCCCCGCTGCTTTTGACGCCGTCAGAGTGTTGGCTGGGTCGCTTCCACCGAAGAGAGAGGCGCGTTTGCGCCTGTTGCGTCATCCGCAAAGCGGTGATCCGCTCGACCAGGCGCTGGTTCTGCTTTTCCCCGGCCCAGCCACGGCTACAGGGGAAGATCTTGCAGAACTTCATTTGCACGGTGGTGCTGCAGTTATTGCAGCAGTTGCTGCAGCATTAGCCGAACTGCCGGGGTTGAGGCCAGCGGAAGCAGGGGAGTTTACGCGCCGCGCCTTTGAAAATCAGGTACTCGATCTCGCCCAGGTGGAGGGGTTGGCCGATCTGCTTGCCGCTCAGACGGAACGGCAGCGTCGGCAGGCGATCGCCCATCTTAACGGTTTTCTGGGGCAAAAAGCCGAACAATGGCGTGAACGGATGCTGGATGCATTGGCCCTCGTAGAAGCTGAACTGGACTTTTCCGATGAGGGCGATGTCGGGGAAAGCAATGCCGCAGTCGATACGATAACTGCCGAACTGATCGATGCATTGAATGCAGCGCTTGCCAAGCCAAGTGCCGAACGATTGAGTGAGGGATTGAAGGCAGCGGTGGTCGGCCCGCCTAATGCTGGCAAGTCCAGTCTGATCAATTACCTTGCGGGTCGTGAAGTGGCGATCGTCACACCTATTGCCGGTACGACGCGTGATCGAATTGAAGTTCAGCTGGACATCAGCGGTTTGCCGTTCACGTTGATTGACACCGCTGGACTGCGAGAAACTGAGGACCCGGTCGAAGCAGAAGGTGTTGCACGCGCGTGTCGCGCTGCCGCAGAGGCGGATATCGTCATCGTCATGCATGGTGATGCGGATGATCAATCCGCTTCCAATAGCTGGGGCCGGGAGGATGCAGCCGTTCTCCATGTCCATTCGCTGTGTGATGTCGACGGCCGTGTGCCCGGATATGATGACGGCCATGTGCTCCACCTTTCTTCACACACGGGGCAGGGCGTTGACCAGCTCGCGGCGGCATTGACGGAGATGGCCGAACAGCGGGTGGGTAATGGTGAGTTGCTCGTTCTCGCCAACATGCGTCAGCGGACGGCATTGGAGGGGGCGCTGGCGTCTCTTGAAGATGCGACGGTCGAGGCGGACGAGATTTTGAAGGCAGAGCATTTGCGTCGGGCGTTGAACCAGATTGGACAATTGACCGGCCGTGTCGGCGTTGAGGACATGCTCGATGCGCTGTTTAGCCGCTTCTGCATCGGCAAATAGCAGGCGCAGTGTTCCACGTGGAACATCTGGCTGTCGCTTTGACGATTCGCTACATTTCTGACAATGAGAGGGAATGGGCACATTCTTCTTCGATGTTGTTGTAATTGGCGGTGGCCATGCCGGCAGTGAGGCTGCGGCCGCCGCTGCACGGACAGGCGCATCAACGGCATTGGTAACACTAGACAAGACAAAAATCGGTGAAATGTCCTGCAATCCGGCCATTGGTGGGCTGGGCAAAGGGCACCTTGTCCGCGAAGTTGATGCCTTGGGCGGCATCATGGGCATCGCTGCGGACGCTTCAGCTATCCACTATCGATTGCTCAACAGGCGCAAGGGGCCTGCAGTGCAGGGACCACGCGTTCAGGCGGATCGCAAACTCTATCGCGCGAGAATACAACAGCTTCTTTCCAAACAGCCCGGCCTGTCCATTGTTGAAGGGGAAGCCGCTGATTTGGTGTTGGCTTCTCAGGACGCTCAATCGTCAGTGACGGCGTTGAAGCTAGCGGATGGGCGCCTTCTGTCCTGCCGTGCCGTGGTGATCACAACCGGTACCTTTCTAGGTGGCAAGTTGTTCGTTGGACAGGACGTCACAGCCGGGGGCAGGGTGGGAGAATCTTCATCCACAACCTTGTCGCAGACGTTGCGTGCACTGGGCATTCGCATGGCACGGCTCAAGACCGGCACACCGCCACGGCTTGACGCGCGGTCGATCAACTGGACAGCCATTGAATGGCAAATGGGAGATGACGAGCCTGCCTTTCTGTCCTCTCTCACCAAGGAAGTGGCAGCGCCGCAACTTGCCTGCGGCATTACTCGCACCACTGGCGAAACGCACAGGATTATCCGTGACAGCCTGTCGCAGTCGCCGCTTTATACCGGCCTTATCGAAGGACGGGGGCCGCGCTATTGCCCCTCCATTGAGGACAAGGTCGTTCGTTTCGGTGACAGGGATGGGCATCAGATCTTCTTGGAGCCAGAAGGCGCCGACGATGCGGTCATCTATCCCAATGGCATCTCGACTTCGCTGCCGCTGAAGGTGCAGCATGCCATGGTGCGATCCATTCCAGGCTTGGAACGGGCTAAGATACTCCAGCCCGGCTACGCTGTGGAATATGATCATGTCGATCCACGTGAACTAAACCCGACGCTGGAGCTGCGGGCAGTTCAAGGCCTGTTTCTGGCGGGGCAGATCAATGGCACCACGGGCTATGAGGAGGCGGCGGCACAAGGGCTTGTTGCCGGGCTCAACGCGGCACGTAAGGCCGGTGGCATGCCTCTGGTCACGATCGACCGGACCCAAGCCTATCTTGGCGTAATGATCGATGATCTGACCACTCAGGGCGTTAGTGAACCCTACAGAATGTTCACTTCGCGCGCCGAGTTCCGTCTACGCTTGCGTGCAGACAACGCATTGGAACGGCTTACGCCGCTGGCGATCAAATGGGGCATTGCTGGGTCGGCGTTGGAGAAGATGTTTGAAGAGCGTTCCACGCAACGGGAGGCTGGACTTCATTTACTTCAAACCCGTGTCACACCTGCCGTGATGAAAGCCAATGGCGTGGATGTTCGCCAGGATGGGGTGAGCCGAACATTGTTTGAGTGGCTCCGTTTTCCGGTGGTGACACTGGATGTAGTCAAGGCGATGGAGCCCGCGTTTGACGTGCTTGACGACGAAATCGCTGAGCTGCTGCTGTGTGATGCGCGCTATGCTACCTATGTGGAGCGGCAGGAGGGTGAAGTGGTGGCACTCCGACGCGATGATCGCCTGGAATTACCGGCCGACCTCGATTTTTCAGTGATCAAAGGTTTGTCGAATGAGATGGTGGAGCGACTTCAAGCCGCAAGGCCATCCAGCCTAGGCGCTGCAGGCCGTTTGCCAGGGATAACACCGGCAGCATTGGCCGCACTTTTTGCGCATGTCCGTCGTGCAGCCTGACGTGGACGCCAGGACTCTTCTTGCTGACCGCTACGATGTTCCACGTGAAACACTGGAGCGTTTACAAATCTACGCCGACCTGCTGGATGAATGGCAGGAGCGGATGAATTTGGTGGCGCCGTCAACTCTGCCGGTCAAATGGCAACGCCACTTTCTCGATTCTGCCCAGTTGATCGACCATGTGCCAGCGATGGAGCGCCGATTGCACTGGATTGATCTTGGTGCCGGGGCAGGCTTTCCGGCTTTGGTTATCGCCATTCTCCGCCCACAGGTCAGGATGACCATGGTGGAGTCCCGGCAAAAGAAATGCGCTTTTCTCCAACATGTTGCGGAGCGGACAGGGGTTGCCGATCGTGTGAAGATTCAGTCGGCGCGCATTGAAGCGCTGCCGGAAAAACGGTTCGACGTGGTTTCGGCACGTGCCCTTGCCGATCTTTCGCAATTATTTGACTGGGGACGCCGCTTTGCCGACAATAGGAGTTGTTGGCTGCTGCCCAAAGGGGCAAATGTCGAAGCCGAGATTTCGCAGGCGCGGCAACATTATGAGTTTGAAGTCGATCTTCAGCCGAGCCTGACTGATCCATCCGGTCGGATTGTTATCGCGCGATCCGTTCGTCAGAGGAAAAACAGATGAAGCGGATCGCTATTGCGAACCAGAAGGGTGGAGTGGGTAAAACCACTACGGCAATCAATGTTGCAACGGCCATGGCCGCTGTGGACCGGCGTGTTTTGATGATTGATCTTGATCCACAGGGCAACGCCTCCACCGGCCTTGGGATAGACCAGTCAGCCCGCGCACTTTCCAGCTATGATGTGTTGATGGGCGAAACACCGATCATTGATGCTGCGGTCAAATCGCAGGTGCCGGGGCTGGATGTTGTCACCTCTACCGTCGACTTGTCAGGCGCAGAGGTGGAACTGGTCGACTCCAACGGGCGGATGCGACGGCTCGACAATGCGTTGAATCAGCTGCCATCCGGGCAATATGACATTGTGCTGATCGATTGTCCGCCTTCGCTGGGCATTTTGACGATCAATGCATTGGTTGCGGCGCATTCCGTGCTTGTCCCGCTGCAGTGCGAATTCTTTGCACTGGAAGGTCTTACACAGCTGCTGCAGACGGTTGAGCGTGTCCGCGGGCGCTTCAATGCCGATCTGTCCATCCTTGGCATTGCGTTGACCATGTACGATCGGCGCAACCGGCTTTCCGATCATGTTGCGAAGGACGTGCGCGATTGTCTGGGCAAAGTGGTGTTCCAGACGGTGATCCCGCGCAACGTGCGCCTTTCGGAAGCGCCAAGCCACGGAATGCCGGCGTTGATTTATGATCATCGCTGCGCAGGCTCCGAAGCCTATATAGAACTTTCACGTGAAATCATCGGCCGCCTTGACGACAAGGCGCAAGCGGCATGAGGGGACAGTAATGGCGTTGGGACCGGGTGGAAAGCGGCCGACAGGGCTTGGCCGCGGGCTTTCCGCATTACTTGGCGAGATTGATGAAATTGAAACGGCACGCAGCAGCGGCAATGTGCAGCAACTGCCGATCGCATCGATCGTCGCCAACAGGCAACAGCCGCGCCGCAGGTTCGATGATGAAAAGCTGGACGAGCTTTCCCGGTCGATCAAGGCACAGGGTGTTCTTCAGCCAATATTGGTGCGTCCACTGGAGAAGGACCAGTATGAGATCATCGCCGGCGAACGCCGCTGGCGCGCGTCACAGGCGGCCGGCTTGCATGAGATTCCCGTGGTTGTCCGCGAGATGGATGATGCCACAGGCTTTGAATTGGCGCTTATCGAAAATATTCAGCGGGCCGACCTCAATCCGATCGAAGAAGCCGAAGGCTATCGTCGCCTGATTGGTGAATTTGGCCACAGCCAGGAACAATTAGGCAAATTGGTCCATAAGTCGCGCAGCCATATCGCCAATTTGCTGCGTCTGCTCGATCTACCCGAAAGGGTCATGCAGTTGCTGATCGAAGACAAGATCACAATGGGGCATGCCCGGGCGCTGATTACTGCCGATGATCCCGAAAAACTTGCAGAAGAGGTGGTTCGCAAGGGTCTGTCCGTGCGTCAGACCGAGGCACTGGCGCGCGCCAGTAAGGAAGCCGCAGCCGGCAAGAAGAATAACGCTGCGCCTACTGCTGCGGATGCCGATGTCATGGCGCTGGAACGGCAACTGGCTGATGTCCTTGGCCTGAAAGTGCAGATTGCGAACAAGGGCAGTGCTGGTGAAATTACCATCGGCTATTCGACGCTGGATCAACTGGACATGCTCTGCCAGCGGCTTTCAGGAGAAAATTTCTGAAATTTTAATTTAATTTCAGTAACTTATGATATGCGTGCTGCATGCCGCGTCAGCGCCACCAGCGTTTGCGCGGCTGCAACATCGCCAACCGTCCCGCTTTTCTTGATTTCGCGCTCGGCCGTCATCAGGGCACTGATCGCCCGGGCGATATTGGGCGTGCGCCAGCGTGCTGCCTGGCTGGTCAGCGACTTCCGGTCTTTCCAGAACACTGCCTTGCCCATTGCGGCAATGGCGCGTTCAATCGATTGGCCTGCATCGATTTCGGCGCGCAGGCTGGCCAGCATGTGCAACCGCCGCAACAGTGCGCGGATCAGCACGATGCCGCTCAACCCCAGTGCATCGGCAGAAGCGAGCTGACGCTCCATCTCAGCGGGATTGCCGCCGATGACGCTGTCCACCAATGCGCCGATGTCGCTTTCCGAAAGCCCGGCGACCAGCGCGGTCACAACCTCCGGCTCCACAGATTTGGGATGTTCGGGGCTGGCGTCCAGATAAAGCGCAAGCTTGGTGATTTCCCTTGAAATGATACCACGCTCGCCGCCAGCAGCATCCAGCAAGGCGTGGATCACATCGCGGGTGACACGCAATCCTTCGGCACGACAAAGCGCCTGGGCCTCATTTTCGGCTTCCTGGCCCTCCGGCGGATAGCTGGCGAAGCTGGATGCAATGTCGGCGGGCGCTGCCTCCACCAGCTTCAACAGCTTTGAATCGCGGCGCAGCGCACCGGCATAGGCAAGCACGGGATTGCCGGCGCTGGCCAGTTCGAACAGTGCCTTCACCGCCTCCACCGATTCATCGCCAATTCCATCCACACGGATCAACGTGGACGAGCCAAACATCGACGTGGCGGCTGCTTCATCGGCCAGACGTGCCGGGTCGCCCTTCAGATCCGTTGGCGCAAGGTCAAGACGCTCCACATCCTTGCCCAGCGCGGCCTCAAAACGGGCGCCGAGCATATGAGAGCCGGCGTCATCCGGCCCATGCAGCAACAGGAGGCGAAGCGTGGAAGCGGGCTTGTCGACAATACGGTTTATTTCGGCGCGATTGGCCTTCATTTTCCCTGGCGGCGCAGATACAGCGCCACCCGCGTCGTGATCCGGTCGGAAAGATCCACAGCCATGCGCTCCAGCGCCGTTTGTTCGGCGGCGATGGTGGCATATTCGGATGTCGTTACATCGATGCCGACATCGCTAGAGGCCGTGGCATCCAGCAGCACAAGATCCTTGTCGGTTTGCACAAGCTGATAACGGGCACGCAGGGTACGCCGCTCGCGTGTGATGGAATCATCCCCCCGCGCGCCGAAACCGGAAATATCGTCGTCCAGACGAATGACGAGCCGATATTTCGCACTGGCGGTGGCATTGCCCAGTCTGTCGATCAACGCCTGCCGCAGCAGCCAGCCTGATTTGTCGGGGATGGGCGCCACGCTTACGTCGCGCAGGCCTGCCGCCACTTCACCCGATCCGCCGCCGGCATAGATCGGGTGCAATCCACAGCCGCCGAGCGCCATGGGAATGGCCATGACAAGCAGCAGGGCAAGCTTGCGCATGGTCAGGCGACCAGATTGACGAGGCGGTCAGGCACGACAATTACCTTTCGTGGAGCATTGCCGTTCAATATCGCCTGTACCTTTGGATTGGCCAGCGCCAATTGTTCCAGATCCTCTTTCGATGCGCCCTTCGATGCGGTTTGTATATCGCGCAGCTTGCCATTGACCTGCAGGGCGATAGTAACACTGTCATCGGTCAACAAGGACGGGTCCGCCTGCGGCCATGATGCATCGGCGACAAGGCCTTCATGGCCAAGCCTTTGCCAGCTTTCTTCCGCAAGATGCGGCATCATCGGCGCGATCAGCCGTATCAGCGTTGCAATCGCCGTATTGCGCGAGGCGGATTGCGGTGCCTTTTCAATCGCGTTCACCAGTTCATAGAGCTTGGCGACCGATTTATTGAACTGCAAGCCGTCAATATCCTCGCCCACGCCGGCGATTGCCTTGTGCAGCTTGCGGTCGAGATCCTTGTCCTCACCCTGGGCAGGGGTATTTCCGTCCACAAGCCGCCAGATGCGCTGCACAAAACGCCATGCGCCTTCAATGCCGGCTTCCGACCAGGCGAGATCGCGTTCGGGCGGGCTGTCGGACAGCATGAACCAGCGGACGGCATCGGCGCCATATTGGTCGATGATCGGCGTCGGATCGACGACATTCTTCTTCGATTTCGACATTTTCTCGACGCGGCCGACCTGCACCGGCCGTCCGGTCGCGGTTTCGATCAACCCGTTGTCGCCCCGGCCGACATCATCAGGTGAAAGCCATAGGCCTTCCACCGATTTATAGGTCTCATGCGTCACCATGCCCTGTGTGAAGAGGCCGGTGAACGGTTCGGCAATGTCCAGCCTGCCGATCCGCCGCAGGGCACGCGTCCAGAAACGCGAATAGAGCAGATGCAGGATCGCATGTTCGACGCCGCCAATATATTGCGCCACCGGCAGCCATTGTTCCGCCACCGCCTTGTCGAAAGGCTGGTCGTCGGGTTGACTGGCAAAGCGGATGAAATACCAGGACGAATCGACAAATGTATCCAGCGTATCGGTCTCGCGCAGCGCTGGCTGACCGCAAGCAGGACAGCTGACATGTTTCCAGCTGGGATGCCGGTCCAGCGGATTGCCGGGCACGTCGAACGTCACGTCTTCCGGCAGGACCACCGGCAGCTGATCCTGCGGGACGGGCTGCACGCCGCAGGCATCGCAATGGATGATCGGGATCGGCGTGCCCCAGTAGCGCTGGCGCGACACGCCCCAGTCGCGCAGCCGCCAGGTGGTGGTGCCTTCGCCCCAGCCTTCGTCCTGCGCGCGCGCAATGACGGCGGCCTTGGCCTCTTCGATCGACAGCCCATCGAGGAAGCGCGAATTGATGAGCCTGCCCGGCCCGGTATAGGCTTCATCGCCAATCGGGTCGGTGGCATTGCCTTCATCTGCGACGACGCGGGTGACCGGCAGCTGATATTTGCGAGCGAAATCAAGGTCGCGCTGATCATGTGCGGGGCAGCCGAACACCGCGCCCGTGCCATAATCCATCAACACGAAATTGGCGACGAACAGCGGCAGTGTCCATGACGGGTCGAGCGGATGGACGACGCCAAGCCCGGTGTCGAAGCCCTTTTTCTCCGCCGTTTCCACCTCGGCCGCGGCGGTCCCGACAGCGCGGCAATCCTCGATGAAGGCCGCAAGCGCTGCATTGTCCTGCGCCAGTGCGGCCGCAAGCGGATGATCAGGTGAAATGGCGGCAAAGCTGGCGCCGAACAGCGTATCCGGCCGGGTGGTGAACACATCGATACCGTCCACCCCGGCGGCGGGTGCAGCCAGCGCGAAGCGGAACTTCAGCCCCTGGCTTTTGCCGATCCAGTTTTCCTGCATCAGCCGGACTTTTTCGGGCCATTGATCGAGCGTGGAAAGCCCGTCCAGCAGCTCATCGGCGAAATCGGTGATCTTCAGGAACCACTGGTTGAGCTTCTTGCGTTCGACCAGCGCGCCTGAACGCCAGCCGCGACCGTCGATCACCTGCTCATTGGCGAGCACGGTATGATCGACAGGGTCCCAGTTGACATAGCTTTCCTTGCGATAGACCAGCCCGTGTTTCAGCAGGTCCAGAAACAGCGCCTGTTCATGGCCGTAATATTCCGGCTCGCAGGTGGCGAGTTCGCGATTCCAGTCCAGCGCAAAACCCAGTCGCTTGAGCTGGTCGCGCATGGTCGCAATGTTGGACCGTGTCCAGTTGCCGGGATGCACGCCTTTTTCGAAGGCGGCGTTTTCCGCCGGCATGCCGAATGCATCCCATCCCATGGGGTGAAGGACCTCAAAGCCCTTTGCCCGCTGATAACGGGCGATGACGTCACCCATGGCATAGTTGCGGACATGGCCCATGTGGATGCGCCCCGATGGATAGGGGAACATTTCGAGCACATAGCGGCGGGGTTTCGGCGACGCATTATCGGCGGCGAAACTGTTCTGTTCCGCCCAGACGCGCTGCCAGCGCGCGTCCGCGGAAACGGGATTGAAACGGCTGCTCAAGTGTTTTTTCGCGTTATCCTATGGCATTGCGGCGCAGGTCGCGCGCTTTTGCCAGAATGACTTCCTCAAGGCGCTGCACGGTGCCTGCGCGCAGTTCCGCATCCCGCCACTGGCCATTGGTATTGACCTGTCGGGAAATAGCGACGCGCAGGGCATCAGCCCGCAGATCCTGGTCAAGAATGGTGACGGTCACCTTCATCCGTTCACCGGGGGCGGACGGATTGGCATACCAGTCGGTGATGATCACGCCGCTGTTCGCATCCGTCTGCAACAGGGGCATGAAGGAAATCGTGTCCAGGGCCGCCCGCCAGAGATAGGCGTTGACGCCAATGGTCGTCACCTTCGAAGCAGCGAGATCGGCCTTGGGACGCTCTTTCGATCCGCCGCAGGCGGCAAGCGCCGCACAAAGCGCGACGGCAAGCGAAACACGGGAAACGAGGGACATGAACGAACCTTCCAGCCAGACATCCGGCGTGGATCACCCCACGCGAGAGGCGTCGTTATAGGAGGCAAGCACGCGTGCGAAAAGGGGTTTGCGTGCGTCGCCTGAAAACATGCGTCGGGCGGAGGCATGGCATTGCCCCGAAAGTCGGCGCAATCCTCACTTCCTGTCACCACAAGCCATGCCCTGTTTCGCCGGCGCGCCCCCGGCGATGCAGACCTTGTCGGCAAATGCGATGAACTCTCCTGCACGGGAGGATTTATGTAAATGGCGACAATGGGCAGCGGAAACCATGGGCATGAAACTAGCCAGCCGGGCAAATATTCACTGTGTGATAAACGCAACAACATTGGACTTCCGGCATTTGGCACTGAAAAGGCGGATGATTGGATTAATTCAGCATGTTATCGATAATTTCGAATCGGGAGGGAGTTTGACTCGTGCGTTGGACCGCGCGCTCTGTGACAGTTCTGGCAATGGCGTCATTATGCACGATGCCGTTGGCTGCTGCTGCGCAGGCTGCAAGCAACCACAAAAAGTCCCGTCCTTCTCCTTCGATCAGCCTTGCCAATGTACCCACCGGTATTCTGGGCTTTACGCCCGCCGCGGCTGATCCGAAGCTGGCTGCCAGCCTTGGTCAGGGTGGCGGCGAACATGTGTTCCGTTTCACCCCTTCGGGCAAGCCGGGATCGCGCAAATCGGTGACCGTGGCCGTTCGTTCCCGTGGTGTGACGCACAGCGAAGCCGTGCAGAATGCCGCCCCGGGGACAGAGGCGACCGCACCATCAACCTATAATCTGGGCGTCAGCATCGGCTGGAGCCGCTTTGCCCTGTCCGGCGGCTATAGCAAGCTGGATACCGGCCTTGCGCCCTTTGGCCGTGAATCGGTCGATGTCGGGTTGAGTTATCTGGGCAAGAACTGGCGCGGTACCCTGCAGCTGGGTGCGGATAACAACGACGATTCGCAAACCGCCATGCTCAATCGCGAACACAGCTATTCGGTTGACCTGGGCGGTGCCTATGCCTTGTCGCGCAATCTGTCGCTGTCTGGCGGGTTGCGGTACAAACGCGATGAAAATCTGGGCATAACGCTGGATAACAAGCGGGATTCGCAGTCCGTTTACGTCGGCACGTCCTTCAGCTTCTGATCCCTGTTTCTACCCCGCACTTCTGGTCAATGCGTCGATGGCGGCATAGCCATGGATATTGGCCCGCCTGACCGCGGCAAAACGCCGTTTGTTCATGCCGCCCAATGCAATGACCGGCTGTTTGGCCTGTCGCGCAAGAAGGGCCAGCCGCAACGGGCCAAGGGTCCGCGTGCCTGGATGCGAGCGGGTAGGAAAGACCGGTGAAAGCAGGATGAAATCGGCACCGGCGCGTGCGGCGCCGATCAGGCCCGACATGCCATGGGCCGATCGGCTGTGCAGCAGTGCAGGCGGCGCCCTGAACGGGTGCGCCCTTTCATTGTCATGCCAGCCATCCGCGCGCCATGCACGGGCCTGGGCCGGGCTGCCCGCCAGCAGCAGCGGCAGGCGCCGGGCGCGCGCAACACGGCGGAGCTGGTTGAACAGCATTTTGCGCAATGCCTTGTCCGTCGCATAATGGCGAAAGATGATGCCGGCCCGGCCCTTGGGCAGGCGTGCCGCTGCCGCTGCGGGTGGTTCATCCATGCGTTCGTCGGTAAGCAGCCAGATCTGCGGCAGGGTGGCATACAGGCGCGAAGAGGGTTGGCGGGCGATCATCTCCAGCCTTATAGCAGCCGATCATGCAGACTGACCAAGCGCCCAGTGAACGGCTTCACGCCATTGAACAACGCATGGCCCGCGCGGCGGCCATGGTCGACCGTGATGCGGGCGACATTCGCCTGATCGCGATTTCAAAGACATGGGCGGCGGCGGATATTGCTCCACTGCTGGAGGCGGGGCAGCGCGTGTTCGGTGAAAACCGCGTGCAGGAGGCGGAGCAGAAATGGCCCGGCCTGAAGGCCCGATTCCCTGATGTCGAACTGCATCTGGTCGGTCAGCTTCAGTCCAACAAGGCGGAAGCGGCGGTGGACCTGTTCAACGTCATTCATTCGGTTGACCGGCCGTCGCTGGTGAAGGCGCTGGGCAAGGCCATGGCAAAGCGAGGCCAGCGGCGGGACTGCTTCATTCAGGTCAATATCAGCGAGGAGGTGCAGAAGGGCGGCTGTGCCATCGCCGATCTGCCCCTGTTGATCGTTGAGGCGCGCGAAGCCGGCTTGCCCGTTGTCGGGCTGATGGCAGTGCCGCCGGCCGATGTGGAGCCGGCACCCTATTTCGCATTGCTTGCCAAGCTGGCCGCGCGGCATGGCCTGCCGCGGCTGAGCATCGGCATGTCGGGTGATTTCGAAACCGCGATATGGACCGGGGCCACCGATATTCGTGTCGGCAGCGCCTTGTTCGGCGCACGTGCGTGAAGACACAGCCACCTGCCGCCATTGTCTTCGATTTCGACGGTGTCATCGTCGACAGTGAAACAGCGGCCAATCGGGCGCTTGCCGATATGTTGTGTGGAATCGGCCTGCCGACGACGGTTGAGGAATCGCTGGCGCTTTATTGCGGCCATCGGTGGAGCGATTGTCTGGCGTTGATCGAACGCAATCTGGGCAGGCCATTGCCCGACGACTTTCGCGACAGATATTCAGCGCTGGCAAGGCCGATTCTGGACCGGGAAATGACGGCCGTTACAGGCATTGCCGCATTTCTGGACGATCATTGCCATCTGCCGCTTGCCATTGCATCGTCAAGCACGGTCGACTGGCTGCATCATTGCCTGTCACGGTTCGCGCTTGATCATTATTTCGGCGGCCATGTCTACAGCGCCACGGGACTTGAGCGAGGAAAGCCGCATCCTGACATCTATCTTCATGCCGCCGCGCAGCTCAACGTCGATCCCCGACGGATGGTGGTGATTGAAGACAGCGTGATTGGCGCAAGTGCCGGTGTTGCAGCCGGTGCGATGGTGATCGGCTTTGCAGGCGCCAGCCATGTTCGCGCCGGCCATGCGGAAAGGCTGCGTGCCGCTGGCGTGCATCATGTCGCGGCGGATTTTGCACAAGCGGCGCAGATCATCGCCAGCCTGGGCTGATCAGCCGATTTCCACCACATCCGCTGGCGTCAGGCGCGGGAGCAGGTTGATCAACCGGTCCCTGTCGATGGCGATGCAACCCAATGTCGGTCGTTCTTCCCGCCGACAATGGAGGAAGACGGCGCTGCCCAGCCCGGCGACCGGCGGTGCGTCATTATGGCCAAGGACGATGATCACGTCATAAAGGCCATCGTCCCTCCACAGCTTTTCAGCGGAAAACCCATGGGGGTGGGCGACCGGCCGGTTATAGGCAGGATCTGCCGGGTCATCGGACCAACCATCCTGGGGCCGTATCCATCGCCATGGCAGCATCATCATGCCGGGCAGCGTCACCCTGCCGGGCCGCAGCAGCGCCGCCCGCACCGGCCAGCAGCCAAGGGGGGATTTGCCGTCGCCTTCGCGCTTGTCCGCTGCTGCGATGACACCTGTCTTGCCGATGGAACAGGCGATGCTGTCGCCAAAGGCGTGAAGGACATTGTTGCTGCTGTCGACGCGAAGTACCGTCAAAGCAGATGGCCCGTGCGGTCGCGCTTGGTGGCAAGATAATGGGCGTTGTGCGGATTGGCCGGCAATATCAACGGCACGCGTTCGGCCACGGCAATACCTGCGGCCTCCAGCCCCGCTACCTTTTCGGGATTGTTTGACAAAAGCCGCACCCGGTCCACATTCAACATGCGCAGCATTTGCGCGGCAATGCCGAAATCCCGCTCATCTATCGCAAAACCAAGGTGCAGATTGGCATCGACCGTGTCGAAACCCTGATCCTGCAGCGAATAGGCGCGCAATTTGTTGAGCAGGCCGATGCCGCGCCCTTCCTGCCGCAGATAAAGCAATATGCCGCCGCCCGCTGCCGCCATCGCATCCAGTGCAGCACGAAGCTGTGGACCGCAATCGCATTTCAATGAACCGAGCAGATCGCCGGTCAGGCATTCCGAATGAAGCCGCACCAGCGGCGTTGACCCATGTACCGGATCGCCGCCGACCAGCAGCGCCAGATGCTCTCCCTGTTCAGGAACGCCGCGAAAGGCGACCAGAATGCTGTCGGCCGCATTGTTGATCGGCAGGCGCGCCCGGGCGACGATTTTCAACCGGGCAGGCGACACATAGGTTTCGACATCAGCTGCCGATACAGCGGGAAGATCACCATCGCCGGCTGAAGGGGGCCGGATGAACAGTGCTGGCAGCAGGCCCATCAGCTTGGCAAGCCGCAGTGCGGCCCCGGCAATGGCGGGATCATCGACGGCAACGGTTGCGAATGGCCCGTTGAGCGGGCGTTCAAGATCGAAAGCCGGGTCGGCAATGGCAATGGCGGCAGGCAGATCCAGCCATGGCGCACGCTTTATCCGCACAAGGCCCGATGCGGCGGGCAGCTGATTCGTCAGCTTCAATGCGGTACCACGCGCGGCGGTGATCAGCACATCGGCCGGCTGCGCCGCATCGAAGCGGGCCAGGCTTTCCTCTTCCGCCAGTTCCACCGCCATGACGGCAAGCGCCTGCCCATTGCCGGTGACGATGACAGGCTGCCCCCGCTTCAGCGCATCAAGCGCGCGTGCGACCGGCGCGTCCATCAGAAGGCGAATTCCGTGATCAGCGGAATATGATCGGAAGGTTTCAGCCAGCTGCGTGCATCGCGCACGACGCGGTGCGAAACCGCCTGCTTCGCCACCTCCGGACTTGCCCAGACATGGTCGAGCCGCCGGCCGCGATCCGATGCCTGCCAGTCGCGTGCGCGATAGCTCCACCAGGTGAACAGCTTTTCGGGGGCGGGAACAAAATGGCGGCCCAGGTCGACCCATTCATGGCTTTGCTGCAGCCCGGCCAGTGTTTCCACCTCCAGCGGCGTATGGCTCACCACATCCAGCAGCGCCTTGTGGTTCCACACGTCACATTCAAGCGGCGCGATGTTGAAGTCGCCCAGCAGGATCGTCGGCTGCTTCAGCGCTTCCGACCAGCGCGTCATCCGCTGAAGGAAGTTCATCTTCTGCATGAACTTGGGGTTGGTGTTCACATCCGGCGTTTCGCCGCCCGCCGGGATATAGACATTTTCCAGTCTGACACCGCAATCCAGCAACACGCCCACGTGACGCGCCTCGCCATTGGCCTGCCAGTCATTGCTGTGGTCTTCACGCAGCGGCACACGGCTGATGATCGCCACGCCATGATGCATCGGCTGGCCGTGGATCACATGATGATTATAGCCAAGTTGCCTGAAAATGCCGGCGGGAAAGTCGTTGTTGATGACCTTCGTTTCCTGAAGACACAGGATGTCGGGCTGATGTTCACGCAGGAAGCGTTCGACGATTTCGATACGGAAGCGAACGGAATTGATGTTCCAGGAAGCGATTTGCAAAGTTTTAGACATGGCGGCGGTGTAGCGTCTTATCATCCCCCGTCAAACATTGATGGCGATTTTGGCCCGTTTTTGCTGCTGACAGGCTTGTCAAAGACAAAGCCCCCGCTCCGGGGGCTGGAGCGGGGGCCAAAGATGCGTTCGTCACGCAAGCGGCGCCGGGGCGAGTCGGGCAACAGGGGGGAAATCCCGATGGTCGCCCCGGCAACCACTGATTTGCTTTTACGACTCCTTGTCTGTCGCTGGGATGAACGAAGCGAAAGGAATCGAAAAGCCGCCGATCAGCCCTTGCCGGGCGGGCGCGTCGGCCGTGGATCGCGATAGCGGAAGGTCGAATTGCTGACCGGCACGTTGAACTTCTGGTCCGACAGCACAACCGTCGTGCGGTTGTTCTGCGCGTCGATCACCGTCCAGCCGTTCAGCACCAGCCCCGCCGGTCCTTCCGGCGCGCGTCGGAAGGACAGGGTAATCGTGCCATATTCAGGATGTTTGAGGTCACGCGCTTCCACCACGATCCGTTTCGGGTCGGAAGAAGGCACGACATGGGCGAATTTCGACGGATCGCGATCAGGGTCCAGCAGAACGCCCAGCGGCGTGCTCTTGATCGGCCAACGGGACACCTGGGCCACCTGGTAATCCACCATGGTCAGCATCGATCCGTCCGACACGACAAGAAGCGGCACCCCCGGCTGGTACTGGAAACGTATCTTGCCCGGCCGGGCAAGCGTGAGCGTGCCGGAAAGGCTTTTCCCGCCCTGATCGGTCTGGGTGAAATCGGCCTTCATCGTGCGCATGGCCTTCAGATGCGCAGAAACGGCAGCAAGCTGTGGAGCCGGAGCAGCCGTGGCGGCGGGTGTCAGCGGCAGCTGCGCCACACCACCGGCGAGCAGCGCGATGGAAAGGGAAAGCAGGGGTTTCATCTGTTTCATGAGGCATCCTGATAGGGACGGGGCATTGAACCTTGCGTGAACTGCAATCGTCAGTGGACGGTTTCACGCTCTGCCAAGGTAAATGGTGTGAGGCCAAAGCGTTCCACCAGCTTGAACACCAGCGGGTTCAGCGTGATGGAAATCAGCGCGCTGGCCATCAGCAGGTCATTGCCCTCGGGCGGCAACAGTTTCAGGCCAAGCCCCAGATTGGCGAGAATGAACGAAAACTCGCCAATCTGCGCAAGGCTTGCCGAAACGAACAGCGCGGTGCCGTGCGGCCGGCGGCACAGACGCAGGATGGAATAGGCCACCACCGATTTGCCGATGATGATGATCACAACCGTCGCCAGCACGGCCAATGGCTGTTCGACAAGGATGGCGGGGTTGAACAACATGCCCACCGAAACGAAGAACAGCGCACCGAACGCATCGGAAATGGGGCGCGTCTCTTCCGCCGCGCGATGGCTGTGGTCGGAGGCATTGACGACAACGCCCGCCAGAAATGCGCCCAGCGCAAAGGTGACGCCGAACAGCTTGGATGCACCAAAGGCGATACCCAGCGCGATCGCCAGCACGCTGAGGGTGAACAGCTCCTGCCAGGGGCCGGCGGCTACCCGGTCGAGCAGCCGGGGCAGCAGCCTGATTCCGGCAAAGACCATCAGGGCGATGAAGATGGCGATCTTCAGGAAGGTGCCGCCCATCGCCATGGCCAGTTCGGCAGGATCGGCCGTGGCATTGCCGTGAAAGGCGCCGGCGAGCGCAGGCAGAAGCACCAGTACCAGCACAGTTGCCAGATCCTCCACGATCAGCCAGCCGACGGCGATTCTGCCGTCCGGCGACGTCACGGCATTGCGCGCCTCCAGCGCGCGCAGCAGCACCACCGTGCTTGCCACCGACAGCGCAAGGCCAAAGACGATGCCGCCACCCAGCGTCCAGCCAAGCAGCCTTGTCATGCCCACACCCATTGCGGTGGCGACGGCGATCTGGCCGATAGCGCCCGGAATGGCGATGGATTTGACGGCCATCAGGTCGCGGAAGGAAAAATGCATACCCACGCCGAACATCAGCAGGATGACACCGATTTCAGCCAGTTCGGCCGCGATATGCGGATTGGCGACAAAGCCGGGCGTGAACGGCCCCACTACGACGCCTGCTATAAGATAACCGACCAGCGGCGGCAGCCGCAGGCGGGAGGCGATCATTCCACATACAAAGGCCAGCCCAAGGCCCATGGCTATTGTTGAAATCAGTGGCAGGTCATGCGGCAAGCTGGTTTCTCCCCATGGGCAGCAGCATCGGGCCGATGTTCTCCTTGTCAATGCCTTGCAGCCGATATGGCTGGACCTTGCAGCCGATATGGCTGACAGCGTAAGGCAATTGATCATGCATTGGTTACGGCGCGAAACAGGATTTCGGGCGTTATCCGCCAACCAGAAGCTCTACACCCATATTGGCCCGCTCTCCGGATGAACTGAATGACTCATAGTCAGCTTCTCGCCTTCGCAGTGCTGGGCGGCATGATGTTGCTCTTCATGTGGGGAAGGCTGCGTTATGATCTGGTCGCCGGGCTCAGCCTGATGGTGGCGGTTGCCGTCGGCATTGTTCCAGCCAAGGAAGCCTTCACCGGCTTCAGCGACGATATCGTGATCATCGTTGCCAGCGCGCTGATCGTCAGCGCGGCGGTGGGCCGGTCGGGCATCATCGAAATGGCAATCCACAGGCTGGCCGGCGGCGTGACGCGGATCAGCAGCCAACTGCTGGTGCTGGTCGGGTCGGTCACGGTGATGTCGGGGCTGGTCAAGAATATCGGCGCGCTGGCGATGATGATGCCCGCCGCCATCCAGATGGCGCGCAAGTCACGCACATCTCCATCGGTGTTCCTGATGCCCATGTCCTTCGGATCGTTGCTGGGTGGTCTGGTGACGCTGGTCGGCACATCGCCCAACATCATCGTCTCGCGCGTGCGGGAGGAGATTACCGGCAAGCCGTTCGGCATGTTCGATTATGCGCCGGTGGGCATCGGCCTGGCGATCGCCGGCATCATCTTCCTGCGCTTCGGCTATCGCCTGCTGCCAAGGGATCGTCACGCGGCGGCCGGCATCAACGAAGCGCTCGACATCCAGAATTACATGACTGAGGCAAGGATAGGCGACGGGTCGCCCGCGATTGGCCTGACGGTCAGCGAATTCAGGACGCTCACCGAAAATGAAGTGATCATCACCGCCATCCTGCGCGGGGAAGGGCGCAACACCGTGCCGCTGCCCGATGCGCGGCTGGATGAAGGCGATCTTCTGTTGATCGAGGGGGAGCCGGGCGCATTGGAACGTGCGATCAGCCGGGCCGAACTCGTCCTCGACGGGCAGGATCGTGCGATGGTGACCGAAGCCGCCGGCGGTGAAGTGGGCGTGGTGGAAGCAGTTATCACGCCTGAATCTATCCTCGACGGGCAGGCGGCCGGCCGCATTGCCCTGCATGATTTCTATGGCGTCAATCTGCTTGCGGTCAGCCGCCGGGGACAGCGGCTGACCGAAAGGCTGCGAGACATCATGCTGCGCGCCGGCGATGTGGTGGTGATCCAGGGCCGGCTGGACGGGCTTTCAGAACGGATGCAGCTGCTCGGCTGCCTGCCGCTGGCGGAACGGCCGCTCAGGCTGGGCAGCGTGCGGCGCGGGTTGATACCCGTGATCATCCTTGGGGTGGCAATGGCGCTGACGGCGCTTGGTATCGTGCCGGTGGCGATGGCGTTCTTCGGCGCGGCGATGCTGATCGTCTTCACCGGCGCGCTGCCCGCCCGCGAGGCCTATGACCATATCGAATGGCCGATCATCATCATGCTGGGCGCGCTGATCCCGGTCAGCGATTCGCTGCGCACTACCGGTGCCAGCGACATCATTGCCCACTGGCTTTCGACAACGGCGGTCACATTGCCCGGCTGGGGCGCGGTGATGCTGATCCTCGTCGCGGCAATGGCCGTCACCCCGTTCCTCAACAACGCCGCCACCGTGCTGGTGATGGCACCCATCGCCGCCAGCTTTGCCGGGGATCTGGGTTATCGGCCCGAAGCCTTTTTCATGGCAACGGCGGTGGGCGCGGGGTGCGATTTCCTCACCCCCATCGGCCATCAGTGCAATACGCTGGTGATGGGGCCGGGGGGCTATCGGTTCAGCGATTATGCCCGGCTCGGCGCGCCGCTGTCGCTGATCGTCATTCTGGTGGGCGTGCCACTGATCCTGCTGTTCTGGCCGCTGTGACGCGCAGCCGAATATGAAGCTCAGCCAAGCGGCTGGCCGTCGGTGTCGATCAGCACTTCACGCCGCCCGACATGGTCTGCCCGACCGACATAGCCGTCCTTTTCCATGCGTTCGATAAGCCGCGCGGCATTGTTGTAACCGATGCGCAGCTGCCGCTGGATATAGCTGGTCGACGCCTTCTGGCTCTCGGCAACGATCTGCACGGCGCGGCGATAAAGCGCGCCTTCGCCTGAATCATCCTCTGTCCCCGGCATGCCCAGATCAAAGCCGAACTGGCCATTATCCTCCGGCTCCTCGGTGACGGCCGCGATATATTCGGGCGCACCCTGGCCGCGCCAATGATCGGCAATCGCCTCCACTTCCTCATCGGAAACAAAGGGGCCATGCACGCGCACGATCTGCTTGCCGCCGGGCATGTAAAGCATGTCGCCTTTGCCCAGCAGCTGTTCGGCGCCCTGTTCGCCCAAAATGGTACGGCTGTCGATCTTGGACGTGACCTGAAAGCTGATGCGCGTGGGCAGATTGGCCTTGATCACGCCGGTGATGACATCCACCGACGGGCGCTGCGTCGCCATGATCAGGTGAATGCCCGCCGCGCGTGCCTTCTGCGCCAGCCGCTGGATCAGGAACTCCACCTCCTTGCCTGCCGTCATCATCAGGTCGGCCAGTTCGTCGACGACCACCACGATCAGCGGCAGCGGATTATAATCCAGCGTTTCCTCTTCATAGATCGGCTGGCCGGTGGCCGAATCCCACCCGGTCTGCACGCGGCGGCCAAGCGGCTGGCCCTTCACCTTCGCCTCGCGCACCTTGGTGTTGAACGACGACAGCGCACGCACCCCGACGGACGCCATCATGCGATAGCGGTCCTCCATCTGCTCCACCGCCCATTTCAGTGCGCGTACAGCCTTGGGTGGATCCGTCACCACGGGCGACAGCAGATGCGGAATCCCGTCATAGATCGATAGTTCCAGCATCTTGGGGTCGATCATGATCATGCGGCACTGATCGGGGCTGAGCCGGTAGAGCAATGACAGGATCATGGAATTGAGGCCCACCGACTTGCCCGATCCGGTGGTGCCGGCGATCAGCAGGTGCGGCATCGGCGCCAGATCGGCCACCACTGGATCGCCAGCGATATTCTTGCCGAGCACCAGCGGCAGTGTCGCGCCGCTCTCCTCAAAGGCGTCGGATGCGATCAGTTCTGACAGCGCAACGCTTTCGCGGCGCTGGTTGGGCAGTTCAATGCCGATGACGTTGCGCCCAGGCACCACCGCGACGCGTGCGGAAATCGCGCTCATCGAACGGGCGATGTCGTCTGCCAGGCCGATCACGCGGCTGGCCTTGATGCCGGGTGCCGGCTCCAGCTCATACATGGTGACGACGGGGCCGGGCCGCACCTCCACGATCTCGCCCCTTACGCCGAAATCCTCAAGCACCGATTCCAGCAGCCGGGCATTTTGTTCAAGGCTTGCCGGATCGATGCGCACGCCCTTGTCGCGCGGCGGTGCTGCCAGCAGATCCAGCTTGGGCAAGGCAAAGGAATCACCCAGATCAAGGGATGACTGGCGTTCCCGCTGGGCGCGCCGACCGTCCGCCGGGGCAGGGGCGGGCGCACGTTCCTTGATGACTGCCTTGGGCGCCGCTGCAACCGAAGCTGTGGTGCGTGCCGCCTCGGCCCGCCGCTGCACGGACTTTTCCTCTGCCTCTTCCTCCTCGTCCTCAAATGCCTCCGTATCAGGCATTGGCCGCTGCACCAGTGCCGGGGTGCGCAATCGTCCGAACAGCGCGGCCCAATCGGCCCGCTCTACGCCCAAGCCCCAGATGAACAGGGCGATGGCGGCAAGGCCCAGCACGGCAACCACGGCGTTGGTAACGATGGCGGCAAAAGAAGGGACAAGGCTGGTGATTGCGGCGCCGGTCATCCAGCTGCCCATCAGGCCGATCACCCCGCCCGGCTGGGAGGGCAGCAGCGACACGGGGCGCGGCCATGCGATGCCAAGCGCGCAAGCAGCCAGCAGAATGGCGGCAAGCGATGCAATGCCATAGCGACGCCACCTTTCCAGCCCCAGACCGCGCGCAAGGCGCACACCCATGGACACCAATGGTGGAATCACCAGCAAGGCGGCAAAACCCAGCCCTTGCAGCAGCAGGTCGGCGATAAAGGCGCCCGGTCTGCCCAGCAGATTGACCGGCTGGGCGCCGGTGACGGTGTTCCACGAAGGGTCCCCTTCATGATAGCTGGCAAGCACAAGGGCAAGGACAAGGCCCGCCAGAACGAAAGCCGCCCCCATCGTCAATGTGCCGCTTCTGAGCACAAACGCCCGAAGCCGATCCTGCCAGGAAGGAGCACGGGCCGTGCCGCCGCCGCGAGCCATATCCTGCTTCCCCTTTTTGTTCCGCAACGCCCCTGAAATCGCGCCTATGGCATGTCCGGTCAAGGCCTTCGCCCGACAACCGGCCGCAAAGCGCATTTCATGCGGGGCGGCAATTGGTTATGCAGGCGGTATGGAAAACGCCGATGTCATCATTCTGGGCGGCGGTCTCGTCGGCCTCACTCTTGCCCTTGCGCTCGACAGCCACGGGCTTTCGTCCCACGTCATCGACACGGCGGATCTGAGAACCACCGTCGCGCCCGCATTCGATGGCCGGGTATCGGCCATCGCATCGGCCAGTATGCACATGCTCGACGCGATCGGTGTCGGCGAACAGCTGCTGCCCACGGCCTGCCCCATTGATCGTATCCGCGTGTCCGAAGGGCTGCTGCCCCTCCACCTCGATTTCGACAGCCAGGATTCGGATGGCCGTCCCCTTGGCTATATGGTCGAAAACCGGCTGCTTCGGCACGCGCTGTTCGCCCGGCTTGGTGATGCCGCCAACATCACGCTTCATGCCCCGGCGCGCGCGGTGAAGATGGATCGAGGCCCGAATCACGCGAGCGTCACACTGGACAATGGGCAGGAACTGAAGGCGCCGCTGCTGATTATCGCGGAAGGCCGCAATTCGCCTACAAGGGCGGCCGCGGGCATCCGGATCGCCCGCTGGCGTTATGACCATGGGGCGGTCGTCACCGTGATCGACCATGAAAAATCGCATCAGAACATCGCGTTCGAGATTTTCTACCCCACCGGACCATTTGCGCTGCTGCCGATGAAGGGCAAGGATGGCGAACCAACCCGGTCCGCCGTGGTTTGGACGGTGAAGGAATCGCTGGCTCCTGCTGTGGTCGATCTGCCCGCGCGGGCGCTGATCGCCGAACTTGAAAAGCGGATGGGTGGCTTTCTGGGCGATGTCAGGCTTGCCGCGCCCGCGTGGACCTATCCTTTGGGTTTTCATCACGCCGATCGCATCACCGACCGGCGGCTGGCGATGGTGGGAGATGCGGCGCATGGCATTCATCCCATTGCCGGTCAAGGCCTCAACCTCGGTTTTCGTGATGTCGCCGCGCTTGCCCAGGTGCTTGTCGAAGGCGCGCGCCTTGGCCTTGATCCGGGTGATCCGGAGCTGCTGCGCCGATACCAGCACTGGCGGGGTTTCGACACGATGATGGTCGCCGGCGCGACTGACATTCTGACCTGGCTGTTCGGCGCGCCTGGGCGGACGATGAAGGCCACGCGCGCACTTGGCATTGCGGCAGTGAACAAGGTCGCTCCGCTCAAGCAGCGTTTCATGGCTGAAGCGCGGGGGGAGGCGGGGGATCTGCCCCGGTTGTTGCGGGGTGAACTGATCTGACAGCTACTGCGATTCGGTTGTTTCCCGGATCGGGCGCTTATCAGGCCGGTCCGACGCCCTTGTCTGTTGCGCTTTCTTCAGCCGTCAGCCGCCGTGCCTCGTCCGGCAGCATTACGGGCAAGCCACGACGAACGGGATAGGCAAGCCCAGCCATTTCGGAAACCAGTTCCTGCCGTTCCTCGTCATAACGTAGCGGGCCGCGTGTGACGGGGCAGATCAGCACGTCCAGCAGCCGGGGGTCCAGCCGGTCGTTGTCGACCTGCTGCGGTGTGTCAGTGGCTTGTTCTTCAGCGCTCATTGCAGCGTCTCTGGCGGTTCGGGCATGGCGGATGCAAACTGCATCAGTTGCAGCAGCATTTCGGCGCGCTCGTGTAATTCCCCGGCTTCCAGCAACGCCTGCTTTTCCGATGGGGCAAAGGGGCACGACGCGGCAAGGGTGTTGACCAGCGTTTCATCATCGCTTGCCGTCACTGCTTCCCAATCGGCGGAAAGGCTGGCCGTGTCCAGATAAGCCAGCAGGCCGGCTTCCAGCGCCGCCCGCATTGCCGGCATCAGCGGTGTTGGTGTCTGCAGATCATCGTCGAACCCGTCATAACGGGCAATCACCTGCCGATAGGGTGTCGTCGCCTCCAGCTCCCGCTCGATTCTGAACCGGCTGACGCCATCCAGTTGCAGCACAAAACGGCCATCGGCCGTTTCGGTGCATTGGTTGATGCGCCCCAGCCCGCCGATGGCGAACAGCGCGGGGCGGTTCGCCTCGTCACGCGGCTGCACCATGCCGATTACCCGATCCGCCGCAATCGCATCGCGAATCATGGCCCGATAACGCGGCTCGAAAATATGCAGGGGCAGCACGGCGCGCGGAAACATCAACGCGCCAGCCAGCGGGAAAATGGGGATATTGGTGGGCAGGGGCGGACTTGCCATTATCGTCAGGAAAACAGGATGGCGGACAATTTGCGCCGCTGGGCAAGCGTCCATGGATTGTCCAGGCCCACCGCTGCGAACAGCTTCAGCAGCCGGTCGCGCGCCGCACCTTCGTTCCATGCACGATCGCGGCGGATGATCTCCAGCAGCGAATCGGCGGCGGCGTCGCGATTGCCGCGTGCCATATGGCCGCCGGCCAGCCGGTAACGCTGTTCATGCGCGTCGGGATCAGCCTGCACTGCTGTCTCCAGCGCGGCCATGTCTGCCACCGGCTCCGCCTCGCGGGAAAGGGCAATGGCGGCGCGTGCCTGTTCCACCGCCGTGTCACCTGCCTTGTCTTCGGGCAGTGACGCCAGCGTCGCTTCGGCCTGTGTGACATCGCCGGTTGCCAGCAGCGCGCGCGCCAGGCCGGCGACGACCTGCGGATTTTCCGGCTCGATCTCGGCAATCTGGGCGAATATCGACAGCGCGCGATCGCCATCGCCGCTAGCTAGTGCCTGTTCGCCCATTTCAATCAACGGCGCCACATCCTGCTGGGCGTCCGATTCGGGGATGGGCAGCTGTTTCAGCAGCTGTTCCAGATAATGGCGCAACTCCCGCTCGGTGCGGGCGGGCGTCAGGTCGTAAACTGGGCGGCCCTGGAAAATGGCATAGACTGTGGGAATGGACTGGACGCGGAATTGCGCGGCAACCACCTGGTTTTCATCGACATTCACCTTCACCAGCTTCACGCGGGGGGCGAATTCGGCGGTCACCTTTTCCAGGATGGGGGCCAGCGCCTTGCAGGGGCCGCACCATTCGGCCCAGAAATCCAGCACGACCAGCGCATCCATCGACGGCTCGATCACGTCACGGCGGAAATCTTCCACCGCCTCACGTTCGCCTGCGCTCAAGCCAAGTCCGCCGGGGCCAAGTGTTGCCACGGATGCTCCTCTCTTCAATCAGATCGCGACCAGTCCCTTATGTGGTTTTCAAGCCGTTGATGCCAAGGGGCGATTTGGGGCTTGCAACAGCTGAAAAGCCGTGATAGCTGCCCCCCTCACCAGCGGCCACCGGCCATATGGTGACGCCAGAGCGGGCGTAGCTCAGGGGTAGAGCACAACCTTGCCAAGGTTGGGGTCGAGGGTTCGAATCCCTTCGCCCGCTCCAGATTTTCCAAGAAAATCAGCGAATTAGCGCTACAGCGCACCCTCTTTCGCTGGAGACAACGCCTGCTGCGAGGGCTGTTGTCTCCACATTGTCTCCAGAAAATCGGCAAAGATTGAGTGGTTCTGGCGTGGCGTGGCGAATATCGCGATGGACCTCGCCCTCCCTGACTGAGTCACCCGGTGCTTCCCTTCGGGACCGGCGCTCTATCTCCGCTCCGCTCCGACCGAACCCCTGGCGGGTTTCGGCGCATCCGCGTGACGATCGCCTAGCGGAAGGCGTGAACACGCCGAGCAATAGCCGGTGCCTACCTGATGGCGCCGTGAACGGCGCGGTGCTTGGGGCGCTGCCCCTGGCGCCCTTCGGATCGGCTTCCGCCCAGCTTCCTTCGCCTTCGGCTCCGTGCAGCCGGTTCCCCGCGAAGCCGCCCCTCCGGTTGCACCCCCGGTCTCGCCGACGGGCAGGGTTTCAGCGCAGGCAGCTCCGCTTGCGCGGAAACCCAAGGAGTAAGGAAGATGACCGATACCATCGAAACCGGGACGACCGAGCAGGCCGAACAGGACAGCCGCATCATTCATGTGCCGCTGAACAAGCTCAAGAAGTCGCCCAACAATGCCCGCAAGGTGCCGCATAGCGAGGCCACTATCGAGGCGCTGGCCGCATCCATCGCGCACAAGGGCCTGATCCAGAACCTCGTCGTGGAGCCCGAGGTGAAGGGCGACAAGCCCACCGGCGCATATTTCGTCACTGCTGGCGAGGGCCGTAGGCTGGCCTATCTGCTGCGCGCCAAGCGCAAGGAGATCAGGAAGAGCCACCTTGTCCGCTGCTGGCTCGACACCGAGAATGACCCGTCCGAAGTCTCGCTGGACGAGAATGTCACCCGCGAGAACATGCACCCCGCCGACCAGTTCGAGCGGTTCCACGAGCTTTCCCGTAACAAGGGATGGGGCGCTGAGGAAATCGGGGCGCGGTTCGGCGTGTCCCCGGAGATCGTCAAGCGGCGGTTGCGGCTCGGCGCGGTCAGCCCGAAGCTGATGGACATCTACCGGCAGGACGGGATCACGCTCGACCAGTTGGCTGCCTTCGCCATCACTGACGATCATGCCCGGCAGGAGCAGGTGTTCGACAATCTGTCGTGGAACAAGGAACCGTGGATCATCCGGCGTGACCTTACCGCCAGCAATGTCCCCGCCGACGACCGGCGGGCAGTGTTCATCGGCGCGGATGCCTATGTCGAGGCGGGCGGCACGATCATCCGCGATCTGTTCACCGAGGATGACGGCGGGTTCTTCGAGGATGCGGGCTTGCTCGACATGCTCGTCACCGAGAAGCTGCGCGAGATCGCCAGCGGCGTTCTGGCCGAGGGCTGGAAATGGGCCGAGCCGAGCATCGACTTTCCGCATGGTCATGGGATGCGGCGCCACTATCCGCAGCCTGTCGCCTTGTCGGATGAGGACGAGGCCCGGTTTTCGGAAGCGGCGGAAGCGCATGACGCCTTGATCGAAGGCTATGACTCCTACGACGACATGCCTGACGAGGTGGCCGCAAAGGCGCAGGCGTTGAGCGACGAGATCGACACGATCAGCGCCAAGCGTTCGGCCTATGACCCCGCGATCATCGCGCGTGGCGGTGTGTTCGTCTCGCTCGGTTCCGACGGCGAGGCGAAGATCGAACGCGGCTATGTGCGGGCCGAGGACGAACTGAAGCCGGACGTGGAGGACGAAAGCGACGGTATCGAGCCCGAAGACGGCGAAGCCGTTGAGAACGAGGATGCGGACGAGGAAGATGTGGAGGACGCCGATGTGGCCAAGCCCATTTCCGATACCCTCGTTCGTGACCTCACCGCCCATCGGGCAATGGCCCTGCGTCTGGCCCTTGGCGAGCAGCCCGACATGGCGATGATCGCGCTGACCCATGCGCTGGTGCTGGACCTGTTCTATCATGGGTTCGGCAAGTCCTGCCTCGAAATCACCGCCAAGAGCGAAGAACTTGGCAGTCATGCCGAGGGCATCGCGGACAGCAAGGCGGGCGAGGCGCTGGCGGGACGGCACGACCAATGGGGCGCGCAGCTTCCGAGCGAGGCGGCGGACCTGTGGCCGTTCCTCGCCGGACTGAACAACGACAGCCGCACCGAGCTTCTGTCGCATTGCGTGTCGCTCACCGTCAACGCGGTGAAGGTGCCGTGGGAGCGTTCCACCGGACGCATCGAGGCGGCGGAGCGGCTGGCGCAGGCCGTGAACCTCGACATGTCCACCACTTGGGAGCCGACTGCCCGCAGCTATTTCGGGCGCGTGACCAAGGCGCACATCGCGCAGGCCGTGAGCGAGGCGGTGTCCCCGGAAGCCGCCGAGCGCATCGCACCGATGAAGAAGGCGGACATGGCCGAGGCGGCAGAGCAGCTTATCGCCGGAACCGGATGGTTGCCTGCCGTGCTGCGGATGGCGTCGTCAGAGGACGATGCCCTGTCCAATACCATCGCGGCGGACGAGCAGCCAACCGATGCTGTCGAGCCGGAGCTGGAGAACGAAGCCGCTTATTCGATTGCAGCCGAATAGGTGATGGGCCGGGGCTGCATCTGCGGCCCCGGCTTTCCATTCAGACTGAGCCGGATAATTCGCGGCCGCACCCTCACGGGCGCGGCCGCTCTTGCGACATACGGAAAAGAGCGCCGCTCGCCGGGCTCATGCCCGGCTCGCGCAAACAGGGTTCTAGCCAAAGAGACCAGGCAGTACCGGCATACCCTCGCCCTGTGTCATCGCGCGGGCAGCGTTACAGGCCGGAGCCACCGTCACCCATTCCACTCGCCAGTCGAGGCGCAACACATCACCGGCGCCGTCGCGCTGGATGCGCGTGATGCCCGCACCCTCCTCGCTGACTACAAACCGGCACGCCTCATCGTCGCCATAGGCGGCTTCGATCAATGTGCCATCCGAGAAACTGATCCAGCAACTCCCGGCGGCGCCGCGTGGCACGGCCAATTCCGCGTCTATGTCGCCCATCACTCTCAGTCTCGTGCGGTCCTCGCCGCGGATCATCACGCCCATACGCCATCCCTCGATTCGGAAAGCTGCAATCTGGAACATAATGGGAACATTGTTCAAGAGGCATCATCCGCGATACTGTCGCTGGGGTGATCGGAAGGCGCCGATCACACGAGTTCAGGGGGCTTTCGATCGTCGCCCCACGCCCGCTTTGATGGCTGCTCTGGCAGAATCCGTCCGCCCTCCGCAAAGGCTGCGAACAGCTTTTTTCCGCCGCCCGTAACCGGGTTTTGCAGCGCGAAGCAAAAAAGCCGTTCGCCGCCAAACCTCCACTGCGTTGCGGCCGCAAGCGGTGCGGGTGCGTCTCGGTCCCCGCCTTCGAGACGCCATCGCGGTCGCATGGGGCGACCCGATACGAAAGGACTGAACAATGGCGATCATCGGAACCTTCACCGCCCAGGACAACCGCTTCGTGGGCAAGCTTGAAACCCTGACCCTCTCGCAGCCGATCCAGATCCGGCCGGTCGAGAAGGATAGCGACAAAGCGCCGGATTATCGCGTCTATGCCGGTGAGACCGAGTTTGAAATCGGCGCCGCCTGGAAGAAAACCAGCCGTGACGGCCGCGACTATCTCTCGGCCAAGATCGACGATCCCAGCTTTCCCGCTCCGATCTACGCTTCGCTGACCGAGACCGACGACGGCAAGCACCAGCTCATCTGGTCGCGCTGACCGGCGCACCAGGACGGCGCCCCGCCGATGGCGGGGCGCCTTCTTGCTGTTCTTGTGGGTGACGATGACAAGGTGGTCGGGCCATTCGGCCCGGCGCCGATCGTCGGATTGCTTGGGGCGCTGCCCCCAGCGCCCTTCGGAGCGGCTTCCGCCCAGCTTCCTTCACGCGCGAGCGCGTTCCGTGCAGCCGGTTCCCCGCGAAGCCGCCCGCTCCGGTTGCACCCCCGGTCTCGCCGACGGGCAGGGTTTCAGCGCGGCACTTCCCGCTGCGCGGAAACCCAAGCCCAAGGAAGGAAAAGCCCATGAGCATCCATCATCTCGCCACCCGGTTCGGCCGCAACGCCCATCAGATCAGCGGACGCGAGCCGCTCGACAATGAGGCGCTCTATCGCCACGTCCCGTCGATCTTCGCCAACGAGGCGCACGACAGCCGTTCGCAGCGCTATGTCTATGTCCCGACCATCGACATCGTGGAGGGACTGCGCCGGGAGGGCTGGTTCCCGTTCTTCGCCGTCCAGTCGGTCCCGCGTGATGGCAGCCGTCACGGTCACGCCAAGCACATGCTGCGCCTGCGCCGGGATGACGGCATCGGCAAGCCCGAGGCCGCCGAGGTCATCATCGTGAACAGCCATGACGGGACCAGCGCTTACCAGATGTTCGCCGGGATGCTGCGTTTCGTCTGCACCAACAGCATGATCGCGGGCGAGCGGTTTGAGGAAGTCCGCGTGCCCCACAAGGGCAATATCCAGCATGACATCATCGAGGGTGTTTACACCGTGGCGGAGGACTTCCCCCGTCTGATCGACGCCAGCGAGAATATGAAGGAAGTGCGGCTTTCCGAAGACGAGCGCCGCTTGCTCGGCGAAGTCAGCCTTGTCGCCCGCTATGGCGACGACGAAAGCCCGATCCGGCCCGACCAGATTATCGAACCGCGCCGCCGCGAGGATATGGACCCGAGCCTCTGGACCACGTTCAACGTCATTCAGGAGAATGTCATTCGGGGCGGCTTGCAGGGCCGGAAGCGCAATGCTGAGGGGCGCATTCGTCGCAGCCGCTCGCGACCGATCAACGGCATCGACCAGAATGTGACGCTCAACCGGGCGCTCTGGACGCTGGCCGAGGGGATGCAGCGCCTCAAATCCGCCTGATCGCGGCGCCGTAGGGCCGGTTCCGGCCCTACGCCTTCCTCCGACTACGCAGGCTACCGACCCGGCCGGCTGCCGGCGCGCGGCCCAAGGCCCGCGCGTCGGTCGAAGCGGACGGGCTCGCCGGGCGTTCGCCCGGCTCGCGTCTTAATGTTCTGAATGGCTCACAAGTGTATGACGAACGGTGGTCAGGCCTGATCGTCGGGCTGCACCAATTCGACATGGCTCACGCCAAGAGCCTGAGCCAATTCATACAGCGTGATGACCGTTGGATTCCTTTTGCCGCGTTCGAGGCTGCTCAGATATTGCTGACTGAAGCCGGACCGCGCCTCCACCTCTTCCTGGGTCAGCCCCCTGTCTCGGCGCAAACGCGCGAAATTCCGGCCAACCAATTTGCGCATATCCATGCGCTGCAGGATCGTGATTTACATACTTTGAGTTTATCAACTATAGTATGTAAACAACCTTCGCGATGTTAGCGTCCATCAGGTTAGCCGCCACGACTGTGTGCATGCATCACCGGCGAGCTGCCCCGGCCGATGGATAAACGCGCGACTGAGTTATCCGCAAATCATCATGTTGCGATAGCGAATGCAGGAGGATTGCTTCGGTCCATTCCGGTGTATGTTTGGTAAATCCGCACAAGCCTGGATCGGGGTCGAGGCAAAGAGGTAAGCGATGGGAATAACCGCCTTCGACGATCACGCCCCTGACGCCCCCCACGTCACGCCTTACGACGAACGCCACCATCACACCTATTGGCGCTTGCTCGATGCAGCCGAGGAAAAGGCCGACTGGCAGGAGGCGGTTCGCATCATCTTCGGCCTGGACCCGGCCGCCGACCCGGACCGCGCGAAGGCCGTCTATGACAGTCACCTCGCTCGCGCTCGCTGGATGTGTGAGCGTGGTTATCGCCACTATTTGCGGCCCTGATCCAATCCATCAAATCTGCGCCCCGCGCCGGCATTCTCCTCTGCCGCTGTCTTAATTCCGCTATGTGTCGGAGCGCGCGGCGGAACTTCCCCACGACAGGCTGCCCGGAGAACATCTCTCTTCGCGCTCCGCAGAGGGCCATGCTTGGGAGGGGCGTATGCCGCCTGAGAGGGACTGGCGCGCGCCCCCGGACGAAGCCGGGAGCGATGCGCTCGCATATTCCGACATCGCCCTCGGCTATCTCAGCCGCAACCCGGCCTACCGCGCCGACTATACAGGGCATGGCGCGGCAGGCGTCGCTCGATCCCGACGACGGCATCGAGCTATGACCACCAAGACGCCATTCTCGGTCTATCTCGATCCCGAACTGATGCAGGCGCTCGCCGCCTATGCCGACCGCCGGGGCAAGTCGCGCTCGCTGGTCGCCGAAGCGGCCATCGCATCCTTCCTGTCGCCCGACGCCGACGAGCAGCGCGAGGCGGCCATCGCCAAGCGGCTTGATCGGCTCGACCGGCGCCAGACGCGGCTGGAGCGTGATGTCGGGATCGGCGTCGAGATGATCGCGCTGTTCGTCCGCTTCTGGCTGTCCAACACCCCGGCCCCGCCTGAAATGGAGCGCGCCTCGATGCGGCGTCAGGGTGGTGATCGATACGACGCCTTCATCGAAGCGTTGGGTCGTCGCCTCGCGAAAGGTCCGAAGGTCCGGCAGGAGATCGGCGAGGATGTGGAAGCTTCATCGAAGAAGGCTGGCCAGTTGGACGGGCTGGATCGATGATCCTAAAGGTGCCATCGGCCTAGCATTCCCGATCAGGAAAACCCCATGTGGGATCATGCCGCTACCGCGTGGCGGGGGGTGAGTCCGGTCGGGCTCGACCGGTTCTGGCTACGATGAACCTTGTGCTCGGCCGAGTGAACCCGCTACTAGCTCTTGAGAGGCAAGGGGGGATTTCACATGGCACGGATGGAGTTGTCTATCGACGACTTGCTTCTCGATCCGGAAAATCCGCGCATTGGAAGCGCAGATTCACAGGCCGAGGCACTGGAAGCTATCGTCAGATTAGATGCCAATCACTTTCGAACCATGATGCGTAGTATCGTGGATCATGGCCTTGACCCCGGTGATTCGCTCTACATTATCGACGAAGCCGAAGAAGGTGCTGGTTATACTGTAGTCGATGGAAATCGCCGCCTTGCAGCGCTCAAGGTTCTGAATGAACCCGCTGTTCTGCAAGGAACAGGTTTGGGTGATACCATCGTGAAGCGGTTGGCGAAGGTTGCGGAGGATTTCGATGCTGCTTCCGCTGACCTGATAAGTTGCGTGTTGTTCGATACGCGCGCTGATGCTGACGAGTGGATTTTGCGACGGCACGGTCGGGGCATGGAGGGGGAGGCCCGCATTCCTTGGGGCACCTTGGAGATTCAGCGGTTCCAGAAGGATCGAACCGTTTTGGACGTCATCGACTTCGTCGAGCGGAACTCCACTTTCTCAAACGACGATTGGGCCCATATTCGCGCCGAGATCGAAGCGAAACCAAGTGTGCTCCGGCGGTTCCTGGATTCTAAGAAGGGCCGCGACTGGCTGGGCATGTCGGTGAGGGATGACGGGGGCGAGAAAATCCCTGTTTTCACCCAGCCGCCAAAGTTCGTGCTCGATGTGCTGACAGGCATTTTTGAGGGCATTCACGCCAAGCGGATTGACACCCGTAGCCACAACAAGGCCTCAGAAATTGAAGCCTATTTTGATGGCTTGCCCGGGGAACTTCACCCCTCGGCAAAGCCCAGCAAGACGCCGATGACCTTCCGCGACGCGGAGGTAAAGGATGACCAAAACAGGCCGCGCCAGAAGAAGGGCGGGGCGTCCTCAGCCGCGACGAAGGCCGCCAAGGGCAAGACAACTAAGACCAAAGCCCCTCGGTCAACGCTGGCTCCGTCTCGGCACAACTTTGCCCAGCCTACGACATCCAAGGGGCAAGCGTTGGTCCGTGAGGCGTCGCGCCTGCGGCTGGCGGACACTCCATTGTCGGCAGCGTTCGTCCTACGGGCATTTCTCCAGCACACCCTGGAAAAATACATGACTGATGAGAGTATCCCTATGTGGGAGACCAACTCGAAGGGCAGTAGCGTCCAGCTCAACCTCTCACAGAAGGCCGAGCGAGTAATTAAGCATCTCGTCGATAACAAAAGGGCAACCGGCACCGATCTACGGGGTGTCAAACGGACGCTCACCGGCAAGACTGACCCCGCATCTATTCAGGCGCTGAATGACTACCACCATGACAAATATGACATCCCGGCAGCGGACGTGCTTCGCAATGCCTGGGACACAGCGGAACCGCTGTTCATTTCAATCTACGGCGCGCCATGACCGCTGACGCGACCAAATCCCGCTTGCCGCAGTCGGGCAGGTTCTCACCGCTTCGCTATCCCGGTGGAAAGGGGAAGCTCGCTCGGTTTGTCGCCACCCTCATCAAGCAGAACAGCCTGTCCGATGGTCTGTATGTCGAGCCATATGCCGGCGGCGCGGCGGTCGCCTGGGAACTGCTGCTGACAGGCGTTGTTAGGCGGGTTGCAATCAATGATGTCAGCCGTCCGGTATTCGCCTTCTGGCGCAGTGTGCTTGAGCAAACGGACGAGCTCGCCGGGCTAATCACGGACACACCTGTCGACGTCGTCACGCGCGACCGTCTCAAGGCTGTGCTTGGTTCACCGGACAATGCCAGTGACCTCGAATTGGGCTTCGCAATGTTCTTCCTCAATCGAACGCACCGATCCGGCATCCTGAATGGTGGCGTGATCGGCGGACGTGACCAGACTGGCAAATGGAAGATTGATGCACGCTACAACAAGAGCGATCTGATACGACGAATCGAGCGCATAGCCGCCGCTCGACGACGAATAGAGCTTACCAATCTTGATGCAGTTGAATTTGTCCAATCCAAAAACCTAGCTTGGCCTGCCAAGACCCTCGTCTATCTTGATCCGCCATACTACGAGAAGGGCAGCCAGCTCTACTACGATTACTACAGCGACAAGGACCACCTAGAGGTCGCGCAGGCCGTCAGGTCACTCAGCAAGGTTCAATGGCTCGTCTCCTATGACGACGTGCTACCCATCCAAGAGATGTATGGCGGCACCCCCGCCCTCCAATACACGATTGGCTACAGCGCGCGGAACGTCCTTCGCGGGCGTGAGGCCATGTTCTTCAGCGACGGGTTGGTGGTGCCCGAGGTGGAAGGTTCGATGGTAGAGCTTCACCGAGCCAAGGCCGGGGAGCCGCTGCTTCCGCCGCTAGCTCAGCCGCGTCGCGCGGCAACGGCGGTTCATCTCGCGGGCGAGCTGTGACAGGGAATGAAATCCTCACGTTGGTGATCGCGTTCGGCTCGCTGATCGTTGCAATCACCAGCGCATACTTTGCTTGGCAGAGCGCCGACGTCTCGAAACGCCAGCTCGCGTTGGTCGAGCGCAAGATTGGGATGGTGACTGACCCCGCCAAGATGACCGAGATACTGCCTGTGTGGTATGTCGCACGAATGGGGCAGGACAATTGGGGGTTCGGCCTGCTCCTCGCCTCCGGGGAGTTGCTGGGCATCGAGCGCATCATGGGTGTGTCCGATGATGGGAAGTGGCTTGAGGTAGAATTGCTGGACGGTAGCAGTGGCCCCAAGGAAGTCAGCGGCATCCCAGTCATGTATGCGGCGCTGCCGGATCGAATGCACGGCTCGGTGCGTGTCGATCAGGTGCAGGCGGCATTCGAGCTTTGGACCAGCTAGTGACCAGGGCCGACGCCATACGCCGCCTAGCGGCTGAGGGGTTGTCGGTGTCCGAGGTCGCCGCGAGAGTTGGAGTCCGCTATCAGCACGCTTACAATGTCTTGAAGAGAAGCGGAACGACCGCGACGCCGCGCGCCGTGAAAGCACCCCCGCAGGCTAAGCCACCGCTCCAGGCACAGGTCCTGCTCGACGCGGGTTTTCATCGCGCCTCCGGGTGGGCCTTGGACGACACGGGCCTACTATCCTCACCGAGGCGCTGCCCAAGGAGGTCGGCGTCTATGCCTTCGTCAGGGCAGGCGTCGTCATGTATGTTGGTGTGGCAACGATGGGGCTGGCGAAGCGCATATACTTCTATGCCCGACCCGGTGCGTCTCAACGGACCAGCCTCCGACTCAACGACGTCATCCGCCGCGAACTGCAATCCGCCGCCAAGATCGACGTGCTGATAGCCCAGCCCGAGGACATGTGGTGGAACGGCCTTCCAGTGCATGGAGCGGCAGGCTTGGAGCTTGGGCTGATAAAGGCATACGCATTGCCGTGGAATATGCGGAGCGCAAAGTAGGATGGACCATCGGCCGTGGCGCCATATTGATAAATGCGTTTCGGTAGGAAATCGGCTGATGGCCCACTTGATGTAGTCGAAGAGTGCTGAACGTGGCAATTTCTGATGATTTCGCCTGAAGGCGCCAATGACCGAGATGTCGGCGGAAGCCGCAAAGCGCACCTGATTCGCGCCAAAAGAGCCGACCCTGTCGGTTGGTTGACGTGCCATCATCTACGCTGCTCCCTGTATTACTTCGCCAGGCTACGACGCGCACGTTTACTTGTTGAACCGCCGCCTTTTCTGTCCCTCTTGATGTACCCCTGATGCCGGGCGGCGGTTCGCCCGGCCCAACCCAGGGGCCTTTTCTTGACCGTCCACCCGATCCGTTCCGAGGCCAGGTCACGCGGCGCGCGGATGCTGCGCACAGCGCTTGGGGCGTCGATCGCGGCCTGGCTGGAAGACCCCGCGGTCATCGAAGTGATGCTCAACCCCGATGGCCGCCTCTGGGTCGATCGGCTCGGGGACGGCATCAGCGACACCGGTATGACGCTGACCGCCGCGGACGGCGAACGCATCGTGCGCTTGGTCGCGCATCATGTCGGTGTCGAAGTTCATGCGCGCAGCCCTCGCGTCTCGGCCGAGCTCCCGGAAGGCGGCGAGCGGTTCGAGGGTTTGCTGCCACCTGTGGTGGCGAATCCGGCTTTCGCGATCCGCAAGCCCGCCGTCGCGGTCTTCACGCTCGACGACTATGTGCGCGCCGGGATCATGTCGGCGGCCGAGGCGGCAACGCTGCGCGAAGGCGTCGAGACCCGCGCCAACATTCTCGTTGCGGGTGGGACCGGCAGCGGCAAGACCACGCTGGTCAACGCGCTTCTGGCCGAAGTCGCCAAGAGCACCGACCGCATTGTCCTGATCGAGGACACGCGCGAGTTGCAATGCGCCGCGCCGAACCTGGTGGCGATGCGGACCAAGGATGGCGTCGTCTCGCTGTCCGATCTCGTCCGCTCATCGCTGCGCCTGCGCCCCGACCGCATCCCGATCGGCGAGGTTCGCGGCGCCGAGGCGCTGGACCTTCTCAAAGCCTGGGGTACCGGCCATCCCGGCGGCGTCGGCACCATCCATGCCGGTTCCGCCCTCGGCGCGCTGCGCCGCATGGAGCAACTCATCCAGGAGGCCGTCGTCACGGTCCCCCGCGCGCTGCTGGCCGAGACCATCAACCTCATTGCCGTGCTGGTCCGCGACGGGACCGGCCGCCGGCTCTCCGAGCTGGCTCGCGTCGAAGGGCTCGACGCCGCAACCGGCGACTACCGCCTCACGCCCCTCTCCACCCTCCAGCCGGGAGTCCTCCCATGATCCATGCCGTTCGGCATGGCGCACGCCGTGCCATGCTCGCCGCTTCCGCCAGCCTCGTCGCCCTCACCATTTCCGCGCCCGCCTACGCCTCGGGCTCGTCCATGCCGTGGGAAGCGCCGCTCCAGTCGATCCTCGAAAGCATCGAGGGGCCGGTCGCCAAGATCATCGCAGTGATGATCATCATCATTACCGGCCTGACGCTCGCCTTCGGCGATACGTCGGGCGGCGCGCGCAGGCTGATCCAGATCGTGTTCGGCCTGTCGATCGCGTTCGCCGCGTCGAGCTTCTTCCTGTCGTTCTTCTCGTTCGGCGGCGGGGCGCTGGTCGCATGAGCGACGCGGCCGATCCTGGCGAGCTGATCGCAGGCTTCCATGCGCCGGTCCATCGGGCGCTGACCGAGCCGATATTGCTCGGCGGTGCCCCTCGTGCGCTCGCCATCGTCAACGGCACGCTGGCGGGCGCCATCGGCCTGGGCCTGCGGCTCTGGATCGCGGGCCTGGTGATCTGGGCGTTCGGCCATGCGCTCTCGGTCTGGGCCGCGCGGCGCGATCCGCAATTCGTGGACGTGGCCCGCCGCCATCTCCGTTACCCGGCGTGGATGCGGCCATGATGAGCTTGCGCGAATACCGCGGGCATGCCGCGCATCTGGTCGACTTCCTGCCCTGGGCCGCCCTGGTGGGCGAAGGTGTCGTGCTCAACAAGGACGGCTCGTTCCAGCGCACCGCGCGCTTCCGCGGCCCCGATCTCGCCAGCGCCACGTCCGCCGAGCTGGTCGCCACCACGGCGAGGCTGAACAATGCGCTGCGCCGACTGGGCTCGGGCTGGGCGATCTTCGTCGAGGCGCAGCGCACGCCCGCGCTCGATTATCCAGAGTCCATCTTCCCCGATCCGGTGTCGGCGCTCGTGGACATGGAACGGCGCGAACAGTTCCGCGAGGACGGCGCGCATTTCGAGAGCCGCTATTTCCTCACCCTGCTGTGGATGCCGCCGGCCGAGGACGCTGCCCGCGCCGAAGGCTGGCTCTACGAGGGGAAGTCCAGAACCGGCGTCGATCCGTGGGAGCTGCTGGCGAGCTTCACCGACCGCAGCGACCGCGTGCTAAGCCTGGTCGACGGCTTCGTACCCGAAGTCCGCTGGCTCGATGACACCGAAACCCTGACCTATCTGCACTCGACCGTCTCGACGCGGCGCCAGCGCGTGCGCGTGCCCGAGACGCCGATGTATCTCGATGCGCTCCTGGCCGACGAGCCGCTGACGGGCGGACTCGAACCGCGCCTGGGTGAGCATCATCTGCGCACGCTCACCGTCGTCGGCTTTCCCAGCGCCACCTTTCCCGGATTGCTCGACGAACTGAACCGGCTCGCCTTCGAGTATCGCTGGTCGACGCGCGCGATCATGCTCGACAAGACCGACGCGACCAGGCTGCTGACCAGGATCAGGCGCCAGTGGTTCGCCAAGCGCAAGTCGGTCGCCGCGATCCTGAAAGAGGTGATGACCAACGAGGCGTCGATCCTGATGGACAGCGACGCCTCGAACAAGGCGGCCGACGCCGACACTGCCCTGCAGGAGCTGGGCGCCGACTATGCCGGCATGGCCTATGTCACCGCGACGGTGACGGTGTGGGACCGCGATCCGGCGGTCGCCGCCGAGAAGCTGCGGCTCGCCGAGAAGGTCATCCAGGGCCGCGATTTCACCGTCATCCCTGAGGGGATGAACGCGATCGAGGCATGGCTGGGGAGTCTTCCCGGCCACGCCTACGCCAACGTCCGGCAGCCGCCGATCTCTACGCTTAATCTCGCCCACCTGATCCCCCTGTCAGCGGTGTGGGCGGGGCCGGAACGGGACGAGCATCTGCAAGCGCCCCCCTTGCTGTTCGGCAAGACCGAAGGCTCGACCCCGTTCCGGTTTTCCCTCCATGTCGGCGACGTCGGTCATGCGTTGATCGTCGGCCCGACCGGCGCCGGCAAATCGGTGCTGCTCGCGCTGATGGCGATGCAGTTCCGCCGTTACGAGAACGCCCAGGTCTTCGCCTTCGACTTCGGCGGCTCGATCCGCGCCGCCGCCCTCGGCATGGGCGGCGACTGGCAGGATCTCGGCGGAATGCTGGCGGACGAAGCCGGCGAAGGCGTGCAGCTCCAGCCGCTCGCCCACATCAACGATCCCGCCGAGCGCGCCTGGGCGGCCGAGTGGCTCGCGGCGATCTTCGCGTCCGAAGGCGTCACGGTCGATCCGCAGGCCAAGGAGCATATCTGGTCGGCGTTGGGCTCGCTCGCCAGCGCGCCGGTGTCCGAGCGAACCCTGACGGGCCTCGCCGTCCTGTTGCAGAGCCAGCCGCTCAAGCAGGCGCTTAGCGCCTATTGCGTCGGCGGGCCTTGGGGCCGGCTGCTCGACGCCGAGTCCGAGCGGATTGGCGAGGCGAACGTCCAGGCGTTCGAGACCGAGGGCCTGGTTGGCGTCGGCTCCGCCGCGGCAGTGCTCTCCTATCTGTTCCACCGCATCGGCGATCGGCTCGACGGCTCGCCCACGCTCATCATCATCGACGAGGGCTGGCTGGTTCTCGACAGCCCGGCCTTCGCGGCCCAGCTCCGCGAGTGGCTGAAGACGCTCAGGAAGAAGAACGCCAGCGTCGTCTTCGCCACGCAGAGCCTCGCCGACATCGAAACGTCGAGCATCGCGCCGGCCATCATCGAAAGCTGCCCGACGCGCATCTTCCTGCCCAATGAGCGGGCCGCCGAATCGCAGATCGCGGCGATCTACGAACGCTTCGGCCTCAACGCGCGCCAGATCGAAATCCTGAACCGAGCGACGCCCAAGCGCGACTATTACTGCCAGTCGCGCCGAGGCAACCGCCTGTTCGAGCTGGGCCTGGGCGAGGTGGCGCTGGCCTTCGCCGCCGCCTCGTCGAAGTCCGACCAACTCTCCATCGCCGAGATCATCGAAACCCACGGCACCGCCGCCTTTGCCGCCGAATGGCTGCGCCATCGCGGCTGCGCCTGGGCCGCCGAGCTGCTGCCCGAACCCGCGTCCGGCCTCCAGCCCGAACTTCCCCTCACGCCGGACATGGAGATCATCCCATGAAATCGCTTCCGTTCCGCCGCGCCTTGATGGTCGGTGCTCTCGCCATCTCGACTGTCGCGCCGATGTTTATCGCCACGCCGGCCCACGCGCAGTTCGGGGGGATCGTCTATGATCCCAGCAACTATGCGCAGAACGTGCTGACGGCCGCCCGGTCGCTCCAACAGATCAACAACCAGATCCAGCAGATCCAAAACCAGGCAACCTCGCTCCTCAACGAGGCGCGCAATCTGGCCTCGCTACCGTTCAGTTCGCTTGCAACATTGCAGCAACAGGTGCAGCGCACCCAGCAGCTCCTCGGCCAGGCGCAGCGCATCGCCTATGATGTCCAGAACATCCAGCAGGCGTTCAACAGCCGCTACACCGGCACGGCGCTGACCGGCGACCATGCTCAGATGGTCGCCAACGCCAACGCCCGCTGGGAGGATAGCGTCGGCGCCTTCGAGGACGCGCTGAAGGTGCAGGCCGGCGCCGTCGGCAATATCGAGGGTGCGCGCACCTCGATGGATAGCCTGGTCACAGCCAGCCAGTCGGCGACCGGCGCCTTGCAAGCGGCGCAGGCCGGAAACCAGCTTCTCGCGCTGCAATCGCAGCAACTCGCGGACCTGACCGCCACGGTCGCCGCGCAGGGCCGGGCGCAGGCGCTCGAATCCGCACGCCAGGCCGCGGAAGAGGCCGAAGGACGCGAACGCTTCCGCCGCTTCATGGGCAACTGAGGCGCGCGCCATGCTGCATGGAACCTCGCGCACGGCAAAAATCGCGGGCGTGGCGGCGTTGGCCGGTCTGATGATGGCGGTGGCGATCCTCGCCGTCAGCAGGGATCGCGCGCCCACGTCTCCGCCGATACCTGCGATCGTGCGCGACACCGAAGGGCGCAGCCGGCTCGCCCGCGAGCTTGACCGCTGCGCCACGCTCACCATGCCGGACAGCGGGTGCGAGGCGGCCTGGGCGGAGAACCGCCGCCGCTTCTTCCACCAGGACGATCGCGAGGGCGCCGGGCGATGAACGACACCGGCGTCATCGACACCTTCCTGGGCGTCTTCGGAAGCTACATCGACAGCGGATTCGGCCTGCTGGGCGGTGAAGTCGGGTTCCTGTCCTCGACGCTGATTGCGATCGACGTGACCATCGCCGGGCTGTTCTGGGCCTGGGGCGCCGACGAGGACGTGCTCCAGCGGCTCATCAAGAAAACGCTCTATATCGGCTTCTTCGCCTTCATCATCGGCAACTTCCACACCCTCGCGACGATCGTCTTCGAGAGCTTCGCCGGCCTCGGTCTCAAGGCCAGCGGCGACAGCCTCACCTTGGCCGAGTTCATGAAGCCAGGCAGCATCGCGGCGACCGGGCTTCAGGCCGCCAAGCCGCTGCTCGATGCGGCGGGGCAGTTCTCCAGCCTGTGGGCCGTCTTCGCCAACCTCGCGCTGATCCTCGTGCTGCTGATCGCCTGGCTGATCGTGGTGCTGGCCTTCTTCATCATCGCCGTCCAAGTCTTCATCACCCTGATCGAGTTCAAGCTGGTGACACTGGCCGGCTTCGTGTTGCTGCCCTTCGCCTTCTTCAACCGCACGGCGTTCATGGCCGAGCGCGTGCTGGGCCATATCGTATCGACCGGCATCAAGGTGCTGGTGCTGGCCGTCATCACCGGCATCGGCACCACCTTGTTCAGTCAGTTCACCGCCGCGGGCCTCGGCGTCGAACCAGACATCAACCAGGTCATGGCCATCGCCCTTGCGGCGCTGTCGCTGCTCGGCCTGGCGATCTTCGGCCCCGGCATCGCCAATGGTATTGTCACCGGCGGCCCGCAACTCGGTGCGGGCGCGGCGGCCGGCACGGCGCTTGCTGCGGGTGGCGCGCTGGTTGGCGGCGCAGCCGCCACACGCCTGGGCGTCGGCGCAGCCGGCTCCGCTATCGGTGCGGCTGGGCGGATGTCCGGCGCGGCCGCGCGTGGCGGGGCGCAAATGGCCGGAGGTGCCGCCAGCGCCTACAGTCTCGGCTCGCTCGGCAAAAGCGGCGCCCCCGCGGTCGCTGGCGGCGTGGGCGCGGTCGGTCAGGCGGCCGCAGGCGCGGCGGTCAACACCGTCATGTCCCCCCTGCGCAAGGCGGCCGCACGAGGTGGCGAGGCGATCAGGGCCAAATTCCGCTCCGGCGCGCGTGCGGGTTTCACCGCATCGGGCGGCACGATCGCCGGCGGTTCCGCACCCGCGACCGCGGCCGCTGGCGCTTCCGCGTCCGGCCCCACCGCGCCGCCCGCCTGGGCGGCCGCGATGAAGCGCCGCCAATCCATGACCCACAACGCGACCCTTGCCGCGCACACGCTCAAGGCTGGCGACAGCCACGGCGGCGGCGGTGGTCCCGACATCCGGGAGAAAGACTAGATGTTCCGACGCCCTTCGATCCGCTTTGCGCAGACTCCCGAGCCCGTCACGCCCTATCAGGCCGCCCGGCAGGAATGGGATCGCCGCATCGGCGAGCCGGTCGTGCAGGCGAAGAACTGGCGGCTCGCCTTCTTCTGCGCGGCGGCCTTGAACCTAGCCTTGACCGGCGGCCTGATCTGGCAGTCTGCGCGCGGCCATATCGTCCCCTGGGTGGTGCAGGTCGACCGGCTGGGCGAAGCGCAGGCGGTCGCGCCGGCCGAGGCCGGCTATCGGCCCACCGATCCGCAGATCGCGTTCCATCTCGCGCGCTTCATCGAGAATGTCCGCTCGGTCCCGGCCGATCCCGTCATCGTCCGTCAGAACTGGCTCAGGGCCTACGACTTCAGCACCGACAAGGGCGCGCTCGCGCTCAACGACTACGCCCGCGCCAACGACCCGTTCTTGGCTGTAGGCAAGGTCCAGGTCGCCGTGGAGGTCTCCAGCGTCATCCGCGCTTCACCCGACAGCTTCCGGGTCGCCTGGATCGAACGCCGCTATCAGGACGGCAGTCTCGCCGCCACCGAGCACTGGTCGGCCATTCTCACCATCGTCGTGCAACCGCCGCGCACCCCCGAGGGCCTGCGCAAGAACCCGCTCGGCATTTTCGTCAACGCCTTCAACTGGTCAAAGGAGCTGTCGCAATGACACGATTTCGTCGTTCCGCCCCGGCGGTCCTGCTCGTATCCACCGCGGCCCTGGCCGGCTGCGCCACCTCATCGGTCAAGCCGCCGGCCATCGCCTATGACAACCCGCCGGCCGAGATCGCCGCAACGCCCGCGCCCGAGGCGCCCAAGCCCGTCGAGGTCGTGACCATTCCCGAGCCCTTGCCGCTGCCCGGCCAGTTGAAGCCGGCGCCGGCTGAACATGCGTCGCCGCCCGAGCCCGCCGATCCGCGCCAGCGTGTCGGCGCCGCCAATGCCGCCGCCCGGATGCAGCCCGTCCGCGACAGCTTTCTCAACGCCATCCAGCAATATCCCTGGGCCGAAGGCGCGCTCTATCAGGTCTATGCCGCGCCCGGCCAGGTGACGGACATCGCCCTTCAGCCGGGCGAGCAGCTCGTGGGCGCTGGCCCGGTTGCGGCCGGGGACACCGTGCGCTGGATCATCGGCGACACGACCAGCGGCAGCGGACCATCGGCGCGCGTGCATATCCTCGTGAAGCCCACGCGGCCGGACCTTTCCACGAATCTCGTTATCAACACCGACCGGCGCACCTATCACATGGAGCTGCGCGCGACGGCGGCGACCTATATGGCGTCGGTCTCCTGGACCTATCCGCACGACACGCTGATCGCGCTTCAGGCACACAACGCGGCGGCGGCCGCCGCCGCGCCGGTTGCGACCGGCGTGGACGTCGCCACGCTCAATTTCCGCTACCGCATCGACGGTGACAACGCCCCATGGAAGCCGCTGCGCGCCTTCGACGATGGCCGTCAGGTCTATATCGAGTTTCCTGCCGGGATCTCGCAGGGCGAGCTGCCGCCGCTATTCGTGATCGGCGCGGCCGGCGGCGCCGAACTCGTCAACTACCGCGTACAGGGCCGTTACATGGTGGTGGACCGGCTGTTTGCGGCCGCCGAGCTGCGTCTGGGCGACAAGCACAGCGAACAGCATGTTCGCATCGAACGCGCCGACGGACGGAAGGGGCGGCCGTGACCGATGCGATCGAACCGCCCGCCGCTGAGCCGGCGTCGCCGCGTCCCGATCCGGGGGCCTTCCAGCTCCGGGGTGATCCGCCGCGCGTCATGCGCCTGTCGCGCAAGGCCCTGGTCGTTATCGGCATCGCCGCCGGCCTCGGCATCGGCGGCTCGCTCATCTACGCGCTGCGGCCGCCCGCCGTGAAGCAGGCGAAGGAGCTTTACAGCACCGAGACCCGCAACACGGCGGACGCGATCATGTCCGGCCCGAAGGACTACACACAGGCGCCGCGGCTCGGCCCGCCGCTTCCCGGCGATCTCGGCGGCCCGATCGTCTCGGCCCAGCAACGCGGAACGGACGTGCCCGTGCCGGCGGTCGGAGCGAACGGGCAGCGCGATCCGCAGGCGCAGGCCGCCGAGGCGGCACGCCAGCGCGCGCAGCAGGAGCGCGAAGCCGCGCGCACCAGCTCGGTGTTCCTCGGTCATGGCGCGGCAGGGGCTGGCGCGACCGCGCCGCAGATCACCGCTACGCCGGAGCAGGCGGCGGCGCCGCCGCAGACGAGCCCGGCCGCCCAAGGCGACCAGGCCGCCAAGCGCGCCTTCATGGCGCAGGCGTCCAACCAGCGCACCGTCAGCGTCGAGCGGCTGACCGCACCGGCCTCGCCCAACATCGTGCAGGCCGGCAGCATCATCTCCGCCGCGCTCATCACCGGCATCCGTTCCGACCTTCCCGGACAGATCACCGCTCAAGTGGCGCAGAACGTCTATGACAGCCCCACTGGCCGCATCCTGCTCATCCCGCAGGGCGCGCGACTGATCGGCGAATACGATAGCCAGATCACCGCCGGCCAGACCCGCGTGCTGCTCGCCTGGGATCGTTTGATCCTGCCGGACGGCCGCTCGATCGTTCTCGAGCGCCAGCCCGGCGCCGACGCGGCCGGCTATGCCGGCTTGCAGGATCGCGTGGACGAGCATTGGGGCAATATGCTGAAAGCCGCGGCGATCTCGACGCTGCTCGGCGTCGGCGCAGAGATGGCGACCGACAACAACAGCTCGCTGGTCCAGGCGCTCCGCTACGGCACGCAGGACACCATCAATCAGACCGGCCAGCAGATCGTGCGCCGCCAGCTCGACGTGGCGCCGACGCTCACCATCCGCGCGGGCTTTCCGCTCCGCGTGATCGTGACGCGCGATCTGGTGCTCGAACCCATAGGAGCGGCACGATGACGAAATTGAAGCTGGGACCATTGGCCGACGATCGGCCGGTCAAACTGACCGTGGAACTGCCCGCCGCCGTCCATCGCGATCTTCTGGCCTATGCCGCGGCGCTCGCTGCCGAAACCGGCGGTTCGCCTGCGCCGCCCGAAAAGCTGGTCGCGCCCATGCTCGCCCGGTTCATGGAAACCGATCGGGCCTTTCGCCGGCATTGCGCCCAAGCGACTTGAGGGAGCGTCGGCCCTACTTGCCCATGAAACGGCGGAAACGGTCCTTGCCTTCCGCTTCCGTCACGGCCTGCTCGGCATTGGCGCACTCGCCGCCGCGAACCGAGCCCGCCTGGCATCCGGCCACGATCTGCCGCGCCTCGTCGAGATGCGCCGCGAAATACTGCGTGGCACGCGGTTCGGCCGGAACGGCGGCCGGGGCGAGGCCCGTCGTCTGATCGATCGGCAGGATCACCGGGCGCAAGCTGAACCCTGCTCCGAACCCGATGACCAGCGTGACCAACACGATGAGGATTGTCTTGCTTTGCGTCATGATGGCTCCTTTCCCGGTTGCTGAGACGATGGCTGCGGCCCTGTCATGGGCGGTAGCGAATAACGCAGGGCCACAAAGTCGAGGAAACGGCGCAGCACGGCGTTGTCATTGTCCTCGCGCCAATAGCCGGAAAAGCCGATCCGCGTATGGCCATTGGTCTCGTGGACCTCGCGGAAGACCACTCCAGGCACATGGATGCCCAAGGCCGACTCCGCGACGATCGAGACATGCGCACCAAGCGCAATGACGCTCAGCATGGTATCGCGCCCGATGTCCTCCATGTCGATCTCCGGCGAGTAACCCGGCATGCCCAGCTTGCCCAGGAGTATGTTGCCGGTCTCGGGGCCGGGGTCTCGCTGTGTCAACAGGAAGCGTTCGCCGGTCAGGTCGGTCCAGTGGATGCGTTCTCGGCTGGCAAGCGGGTGGCCTTCCGGCATCGCTACCAATATGCGCTCGCTCCACAGCGAGCGGCTCATCAGCCCCGGATAAGGTAGGTCGCCAATCATGATCGCGATGTCGAGCAACCCGTTCTCGATCCCCGCCAGCAGCATTTTGCGGTCGCGCTCGAACCCGCACAGCTTTACCTCCGTATGACGCTCACCAAACTCGCTCAAGGTGGCGCGCAGGTTCCCGGCCGAAAAGGATGTATAGAAGCCCACGGTTAACCTGCCGGCCTCCCCATTTCGCGTCGAGCGAATCCAAGCGTTCAATTCTTCCCACTCGCCTACGATCCGCTGCGCAGTGCGCAGATAGGTCTCGCCCTCCTTGGTGAGCGTGGCGCCGCGCGTCTTGCGGTTGAACAGGGCCATACCCAACCGCTTCTCGACATCGAGGATATGCCGACTTAGCGTCGCCTGCTTGATGTTGAGGGCGCGCGCGGCCCGACTGAAACTGCCTGCCTCGGCCGCTGCGATCAGATAGCGAAGTTGGCGCAATTCTATCATCGCTTCGTCTCACTTTTCAAACGAGATCGAAGTGGCGGCACGCCATGTGGATATCACGCCATCTGAGGCAGAGCGTTCCCCCATGATGGAAACGGATCTTGGAGACCAGCGACTATGATAGTTCCCGACAAGCGCGATCAACTCTGCCGATGCTGTCGGCCAAAGACCCATTCTTGAACGACAAAGCCTTTGATAAGACCTGAGGAACCGGGCGTTGAATTTTGGTCGAGAGATTCGACCTGATTTAAGGGACTCATCATAGAAAGTTATTCGGCCAGATCATCGTGCGCCACATATGCGCAACTGGTGATCCATCGAAGCCGAGGCCCTCTTCCGGCTCGCGGAAGTGACGCCCGATAATGTCGGTGAAAATCTCCGGATCAAATGCGGGCGTGTCATCAAAAAAATAAGTATCGTAAATCGTCACCAGCCGCGAGGTCATATACCAGCGATGGTTTCGGGCGTAGTCTGCATCTCGTTTGATATATTCGGGCGGATCATAATCCGGGCCAAAAAATGCGTCATAGCTGCTCGGATAGCTATATCCAGCGGCCTCGTCCGCGAAATAGCGCAGCGCCTGATGATATTGCACCGCCCAGGCGATTTCTTCATCGACGTATGGAGCAATCATTTGTGCGCCCCAATAGCCATGGTCGGATCGCACGAAGCAGCCGTTCGAAATGTCGTGAAGCAGGCAAGCAAGCACGACCTTTTCATCCATGCCGTGATCCAGCGCACGCTTGGCGCTGACGGTCAGATGGCGCACGGTGATGTCGCTGAAGCGGTGGCGGAAGAAATCCACCAGCTTTGGCTTTTTCGGCATTGGTGGTAGCGCAGGATTGTCGCCCATCATGAAGACATGATCGGCATCCATCTGCCTGAGCAGGGCAGGCTCCGGATCGGGAATATCGGTGCCGATCCGGCCGACCGGCGCGGGCACGATCATCCGTTCCCGGCCGGCCTGAGGAAAAATACGGTCATTGCACATCGGACGCTCCCTTAGCGTAGCGGCGCGCAATCCACGCGCACGCCATCAACTGAAGTTGGTGAAAGATCATGATCGGCAGCAGGATAAGGCCAAGATCGGGGCCCGCGAAGAGCACCCGCGCCATAGGCACGCCCTGCACCAGCGATTTCTTGGTCCCGCAGAAGAGGACGGTGATGCGGTCCTCGCGGTCGAACCCGGCGACGCGCCCTGCTCCCCAGGTGATCAGCAGCGCCAGCGCCAATATCACGAGGCAGATGACGACCAATATGCCGAGCATCGCGGGTGGCACCCGGCTCCATATCCCTTCAACCACCGCTGCGGAAAAGGCGCTGTAGACCGAAATCAGGATTGCCGAACGATCGGTGATCGAGATCAGCCCCTTATGCCGCTGCACCCATTTGCCGATCCAGGGGCGGGCAAGATGGCCCAGGACGAACGGTACGAGGATCTGGAGAATGATCGACCCGACATCCGATACCGGCATGCCGGCGCCAAAGGCTCCGGCCATCGCCGCGACCAGCAGCGGTGTGAGGAACACGCCCAGCACCTGCGATGCCGAAGCCGCAGCAATGGCGGCGGGAACATTGCCCCCGGCCATCGACGTGAAGGCGATCGATGATTGAACCGTCGAGGGAAGTGCGGCCAAATAGAGAATGCCGATCCACAGCGGCATCGGCATCACTCCGGGCAGCAGCCGGGACAGGGCCATCGCGATCAGCGGGAAAGCGACGAAGGTCACGCTCAGGATGATCAGATGAAGCCGCCAGTGGCGCAGTCCAGCCAGGATCGCCTCTCGCGACAGCTTTGCCCCGTGGAAGAAGAAGAGCAGCAGGATCGCTGCCGTGGCGAGCCTACTTACCCAAGGCGCGCCCGCCCCCTGGACTGGGATAAACGTAGCAAGCGCAAGCGTTGCCAGAAGGGCGAGGATGAATGGATCGGGTATGAGGCGACGAAGCATGAAATTACTCAGTCTAGGTCAATGCCGCCGGCCGATCGCTCGGTCGGACTGTGGGCCATGATGTATTGCTCTGAAGGAAGCGTGCCCGGCCAAGGATGACGGCCAGCATCCTGGAGGTTGCGACAGGAAGGGTGTTCCCGCTCAAACTGGAATTTGATGCGTGGCCCTACGGGAGAAAGCCCCCCTCGATCACCAACGCGGTTCGCCATTGCAGATCCTGTGGCAAGATTGGGGTGCCCTCGATTGAACAACTCATTAACCTCGGCCCTATGCACATAATTGGCGGCGCAGCCCACGCGCGCTGCTTCCATTCAGATTTTCCACGTCATTCCGCTCCACAGATTGCCAACCCAGCGGATCTGCGCTTCATCTCTCTTGCGATCATTGATATCCGTGGAGCAGCACGATACTTGCGCGACCATGCCAATTGCTTGCTTGAATCCGCCAACTTGCGAGGCAGGAAAGGATGCTGACGGTTGAGGCAGTCACATGTTCGGCGCTAATCCGCCAGTTCTGATATCCTAGGACGGCCAGGCCACATCTCTCTTGAAGATTATGTCTACTCGATAATCGAGGACGTGGTCGCGTCGCGAGCCGGAGCGGTTTACCGTGGGATGTTAGAACCGAGCAGCACTGGTTCTAGATTTCCTGTAATCACTGGGCGATGTTCCAAAGACAGAACGGAACTCCCTGCTGAAATGGGACATATTGTTGAATCCCCACCGGAACGCGACGCTGGTCAGGGTTTCCGAGGAGAGGGTGGGATCGAGCAGGTCATTGGCACAATTATGCAATCGACTCTTTTTCATCCAGTTCGTCACGCTCAGGCCGTGATTTGCAAAAAGGCGATGCAAGGCTCGCTCTGACAGACCGTTCGCGCAAGCGATGGATGCGGGCGTCATGTCGTCTCCTAGATGGTCGAGCATATATCTCTGGACCACCCGCAACTTGTCGGATCGCAGATCATGAGTTTCTGACGATTCAGGAAATAGGCCTTCCTCGATCAAGCCGATAATGGCGTCAGCCACGGCGATCTGAAGTGTGCCTCGCAGTCCGGCGAGGTCGAATGACGATCGGATTAGTGGGCCGACCAGGCGGCTTGTCGACGTAGGGAGCCGCATAGCCAGAAAGGCCGATAATTCCGATTTATGGGAAAGCCGATCCGCCGGGATGTGGACGGAAATTTGCGTACTGGTCTCCTCAAAGCGGAATTCGCACGGCTGCATAGGGTCGATCAACGTTATGTCGCCCCGCTGCATTTGGCAGGCACGCTCCGCCTGCGCCATATTACTGGTGCCGGCGATCTGCATGATGAGAAGATATTTCGCCACCGGGCCGTTATGAATCTGGCGCATCGACCTTGTCGCACGCAAGGCTGATTGCTGAATGCGCGAACAGGTCAGGGCACCGATGCTGCGCTGCTCCAGGCTGGCATCGAAATCGACCGTGGCGGGCTGAATGTCGAAAACGCTGCACTGGGTAGCGAGATGCTGCTGCCAAACCGTGGCGCGTTCGGGGCGGTCCACCGTCAGCGTAGAGAAATAGCGGCCCATGTCTCTCCTTCCCTTTCCGCTCCCATCATTCTCGGCAATATGAGGCGTTGTGAGGTGCTCACTGTCGGCTATCATTGATAGCCTATGTGGCGATTGAGTCAAGGGGGCTGACATTGGCGCTGGATACAGACAAGATTACGCATACCGCTCTGAAGCTGCTCAATGAGATCGGGCTGGATGCGCTCTCTACCCGAAAACTCGCGGCGGAACTGAGTATACAGAGCCCCTCGCTCTACAAGCATTTCAGGAGCAAGGCGGAGCTTTTCGACCATATGGGCGCGGCGATGCTGATCGCGAAGTTTTCCGAGCTCGATCGTCAGGTCGACTGGGACATCTGGCTTCATAACCTCGCTCGTGCCAGTCGGGATGCGATCCGGGGTTATCGGGATGGCGCCAGATTGCTGATCACAACCTCGCCCAGCGAACCCCGTCGTACGGCGCTCGCTATCGACGTGACGCAGCCTTTGCTCACCGCCGGCTTTGCCTATGGCGACGCGCGTCATGCCGTCATTCTCATTTCATCGATGGTCGAAGGCTGGATGTTGAACGAGCAAACCGAAGCGACCTGCGCCATGATGGTGCGAGAGCTGGGCGATCTCGACGATGCCTTTGATAAAGCCGTCGCCATTATCATCGCAGGGATCAAGACGCGCCGAAAGCCGTGCACCGGGATATAGGGAAGGACGGGAGTCTGGCGCGCAAGGTATAGTCGCGGCGCACAGAGCAAAGCTGCGAGTGCGGGAATGATTACCTATGGGGCTGCCCATCGCGGGCCAGACATATAATCACTGAGAGGGCATCATGGACATTACACAAATAGGGAATGTACGCTGCTTCCTTGGTGAAGGCCCATGGTGGGACGTGCGGGACCAGGCGCTCTATTTTGTCGATGTGCTCGGCAAGAAGCTATGGCGCTATGACGAGCGCTCCGATGCTTTCAACCATTGGGATATGCCAGCCACCATTTCCTCGCTTGCTCTCGACGGACAGGGCGGCGCCGTTGTCGCTATGCAAAGCGGGCTCCATCATCTGTCGCTGGATACGCATCAACTGACGCCGATTTGCCACCCGGCGAGCAGTGACACCCGACTTTTGCTGAATGACGGCAAAGCCGATGCGCGCGGCCGTTTTGTCATGGGCACAGTCGTCACGACGGGTGACGAAGCTATTGCCGGATTGCACAGCCTCCACCCCGACGGTGTCGCGGTTCAGCTGGACACGGGTTTTCGGATCACCAACGGCCCTTGCTGGAGCCCGGATAGCAGCCTGTTCTATCTGGCGGAGAGCACGGGGAAGATGATCTACGCATATGATTATGACCTGGACAGCGGCGCCATATCAGGCAAGCGCCCGTTTGCCGATCTCACCGACTTTGATGGCATACCCGATGGCGCAACGGTCGACAGCGACGGGCGCCTGTGGACAGCCCTGTGCGACGGGGCCAAGATTCTCTGCATCGATCGGACGGGCAAGGTCGTGGAGAACATCGACTTTCCGACCAGCTTCCCCACCAGCGTCATGTTCGGCGGAGCGGGATTGGACCGGCTCTATGTCACGTCGCTCGATATAGGTGCTTTGTCGTCGGTAGAAGCTGCTGGGGGCGCCAAACATGATGCTGACGATCTGGGCGGACGCCTGTTTGTCATAGACGGCCTTGGTGCAACCGGACTTCCCGAGCATCATGTCTCAGTCCGTCATGCCCCGGGCGTTTGATATGGCAGGCGGTTCGGACCGAAAATCATGGCATATCGTGGCGATCTGCGCGTTTGCAGCCTTTGCCGACGGTTATGACGTTCAGGCGCTTGGCCTCGCCATTCCAAGAATGGCCGCCCATTTCCAGATGGAACCGGCGGCGTTCACCTTCGCGACCTCCACATCCCTGGTCGGCATGGCCATCGGCGCACTGTTTCTCAGCTCGCTGGGCGATCGCTATGGCAGGGAGCGGACGCTGGCAGCCATGCTTGGCCTGATCGCTCTCTCGACCTTTGCCATATTGCTTGCGACGACGCCGCTTTCCATCGCGGTTTGTCGCTTCTTTTCCGGGCTGGGCCTCGGCGCGGCTGTCCCCATTGCCGTCGCACTCACATCGGACAATGTCTCTGATCGGCATCGGGCGACACTGATTACGGTCATGGTCAGTTGCACCGGCGTGGGCGCATTTGCCGCCGGGCAGATCGCACCCCTGCTGGATGGCCTGGGCGACTGGAAAGCGATTTTCGGTCTGGGCGCGATCCTGCCGCTGATCGGCGCCGTTCTGGCGTGGATCATCGCGCCGGCGAAAGAGAGTGTGCGGCAACCGAAGGGGCGGCCGATGGCGGAACGGCCGCCCAAGGCATCGGTGGCTGTGCTGTTTTCAAGGCCGCTCCGCTTTCGCACCATCGTGGCGTCGGGAATGTTCTGGTTCAACCTGATGCTGAATTATTCGATCATCAGCTGGTTGCCGACATTATTGCACGGCGCCGGTTGGGATATGGCCGCTGCATCGCGCGCGACCGGCCTGATTTCCATCGGCGGCATTGTGGGCGGTCTTGCCATTTCCATGCTGGCTGATCGCGGCAAGGCGATTCGGGCGCTGCTCGGTGCCTATGGCCTGGCGGCTGCAGCGATGGCGGCTTTCAGTCTGGTTCCTTCCGATAAGGCTATTTGGACCGCGCTGCTAATGCTGGTAGGCCTGAGCGCTTTCGGAGCGCAGTTGGCGCTGAGCGCGATTGTCGCCGCTTATTATCCATCCGCCGTCCGCGGCACGGCGATTGGATGGGCCACCGGCTTTGGACGAAGCGGCGCCTTTGTCGGGCCGATCATCATTGCGGCCTTCATGACATCGGGCCTGTCGTCGGCCAACATCCTGACACTGATGATGGCGCCGATGCTGTTCTGCCTCGTCGGCGTGGCGATGCTACCCTATGCGCTGCGCCCTTCCGCCTGATCCGGTCAGGCGGAAGGCTCTTCCCATGGAGCCGTTTCGGCAGGCAAGGCTGGGCGGCCCAATATCGCATCGGCTATCTTGTCGCCCAGCATCATCACCGTGGCATGGGGATTCCCCGCGATCTGCGTAGGGAAGATGGAGGCGTCCACGACGCGCAAGCGGTCGATACCCCGCACACGGCAATCCCCGTCCACGACCGCCCCGTCATCCACGCCCATGCGGCAGGAGCCCATGGGATGGGAAGTCGTGCCCGCGATCGACCGGAGATAGGCCTCCAGTGCGGCGTCATCGTCCGGCTCCTGCGCCGGGCGGGTCATCTCGCCGGTAATATCCGCAAAGGCCGGCTGCCGGATCATCTCCCGCAACAACCTGTAATGACTCTTCATCCTCTTCATATCGCCGCTGGCGGTCAGGAGATTGAACGAGATGCGCGGCGGCAAGGCGGGATCGGCGCCGGCAAGCGTGATGCGACCCCGGCTTTCCGGATGCGCAACGGCAAAATTCATCAGCAGGATGTGATCGCCCGATCTGGACACACCCGGAAACCAGACTTTCGAATCCCGCGTTCCGCCAGCCAGCAACATCCGTAGATCCGGGGAGCGCTCCCCGACGGTCGTCCGCAACGCACCCATGCCGATCATAGGCGGCCCGGACAGTGGACTGGGCAGTCCAAGCGCCCAGCGCGCCAACGCCAGCGCGAAACGATCCGCGCGCAATTGGGTGCGGAAGGATAGCGGACGCTTGCACCGGAATTCGAAGCTCGCGCCCGGCTGATCGTTGAAATTGCGGCCCACGCCGGGCAGATCGTGCACCGGCGTGACCCCGACCGCGTGCACCTCGTCCGCAGGGCCGATGCCTGACAGCAGCAGCAGGTGCGGCGACGCGACCGCGCCTCCCGCCAGAATGACTTCCCGGTTCGCCCGTACCTGGCGCGGCTCGCCATGGAGGCGATATTCCACGCCGACGGCGCGCCCGCCCTCCACAATGATGCGGGTTACATGCGCACCGGTTTCGATGCGCAGCGCGCTGCGGTGACGGATCGGCCAGAGGAACGCATCGGATGCACTGACCCGGCGACCATGCCTATCCACGTTGAGATCGGACAAGCCCACCCCTTCGGTGCGCAGGCCGACAAAATCGTCGGTCGCGGGAAATCCCATCTGCCGCGCGGCTTCCATGAAGGCGGGGGTGAGGGGACTGCGACAGCTTAGCGGGCTGACAGGAACCTCGCCGCCGCTGCCATGCAGAGCATCGCCGCCGCGCCAATGATCTTCAATGCGCCGGAAATAGGGGAGCAGGGAGGCATAATCCCAGCCGACCAGGCCCAGATCGCGCCATTGCTCATAATCATGGGGACTGCCGCGATTATAGACCGTGCCGTTGATCGCGGAACTTCCCCCCAGCGCACGGCCGCGCGGCACCGGCAGCCTGCGGCCGCCCAGGCCCGGCTCCGGCTCGCTCCAGAGATTCCAGCTTTTGTTCGGATCGCCCCACAATTTGGTCGCTGCGATGGGCAGGCGATAGAGCAGACCCCGGCTCTGCCCGCCCGCCTCCAGCAGCAGGACGCTGCCACCCCCCGGACCGCTGAGACGGTTGGCCAGCACACTGCCGGCAGAGCCGGCGCCGATGACGATGAAGTCTGGATTCATATTGGAGACGCCTTGGATTGTCAGGCCGTAGGATTGTCGATCGCGGCCCATTCCGCGGCACGCAGGCAGGTGCCGAGCGACCGGAGATCGAACCCAGCCGGGGGCGCGCCATTCCGGATGCGGATCGCCTCCAGCCCATCCTGCATCGCAAGCACGATGCGGGGCAGCGTGGCCACCGGATAAACCGCCGCCTCGATGCCGATCCGGGCAAGATCGTCCATGGTCGGGGCGAACCAGGGTGAACCGGGCACCACGACCGCGATGATCGGAACGGCGACGGCATCGCGCAGCCGCGCATAGGCGTCGATATCCGCGAGGCCGGGAACGATCAGCCCGTCGATGCCGAGCCTGGCATAGACGACGGCACGGGACATGGCTTCCTGCGCACTGACGGCATAGGCAGAATCGGTCCGTCCGATGATCTGGAGGCTGTCCCGCCGGCGGGCGGCGAGCGCTGCCTTGAGCTTCTCCTCCATGTCCGCCTGTGCGATCACGGCGGGCGGGCGACCCATATGAACGGGCAGCACGAGATCCTCAAACGCAATCGCCGATACGCCCAGCGCCTCGAAACTGCGGACGGTGCGGGAAACGGCCTTCACATCACCAAAGCCATTTTCACCATCCACCATCAGTGGGAGGGACGAGCCTTCCATGATCCTGGCGACGGCATCGCGATATTCGCCAAAGCTTTGCAGGCCGACATCCGGCAAGGCGAGCTGGGTCGCCGCCAATGCTGCCCCGCCGACGCCATAGGCGGAAAATCCTGCCATTTCGATCAAGCGGGCGGACAAGGCGTCATGCGCTCCGGGCAGGAGCAGCGGCCTGCCTGTGGCGGCGAGCGTTCCGAAATCAATCATGCACGGGGCGTTTCGGCATGATAGTGGAACAGGGTGACACCGCCCGACGCATAATTGGGAATATCGGCGGCAAGCGCCTGTCCCTCCTGCGATGCCATCGCGGCGCCCATGGCGGCGGCGTCATCGAACTGGCCGACCCATGTGCAGAAATATTGCGACCCTTCCCGCAGGGTTTCCACCGAAAAGCTATAATGCATGGCTTTCAGGCCCGGCAATTTCGCAGCGAGCGGCAAATGCGTATTGATATAATACTCCTGGAAATGATCAGGGTCGGCCGGCGGCCCATAAAGCGCTACTACATGATGCATTATTGATGTTTCCTTGTTTAGCTGATTTCAGTACCGGATCGAGAACTGAACGGCCACAGAACGGGGGCGTTCCGGCATGACGGCGATGCTGCCGGGCGCCGAGCTGACCGGATTGCGGAAGCTGGCGGTCAGCTTGTCGGTGAGGTTCTTGCCGATGAGGGCAAGCTCCCACGACTGGTTGGCAGGGCCAATGGCCGCGCGCAAATCGACCTTTGCAAAACCCTTCTGCCTGATTAGATCATCAGCGCTGGAAGACTGGAAGAAGCCGCTGGTGAAATAAACCAGAGGATCCAGCCGCGCTTCCAGATTGTGCACCGGAAACGAAAGACTAGCGCCGACACTGCCGCTCCATTCGGGGGCAAAAGGCCGCTGCTTGCCCGATAGATCCTGAATGCAGCTGGCGCCAATCTGCTGGGTTTGCAGCACGGTGCAGGCGCCGGTGGGATAATGAGTGTAGATCGAATCGAGATAAGCGATGTCGGCATTGAGCGAAAAATGACGAGAAAGGCGCAACGAGGAGCCCAATTCAATTCCCTTCGACCGAGCCTCCGCCGCATTCCCGATTACGGAGAGAATGGTCCCGGAATCCAGGAAGACATAAGTCGATTCCTGAAGATCCTTATAATCCATCTGGAAGGCCGCGATGTTAAAAGTCATCCGCCGATCCAATAGTGAGGATTTTAGCCCGATCTCATAGGAATTGACTGTCTCAGGATTAAAGACCTCGCCCTGAGAAGTGGCCGAAAAGCCGCCGGCCTTGAAACCCTTTGTGTAGGTCGCATAAGCCATGACCTCATCCGTGAGGTCGTACTGCACACCAACAGACGGTTGGAGCTTCCGGTCCGTACGAGCCGTGTCAGCGAATTCGTGCAGATTGCTGCCCGCAACCAATTGAAATATCTGTTCGATAGGCGCAGCGAAGCGCGTGAAGTTTTCGGCGGTGGGGACAGCACCGATCGTCCCAAGCTGGGAAATCCGATGCGCCTCCTTGTGGACGACAGTGTAACGCAAACCCAGATTGATCCGCAGCCGCTCCACAGGACGAATCGTCGCGGACGCGAAAGCCGATGCGGTCGTATCCCGCTGATCGAAATCGACTTTGGCGCCGACCGCTGTGCCTGATGTGTAATACGGGGCAGTCAGCGGAATGGCTCCCCACGGAATGATGTTGAGCGCGATCTGCAAAGGTGCATCCAGCTTGCCGCGGGAATAATAGGCCCCAACCATATATTCAAACAGGCCGCCAGTCGGCGATTGCAGGCGGACCTCTTGGGTGAACTGACGATAGTGCTCGCCCTGTGCCGTCGGCAGCAACCCCCCGCCATTGTCGAAAGTTGTCGGTGTCGGCACTAATTGAAGCAATTGGCTAGATCGATGGTCGAAATAGGAGGTGATCGACGTCAACGAATGGTCGCCGACATCAAGCGTGTTCGTCCAGGCCGTCTCGAAGAAGTGATATTTGAAATAAGTGTCCTGCAACGCCGCTTTATAGTTCAGGTTGTCATCGATCACGCCGCCAGCTTGCGCCAGATACCCCGCGCATGGCCCTGCCGCCGCACCATAAATGGCATCGGGGGGGCAATGGACGATCTCCCACGGAAAGGCACCCCGCGTGTTCGTTTCGCCAGCATCTATCCTGAGATCGGATCGAAAGAGGGCACTCGGTTCGAATCGTGCCGAAACTCGCCCGACTTTTTCGCGCACACGCGGTTCTTCGCGATCCAGTAGGCTATTGTAGATATAACCGTCGTTGCCCGACAACCGGCCCGCTGCACGAACCGCCAGACTGTCGGAAAGCGGTACTGACACCCCGCCTTCCAGCGCATATTCGCTGCTTTGCCCCGCATAAAGCACTGAGGCATTATATTCCAACTTATTGCTCGGCTTTCTTGTGGTAATATTGATAGCTCCCGCGATGGCGTTGTTGCCGAAGAATGTGCTTTGCGGACCTTTTAGTACCTCAACCTGCTCCAAATCGAACAAAGCTGCACGGATCGCACGGCCGCGGCCGCGATAAACTCCATCGACAAAAGTGCCGACCGACTGTTCGAATCCGGTATTGAGGCCTGATCCGACGCCGCGAATATTTAGAAGGTCGGATGCCGGACCTTCGACAATGTTTAGGTTGGGCAATCGCGCCGCAAGATCCTGCACGCCGCGAATGCCCGCATTCTCCAACGCCGCCCCGGTTACGACCGACACGGAAACAGGCACATCCTGCAAGCGCTGTTCGCGGCGTTGCGCTGTGACCACTATCTCCGCATTGTCGGCGTCGCTGGAACTGATCGTCCCAGTAGAAGCACCACTTGATGAGCTAACGGCCGCGTCAGCCTGAGCATTTGCTGGCGTCAGCGAAAGGCACGCAATGGTGGCTATGCTTGCACATGATAACGAACGGATACGGATGTTGCCCATTTTTTCCCCTCCTTGGCATAGAGGCGCGTTTGGCATAGCCATCGCCCCTCTTTTGTGCCCCACTTTACCTGTTCAACGTGGGGTCGCTGTGCCACCTGCGACGCGAGCTTGCTGGAAGGCGCCAAAATGGAAGTGTGACGCAAAGGTTCAAATGGGTGGGAATGAAGGCGTTCGTGCCCAAGTAGCTGATGGTCAACTGACCGCCCGCTTCGTCTTTCCTAGTGTGGGACATTCTGGCCCATAGCAGACCGAATTCGAACTCGCTCTACCGTCCCCAGCGATGGGGAGCGTCAGTGTTCATCAGGATATGGTCCCGTTTCAATTTGGTCGCTGGGCACACACCGGCACACGAGCGGTGGTATCGTGCGCCCATTGAAGGCGGTGCGCCATATGGCGCACCGCAGCGTTGTCCTGCAACTCCAACGCCCCGCGCTTCAATATAATCGCGCATTCTCGCGTCGGTCGGTGCCCATCATGCGGTCTGCCCGCCAAGCTGGAAGGATGGAGCGCCCAGCACACTGCGCGAGTGCCGAAATTGCGTCACGCAGCTTGCTGTAGCAGCTCCAGCTTCGCTTCTCCTTGCGCAAGCAATTGTTCAATCTTGTCGGACGTCCGCTTGACAGCAAGCTTCAGCGCCTCGTCGATGTGGATATAATCCTGCGTCACATTCTGCGACGCATGGCCGAGCATGGCCCGGATCGTCAGCTCAGAAAAGCCGAGGTCGCCGGCCACGCTGCCGAACGTATGGCGCAGCGTGTGCGGCGTGACGCCCTCGATCCCGGCCAGCTTGCAAACACGCTGGAGACAGGCACTGACCGCCGTAAACGGCCCTGATCCCACTTCCGAGGCAAAGACGTGCGGATTGCCCACGATGCCGGGCTGGCTCTCGACGACCTTCACCGCTGCAGGCCCGATAGCGCGAACCTGCGCACCGCCCTTGGTATCGGGGAACGACACATAGCCGCCGGCTCCATTGACCCATGCCCGGTGCATCGCCTGGGCTTCTTCCCGGCGGTATCCGGTCAGCAGCAGCGTGCGAAGCACGCCGAGGGCGACGGGGTTTTCGCCGTTGCGCTCGGCATAGGCCGCCGCTTTGCCCATCATCACTATCTCGTCGACGCTGAGTCGGCGCGTCTTCTTTCTCCCGGCCAGCTTCTTCGCGCCGTGCGTCGGATGAGCATCGAGCAGGCCCTTATGCTTGGCATGCCCGATGATGGCCTGGATCGTGCCCACGCAGCCCGACGCGGCGGAGGGACCGCCGGTTGCCTTACCGCCGCGGCCTGCGCCGCGCGGCTTCGCGGTTTTCCCGTCCTTCACATCTGCCTGCATCTGCTCGATGTCGGCCGGAGTCAGGTGTCGCACGATCCGCTTGCCGAGCAGCGGCTTGATATGCGTCTTGATCCGGCTCTCGTCCTTATCGAGCGACGATGGCTTGATCGGCAGGTTCTTGCGTCCAAGGATGCGACCGGCGCGCGCTTCGACCAGATACCAGTCGCACATCTCCGCGACCGTCATGCCCTTGCGCGCCTGCCGAACTTCATCGGCAGGATCTTCGCCGCCGATGACGGCCGCGAGTTTGAGCTTGGCCTGATCGCGGGCCTGTTCGACCGTCAGCACGCCATAGCGCGCGATGTTGATACGGCGCTTGATGCCCTCAGAGTTGCGATACTGGACGATGAAGGTCTTGAGCCCGGAAGGAAGCACCCGCACGCCGAAGCCCTTCAGATCGGTATCCCAAAGGACGGACTGCTTCGTCCCGGGCGGCACGAGCGCATCAATGGCGCGCTTGGTCAGTTTGCTGGTTGGCATGACGTTTCTCCGTTTGGAGACAAAGCCGGATCAAAAGGGCTTTGTCTCCAAATTGTCTCCACCCGACGCTCAATTGTGTCTAACCGCAGGATACGATAGGATGGTTTAAGTATCAATAACAATTAGAGAAATCGTAGTGTGGCGTTGCCTTGGAAAGCATGGATAAGCTAGGGTGTCAAGTTGCCAAGGTTGGGGTCGAGGGTTCGAATCCCTTCGCCCGCTCCAGTTTCTCCAAGAAAATCAATGATTTATGAGATCCGGCGTAAGCCGGTTTTTCGTATTTTTTGCTTCGTCTACCACTCGTCTACCACCGAAATGTAACGTCCAGCCTTTCCCAGTTTGCATGCGTTTCCAGCGGTGCGGCATAAGCCATCCGACTATGGGGCGTTGTAGGGTTGGATTGGGGTAGCGATCAGAAAGGGGCAGTCGCGAAAAGCCTTGGTGGATTCCCGCTGCGAACTTTCTGCATTCCGGCGTTTGAAGCCTTTGAGAATATGTGCGGAGAACTGCATCATGGAATTCAAGCCGAAGAGGCGGAAGTTTGCACAGCCGTTATCAATTTCCGAGCTGGGCTTGAACGAGCGGTACCAGCGAATCATCGGCTTCAGGACTGCCGTTCGCATCGAGTTCGTTATTTCGCCGTTTATGCTTCGGCACACGTTTAGGCCCAAAGGGAAGGCCAGATGAAGGGTATTGCGCCAGTTGCCGAGGTACAAGATGAAGGGGTCCGCTCCAGGACCGCTCGGTTTCGGGAAGAGACGATCGACCGATCCGGCGGAATACTCAGCTACGCGGACGTCGCTACCCGCCTTGGCAGCGGCACAGCGCCAATTGAGAAGCAGCACCGCTACCGACGCCTATTAGGCGTTCCGTATCAAGGGGAGACAGGCTTTCCGGCCGCTCAATTTGTCGAAAACGAAATCCTGCCCGGCCTTGATTCAATCCTGTCCACGCTCGGCGACATGAATCCATGGGAGCAACTCATGCTGCTGACGACGCCGCTGGAGGGATATGGGCCTTGCCCTGAAACGGTTTTCCAAATTCTCGCTCGTTCTCCGGATAGCAGAACGATGCAGCAACTCATCGCGCTACTGTCCGGCTGGGCATCGTAGCGCCGTTCCAGCATACTTCGCTCGCTAGTTGCACCGATATTTCTAATATCCCGGAGGATTGGAGCTGCCTGAAGGCTGTCATCCATTTGATCTGCCATGACGGCGGCAGAGCGGTGAAGAAGGACAGGGATAGCGTAAAGCCTCCTTCGCTCTATTCTTCGGTTGCGTACTGATCTGTCAGAATCGGTCGTGTGCTGCAGCAACGGAGGAATGCGTTACCGATGGCAGACAACAAAGCCTTGCATGATGATTTGGATGCTGTTCGGGAACGATGATCATGCGCGGCCGTCCCTACAGTCAGCTCGGCATTGCCGATCTGGAAAAACTCGTGTCGAAGCGTCCGGAAGCGCGCGGTATCCAGGAAGCGGTGCTGCGCGAATTACAGTATCGGAATACGCAGCGCGCGGAGCGCCTTCGCCAGCGGCTCGAGCGAAATCTGGAAATAGGTGACGCGCCACCTGCTCCGCCATCTCCGCCTCAGGTTTTCCCGCGCGAAAGCGCCGGCGGTGGAGCGCAACCATCCCATGTTCAATCTCCAACGCCGCTCCAACCTACTCCGGCACCGGCGACGACCGCCACAGACTCTTTGCACCGACCTCCAACGTCTCTCCCGATCCAGTCCGCAGACGGCAATGCGGCGCAGAACATCTTGCGCTCATGGACGGTGCTCGAAGTGCTGTCGCCCGCCACCTTCCGCATGCCTGCCGATCTTGCCGGCAACGAGGTGCGCCGGGTGGCCCGGTTCGATCGCGGCCTGCCTTGGCAAGACGGCACTGCGAAAGGGCCGCCCGGCATGCGGCTCTATTTCCAGATTGTGTTGGGGTCGGTGGTGATGAAGCCGGCAATGGACCAGCTGCTCCATCGCTTTGCCGACAAGCGTCCCGAGCGCCCACAAGCGCGCGGCGAGACGCCGCTTGCCATCGTCATCGTCGATCGCGAGGGCCGACCCATTCCCGATGCCTGTGCAGTCGTATCGAGTTTCGGCTGGGGCTTTCCCAAGGCGCTGAAGGATGATCCTGCCACGCTGGGGCAATGGCCCCATGAGGAGGAACAGGTCCAGTCCGCGCTCCATGACCGGCTCTGGCGTGAAGGGCGGGACGGCAAGGCCGCTCCGCTGACCACTTCCGACATCAGCGCCGCGCATGATTGGCTCGTTCAACGCTTCGCGATCGACCGTGCGTTCGTGAAACCGCCGTCCTTCGCGATCCGCAGCATGGTCAGCTTCAAGTCGAGCGATCCGCCCGAACCGATCCTGCTCAATAGTTTCTACCTCAAGGATCTGGCGCGAGCCGATGCGCTCATGGGTGGCCGCGATGCACCCGACATCCTCAAGCGCTATCTCGGCATTCTCCCGCCCGCATCGCGCCGGGACCTGCTCAATGGCACCGAAGCGGTTGAGGAAGTTGTCGCGCCAGCCCGTTTTCCGCCGAGCCGCTGGCCCGGATCGAACCGTTATCCCCTCGTGTTGATGCAACAGGCTGCGGTCAATCTGGCGGCAGCGCAGGGGGAAGGCGAGATTCTAGCGGTCAACGGCCCGCCTGGCACTGGCAAGACGACATTGCTGCGCGATGTGGTCGCGGCGCTGGTGACACGGCGCGCCGAGGCTATGATGGCGTTTTCCGATCCCGAAGAGGCGTTCACGGCGTCAGGACAGCGTCTCAAGGCCGGCAATGGCTGGATCCACCTCTATAAGCTGGATCCGCGGCTCAAAGGCTATGAGATGCTGATCGCCTCGTCCAATAACAAGGCGGTCGAGAATGTCAGCGCCGAGCTGCCGGCGATCGGCGCCATCGCCGAGGACGCGGAAGATCTGCGCTATTTTGAGCCCATGGCTGACACGCTGCTCGGACAAAAAGCCTGGGGCGCGATCGCAGCGGTGCTCGGCAATGCGAGCAATCGTTCAACCTTCAAGGATCGCTTCTGGTGGGACAAGGACACCGGGCTGTTCAATTATCTCAAGACGGTCTGTGGCGTGAATGTCGAGATCGACACCGAGGATGGAAAGACACGCCCACCGCGCATCGTTGTCGATCTCGACCCGCCAGTCGATCATCGCGAGGCGTTACGCAACTGGCATCGCGCGCGTGAAAGGTTCGAGAGCCTGCGCAAGCGGGTCGCAGCGCAGAGTGAATCCGTCGAGCGTTTTCGTTTGCGGTGCCGTCATCTGCCGGGGCTAGAACAGGCCTTCGTCGCTTGCCGCGACCATGGCGCACTTCGGCCTGGGCTCCTGCAACGACTGTTCCGGCTACGGCGCTATAGCGAATGGGAAGCCGGGCACCTTCTCTTGTCCGTACGTCTCCTCGAACGTGGCGAAGCCGCGGTAGCGGCCGGCGTGCTGCCCAAGGCAGCGGCTGCCCTTCTTGGCCGATCTCCCTGGCTCGGCTTCGGGGCGGACGGCAAGGCGGCGCGCCTCGACCAAATTCTCGCACCTGAACTCGCCCGCCTGAGCGAGGAACGCGCGACGCGCATCTGCACCGTGGTCGATCCGGATTTCTTCGCCAAAGGTCGCGAGCATGTCCAGCCGAGCACGCCCTGGTATACGAAGGAGGAACATCGCGAGCGCGATGCGCTGTTTGTCGCCGCGCTCGATTTGCATCGCGCCTTTGTCGACGCAGCGGCCAAGCCGCTGCGTCACAATTTGAACGCCGCGCTCCAGATTATCGACGGCAAGGGTTTTCCGGATGCCGACAAGGATGGGCTGATCCTCGATCTCTGGTCGAGCCTGTTCCTCGTCGTGCCGGCCATGTCGACCACCTTTGCCTCGGTCGGCACCATGCTTGGCCGTGTGCCGCCGCAATCGCTGGGCTGGTTACTGGTCGACGAAGCGGGCCAAGCGCCACCCCAACAGGCGGTCGGCGCACTGATGCGCGTAAAGCGCGCGATCGTGGTCGGCGATCCGGTTCAGGTCGAGCCGGTCGTGCTGCTCCCCGAGGATCTGACCACCGCCATTTGCAAGACCTTCGGCGTCGATGCGCAGCGGTTCGGGGCACCGGCCGCGTCGGTTCAGACGCTCGCCGATGAAGCGACCGCCTGGTTCGCCGAATTCCCGGCGCGTGTGGGCAGCCGCACGGTCGGCGTGCCATTGCTGGTACACCGCCGCTGCGCCGATCCCATGTTCAGCATCACCAACCGCGTCGCCTATGAAGGGCTCATGGTGCAGGCGAAGCGTCCCGGCGCGTCACCGATCCGCGACCGCCTTGGCCCGGCGCGCTGGCTTCATGTCGAGGGATCGGGCCAGGACAAATGGTGCGAAGCCGAGGGTCGCACCGCCGTCGAAATGCTGGAAGCTATCGTCGGAGCAGGGATCGCGCCCGACCTCTATCTTGTGACGCCGTTCGTGGTGGTGGCCGACGGCCTGCGGCGCTTGATCCGTGAAAGTGAGGTGCTGCGCGCCGCGTTACCGGAGATTGATAGCTGGGTTCGTAATCGTGTGGGCACCATCCACACTGTCCAAGGTCGCGAGGCCGAGGCCGTGATCTTCGTGTTGGGCGCCCCCAATGCTGACCAGACCGGCGCACGAGGCTGGGCTGGAAAGGCACCCAACCTGCTCAATGTCGCGGTGACGCGCGCCAAGGAGGTGGTCTATGTGATCGGCAATCGGTCACTCTGGCGATCGGCCGGGGTCTTTTCCGATCTCGACACGCAACTGGCGCGATGGGAGGCTAAGCAATAGAGGGGTTAAGCGGGCGGCCGGCAACTCTCGCTAACATAGCGGCCGTTCAGCCGCCCAAATCACCTTCTCGAAACCTTCCGTTCGTTCAGCAAGCTCTCACGGTGTACCGATCGACCAGATCTGGGACTAAACTGCCGCTAGAGAGGTAATGGCTGAGTGTCAGCTCTTCCTGAAAGCAGTCTTTACGTGCTTGAGCATTTTACTCGCTGGACCTGGAAGCGCCCGTTTGCGACATCCAAAGTAACGGTGTGTGGAAGCTAGGGGAGCACGACAGGTAGCGGATGGATTTGAGCGCCTCCTCCTTCAGCGCGTGCCTGCTTCTGATCGCAATGATCTACGCTTCGGTCGGCCAGGCGGGGGCATCCGGCTATGTCGCCATCATGGGGCTTGCCGGCATGGAGCCTCAAGCCATCAAGCTCTCTGCCCTTGCGCTCAATCTTCTGGTTGCGGCCATCGGAACCGCGTATTTCTGGCGGTCCGGACGCTTGTCATGGAGAGCGGCCTATCCCTTCGCGATATTGGGCTTTCCGTTCTCCCTCCTTGGTGGCGCGGTGCACCTCGCGCCGCAGGTCTATGTGCCGGTCGTCGGCATCATCCTGATCCTGTCTGCCGGGTTGATGGGAAGATCGCTTCTGAAGGCGGCGACAGACGGCGGAGGTGCCGTATCGCCCCCGCCCTTTCTCGCGGCCCTTTTAACGGGTGCTGCCATCGGTTTCATATCCGGCGTGACGGGAACCGGTGGTGGTGTGTTCCTCGCCCCCATCATCATCGCGAGGGGTTGGGGTAGCGCCCGGCAGACCGCGACGACGACGGCGGTCTACAATCTGATGAATTCAGCCGCCGCTTTGCTCGGAGCCTATCGATCATGGGACCAGTTCCCAGCAGCCCTGCCATGGTGGCTGCTCGCGGTCGGCGTGGGCGGCGGGTTGGGCGCGATGCTGGGCAGCCGTTATCTACCCGAGCGTGTGTCGCGAGGCGTTCTGGCTCTGCTGCTGCTCGTCTCAGGGGTCAAGCTGCTATTGGACTGACAATGCTCGACAGGTCTTGACCCTGTAGTTGCTACAGGCCCTATGAGGCGCCCCGTGATCGTAACTGGAATCGAACAGGGGTTGGCATTGAAGTCTGTTTCTCGAACGCAACGACCGGTGAACCACGTCCTTTTCTGGTTTCTCCTCAGCGCAGCCTGGCCCGCGCCAGCCTATGCACAGACTGACAACCACGCCGACGAGGAAGAAGAGCTCGAGATTGTTGTGCAGGCAACGCGGACGGGCCGCCGGGTGCAGGATGAGCCGATCCGTGTGGATGTGGTGAACCGCGAGGAGATCGAGGAGAAGCTCCTCATGCGGCCGGGCAATATCGCCATGCTGGTCAGCGAAACCCCTGGCGTCAGGGTCCAGACCACTTCGCCCGCCCTGGGAGCCGCCAATGTGCGCATCCAGGGCCTGAAAGGCCGATACACGCAAATCCTTGCCGACGGCCTGCCGCTCTATGGCGGGCAGACCCCGTCCATCGGCCTGCTCCAGATCCCGCCGACCGATCTGGGTCAGGTGGAGATCATCAAGGGCGCCGCATCGGCCCTCTACGGACCTTCGGCCCTTGGCGGCGTCATCAACTTGGTGTCGCGCCGACCCACGAGCGAACCGCAGGGTGAGTTGCTGCTGAACGCGACAAGCCGAAACGGTCAGGATGTCACGGGCTATGTCACCTCGCCGATCAGCGAGACGCTGAGCGCGTCGATCACGGCAGGCTATGATCGACAGAGCCGCCAGGACCTCGATGATGATGGTTGGGCGGACATGCCCGGATTTGAGCGCTTCACCGTCCGGCCCCGGCTGTTCTGGGATGGCGCCGACGGATCGAAGGCCCTGCTGACCTTCGGCGCAATGGCCGAACAGCGTGACGGGGGCACCATGTCGGGCGCCACGGCGCCGGATGGGCAGTCCTTCGTGCAGGCACAGCGCAGCCGTCGATATGACGTCGGCCTGACAGCAGAGACGCCGCTGGAAGGCATCGGCACGCTTCACCTGCGCGCGTCAGGCGTGACCCAATCCCATCGCCATCGCTTTGGCGACGTCATCGAGAACGACCGACACAGGACCGGTCTGGCCGAGGCTTCGATCGGTGGCGAGGCCAGCGCGACCACATGGCTGGCGGGCGCGGCCATCCAGGCGGATGATTATCGCTCCAAGGCCTATTCCGCCTTTGACTATAGCTACACCGTGCCCTCGCTCTTCGTTCAGGGGGAGCAGAAGCTGGCAGACAGGCTGACCCTTGCGGGCAGCGCGCGGTGGGATGGTCACAGCGAGTATGGCTCACGCGTCAGCCCTCGCCTGTCGGCGCTCTATAAGCCCGGACCGTGGACAATCCGTGCATCGCTTGGACGCGGCTTCTATGCGCCGACGCCGTTTGTCGAGGAGATCGAGGCGAACGGCCTTTCACGTCTCGTGCCTTATGCGAAGTTGAAGGCCGAGGTGGCGGATAGCGCCTCCATCGATTTTGGCTATGTCCATGGCTCGTTGGAAGCCAATGTCAGCCTGTTCGCATCCAACATCGACAATGCCGTGCAACTCCAGACGGCCGATGCCAGCCATGTGACGCTCATCAACGCCACCGGCCTGACGAAGACGCGCGGTGCGGAAGTGCTGCTTCGCTACCGCTGGAACGCTGTGACTCTGACGGGCAGCTATGTTCATGTCGATGCGCGCGAGCCCGACCCTGATGCCGCTGGTCGCCGCACGGTCCCCCTGACACCCCGCGACACCGCCGGGCTGGTCGCCATGTGGGAGAAGCATGGGCGCGGACGCATCGGGATCGAAGCCTATTACACCGGTCGCCAGTCGCTGGACGACAATCCCTATCGCACCCGCAGCCGACCCTATGTCCAGCTTGGCGCCATGGGCGAACTCGTCCTGGGTAAGATTAGCCTGTTCGTGAACGCCGAGAACCTGCTCAATGTCCGGCAGACACAATATGACCCGTTGCTCCTCCGCAGTCGCGCGCCGACGGGTGCGTGGACGGTCGACGCCTGGGCGCCGACTGATGGCTTCGTCCTCAATGGGGGTGTGCGGTTCCGGTTCGGGGGGGAATAGATTGGCCGTGGTCGAGGCTTTTCAACTCCAGCCATGCCTGGCGGACGATCTGCCAACCGCCCGAGACGCCAAGACCGGCCAGCACCGCCGCGACGGCGATGTCGGGCCAAGCCGTTCCAGTGCCGAAGACGCCCAGCGCGGCCGCGACCACGGCGATGTTGCCGATCGCGTCGTTGCGCGAGCATATCCAGACCGACCTGCGGTTGGCGTCGCCCTCCCGGTACCGCCAAAGTATTACGGCGCAGATCAGGTTGGCAACCAGTGCGAGCACGCCGATGATGCCCATGGTCTCGGCCGTGGGAAGCGTGCCCCGGACAGCCATCCAAGCCGTGCTGGCGATGACCCAGACGCCCAGAAGCAGCAGCGATATCCCCTTGGCGAGCGCCGCGCCGGCGCGCCAGCGGAGCGCCAGACCGGCGACGCCGAGGCTGATGGCATAGTTGGCCGCGTCGCCCAGAAAATCGAGCGCGTCAGCCTTGAGTGATGCTGAACCGGCCGTGACGCCGGCGACGATCTCCACGCTGAACATGCCGGCGTTGATGATGAGCGCGATCCAGAGGGCGCGCCGCCACACGTTATCGTCGGTCTTTCCGACAGTGCCGGGTGTTCCGCCGCAGCAGCCGCCAGCCATGTGCGATCTCCTCTTCGCGTCGATGACAGGCTATATGGGGCCTGTAGTAGCTACAGGGTCAAGAGCATGGCGTTGACGATTGGCGAAATGGGCAAGGCCACGAACACGAAGATCGAAACGATCCGCTATTATGAGCGGATCGGGCTGCTTCCAAAGCCCGCGCGAACGTCGAGCAACTATCGGAACTATGGGCAGGCTGAGCTAGCCCGCCTGTCGTTCATCCGGAGATCCCGCGATCTGGGCTTCTCGCTGGATCAGGTTCGCGCGCTCCTCGGCCTTTCCGACGACAAGAGCTGCGACTGCGCTGGGATCGATCGCATCGCCAACCAGCATCTGGTGGAGGTGGATCGCAAGATCGCTGATCTCCAGGCCCTGAGACGGGAACTGAAGGCGGTGATAGACTCCTGCGATGGCGGGACTGTCGCTGAATGCCGCATTATCGAAGCCTTGGGGCCGGTAGCGTCGATATGATCGTCGGCTTTGGGGCCGAAAGCCGACGCAACCGGAGCGGATGGATAGGTCCTGAGTTGGTCGGCAACTGCCACCTTGGTAAAACAACCAAAGCCGCCGACATAGCGGTCGTTCCCGACCTTGAAGCGACTCCTTGAAAACGACCGTTCGTTCATCTGGCTTAGCGAGATATTGAACGACCGGCATCGATACCGTCGGTTCGCCGCTCAGGCTGCGCCTTGACGATCGCTGCACTGCTATCCACATGGTGAAAGCTGATGGGGAGGTGCAACTTGGGGATTAATAATAGTAGCGAATTTCTTTCGGCGCTCAAGAAGCATCCGGATAACTTTTACATCATCCACTACTCATGCCAGAGTTTATATGATGAAAATGACCAGGGCTTGTCTCCGCGCATAACCTCTATCGCCGTAACCCATTATGCAACTGAGCAAACTGTCAGTTTCTCAACTCATGCGATCGCCGAGGAACTCCGAATTCCTCGCCAAGAAGTGCGGGATAGGTTTGGCTCGCCGCTGACTTTGCGGCGGCCGGAGAGGCCCTTGATTGCTTAGAGGCAAGCCATGGTCTGTCGCTTTGGCTTATAGGTCGGCGCATCGCGGTTCTTCGGACCGAGGGTGCCATTCAGCCGGCCGACTATGTCAGCATGTTGATCGCCGAGGGCAGCGCAGGCACGTTGAACGGGTGGCTTGCCTATATGATGGGATATCGGGCTGATCCCAACGTATCCCCAGCTGCTTATGTGCGGCGGGTCGATGATACGATCGCTGGCAGCCAGCTGCCGGTGCCTGCCCAAGCGCAGTTGCGCTATTATGCGCTCGCGAGCCCCCTACAGGGTCACGAAATGAACGCCGCTCTTCTCGGCGCGTGCGAGAACCTGCCGATCATTGATCGCTACGTGGCCTTCCTCGATGTTGCCCAGGCACTGGCCTGCGACCGCGAGATGTCGCCCGGTGCGCGAAACGAAGTGGCTTGTGTGGTCCACCGCCTGAGTGACGCGATCTTGGACGATCGCCTTACCTTGCTCGATGAAGTTCTGGACTCAGGCGGCGCATCTCGCCTCGTCGCGCGGCTAGAACACGACACCGCCGACCTCTACACAAGAGGTGCGTACGCTCCAGCGCTCGAGCGCATCGCTGCAGAACTGGCGCTCGACCCTTCGCGTACCAACCTATACGGCTTGGCTGCGCGAGCTTCGCTGCGCAGCGGCGATGTACCGCAATTACCTTCTCCTATCGGCGAGTTAGTACGCCAAATGGCATCGGTCCACGTGTTTGCCGATGACGATACCACTACTACCACGGAGCTCATGCGCGAGGCGCTAGTAGGCTCACATCGTTCTCTAGCCGCTTCGATCCGTTCGCTTTTTGGTAGCAGATCGATCGATCCTAGCGACACCCATGTCGACGCAGCGATCGAAGCGTTGAACAGCTCGCGACTTACACCGCTTCAGCTTCGCACCTTGCCGGTTGCTGATCCGGTTGTGCTACTCGACGCGGCAATAGCAGCGCGCCCAAGCTCGCTATCGCTCCGTTTGCAGCGCGCGGTGTTGGATTTCGGCGAGGCCGAACTTGACCCAATGTTGAGCGAGCAGCTGCCTTTAGACCGCCGGGCGCTTTACACGGCTCGCGCTCTGACTCGGCTTGGGCGCCATGACGATGCCATAGCGATGCTGCAGCCGTTGCTCGAGAACGAAGCGGATGCTGTAGCCAACGACGCGCGGCGCGAGCTGTTCTTGGCGTATCAAGCAGCGGGACGTCTCAAGGAAGCCCTTCGGCTGGTCGCAGACGCACATCGCCGTAAGCTGCCTCGTATGCAGCCTCATGTTCAAGGAAGCTGCCGATTATGTCGGGGAAAGAGGCCATGACCTCGGCCGCCCACGCTAAGTCCAATGCCAAGCCGCGCGCCCTCATGCGGGGACCAGCACCTAGATCAACGAAACGGCGCGGCGTGCGGTTTGGCGCAATCGTAGCCATGAACATGGCATTGCGTCTAAGTTCAGCAAAAAACGGCTGGACTTTCTCCGGTGTAAGGTCCGCCCTCAGCGCTTGAAGCGCCGCGCGCGGATTTCGCCGAATCCCGACTTGCTGGCGAAACAGCTTGGACCAGCTGGGCGCAGGCGCACGGGCATTAGACAGCGACTTTACTTGCCTCGATTTCATTCTTTACATCTGTGCAGTGAAGGCATGGTCGAGCGCAAGCCGATAAGTGCTAAATTCGAGGATCAAGTTTTTTGGGCGTGAAACAAATGTCCGCTATCCGATCGGCGCTCCCAAGAGCAGCCTAACCGGAGTGTCCAACGAAGCTGACCTTTGGATTCAGATTTGGCCGTTCAGCCATCAGTGCATCCGATATACACTCTGACTGGTGATGTTTGGTGCAGGCAGGACTCAGGAGGACCTCGGCCATATCGCATCGTCGTCCGGCAGATTTCATTTGAACGCCACTAAAATTGCAGAGAGCAAGGCGCTTGCACCTGCCGCAGAACCTTGATGTTAGTAGGCGGTATCGTTTGTTTCCGCGCTCGTATCGATCTGCTCGTCCTGGTCGATGTCGCCAGCTTCCTTGGCGTGCACCCGAACCTCCTGAATGCGTTCATCCATCGCCCTGGCAAACACATCGAGCATGATCCCGCGGCCAGCCGGCATGGCCGCGACCTCGTCGATGGCTGCCGGTAGTTCATTCGCCATCCGCTTCGTGACATCTTCGACGCGGCGAGCAGTGGCCTTTGCTGCCAGCCCGCAGGCCTCGGCCATGCGGTGCCAGTGGCGGCCATAGATGTGGCGGCCGCGGCGCTGGCCGCCAACAGCCTGGGCGTGGTTGGTCGTGATGCCGTCCCAGGCAAGACCGGACATCAGATCATATAGCGGTGCTAGGCTCGGACCTTCAGGCCGCAGGAGAATCGAATAGTTCTTCGCATGAGAATCGACATTGCCGATCGCGATGTTGAAGATCACCGCGTCCAGCAGCCGGGTGATGTCACGTGCGGTCATATGCTCGCGGACCAGCGCGAACATGTCGGCAAGGTTTGGTCCGCGCCGGCCGGTGCGGTTGAACTCATATTTGGCGGCCGGTGCCCGGCCCAGCGCCTGGCAGAAATCCTCCTGATGGATACGCCGCGTTTCGCTTTCACCGCCGCTGCGATCATATCGTGTGACGAGCAGGTAGCTGCGTTCACCAGCCTTGCCGGTCGTCACCGGTGCGGTAGGCAGGCCGATGCGGTTCGCCAAAGCCATGCAGAGGGCTTCATTCTGTACGCTGTCCAGTAGCCTAGGATTGTCGGGTTTCAGAATATGCGTCGAAGGTGCCCCATTGATTGGAATGGTGAAGCCATCGCCCTGTAAGGCGACAGGGAGCTTGTCCTGCGCGCCGGCGAGGCTCATCGACACGCCATCTTCCCCGACCAGAAATGGGCGCGCCGGCAAGTCGGTTATGATGCGCTCGAGTGCGACCTCGTCCGGAACGGCACGATACCCCGGTGGTCCATCCTGGCGCACGGACCCGATCGTCAATGCACCGGCGAGATCGCCGCCGGTTTCCATGATGAGGCCGAGCACATCCTCGGGAGAGGCACCTAGCGCCCTTGACATGGCGCGTAGTGGCTCGCCTTCGGGCAACAGGTTCATCAGCCATGGCAGGACGACATCCTGTCCGTAGCCCGCCTCGCCGAGCGGCATGGTGAGCGAGACCGGAAAGTGATCAGGTGCTTCAAGCCAGTCTACCTGGTAGTCGAGCCGGACTTGTTCCGCATCGGCTACGATGGTCGCGACCTGTCGGCCTTCATAGTGGACGGGTAGCTGCACGCTAGTGCATGTCCAGACGAAGGCCGACGGCTTTGGCAGCGGCTAGCGCCTTTCCGAGCTGCGCTGTTGCCTTTCCCGCTTCCAGATCGACGATGAAACGCTCACCACTGTTGATGGCAAGCGCCAGTTCGCGCTGGGTCAGCCCCAGCGACTTGCGGGCCTGCGCTACTGCGGCGCCAAATTCCTGTGCGTTACGAATCATACAATCTTCCCGAACGGTAAGATTGCATATGAAGAAATGCTACGCAAGCGCATTTCTTCCCGATCAGTAAGATTGCAGCACTATTGAGGGCAACCGGTATAAATCTTACCGATCGGGAAGATTAATTTCCTGGCAGCCCAAATGCCTCCAGCAAGGTGGTTTGTACAAACCTCAAACCTCGCAACTGGTCGGACTTGCGTGCAACCATCCCCATCTCGCAATGAAATTCGCCGGGCTACCTTTCCGTTCTGCAGCGAATACCCCTCTGCTAGGGCGCCTCGCTCGATTCAAGAGGGGCATTTTCAAGCAGATGAAGTCAAATTTCCGAACAAGACGAAAACAGGCAATACGGCAGGGTGAAGCAAACAAAATCAGCAAACGGGGGCGCAAACCCCATCCGGCCGTCGAATTTCCTAAACCCCGATCATTGAGCTGGAAGGATCCGGTCACCTTCCATGAAGCACTCACACTACACATGGCGCGGCATGGAGAAACGGCCGGTCGCCTACTTAAGGCGATTGCAGGGCCGGACGACCGCACCGACCGCAAGACCATCGCCCAATGGGCGACCGGCATCAAGACGCCGCGTACCGTGGGGTTGCTGTTCGGTGCATTGGCGGCATCGCCTTCTTCTCCGATTGCAGGAGCAGGTGTGCCGCGCGCGAGCCTGGCCATGGGGATGCTGATCTTCCCAGCCGTCTGGGATTGGTATCTTCAATGGCGGGAGCGTCGCCGCGGCTTCTTCACCGCCTGGGAAGTCAATATGCTGCAACTCGGCCTGGCGCTGACGCGCATTGCAACAGGTTGGCTGCGTCAGCATCCTGAGCTTGCTGACCGCCTGCGTCCCATTCCTGGCCTAGTCTCGCAAGAGGATGTCGCCTCCGTGAAAGCCGATTGGGCTGGAGCGTGCGATGCCTTCTATCAATATGGTTTTGCCCGCGCGAACGAGATTCGACGGGTGGCTCGAGTCCATCGCGACCCCTTCGAGCCCATTTTGCCGATTCTGGAAGCGGAAAGTCCTCTCGGGGAATATCGTCTGATCGTTCAGGAGATCATTCGGCTGATGCCGGATGCGGATCGCTATCCATTGGCCGCAGCCGAAGCTGTCCGATCCCTGTTGATGTTGCGCCTCGGTCTTCATCTTGGCGTGCGGCAGAAAAATCTCCGGCAACTCCTGCTATGTTTTCCAAGGCATCAACCGACGCCGGAACGCCAGCTGGAACTGCGGAAGTGTGGTGAGCTACGGTGGATTGATCGCGAACGCGCGTGGGAAGTTCTCATCCCTGCTGTGGCGTTCAAGAACGCCGGCTCCTCCTTTTTCGCTAAACGCCCTTTCCAGGTCCGCCTTCCTGATCTGGATGGTCTCTATGGTTATATCGGAACCTATATCCGTCGGGCTAGACCGGTGCTGCTCGGTGGCTTGGCGGATACGTACACCTTTTTCGTCAAGACCATGAAGCGAACGAGCAAGGATGCCGCTTACGACCAGAATACCTTTTATGAGGCCTGGCGGCTGATCATACAACGATACGGAATCTATAATCCTTACACCGGGCGCGGCGCCATCAACGGGCTCCTGCCGCATGGCCCGCACAGCGTGCGTGACGTGCTGGCCACGCATATCCTGAAGCAGACCGGTTCCTATGAACAGGCCAGCTATGCGATCCAGGATACTCCGGAGGTGGTGGCTAAATATTACGCCCGTTTCCTCCCGCAGGATAAGGCTGCTCTGGCCGCACAGGTGCTCAATCAGGTTTGGGAAGCGGCGTGAGCATGCTCATCCTTGGTCATCGCGGATGAGTTGTAGCGTCGCGATGCGCGGTGTCACCGCGATGCAAGCAGTATCCGTTCTATCTCCAAGATAGAGCGGAATACGCTCACCTATTTTTTGGAGCTTCAAGCTGGACCGGGCGTATGTCGCTGGGTTTCCGGACCCCAAAAAATATCTTAGTCAGGGCAGTTCGTCGTCTACCACGCCTGCCCATCAGAGCAACGAAATAAACCTTTGTAAAATCTTGCTTTTGCTGATATCTTCGACAAAGTTCAGAGGGCAATTTTGCCAAGGTTGGGGTCGAGGGTTCGAATCCCTCGCCCGCTCCAGATTTCCAATGAAATCAAAAATTTAAAAGAAGACGGCCGGTGCGGTTTTTTCTACCGATGCCGTGCGCGGTGCTGAGCGACCATTCGTGCTCCGCCTCGCCTTCGCCGCGATCATCTATCCCTTCGGCCTGATCTGGAACACGAGGGAGCAATCTCACGTGTCAGCAGCACACCGGTTTTCCGATGCCATGGCGCGCGTGCCATATGGTCGGCGGCGACTCATATCCCTACCGATATGGCACGCTACGTCCATTTGCTCATACCGTGCCGGGAATCTGCTGATGTGATTGAGCGACGTTACGCATCCATTCTTCCACGCCCGTCCTCCCTACCCGACCGGAGCCGATAAGGGGTGCATGAAATGTAACGGCGCATCAAAAGCAGCAGGGGATCGGCAGAAATATGTAAGAATTGTATCAACAAGGATTGCTGTATATCAGTACGATCATATTGATTTTTAGCGTTGAAATTGGAAAAATTGGCAGTCCAGCCACAACGCAGAAAATGTAAACGTTGCAAGACTGACGACGCTAAGCTAGCTCTCCATCATAACGATGGAGATCGAGATGCCTTACCCATTGCCGCCCGGGCTGAACGTTGCCGCCTTCGATCGGGCGCTCAACGCCTTTGCTGCGATCGTCGGTTCCCAATGGGTGCTTTCAACCGATGAGGACAGGGAAACCTATCTCGATCCCTATGCAATGGGCGACGGCGTGGCGCACATGCCGTCCGCCGCGGTCGCGCCAGCGAATGTGGAGGAAGTGCAGGCCGTCATCCGGATCGCCAACGAGCATCACGTCCCTCTGTGGCCGACGGCGCGTGGCAAGAATCTTGGCTATGGCTGGGCATCGCCGGAAATGCCCGGCACGGTGGTGCTCGATCTGGGGAGGATGAACCGCATTCTCGATGTCGACACCAAATTCGGCCATTGCCTGATCGAACCAGGCGTCGGTTTTTACGATCTTTACAATCATCTGCGTGACAACCGCATTCCGCTGTGGATGTCGGTGCCCGGCAATGGCTGGGGCAGCGTGATGGGCAATGCGCTGGAACGCGGCCTTGGCTACACCCCCTATGGCGATCATGCATCGAAGATCTGCGGCATGGAAGTGGTACTGCCAAGTGGTGAGCTGATGCGCACCGGCATGGGGGCGATGGCAGGCAGCAAATCATGGCAGGCCTATCAGCACGGCTTTGGCCCGTCGTGGGAACAGGCGCTGGTTCAGTCCAATTTCAGTGTCGTCACCAAAATGGGGCTGTGGATGATGCCGGAGCCGGAAATGACGATGCAGGCTACCGTCGATCTGGCGCATGCCGACGATATCGGCTGGGCGATCGACGAACTGCACAAATTGCGGCTGAACAACATCATCGAACATAATTTCGTGTTCGGAAATTATCTGCACGACGCATCGGTCTTTTCCCAGCGCAGCGACTGGTATGACGGTGAAGGCGCACTGCCCGATTCCGTCGCCGAAAAGATCATGGCACATTACGGCATCGGCTGGTGGCGCTTCAATCTCAGCCTGTTCGGTCATGAAAATGTGGTGAAGGCGAAGGAGGACATCGTCCGCCGCGCACTGGAGCCGCATCTGGGCAAGCCGCTGGAGTTCAGGGAATGGCGCCGGGGCGACCCGATCGAAAAATCGGCGGCCGGCCGGCCAAGCGCCGTTGCACTGCAGATCGTCAACTGGCGTGGCGGGCGTGGTGGCCATATCGGCTTTTCACCCGTCATGCCCCCGGACGGCGCGCTGGCCCTGCGTCAGTTCCATTCCATGAAGGCGCGGTTCGAGGAACATGGGCTGGATTATTATACGTCGTTCACCATGGGACACCGCCACATCAACAATGTGAACCTGCTGCTCTACAATCGTGACGATGCGGACATGGTGGCGCGGGCGCGCAAGCTGTTCAACACGTTGATCAGCGATGCCAAGGCATCGGGCTATGGCGAATATCGCACCCATCTGGATTTCATGGACCCGGTTGCGGCGACGTTCGATTTCAATGGCGGCGTGCTCGGCCGGTTCAACGAAACGGTGAAGAACGCCATAGACCCGAACGGCATTATCGCGCCCGGCAAGAATGGCATCTGGCCGCGCGCCTACAAGGCTGCACGCAAGGGAGAAAGCGCATGAAGCGCATTGGAATGGGCGTCGCCGTTGCGCTGATCAGCCTTGCCGGCACCATTGGCCTGGCTGGCGCACAGACAAAGCGGGCGGCTGGCGGCGTGCAGGCCGGGACGGCCGCGTCGATGGTGCGCGGGCCGCAGGATGGCGAAGGCCTGTTCAAGGCGCGCTGCGGCTATTGTCATCTGGCCGGCGGCACCGGCACAATGATGCTGGAACGACGGCTGGGGAAGGACAAGGCGCTGCTTGCCGAACGCACAGATCTTGATGCCGATTATGTGAAGGCGGTGGCGCGCCACGGGCTGAATTCCATGCCCACCATCACTCGCGTGGAAGTGACGGATGCCGAACTGAACCGCATCGCGGCGTTCCTTGCCGACCCGGAAAAGGGCAAGGGCAGATGATCCGGCGGGATGTGCTGAAACTGGGCGGTGCAGCGACCGTGGGGATGATGATCACCTCTCCCGCCGCACTGGCGCGGCCGGTGGCGGCAAGGCCGGCCATCGTCCTTGTCGATGATCGCTTTGCCGATGCACAGGGCTTTGCCGATGCCGCCAGGCGCGACGGCACGGGTGTTTTCCATACCAACGGCGATGTGCTGTCCCTCCTCAACGATCGGTTGCGCAAGGCACCGCTGGCCGGCATGGCGGGGCTGACCAGCTATGCCGAAATGCTGATCATGGCCGGCCTTGCGGCTGACGCACGACGGCCGCTTGCACTGCGCATCGCGCATGAAGCAGGAACTGCGGGCACCGCGCATCGGGTCATCGATGGACCGCTTGCCAGCCAGCATGTGCTGGAGGCAGCCGGGCCATATTGGGGCGAAGGGCTGTGGACCGTCCTTGCGGGGCAATCCGCAACATGGGAAAGGCGGGGGCGGCGCGCGCGGGCAGCAGGGCAGGTAGCCAGCCTGTGGTCATGGTCCATTGCCTGACCGGGCGCCGCCCCCGGCTGCAATCGGGCAGCCTGCTGACCATGAGGATCGGGAACAGATGACTGAACCGCAAAGGCGTGGAGACAGGAGCCGCCGCCGTGCAGGGGCAACGCTGGCCGATGTCGCCAAGGCCGCGCGGGTTTCCACCGCAACGGTGTCGCGCGCGCTGAACACGCCCGATCTGCTGACCAAGGAAACGCTTGGCCGCGTCCATTCCGCCATTGCCGCAACCGGCTATATCCCGGCGCTGACCACTGGCACGGTCATCACCAACAGAAGCCGGCTGATCGCCATAATGGTGCCGCCGACGCCGTTGGAACTGTTCGATTCAACCGTGCGATCGGCCGTGGCGGCGCTCGATGAAGGCGGTTATCAATCGCTGCTTGGCATTTATACCCGTGATGCGACGCGCGAAAAGATCGTCACCCAGATCCTCAGCCGCAGGCCGGGCGGATTGATCCTGATCGGCCTGCCGGTATCGCCCGATGTGCGCGACCTGCTGGTGGAATCGCATTTGCCGATCGTCGAGACATGGGAAATGCCACTGGCGCCGATCGACATGGTTGCCGGTATTTCCCATCACGACATTGGCGTCACGATCGGCAATTTCCTGTTGCAGAAGGGCTATCGCCGTCCGCTCATCCTGTCGACGGACAGCAGCCGCGGCCATGTGCGCCGCTATGGCATTTCGCGCGTGCTGATGGAGGCGGGGCTGCCGGAGCCGCGCAGCATCGATCACGGCCTGCCCGGCAGCGTCGGAGAAGGACGGCGTACCCTGGCGCGCATCTGCGAGGCTGGAGACCTGCCCGATGTGATCGTCTGCGCGTCGGACTGGCTGGCGCAGGGCGTGCTGATCGAAGCCGCGGCGCGGGGCATTCGCGTGCCCGAAGATGTGGCGGTGATGGGCTTTGGCGATTTCGATTTCGCGCGGGAACTGAACCCGGCACTGACCACGGTGCGCATCGATGGGGCGGCCATTGGCAATCGCGCCGCCGAACTGATGCTGGACGCATTGCGCGACGATCGCCGCGAACGGGGCAAGGCCCCGCGCATCGATGTCGGATTTTCACTTGTCGAACGGAGCAGTACATGACGCAGCGCCTGCCGATGCCGGCGGCCGTGCAGGCCTTTCTCGCCCGCTCCCACGGGTTGCTGATCGATGGCGAATGGCAGATGCCCGCCGATGGTGGCACCATTGCAGTGGAAGATCCGGCGACCGGCGAAAGGATCGCCACCATTGCCGCTGCCGGGCATGACGATGTCGACAGTGCGGTGCGCGCCGCCGACCGGGCGTTGAAGGAACGGAGCTGGCGCAACATGCCGCCGCCCGCACGCACCGAATTGCTGTGGACGCTGGCCGATCTGATCGAACGCAATCAGGAGGAACTGGCCTTTCTGGAAAGCCTGGACAATGGGATGCCGCTGTCGCTGGCGCAGTTCAGCGTAAAGGGTGCCATTTCCGGCCTGCGATATAATGCCGGCTGGGCAGGCAAGATTTCCGGTGAAACGCCCGTGCTGTCGGCGCCGGATCATCATGCCTATACCGTTCACGAGCCGGTAGGCGTGGTCGCCGCGATCATTCCGTGGAACCTGCCGCTGACCATGGCAACCAACAAGATCGGCCCCGCGATTGCGGCGGGTTGCACGATTGTGCTGAAGCCGGCGGAACTCACCTCGCTCACCGCGCTTCGCCTTGGGGAGCTTGTACAGCAGGCGGGATTCCCGCGCGGGGTGATCAACATCGTCACCGGCCATGGCGCACAGGCAGGGGCCGCGCTGGCCGAACATCCCATGGTGGCGAAGATCAGCTTTACAGGTTCCACCGCCACCGGGCAGGCCATCGCCGCCGCCGCGGTGCCGACGTTGAAGCGCGTGACGCTGGAACTTGGCGGCAAATCGCCGGTGTTCATCTTCCCGGATGCCGATCTGGACGCGGCGGCGCAGGGAGCCGCCAACGGCATTTTCCTCAATTCCGGTCAGGTATGCGTGGCGGGGTCGCGGCTCTATGCGCACCGCAAGGTGTTCGACCGCATCGTTGAAAATATTTCATCACATGCCGATGCGCTTGCAATCGGCCCCGGCACTCTGCCGGGCACGCAGATCGGCCCACTGGTTTCGGCTGGTCAGAAATCACGCGTCCAGTCCTTTCTGACGCAGGGCATGGCCGATGGCTGTGCGATGACGGCAGGCGGCGATGTGTCGCAGGATGCCGGGCATTTCGTGCGCCCCACCGTGCTGGCGGGCGTGCGGCCGGACATGAGTGTTTACCGGGAGGAGATTTTCGGCCCGGTGCTGAGCGTCATGCCATTCGAGGAGGATGATCTTGAGGCGCTGGCCGCGCGGGCCAATGATACACGTTATGGCCTTGCCGCGAACATCTGGACGCGTGACATCTCACGCGCGCACAGGCTTGCCCGACTGATCGATGCAGGCACCATTCGTGTCAATGGCGCGGGGATCGACCATGCGCTGCCCTTTGGCGGCTTCAGGCAATCCGGCTGGGGGCGCGAAAATGGCAGGGAGGGCATTCTTGCCCATATGGAGCTGAAATCAATCTCCATCCGCCTGTGACACTGTGACCTGATTGTCACCGGGACGGCCGGCAATGCCGTGAACGGGATGGATATGAACAGGGCGGGGCAGCGTCTGGCCGTCCCGCCCGATTGTTTTCTTCGTCAGCCGATCATTTCCTTCGTCAGATGGTGTCGCGCCGCAGCGTGCGGGACGCCATCCAGTAATGAAGGCTGGCCCATAGCGCCATCGCCGCGCAGGTCATCATTGCATAGCGTATGCCCATGGACCCGGCAGTGACACATTCGGCAATGCTGCGCGCCGCGGGCCCCGCGCACTGGCGGGCATGGTCGCCCTTGAACAGATGTTCGGCATAGGCGTCGCTCAGGAAGCCGACGAACAATGGGCCAAGGCCCATGCCGACCAGATTCTGGAAAAAGATGATGATCGCTGATGCCGATGCGCGCATCCGCGGCTCCACCATATTCTGCACGGCGCCAAAGGTCGGTGCGTAGAAGGTGAAGGCAAGTGTTGCCGCACCCACCACGATCGGCAACGCCATCTGCCATTTGGGCAGCGACAGGCCGAACATGTAAAGCGGTGCAGCAATGGCCAGCGTTATCGCCGGCAGCCAGGCGTACCAGCGTTCGTCGCGCCGGCCCGCCCAATCCGCGCCAAAGCCGCCGAACAGCGTGCCAAGGCCGTTGGAAATACTGGTGACGAGGCCGAACAGCAGCCCGGCCTGCGTCATGCTCATGTCATAGGAGCGGACGAAATAGATCGGCAGGAACAGCATGATACCGAAATTGACGAAACTGGTGAGCCCGCAGGCAAAGGCGATGTTAAGAAATGCCGGCTTGGCGCGGATGGTGCGCAGCACGGCCATGAAGCTGGGCGCGTCACCCTGGTGGCTGACCGGTGCATCGAAACGGCCGCGTGGCTGTTCCTTCAGCGTCAGCAGGATCACCAGTGCCAGCAAAATGCCCGGCGCGCCGATGATGACAAAGGCTTCCCGCCAGCCCAGATGCTCGCCCAGCCAGCCGCCGCCAAATCCGCCGACCAGCGAACCGATCGACGCGCCCATGGCAACCACTGCCAGCGCGGATGCCCTTTTGTGGCGAGGGAAACTGTCTGAAACGAGCGAGATGGTACAGGGATTGGCAGCGGATTCGCCTATGCCCACCCCCAGCCGCAACAACAGCAACTGCACGAAGTTCATTGCCGCGCCGCTGAGCATGGTCATGACAGACCAGATGGCGGTGGCGGCCGCCAGCAACCGCACACGGTTGTAACGGTCAGCCAGCCGCGCCACCGGAATACCGGCGGAGGTATAGAGCAGCGCAAATGCAAGGCCGGTCAGTAGTCCGAACTGGGTGTCGCTGATGCCCAGATCGGCCTTGATCGCCGGGCCAAGCGTGGCGACGATCACACGGTCGATGAAGCTCGACAGTGCAACCAGAATCAATATCGCCGTCATCCAGAAGGGATAGCCGTTTGCCGGTTGTTCTTCCCTTTCTTTCTTCATTGCGTGTCCTCCCCCGCCTTGTTCTAGTCTCTTGTTCCCGGCATTCCCGGTCCGCGGTCGACCAGTGCCGTGCCGGCGCCCAGCGCCGTGTCCGTCCACATGCGTACATCCAGATCGGCGATGCGCCAGTCGTCATTTTCCAGCCGGAACAGCGCATGCCATGTGCCCATTCGCCAGGACGAGCCGCGCGGCCAATATTGGCGGTGAAATTCATGGCGGAAAATCATGCAATAGGCGGCAACGCGAATATCACCCCCCTCACGCGTGAGGCGAACCGCGTTGAACTGATGTTGATGGCCATAGCTTTGCGTTGCGCGCTTGCTGATGCCGGGGCCGATGAAGTTTTCAATCCCTTCATGCCCCTGGAACACCCCGGGGCTGCCGTCGCGCAGCGGATGGCGCAGCACGCCGTCCTTTGTAAAGCAATCGAGATAGGCGGGCAGATCCCCCGAATCCAGCGCCCATGAATAGCGCGCGATGCGGTCGTTGATCCGCAGGCGTTCCCGAATGTCAATGTCGTCGAAATCGTCGCTCATATCGGCCTTGTTCCTGATTTGCATTCATGGGCCGGCGGCTTTCCGCGCGTTGGTACCGGAATGCGGCCCTTCTCTCCCATTGTTTCATTGGCCTGCCGCGGCGTTTCGGACACGCATGCGACCAGCGAAATCAGGTTCAAGCAGAATAAGGGTAGGATGTAAAGTTTGCATAAATCCTTGCGATCATCCCCATGTTATGTGTATCTCATACAGACAGAACAGTGTGTCGCGTGCTGATGCCGTGTAATGCACTGCAACAAAGTCAAAGGGGAGACGCTATGATAAAGCACAACCGAATCCTGAAATGCGCCCTGAGCGGGGCATCCGTCCTTGCCATCACCACGCTCGCCACCATGGCGCAGGCGCAGCAAACGGCACCGGCCGCGCCGGCTGCCCCCGCCGCCAGCGCCGGTGCGGGTCTTGAGGATATTGTCGTCACCGCACAATTCCGTTCGGCAAAGCTGCAGGAAACGCCGTTGGCGATCACTGCTGTTTCGGGCGATCAGCTTGCCCAGCGCAGCTTCACCAATATTGCCGACGTCGGCCGCACAGCGCCCAGCGTCACGCTGCGCATGGCGAGTTCCGGCTATGGTAAATCCACCCAGGCCTACATCCGCGGCATCGGCCAGACGGACTTCAACTTCGCGCTTGAACCGGCCGTCGGCTTCTATATCGACGACGTTTATCATGCCTCGTTGTTCGGCAGCTCCTTCGATCTGCTGGATCTGGAGCGGGTGGAAATCCTGCGCGGTCCGCAGGGCACGTTGTTCGGCAAGAACTCCATCGGCGGCGCGGTTCGCCTGATCTCCAAAAAGCCGGTGGATCGGTTCGAAGCCTCGGTCGAAGGCACCTATGGCAGCTATAACCGCATCGATCTGCGCGGCATGCTCAACCTGCCGCTCGTCGCCGACACACTGGCGTTGCGTGTGTCGTTCGCATCCAAGGATCGCGACGGTTATGTCGATCGTGTCGATTTCGCCTGCGCCTATCCGTCGCTGGCCGGCAATCTGCAGCCCACCGTGTCGAACCATGGCAACAGCTGCAAGGTGGGCACGCTGGGCGGAGAAAATGTCCGCGCCGGCCGCGCCGCGTTGCGCTGGACGCCGTCACCCGATGTCGAGGTCAATCTGACGGCCGAAGTCATTCGCGACGATTCCGAAGGCGCGGCCGACTCGCTCATCTATGTGGACACCTCAGCCGCGTCGCTGGCGAATTACAACAACACCCGACTGATCCCGACCTATGGGATTCCGTTCGATAACCGTTTCGCCACCGATCCCTATGTCAGCTATGCCACCTATGACAGCGCCTTCCTCGGCCGCAAGGTGCCGGCGGTGAACACCGTTCATTCGCAAAGCTATTCGGGCGACATCAACTGGGACATCAGCGACAATGTGCAGCTGAAATCGATCACCGCCTATCAGAAGTTCACCGGCCGCTTCACCCAGAACGCCAACAACTCGCCGCTGCCGGTGGCGTTGACCGACAATGTCGCCGGTTTCAAGCAGTTCACGCAGGAAGTGCGCCTGCTTGGCACCTCGCTCGACGGAATGCTGGAATGGGCGACCGGCCTGTTCTATTATAATGGCGACAGCACGCTGGGCGGTGGCGCCTATCTTGCGGCGTCGAACATCGCCTTCGATCAGGCTGACAGCACCGATTCATGGAACAAGTCCGCCTTTGTGCATGGCATTCTGCACCTGACGGACAAATTCTCCATCACCACCGGCGTGCGCTACAGCAAGGAATCCAAGACCTATACCTTCGATCGCGTCAATGTGCCGTCGGGTACCGACTTCTTCCCCGGCGGCGCTTTTACTTCGCCCGCATCCAAGTTCGACCGTTTCGATTACAAGGCCGGGCTTGATTACAAGCTGACCGACGACGTCATGGTCTATGGCCAGTTCTCCACCGGCTTCAAGGGCGGCGGCATCAACCCGCGTCCATTCACTCCGGCGGCGGCTGTGCCTTTTGGCCCGGAAACGCTCGACGCCTATGAACTGGGTTTCAAGAGCGAATTGTTCGATCGCATGGTGCGCTTCAATCTTGCCGCCTATCACAGCAAATATTCCAACCTGCAGCTGAGCGCGAACGGCGTCGACAATAACGGCGCGCCCAGCATCGTGATTGCCAATGCCGGCAAGGCGCGGATCAACGGCCTTGAAGCCGAAGTGGAAATCCGGCCGATACAGGCTCTGGAAATCGACATGTCGGGCAGTTACACCGATTTCAAGATCAAGAGCCTTGGCGCGGCGGCAGGCGTTTCAGGCGGTCCCACACTGGACAGCGAAGCGCCCGGGACGCCCAAGTGGAAGTTCAACGCAGGCGCGCAATATGCGATCGACCTGGGCGACACCGGGACGCTTACGCCGCGTTTCGACGTCTATTACCAGTCGAAGGTCTATAATGAATGGACCAACAACGTGCGCGCCATGCAGCAGGGTTATGCCATTGCCAATGGCCGGCTGACCTATACCGCGCCGAATGACGAATGGTCTGCCGCGCTGTCGGTCACCAACATTTTCGACAAATTCTATTATGTGAACAAGTTCATCCAGTCCGGCACCTATATCTTCACCGGCCAGCCGGGCCGGCCGCGTGAATGGGCAGTCACCGTCACCCGGCGGTTCTGATCAGTCGCAAATAGCGCAGGGGCGGTTCGCCGGCACGCTGGCAGCCGCCCTTTTGCTTCGATAGGATGACGGTGATTCAAAAAGTTAAAGGTGAAGAGGATGTCTGAAGAACCCACATTGCGCGCGTTGATGGATGAAGTGGCCGACCTGCGGCACCGGCTGGGTGTGATGGAAGACATTCAGGCCGTCCGCACGCTCCAGTTCAAATATGGCTATTACATGGACAAGGGGCTCTACGACGAGGTCGTGGGCCTTTTCGCCGCACAGGGCGAACTGCATTTCATGGGCGGCATCTTCCGCGGCAAGGCGGGGCTTTCCCGCCTCTACTGCGATCGGCTGCGCAACAGCTTCACCAGCGGCAACAACGGCCCGGTCTATGGCCTGCTTGCTGAACATATGCAGCTTCAGGACATTGTCGACATCGCGCCAGACCGGATGAGCGCCAAGGGCCGTTTCCGCGCCTTCATGCAGGGCGGCAGCCATGTGACCAAGGAAAAGATCAGCGACTATCTTCCCCTGCAATGGTGGGAAGCGGGCGTTTATGAAAACAGCTATGTGAAGGAAGATGGCGTCTGGAAGATCGCCGTCCTCGACTATCACATGTTCTGGCAGGCCGATTATGAAAAGGGCTGGGCGCACAGCAAGCCCTATGAAGGCCATTTCTTCGAAAAGACCTATCCCGAAGATCCGGGCGGCCCCGACGAACTGACCGACCGCGAACCCAATTTCTGGCCTGAAACGCCGGTCGTCGATTTCCACTATCCGCATCCGGTGACGGGCACGCCCTGGGTCGCCGGTCGGCCCGATGGTCGGAAGGCGCGCTGAAATGGTGGTTGTCACGGGTGGAGAGCTGGTCGTCCGCACGCTGAAGGCGGCCGGGGTGGAAATGCTGTTCGGCCTGCATGGCGCACATGTCGACACGATCTTTCAGGCCTGCGCCGATCACGGCCTGCCGATCGTCGACACGCGTCATGAAGTTGCCGCGGGACATGCCGCCGAAGGCTATGCGCGCGCCGGCAACCGGCTGGGCGTGGCGGTGGTGACGGCCGGTCCCGGCTTCACCAACGTCGTGACCAGCCTTGCCAATGCCTATCTGGATCGCACGCCAATGCTGTGCATTTCCGGTTCGGCCGGTCTTGCACAGGCGGAAACCAACACGCTTCAGGCCGGCATCGATCAGGCCGCAATCGCGACGCCGGTCACCAAATGGCGGCATCGCGTGTGCAATGCGGCGGACCTGCCGCGTTTGGTGGCGCAGGCCATCCGTATCGCAACGGCGGCACCGTCCGGGCCGGTGCTGCTCGACATTCCGTCCGATGTGCTCGGCGCGCGGATAGAGGAATGTGAAATCCCCGGCACGCTGGTGATCGATAGCCCCGCCGCGCCGGAAGCGCCGGTGATCGACAAGGTGCTGGAGCGGTTGCGTGCCGCAAAACGCCCGGTCATCATGGTCGGCGCGGGGGCCTATCGCTCTGGTGCGGCCGATGCGCTTGTTGCCTTTGCCGAAGCGTCCGGCGTGCCGGTGTTCAGCGATTTTCCGGCCCATGGCATGATGCCTGCCGGTCATCCGCTCTATGGCGGCACCTATCACAAGATGGCCGATCTTGAGGCCGATGGCGAACGGCCCGATCTGGTACTGGCCATTGGCGTGCGTTTCGGGCTGTTCACGCTCGGCGCAAGCGATCTCATCGTGCCGCAGGCGGCCGACATCATCCATGTCGAGGTGGACGCCCGTGAAATCGGCCTGATCCGCAAGGCCGATATGGCGATCATCGCCGATCCGCGCCTGACGCTTCAGGCGCTGGCCGCTGCTGCCGACGACCAGCCGGACCGTTCTACCTGGGCGTCGCTGGTGCGGGAGAAAAAGGTCGAACGCACCCGGCGGCTTGAGGCTGAAGTGGCCGAACACAAGGGGCGCATCCATCCCTATGCCGCGGTGGCGGCGGTCGCCGAAGCATTGCCGGAAGACGCCATCGTCATTGGTGATGGCGCAGAGGCTTATCACTGGCTCAACGAGACCATCGCCCGTAATCGGCCGGGCCAATATCTTGCCCATGGCTTTCTTGGAACGGTGGGCATGGGGCTTGGCCTGTCGCTTGGCGCTCAGGCGCTGGACCGGACAAAATCTGTCTTCTGTCTGGAAGGCGATGGCGCAATCGGCTTCACCATTGCCGAATTCGACACCATGGCGCGGCTCGATTTGCCGGTGGTCGTGATGGTGATGAACAATCGCAGCTGGGCGGCGTCGCAGCATTTCCAGGAAATTGCGCTTGGGCCGAACCGCGTCACCGGCACGCGCCTTGGCGGTGCGCGCTATGACAAGGTGGCCGAAGGTTTCGGCTGTGTCGGCAAATATGTGACCGAACTGGCCGATCTGTTGCCGACATTGAAGGCGGCATTCGCTTCCCGCCGGCCGACATGCATCAATGTGGAGATTGATCTGGCACCGACGCCGCCGGAACTTCACCTGCTGATGAAACGCTGAGCGGCCAGTAAACAGGAAAAGGGAAGGTGCAGCGCCTGTGGGCGGCACCTTCCGTCCTGGCAGCCCGTGCTACTGCCGGCGTCCAGCGACCATAGCCTTCCATATTGTCTCTTTCATCGATCCGGCGATGTGGTTACGCAATGACGGCGGACAGCATTTGCCTGCTGGATGGGGCCACCGTCAAAGCCGCCAATTGGCAAGATCACGAACTGGAAGGATGGGAAAGATGCGTATTGTTTATGGTGCGGCCATTGTGGCCCTGATGGCAGCACAGGGTATTTCAGCCGCGCAGGCATCGGTGCAGACGCCGGCGCTTCAGCAGGATTCAGCCAAATCGGTGGCTGCGAATCCCGCACTTGGCGGGCCGCTTGTTCCCGGTGTCTGCCTGTTGTCGCCCGACGCGATCCTTCGCAATGCAAAGGTGGCCAAGGCCGCCGATGTGCGCCTGCAGCAGCTTGCGCGTGCCGCACAGGCCGAAATCAACGCCGAACGCCAGCCGCTTCAGGCGCAGGCCAAGGCCTTGCAGGCCGAAGCCGCAAAGCTGAAGCCGGAAGATCGGGCCGCGCGGGAAAAGGCTCTGATCGCCAAATTGCAGCCCATTCAGGCCAAGGAACAGCTTCGTTCCCGTGAAATTGCTGCAACGCGCGCCAAGGTGATCGAGCGCATTTCCAATGAAGCGCAGCCGGTGATTGCCGCTGCCTATCAGGCACGTCGCTGCGGCTTGCTTGTCAACCGTAACAGCGTTCTTGGCGGCAATATGGGCAATGACATCACCCAGACGGTGCTGCAGGGGCTGGACGCACGCATCACCACGATCAATTTCGAACGTGAAACCCTGCCGGCAACGGCTACGCCGGCCGCGCGCTGACAACTAGGTAATATAACGCATTCAATCGTCGGCCGTGCCCATATGGCCGACGGTTGAGTTCCTGCATCATCTCTATCCTCGCCTCCGCCCCTGGTGCGGCTTTCGGCCGGCATGGCGCTTCATGGCAATTCCATATCGTCGATGGCTGGCACTCACCGGCAGCGCATCCTTTTCCTGTCGTGAATGGGCGGCGCAAAGCCCTTTGAAAGGGCTTTTTTCATAAATAGTTACGGCCACGCATAGTGTTTATACGTACGTGGGACCAGCTTGCGGCCGTGCCGCTCCCGATGATATGTCGGCGCAAGCAGCAGTGGGGGCACTGCGTGCATGGGCTGATGCCCTGCAGACGGGGGAGCGAAGCTTGTCTTTTCGCATTCGGGCGGCGTGTCGCAATGGTTCGGCACGATGGAAGCTTTTCAGCGACACAATGGCCTGTGCCATTGCAGTGGCTGTCGCCTCCGTACTTTCCATGTTCAGCGTGCTCGCGGCGGCACCGGCTCCGGCGCGCGCGGCGGAAGATCCGCCTGCGGTGACCTGCCCGGCCGATGTGCATAGCATCACAAGTGAAGAGCAGACCAACTGGGGCTCTTTGACCGATGCTCAAAAGGGTCAGTGCGCTGTCCAGCAGAATGCGTGCCCCAGCGACGCCTCCACCCAGAACAGCTGGGAAACGCTGGCCTGGGCGCAATATGGCGATGACAAGAAAACCCAGTGCATCAGCGACCAATATCCTGCTGATCAGCAGAAGGGCACCCAGCCGACTACCCCCGGCGGCTCGGGCGGCACTGCACAGACGGTGAATCAGGGTACACCCTCTGGCCCGGTCAATCTCGTCGCATCGGGCGGCGGTGGCGGCAACGGCACCGGCAACATCATGATCATCCCGATCTTTCCCGTCTACTCCTTCGGCACTGACGGCGGTGGCGGCGGTGACGGTGCGCAGGCAAATGCCACGGTCGGTTCGGGCTCCATTCTGTCCAGCGGCGCACTGACGCCGGGCATTACCGCGATCAGCAACGGCGGCAATGGCGGCAACGGCGGCGATGCGCTTGTCGGCGCCTATGGTGTTGGCGGCGACGGCGGCAGCGGTGGCAACAGCGGCGGCATCAATCTTACCAGCAACGCGAATATCAAGACCATTGGCGGCACCTCTGCCGGCATTTTCGCATTGTCGGCCGGTGGCAACGGCGGTGATGGCGGCGACATCGGCCTTGCCGTTGCCTCCGAAGGTGGCGATGGCGGCGGTGGCGGCCGGGGCGGTGATGTTTCCGTCATCAGCAACGGCACCATTGAAACAAAGGGCAGCAATTCGGCGGGCATCGAAGCGCGCACGCTTGGTGGCCGCGGTGGCCAGGGTGGTTCGGCCGGGCTAAGCCTGGTCGGCGCGGGCGGCGACGGCGGCCCCACCGGCATCGCCGGCGATGTTTCCGTCACTGTCAATAACGACATCACCACCACAGGCAGCGATTCCGCAGGTGTCTATGCCCAGTCGATCGGCGGCTTTGCCGGCAACGGCGGCTCGTCCGGAATTGGCCTTGTCGGCTTTGGTGGCGGTGCACAGAGCGGCGGCGCCGGTGGCGATGTGACGGTCAACACCGATGCCGGTGTAAAGATCGAAACCTCCCTTAACTCGTCGTCCGGCATCTTTGCGCAGTCGATCGGCGGCGGCGGCGGCAATGGCGGCAGTGCGGTTGGCGCCATTGGCTTCGGCTCGCAAGGTTCGGCCGGTGGCGCTGGCGGCAATGTCACCGTCAACAACAAGGCCACGCTCATCGTTCATGGCAACATGGCGTCGGGCATTTTTGCTCAGTCGGTCGGCGGCGGCGGCGGTTCGGGCGGCGGTGCTGCCGGCTTTGTCGGCGTTGGCGGCGATGGCGCGGCCGGGTCGGTTGGCGGCAATGTCAACGTCACCAACAGCGGCGACATCATCACTTATGGCAGCGGCAGCTTCACCCAGACGGGCGCTTCGACGTTCGAGGCTGGCATTTTTGCCCAGTCGGTCGGCGGCTCCGGCGGCAATGGCGGCGGCTCGGCCGGTGTAATTTCCATCGGCGGCAGCGGTGCCGAAGGCCAGGATGGCGGCAATGTCACCGTTGCCAACTCCGGCAACATCCACAACCTTTGCGAAGGTGCCTGCACTTATACCACCGGCATCTTCGCCCAGTCGGTTGGCGGCGGCGGCGGCAACGGCGGTGGTTCGGTCGGCCAGTTTGCCTTTGGCGGTTCCGGCGGTGTCGGCGGCGACGGCGGTCTGGTGAAGGTGACGAACAGCGGCTCGATCACCACCAATGGCAATGACTCGGTCGGTGTCTTCGCTCAGTCGGTCGGCGGCGGTGGCGGCAATGGTGGCTTTGCCGCTTCGGCCGGTGCATTCGTCAGCGCTGCCTTTGGCGGCAGCGGCGGCGCGGGTGGCGATGCCGATAACGTCTGCGTCAATACCAATGCGGGTTGCACGGCGGCACTGTCCAACCTCGGCGGCGGCCTGATCTCGACCAGTGGTGAACGGTCCGATGGCATCTTTGCGCAGTCGGTCGGCGGCGGCGGCGGCAATGCCGGTGCCGCGCTTTCCGGTTCCTTCGGTATCGGTGGCTCGGCCTCCTTTGCCTTTGGTGGCGAAGGCGGCTCGGGCGGCACCGGCGGCAATGTGCTGGTCGGTTCACAGGGCACCATCATCACCGACGGTATCCAGTCCAACGGCATTTTCGCCAGCTCGGTCGGCGGTGGCGGCGGCAATGGCGGTTTCGCTGTTTCCGGTTCGGGCGCGATCGGCGCGGCGGCGGCATTCAGTTTCGGTGGTTCGGGCGGCACAGGTGGTGTCGGCGGCAGCGTCACCGTCAATAGCGCTACCACCATCATCACCAAGCAGGATCAGTCCCGCGGCATCTTTGCGCAGTCGGTTGGCGGCGGCGGCGGCAACGGCGGCTTCTCCATTGCCGGCGCCGGCGGTATTGCCGGCGGTGCGCTCACCATGGGTGGCGAAGGCGGCAGCGGCACGAATGCCAACACCGTCAGCGTGACGTCCAACGGCCAGATTTCCACTTCGGGCGATCAGTCCGATGCGATCTTTGCTGAAAGCGTTGGCGGCGGCGGCGGCAACGGCGGCTTTGCAGTCAGTGCGGCGGGCGGCGTGTCCTCTGCATCATTGTCCTTCGGTGGTGACGGCGGCAATGGCGGCGACGGCGACAGCGTCTATGTCAATTCCACTGGCGGGCTGAGCACCAAGGGCATGCAGTCCAACGGTATCTTCGCGCAGTCGGTCGGCGGCGGTGGTGGTAACGGTGGCTTTGCTGTTTCCGCTTCAGGCGGCGCGATCGGCGCGGTGTCGATGGGCTTTGGCGGCGCGGGCGCCAATGGCGGCGATGGCGATACCGTTACTGTATATAATAATGGTGCGATCACCACACAGGACGCGATGTCCAACGGCATCTTTGCCCAGTCGGTCGGCGGCGGCGGCGGCAATGGCGGACTTGCCGGCGCCGCTTCCGGTGCTGCATTTGGCGCTGGTGGTGTCGCCATGGGCGGTTCGGGCGGCAATGGCGGTTCGGCCTCGGCCGTTTCGGTGCAGTCGGCGGGCGACATTACCACCGGCGGTGACAGCGCAATGGGTATCTTTGCGCAATCGGTTGGCGGCGGCGGCGGCAACGGTGGCATGTCGCTGGCCTTGTCGGGCGCCATGGGTGGCGCGGCTTCAATCAGCTTTGGCGGTTCGGGCGGTTCAGGCGGCAATGGCAGCACCGTCAATCTGACCAGCGATGGCAAGATCATCACGTCCGGCGACAATGCCGATGGCCTGTTTGCCCAATCGGTTGGCGGCGGCGGCGGCAACGGTGGCTTTGCGATCAGCGCATCCGGTGCGCAGTTCGGTGGCGTGTCGATGGCGTTCGGCGGTTCAGGCGCCAATGGCGGTACCGGCGGCAATGTGAATCTCGACAGCACGGGCAATATCTATACCGCGGGTGATTTCAGCTCCGGCGCAAAGGCGCAGTCGGTTGGCGGCTCGGGCGGCAATGGCGGCTTTGCAGTCAGCGCTTCCGGTGCGCAGTTCGGCGCGGTAGCCCTGTCATTCGGCGGTGAGGCTGGCCCGGGCGCCACGGCTGGCGCGGTCACGCTTTCCTCCGACGGCAATGTCGAAACACAGGGCGAGCAGTCCGCCGGCCTGTTCGCGCAGAGCCTTGGCGGCGGTGGCGGCAATGGCGGTTTCGCTGCATCGCTTGCCGGTGCGCAATTCGGTTCGGCTGCACTCGGCTTTGGCGGCGGCGGCGGTTCCGGTGGCTCATCCTCCGATGTGACGCTCGACAGCATGGGCACCATTCTCACCCATGGCAATGGATCGCAGGGCATTCTCGCCCAGTCGATCGGCGGCGGCGGCGGCAATGGCGGCTTCTCGGCTTCGCTGGCGGCGTCACAATATGGTGCGGCCTCGCTCAGCTTCGGCGGCGCGGGCGGCAGCGGCGGCCAGGCGGGCCTTGTGTCCGTGACCAGCAATGGTGACATCGGCACCGAAGGCGACAATGCGCAGGGCATCTTCGCGCAGTCGGTCGGCGGCGGCGGCGGCAACGGCGGCTTCGCGCTTGCCGGCGCGGCTGCGCAATATGGCTCGGTGACTTTGGGCTTTGGCGGCACCGCCGGCGGTGGTGGCCAGTCCGACGACGTCGATGTCGATTCCACCGGCAATATCATGACCACCGGTGCGTTCTCCGCTGGTGTTCAGGCCCAGTCGGTCGGCGGCGGTGGTGGCAATGGCGGTTTCGCCGTTGGCGCATCGGGTGCCCAATATGGCACGGCCTCGTTCAGCTTTGGCGGCACCGGCGGCACCGGCGGTGATGCCGGTTCGGTTGCGCTATCATCCGAAGGTGATGTGCTGACCACGGGCGCCCAATCCAATGGCCTGTTCGCGCAGAGCCTTGGCGGCGGTGGCGGCAATGGCGGCTTTGCTGCATCGGTGGCGGGCGCCCAATATGGCGCGGCCTCGCTCGGCTTTGGCGGCACGGGCGCTGGCGGCGGCTCCGCCGATGATGTGACGCTCACCAACATCGGCAATATCGAAACGCGCGGCGACCTTTCCAACGGTATCCTGGCGCAGTCGGTTGGCGGCGGCGGCGGTAATGGCGGCTTCTCGGTCGCGGTGTCTGGCGCGCAATATGGTGCAGCCTCACTGTCACTGGGCGGGGCGGCCGGCAATGGTGGCCGGGGCGGCAATGTCACGGTCGACACCACCGGTGACATCATGACGTCCGGCACCCAATCCTATGGTGTTCTTGCGCAGAGCCTGGGCGGTGGCGGCGGCAACGGCGGCTTTGCCATTTCCGGCTCGGTCACCGCGAACTCCAATGGCCTTTCCGCTTCGCTGGGCGTTGGCGGCCAAGGCGGTATTGGTGCCATTGCGGGTGATGTCGATCTCACCAGCGCGGGCGATGTCGTGACCACCGGCGCAAGCTCGGTCGGGCTCTTTGCGCAGTCGGTCGGTGGCGGTGGTGGCAATGGCGGCTTTGCCGGCGCGCTTTCACTGTCGATGGGCAATGCGGTTGCGGTCGGCATCGGTGGCATGGGCGGCACCGGCAATGCCGCGGGCGATGTGACGCTGGCCTCTACCGGCAATGTCATGACCTCCGGCGATAATGCGCATGGCATTCAGGCCCAGTCGATCGGCGGTGGCGGCGGCAACGGCGGCTTCAGCCTGACGCTCAGCGCGACGATGGAAGGCCAGTCAATCGGCCGCAATGCTGCCGGCGCTGGCGGTGACGGCGGTGTGGCCGGTGATGTGTCGGTGGAAAGCACCGGCACCGTCTATACCCAGGGTGCGCTTTCGAACGGCGTATTCGCCCAGTCGGTCGGCGGCGGTGGCGGTTCGGGCGGTTTCTCGGTCGCGGCCGGCGTGTCGGCCAAGGGTGATGCAGACACCCAGGGTGTTGGCGGCATCGGTGGCGCAGGCAATGATGCAGGCAGCGTTTCGGTAACGACTATCGCTGGCAACGATGCCGCGATCGAAGGCTATTCAGCCTATACCGAAGGCACGGGTTCCAATGGCATATTGGCGCAGTCGGTCGGCGGCGGTGGCGGTAACGGCGGCTTTGCGGTCGGCGGCGCCTTTTCGGCCGAAGGGGATGCGACATCCAATCAGGTTGGCGGTGGCGGCGGCGCTGCCGGCAATGCGGCGATCGTGTCCGTCGTCAATGATGGGCGGATCACCACGCTTGGCGACACCGCCAATGGTATTTTCGCCCAATCAGTCGGTGGCGGCGGTGGTAACGGCGGCTTTGCCGTTGGCGCTGGTGTGTCGGTCGAAAGCGACGCGAGTTCCTCCGTCGGTGGCGGTGAAGGCGGTGCTGCCGGCGATGCCGATAATGTCAGCGTCGCGAGCAATGGCTTGATCCTGACACAGGGCGTCAATTCAAACGGCATTTTTGCCCAGTCGGTCGGCGGCGGCGGCGGCAACGGCGGCTTCACCGTTGGCGCGACCTTCTCTTCCAAGGGCGACAGCTCCAACGATGTGGTCGGCGGCGGCGGCGGTTCCGGCGGCAATGCCGGCAATGTGTCGGTCGATGCCACTGGCGGTATCGGCACCCTGGGTGACGGCTCCAACGGCGTGCTTGCTCAGTCGGTTGGCGGCGGCGGCGGCAATGGCGGCTTTGCGGTTGGCGGCGCGATCAGCCTTGAAGGCGATGCTGAATCGTCGATCGGTGGCGGCGCTGGCTCGCTTGGCGGCACTGCCGGCGATGTCGAAGTCACCACTGCGGATACCATCACCACGGAAGGCATTCGTGCGAACGGCATTTTTGCCCAGTCGGTTGGCGGAGGTGGCGGCTCCGGCGGCTTCTCGGTCGGCCTCGGCTTCTCTTCAAAGGGTGAATCGACCAGCACGTCGGTCGGTGGCGCGGGCGGCGATGGCTCGACCGCGGGCGATGTGACGGTCCTCGCCAACAGCGACATCGGCACCAAGGGCCAGGGTGCGAACGGCATTCTCGCGCAATCCATCGGCGGCGGCGGCGGCTCGGGCGGTTTTGCCGTGGGCGCCGGGCTCAGCCTTGAAGGCGACACCAGCTCCACCGTCGGCGGCGGTGGTGGCGGCATTGGTGCCGATGCCGGCAATGTATCGGTCAGCGGCAGCGGCCTGATCATCACCGAAGGCAGCCAGGCCAATGGTGTGTTCGCCCAGTCGGTTGGCGGCGGTGGCGGCTCCGGCGGCTTCTCGGTCGGCGCGGACTTCTCCTCCGAAGGTTCGGCAACCAACGAAACCACCGGCGGTACCGGTGGCGGCGCAGGCAGTGCCGGAACGGTGACTGTCGACCGCAGTGGTGACATCCGCACGGCAGGCGCATCCTCAAATGGCATCTTCGCACAATCGGTCGGCGGCGGTGGCGGCAATGGCGGCTTTGCTGTCGGTGCGGGCCTCAGCCTGAAGAGCGATGCGGAATCGACGGTCGGCGGCGGCGGTGGTGGTACGGCCGGTGACGGCGATGACGTCACTGTCGCGCAGGTCGGCAACATCATCACACAGGGCGATGCCTCCAACGCCGTTCTGGCTCAATCGGTCGGCGGTGGCGGCGGCAATGGCGGTTTCTCCGTCAGTGGTTCCTTTTCGTCAGAAGGTGGTGCGACCAACAGCAGTGTCGGCGGCTCGGGCGCTGGCGGCGGCTCGGCCGGCAATGTGCTGGCCAGCGTCCAGGGCGATATTTCCACCACCGGTACGCGGTCGAACGGCATTTTTGCTCAGTCGGTCGGCGGCGGCGGCGGTTCGGGCGGCTTTTCGGCCGGGGCGGGTTTCAGCCTGAAGGATGATGCGGAATCGTCCGTGGGCGGCGGTGGTGGCGGCATCGGCGGTGATGCCGGTTCGGTGACTGTCGATGGCACGGGCCTGATCCTGACCAAGGGCAATGGCGCCAATGGCATTCTCGCCCAGTCGGTTGGCGGCGGCGGCGGCGTTGGTGGTTTTGCCGTGGGTGCCACGTTCAGCTCCGAAGGCGCGGCCACCAACAGCAGCGTTGGAGGTTCGGGCGGCGCTGGCGGCAGCGCCAGCAGCGTGTCGGTGAGTCACAGCGGTGACATCCAGACCAAAGGCGTGCAGGCCAATGGCGTGTTCGCCCAGTCGGTCGGTGGTGGCGGTGGCTCTGGCGGCTTTGCAGTCGGTGCCGGCGCTTCGCTCAGCGGGGATGCGGAATCGGGTGTTGGCGGTGGTGCCGGCGGGGCAGCCGGCGACGCATCGGACGTCGCGGTCACGCAGGATGGGGTGATCATCACCAAGGGTGACAGCTCAAGCGGCGTCTTTGCCCAGTCGATCGGCGGCGGCGGTGGTGCGGGTGGCTTCTCGGTTGGCGCCGGCCTCAGCTCCGAAGGCGGTGCGGCCTCGGATTCCACCGGCGGCGAGGGTGGATCCTCAGGCAATGCCGGCAATGTCGATGTGGCGGTCAGCGGTGGCATCCAGACCGAAGGTGCACATGCCAATGGCATTTTCGCTCAATCGGTCGGCGGTGGCGGCGGCTCCGGCGGCTTCTCGGTCGGTCTTGCCGCATCGATCAGCGGCGACGCCAAATCCGGCGTTGGCGGTGGCGCCGGCGGATCATCCGGCAATGCCGGCGATGTGACGGTCACATCCGAAACCACGATCATCACCAAGGGTGCGGCCTCGATTGCGATTGCCGCCCAGTCGATCGGCGGCGGTGGCGGCTCCGGCGGCTTCTCCGTCGGTGCGGGCCTCAGCTCCGAAGGCGGCGCTGCATCGGATTCTATTGGTGGCGATGGCGGATCGGCCGGCAATGCCGGGGCCGTGGCAGTCAGTCAGAAGGGTGCGATCACCACGCTGAGCGATAATTCGGGTGCCATTCTCGCCCAGTCGATCGGTGGCGGCGGCGGTAACGGCGGCTTCGGTGTCGGCGGTGCGCTGTCGATCAGCGGTGCCGCCGAATCCAGCGTCGGCGGCGGTGCCGGCGGCTCTTCGGGCGATGCGGGCGCGGTAACCGTCGAAAATGACGGTACGATCCTGACCTATGGCGCCAATTCCACTGTCATCACTGCCCAGTCGATCGGCGGCGGCGGCGGTAATGGCGGCTTCTCGGTTTCAGCTGGGCTGGCGGCATCCGGCGCGGATGCGGCATCCACGTCCACTGGCGGTGCCGGTGGATCGGCAGGCATGGGTGGCGATGTGGCGGTGACGTCCGCCGGCCGTCTCGAAACCACCGGCGACCACAGCCACATCATCGTTGCCCAGTCGATCGGCGGCGGCGGCGGCAATGGCGGCTTCTCCATCTCCGGCGCGCTGGCGACGCAGGGCGGTGGCGCCAGCGATTCGGTTGGCGGTGCTGGCGGTGACGGCAATTCGGCCGGTAACGTCAATGTCGTTTCCGACGGCGTCATGTTGACGCGTGGTTCGGGCAGTGGCGCCGTGATCGCTCAGTCAATCGGCGGCGGCGGTGGCACCGGCGGCTTCTCCGGCGGTATTTCTGCAGCCCTGGGCGGTGGCTCGGTCGCAAGCTCGGTCGGCGGCAATGGCGGGCTCGGCTCCGACGCAGGTGACGTCGACCTTCAGCTCAGCGGCGTGATTGCGACGCTTGGCGATAATTCAACGGCAGTGCTTGCCCAATCGATTGGCGGCGGCGGCGGTTCAGGCGGCTTTTCGGTCGGCGCGTCGTTCGCGTCGGATGGCAATGGCGCCAGCGACGTTGTCGGCGGCGGCGGTGGTGACGGCGGGATTGGGGGCAATGTCATCGTCCGCAACGCCACATTGCTCGAAACCCATGGAATGCTTTCGAACGGCATTCTTGCCCAATCGATCGGCGGCGGCGGCGGAAATGGCGGCTTTGCAGTTTCCGGCGCGCTGGCGATCGGGGAGGAATCCGCTTCCTCCGCCACCGGCGGCCAGGGCGGCATCGGCGGCGATGCGGGTTCGGTGCAGGTGCTCAATGCAGGTTCGGTCACGGTCTTTGCGGCCGGTTCTGACGGCATCATCGCCCAGTCGATCGGCGGCGGCGGCGGGGTTGGCGGTTTCGCCGGCTCCTTCTCCATCTCCTCGTCCTCCAGCGCGATCAGCAACAGCCTGGGTGGTTCTGGTGGTGCCGGCGGTAACGCCGATGAGGTCAGCGTCACGAACAGCGGCGCGGTGGAAGTGCATGGCGACCGTTCGATTGCGATCATCGCCCAATCGATCGGCGGCGGTGGCGGCAATGCCGGCTTCTCGCTTGGCCTTTCGGCTTCACAGGCGGAATCGGCCAATGAAGCTGTGGGCGGCAGCGGCGGCGCAGGCGGTAACGCCGGCACGGTTTCCGTCTTCAATGACGAAAATGCGACAATCACCACCGACGGTGCCTTTGGCTATGGCGTCTATGCCCAGTCGATCGGCGGCGGTGGCGGCAACGGCGGCTTTGCGGCCGGCGGCGCGCTTTCGCTGGAAGGCGGGGCTGAATCGAACATTGGTGGTGGTGCTGGTGGCGCGGCCGGCGACGGCGGCAACATCTCCATCGACAATTATGGCCAGATCGGCACCAATGGTGTTGGCGCCATCGGCGTATTTGCCCAGTCGATCGGCGGTGGCGGCGGGTCGGGCGGCTTTGCGGTTGGCGCCGGGCTTGATGCCGGCTCCTCCGGCGCGGTGTCGAACAGCATTGGCGGCGGTGGCGGCTCCGGCGGTGATGCCGGCGTGGTGAACCTTTACAATGCCGGCAAGATCGTCACGCTTCAGGATCTCTCGACCGGTGTTCTGCTGCAGTCGATTGGCGGCGGCGGCGGCAATGGTGCCTTTGCCATCTCCGGTGCGGCATCACAGGCGGAATCCGCCTCGCAAACCGTGGGTGGCTCCGGCGGGGCGGCCGGCAATGCCGGCGATGTCCAGCTCATCAACACCGCAGAAGGCGTCATTCTGACGGCGGGCGATTTCTCCCGCGGCGTTCAGGCTCAGTCGATTGGCGGCGGCGGCGGCAATGGCGGCTTCGCGGTTGACGTCGCGCTTGGTCTGGACGGCGGCGCTTCCTCGACCGTGGGGGCCGGTTCAGGCGGCGCCGGCGGTTCGGCCGGCGCGGTGACGATCCGTAACCAGGGCATTATCGGCACTGAAGGCGTGCAATCCATCGCGGTCTTTGCCCAGTCGATCGGTGGCGGCGGCGGTGCCGGCGGCTTTGCAGTCAGTGGCGGGCTTTCCGCCGGCGGCGAGGCGGCATCCAATGTCGTTGGTGGCACCGGCGGCGGCGGTGGTGATGGCGGCATGGTGTCGGTTGAAAATGCCGGCCTTATCCAGACGCTGGGCGCCAATTCGACGGCGGTCTTTGCTCAGTCGGTCGGCGGTGGCGGCGGCGTTGGAGCCTTTGCGGTTGGTGCGGCCGGCGGCCAGGCTGGTGGCGCGTCCGACATGGTCGGCGGTGATGGCGGCAGCGGCGGTGCCGGTGGCGATGTGAACATCACCAATATGGCCGGTGCGGATATTCTCACCAGCGGCGCGTTCTCCAACGGTGTCTATGCCCAGTCGGTCGGCGGCGGCGGCGGTGTCGGCGGCTTCTCGGCCGGTGGCGCACTGGCGTTGGGCGGCGACGCGGAATCCAAGGTCGGCGCGGGTGCCGGCGGCGGTGGCGGCGATGGTGGTGAGGTCACACTCGACAATGGTGGCACGATCGGCACGCAAGGCGACAATGCGTTGGCGGTCTTCGCCCAGTCGATCGGTGGCGGCGGTGGCTCCGGCGGCTTTGCGGCTGGCGGTGGGTTGACGGCTGAAGGTTCGTCGGCATCCGAAGTGATCGGCGGCTCCGGTATTGGTGCCGGTTCGGGTGGCCGTGTTGCGTTGACCTCCTCGGGCGATATCCAGACGCTTGGCCAGAATGCGACGGCGATCTTTGCCCAGTCCGTTGGCGGTGGCGGCGGCGTTGGCGGCTTCTCGGTCGGTGCGGCCGGCGGCACGGCCGGTGCGGCTTCCAACAATGTCGGCGGCGAAGGCGGCGGCGGTGGTTCCGGCGGTGACGTGGAAGTGGCCATCGATGGCGGCAGCGTGTCCACTGCTGGTGCATTGTCCTATGGCATTTATGCGCAGTCGATTGGCGGCGGCGGTGGTTCCGGCGGCTTTGCGGCTGGCGGCGCATTGGCCGTCGATGGCGATGCGGAATCGAATGTCGGCGGCGGTGGTGCCGGCGGTGGTGGTGAAGGCGGTATCGTCAGCCTGTCCAATGTCGGCCAGGTGGTGACGCAGGGCGATGGCTCGCTCGCGATCTTTGCCCAATCGGTCGGTGGCGGCGGCGGTGCCGGCGGCTTTGCGGCCGGTGGTGGACTGTCCGGCGGCGGCGCGGCGTCCAGCACCATTGGTGGTTCCGGTGGCGATGGCGGTGCCGGTGGCCAGGTCACGCTGGCCAACAGCGGTCTGATCCAGACGTCCGGTGCCAATGCCACGGCGGTGTTTGCCCAGTCGGTCGGCGGCGGCGGCGGTGCGGGAGGCTTCTCCGCCGGCGGTGCCGCTTCGCAGGCAGACAGCGCAAATACCATCGTCGGCGGCACTGGCGGTGCCGGTGGCAATGGCGGTGATGTCGAACTCGGCAGCACCGAAACCGGCAAGATCCTTACCATGGGCGATCTTTCCTATGGCGTTTTCGCCCAGTCGGTGGGCGGCGGTGGCGGTGCCGGCGGCTTTGCGGCGGGTGGTGCGCTCAGCCTTGAAGGCGGTGCGACATCGCAGGTGGGTGCCGGCAATGGTGCGGGTGCGGGCAATGGCGGGCTGATCCAGCTTTCCAACGCCGGCATCATCGGCACCAAGGGGATTGGCTCCATCGCGGTGTTTGCCCAGTCGGTCGGCGGCGGCGGCGGTGCCGGCGGCTTTGCGGCCGGTGGCGGGCTGACGGCCGGTGGCGAAGCGGCATCCAATGTCGTTGGCGGTGCCGGTGGAGCCGGCGGTAGCGGCGGCGCGGTGACGATCGACAACAGCGGCGTCATCCAGACCTTGGGTGCCAATGCCACGGCAGTCTTTGCCCAGTCCATCGGCGGTGGCGGCGGCGTCGGCGCCTTTGGCGTCGGCGCGGCCGGCGGTGAGGCTGGCGCTGCGTCCGACAATGTCGGCGGCACGGGCGGTGACGGCGGTTCGGGCGGCGATGTGCGTGTCACCAATGCAGAAGGCGGCCAGATCCTGACTTCGGGCGCGTTCGCCAATGGCGTCTATGCCCAGTCAGTTGGCGGCGGCGGCGGTGCCGGTGGCTTCTCGGCCGGGGGCGCGCTGACGCTGGAAGGCGATGCCGAATCCAGGATCGGTGCGGGTTCCGGCGGCGCTGGCGGTGATGGCGGCACGGTCACGCTCGACAATGGCGGCTCGATCGGCACCGAAGGCGATAATGCGCTGGCAGTCTTTGCCCAGTCTATCGGCGGCGGCGGTGGCTCCGGCGGCTTCGCGGCCGGCGGCGGGCTGACGGCTGATGGTTCGACCGCATCCGAAGTGATCGGCGGTTCAGGCGCCGGTGCCGGGGTGGGTGGCCTTGTCGCGCTCACTTCGTCGGGCGACATCCAGACGCTCGGTCAGAATGCGACGGCAATCTTTGCGCAGTCGGTTGGCGGCGGTGGCGGCTCGGGCGGTTTCTCCGTCGGTGCGGCCGGCGGCACGGCCGGTGCTGCGTCCAACAATGTCGGCGGCGAAGGCGGCGGCGGCGGTTCCGGTGGTGACGTCAATGTCGCGATCGACAGCGGCACCGTCTCCACTTCCGGCGTGCTCTCCTATGGCATTTATGCACAGTCGATCGGCGGCGGCGGCGGTTCCGGCGGCTTTGCGGCCGGCGGCGGGCTGACACTGGAAGGTGACGCGGAATCGAACATCGGTGGCGGCGGGGCCGGCGGCGGTGGCGATGGCGGCATCATCCAGGTCGCCAATGCAGGCAATGTGCTGACCGCCGGCGACAAATCGATCGCGGTCTTTGCCCAGTCGATTGGCGGCGGCGGCGGCGCTGGCGGCTTTGCGGCCGGTGGCGGTCTCACTGCCAATGGCGCGGCGGCCAGCTCCACGGTTGGTGGTTCGGGTGGTGCTGGCGGCGCGGCCGGTGACGTCACCGTCGACAACAGCGGTGTCATCCAGACCAAGGGTGCGCAGGCGACGGCTATATTCGCCCAGTCGATTGGCGGCGGTGGCGGCAATGGCGGCTTCGCGGTTGGTGCTGCGGCATCGACGGCGGAAAGTGCCAATGATGCGGTTGGCGGCTCCGGCGGCGGTGGCGGTGCGGGTGGCAATGTCACCATCACCAACAGCGACACCGGGCAGATCCAGACCCAGGGCGCCTTTGCCTATGGCGTGCAGGCGCAAAGCGTTGGCGGCGGCGGCGGCAATGGCGGCTTTGCGGCCGGCGGTGCACTGGCGCTGGAAGGCGACGCAAGTTCCAATATCGGTGCGGGTGCCGGTGGCGCTGGCGGCGCGGGTGGCAATGTGCAGGTCGACAGTGCCGGCACCATCGAAACCCTGGGTGCAAATGCCTATGGCATCTTTGCCCAGTCGGTTGGCGGCGGCGGCGGTTCCGGCGGCTTTGCTGGTGGAATCACTGGTGGTGCAGGCAGCGTCTTTGCCAACAGCATCGGCGGTGCAGGCGGTGCGGCCAGCGCGGGTGGTGCGGTGACGGTGGCCAATGATGGCCAGATCCATGTCGCGGGCGACAATTCGGTTGGCGTGTTTGCCCAGTCGGTTGGCGGCGGCGGCGGTTCGGGTGGCTTCTCCCTGTCCGGTTCGGCCGGCGCGTCCAGCGTGGCGACCACCATCGGCGGCCTTGGCGGCGAGGGCGGCAACGGCGGTGACGTGACCGTCGCCAATGGCGCTGGTGCCGTGATCATTGCCGACGGCGATCTGTCCTATGGCGTCTATGCCCAGTCGGTCGGCGGCGGCGGCGGCAAGGGCGGCTTTGCAGTGGCCGGCGATTTCGCCAGCGCTGGCGAAGTCTCCTCCGTCATCGGCGCGGGCGCCGGCGGCGCCGGTGGCCTAGGTGGCGTGGTTTCGGTGACCAATGACGGCGCGGTGATGACGCGCGGCCTTGGCTCCATCGGTGTGTTCGCCCAGTCGATCGGTGGTGGTGGCGGCACTGGCGGCTTTGCGGGCGGGCTGTCGGCCGGTGGCCGGGCCAGCACCCAGGTGGTTGGCGGTGCCGGGGCCGATGGCGGTGCCGGCGGGCGGGTGACCGTCACCAACACCGGCCAGATCATTGCCGAGGCAGCCAATTCCATGGGCGTGTTTGCCCAGTCGGTCGGCGGTGGCGGCGGTGTCGGCGGCATGTCGCTGTCCGGCGCGCTCGCTTCGGCCAGCGGTTCGGCGACCAGCATCGGCGGTTCGGGTGGTGCCGGTGGCAATGGCGGTGACGTCACCGTTGGCAATGCCGGCATCATCGATGTGAAGGGCGACCTGTCCTATGGCGTCTATGCCCAGTCGATCGGCGGCGGTGGTGGTGTCGCCGGGCTCAGCGTGGCCGGCTCATTCGATACGGGCAGCGCGGGGCTTACCTCCAGCATCGGCGGGTCCGGTGGTGGCGGTGGTGCGGGCGGTGTCATCAATGTCACCAACAGCGGCAACATCCTTGTCGAAGGATCGGCTTCGGTCGGCGTGCTTGCCCAGTCGATCGGCGGCGGCGGCGGTTCCGGCGGCTTCTCCGGTGCGCTACGCGTCTCCGGCGGCGGTTCGCTTGGCAACGACCTTGGCGCTTCGGGCGGTGAAGGCGGTGCCGGCGGCGATGTGACCGTGACGTCCACCGGCAGCATCGTGACGCTGAAGGATGATTCCGTCGCGGTGCTTGCCCAGTCGATCGGCGGTGGTGGTGGCCAGTCGGCCTTTGCCATTGGCGCACAGCTTGGCTCGCTTACTTCGGCCCAGTTGCTGCTGGGCAGCAGCGGCACTGCGCAGGATGGCGCCAATGGCGTGGTCGTCGTGGATATTTCCGGCGGCACGCTGCAGACCTTCGGTGCGCTTTCCTACGGCCTGCTCGCACAGGGCGTGGGCGGCGGCGGCGGCAATGCGGCACTCTCCGTGCCCGATCCGCTGACTGTTGGCGAAGGCGGCACCACGCTGGCGCTTGGCGCCACCGGCGGCGCTTCGGGCGACGGCTCCGTCGTCACCGTGACCAATGCCAATGCAATCGACACCAGCGGCGCGGGCTCGGTTGGCCTGCTTGCCCAGTCGATCGGCGGCGGCGGCGGCACCGAAGGCGTGACCGGTGATGTCGACTTCGGCAATGGCGAAGGCGTCTGGTCGGTGATTGCCGGCGGTGCATCCACCTCTGGTGGTGCAGGCCGTGCGGTGACGCTGTCGAACAGCAAGACGATCACCACCGCAGGCGACAATGGATTTGGCATCCTTGCCCAGTCGATCGGCGGCGGCGGCGGCGACGCGTCCTATTCGCTTGGTGTCACCACCGGTACTGCGCAGGCGGTCAGCATGACGGTCGGCGGTTCGCAGGAAGGCGCCAACAACGGCGATGACATCAACTTCGTCGAATCCACGGGCGATATCGGCACCGACGGTCATCTGGCGACCGGCCTTGTCGCCCAGTCGATCGGCGGCGGCGGTGGTATCACCAACTTCACGTCGATGAACGGCGCGTCGATCGATGGTGGCATCAGCCTTGTTGCCGGCGGTTCGGGCGGCGGCGGCAATGGCGGGGATATCATCCTCGACCAGAAGGGCATGATCGCGGCCACCGGCGATGGCGCGGGGGCAGTGCTGCTCCAGTCGATCGGCGGCGGCGGCGGCTATGCCGGCATCGACAATCTGACGCAGAGCGCGACGGTCACCACCGCGCGCCTGGGCGGATCGAGCGTGGGTAACGGCGGCAACATCGACTTTACCTTGTCGAACAATGTCTCCACCTCCGGCAGCGGCGCCTTTGGCGTCACCGTCCAGTCGATCGGCGGCGGCGGCGGCATGATCCGCAGCCTCGGCACCATTGCCGGCACCGATGCCATCATCGGTTCCAGCGGCAGTGGCGGCGGCGATGGCGGCGACATCACGCTGGTCAGCAACGGCACCATCTTCACCTCGGGCGTGGCCTCCCATGGCCTTGTCGTCCAGTCGGTCGGCGGTGGTGGCGGCGTGCTGTTGTCCACCGACGCATCGGGCGCGGTGAACAACTATGCCGTGCAACAGGCTTCCGGCGGGATCGGCGGCAGCGGCGGCAAGGTCGATGTGACGATCAATGGTGAAATCCGCACCACCGGCGCGGGCGCCAATGGCGTCATCGTCCAGTCGATCGGCGGCGGCGGCGGCCTTGCCGGTGCCGGTGATTATCAGGAGGAGTTCCAGCAGGCGCAGGCCTTCGCCCCGCGGCTGTTCGCCCTGGCAGCGGTGCCCGCCGCGGCGTCGACGCCGGCAGCGCCTTTCCTTGGGACGCTGGGTGGCGATGGCTCCGGCTCGTCGGTGGCACTGGCGGTCAACGCCAATGTCATCGTCGAAGGTGAGGATGCGACCGCCGTGGTGGCGCAGAGCACTGGCGGATCCGGCGCGGATTCAATCAACCTGACCATTGCCAGCGGCGTGAACGTCACTGGCGGCAGCGGCAACGGCCATGCCGTCTCCCTGCTTGGCGGCACGGACAACACGGTCGACAATGCCGGTACGCTGTCCACCGCCGACGGGCAGGACGGCGTGGTGATCTATGCCGACAGCGGCAACAACGTCGTCACCAACAGCGGCACCATCGTCGGGTCGATTGACCTCGGTTCCGGGGTCAATTCGTTCACCAATGTCAATGGCGGCGTGTTCCTGGCCGGGCCACTGGTCAATCTGGGGAGCGGCGCATTCGTCAATGACGGCGCGATCGCCCCGGGCGGATCAGGCGTTGTGCAGACGCTGGACATCCATGGCAGCCTGCTGAACAGCGCAACCAGCAGCTATTATGTCGATCTGGACTTCGCCACCGATCTGGCCGACCGGCTGCAGGTGGACCAGACGGCAACGCTTGCCGGCAATGTGATCGTCAACAGCGTAAATCCGGGCAAGGCAGTGCCAGGCTCGCATGACGTGACGATCGTGTCGGCACAGGGCGGCATCACCGACCATAGCGGCCGGGTGCTGGCAACGCCGGGCACGGCGGTGGTGAACTACAGCCTTGCCTATCCCAACGCCTCGGACGAAGTGCTTCACTATGTGGTGAACTTCGCACCTGAAGGACTGGCGGGGAACCAGCTGATCATCGGCAATCTGGTAAACCAGATCCAGACGATGCAGACGGTGCCCGCCTTTGCCGACACGGCTGCAGTGCTGATGTCGGTGGGCACGGTGCCCGAACTGGGCGCGCTGTACAGCTCGCTCACCGGCGAAGGGGTGGCCGCGTTGCAGACGACCGGCTTTGCCGCCGTCAATGCGGTGCAGGCGACCATTGATGGCCAGGCGAGCATGCGGGCGGCAGGCAGCCCGGCCGAACGGGCGCAGCAGACCGGCAAGCTGTGGCTGCAGCTGGCGGGCAATACCGAAAGCATCGATGGTGGTGACGGTACCGCCAATGTGTTCGATCACAGCCTTGGCCTGGTCGGCGGCTGGGACATCTTCAGCGGTGCCAACAGCGTGGTCGGTGCGGCGCTCGGCTATCAGGCAGCGCAGTTCCGGGTGAACGACCTGTGGACCAGCGGCCGCGATCACATGGGCACCGTGTCTGCCTATGGCGCCTTCAGCCAGGGGCCATGGTCGGAACGCATCGTGCTCACCTATGGTGCGCACAGGATGCGCTATACCCGGTCCATGCATGTGTCGGGCGTGTCGGAAACGGCCAAGGGCAAGGTGGATGCGGACAGCGTGACCGTGCTTGGCAATGTATCGCACAGCTTCCGGATCAACAACCACATGATGGCCCGGCCGTTCGTGGCGGTGTCGGTCAGCAGCCTGTGGATCGACGGTTTTGACGAAACGAGCATGGCTGGCGATGCGCAGACGGGCGCGCTTGGCCTTGGCTTCAATTCGCGCCACGTCGTCGAAACCCGCTCCTTCCTGGGCGGGGAGCTGATCGGCGGGTTCGAAGTGGGTGAAGGGCTGATGCTGCGGCCGTCGCTGGGTGTTTCCTGGCTGCACAATTTCGATCCGGATCGTTCCGTGACCGCGGCCTTCCTGACCGCGCCCGACTTCCGGTTCACGACGTCGGGCGGGGCGGTTGCCCGCAATGCCCTGCGTGGCGACATCGGGCTGACGCTGGGTAGCGATACGTTTGAATTCATCGCCCGGGCCGGGGGCACATTGGGTTCCGGCTATTCGGGCGGTGATGCCCAGATCGGGGTGCGTGCAAAATGGTGATGTTCATCGGAAAAGGGCGGGGCCGCCCATCGTCGCGGATCGTCCGTTCAGCCGGTTCGGCGGGGACAGCAAAGCGTTTGAAGGGGAATGAAGCAGTGAACAAAAACCGTGTTCTGGGAGCGATTTCGCTGCTTGCCTTCACTGCGCCCGGCGCTGCCTGGGCCGCCAATGAATGCGGGCCGATCAACACCTCCTCCAACCCGCAGGTGGTGACCTGCACCGGTGCATTCGCATCGGGCGCGGTAAACGGCATCACCTATGACGAGGCCAGTGTCGCGACCAAGGGCGACATTGAACTGCGCCTTGCCAATACCGTTGCGGGCTCCAACCGCCTCGATACCTCCTCCACAGGCGCGACGGCGGTGACGTTGACCGGGGCAAGCGACCATTGGGCGCAGATCACCGGGCTTGTCGCCACTCAAGTCGTCTCTGGCGGCAATGGTTTTGTGGCAAACAGCCTTGGCACCGGCGCCGCGATCATCAACAGCCAGGGATCGGTTCTGGCGCAGGGCATCGGCCTTTATGCCAATGGCGGTGTCACCGGCACCGCCTCCGTCACCAATGCCGCCAATGCCGTGCTGGGCATCAGCGGCAGCACGATGGACCAGATTGGCATGCAGGGGGCCGGCACATCGGTTTCGCTGACCAATAATGGGCAGATCACGCTCGACAGCTCGGGCGGCGCTTATGATGCCTATGGCCTGGTCGCCAATGGCGGCGGTAGAAACCCCGGTATCGTACTGACCAACAACAGCAGCCTTTCCGTCACCTCCGGCAGCGGAGATGCTGCCGGCTTTGTGGTGAATGGCAGCAACAATGGTGCGGTAGCGGTCAACAATATCGGCACGACGACGGTGAATGCCGGTTCGGGCAGTGCTGGCGGCATCATGGTGGATAATGGCACAGGGACTGTCGCCATCTCCAGCACCGGCGTGCTGACCGCCACATCGCAAAGCGGTTCGGCTACCGGCATCGGCGTGTCATCCGCCGGCAATACGTCGATCACGCTGGCGCCGACGGCTGCGACTTCGCTCGCGGTCCATGCGGGCGGCGGAGTGGCGACCGGTATCGGCACAGCGGCGAGCGGCACAGTGACGGTAAACGCCAATGGCGAACCGATTTCCGTCACCAACACCAATGGTGATGCCATTGGCATCGACATTGGCTCCGGGTCCGATATCTCGGTCGGTTTCGCAAATGCTCAGCCGGGCGCGACCCTGTTCACCAGCGATGTCACCGTCACGGCGGATGGCGGTGCTGCGACCGGTATAGCGATTGCCGATGCCACCGGTGCGGTCGCCGTCAGCCATGACGGGTCTGCGCTTTCGGTGACTTCCAGCACTGGTCAGGCGACCGGCATTTCCGTTTCCGGCGGCACGACCGTCGACATCACCAGCATGGCCGATGCCGCTGCCGGCCGTGGCGCTGCGATCACCGTATTGGGCGATGGGGCAACCACCGGCATCAGCGTCGACGGAGCATCGGCAGGCGAAACGGTTTCTCTGGCGGATGATTTCAACGTCACCTCCACCAATGGTTCCGCAGCGGGCGTTGTGCTCAGCGGCGGCACCGACCAGTCGGTAGCGCTGACCAAGGGGGCAACCATTATCAGCGCCGGCGACGCAGATGGCGTGGTGCTGGCCAATGGCAGCGGCACGATCAGCGTCAATGCCGGTGACGATCTTTCGGTGACCGGTGACGGCCGTACGCGGGGCATAGCTATTGACGGCGGCCAGTCCTCCGATGTGGTGCTCAACGGCGATCTTTCCGTCAGCAGCAGCGGCAACAGCTCCTATGGCGTCAATCAGGACAATGTGACCGGCGCACAGTCGGTTCGGATTGCGGGCGCGGTGTCGGTCAGCAATGGCGCAGACGCGGTGGGCATCGGCAATATCGGCGGCACGTCACAGAACATTACCCTTGAGCAAGGGCTTGTCGTGGCAGGCGGAAACCGCGCCATCGGGATTGGCATGATCGGATCGGGCGATCCGTCCCTGCCTACCATGTCGACGCTCACTGTCGACGGCCTGGTTGATGTGACCGGCACCGCGACATCCGCAGTGGGCGTGCAGGCCCGCGACATTGGCGATCTGGACATTGTGCTGAACGACGGGCTTGTGGTTTCGTCCAGCGGCACGGCAGCCACCGGCATCACCGCCACCGATCTGACCGGCGTGGCCGATGTGAATATCGGCGGCGCCTTCAATGTCACCAACACGGCAGGCGATGCCATGGGCATCCGGCTTGACGGCGGCACCACGCAGACCATCGCCCTTGCCCAGGGCATGACGATCGACGGCGTGGATGCTGCGACGGGCGTCGCGCTGAGCGGGGCAACGGGCGGCATATCGCTTTCTTCGCAGGATGTGGTTTCGATTTCCGGCAATGATGCGGCTGGCGTCGCCATTGCCGATGGCGCCAAAGTGGATATCACCCTGGCCGATGCACTTTCGGTCACCGGCGGTGACAGCGGCCTTGGTATCGGCAGCCAAAATGCCAGCGGCGCCGTCACCATTGCCGCACAGGGTCCGGTGACCGTGTCGGCCGCTGGCGGCAGTGCAACAGCCGTATCGATCCTGGGTGGAACCGATGTCAGCCTGAACTTTGCCGATTCAGTAACCGCTACCGGCAGCAGCGCAGCCGGCATCAGCGTGCAGGCGGATGGCGGTGTCGGCATCATGCTCGATAAGGGGCTGAACGTCACCGGCGCCAGTGATAACGCTCTCGGCGTGTTCGCCTATGGACGGCAGGGGGCAACGGTAACGCTGGCGCAGGGCGCGACCGTTTCAGCCAATGGCGGCGAAGCCATGGGCGCCACCGTGGCCGCAGTCACGGGCGACAGCATCATTAATGCCGATGGCCATGTCTCCGTCGCCAACACCGCAGGCACGGCCACCGGGCTCTATGCCGTGGGCGGCGCCAATGCGACGATCAATGTCGCGCAGGGACTGGATGTCACTGCCACGGGTGATGATGCAGTCGGCGTCAGGGCGGGTGGCCTCACAGGCATCATGACCGTCAATGCGCCGTCAGCGATCACCGCGACAAGCGACACGGGAGGCGCCGCCGGCATTTATGTGGAATCCGTTAGCGGGCTGGTCGTCAATCAGGGGGCGGCGATCACCGCATCTTCGGCAGGGCAGGTTGCCGGTGTTTATTCGGCTGATGTCGCCGGCCAGCAGACGCTGACGCTTGGTGACATTTCGGCAAGCTCCACCGGTGACCAGGCTTATGGCGTGATCCTGCAGGATGCCGGCCCGGTTTCGCTGACTGACAGCGGCACCATTTCGGTGTCGGCCGCCGCTGGCGGTGCGGGCGTCAGCGTTGCGTCGCTGGGCGCCAATTCACCGATCACCCTGGCGCTCAACCAGATTGTCGCCTCAGGTGCCGGCACCATGGGCATCGACCTGTTGGGTGACATCACGCAGGGTGTGGGGGCGGTTAACGTCAATGTGCAGAATATCTCCACCGATGGTGCGGGGGCTGACGGCATCCGCGTCGCGGCGCCGGTTTCGGGCGCCACGGCGCTGGTCATCGGCAGCATTGCCAATGGCACGCACAGCGGTGGCGTGACGACCACCGGCGATGCGGCCAATGGCGTTGCCCTTGCCAGCATCGATGGTGATGCAACGATCACCAACAATGGCGCGATCACCACGCAGGGCGCCAATGCCGCGGGCATCGATGCCCAGGCGAGCGGTGTCGGCGCCTTGTCCGTCAACAGCTGGTCGATCAGCACATCGGGCGCGCAGAGCAATGGCGTGAACGCAGGCGTGGCCGATGGCGCACTGACCATCGCTTCGGACAGCATCCAGACCACAGGTGACGACAGCAGCGGCATCGGCGCCACGGCAACGGGCGCAGGTGGCGTTACCGTCACGGCACGCAGCACCACGGTTTCGGGCAGCGGTAGCCAGGGCATAGCGGTTTCGACCGACAGCGGTGCCGCAATTGTCAACGCCACCAGCACAGTGGCTGGCGGCGCGGGCGCGGATGCGATTGCCGTCACCTCCACCAGCGGCGATGTGGTCGTGAATCTCGCCGATGGCGGCACGACCAGCGCGGCGGATGGGGATGGCGTGCATGTCACCACCGGCGGCAAGGCGACGATCAACGTCGGTTCCGCGGCGGACACGGCAAAGGTCAGCGGCGGCCAGTGGGGCATTGCCTCAACCGCCGATCAGGGCAGCATCGTCAACATCTCCGCATCCGTCACCGGCGCGGGCGGTGCGGCGATCAACCTGAAGGGCGGCGCCAGCACCATCAACAACCTGTCCAACACGATCATCGGCTATGTCGACCTGACCGATGCCGATGACGTGGTGAACAATGCCGGCACATGGCAGGCCAGCGGCACCAGCAATTTCGCTGGCGGCAACGATGTGGTGAACAACAGCGGCACGCTGAATGTCGCACCCGCTGCTTCCACCGCGACGGTAGTGGCCTTCCAGAATCTGGAAAGCTTCAACAACAGTGGCACGATCAGCCTTGCACAGGCCAGCGGTGCAACACCCCATTCCGGCGATGTGCTGGATCTGGGCAGCGCGGCCTATGTCGGCTCCGGTGCGGCAACCCTGGTGCTTGATGCCAATCTCGGCTCCGTCGCGGTTGGCACCTCGGCCCCGCAAAGCGCGGATATGCTGATGGCGGGCACGATCTCCGGCTCGACGGTGCTGGTGATCAACGATCTGGGCGCAACTTCAGCGGGTGCATTCAACTTCGATGGCATTCAGGTGGCCACGGCCGACCAGATTGCCGCCGGCTCCTTCACCCTGTCGGAAGGCAGCGCCAACCGGGGCCTGACCCAGTATCAGCTGGTGTTTGACGGCAATCAGGTGCGAATGGTCGGCCTGCCGGGCAGCAACGCCTTCGCACTGGTTCGCGCCGGCGCGGAAGCACAGCGGTTCTGGCGGCGTTCGGCCGATGTCTGGGCCGATCAGCTGCGCACGATGAACAATTTCGGTGCGCATGAAATCCATGGCTGGATGCAGCTTTATGGCGGCGGCGAGACGGAGGAATCCCGCCCGACGTTCAACGTCACCGCGCTGGGCACCAATTACAGCTTCAACCCGAAACTGGACATTCGCGACAGCTTCTTCGGCGGGGAAGCCGGTGTCGATTTCGCCCTTGATGATACCGCCGGCGTCGGCATCGTCGCCGGCTATGGCGACCAGAACGGCAAGGTGAAGGGCAGCCGCGAACATCTGGACGTGCAGGGTTATAATATCGGCGCTTATGCCCGCGTGAATGCGGGCGGCTTCTTCGCCCATGTGCTGGGCAAGGCCGATATCTACAATGTGAAGTTCCGCTTCAATTCGGCAATGGCGAATACCAAGTTCGACGGCGTCAGCTGGGGCTTCGACCTGCGCGCAGGCTATCACGCCGATATGGGCAGCGCCTTCCTTGAACCGATGGCGCGCATCGCCTGGACGCACAGCGACCTTGACGGCTTTACCGATGTCGATGGTGCGGCCGCCGATTATCGCAACGCAAAGAGCGCGTTCGGCGAAGCAGGCCTGCGGGCCGGCTGGTCGATGGAAAACAGCAGCGGCTGGACGATCAGCCCTTATGCCGGCGCCTATTATCGTGGCGAAATGGCCCATGGAAACCGCGTGGCGATCACCTCCGGCGGGTCGACCGTCAACTTCCAGGACGACACTGCCGGGGCGCATGGCCGGTTCGAGGCCGGCATCATCGGCAGCGACAGCAAGGGACTGACGCTGTTCGGCAAGGCTGAAGGGCTGGTGGGCGATGTCCATGGCATCAGCGGCCGCGCGGGCGTGATGTTCCGCTGGTAAAACCGGCGGACGGGCGCTGGTTGTCCGTCCACTGTTTTTAAACAGCCACCGTTGCGGTGGTTCAGGATCGCCCGTTGGCCATGCGCCTGCGGGCGTTCTTGCGTTGGGAAGGTTGCGTGCAGCATCGCCGTTGACAGCCGTGTCGTGCGCCACTGCTTCAGATGAATGGGCAGGATTTCTGCCACCTGCAAAGGCCGCCAAATCACAGATTTTAACAACGATAAAACCGTTATTAACAAGACGGCAGCCAGCTCGAGGGGGGAAGCAGCCTGTGGAGCGGGTGGCTGAAATGCATGATTCACGACACAGGAAAATCGCTGGCGCCGGTGCTGGCCATGCGGGGTGGCATGCGGCCATGACCATCCTATGGATGAAGGCGGCATTGACGCCGGCCGCATCGATCCGCACCGCATTGGCGAAAGCCGCGCTGACAGCGCCGGGCGGGCGGCTGGCTGGATGACACGCGCTCCCGCCGATGATCGCGCCACTGGCCGCGCAGCATTCGCACGTCACAGGCTGCGGCCATGGGGCTGGGCTGTCGGCGCTGCGGTCCTGCTCGCGGCCGGTGGCGGCTGGCTGATCCACCGGCATGAAATGACTGCTGCATTGTTGCGCGCCGATCCTGAGGTCCTTCTTGCCACTCCGACACTGCGACAGGCGGCGCTGGCGCGCGGCCATGCAGTCTATGACCGGGCGTGCGCCTCCTGCCATGGCGGTGATGGCGCCGGCGACCGGGTGATGGGCGTACCGGACCTGCGCGACGACGATCGACTTTATGGAGAGGGGCTGGTTGCACAGATCGAAACCATCGTGCTGCATGGCATACGGTCGCATGATGCACGCGGCTGGAACCTTGCCTCCATGCCCGCCTATGGCCATGCTGTTCCCTATGATAGGGAGGCGATAGCCCCGCTTTCGCCTGCCGATATTCATGATGTAGTGCAATATGTACTGGCGATGGGCGGCAAGCCGGCCGATCGCGATGCGGCACAGCGCGGTGCAGCCATCTATGCCGGACGGGGCGGCTGCTATGACTGCCACAGCCCCGATGCGCAGGGCGACACCGCCATTGGCGCACCCAATCTTACCGATGACATATGGCTTTACGGCCATGGCACAGCGCAGGACATTGCCCGCAGCATCACTGGCGGCAGGCAGGGTGTGTCGCCGGCCTTTGCGCGCACGCTTTCCCCGGTGGAGGCGCGTGCGGTCGCCGCCTATGTCGCGTCACTGGCGCCGCCATCGCACGCCCGCGCCGACATGGCTCAATCTTCAACAGTGGAAAACAGATGATGATGCCGCCAACCGCGCAGGGCCATGGCCAAACGGCAGACCGGGATGGCTTCTGGGATGTGAAGAGCCAACGCAACCGGCGTTCGCTGCTGTTCAGCGCCGCCGGGGCGGTGATCGGCCTTGCGATCGCAGGCTTCGGCCTGTTCACGGCGGAAGGAACGACCACCCGCTCCGTCCCGCCGGAGGATGTCGCGGTGGTCAACCAGCAGCCGATATTGATGAGCGACTATATTGCCCAGCTCCAGGCGCTTTACGGCGTCTCGCTGAGCCAGGCGACGGCGGCACAGAAGCGCAAGGTGCTGGATGACATGATCCGTGAGGAGCTTTACGTCCAGCGCGGCGTGGAATTGGGCATCCCCAATGAAGATACGGATACGCGCGCCGCACTGGTGCTCGCGGTGGAGGCGCAGGGCAACGCCGATGCGCTGATGCTGCAACCGGCCGAAAACGAGCTTCGCGCCTATTATGACGCGCACCGCGACCATTACGCCAATGAAGGCGTGATGGATTACCGCAATTTCATTGTTCCGCCGGGCAATGCCATGGCGGCGGTGGCAAGCCTGAAAGGCGGCATGAACATTGACCAGGCCATCGCCCGCCATGGCCTGAAGGACGCCCTGCCGCCTGATGGCGAGGAATTTTATTTCGCGGCGAAAATCCATATGGGCGACCGGCTTTTCGAGATTGCACGGCGCATGCGTGGCGGCGAGGTGGTCGGGCCGGTGAACATCGACGGCGTCAGCCATATCGTCGTGATGAAGCGCAACAACATGCCCCAGCCGCAGGAATATGAGGCGGTGAAGGCCGATGTGCTGCAGGATTATCGCACCGATCAGGCAAAGCAGCTGGAAAGCCGGAATGAACAGTTCCTGCTCAAGCGGGCCGACATCATGATTGCGCCGGGCCTGTCATGATCGCGCGGCTGGTCACATGGCTGTGTCTGGTGTTGGCCGCGGCCGCAGCCATGACTGGTTTGGCAGAGGATGCAGCCGCCCATACCCGAAGCGAATCGCATAGTTCATGGACGATTGCCGGGCCGAATGTGCACATGATCTTCAGCGTCGCCGATTTGGAGGCGAACCGGCTGGCCGATGGCGCGCGCCCTTCCGACAAAAGGCTGGTCGGCTATCTCACGCCCCTGGTGGGGGTGAGGGATGGCGACATTGCGTGCAAGCCGATGACGCCGCCAAAGCCGTTGAGCGCCGCCGCCGGCTTTCGGCGGATAGAGTTCACCTATGCCTGCCCGTCCGACCATAATCTGTGGCTGTTTTCGCGCGCCTTTGTCGATCTGGTGCCCACCCATGTCAACTTCGCGCAAATCCAGTCATCGGATGGTGATTTCGTCGAACAATTGTTCACCAGCGATCAGCCGGCCATTGCCGTCACTGGCAGTGCGGCCGGCAATCACCTGAAAAGCGCCGGTTTCCTCGATTTCGTGGAAATGGGCATCATGCACATCTTCACCGGCGTCGATCATATGGCCTTTCTGGTCGGACTGGTGCTGCTGGCGCGGCGACTGCGTGATCTTGCCTTTGTCGTCACCGGGTTCACCCTTGGCCACAGCCTGACGCTGGCGCTGGCGGTGACCGGCATCATCCGCCCTCATGCCGAATATATCGATGCGTTGGTGGCGTTGACGATCGCACTGGTCGGGGCGGAAAGCATTGCCGTGTCGACCCGCCGCCCGGCGCTGATCGCGGCATGGATCGCCGGTGTGCTGGCGGTGATGACCGCGCTTCGATTGTTCGGTATTGGTGTGCTGCCGCCGCTGCTGTTGCTGGGCGGCGGACTGTTCACCGCCAATTATCTGATGATCTCGGGCCATGTACGCGACGCAGGGCGCATCCGGCTGGTGGTGACGCTGGTGTTCGGGCTGGTGCATGGTTTCGGTTTTGCCGCCGATCTGCTGGAAACCCGATTGCCCGCCGAACGGCTGGCGGAATTGCTGGTGGGCTTCAATCTTGGCGTGGAAATCGGCCAGCTGACGCTGGTGCTGGGCTTGTCGGGCGTGATCTATGCGCTGGGACGGATGCGGCTGACGCTGCCGCGCCCGATTGTCGTCGATACCGTCGCTTCCGCGCTGATCGCGGTGGGCACCTATTGGTTCATCAGCCGCAGCTTTGTCTGACAGCGTTTCATACCATCATGGCCATTGTGGCTGGCGTCATGCGCCGGCTGTCGTCGTTTCAGGCGCATGGATGGCGGCGACCAGATAGTTGAGCGAGGCATCGTCGCTCAGCACCAGCCCGCGTGCCACGGAAAAGGCGATGCCGCGCTGGTCGATCACGGTCATCCCCGCTGCCGCCAGTCTTTGCGTAAGCTCCGTCGGGGTGAGGAACTTGTCCCAGTCGTGCGTGCCGGGGGGGATGAAGCGCAACCCTTCACCCAGCGTGATCATCGTCAGTCGCGATGCGGCGGTGCGGTTGGGGGTGGACATCACCAGCAGCCCGCCGGGCGCCGTCAGCCGCGCCAGCGTGCCGATGAAGCCATCGACATCATCGACATGCTCCACCACCTCCATCGCGGTGACCAGATCGAAGCGGCGTTCCTCATCCAGCAGCCGCGCGACTTCACCGGCGCGATAATCGATCGCCAGCCCCATGTCGGCGGCGTGGGCGCGGGCGGCAGCGATATTTTCGGGCGCGGCGTCCACCGCCGTCACGCTTGCGCCAAGACGGCATAAAGGTTCGGCAAGCAGCCCGGCTCCGCAGCCCACGTCCAGCGCATGGCGCCCCTTCAGCGGCCGCCGCAGATCGGCGGCCGAACCGAAATGCGCGTCCAGCCGCTCCCGGATATAGGCGAGCCGCACCGGATTGAGGCGGTGGAGCATGGCGGATTCGCCCTTGGGATTCCACCAGTCCGCAGCGAGCCGACCGAAATGGGCGGCTTCATCGGGGTTGATCGTCTTTGCAGTCATGCTTGTATCCCGATCGGATCAGCCGGCGTCATGCGCGGTAAAGTGCGTCCAGCCTTGTGCCATAAACATTTCTGATCACATGCCGCCTGATTTTCAGCGATGGCGTCAGCTGTTCATTCTCCACGCTGAACGGCGCATCGGCAATGATTACCCGGCGCACCCGCTCCATCACCGAAAGGCTGGCGTTCACCCGGTCCACCGACGCCATCACCGCCCGGCAGAAATCGGCATTGGCGTGCAATGTTTCCGGCGTTGCGTCCAGCCCGCGTTCTCCGGCCCATTGTTCCACCCATTCAGGATCGGGCACGATCAGGCCGACAAGATGGGGCCGCCGGTCCCCATAGACCATTGCCTGCAATATTTCAGGCTCCAGCGTCAGCATCCCCTCGACCCGCTGGGGGGCGACATTATCGCCCTTGTCGTTGACGATGATGTCCTTCTTGCGGTCGGTGATGGCAAGGCGGCCGCGGTCGTCGAAATGGCCGATATCGCCGGTATGCAGCCAGCCGTCCTTCAGCACCCGCGCGGTTTCAGCCTCGTTTCGCCAATAGCCCTGCATCACCAGCTCGCCGCGCACCAGAATCTCGCCATCCCCGGCGATCCGCACCTCGGTATTCGCAAGCGGCGGGCCGACGGTATCCATCTTCAGTCCGGCGGCAGGGCGATTGCACGAAATCACCGGTCCGGCTTCCGTCTGGCCATAGCCCTGCAACAGGGTGAGGCCCAGCGACTGAAAGAACAGCCCGACATCGGCATTGAGCGGTGCGCCGCCCGAAACCAGTGCCTTGATCCTGCCGCCGAAGCGCTGGCGAACGCGCGGCTTCAGCGTGCGCGACAGCAGCAGGTCCAGCGGCCGTTCGCTGATCGGCAACCGGCCCCGCTGCGCCTTTATCCGGCCAAGACGCAGCGCCTGCGCCATCATCCACCCGGCGGCCTTGCCCTGTTTTTCCAGCGCCTTGGTAATGCGCGTGCGCAGCAGCTCGAACAGGCGTGGCACCACCACCATGATGGTGGGACGCACTTCCTCGATATTGGCGGCCAGCTTGTCCAGCCCTTCGGCATAATAGATCTGCCCGCCAAGCGCGATCGGCAGAAACTGCCCGCCGCTGTGCTCATAGGCATGGCTAAGGGGAAGGAAGGACAGGAAAACCTCCTCCCCCCAGCTGAAATCCTCTCCGATGATGACGCAGCAGCCATTCACATTGTGCAATATTGCGCCATGGTGCTGGCATACGCCGCGCGGCGCGCCGCCCGTGCCGGAGGTGTAGATGATGCAGGCCAGGTCGTTGCGCCCCAGCCCGGCCGCAAAGCCCGTGGTGGCGGGAACGTCGGCGGCATGGCTGTCCAGCAGCGTCTGCAGGTCGATCAACTGCACGTCGGATTGCTGGCCGATCCGCAGCGGCTCAAAGCCGATGACCGTGCGGCAGCGGGAGGACTGGACCACCGCCGGCAGCAGCGTGCGCGCCAGCTTCGGGGTGGAAACGAACACCGCCTTTGCACCGGCATTTTCCAGAATGTGCAGATGATCGCGCTGGGTATTGGTGGTGTAGGTGGGCACCGTCACACAGCCCGCCGCCATGATTGCCAGATCGGCAATGCACCATTCCGGCCGGTTCTCCGAAACAAGGGCGATGCGATCCCCCTTGCCGAAGCCCAGCGCAGTCAGCGCGGCGGCAAGGCTGGATATCTGCCGGGCAACTTCATTCCAGCTGAGCGGCTGCCATGCGCCATCCAGCTTGCGCCACAGCATGGGCTTGTCGCCCTGTGCCGCCGCACGGGCAAAGAACATCGTGACCAGATTGGGGAAATGCTCCAGTTGGCGAGCCATTCTTCATCCTCTTGCGCCGGGGCCGGAGCGGGCGGCCCGGCCAGGCAGTCTGTTATTGCTTCAGGGCCACGCCTTCGCTGCGCGGATCGGCAGCCCCCACCAGCTGACCGTCATGGCTTTCGATCACGGTGATCTTCGACGGCAGATCGGCAGCGGCAACGATATGCCCCAAAGCGGCAAGCCGATCCTTCATCGCATCCAGCGAGGTGCCCTGTTCCACCAATATCGCATTACCGCTGAAAAAGATGTTGGGCAGCCCGGCGGCGTCACGCGGGGCAAGGCCCCAGTCGATCGTGCCGATGATGGTTTTCAGCACATGCATGATGATGCGCGGGCCACCGGCGGAACCCAGCGCCATGAAGAACTTGCCGTCCGGGCCATAGATGATCGTCGGCGCCATCGAACTGCGCGGGCGCTTTCCCGGCTCCACCCGGTTGGCGATGGGCAGGCCAGCGCGGTTGGGATCGAAGCTGAAATCGGTCAGCTCGTTGTTCAGGTGGAAGCCGGACGCCATCAAATGGCTGCCGAACGGCCCCTCGATGGTGGAGGTCATCGATGCGACATCGCCCTTGTCGTCCATTGCGACGAAATGGGTGGTCGACGGAATCTCCGGCGCGGGGGCATAGCGCCACTGCTGTCCGCCCGCCGGCGTGCCCGGCCGCACGACCGGAATGGTCGCGTCGATGCGGATCAGGCCGGACCGGCCAGCAAGATAGGCAGGATCGATCATTCCCTTGATCGGCACAGGCACAAAGCCGGGATCGGCGACATAGGTGTCGCGGTCGGCATAGGCGAGGCGCATCGCCTCTGCGATCAGGTGCCAGCTTCGCGGATCATTCGGGCCAAGCGCCTTCAGGTCGAAGCGTTCCAGCATCCCCAGCATCTGCAACACGGCGATGCCGCCTGAAGACGGCGGCCCCATGCCGCAGACGCGATAGCCGCGATAATTGCCGCATACGGCGGGCCGCTCCTTCGCGCGATAGGCCAGCAGATCCGTCTCGGTCAGCGCCGATGGGTGGCGCGGTGCATTGGCCACCGCCTCCACCATCGATTGGGCGGGCCACCCCTGATAGAAGCTGGATGCGCCGCGCTTTGCGATATGTTTCAGAACGCGCGCCAAGGCCGGGTTCTTGATGCGGCTGCCAACGGGCAACGGATTGCCGGCGGTGTCATAATAAAGTTTGCGGATGTCGGGCGCGGTGTCGAGATAGGGCTTCATCTGCTGCAATCGTTCGAACAGCGCGGGCGACACGATGAAACCATTGTCTGCCAGGTCGATCGCCGGCTTGAACAGCTTTTCCCATTTCAACCGGCCCCATTTCTGGTGCGCCAGCTCCATCAGGCGAACATTGCCGGGCACACCCACGGAAAGCCCGCCGGCCACCGCATCGGGAAAGCTCAGCCGCTTGCCATCCGGCGCCAGAAAACGGTCGGGCCGTGCGGCGGCGGGCGCGGTTTCCCGGCCATCGACCGTGCTCACCACGCCGGTGGCCGCATCATGGTGGACCATGAAGCCGCCGCCGCCAATGCCTGACGATTGCGGCTCCACGATCGTCAGCGCCAGCGCCATGGCGATCATCGCATCGGTCGCCGATCCGCCGTCACGCAGCATTTCGCGTCCGGCTTCAGCGGCGCGCGGGTCTGCCGCGACAATCATGCCGCCTGCCGCCCGGGCTGCGTGCAGGGGAAGGGACAACAGGGCGAAGATCAGGAAAAGGCGCGCAATCATGCCGCGCAGACTAGGACGGCAAATGTTTAATTGCGAGCCTCAAACAGCATCCGCGCCCACGGCATCGCCAATTGTCGCAAGGCCGTCGCGATTCAGCAGTGCGACAAGCCCGGCATTGATGCGGCCGATCAGCCCCGGTCCTTCATAAACCAGCGCGCTGTACAGCTGGACAAGGCTGGCGCCGGCACGGATGCGGGCATAGGCGTCCTGCGCCGATGCAATGCCGCCGACGCCGATCAGCGGCAGCCGTCCGCCGGTGGCGGCACGGAAGCGGCGCAACATGGTCAGCGCCGGTTCGCGCAATGGCGCGCCGGAAAGGCCACCCGCCTCCCCCTTGTGGCGGGACAGCAGGGACGACGGCCGGGCGATGGTGGTGTTGCTGACGATCAGCGCATCGATGCCGCGCGACAGGGTGACGGCGGCAATATCATCCACATCGGCCGGCTCCAGATCGGGTGCGACCTTCAGGAACACCGGTGGCCGGGCGGTCAGTCCGGCCCGTGCCTCCAGCACCGCATGCAGCAGTTCATCCAGTGCGGCGCGGGATTGAAGCGCGCGCAGTCCCGGTGTGTTGGGGGAGGAGATGTTGAGCGTGATATAATCGGCCAGTGGCGCAAAGGCAGTCAATGTGGCGCTATAATCCGCCACACGGTCGGCCGAATCCTTGTTGGCGCCAATGTTGATGCCGACCACGCCCGGCCCGCCGCGCCGCCGCCGCGACAGCCGCCGCATCGCCATGTCCTGCCCGCCATTGTTGAAGCCCATGCGGTTGATCACCGCCCTATCTTCCACCAGACGGAAAAGGCGTGGTCGTGGATTGCCTTGCTGAGGGCGCGGCGTCAGCGTGCCCACTTCGGCAAAACCGAAGCCGAGCGCCAGCATCTGGTCGGGTACTTCGGCGTTCTTGTCGAACCCGGCGGCAAGCCCGACCGGGGAGGGAAAGGACAGCCCGGCCACGGTGGTCGCCAGCCGTGGGGAGACGGCTTGCCGCAGCAATGCGGGCGGCACCATCTGCAATGCGGCAATGGTCATGCGATGCGCATTTTCGGCATCGATGCGGAACAGGGCAGGGCGAATCAGCGGATAGATAGTCACGAAAACAGGCTATGGCAGCGGTACGGCCGCCGGTCAAAAGCCTAAAAACTCGGCCATTGCCGCCGACGGGAAGGCAGGGGGTTGACCGCACGCCATCAAGTCCCCAAGTGCAACTCGGAACGAATCAGTCCGATTTAAAATGTCGAGGGCCATCGTGCGGTTGACCAGCCTTGCCGATTATGCCGTCGTCGTCATGTCCGCCGCGGCGCGATCTGGCGACGGATCGCGGTTGTCGGCGTCGAACATCGCCGGAAAGACGGGCGTGCCGCTGCCGACCGCGCAGAAGCTGATGGGACGGCTGGCACAGGCCGGCCTGCTTGCCTCGGTGCGCGGCCAGGGCGGTGGTTTCGTGCTTGCCCGCCCGGCGGAAGAGATCAGCCTTGCCGATATTATCGAGGCGGTCGACGGGCCGATTGCAATGACGGCCTGTGTAGACCAGAAGCGGCACGACTGCGGCCTTGAAAAGGCGTGTCAGGTCCGTTCGCACTGGCCCGCCGTCAATGGCGCGATCCGCGGCGCGCTCGCCGGGGTCAGCCTCAAAAGCCTTGCGCAGGGAGTTGCCGCATGAATGTGCGTAATCAGGAAGCGGTCGATGCTGTTGCCGAAGCCTCCACCTATAAATGGGGCTTTTCGAGCAATATCGAGCAGGAATTCGCGCCCAAGGGCCTGAACGAGGATATTGTCCGCTTCATTTCGGCCAAGAAGAACGAGCCGCAATGGATGCTCGACTGGCGGCTGAAGGCATTTCGTCTGTGGCAACAGATGGAAGCGCCGGACTGGGCCAAGCTGAACGTGCCGCCGATCGATTATCAGGACGCCTATTATTATGCGGCGCCCAAGGCGAAGCCGACATTATCGTCGCTGGACGAGCTCGATCCCGAAATCCGCGCCACTTATGAAAAGCTCGGCATCCCGATCGAGGAGCAGAAGGTCCTCGCCAATGTCGAAGGCGCGCGCAAGGTTGCCGTCGATGCGGTGTTCGACAGCGTATCCGTCGCCACCACCTTCCGCGAGGAGCTGAAGAAGGCGGGCGTCATCTTCCTGTCGATTTCCGAAGCAATCCGCGAGCATCCGGAGCTGGTACGCAAATGGCTGGGCAAGGTGGTGCCGCAGGGCGACAATTATTTCGCCGCGCTCAACTGCGCCGTGTTTTCCGACGGCACCTTTGTCTATGTGCCGGAGGGCGTGCGCTGCCCGATGGAGCTTTCCACCTATTTCCGCATCAACGCCGCCAATACAGGCCAGTTCGAACGCACGCTGATCATTGCCGACAAGGGGGCCTATGTCTCCTATCTGGAAGGCTGCACCGCGCCCCAGCGCGACGAGAACCAGCTGCACGCGGCGGTGGTGGAGCTGGTCACGCTGGACGATGCCGAAATCAAATATTCGACAGTGCAGAACTGGTATCCGGGCGACGCGCAGGGCCGGGGCGGCATTTATAATTTCGTCACCAAGCGCGCGCTGTGCCAGGGCCGCAACAGCAAGGTGAGCTGGACCCAGGTGGAAACCGGATCGGCGATCACCTGGAAATACCCGAGCTGTGTGCTGTCAGGCGAAAACAGCGTTGGCGAATTCTATTCGGTGGCGGTGACCAACAACCGCCAGCAGGCCGACACCGGCACCAAGATGATCCATCTGGGCAGGGGCAGCCGCTCCACGATCATATCCAAGGGCATTTCGGCGGGGCTGTCCAACAACACCTATCGCGGGCTGGTGCGCGTCGGGCCGACGGCGGAAAACGTCCGCAACTTCACCCAATGCGACAGCCTGTTGCTGGGCAGCGAATGTGGGGCGCACACTGTGCCTTATATCGAGGTGCGCAACCCGTCCGCCCAGATCGAACATGAAGCGACGACCAGCAAGATCAGCGACGATCAGCTTTTCTATGCCATGTCGCGCGGGCTTTCCGCGGAAGAGTCGGTGGCGCTGATCGTCAACGGCTTCTGCCGGGAGGTATTGCAGCAATTGCCGATGGAATTCGCGGTCGAGGCGCAGAAGCTCCTTGGCATCAGCCTTGAAGGAAGTGTGGGATGAGGACGCTGTTTCTGGTTTCCGCAATGGCATTGCTGGGCCTCGCGGCCTGCGACGATGGCACGCAGCCACCGCCGCCCAGCAAGGGGGCAGAGGCAAAGGCGGCGATGAACGATGCCTCCCTTCGTTACGGCGAATGTGTCGACAAGGGATCGAAAACGGTGCCGGTGGCGGAAAAGACATCCTCGGAAATCGCCGATGAAGCCTTTGCCGGATGCAAGGACGACCGGCAGACGCTGCTGGATGCGGTGCTGCATTTCCGCCGCATCGGCTACCCCAGCGAACCGCAGGCGACATCGCAGGCGGTGGCCGAGCAATCGGTGACGGAACTTGAAGATTCAATTCGCGAGCGTGCGCTGCTGACTGCAACGACGCGCCGCCTTGGCAACGGAAAAGTCAGGTAATGCTGCACATCGATAATCTCCATGCCGAAATCGACGGCAAGCCGATCCTGAAAGGGGTGACGCTGTCGCTGAATGCAGGAGAGATTCACGCGATCATGGGGCCGAATGGCGCCGGCAAATCCACCCTCAGCTATGTGCTGGCCGGGCGCGAAGGCTATGAAGTGACCGGCGGGTCGGTGACGTTCAACGGCGTCGATCTGCTGGCGCTGGAGCCGCATGAACGTGCGGCCGCCGGCATTTTCCTGGGCCTGCAATATCCGGTGGAAATCCCCGGCGTGTCCAACGTCCAGTTCCTGCGCACCGCGCTGAATGCGCAGCGGCGGATCAGGGGCGAGGGCGAGGCATCGGCCGGCGAATTCCTGAAGCTGGCGCGCGCGCAGGCCGATGCGCTGGGTATGGACATGGACATGCTCAAGCGGTCGGTGAACGTCGGTTTTTCCGGCGGCGAGAAGAAGCGCAACGAAATGGTGCAGATGGGTGTGCTGGACCCGCAGCTGGCCATATTGGATGAAACCGATTCCGGTCTCGACATCGATGCGTTGCGCGTGGTTGGCGAAGGCATTAACCGCATCATGCGCAGGCCGGACAAGGCAGTGCTGCTCATCACCCATTATCAGCGCCTGCTTGACGTGGTGAAGCCGGATTTCGTTCATGTGCTGGCGGCGGGCCGCATCGTCCGTTCGGGCGGGCCGGAGCTTGCGCTTGAGCTTGAGCGCGAGGGCTATGGAGCGATTGCCGCGTGACACTGGCCGATCTTCTCCCTTCCAGCCGGAATGAAGCCTGGCGCTGGAGTGACCTGTCCAGACTGCCGGCGATCGCGGCGGGTGGCGCATCTGGCGCTGTGCCGGAAACGGATGCGTTCTTTCTTGGCTGCGACGGCCCCCGGCTGGTCTTCGTCGATGGCGTGCTTGATGAGTCGCGGAGCGACACCAGCGGCATCCGCATCGGTGAAGTGGCGGCGCAGGCGGGCGATCATCCGCTGGCGGCGCTTGCCGGCGGTCGTGGCTGGGAAATTGTGCTGGATGCCGGCCATGCGCCGTCAGGTCCGATAGAGATCGTTCATGCCACCACTGGCGGCGCCGATCATCTGGCGGCACGGATCGTGCTTGGCGATGACGCGCAGGCGAGCGTGGTCGAAACCTATGTCGGCAATGGCTGGGCCAACCGGCTGACGGACATCAGGCTGGGCAAGGGCGCACGGCTGATGCGTGCCATGCGCCTGCTTGCCGATGGCGGCTTTACCAGCCTTGTCGAAAATGCGCGGCTGGGGGAAGGGGCAAGCCTTGTCCAGACCGTGCTTGGCGCCGGCGGTGCCGACAGCCGCATCGATATTCGGTCCGTTCTGCACGGCATTGGCGCTTATGCCGAGGCGGGCGGCACATTGCTGGCGCGTGGCATGCAGCGCCATGACGTGAATGTCGTCCTTCATCATGGCGCGGAAGACGGCAGCAGCCGCCAGCTGTGGCGGATGGCCGCGCAGGACCAGGCGGTGGCCAGCATCGCGGCGAGGGTGGAAGTGGCGCGTGGCGCACAGCGCACCGATGCCGAACAGTCGCTGAAGGGGCTGTTGATGCAGCGCACGGCGACCATCAACCTGAAGCCGGAACTCGAGATCTTCGCCGATGACGTGAAATGCGCCCATGGCGCGACGGTTGGTGAATTATCGCGCGACGCGCTGTTCTATCTGACCGCGCGCGGCATCGATCCGCGTGAAGCCAGGGCGCTGCTGACCCGTGCCTTCATTGCCGATGCGCTGGAACGCATTGGCGAGGAACCGGTGCGCGACGCCTTCAAGGCCGATGCCGATCGCTGGCTGGGGGATCAGGCATGACGGCGACCGATCAACTGACCCGCCTGAACCGCCGCGCGGATTTTCCTGCGATCCCGGCGGACTGGATCTATCTGGACACGGCGGCAACGGCGCAGAAGCCGCATCAGGTGATCGATGCCGTCACCCACGCCTATGACAGCACCTATGCCACGGTGCATCGGGGTGTCTACCAGCGGTCGTCGGACATGACGATCGCCTATGAAGCGGCGCGGGCACGCACGGCGCGCTTCATCAATGCCGGTTCGGCCGAAGAAATTGTTTTCGTGCGCGGCGCGACCGAGGCGATCAATCTTGTCGCGCAGAGCTGGGGCGTCGCCCATCTGCGTCCCGGCGACAGGGTTCTGCTTTCGGAGCTGGAGCATCATTCCAACATCGTGCCGTGGCAGCTGATCCGCGAGCGCACCGGCATCGTCATCGATGTCGCGCCGCTGACCGACGATGGCCGCATCGATCTGGACGCGGTGGAGGCGATGCTGACGCCCGCGCACAGGCTGGTGGCGCTGGCCCATGTCTCCAACGTGCTTGGCTCCGTTCTCGATGCACGGCGCGCGGCGGCACTTGCCCATGGCGTTGGCGCGAAACTGCTGCTCGACGGATGTCAGGCCGCACCGCGCATGAAGATCAACGTCGCGGCGCTTGGCTGCGATTTCTATGTGTTTTCCGGCCACAAGCTTTATGGTCCCACCGGCATCGGTGTGCTCTGGGCGTCGGCGGAAACGCTCGATTCAATGCCGCCATGGCAGGGCGGCGGCGCGATGATCGACCAGGTGAGTTTCGAACGGACGACATTTGCGCCGGCACCTGCCCGGTTCGAGGCGGGAACGCCGCATATCATCGGCGGCATCGGCCTTCACGCGGCAATGGATTATGTCGATGGCATTGGCCTCGATCAAATCGCCGAACATGAAGCCGGGCTGGTACGGCTGGCACGTGAGAAGCTGGGCCGTTTGAACACGGTGCGGCTGTTCGGGCCCGATGATGCGGCCGGTATCGTCAGTTTCGAGGTGGCGGGGGTGCATCCGCACGATGTCGGCACCATATTGGATGAGGCGGGCGTGGCCATCCGCGCCGGGCATCATTGCGCGCAGCCGCTGATGGCGCGGCTTGGCGTGCCGGCGACCGCAAGGGCCAGCTTCGGCATCTATAATGATGAAGGCGACATTGATGCGCTGGTCGCTGGCATTGAACGGGTAACACGGATCTTCGGATGATCGGGACGGATATGACCGACGAAGCGGGAAAATTCACGGTCGAGGAAATCGACACGGCGCCGGACCGGCCGGATCGGCCGCGCCTCGACGCGCCCATGCCGGTGGAGGCGCGATCCCGCGATTATCTGGATGGCTTTCTTGGCCAGTCGCCGCAGGCGGTGCCCAAGGGGGAGCCGGGCGGCGAGCTTTACGATGCGGTGATCGATGCGCTGCGCGAGATCTATGACCCGGAAATCCCGGTCAACATCTATGATCTTGGCCTGATCTATGGCGTGGACGTGACCGAAGACGGTCATGTCGTCATCACCATGACGCTGACCACGCCGCATTGCCCGGTGGCGGAATCGATGCCGGGTGAAATTGAAATGCGCATCGGCGCCGTGCCGGGTGCGGGCACCGTCGATGTCAATCTGGTGTGGGACCCGCCCTGGGACCCGCAGAAGATGTCTGACGAGGCGAAACTTGAATTGGGGATGTTGTAATGGCCATCACCCGTGAACGGCCGGCGGCGCTGATCGTGACCGACAATGCCGCCGCGCGGATTGCCAGCCTGATGGAACGCGCGCCGCAGGGCGCGGTGGGCGTGCGCCTGTCCACCCCAAGGCGCGGCTGTTCCGGCCTGGCCTATTCGGTGGATTATGTCACCGATGCCGATCCGCTGGACGAGCGCATCGAAACGCCGGGCGGCACGCTGTTCGTTGACGGCGGATCGCTGCTTTATCTCATCGGCTCGACGATGGACTGGCAGGAGGATGACTTCACCGCCGGTTTCGTTTTCCAGAACCCCAATGCCAAGGGCATGTGCGGTTGCGGCGAAAGCTTCACCGTCTAGGCAGAAGTCCAAAGGCGCGGACAGCGGACGCCCGCTGCCCGCATCGTCAACCGCACAGCCGCTGGCGCGCCGCCCGATATTCGCCGGTGAGCCGGTCGACCACCGCCGCAATCGGCTCTATCGTATGAACCGCACCGATGCCCTGGCCGGCGCCCCATATGTCGCGCCAGGCCTTTGCCGTGCCTTTTTCCAGCGCGGAGAAATCCATCATCGTGCCCTTTTGCGGCAGATCGTCCGGGTCCAGCCCCGCCGCGCGGATCGACGGCTTCAGATAATTGCCGTGCACGCCCGTGAAGAAGGCGGAATAGACGATGTCTTCGGCGCTGCCGTCCACCACCGCCTGCTTATAGGCCGGGGTGGCATTGGCCTCTTCCGTGGCGATGAAGGCCGATCCGATATAGGCGAAATCGGCACCTGTCGCCTGTGCGGCAAGGATCGAACGGCCGGTGGAGATGGCGCCCGACAGCGCCAGCGGGCCTGAGAAAAACGCGCGGATTTCCTCCACCAGTGCAAAGGGGGATTGCGCGCCGGCATGGCCGCCCGCACCGGCGCAGACGGCGATCAGCCCGTCCGCCCCTTTTTCCAGCGCCTTTTCGGCATAGCTGCGGTGAATCACGTCGTGAAAGGTCATCCCGCCCCAGTTGCGCACGGCGTCATTCACTTCCGCCTGCGCACCCAGCGAGGTGATGACGATGGGCACGCGATGCTTTTCGATGATCGCCATGTCCCCTTCCAGCCGCGCGTTCGAGCGATGAACGATCTGGTTCACGGCAAAGGGCGCGGCGGGGCTGTCAGGATTGGCGGCGTCATGCGCTGCCAGCGCCTCGCGGATTTCGTGCAGCCATTCGTCAAGCTGCGCCTGCGGACGGGCATTGAGCGCAGGGAAGGAGCCGACGATCCCAGCCTTGCATTGGGCAATCACCATCTTCGGGCAGGAGATGATGAACATCGGTGCGGCGATTACCGGCAGGCGAAGCCGCGCCTTCAGATCGGTGATGTTCATTGCCGCCATGGGCCCACCTTCAATCATTTCTGGAAAAATCCCATGCAGGCGCATGATCAGGCCCAAGGGCAGGGTCGAGGTCGCGCGGGCGCACGAAACGCATCAGCGTGCCGCTGCCGGGTGCGACGGATGGCCAGTCGCCCACGTCGATGCGGATTTCGGCAAGGCTGGCGGTGGGATATTTCTCCTCCACCTTGTCGCGTTCGGCATCGCTTGCAGCATGTTGGGCGCGGTCAGGCACCAGCAGCAGCACCAGTTCTTCCAGACCCGGATTATGGCCGATCAGCAACAGGCTGTCCGCCCCTGCCGGTGCGCCATGGATCACATCCAGCAGCACGGCGGCCGGGGCCAGATAGATGCGCCGGTCGAAATCGGCCTCCAGCGTTTCGCCAAGGCCGGCCTCGATGCTTTCGATGGTTTCATGCACACGACGCGCAGGCGATGCGATGGCGGCATCGAAACGCAGGTGCAGCGCCTGCATACGCCGGCCCATGGCTTCGGCCGCGCGGTGGCCCTTGCGGTTCAACGGCCTGTCGAAATCGCGCACAACCGGGTCGTCCCAACCCGATTTGGCATGACGAAGCAGATACAGCGTCTTCACGATTGGCCAGCCAGTCCTTCCCCATCAACAAGCCCGTTATCGTGATGCACCAGTTTTGTTTCGGTTGAAAGAGTGGCGCGCACATGGGCGATGGCTGCATCCAGGGGCAGGCGCGATACCCTTGTGCCCGGCGGAAAGGCGGACAGCAGCCGCGATGGCGTCGCGGCGGACAGCAGCACGAAAACGCCGCGATCGTCGGCACGGCGGATCAGCCGGCCGAATGCCTGCGCCAGCCGGGCGCGCACCACCCGGTCGTCATGCAGCGTACCGCCGCCGACCAGCCGCCTTGCCGCATGAAGCACGGTAGGCCGCGCCCAGGGCACGCCTTCCATCACCACCAGCCGCAGCGAATGGCCGGGCACGTCCACCCCGTCGCGCAGGGCGTCGGTGCCCAGCAGTGATGCGCGCGGATCGTCGCGAAAAATATCGACCAGCGTGCCGGTATCGATGGGGTCGACATGCTGGGCGTAAAGCGGCAGTCCTTCGCGTGCCAGCGGGTCGGCAATGCGCGCATAGACCGCCTTCAGCCGCTGGATGGCGGTGAACAGGCCCAATGTGCCGCCCCCCGCGGCCTCGATCAGCCGGGCATAGGCGCCGGCAAGCGCTGCCATGTCGCCGCGCTTGACATCGGTGACGATCAGCACCTCGCTGTTTGCGGCATAATCGAACGGGCTGGCGGCTTCGAACCTGTGCGCTTCAAGGTCGAGATGGGTGGAACCGCTGCGGGCCTCCGCCACGTCCCAATCGTCGATGCCCTTCAGCGTGGCGGAGGTGACGAGGACGCCATGCGCCGGCTTCAGCACTGCTTCGGCCAATGGCCGTGTCGGGTCCAGCCAATGACGATGGATGCCCATGTCATATTCGCGTCCTTCCACCCGGTCGATGGCGAACCAGTCAATAAAATCCGGGTCTGCCGGGCCGCCGAGGCGGGCCAGCAGCGCCACCCATGCGGCAATCGTCTGTTCCCTGAGCGTAATGCCGCTGATCGCCCCTTCGATGCGTGCGCGGGCCGGCGCATCCAGCCAGTCCGGCGCGTCTTCCAGCACTGCATCCAGCCGGCGCTGCAGCACCGCCAGCGGCCGGGAAAGATCGCCCAGCGTTTCCATGGCGGTGCCGGCCGCGGCAATCAGCGGCGCATCGACTTCGGCAACGGCGGTTTCCAGCCCATAGCCAGCATCCTGGGCGGTGGCGCGTGCCATCACCATGCTGCGCACCTCGCCCAGCAGCTTTTCGAGCGGGCCAAAGGGATCGCCTTCCGCCACCCGTGCAAGCCAGCCGTCGCTTGGCAAGGCGCGTGCGGCATCGGCAATCGCCTCCAGTGCCTGGGCACCCTGTTCGTCATAGCTGGCAAGGTCCATCAGCCGTGCCGAAAGGCCTCGCCTGCGCCCGCGCCCGCGATTTTCAAGGCCAAGCAGCCAGCGGCGCAGTTCCACCATTTCCTGCCCGGTCAGCGCGACGGAAAAGGTGGAATCGGCGGCATCGAACAGATGATGGCCTTCATCGAACACCAGCCGTATGGGCGATCCGCCATCCTCGCGCCGATGGGCGGCCTGCAACATGACCAACGCATGATTGGCGATCACCATATCGGCATGTTCGGATGAGCGCGCCGATCGTTCGATGAAGCAGCGGCGGAAATGGGCGCAACCGGCATAGACGCATTCGCCGCGCCTGTCGGTCAGCGCATTCGACCCGTTGCGCCGGAACAGGCTGGGCAGCCATCCGGGCAGATCGCCGCCCACCATGTCGCCATCACGGCTATAGGCGGCCCAGCGTGCGACAAGCTGCGCCAGAATGGCCGCGCGGCCCTGGAAACCGCCTTGCAGCGCCTCTTCCAGATTGAGCAGGCACAGATAGTTTTCTCGGCCCTTGCGCACCACGATGCGGGCAGCGCGTTCCGCGGGGTCGGCAATCAACCGTTGCGTTTCCCGGTCGAGCTGGCGTTGCAGTGCACGGGTATAGGTGGACAGCCAGACCGTGCCTTGCGCCTGTTCCGCCCAGAGCGAGGCGGGAGCAAGATAGCCCAGCGTCTTGCCGATGCCGGTCCCCGCTTCCGCCAGCACCATATTGGGGCGGCCGGCGTGCCGGCGCGGCGCAAAGGCCGCGCGCGCGGCGTCGGCATAGGCGTGCTGGCCCTGTCGCTGCTCCGCCTCGCTGCCGGTCAGCATCGTCAGCCGGGTGCCCACGGCATCGCTGTCCAGTGCAATGGTGCGCGGCTGGGGGCGCGGTGGCATCTCCTCCCATTCCGGCAGGCGGGAAAACAGCCAGCGTTCCTGCCGGGCAGGACGCGGCAATCGTTCAAGCACCGGCTGCGCCCATGGCCAGCGCGCGCGCAGCAGCGCCTGCGCACCGTCCCATGCGCCTTCGCGTTCGGGCCACTCCTCCCCCAGTTGCGCCAGCAGCTTTCCGGCCGCGCGGTGGAGGAAGGCGGCGGATGCAGCGTCATCTGCCGGTGGCTCCAGTCCCAGCGTACGGGCAAGCCCCTGCGGCGTCGGCACGGTGAAACGTGCCGGATAGACAAAAGCAAACAGTTCCAGAAGGTCGAGCCCCGACAGATCGGCATAGCCCAGCCGCGCCGCGACAAGGGGCGCGTTGAGCATGATCATCGGCGTATCGGCGGCACGCGAAATCGCCTCGCCGCGGCCGATGGCCAATGTTTCGCCATCCGCCGTCGCGACCCATGTGCCGGCATGGGTTGCAACCAGCGCCGGATAAGGCAAAGAACCCGCCATAGGCATTCAGCTAGATCGAACAGAACAGAAGGGCAACACCCTTGGTGACCGATAATCGCATGACCGACATCCGCGCAGCCGCTTCCGTATCAAAGGCCTGGCCGTTCGAGGAAGCACGAAAGCTTCTGGCGCGCTATAAGGATCGCGTGCCGGAAAAAGGCTATGTGCTGTTCGAAACCGGCTATGGTCCGTCGGGGCTGCCGCACATCGGCACGTTCGGCGAAGTGGCGCGCACCAATATGGTGCGCCGCGCCTATCAACTGTTGTCCGATGTGCCGACGCGGCTGATCGCCTTTTCCGACGATATGGACGGGCTGCGCAAGGTGCCCGACAATGTGCCCAATCAGGCGCTGCTGGCCGAGCATCTGGGCAAGCCGCTGACGCAGGTGCCCGATCCATTCGGCAAATATGAAAGTTTCGCGCATCACAACAATGCGATGCTGCGCGATTTTCTGGACCGCTTCGGTTTCGACTATGAATTCGTTTCCTCCACCGAAAGCTATCGCGCCGGGCTGTTCGACGAAACGCTGAAGTCCGTGCTCGCCCATTATGACAAGATCATGGGCGTGATGCTGCCGACATTGGGGGAGGAGCGGCGCAAGACCTATTCGCCGGTGCTGCCGATCGACCCCAAAACGGGTGTGGTGCTGCAGGTGCCGCTGACCGGCTGGGATGCACAGACCGGCATGGTGCGCTACATCGACCCCAATGACGGGGAGGAGATGAACGTCTCCATCCTGTCCGGCGGCGCCAAGCTGCAGTGGAAGGTCGATTGGGCGATGCGCTGGGTGGCGCTGGACGTCGATTATGAAATGGCGGGCAAGGATCTGATCGATTCGGTCACCCAGTCATCGAAAATCGCGCGCGTTCTGGGCGGCCGCCCGCCGGAAGGTTTCAATTACGAGATGTTCCTCGACGACAAGGGGCAGAAGATCTCCAAGTCAAAGGGCAATGGCCTGTCGATCGAGGAGTGGCTTACCTATGCCACGCCCGAAAGCCTTGCGCTTTACATGTATCGCGAACCGAAAAAGGCCAAGCAGCTGCACTTTGGCGTCATCCCCAAGGCAGTTGATGAATATTATCAATTCGTCGGCGCTTATGATGACCAGCCGCCGGAACAGCAGTTGGGCAACCCGGCCTTTCACATCCATGGCGGTGCGCCTGCCGCCAAGGTGCCTCCGGTCAGCTTTGCGCTGCTGCTCAACCTCGTTGCCGTGGCGGGCACCAGCGACAAGGCGGTGCTCTGGGGTTTCGTCTCGCGCTATGTGCCGGGTGCGGATGCCGCCAGCCAGCCGGAACTGGACCGGCTGCTGGACTATGCGCTGGCCTATCACCGCGATTTCGTGGCGCCCAGCCTGCATCGCCGCACACCCGACGCGCGGGAGGCGGCGGCGCTGGCCGATCTTGACACAAGACTTGCCGCCCTGCCGCAGGATGCTGCCGCCGATGTCATCCAGGGCGAAGTGTTCGAAGCCGGCAAGGCCGCAGGGTTCGAGCCGCTGCGCGACTGGTTCAAGGCGCTTTACGAGGTGCTGCTTGGCTCCTCCCAAGGGCCGCGCATGGGGTCTTTCATCGCGCTTTATGGCATTGCCAATGTGCGCGCCTTGATCAGTTCGGCCATGAACCCGTCATAACCGGCTTGCATCCTATGCAGTTCTGGCGCGTTCATCGGCGTAACGAACTGAAAGGATGCTGATGACACTGCTCCGCCGTTGTGCGCTGATCGCCGTTCTTGCCCTGCCATGGACATCCCCGGCGACGGCGCAGAATGCGCGCGCGCTGTTCAACAGCGGCCGTTTCGATGCCGCTGCCCAGGCGGCGCGAACGGAAGGGCAGCTGGCGCTGTCGGCACGTGCGTTGCTGATACAGGCGGCTTATGGCACCACCGATCGCGATCAGGCGCTGGCGCTGATCGACAAGGCGGAAGGGATGGCCGATGCTGCCTTGCACCGCAACACCGGGGATAAGGACGCGGCGCTGCAGAAAGCAATTGCCGTCGGTTATCGCGCCAAGCTGACGCGCAAGCCGTCGGATGCCAAGCAGGCGCGCGCCTTCATGGAGGCATTGGTCAAGGCCGAGCCGAAAGAGGCGGAGCCATGGCTGGCGCTGGCCGGCTGGCATGGCGAGGCGGTGACCACGCTTGGCCGCCTGCTTGCCGGGGCGGTGCTTGGCGCCAAACGCGATGTGGCGGTGGCCGATTTCGACAAGGCTGTGGCGCTTGGCGGCAATCACCCGCTTTATCCCACTTATTCGGCCATTGTCCTGCTGATGATGGACAAGGATTATGGGCCAAAGGCCACTGCGCTGCTGGAGCGCGCCAGCCGGATGGAGGCGGTGGACGGGCTTGATGCGCTGATGCGCCGCAACGCGAATGCGCTGCTCGTCCCGCTGCGCAAGAAGGATTATGGCGCGGCGCACGATCTTGCCGCCATGTTGGCCCCATTCGGGCGGATCACCAAATAAGACCAGCGTAAAGCCGGGCAGCCTATTGGTCGGCAGCCGGGTTCTGCCGGGCTTTTTGCGCCGCAATCCAGCCGTCGATCTTTTCTTCAAGCACCTGCATGGGCAGTGCGCCGGTCATCAACACCTGGTCGTGGAAGGCGCGAATATCGAACCGCGGGCCAAGCGCTTCCTCTGCCTTGGTGCGGAGCCGGCGGATGGTGAGCGCGCCCACCTTGTAGGACAGGGCCTGCGCCGGATAGGCGATATAGCGTTCCACCTCGGCCACGGCGTCGGTGCGGCTCATCCCCGAATTGGCGAGCATATAGGAAATCGCCTGGTCCCGCGTCCAACCCTTGGAATGGATGCCGGTGTCGACCACCAGCCGCATCGCGCGCAGCATTTCATCGTCATAGGCGCCGAACCGCTGATAAGGGTCCGTCTCCATGCCCAGCTCTGGCCCAAGGCTTTCGGCATAAAGCGCCCAGCCTTCGATAAAGGCGTTATTGCCGTCATAGCGCATGAAATTGGGAAGGCCGGGGTTTTCCTGTGCCAGGCTGGTCTGGAAATGATGGCCGGGAATGGCTTCGTGCAGATACAGCGTTTCCATGCCCGGCGTGGTGCGCGAGGGCAGATCATAGCTGTTGTAATAGAATATGCCCGGCCTCGTGCCGTCGGGCGTGCCCTGCATGTAATAGGCGCCGGCCGATGTCTTTTCGATATAGGTGGGGACAGGCCTTATCTCCAGCGGAGAGGTGGGGATGGTGGCAAACAGGCGCGGGACAGCCGCATTCACCCGTTGTCCGATGTCCCGGTATCGTTCGCCCAGCCATGTCTTCGATGCCGGCTTGAAGCGCGGATCGGTGCGCAGATACTGGAAGAACTGCGCCAGCGTGCCTTGATAGCCGACCTTGTCCTTGATCAGTTCCATGCCCTGCCGGATGCGGGCCACTTCGGACAGGCCAAGCTGGTGGATTTCGTCGGGCGTCATGGTGGTGGTGGTCTGTTTTTCCACCAGATAATCATAATAGGCCGGCCCGCCCGGTATTTCGGAAATACCAACGCTGTCGCGCGCCCGGGGCAGATATTCCACCTTCAGGAAATCGCGCAGCCGGGTGAAAGCCGGGTCTATGCGGTTGCGGATCGCACCCTGATAGGCGCTGGTCAGCCGTGTCCGGTCCGCATCGGAAAAATCAGCCGGCAGCTTGCGGATCGGCCCATAGAAGGTGGATCCTTCGACGCCCTGCGCCAGCAGCGCGTCAAGCTGTTCGATCATGTTGTCGACGACCAGCTTCGGCAGGGTCACCCCGTCTGCCGCGCCCTGGCGGAAGCGGGCGATGGCGGCGTCCAGAAAAATGGTGAATTCGCCGATACGCGATAGGCCATTGTCATAATCCTGCACGGTCTTGTAGGGCGCTGCGCCCTCGCCGGAGGAAAGATCGGGAAAATAGATTTGCCAGCCGTTGAAATGATCCAGCGGCAGTTCAAGCGTAATTGTCGCGAAATCGGGCTCAAGGCCGCGAAGGTCGATCGTCCGCTGCCATTTGAACGTGTCATAGGCTACCAGCTCCATCGGGGTGAGCTGGCGTGTATCTATATCTGCCAGGCGGCGCAGATCGCTTTCCGCCGCAGCCTTTTCAGCGGCAATGTGCGCGTCGGACAGGGGGGCGCCGAAATGCGCGGCATAGCGCATGTCGCCACGATACAGCGCATTGATCGGATTGCGTTTCAGCTGGGCTTCGTCGCTCTGCTGGAACAACTGGCGGAGCTGCGCGGAAGCAGCGCTTTGCCTGTGCGTCGATGGCGCCGGCGGCGTGGAAATCGGGGATGTCGTTCGTGATCCGGTCGATGCGCAGCCTGCCAGCAGAAGGGCGGTTGCCGGAACAGCAAGAAGCAGGCGCGAATCCATACGGTAATCCCCGAAGATTGAGTGGGGAAAGTGCTACGTCGCCCATGGCCAAACGGCAAGGGAGGCCGCAATGCGGCCCCCCACCCTTCGTCCGTGGACGCAAGTTTACCAGAAGAAATCGCGGATCACGTCACGCACATAGCCGCTGCGGGTGTCGATCAGCAGCACGTCATTGCCATAGCGCACCCAGCGCATCGCGCCGGTGGGGCGGGCAAGGCGATATTGCCAGGGATCGGCGATCACATAGCGCGAGCCATAATAAGCGGGCGCGATACGCATCCCCGGACGCCACACCTGATAGCGGTATCCGCGCGGGCCGACATAGGCGGGGCGGTGAAACGCCGCGCGGTTCTGTCCACGATAGGTGCGCCATTCATCATGGCGAAGCTCCTGGCGCTTGTCCCGAAGATCACGCCGATCCTCACGTGCTTCGTGCATGTCGCCACGGCGCACGTCGTTCCTGATCTCGCGCTGGGTCTGATGGACTTCCCGGCGATCGTGATTCAGTTCGCGGGTCTGGGCATCGGCAACCGCAGGCACCAGCGCCGCGGCAATCACACCGGCAACAAGCAGTTTTTGCATTTCCACTCTCCTCGTTTCGCGGGCGGGGAGCCAAGTCCTTCGCCTGTGATTCGAATATTGCCGCCAATTGTCTGAACGACGCGGAAATGACCTTGTCAGCAACGGTAAATCTTTGCAGCCTGCAATTCCTGTCTTTCGGTGCATCGCCGCTTGACAACATTGACAACTCAACAATAGTCGCAGGTCGAGGCGGCATGAAGATCGCCCGGTCAGGAGAGTGCCGATGTGCAGGGTGGCCATAAAGGCGATCCGCGCAGATGCCGAGGGAGGATTGCCGCTGCCCTTGCGCCGTCACAATGCTGCCCGATCGACAATGACACAGCATTTCTGGAAGGATGGCGACAATAATGGCGGAACTCAAGGGTCAGGTGGCGCTGGTGACCGGCGCGGGCAGAGGCTTCGGCCGCGCAATCGCGGAACGCTTCGCCCGTGAAGGGGCAGCGGTTGCGCTGATGTCGCGCAACCAGGCGCAGCTGGACGAAGTGGCCGCAGCGATAGAGGCGGATGGCGGGCGCGCCATTGCCGTGACCGGCGATGTGACCGACGCCGCCGACGTGGACCGCGTGGTATCAACGGTGGAACAGCGGCTGGGGCCGGTATCGCTGTTCGTCAACAACGCTGGCGTGCCGGGGCCGTTCGGTCCGATCTGGGAAGTGGACGTAGAGCGCTGGTGGGCGGCGCAGCAGGTGCATATCCGTGCACCCATGCTGTTCCTGCGCCGTATCCTGCCGGGCATGGTGGAACGCGATCAGGGCCGCATCATCATCGTTTCCGCGCTGGCCAGCCGCATGGTCGCACCGCATCTGTCGGCCTATTGCACCGGCAAGATCGCGCAGAACCGCATCGTCGCCGAAGCCGCCGCCGAACTGAAGGGCAAGGCGGTGAAGATCTTCGCGATCGACCCCGGCTTTGTCTTTACCGAACTGGCGCGCGAAACCATGACTTCGCCGGATGCGCAGCGCTGGCTGCCGCAGATGGTGGAACGGCTGCACGAACGCGAAGCCGGCGGCGGTGGCGGCAACGAGGATCTGGAACGCTGCGCGCAACGCTGCTTCGATCTTGCATCGGGTCGTTACGACGGGCTTTCCGGCCGTTACATGGAATTGCCCGACGATCTGGAAGCGATGCTGAAGGAACCGACAGAGTGAGCATCGAAGACCGGCTTGCCGCCGCCGAGCGGCAGATCGCCGCGTTGACGGAGGAGGCAGGCCGGCTGGCCGATGTGCAGGCCGTGCGCAAGCTGCAGTTCACCTATGGCTATTTCATGGACAAATGCCTGTTCGGTGAAATCGTCGAGCTGTTTTCCGACGATGCCGAGCTTCATTTCATGGGCGGCATCTTTCGGGGCAAGGAAGGTGCCCGCCGGCTTTACGGCGGCGCTTCCGGCCTTGCCGGCCCGGCCAATGGCATGTTGTTCGAACATATCATCGCGCAGGACATCGTCGACATCGCGCCCGACCGGCAAAGCGCCAAGGGCCGTTTCCGCTGCTTCATGCAGGGCGGCGTGCATGAAAGCCGGCAGGACGCACCCCCCGGCATTCCGCCCCAGTTCCTTGAGGCGGGGATCTATGAAAATGAATATGTCCGCGAGGATGGCGTCTGGAAGATCAGCCTGTTCAACTATCGGGTGGTCTATCAGTGCCGGTTCGAGGATGGCTGGGCAAAGGCGCCGTCGGCACCGCTGATGGTTTCGGAATATGGTGCCGCCTATCCCGAAAACCCGCGTGGCCCGGACGCGTTGGAGCCGCCGCCCGCGCGCTGGCCACAGGCCGTGGTCATGCCCTTTCACTTCAGTCATCCGGTGACCGGAAAACCGGTTTCGATACCCGAACCACGCTGAACAGGCGCCCGCCCGCCGCGGGCGAAAAACCGCGCCAAGACGAGGAGAGAGAGCCGCTATGCTCAAGGCAGAATCCGCAGCGGCTTCGGCTGCGGCAGGGGGAGGAGAGGCGCCTGACCGCTTTTCGCGCGGGTATCGCGGCTGGCTGCTGTTCATCCTGTGCGCGATCAATGCGCTGAACCTTGCCGATCGGCAGGGGATGGCGGCGACGGCGCCTGCGATCAAGATCGACCTGCAGCTCACCGACACGCAGCTTGGCCTTGTGCAGGGGCTTGGCTTCGCGATTTTCTATACGCTGATGGGGCTGCCCATGGCGCGGCTGGCGGAACGGCGCAGCCGGGCAAAGATCATCTCGTTGTCGATCGGCCTGTTCGGCGCCATGGTGGCGCTGTGCGGTTCTGTACGCGGCTTCTGGCAATTGCTGATGCTGCGCGTCGGCGTCGGCATTGGCGATGCCGGTTTCGGCCCGCCGGTGGCGTCGCTGGTCGGCGATCATTATCCGATGCGCAAGCGCGCGTCGGCGATGACGATCATCTGGCTGGGTGCGCCGATCGGCGCCATGGCGGGCGCGGTACTTGGTGGCTGGGTGACGCAGCATTCCAACTGGCGTTACTGGTTCATCGGCCTGGGCGTGCCGTCGCTGCTGCTCGCCGTCATCGCATGGTTCACGCTGCGCGACCCGCCGCGCGGCATGTCCGACCCGCAGGGCGTCGCTGCCGGTCCGCCGCCGTCGATCATGACGGTGTTCCGCTTCCTGTCCCGCAAGCGGTCGATGATCCATATATTGATCGGCGCCGCACTGGCGGCGGCGGCGATGAACGGCATCGGCCAGTTTCTTGCCCGTTTCCTCGTCGGCGTGTTCCATATCGGCTATGCCGAAGCGGGCACGATGATCGGTATCATCAGCACGCTTTCCATGGCGTCGGGCCTTGCGCTTGGCGGGTTCGGCATGGACTGGGCGAGCCGTTTCGACATTCGCTGGTATGTCTGGGGGCCGGCGATCGGCCTTGCGCTGGCAATGCCGCTGTTCTGGGCGGGGGTGAACCAGTCCACAACCATGGCCACCATGCTGGTGCTGATCCCGGCCCATGCCGTGCTGTTCGTCTATTACACGCCGACATTGGCCATCGCGCAGAACATGGTTGGCGCCAATATGCGGGCGTCGGCGGCATTTCTGGTGTCATTCGTGCTTGGCTTCGTCGGCATCGGTTTTGGCCCGACGATCATCGGCATCATGAGCGACCTGCTGGCCCAACATGCCTTCACGCTGGGCGATTTCGCCGCGATGTGTCCCGGCGGCACGGCCCCGCCGGGCGCCCCGGCCGATCTGGCGGCGGCGTGCAGCCAGGCATCGGCAGACGGCATCCGCAATGCGCTGGGCGCCATCACCATATTGCTGGGCTGGGCGGCGGTGCATTATCTGCTGGCCGGCCGTTCGCTGCGCCGCGATCTCGACACCCATTATGAAGCGGAGGCAGTGGCATGAGCGAAGACAGCATCATCCGTGGCCGCGCCGATCTTCAGGATTATCTGGATCGGTTCAACGGCCGCGATTATGAACGGCAGATCGCCTATTATGCGCCTGATGTGGTGTACAAGGTCGGCTCCCTCACACTCGACAATCCGCGGGCGATCGCCGATTTCTATGCCGATTTCCACCTTTATGCGAAGGAACATGTCGCCATCGCCGATTTCGTGATGAATGGCGACACGGTGGCCGTGACCATGCCTTCGCGGTTCGAGCCGTTTCGCGATTACCAGAAGAACGGGCTGGATTTTCGCGCCGGCCAGATGGTCGAGATCGTCAGCTTCATCTTCTACACGTTGAAGAACGGCAAGATCTGGCGGATCAGGACGGCCCGTTACAATGGGCCGTTCACCGATTTCGCGCCGTCGATGAAGGACAGCAGGCCTGGCTGATCGCCATGGCCTGCCGGGCAAGCAGCAGCGCCCCGGCAAGGCCCGATGCGATGGCGCAACCCGGCGGCACGATCAGCCGGTCCAGCCCGCCGGCGCGGCCGATGGCATTGTCGGCGTAGCCGTTCAGCCATCTGGCCGTCGCATGGCGGATCAGCGGATAGAGGCGGGCGTCGTTCATCACCCCACCGCCGATCACGATCCGCTGCGGCGCGGCGGTCAGGATCAGCGTGGCGCACAGCTGACCAAGATAATCCGCCTCCACCCGATGGGCAGCATGGCCCCATGGCAGGTCGTACAGCGGCTTGCCCCATGCGGCGTCAATCGCCGGGCCGCTGGCCAGCCCTTCCAGACAGTCGCCATGATAGGGGCAGACACCGGCAAAGCCCTGATGGTCAGGGTGACGCCGTGGGTGGATATGGCCTGCCTCGGGATGGCCGATGCCATGAACCGCGCCGCCGTTGATCACCAGCCCGACGCCGACGCCGGTGCCGATGGTGACATAGGCGGCATTGGTGCAGCCGCGCGCCGCGCCATCGGCCACCTCGGCAAGGGCGGCGGCATTGACATCGGTGTCGATCGCCACCGGCAGGTCAAGCGCATTGCCCAGCGCGCCGCATATGTCGAACCCGCTCCATCCCGGCTTGGGTGTCGTCGTCAACCGTCCATGATCGGGTGAAGCGGGATCGAGGTCGATCGGCCCGAAGCTGGCAATGCCAAGTGCATGGGCGCGGCCGTGGCTGGCCTGTGCCTGTGCCAGAAAGCGCGTGACGGCCGCAATGGTCGTTGCCGGATCCGCCGTCTCGATCCGCGCCTGCGCCAGCACATCCTGCCCCCGCGCCAATGCGCAGACGAATTTTGTGCCGCCCGCCTCCACCCCGGCAAGCAATGGAGGGGTGTCTGCCGGTGCGTCAGGGCAGGACATAGCGCAGGGCGATCCAGAAGGTGCGCGGTGTTGCCCGCTCCACCACGTCGCTGCTGGAAATCGTCGCTTCCACCCGTGTGTCGGTGAGGTTTTCCACCCGCGCTTCGGCAATCAGTCCGGTCCGCAGCGGGGCATGAACGCTGGCGTCCAGTGTGAAGGCATCGTCCAGCCGGCGCTGGTTCAGGTCATCCTCGAACTGGCCGGACATGTAACGCGCCGTCAGGCTTGCTCCAAGGTCGGCCCCCCTCAGCCATGACAGGGTGGCGCTGGCCTGATGGCGCGCGGTCTGTGCAGGGCGCAATCCGTCCAGCGGTGCGGAAAGGCCCGATCCGTGAACACGCGCATCGGCAAGCGCATAGGAGAGGGTGAAATCCCAAAAGCCGTAGTTGAGCCCGGCATCCACCTCCACCCCACGGGACCGGATGGCATTCAGATTCTGCCGCTGCCGGTCGTTCACCGTGGGACCTACGGTGACATTGGCAATGGCATTGTGCAGCCGGTTCCAGAAGATCGTTGCGCCGGCATGGGCATTGCTGAGCGGGCGAAACTCCACACCCGCCTCAACGCCTTTCAACCGCTCCGGTTTCAGCGCGCTGTTGGCGGCGGTAATGTCCGCGCCGGCGCGATATGGCCGGTAAAGCTCGTTCAAGGTCGGCAGGCGATAACCGCTATAGGCAGCGGCGCGCAGCGTCACTGCATCGGCAGGGCGATAGGCGATGCCGACACGGCCCGTCGGCTCCACATGATCCCGGCTGGCGAAATGCTGATCGCTGGTGGCGACACCGGTGGCGGCAAGCTGTTCACGCAGAAAGCCGTTCAATATCTGCCAGCGGTCTATGCGCCCGCCGGCGGTGAGGGTGATTGACCGGACCGGTTGATAGCTCGCTTCGGCAAAGCCGCCGATCGTGCGGTTGCGCCCGCCAGCCTGCCGCAGCCGCAGAAAGCTGTCGGATGCGGCGGCGTAATTATAGCGTTCCTTGGTACGGCCAACGACTTCGCGATAATCGACGCCAAGGCGCAGTTCGGCGCGCCGACCCAGCGGCGGGCGTATTTCCAGCTTGCCGCCAAAGCCGGTGGCGGGCGTGTTATACTGGTCCAGCGCGGGGGTGAAGCCGTCGCGTGTGGCCGGGATCGACGCATATTGGGAACTGAACTGGCGCAATTGCAGATAGCCCAGCGCCTCCCACGCCCAGCGGCCACGACCGACAAGGCGCACACTCATGTCCTGGCCAAGCGTGTCGTTGATGGTGAAGGGTGTGCCACGCGATCGCCTGTCACCGAACAGCGCGCCGGACACCTGCAATTCAGTGTCGTCACCCACCGGCACGACCGCGCGCAACCGGCTGCTCCACTGGCGATAGAAGGCCGGCTGGTCGATCGGTCCGCGATCATCGGCAATGATCGGGATAAAGCCGTCGCCCCTGTCATAGCGGCCGGACAGGGTGACAAAGCCCCCGCCCAGATCGGCGGCGACACCGCCATCGGCGATCACCGAATCACGGCTGCCATAGGCAATGCCTGCCGAAAGGCCGGGCAGCTGATCGCGCGAGGCGCTGCCCAGCTCGATCGTGCCGGCAAGCGCGCCCGATCCGAACGGCCCGGCGCCGCCGCCGCGCGTCACCCGCACATAGCCCAGCCGGTCCGGGACCAGCATCGGCCAGTCGATCCATCCACCGAACGGATCGGCCACCGGCACACCGTCAAGCAGCACGAGCGCGCGGGCGGAGGCATTGCCCCCCAGCCCGCGCAGGGAAGCGCCCTGGCTGGTGGGGTGGGCGGACCGTGAGTCGGATCGGCGGAACTGGTGGAAACCGGCGGCATCGCGCAACACATCCTCCAGCCGGCCGGAGGCGGTGGATGCAAGCCGCTGCCTGTCGATCACCTGCAGATCATAGGCGCTGTCGCCTAATGCGCCGGGCAGGCCCATGCCGGTCACGACGATGGGGGCAGGCGCTGCAATGGCTGATGCGGGGGCCAGAAGCAGTGGAATCAGCAGCAAATTACGCATGATATGGGCACGGCATCCTTGTTGCAGACATGTTGCGGGGTGTTTTTTCCCGGATTGAATCCGTTGCTGGACGATGGTCTGGCCCCCGGTCAATCCAAAAGCGCCACCAGGAGGGAAGCCGGTCGGGCTCCGTATGTTACCGGATGCAGCATCGGGACCATTGCACATTTTCCGGAACCATTGTTATTGCAGCACGCGAAACCGCCGCCCACGGGCGGTCCTGTTCATATTCTGGGGAGTAAGGCCATGGGCGTCGTCGTCCGCAACACCCGTCGCACCGAAAGCAGCATCGTCGAAGGCTTTGCCGATTTTGGTGTCGCCACCGTGCATGAAGCGCAGGGCCGCAAGGGCCTGCTCGCCAGCTATATGCGGCCGATCTATCGCCCGGCGCACATCGTCGGCACCGCGGTTACCTGCCAGGTCTCCCCCGGTGACAACTGGATGATCCATGTCGCGGTGGAACAGTGCCAGCCCGGCGACATCCTGGTCGTCGCTCCGTCCAGCCCGTGCGAAGACGGCTTCTTCGGCGATCTGCTGGCCACCAGCCTGATCGCGCGCGGCGTGCGCGGCCTAATTATCGATGCCGGCGTGCGCGACGTGGCCGATCTGACGAAGATGGGCTTTCCCGTCTGGTCCAAGGCGATTTTCGCGCAGGGCACGATCAAGGAGACCGTCGGCAATGTGCAGACGCCGCTGCTGTGTGCGGGCCAGCTCGTCAATCCGGGCGATGTGATCGTCGCCGATGATGATGGCGTAGTCGTCGTGCGCCGCAAGGAAGCTGCCGACACGCTGGAAAAGGCGCGCGCGCGTGAAGCCAATGAGGGCGAAAAGCGTGAAAAGCTCGCCTCGGGCGTGCTTGGCCTCGATCTATACAAGATGCGCGAACGGCTTGCCGAAAAGGGCCTGAAATATATCGACGCGCCTGAAGAGGACTGAGCCATGACACAGACCGCGATCCGGGCCAGCGTTTACCGTGGCGGCACGTCCAAGGGCCTTTACTTTCATGCAAAGGACCTGCCGGCCGATGCCGAAACGCGCGACAAGGTGCTGCTGGCGGCAATGGGTTCGCCCGATCCGCGCCAGATCGACGGCATGGGCGGTGCCCATCCGCTGACCTCCAAGGTCGCGGTCATCAGTCCCAGCAGCCGCGACGACGCAGATGTCGATTATCTGTTCCTTCAGGTCCAGCCGGATAGGCCGGAAGTGTCGGACGCGCAGAACTGCGGCAATCTGCTGGCCGCGGTCGGCCCCTTCGCGATCGAGGAAGGGCTGATCGCGCCGACCGGCGATGTCACTTCGGTGCGGATCTATATGGTCAACACCGACAGCCTTTCCGTCGCCCATGTGCAGACGCCGGGCGGCCGGGTGAATTATGAAGGCGATGCGCGCATCGACGGCGTGCCCGGTTCGCACGCGCCGCTGCCGATCGACTTCCTCGATGTCGCAGGCTCTTCCTGCGGTGCGCTGCTGCCGACCGGCAATGCCGTGGATGTGGTGGAAGGCGTGCGTGTCACCTGCATCGACAATGGCATGCCGGTCGTGTGCATCAAGGCCGAGGATCTGGGCAAGACCGGCTATGAAGATCCGGCGGCGCTGGAAGGCGATGCGGCGCTGAAGGAAAAGGTGGAAGCGATCCGCCTTGCCGTCGGCCCGATGATGAACCTTGGCGATGTGGCGAAGAAGTCGGTGCCAAAAATGTCGCTGCTGGCGCCGGCGCAGCATGGCGGCGTGGTGGCCACGCGCACCTTCATTCCACATCGCGTGCATGAGGCGATTGGCGTTTTCGGCGCGGTTTCGGTGGCGACGGCCTGCCTTGTGCCCGGATCGGTTGCGGCGGAAGTGGCCGGCATTGCCGATCCGTCCGCGGTGAAGGAGCTTGAGGTGGAGCATCCCACCGGCTTTTTCACCGTGTCGATGGATGTCGCGCTGGAAGACGGGCAGGTGAAGGTGCGGCAGGCGGCACTGCTGCGCACTGCACGGCTGCTGATGCGCGGTGAAGTGTTCATCCCCGCAAGCGTCTGGGCCGGAAAATGACGATCAGCTCCGTCGCCCTGCTCGGCTTCGGCGAGGTCAACCAGCGCCTCGCGGCTGACCTGCAGAAGGCCGGCATCACCCGGCTGACCGCCTGGGACGTGAAACTTGCCGATCCCGGCAGCATCCCTTCGCGCGCGATTGCCGGCACCGGCGTCACTGCCGCCGCCAGCGCTGTGGAGGCGGTTGCCGGCGCCGATCTGGTGTTGAGCGCGGTGACGGCGGCCAATGACCATGCGGCGGCGCTCAGCGTTGCGCCGGGCATCGGCAAGGGTGCCTTCTACCTCGACATGAATTCCGCATCGCCGGGGCAGAAGCTGGAAAGCGCCGCCGCCATCGACGGGGCAGGCGGCCGCTATGTCGAAGCGGCGGTGATGTCGCCCATCGACCCGAAGCGCATCGCATCACCCATGCTGCTGGGCGGCCCGCATGCCGCGGATTTCCTGGCACAGGCGCTGCCACTGGGCTTTGCCGGATGCAGCGTCTATGCCGACCGTATCGGCCCGGCATCGGCCACCAAGATGTGCCGTTCGGTGATCATCAAGGGCACCGAGTCGCTGTTGACCGAATCGATGCTTGCCGCCCGTAAATGGGGGGTGGAGCAGGATGTGCTTGCCTCGCTTTCCAACCTGCTGCCGTTCGGCGACTGGGAAAAGCTGGCCGCCTATATGATCTCCCGTTCGCTTGAACATGGCGTTCGCCGGGCGGAGGAAATGCGCGAAGTTGCGAAAACCGTTGCGGAAACAGGTGTGGAGCCGCTGATGAGCAGCGCCACCGCCGCGCGCCAGGACTGGTCGGCCCAATATCGTGACGCGCTGGCCGATCCGTCGCTGATCGGCATGATCGATGCCATCCGCGCGAAGATCGACGCAAGTTAGTTGACACATCAACCAGTCTCGGCTCATTGAGGCTCAAGGAGGGGCAGGACGGCCATGATCATCGATTGCCACGGGCATTATACCACCGCACCGGAGCCGCATAACGTCTTCCGGGAAGGGCAGAAGGCGCACTTCAAGGACCCTTCGGCACCCAAGCCATTGTATCCCGAGATCAGCGACAACGAAATCCGCGAGTCGATCGAAAAGAACCAGCTGCGCCTGCTGAAGGAACGCGGCGCGGACATGACGATCTTCAGCCCGCGCGCATCCACGATGGCGCACCACATCGGTGATGAAGCGGTGAGCAAGGAATGGACCTTCCACTGCAACAACCTGATCAAGCGCGTGATCGACCTGTTCCCGGAAACCTTCATCGGTGTCTGCCAGCTGCCGCAGAGCCCGGGCGTTTCCATCGCCAATTCGATCGATGAGCTGGAACGCTGCGTCAACGAGCTTGGCTTTGTCGGCTGCAACCTCAATCCCGATCCGTCGGGCGGCCACTGGAATGCGCCGCCGCTGATCGACAAGGCATGGTATCCGTTCTACGAAAAGATGGTGGAACTGGACGTGCCGGCGATGATCCATGTGTCGGGTTCCTGCAACCCGAACTTCCACGCCACCGGCGCGCATTACATCAATGCCGACACCACGGCGTTCATGCAGTTCATCCAGGGCGATCTGTTCCGCGATTTCCCGGAACTGCGCTTCATCATCCCGCATGGCGGCGGCGCGGTGCCCTATCACTGGGGCCGGTATCGCGGGCTGGCGGACATGCTGAAGCAGCCGCCGCTTGCCGAACATGTGATGAAGAACGTGTATTTCGATACCTGCGTCTATCACCAGCCGGGCATCGACCTGCTGTTCGAAGTGATCGACATCAAGAACATCCTGTTCGGTTCGGAGATGGTGGGCGCCGTTCGTGGCATCGATCCGCAGACCGGCCATTATTTCGACGACACCAAGCGTTATATCGACGCGCTCGACATCAGCGCCGAAGACAAGAAGATGGTGTTCGAAGGCAATGCCCGCCGTGTCTATCCGCGGCTTGATGCAGCACTCAAGGCGCGGGGGCTCTGACCATGGCGGCGTTCCAGATGGACCCGAACTGGATTCCTTTTCACCCCAACCCGTCGAAGCCAAGCTTCGTGCCGCCGCCGGGTTCGGTCGATGCGCATTGCCATGTGTTCGGGCCGGGGGATGTTTTCCCCTATGCGCCGGAACGCAAATATACGCCGTGCGATGCGGGCTGGGAAAAGCTGTTCGCGCTGCGCGATTTCCTTGGCTTCGACAAGAATGTGATCGTCCAGGCGACCTGCCATGGTGCGGACAACCGCGCGATGGTGGATGCGCTGAAGCACGCCAACGGCAAGGCCCGCGGCGTTGCCACGGTACGGCCCGATGTGTCGGAAGACGATCTGCGCGCCATGCACGAAGCTGGTGTGCGCGGTGTGCGCTTCAATTTCGTCAAGCGTCTGGTGGACCCCAAACCCGATGCCTATTATCATGGCATCATCGAAAAGATCGCGAAGCTGGGCTGGCATGTCGTGATCTATTTCGAAGCGGCGGATCTGGCCGAACGCTGGGATTTCTTCACATCGCTGCCCACCATCGTGGTGGTGGACCATATGGGCCGCCCCGATGTGTCCAGGGATGTGGACGGGCCTGAATTCGGCCTGTTCGTCCGCTTCATGGCGGAACATGAGAATGTCTGGTCCAAGGTGACATGCCCGGAACGGCTGTCGCTGCAGGGGCCGCCAAATTATGACGATGTCGTGCCATTTGCGAGGAAGATCGTCGATCTCTTCCCCGACCGTGTGCTCTGGGGCACCGACTGGCCGCATCCGAACATGACCACGCACGCCCCCGACGATGGCGGGCTGGTCGATTATATCCCGCGCATCGCGACGGACGCCGAAAAACAGAAAAAGCTCCTCGTCGACAATCCGATGCGGCTTTACTGGGGAGAAACTACGTGACCGAAGATGTGAACAAAGCCGGCAAGGTAAGAGATATTCACAGCTACCTTGCTGAATTCGACGATATTCCTGGCACCCGTGTCTTCACGGCCAAGCGGGCACGCCAGGGCTATAACCTCAACCAGTTCGCGATGAGCCTGATGAAGGCCGAGAACCGTGATGCGTTCCGGGCCGATGAAAGCGCCTATCTCGACAAATGGCACCTCACGCCCAAGCAGAAAGCGGCAGTGCTGGCACGCGACTATAATGCGATGCTGGATGAAGGCGGCAATATCTATTTCCTTGCCAAGCTGTTCTCCACCGACGGCAAGAGCTTCCAGTTCGCTGCCGGTTCGATGACCGGCATGACGCAGGAAGAATATGCGGCAATGATGATCGGGGGCGGTCGTTCGCCCCTGGGTGTGCGTTCGATCAGAGAGGGCCGCTGAAAATGGCACGTATTACCGCTGGCATCACCACCAGCCATATCCCCGCTGTCGGCGCCGCGCTTGACCTCGGCAAGACGCAGGAGGCCTATTGGCAGCCGGTGTTTTCCGGTTACGACTGGGTGAAGCAGTTCGAAAAGGACGAAAAGCCCGACGTCATCGTGCTGGTCTATAACGATCACGCTTCCGCTTTCGACATGCGCGTCATCCCGACCTTCGCGATCGGCTGCGCCGAGGAGTTCCAGCCGGCCGATGAAGGCTGGGGCCCCCGTCCGGTGCCCGCGGTGCAGGGTCATCCCGACCTGGCATGGCACATCGCCCAGAGCTGCATCCTGGACGAATTCGACATGACCATCATCAACGAGATGGATGTCGACCATGGCCTGACCGTGCCGATGAGCCTGATGTTCGGCCAGGTGCCGGAATGGCCGGTGAAGGTGATTCCGCTGGCCGTCAACGTCGTCACCTATCCGCCGCCCAGCGGCAACCGCTGCTGGATGCTTGGCGAGGCGATCAAGCGTGCCGTGGAAAGCTTCCCCGAAGATCTGAACGTGCAGGTCTGGGGCACGGGCGGCATGAGCCACCAGCTGCAGGGGCCGCGCGCCGGCCTGATCAACCGCGAATGGGATACGGCGTTCCTCGACGCGCTGACCGAAAATCCCGAAAAGTTGCGCGAGATGCCGCATATCGAATATCTGCGTGAAGCCGGTTCGGAAGGCATCGAACTGGTGATGTGGCTGATCATGCGCGGCGCGATGGGCAAGAACGCCAAGGAGCTTCACCGCTTCTATCACGTGCCCGCATCGAACACCGCGGTCGGTCACATCGTTCTGCGCCCGCAGGACTGATGGCCCAAGGGCGCCGGGGAAATCCGGCGCCCGGATCGAACCATGGCGGTGCTTCGGCGTTTGCCAAAGTGATCAATGAGGGGAATTGCGATGAGAGTTGCGCTTGCAGGTGCCGGTGCATTCGGCATCAAGCATCTTGACGGCATCAGGAACATCGACGGCGTCCAGGTGACGTCGATCGTCAGCCGCAAGATCGAACAGGCCCGTGAAGTGGCCGACAAATATGGCGCCGGCCATGCGACCACCGATCTTGCCGAAACGCTGGCGCGTGACGATGTCGACGCCGTCATCCTGTGCACGCCCACGCAGATGCACGCCGAACAGGCGATTGCCTGCATGCGTGCCGGCAAGCATGTGCAGGTGGAAATCCCGCTGGCCGACAGTCTTGCCGATGCAGAGGCGGTGGACAAGGTCCAGAAGGAAACCGGCCTTGTCGCCATGGTCGGCCATACCCGCCGCTTCAATCCCTCTCACCAGTGGGTGCACAAGAAGATCGTCGCTGGCGATCTGAACATCCAGCAGATGGATGTGCAGACCTTTTTCTTCCGCCGCACCAACATGAATGCGCTGGGCCAGCCGCGTTCATGGACCGACCATCTGCTGTGGCACCATGCCGCGCACACGGTCGACCTGTTCCAGTACCAGACGGGCGAGGAAGTCTCGATCGCCCATGCCGTGCAGGGCCCGATCCATCCGGAGCTGGGCATCGCCATGGACATGTCGATCCAGATGAGGACACCCAAGGGCGCGATCTGCACCCTGTCGCTGTCGTTCAACAATGATGGCCCGCTGGGTACCTTCTTCCGTTATATCTGCGACAACGGCACCTATATTGCCCGTTACGACGATCTGGTGAACGGCAAGGAAGAGCCGATCGACGTGTCCAAGGTCGATGTGTCGATGAACGGCATCGAACTGCAGGATCGCGAATTCTTCGCCGCCATCAAGGAAGGGCGCGAGCCCAATTCCAGCGTCGGCAAGGTGCTGCCGGCCTATCGCACGCTGCACCGGCTGGAGCAGAGCCTCAACAGCGGCAACTGATTTCCTTTCGGGATGCCGCTCGTGTTCGAGCGAAGCCGGGCACGAGCGTTTCCCGGCTTCACTCGATCCGAACGGAGTATTCCCCTGTGACAAAGCGCACCATCGGACCATTTTCCGTCGAACCCATCGGCCTTGGATGCATGTCGCTCAGCCACGCCTATGGCGTGCCACCGGCCAGGGAAGATGCGCAGAAGCTTCTTCACCGCGCCCTCGACATCGGCGTGGATTTCCTCGACACCGCAGCACTTTACGGCTTTGGCGCCAATGAAAAGCTGGTTGGCGAAACGCTGAAGGGCCGCCGCAGCGAATTCACCCTTGCGTCCAAATGCGGGATGAAGGGCGTCAATGGCGTCCGCGTCATCGATGGCCGGCCGGAAACGCTGAAGGAAACCATCGACGAAAGCCTGGCCAATCTGCAGACCGACGTCATCGATCTCTACTACCTCCACCGCCGTGATTTTTCCGTGCCGATCGAGGATTCGGTCGGTGCGCTGGCCGAGATGGTGAAGGCCGGCAAGGTGCGGGCGATCGGCCTTAGCGAGATTTCGGCCGATACGCTGCGCAAGGCCCATGCCGTTCATCCGATTGCGGCCGTGCAGAATGAATATTCGCCGTGGTCACGCAATGTCGAGCTGGGCGTGCTGCGCGCCTGCGAGGAACTGGGCGTGGCGCTGGTCGCCTTTTCGCCGGTGGCACGTGGCTTTCTGGCTGGCGGGGTGTCCGATGCGGCGGCACTTGCCGAAAAGGACATTCGCCGGGGTATGCCCCGCTTCCAGGGCGACAATTTCACCGCCAATCTGAAGCTGTTCGATGCGTTCAAGGCATTGGCTGACGAGGCGGGATGCACCCCGGCACAGCTTTGCCTGGCATGGCTGCTGGCCAAGGGCGACAACATCATCCCCATTCCGGGTACGACCAGCATCGCGCATCTGGAAGAAGATTTCGCTGCCCGGTCAATCCGGCTGGAGGCGGATATTGTTGAACGGGTCGATACGCTGGTCAACCAGCGCACGGTGGCCGGGCCGCGTTATCCGGCCGGCACCCAGAAGGAAATCGACACCGAAGAATATGCCTGATGGCTGGCCGCCGCCCCTGCTACAGGGGCGGCGCTGGCACCATGGGCGGCACGGATTTCCCGGCCGCCCGCAATCACGATCAGGCAGCGGCGGCGGCCTTCATCCGCCGCGACGCCATTTCGCGCGCATAGGGCCTGAGCGCAAAGGACAGCACCAGCGTCGACAGGGTGAGCACCACCAGCGCGGACACCGACATCGCCCTGCCCAGCATATGTTCCCCGCCCAGCAGATGCGAAACCAGCGTCAGGAAAGTGGCGCCCATGCCGCCGCCCACCACGGTGAACATGAACAGGTAAAGCGCCGTGACCTGCCCGCGCATCTCATTGGGCGTCACCGTTTGCAGCGCCGCGTTCTGCGGGATCGAACCGGCCGTGCCGAAGACGGACGAGATGGAAAACATCAGGATGCACAATTCCGGCGTCGGCATCAGCGGGCTGAGCACCGAAAAGGGAATGGCCAGCGCTGCCACGATGACGACGGCGCGCAACGGCGCGTCGGCATGGCGTTTGGCAAGCTTTTCGGTCAACCAGGTGCCGAGCAGCAGGCCCGGCGGTGCGGTGATCAGCGCCGAAAGGCCGCTCCACAGACCGATCTGCCCCGGCGACCAGCCATATTCGCGCTGGATGAATGCCGCCCGCCATGTGCCGATGCCGAACATCTCGACGGAGGACAGCGCAAGGCCGATGAACATCGGCACATAGACACCGCGCCGATTGGAAAGCTCGCGGAACACCTGTTTGATCGGCATCGGCTTGTGCCCGGCTGCCTGCATGGTACCGCGCCGTGGCGGTTCAGGCACCATCCGCACCAGCAGCGCGACCAATACGCCCGGCACGCCGATGATGAGAAAGACGAACTGCCAGTTATGGATCAGGCCGATCCACGGCACCTGCATATCAGGCCAGCTGAGTGCCAGATTGACCAGCGCGCCGCCGCCGATCAGCGAAAGGCCCAGCCCGCCGAAAAAGCCGATCTGCAGCACGGCGATTGCGCGTGGCAATTTATGCGGCGGGAAATAATCGGCGATCATCGAATAGGTGCCGGGGCCATTCACAGTGCCGCCCGCGCCGATCATCACCCGACAGGCGAAGAACTGCCAGTAATTCTGGATGACGCCGCACAGGGTGGTGAAGGTGCTGAGCACCATCACGCCAAGCGACAGCACGATGTTGCGTGGATATATGTCCACCAGCCGCGACATCGGCAGACCGACCAGTGCGTAGAACAGCACCGTTGAAAAGCCGAGCAGATAGCTCATCTGCATATCGGTGAGTTGAAGGTCTTCCTTGATCGGCTGAATCAGCAACGTCAGGATGCCGCGATCCAGCTCCAGGAACATCAGCGAAAAGGCAAATATGGAAACGGCCAGCCAGGCCAGTTTCGGGCTTGGCCACGCCTGTTCAGTGTCATTTTCCGGCCTGCCATCGGTTTCGGCCGGGCCAGTCATCGTCGCGTGCATGGCGACTTCTCTCCAGATTATTTTCTTGACTTCAAACCCCTAGGCTATCGCGCAATCGACGTTATGCGAACCATTGATTTGGTCGATCAGCGAAGGAAAGCAGAGCCAGATGCGAATGGGGCGGTTGTCACTGCCGCGGAGAAAGGGCGATAAGCCCCGGGCACATCACTGGAAAGGCGATCGATGTTCAAAAAGCTTGACGACGGCATATCCGTTTCCCCGCAGATCACTGCCGCGCAGGTGGCGGAGGCAAAGGCGATGGGCTTTACCCTTATCGTCAACAACCGCCCCGACGGTGAAGCGCCGGACCAGACGCCGGGTGATGAAATCGCCGCCGCCGCTGCTGCGGCAGGGCTGGATTATGTGGCGATACCCGTCGGGCATGGCGGCATCAGCGGCGATCAGTTGCAGGCGATGGCGCAGGCGCTGGACGTTGCCGCCGGTCCGGTGCTGGCCTATTGCCGCTCAGGCACCCGGTCGACGATGTTGTGGGCGCTGGCCAGCGCCAGCCATGGCGCGGATGTGGAGGCATTGACCGCAAAGGCCGCTGCACAGGGATATGATCTTGGTGCATTGCTGCCGACGCTGCGGCAGCTTTCCGCGCAGGCGCAGCACAAGGGCTGAGGCGCTGGCCCGTCTGTTCCGGGAATATCGAGCTGCACAAAAAAAGGCCGGAGCTTGCGCTCCGGCCAGTCGTTCGCAGGAGGAACCCCTGGAGAGCCCGAAGGCTCAATAATGGTAGGCCCGCTCGCCGTGCTCGGCGATGTCCAGCCCTTCGAGCTCTTTGTCTTCCGAGACGCGCAGCCCGATGATCTTGTCGACGATGAAGTAGAGGATCGCCGAACCAATGCCCGACCACAGCAGGGCGACGACGACAGCGATGATCTGCGTCATGACCTGATGGCCCATGGCATAGCCATCGACGCCGACACCGCCCAGCGCCGGGCTGACGAGAATGCCGGTGGCGATGGAGCCGACGATGCCGCCGATGCCGTGGACACCGAAGACGTCCAGCGAGTCGTCATAGCCAAGCGCGTTCTTCACCGTGGTGCAGAAGAAGAAGCAGATCGGCGAAACGACGAGACCAAGGACGAGGGCGCCCATCGGACCGGCGATGCCGGCTGGCGGGGTGACCGCGACCAGGCCCGCAACCGCACCGGTGACGACGCCCAGCAGCGATGCCTTGCCCTTGGCCAGCCATTCCACGACCATCCAGGCGATGGCGGCAGCGGCGGTGGCGACGAAGGTGTTGATGACGGCAAGCGTGGTGACGCCATTGGCTTCAAGGTTGGAACCGGCGTTGAAGCCGAACCAGCCCACCCACAGCAGGGAAGCGCCGATCATCGTCATGACGAGCGAGTGCGGCGGCATGGCTTCCTTGCCATAGCCCAGACGCTTGCCGACCATCAGGCAGCCGACCAGACCGGCGATACCTGCATTGATGTGCACGACCGTGCCGCCGGCGAAATCGAGTGCGCCCATGTTGAACAGCAGGCCCGTCCCCGACCAGACCATATGGGCCAGCGGGAAATAGATGAAGGTCACCCACAGCAGCATGAACAACATCACCGCCGGGAAACGCATCCGCTCCGCAAAGGAGCCGACGATCAGGCCGGGCGTGATCGCCGCAAAGGTCATCTGGAAACAGATGAAGATGAACTCGGGAATGACGACGCCGTCGGTGAAGGTCGTGGCTGTCGAATCGGCAGTCACACCCTTCAGGAACAGCTTGCTGAAATCACCGATGAAGGCGTTACCCTCGCCAAAGGCCAGGCTGTAGCCGTAGACGACCCAGACCAGCATCACCATCGCCGCGATGGAAAACACCTGCATCAGCACCGACAGCATGTTCTTGCTGCGCACCAGGCCGCCATAGAACAGCGCCAGTCCCGGCACGGTCATCAGGAGGACGATGACGGTGGCCGTGATCATCCATGTCGTGTCGCCCTTGTTGGGCACGGGCGCCGCAGCTGCGGCAGCGGCCGCATCCTGCGCCCAGGCGGGCATTGCCGCAAAGGAGAGCGCGGCCAATGTGCCGGCGGCTGCTCCGATCTTTGTTATGAGCTTCATGCTACCCCCTTGTCCCTAGAGCGCGACATCGTTGGTTTCGCCGGTGCGGATGCGCACCGCCTGCCCAACGTCGAGCACGAAGATCTTGCCATCGCCGATGGCGCCGGTGTTGGCCGACTGCTGAATGGCTTCGACCGCGCGGTCGGCCAGATCATCGACAGTGACGACTTCCACCTTGATCTTGGGAACCATGTTCGTGCTGTATTCGGCACCCCGATAGATTTCGGTTTGCCCCTTCTGCCGACCGAAGCCCTTGACCTCGGTTACGGTCATCCCCGCCACGCCGATCGACGAAAGCGCGTCGCGCACCTCGTCCAGCTTGAACGGTTTGATGATAGCGATGATGAGTTTCATTCCGCCTCCCTCGCTGGCTTGCAGGGAGAATAGGTGCACAGAGCGTGCCAAATCGGATTTCGGGGCGGTTGGGGGTGTTTTTAACAGGATCAGCGGTGTGGACCGCCCCTATATTGTGCAGTTGCGAAGCGCTGCTTAATTTTTAGGCATATTATTTGGGCAGTGATGCCCGACAGACGGGCAGGAGGAAAAAATGATCAAAAGGGCTGTGTGGTTCCATGTCCGGCTCATTTTTTCGATCCTGTGCATTTTTTCAGCGATGACTGGTGCGCTGTTTCCTGACCTTGTCATGGCGGAGCGACTGACGCCGGAGCGTGCCTATGCCGCACCCGATCTTTCGGGCCCGCGTGCGCGTGGCGTTGCCCTGTCGCCCGATGGCCGGTTCGTCACCTATCTGAAGGCGCGACCGGACAATCAGCGCCTCACCGATTTGTGGATGGCGGACGGGAAGGGCGGTGCACCACGCCGCCTTGTCGATGCCACTGCATTGATGGATGCCGGCCATAGATTGTCGGAGGAGGAAAAGAGCCGGCGTGAACGGCAAGGCATCCAGTCCAGCGGCGTGGTCGATTACGATTGGGACGAGCAGGGCCGCTTTATCCTGATCCCTGTCGAAGGCGATCTGTGGCTTTATGATGTTGCGGCCGCCACGCTGCAGCGTGTCACCCGGACCGATGCAGACGAAATCGATGCGCGTGTATCGCCCAAGGGCGGCTTCGTCTCCTATGTGCGCCAGGACAATCTCTATGTCAGGCCGCTGGCCGGCGGGGCAGAGCGGGCGCTGACCAGCGATGGCGGGGATGTGCGCCACTGGGCCGTGGCGGAGTTCATCGCGCAGGAGGAAATGGGCCGCGACACCGGCTATTGGTGGTCACCCGATGAAAGCCGCATCGCGCTGACCCATGTCGATGAAAGCGGCGTCGACATTGTGCCGCGTACCGATGTGGGACGGAACGGCGCCACTATCGTGCGGCAACATTATCCCCGCGCCGGCAGGCCCAATGCCCGTGTCGATCTTTATATTCAGACGCTGGCCGACAACCGACGCATCAAGGTGGATCTGGGCGCGAATGCCGACATCTATCTGGCGCGGGTGGATTGGGCGAAGGACGGGCGCACGCTTTTCGTTCAGCGCGAAAGCCGGGATCAGCGGCGGCTGGACCTGCTGGCCGTAGACCCTGCGACCGGCAGCAGCCATGTAATATTGCGTGAACAAAGCCCGCATTGGGTGGAGCTGACGGACGATTTCCGCCCGCTGCACAATGGCGATTTCCTGTGGTCGTCCGAAAGATCGGGCAACCGCCACCTCTATCTTCATGCCGCTGATGGGCGGTTGATCAGGCAGGTGACCAAAGGCGACTGGCCGGTGGATGCGCTGGTCGGGGTGGATGAAGCCAAAGGCCTTGCCTATTTTTCAGCCGGCATCGCTTCACCGATTGAAAGGCGGATCTACAGCATCTCCTATCGTCAGCCTGCCGTGCCGGTTGCGCTGACGCCGGCGGGCGGCTGGTGGAACGCGCAATTCGACAAGACGGGCACATTGTTCGCCGCCACCTATTCCGATCCGGCGACACCGCCGCAGACCGCGCTTTACGACGCGCATGGCAACAGGCTGCGCTGGATGGAAGAAAATGCGCTGAGGCCGGGCCATCCCTATTGGCCCTATCATGACCGGTTGCGCCAGCCCCGGTTCGGCACGCTGAAAGCGGCGGATGGACAGACATTGTGGTGGTCGATGCGCACCCCGCCGGGGTTCGAGGCAGGGCGGCGCTATCCGGTGATCGTGCAGGTCTATGGCGGGCCGGCGGCCGCGCTGGTGAAGCGCAGCTGGGCCAGCCCGACGGACCAGCTTTGGCTTGAGGCAGGCTATATTCTGTTCTCGATCGACAATCGCGGCACGCCCGGCCGCTCGGTGGCGTTCAAGACGGCAATTGACCGGCGGATGGGCGTGGTGGAAACGCAGGACCAGCTTGCCGGTATCGCGTGGCTGAAATCGCAGCCCTATGTCGATGGCGGCCGCATTGGCGTCACCGGCTGGTCCAACGGCGGTTTCATGACGCTGATGCTGCTGACCGCGCCCGATACGCCGGTGGCGGCGGGCATCGCCGGTGCACCGCCCACCGACTGGCGGCTTTACGACACCCATTATACCGAACGCTTCCTTGGCATGCCGGCGCAAAATCCCAAGGGCTATGCCGGATCGGACATTCTGGACCGCATTGCCAATCTGCAGCCAGGGGCGCTGATGCTGATCCACGGCATGGCGGACGATAATGTGACGTTCGACAATTCCACCCGGCTGATGGCGGCATTGCAGGAACAGGGCACTGCATTTGAAACCATGGTCTATCCCGGCCTGCGGCACCGGGCGGGGTGGTCGCAAAAGGCGCTGCTGCACCGAACCCGCACCATGCTGGATTTCTTTGGCCGCAAGCTGAATCCTCAGCCTGCGCCCTGACGCACCTCAGCCGCCGTTCTTCGCCAGCCAGCGGGCAATTTCCGGCAGCCGGCTCTGTCGCACCTGAATGCGTGTGGCGATGGATGCCAATGCGGTATCGACCGAACGGCGCGCCTCTGCCGGAATATTGTCACGTGCATAGGCCTTTAGCTTTTCGATCATCGCTGGATCATGGGAGAAGGAGGCGATGCGCGGCACGAAACGGTTGCGTGAAGCGGTATCCACCTTGCGTTCGACCTGCGCCTTGTTCGCCACCGCGAAATCGAATGCCAGTTCGGGATGTTCATAGCCGACGCGCGCGATCATCGCCGCGCTGTTGGTCTCGCCCGGTTCGTCGGTCAACGCCAGCTCCAGTGCGCGTCGGGCCAGCGCCGGATCGCGCGCCGCGCCAAGCAGCGTATAGAGCTGCGCCTTGACCAGCGCCGATTTTTCCGCCGCCGCATCGGCATGAAGCGCATCCCATGTCGCGGTGTCGGCATGGGTGGCGACGACGCCGACAATGGTGCGGCGAAGCGGTCCGGGCAGGGCGGTGGCATCGCTGTTGCGACGGGCAAAGCGGCTGCGCGCTTCCGCCACCACTTTCGGATCGCCCATATCACCAAGCACCGCGATCAGCCGGCCGCGCAGGATCGCCGCCGTATCTGCTTCACCGGCGCGCGGCGTCCATCCCAGATTATCGAGCACCGGCCTAAGCCGGGCGATGGCGAAATGGCGCAAACGGTCCTGCACCGGCGTATCGCCATCGGCATAATCGTAAAGGTTGAGCAGGATTTCGGTCGCGCTGCTCCACACATGGGGTCGCGCATCGGCGGGAATGGCCTTGATCAGCGCCAGCACATCGGGCGCGGGCTGCTGCCCGGCAAGGCCAAGCGCGGCGCTGTCGGCCATCAGCCCAAGCTGGTCGGCCGGGGCCATGGCGGCGAAGTCATCCTTCAGTGCGGTAAACAGGCGGGGCGCATAAAGGGTGCGGTAATAGCCGCTCTGCCCGGCATTGACGACAACCGGGCTGCAACCCTTCACATCCAGCGTGCCACGGCCGTTGCTGACGATGGTGGATGCGGCATCCTCCTGGTCAATGGCGCGGGCGATGACCGGCACATGCCAGGAAAGCGGCTTTTTCTTTGCCCGGTCGAGCGCGAATTCGCTCTGTGTCAGTGAAAGGCGGGTGCTGCCGCCGGTGCACTGCGCCTGCTCGACACGGATCAGCGGAATGCCGGGCTGCAGCGTGAAATCATGGGCGATGGTGGTGATCGGCTTGCCGGCCGCCTGCTCGATCGCGCTCCACAGATCGTCGGTCACCGTATTGCCATGGGCATGGGCATGAATATAGCGGCGCACGCCGTCGCGCCACGCGTCAGAACCTGTATAGGCTTCCAGCATGCGGATCACCGCTTCACCCTTTTGATAGGTGATGGCGTCGAAGGCCTGGCTGGCCTGATCCACGGTTTCGACATGCTGGACGACAGGATGGGTCGATGCCAGCGCATCCAGCGCCATGGCGCGGTCGCGGTTGCCGACAGCGTCAAGCTGGGCATCCCATTCGGGGTGGAAATGCTCGGTCGCGCGGCCTTCCATCCATGAGGCAAAGCCTTCGTTCAGCCAAAGATCGTCCCACCAGCGCATGGTGACGAGATCGCCGAACCATTGGTGCGCCATTTCATGCGCGGCGGTGATGAAGATGCGCTGCTTGTCGGTTTCGGTCGAAATCACCGGATCGAACAGCAGCGATCCTTCAAAGGTGAAGATCGCGCCCCAATTTTCCATGGCGCTGAAAAACTGGCTGCGCCCGGGGGCGGCGATATTGTCCAATTTCGGCAGCGGATAGGGGGTGGCGAAATAATCATTATACCAGGGCAGGATTTCGGCCGCGGACTCCAGTGCAAAGCCTGCCTTGTCGACATCGCCCTTCTTGGTGATCACGCCCACTTCGGTGGCCCCGATCCGCCTTGTCGCACGGTCGAAATCGCCAAGGCCGAAGAACAGCAGATAGGTGGACATTTTGGGCGATTGGCCGAACGTCACCAGCGTGCGGCCCTGCCCGGCATCGGCACGGGCGGCGACCGGCATGTTGCTGACCGCCATCTGCGCGGATGGGACGATGGCTTTCAGCGAAAAGGTCGCCTTATAGGCGGGTTCGTCCCATGACGGGATCACCCGGCGCGCATCGCTGTTTTCGAACTGGGTGTAAAGCGCGCGCATGCGGCCCTGGTCGCTGTCGTAATCCAGCGCGAACAGCCCGGCGGCCTGGGTATAGATGCGCCCGTCATAGTCCAGCGCCAGCGTGTAATGGCCAGGCGCCAGTTTGCGCGCGAAGGTGAAGCTGGCGGTCTGCGCCTGTTCATCCAGCCTGATCACCGGCGCCGGCAGATTGCCTGCCCCTTCCAGCGCCGCATGGCTGAACGTCAGGTCGGCCGCGTTCAGGACGATGGTGTCGGTCGCGGTCAATATGTCCAGATCGATGCGCACCTTGCCCGAAAAACGCATATTCTGTGCATCGGGTATCAGCGTCACATCATAGTGCGATGGGCGCGCGGTGCGCGGCAACTGGGTGGTTGCCTGCCGGTCTGCCGGATTCGAAGGCACGGCCGCCACTGCATCGGTTGCGACATTCAGCGACAGCGACAATGCAATGATCGAAAGTGATGCCAGCAAGCGCATGTGAACCCCCTTGTGTAAGCGGGTGTCGCGCCCCGCAAATGCCGAACCATAACGCGGTATTCAGCCCGCCGGAAGGGTGGGGCTGCGGGGCGGGGGACATGGTGCTGGCGAAGCGGCATTCGTTGATTATTGCCCTTATGGGCCGACAGTTTTGCCGCCCATGGCCGCGATCGAAGATTGACAGAGTCCGGTGTCAGGCAGCAACTGTGGGGAGAGACAAGCCGCCGAAAACGGCCTTTTCCCCGGGAGAGAATTGCATGGCCACCAACCTGCAGCAGCGCGAGGCATCCGATGCGCCCACCGGCCCCGTTGTGGCTGGTTTGCCGATGCCTGAGTTTCGTCGGATTGGAGTGGAGCCGATATCGGGTGCGTGCGGATGCGAGATCAGCGGTGTTGATCTG